>QFCE01002403.1_pt1 | contig 231813 bp, 188 predicted proteins | sample 5346091 | NCBI WGS metagenome assembly QFCE01 (sample SAMN09062252, study PRJNA434731) | Human gut metagenome, whole genome shotgun sequencing project. | isolation source: stool timepoint A chromium assembly | host: Homo sapiens | collected 2015
AAACTCTACATTACCTGTTACATTCTCATATTTAACAGGTGTCCAACCTTTGAAGCTCCATACACCATCTGTTACTTTTACATCATCAAATTTTGTGCTAGGTGCATTTACTGTTTTTCCATGCTCTACACTTCCTGCTGTAGGTAACTTGTCTATGATTTCTTTTGGAAGCTCTTTATCGGTATTTGTAGATTCAAACTTGTAATCTATAACATATTGATTTACCTTAAATTCCCATTTACCAACAAACTCTACATTACCTGTTACATTCTCATATTTAACAGGTGTCCAACCTTTGAAGCTCCATACACCATCTGTTACTTTTACATCATCAAATTTTGTGCTAGGTGCATTTACTGTTTTTCCATGCTCTACACTTCCTGCTGTAGGTAACTTGTCTATGATTTCTTTTGGAAGCTCTTTATCGGTATTTGTAGATTCAAACTTGTAATCTATAACATATTGATTTACCTTGAACTCCCATTTACCAACAAACTCTACATTTTATTACATGAGAATCTAGTACTTTCAACGATCATTTTCATATCTTTTTATCCAATTAGTAAAAGTATTATGATTTGTATTTAACAATCTTGCTCCTTTACGTTTACTGATTTTATTTTCTTTCCATAATTGATAAATTTCTTCAAATTCATTTGGAATAGGTATAGGCGGTCTTCCAAATTGTATTCCTTTTTCTTTAGCAATCCGTATACCCTCAGCCTGTCTTTGTTTAGTATTTTCTCGTTCTACTTGTGCCACATAAGAGAGTATCTGTAAAACTAAATCAGCGATAAACTTTCCGGTAATCCCATTTACTTGGTTTCTGGTATCTAAAAGTGGAAAATCTAACACAATCATATCAATGTTAATCTTTTTCGTAAGATAACGCCATTGCTCCTGAATCTCGTCATAATCTCGCCCCAAACGATCGATTGATTTAATATATAACTCATCGCCTGATTCTAGTTTTTTTAATAGTAATTGATACTGTTCACGAAAAAAATCTTTACCGGATTGTTTATCTATAAACATATCTTTTTCTGAAATTCCAATACTTTTCATTGCCTCTACTTGCCTTGCAATATTTTGATCTTTACTTGAAACACGAATATAAGCATATTTTTTCATTATAATTCCTCCTAAAAGTTAAGTTATAAAAGAAATTATAAATTTTATGGACTATAAAACTTCAAACAACCAAATTATGAAAGCGTAAATATCCTTATTACAATGATATACATATCCGTTTACATTCTTGAAATCACACTAGTTTTATTTAGCTTAACCTTGCCTCTTTGATTAATATAGCTTACAATATCAAAAGTATTTTTCATATTGTAATCTTCAAGTAATTTACAATTCTTGTGCTTTGTAATATCAAATTTATCAGATAAGAATAGTCTAACATCTCTAAGTTGAAAGAAACATTTACTGCCATTCATAACAGTGATTTCATCTTGGCTCATCAAACTCTTACCTATTTTTTGATAATTGAGTCAATAACTATTTGTATTAGATTTTGTTTCTGATGTGTTGTATAAATTTTCAATAAGTAATGACAGTATTCCTCTCTCAAAAGTAATTACAAATCCTCTTCATTCGCTCCGATAATTTTGATTATTTAAATATGATATTAACAGGTTATTTTCTTCTGTTATCATTATGATAGAATGATAATAGAAGAAGGGTACTGTTATTATGAACAACAATATGAAGAAAAAAATATTATCTGCTACTGCATCATTAATCCACGCAACAACCATTAAAAATATCAATTCTGCATGTGTAGTTATTTGAGGACAGCCCAAAGAACCAAGTCCTCTAAAAAGATTTAAAAAACTAATTAGAAACATTTATAAGGAAGATAGTATTTCTTACAATGTCATTAACTTAAGAAGATGGATATATAAGATATAGTCCTTTCTTACTTTAGGGCAGATGAAAAAAAGAGATTTCTTATATGGTAGTTTCATTCAGCCATGTTTGAAATCTCCGATTTTTCCATTATCGAGTAAGAACCTTCAGACGATTTTATCTTTTTTATTCTAGAGCAATTTCAGCTGTTATAGCCACTGATAAACATTTCATACAGTAAATTTATTTTACAGTTTAACAAGAAACATTCAAATTGATACTGACTATAAGCCGCATTCTTCTTTTTGTGCATCATAGGTATAAACTTCAATCAGCTTTTCCGCGCAACGCAAGCCGTCAATCGCTGCAGATACGATCCCACCGGCGTAGCCTGCACCTTCCCCACAAGGATATACTCCCTCAATATCCAAGCACATACAATTTTCCTTCTTACGTTCAATACGGATAGGAGAGCTGCTTCTGGTTTCCACTCCGGTAAGAAGTGCATCTGCCATCGCAAAACCCTTAAGCTTATGATCGAAAGCTTGAATGCCTTCAACCATTGCTTCACAAACATAATCCGGTAAAATATCATGCAAATTCGCAAGTGTTACTCCTAAAGCGTAGGAAGGTCTTACATTTCCAAGCGCCATACTCGTTTTCTTTTGCAGAAAATCCTCGACACGCTGTGCCGGTGCCAAATACGTATGATGGGCAGCTTCAAACGCTTTTTTCTCAATCTTTTCTTGCAGTTGAATCCCCAAACGAGGATCATTACCAAAATCATCGGTATGTACTTGTACCAAAACGGCACTATTGGCATTTTCCCGATCACGTGCATGTTCGCTCATTCCGTTTACCACAATATGTCCTTTCTGCGATGTAGATGGTACAACTACCCCACCCGGACACATGCAGAACGTATAAACACCACGTCCGTTGCTAGCAGTATGTACCAAACGATATTCTGCTGCTTTTAAGCGCTTATGATCAGCAAACGTTCCATACTGCGCTTGATTGATCAGTGCCTGTGGGTGTTCGATTCTGGCACCTATCGCAAAAGCTTTGGCACGAATCGGAAAGCCACGCTCCATTAACATAGCAAAGGTATCGCGGGCACTATGTCCAAGTGCTAAAATCATTTGCTCACAAGGAATATATTCTCCGTTAGCAACAATTCCTCGAAGCATACCCTTTTCATACGAGATATCCTCTAGCTTGGTCTCAAAACGGATTTCTCCGCCTAAGCGGATAATTTCTTTACGAATATTTTTAACAATGCCGCGCAAAACATCCGTGCCGATATGTGGGTGAGCCTGATATACAATTTCCTTTTCCGCTCCGAAACGTACAAATTCTTCCAAAACCTTGCGTACACGCAAATCCTTAACACGTGTTGTCAGCTTACCATCGGAAAAAGTTCCCGCTCCTCCTTCACCAAATTGAACATTGCTTTCTTCATTTAACATTCCCGTTTTCCAGAAAGCATTTACACTTTCTACTCGTTTTTCGACACATTCTCCTCGTTCCAAAACAAGTGGACGATACCCCATTTGAGCTAATAAAAGTGCCGCAAACATTCCTGCCGGACCAAAGCCAACTACAATCGGGCGATGCATCAAACCGACAACACCTTTTTTCGGCATAGGATAAATTTCCTTTTTAGCTTTTACAACATCACGATAATGTCGCTTTAGCACACGCTCCTCTTGTGCAATACAAGCATCTACACTATACGTTATAAAAATATCATCTTTCTTACGTGCATCAATACTTTCCTTAACAATCTCATAGGATACAATATCTTCTAGCGCAATATGTAGTTTTTGTGCAAGCTTTTCCTTTAAACAATCCAGTTCTTCATCTAGGCTTAGACGCAGCTGTGATATCCGCAACATACTAATACAGTCCTTTCAAAATCGAAATCCTACGAGATAGCCATACAACCAAATAAGCAAATAATAGACTAGAAGCAGCACATAAACTATATGCCAGTAGGGAATTCATCTGTGGCGCAAGCCACAATATAAAAGTAATAAAAATGATGTGAGAGACATATACCAACAAAGACATTGCCCGCATCGTTCGATATATCTTATGCGGAGCTAACGTAATCTGGATCAAACATAAAAAGAGAAATGAAACACAAGGCAACAGCATAAAATACATACTGACAAGATCCTCCATGAAGCCAAAATAACGGATAAGACAACATTCGACAACATACAGGATAAAGGAAATAACAAAGCCCCAACATGCATAGCTCCTACTTGGATACCACTTTTTATTCGCAAAATAAGCACCGATGCTTACATATACCAAACCAAAAAATAAGCCGTTTCGTGTCGTTGAAAAGATACGTACATACCCTTCCCACAGCTTGTTTATTAAAGGTATCTGTTCATAAAGAAAGGGATAGATATTCCCAATCATGCCCAATATATACAGAGCTCCTCCCAAAGCAAGCAAGCCCTTGATTCGCAGCTTGAAAACTAAGAAATAAGCCAATACACTTGCAAATATCAATGCCGGTAAAAACCATAAATGATAATAGCTGCCATTAAATACTACATCGCGCAAAAAGCGTATAATGGAAACAAAGGTAATTCCATCACCTTTCATCATCAAAATATATACAAAAGGCAGATACAAAATAGTCCAAATGAAATATACCTTGCATAAACGCCATACATAGTGCTTCAATGCCTTCATATTTTCATAATCATTCCACTCTCTTTGCAAATCGATTTTCTGAAAAAACAAAAAACCGGAAATAACAAAAAACAAAGGAACAGCTAGTCGTGCAAGCACCTGAACAAGTACAAAATTCGCATCGATATTAACGTCTAGCAGTGGGCCGGTATGAATACAAATTACCAATAAGGCACAAATCAATTTCGCGACATCAAGCGCATAATAGTTTTTCCTTTCCATAGCTTTCCTCCCTTAAGTGAAAAATAGCCATTTGGCTATTTGTAAATTCTAGGTACACGTGCAGAAATTCTGCATAAGGTTTCATTGTTGATCGTATGAGCATTTCTTGATAAGGTATCAATGGATAAGCATTCTTCTCCATCGCACCCGAACAATGTTGCAACATCGCCTTCTTTTACATCTTCGATATCACTGACATCAACCATCATTTGATCCATACAAATATTACCGATAATTTCAGCTCTTTTGCCATGAATCAAAACATAGGCATGCGTATTTGATAAACTTCTTGGATACCCGTCTGCATAACCGACCGATAAGGTCGCAATACGACGCGTCTCACTTGCCTTATAATGTCTCCCATAGCTGACCGTAACACCCTTTTCAATTGTTTTTACAAGCGATACATTTGCCTTCCATTCCATAACCGGCAAAAAATCGGGATTGGTTTTAATTGCAATTTCATCATCACTGGTAATTCCCATCCACAACAAGCCGGGACGAGCATAATCATAATCCAAATCCGGATAATTTAAAATTCCATAGCTGTTTTGAATATGGCGCAAACCAACCTCAATTCCCGCTTGCTTTAAATCCGCAAGCACCTGCTCAAACAGCTCTATTTGATGCTTGGTAAAAGCCTGTGCATCTTCGCCTAAATCATCACTCACCGGAAAATGTGAGAAAATCCCGCAGGCATGCAAACCCTTCAATGCATATACAGCCTTTACTTCCTCAATATGGTAAGCATGCGATTGTGTAACAATACCGATTCTCGACATACCGGTATCCAGCTTCACATGCACATCAATACATTCATCATGTGCCAGAGCATACGCATTTAGCTTCTTCGCATACTCCAATGATAAAATCGTTTGCGTTAATCTATACTTCTTCAACAAAGGAAAATGCACCGGAGGTGTATAGCCCAAAATCAAAATCGGAGAGGAAATTCCACCCTCACGTAAGGACAGCGCTTCATCAACACTGGATACACCGAAAAAATCAATTCCGATACGCTCCAATTCCTTTGCACATACGACATCACCATGACCATACGCATTGGCCTTGACAATTCCCATGATTTTATTTGTGCCCAAAAGCAGCTTTTGAATTTCCGCAACATTATGTTCAATGCGTGAAACATGAATCTCGAGCCATGATCTTGTATTGCTGGTAAGCATGCCATTCCTCCTTTATATTTTAAAGCTTTATTCCATTGCCAAATCAACTAAGCGATCAATCAAATCACTGAATGCAATCCCCGCCTCTTTCATCATCGTCGGATAACGAGAGGTATCGGTAAAGCCCGGAATCGTATTTACTTCATTGATTAGAATTTGATCATCAGGTGTCTTAAACATATCCACACGCGTCATTCCCTTACAATTTAATGCCTTATAGGCACGTAAAGCCAACGTACGTGCTTCCTCTATCAATTCCTTTGAAATGCGTGCCGGACAGTAAATGTGTGAATCCACCATTTGATACTTTCCTTCATAATCAAAAAATGGCAGACTCGTTTCGATTTCATCAACATTTCCTGCAAATAATTCACGATTCCCCATAACCGCACAACCGATTTCAAAGCCTTCGATCGTTGTTTCCAAGATGACCTTTCCTTTACCATCATGATAAAAGGCATCTTTTAAAGCAGCTTCAAAGCCTTCGAAGGAATCCAATTTACTGATTCCATAGCTGCTGCCGGCATTGGCAGGCTTTATAAAAATCGGAAGTCCGAGCTTTGCTTTTGCTTCTTGATAAACAGCCTCATAATCCATATCCTTCTCTTCGTAAACACAAAGATACGGAGCACAAGGAACCTTCGCATTTTCCAATACGATATGCGTCATTTCCTTATCCATACAAATACTTGAACTCATGTGTCCACAACCTACATAAGGAATACCGCTAAGCTCAAACAATCCTTGAATCGTTCCATCTTCCCCATTTTTTCCATGCAGTACAGGGAAAATACAATCCACCGGAATTTCCTCATAGCTGCCATCGCTGCATAATTTCAAAAAACCATGATTTGCAGTTGAACAAGACAATACACATGGACATGTCGAAGCATCTTGCAGCCACGTATCATGTTCAATGCTTTCTACATCTCCATCATATATATACCATTTTCCGTCCTTCGTAATTCCAACTAACAACAGATCATAACGCTCCTTATGAAGCTTACGAATCAAACTGCCTGCGGAATGCAGTGAAACCGCATATTCACTGGACTGTCCGCCGAAGATAACTGCTAAACGAATTTTTTTCATGCTTATTCTCCTTTTACTAGCCAATCAACCAGCTCATCTAGCTTCATGCCACGTGAGCCCTTTATTAAAATCATACATTCTTTTTTGCCATAAGGCTTCAAATAGGAATATAACTCCTCTTTATTTACAAAATGACGAATATATACATCATGCAATTCATTAAAAGCCGCCTGTGCTGTATAACGCGCCATATCTCCGATTGTCAAAACCTCTTGAAGATGATAATTTTTTAAATCCTTTCCAAGCTGATAATGAATCTGATCACTGGTTTCTCCAAGCTCCAACATATCACCCAACACCGCAAGCTTATAAGGAATATCAAATTCCTCCAATGTATCTAATGCAGCCAATGCACTTTGTGGATTGGACTTATAGGAATCATTTAAAATCAAGGCTTGATCAAAGGAAACCAGTTCATTACGAAGTCCGGTCTTTTCAATGCTTTCAAATCCTTTTAAAGCCTCTGCTTCACAAACCTGTAAGGCTTTTGCGGCAATCCATGCTGCCGTTGCATTCATTGCCTGATGCTTACCGATCATATCCAAATGGCATGCGACATCATTGATATAAAAGCTTAAACCTTCTTTTTGTTGGCATACCTCATGAACGATATAATCATTTCCCTGCTGTGTACCGAAACTGCGTAATGCGATTCCTCCCGAAAGCTGTGCAGCTCGTAAAGCATCTTTCAAAAGCGGCTGATCTCCATTGTAAATAAGCATGCCGCCATCACGCAAGCCCTCCGCAATCTCTACCTTAGCACGGGCAATATTTTCCATTGAGCCGAGATTTTCCAAATGTGCAGTACCGACATTGGTGATAATAGCTATATCCGGGCGTACCAAATTTGTTAAAAAGGATAATTCACCGAGATTTTCCATTCCCATTTCCACAACTCCGACTTCCACATTTTGTGAAAAGGATAATAACGTAAGCGGAACACCGATTTCATTATTAAAATTTCCCATCGTTTTCTGTGTAATGTAGTGCTGTGCCATAAGCGATGCAACGATATCCTTCGTGCTAGTTTTCCCATTTGAGCCGGTAATACCGATCACCTTCATATCCAGCTGATTACGATAAGCTCTTGCTAAATCCTGCAAAGCCTTGGTCGTATCCTCAACCAGAATTACCGTAACCTCTTTGGGTGGATTGGGCTCTCTGCGTTCCCACAGGACTGCCTTGGCACCATTATCAATCGCCTGTTTTACAAAAGCATGTCCGTTGTTATTTACGCCGCGAATAGGAATATACAAATTTCCTTCAACAACCTTACGCGAATCAATGCACACTCCCATGAGCATTTCTTCAATATCACTGTTTTCTATGTAATCCGCATCTAACATACGAATAACGGAATCAATTGATCGAATCATCATAGCAATCCTGCCTCTTTTCTACCTATAAACTAATTTCGTTTATATATTATACCATATCCCCAATGTGTACGTTAAGATTTTTTCATACGTTTCCACTCTCACTTTCTAACTTTTTTGTAAGATTGCTTTAAGATAACCACTGCTTATCCTAAAGCAAAGCATATCACATTCACATTTTCAAGCACTCATAAACACTTCTTATAAAAACGGAAGAAAGCAGCAAAGTACACCAAACGCAATCATTAGAACGTCGGATAGCTGAATCCGTTTGGTAACCAAAAAACAAGAAGGCTTTTTAGGATTGATATAAATCGGATAACATCTCCCTTTTTCCAATGTCTTTAAATAGCGATACCGTTCACTGTTCATACTCTTTTCATGATAAGTCTTTTGTGCATACGTATATTCAAAGATGGCAAATTGAACCGAAATTCCATTACCGCCATAAAATGACTGCTCTCCTATATAAGTCGCTTCTAACTGCTCATTGCACAGAAAATAAAGCGCAATATGATAGCCTCCCACACCAATACATAAGCCTCCAAGCCAAAGCGGCAAAACCGAAAATATCAGCAGCATGCCAAAAGGCAGATAATAATACATTGCTAACATCACAGAATAGCAAATAAAGGTATAGGCAAAGCCAAGTAAACTTCCTAGGCTTTTACGATATTGCTTCGTATAGAGCAACTTCAACATACCATAGCCACTACATGCAGCCACTCCCCATAACAGTATAAGCATAAACTCTTTCTCCTATCTGTCTTTTTATTTCAAAGCATTCTTTCACAGTTCGAAATAAAAGTATATAAAAAGAAGAGGCTTTTTTCACAGCCTCTTTGCATTATAGCTTTGTGATGAATGCACGTAAAAAGCTATAGGTGCGATCAAAGCTTTCCAAATCCAAGCGTTCTTGCGGTGTATGAATATCTTCCATTTTCGGTCCCATAGTAACAATATCCATTTCCGGTTCTAAGGCTTTGAATACCCCGCACTCTAAACCACCATGCACAGAAATCTTTTGTAGCTCCTTACCAAGCACCTCTTGACATACCTGCTCCATAGTCTGTCGCAGCTTAGAATCCTTTGTAAAATTCCATGCCGGATAGCGTGCCTCCTGCTTTGCATCAAAGCCAAACGCACTAGCTAAAATTTCAACCTCTTGTGCAAGATCATCAACAAAGGATTCCTGCGCACCACGAATTGAACAATTCAGATAAATCGTATCTTCCATACGCACAACACCAAGGTTGCTGCTGGCAGTTGTCAGATCCTCTAAATGAACACTGTGATGACGCATTCCATCAGGAAGCACTCGCAGCAGTTGAAGCAAAGCTTGGGTATCATCACTTGCTAGAGCTTTTTCTACCTGCGCTTCTTCAAGCGTAATGCACAAGCCCTCATCACTGAACGCATATTCCTCACAAATAGCAGCAGAAAGCCTTTCTACACTTTTTTGCAGGCTTCCCTTATCCGCTTCACTCACAAAAAGAGCATACGCTTCACGTGGAATAGCGTTATCCTTCAACCCACCTTCGATTTTTTGCAGCTGTAAGCCATGGTGCTGCATAATTTCATAAAGTACACGCGCCAATAGCTTATTGGCATTTCCCTTTTCCTTATGAATTTCTCCGCCGCTATGTCCACCACTTAAGCCGGTTACATTTAAACGATACCCGCTTCCATGCACCGGAGCATACAACGCCTCTTTACTAAGAATGACATTTACACCTCCGGCACTTGCCATACAGGTAAGGTTTTCACCGCCATCATCAAGATTGATCATGCGCTTGGCATGGATATCTTCTTTTTTGATCGCCATTGCGCCAAATAAGCCAACCTCTTCTTGAACTGTAAAAACACATTCCAAGGGTGGGTGTGATAAGGTATCATCAGCCAACAAAGCAAGCATATAAGCAACCCCGACACCGTCATCTGCACCTAATGTCGTACCCTTTGCTTTCAGCATTCCTTCTTCGATATATATCTGCAAAGGCTCCTTTTCAAAATCAAAATCAGTTGCTTGATTCTTCTCACAAACCATATCCGTATGTGCCTGCAAAAGCACAGGCTCATGCTGTTCATAGCCGACACTCGCCGGCTTATAAATCAATACATTGTGCATCGCATCACGTTTATAGGCAAGATGATGCTCTTGTGCAAAATGAACTAAAAAATCCGCCACCTGATCCTCATGATAAGAGCCATGAGGGATTCGCGTCAGCTCCTCAAAATATTTTTGATGTGCTTTTGTATGATCTAAAACAGTTTTCATATCTTCCACCTCCGATAGCTTTATTTTAGCATATTTGCAGTCTTACTACTCGAAAGAAATACACTAAATAAAAGAATCTACATACTTAATACACTTAAGATTACCAAAACGCTCACAACCAATAGAATAACGATACGATAAATCCATAATTTTATCTTTTTCATAAAGCACCTCTAATCTTGTGTTTCTCATTTTATCACAATTCAAGAAAAAGTACATTGCCTGCTATCAACGAAAACAAAAATCACACCCATTTTTAGAAGTATTTATTCTAAAAATATTTTATAGAATATATCATGGTAACTTGTTAATATTTGGAAAATCTAATTTATACTATTTCTTAGGAGAGTGGAATTATGCAATTGGGAGATATCATACAAGCACAACTTACAATGAAAAACATGACACAAACAGATTTAGCAAAGAAAATCAATATCGGACAACGTTCGATTTCAAATTATGTCAACAACAAGTCGTTGCCTGATTTGGAAACTTTGGCGAAGATCTGTAATATCTTGGAAATTGATATCTATACGATTTTAGGGACCAAACAATATGATAATGAAGCATTGTTTATTCGTGATAAAAACGAGTGCATGTTTCTTACCATGTACCGCAGTCTTCCCGATCATAAAAAAGCTCATTTCATGCAAAGTATCCTTACGCTTATGGATATGCTGAAATAAACTATCTTTTTAAATTATACGAAACAAACACTTAAGCTGCCGTAATATAAAACGACAGCTTTTATTGATTGTTTATCTATTCATAAAGTGTATGTACCTTTATGCTGTAAGCAGCAAATACAAATAAAACAAAGCAATTGCACCCACTCCAACAGCTAGTATCTTTTTCAACAGCTTCATAAAGCTTACTTCTCCTCTTTATATTCAAATACGAGCTTGTAATCCTTCAAATCATACTCTTGTGCGAAAAAGCCTTTCAACATTACTTCCGCATTGCTCTTTGCATTGTCCAATAAACCATTGGCAATCGCATCTTTTTCTGCTTGTTTTCTTAACTTCTTCATCGCTTGATTATTTTCTTTCAAAGTAATCGGACGAAAAATACTTTCCTCATCATGATATACCTTAAAGGATTCTACATCAATCTCACTGCTCAACAGCTTTACCTTTGGCATTTTAACTAAAATCGTATGCTCACGCTCAGACCATTCAATCTCCTGAAAATCAAATCCGGCCTTGATCAATACATCATAACTATAAATATATTTACTTTGCGTAAAAGGAATTTGCATTCCAAACAGCTCTCTTGATGCCTCCGTAACACTTACTTGCGTACAATAGGCTTCTTGAGTCGCCAACTCCCCAATATCCTCAAAGCCAAGCTTTGTTGTCTTTTCGTCCTGCGCAACAATATTCTTTATACTGAACACACAAATCGGCAATGCAATGATAATTAAAACGACAATCAGAAATTTCATTGTCATATATTTCCCAATTGCATCACCAATTCCTTTTTTCTTTACCACCATAACTTTTTCTTTTTTCTCACTCACAATATTTCCTCCATCTCCTAGGCAATGTAAATAATAAAATATATATCATTATTATAGTATATTTTTTACCTATCGCACATGTAAAGAACTAAAGAAATTCTTAATTTTTTTATTTTTGTATTCAATTCTACTTTCTTTTGTATTATAATTAGCTTAGGCAAAGATATTCTTCGCCTAATTAGAAAATAATCCCCTAATTATTTTCTAAACATTCTATCCCCTTAATAATATTAGTTTCAAGAAAAAAAGCGTATCCCTAGCGCTTTTTTTCTATTTATATTTCGATTTTATAAACAAACTGATTTTGATAGTTTCTACATTCCAAATAGAAAGCAGCTAACTAAAAAAGCACTCCATATTCCTTTTATAGAGCGCCCTTACAGAGCTTTAAAGTATTGCGTTTCCTTTTCTTACATAATCTTCATACATCTCTACTTAAAAACAATAGTCTAGTATGCTACAATTCTTTTATATTTCCAAAGTGTGTTATAGGGTACAATTCTCAAATTTTTCGGAGGTTTTTATGAACAAAAAGAAATTCATACTTATTCTATTCCTATTTATGACCACATTTGCAAGCGGCTTCCTATTATACAAACAGATCTTTCCCGATTCTTATGAACCTGCAAATGATGAAATAGCTCTGCATATACAAATGGACACCAAAGAAGATATCGGACTGATTGTTTATGATTATACCGTAAACAACAACACTTACAGCGGTGGCATATCCAATGCCGATAAATCCCTCATCAAGCACAATTCTGATGATAATGTCGTGATATGGAATAAGCAGGAATTCAATATCTCCTCCGACACTGTGGAAATATTCATGCGTTTTAGAATCATCACCGAATATGTTGAACCGAATTATGAAAATGTATATCCGAAAAATATTACCAAGTATATCAATGTTCCAATAACATGGAAGGCTCAATTCAAAAAAGAATACTTCCTTACGATTACCGGGGATAAGGTTCACGGCTATCAAGCTGTATTAAATCCATAGCTTAAAGATAGTTCTTAAAAAAGAGAAACATTTGAATTTACTACAAAAAAAATGCTGAAAAGTATAGCTTATATCTCAATGCTTCCTATATCATATTTACAGGGTTGTGTAATAAATAATCTATTTAATGGATATAGATAAGTAAATCTAAAGTAGTACTGAGATTTCTAATGATTCTAAGAAAATTTAATCGAATACCAAAAGATGAAAGCGGAATGCCCACGATTACTCTAATTTCGATTTTACAGAGATCAATCCCTCTTTTCTTATAGAAAAAACACTTAAAACAAATAAATCCATAGTTCCGGAGCAAAAGGGTATTGCTATCAAATAATATACTATAATTACGTATTTTCCAGAAGCATATAAAGATCACTTCTTAATTCTTCTTCTGCTGTGAAATACTTTTTATCCATATTTCTTTCCCTCTTTTAGAAGAGTTTACCATAAGAAAAGGACTCTGTAATTCAGAATCCCAGTTCTAAGGCTATTCATGCCTTTTTTTAGTTTAAGCAACCTGTCTTTTAAAAGCTATTAAAGCGCTTCTATTTATAATTTATATCCTAATTCATACGCTGCACGAACCGCTTCCAAAGCTTGTGCCACACCATTGGCATCACCGATGACGTATGTTTCTTGTTTATCTTTTACTTCTTCATATAATGGATTCCATGATGTAGATCCGGCAGCGCAAATAACATGTGTAAAGCCTGAATACTGTATTTCTCCTTGTTTTGTTTCGACAGTAATCGTTCCTTCTTGAATGCTCTTTACTTTAGCACTTGTAATCATCTGTACACCTTCTTGTTTAAAGCGCTTCATGGTTGGAACTAAATTATTCGGTACCATGCCTTGACCAATCGTATCCATCATCTCAATTAAAGTAACGCTTGCATTTCCACGAGCATGATGAAGAATATACTCGGCCGTTTCCATACCTACCATGCCACCACCGATAATAGCAACATTTCCGCTTGGAATATTCACATCGCCATTTAATACATCGTTTGCTAGAACCATTGTTTCTTTCCCTTCTATCGGAAGTAGAAAAGGCTTAGCACCTGTGGCAAGAATGACAATCTGTGGACGCAGTTCTTCAATCATAGCTGATGTTGCTTCGGTTTCATAACGAATCTCAACTCCATAACGGGCACATTCATTCAATAAATAAACGACCCATTTGGAAATCTCTTGTTTAAATGGAGGACGGCATGCTAAATTCAACTGACCTCCTGCTTTTTTCTCCTTTTCTAATACAAGAACATGATGACCGCGTTTCGCCAAGATTCGAGCAGCAGCCAAACCTCCGATTCCAGCCCCTACTACGACAATATTCTTGATATCTTCAGCTTGCGTAAATTCAAACTCTAGTTCACGTCCGGCAATAGGATTAATTACACAAGTAGCCGGGTGACGTTTTGTCTGTTCTCCAACACAACCAACCCCACAAGCGGCACAAGGTGCTATCTCATCATAGCGAGCTTCTTCAGCTTTCTTAACAAAGTCCGGCTCAGCTAACAAAGCACGTCCGATTACAACACCATCAACTTCGCCGGCATCTAATACATCTTCTGCTAAGCGAGCATCTAAAATTTTGCCAACTGTAATGACAGGTTTTGTCGCCACAGATTTAATCGCTTTGGCTTCTTCCAAGTTTGTGAATTCTGCCTCTCCATGACATGGAATGATTTTGTTACAACGTTCATATTGCGTACCACCGCTGATTTCAAAACAATCCACCCCATGCTTTTCTAAATAAGGAATCAAGCGTTTCATATCTTCTAGCGTATTCCCTTGTGGATCCTTTTCACTACCGGACATACGCAATATAATTGGGAAATCTTTTCCGCAAGCTTCTTTAATACCATCAATTACTTCAAATAATAAACGCGCCCGATTTAATAAGCTGCCTCCATAGGCATCTGTTCTCTTATTACGCAAAGGGGATAGAAAAGATCCTAACAACATATAAGCATGTGCACAATGCAATTCAATACCATCAAACCCTGCTCTTTGTGCATCTAAACTTGCCTTTACATATAGATCGACAATACCAGGTAATTCCTCAATCGCCAATTCACGAGTCATTTGTCCCATGGAGTTTGGATACACACTGCTTGCTACTGGCGCTACACCATAAAACGCGCTCACGCTTTCTGGTCCTGGGTGCGTAATCTGTGGAATGATCTTACAACCATATTGATGAACCTTATCGGTAAAATGCTTATATTTTTGAATACTTTCTTCGCTACGGAAACAAAGTGTATTTCCAAGATATGGAACACTTGGATCCACACTTGTCGCATCTACAATGATACAGCCTACACCACCTTCGGCTCTTCTTAGCCAATAAGCTTCCATCTTTTCATTTACCGTTCCGTCTTGACTTTCATAACCTAATGACATAGGAGCCATAAACGTTCGATTCTTAACTTCCATTCCCGCAATCTGAAGCGGAGTAAACATTGTTTTCATAGTCTTTCCTCCTAAAGTGTTCTTGCGACTTCAAATCCTTCCGCAATCGCATCAATTGCTCGTCTAGCCTTTTTTGCATCTCCAATGATATGGCATGGAATATTTTTTTCTTCGCAAGCTTCAACAAGCTCTTGACTATCATTGGCTTTAAATCCAACTGCAAAGACAGCAGAATCACAAGCAACAAAACTTCCATCTTTTAATACGATACCTTCACTTGTAAATTTACATACCTGACTATTTGGACGCATATCTACATGCAATTGATGCATTTTCATCATGACTGAAATCTTACGCAAACTTCCTAAATCACTACCGATAGCATCTTTCATTTCTAAAATCGTAACTTTACAGCCATCACTTGCTAAAGTATCAGCCGTTTCTAAGCCAACAAGTCCTCCGCCAATAACAGCTACATGTCCTTTCGGACACACTTCATGACGTAAGATTTCTGTAGCTGATGCATGTGGCAGCATATCCATACCCTCTAATTGAATCATAATCGGACTGGAACCAACTGCAACAATCACGGCATCGACATTCGCATTTTGGATCATTTGAGCATCTACTTTGGTATTCTTATGTACAGTAACTAACCTTTCTGTCTGTTGAGCCATTTCCATCGCTGCTTGTTTCATTTCTGCTTTTCCAGGTGCCTCACCTGCCAATAAGAATTCTCCACCTAATTCATTACTTGCTTCAAATAAAGTAACCTTGTGCCCACGTGCTTGTAAAACCTGTGCTGCTTCCATACCACCGACACCGCCGCCGATGACCCATACATTTTTCGGTGCCTGTGTTGTTTCCATTAAATATTCACTTTCATGACCAATCATCGGATTACGCATACAAGTAATATGCGGACGGTGCATCACATCGGTAAATCCATCATAACAGCCTTGATTACAACCCACACAATGAACGATTTCATCAACACGTCCTTCACAAGCTTTATTCGCAAATTCCGGATCAGCTAACTGCGCTCTCCCCATAACGACCATATCCACTCGATCATTTTCAATCAATTCATTAGCCAATTTAGCTGTATTAATTCGACCGACACCAATCGTCAGCATACCTGTTTCTTTACAAATCTTAGCTGCATTTTCAATATTAAATCCATTCGGTACATCAATTGGCGGTACTTCATACATGCTTGCTGCTGTAATGATATTTCCTCTGGAAACATCTAATACATCAACACCATGTTCTTTAGCAAGCTTACAAAAGCGAATCGTATCATCAATTGTCATTCCGCCTTCTAACATGTCATCTTGTGCATCAATACGAATGAATAAAGGCATTCCCTCTGGCATATTCTTACGAATTTCATCAATAACTTCTAATGGAAAACGAGAACGATTTTCAAAGTTTCCTCCATATTCATCACTACGGTGATTCAATCCTCCGCTTAAGAATGAATGCGGTAAATAATTATGTGCTAAATGAAATTCTAAACAATCATATCCCGCTTCTACGGCACGAGCTGCTGCTTTTCCATAACAAGCGATAACTTCTTGAATTTGCTCTTTGGTAATAGCCGGAATGGTATGACCTCCAAAATTCATTTCGGATACCACCAACATTTGTGCTTTTGGATCCATGCAAGCAGCAATCGAACCTTGCCACAACTGAATGGAAGCCTTTCCTCCGTTTGCATGAATTGCATCGGTTAATTTTTTATGTCCGGCAATATAGCAATCTTCACTGATTGAAACAAAATGTGCCGGTGCACTTGGCGTATGAACTGCCGCAACTTCCACAATATTCAAACCGCAGCCGCCTTTTGCTCTTGCTGCATGATAAGCAATTAGCTTATCGGTTACAAATCCTTTTTCATCTGCCATTCTTGTTCCCATGGCAGGCATAATAATACGATTTTTCAACTCCATATCACGAATCTGAATAGGAGCAAATAAATGTTCAAACATCTTTATACCCTCCGTTTCTCAATTTGATTATATGTTAAAAAAATACAAATTGATATTCAGATTCAATAAAATGATTACCAGATAATTACTTTTGTGAATAATTTATTTTGTGCGAATTGATTCACGAAAATCTTTTGGCGTTTGATTCATATACTTATAAAAGCTACGCTGAAAAGATGAGTTACTGCCAAACCCAACCGCTGTCGATATCTCTGTAATTGATTTTGTCGTAGCCACCAAATAACTACATGCGATATGTATGCGAATTTCCTCTAACAATTCTTGTACACTCTTTCCAAACGACTCCTTGACTCTTCGCTCGATCACATACGTTTTTTTCAACAAATCTCTTTCCATATCTTGCAGAGTTATGGAATGATTAAAATTCAAGAATAAATAAATTAAAATTTGTAAAGATTCTTCCTGTATTTGCATCTGAATTCCAGAACCGATATTTGCTGTCTGATATTCACGAACACTTACTTGCATATATCGTTTAAAAACACGATGAAAATCCTCAACCGTATTAAATCCTAAACAATCGCTGATATATTGAATACTTAAGTCCGGAAAATGAAGTAAGGCACAAGCATTAAACACCTTTCCCATCTTCTGCAATTGAAAAAAAGTATAACCACTTGCTTTTGCAATCTGCCTATTTAAAGTAACAGGTGTCAGATGCACCGCTTTCGCATACTCTTTTAATGGCACCGTTTTACTGGTATCCAATATAACTCTTTGAATAACTTCCCATACATCACCTTTTTTAATCATTTCTTTTCTATTTCGATGCATTGCATAACGACAATATAAAGCATGCAGCTGCATAGCCAAGTAAATATTCATATTATAATGCAAAAATAAATCTTCTTGCTTTTCCATAAGTAAGTCCTCTAAGACCTTAAGCACACGCTTTTTTTCCTGTTCTTTTAAAACGAAAACCGTAGGTACACCATACATCAATTTCTCATTCTCATCTTGTTCATGCTGTTCAAAACATAAAAACATAAATAAGCCAATATGAAAAGAAACACGAATGCATGAAATCGGTTTTTCGATTTCATCAATTTTATAAAAATGATGCATATATAAACAAAAGAAGCTTCCTTCTTGAATTCGATGCTTAGATCCGTTTATCCACAAAGAAGCCTTCCCGCTTCGTACATAATACATATGCGTCGTTTCATGAAATTCTTGTTCAACCGGTTGCATAATCACCAATTCTTCTACATGTACTTGTTTTTCTTTTAAATTATAATAATTGCCACCTGTAAACCAATCCTTCTGATACCACATACTATTACCTCAATTAAATTATATTTAAGAATTGACATATCTTTCATTCATTATATCAACTGCTCCTTATCCATTGGATAACGAGCAGCTGATATTCTATCCTTATTTATCATACCATAAACTGTAAAAAATAATCGATTTGACGTTTCCACCAATACCAATCATGAGAAACATCATATCCCCAAAAATCAATCCATGCATCAATTTTCTTTTGTGCTAAAATATCCTGCATGGCTTGCAAGCAATATTCCATTTCCTGCTCCCAAGCTCCTTTTCCACAGCAAAGAATAATATCTGCTCTGCGATATAGCTCCATATTGGGATTTGTTAAAGACATATTCACAAGATAATCCATCGGGGAATTTCGATAGGTCAGCTCATCATGATAATCATGAAAAAAATAAGCTGCATGATACAATCCGCTCATTCCCAATACCTTCGTAAATATGTCGGGACGTCGCAAAAAAACATTTAAGGCATGAAAAGCCCCCATACTACAACCACTTGTCATGATACCTTGCTGTGCATTGGTATTTATTTGATAAATCATGGCCACCAGTTCATAAACAATGTAGTTATACCAACGCTCATGCTGTTCTATGCGCTCTCTTGGATCGCCGCATTCGTTTGACCACGTTTCCTTATCAATACTGTCGCAGCAAAAAAACTGAATCCTCCCTGCCTCGATATACTCTTTCGCAGCATCAATCATACCAAAATTTTCAAAATCATAAAATCTTCCATCTTGTGCCGGAAACACTAAGCAAGGTATTCCCATGTGCCCATATACTTTAAATTCCATATCACGATTCAATTCATGACTGAATGTCTTATAGTACTCCACCTTCATGCTTTTTCCTCCTTGCACACAACGATTGTTCTTGTGTTTGTCTGTGTTTACTATTATACCATATCTACTACTCAAAAATGAAAATCACCCTCTTTAATTTGCTTGTGGCCGATACAAATAAAGCTGCGAAACACTTACCAGTTGATACCCCTGATGAATCAGTTCCTCAATTAAAATTTCAGCAGCTTCAGCACTTGTTTCATACAAATCATGCATCAGGATAATATCTCCGTCCTTGACCTCACGCATAACACGCTCTACGATCTTATCACTGTTTTTCAGCTCCCAATCTCTGCTGTCAATCGTCCATGTAACGATTTTTTTATCTTGCGCGCATTGCAACACCGTTTCATTGCGACTACCATAAGGAGGTCGAAGAAGCTTTGGGTATTTTTTGGTAATCGTATAAATCGTTTCCTGCGTATGATTGATTTCTTCTTCAATTTTCTCCTTTGAAAGAGTTGTCAGCTGCTTATGTGAAAAGCTGTGATTACCAATCTCACTTCCTTCCAATACCATACGCTGTAACAAATCCGGTGCATTCATTGCCCGATCCCCTAAGATGAAAAAGGTTGCGGAAGCATTGTACTTTTTTAAAGCATCTAAAATACGCGTGGTGTATTTACGTGTTGGTCCGTCATCAAATGTTAAAGCAACCATTGGCTTTTGCGGATCAATATTGCTAATCGGTTCATTTAAAATATCCGGATAGGGTACATATGTTGGAGTAGTTTCCGCTTTCAAGCGGATAGCATCACCCAGCTGTTCATAATCTATCTCAACACAAAAAGGAAAATCAAATAAACTGCCTTGCGGAAAAACAACAACAAAACAATCCTTCGTTAATAGAAACTTTTCATAGTTTTCCAATGCCAAAGATAAATGCGGTTGCATCGCTTCCCTATCCCATAGCTGTGGATAATTTTGCTTAACCGCTTTTTCACTCAATTCTGCCAAGCGATAAAGCTGATCCTTGGCTAAGATATCAAACAGCATTACCTCCGTATTTTCTTTTGTGTCGTAAACGATACATTCCACATATTCCTTTGCCGTCTGCAGCCGTTCGTAAATAGTAAGTTTGATTGAAATATAACGATCGTCCTTCCGATATGCCTCATAACTGATATTTTGTTCTGCACGCTGCTTGCCTTGATAATTCTTTGCCTTTCGCAAAAATGCATCTCGATAGCTCTTAATAAGCTTATGAAGCTGTTGATCTAATTTTTTAATATCGGTTTTCGGATATTGAATACTTTGGACAAATAGATCATCAAAGCTAAGCTCCATCACATTCTGACCGATTTCTTTTTTAGGGTTTTCGGACAGGATAAACTCTTTTTCTCGACAGCCGGCTAACAGTAAGATTATCACGAAAGGGCATACAAGCCACATTCTTTTTTTCATCTTCTCACCTACTCACTTCATTCTATGAAAAAGCATATAAAATATATGAAAAAAGTTTGTAATTAGCTGTAATTCGGTATATGATAATACATGTTTAAAGGTGGAATTTATATGAGTGAAAAAGAAAAAATTATCAATATAGCGGTCATTGCACACGTTGATGCCGGTAAATCGACATTGGTAGATGCTTTCCTGCGTCAAAGCGATGTTTTCCGCGACAACGAAGAGGTTGTTGACTGCGTAATGGACAGTAACGATTTGGAAAGAGAACGTGGTATTACTATTTATTCAAAAAATTGCAGTGTCATTCATGATGGCGTAAAAATCAACATTGTGGATACACCCGGACATGCCGATTTTTCCAGTGAGGTAGAACGTATCATCAAAACCGTTGATACGGTAATCCTGCTTGTCGATTCCAGTGAGGGACCGATGCCACAAACCCGCTTTGTCTTAAGTAAATCCTTAGAACTTGGATTACGTCCGATCCTTTTAATCAATAAGATTGACAAGAAGGACGCTCGACCACAAGAGGTCGTTGATGAGGTTTACGAATTATTCCTTGATTTAGATGCAAATGATGAACAGTTGGATTTTCCTATCCTATATGGAATCGCTAAACAGGGAATTGTTCAATATGACTTAGATACTCCAAGTGATTCTATCGAACCGTTATTCAAAACCATTTTGAAGCATTGTGAGGCATATCCAAACAAGGACGAAGAACCTTTACAGGTTCAAATCTCCGCTCTTGCTTACGATGAATATATCGGGCGCTTAGGTATCGGACGTGTTTATCAAGGTGTTTTACACGCTCAGGAAAATGTTGTTGTATGCGATTCCTTTGGAAACAGCCGAAATGCCAACACCTCCTCCATTTTCGTATATCGCGGACTTAGCCGCAGCTCGGTAAAAGAGGCTCATAGTGGCGATATTGTAGTTGTAGCCGGTATCAGTGATATTTCAATCGGGGAAACCTTATGTCTAAAAGATCATGAGATCCCACTTCCAAGCATTAAAATCGAAGAACCGACCTTAAGTATGAACTTTATCGTCAATAAGTCGCCTTTCGCCGGACAAAGCGGTAAGTTTGTTACAAGTCGAAACTTAAAGGAGCGCTTGGAAAAGGAACTAGAAGTCAATGTCGGCTTACGTGTAGAGCCTACCGAAAGCGGTGATTGCTTCAAAGTTAGCGGACGTGGCGAGTTGCATATTTCTGTTTTATTGGAAACGATGCGTCGTGAAGGTTATGAGGTTGCCGTATCGAAACCGGAGGTTATCTTACATAAAGATGAAAACGGAAAAATCGTTGAACCGATGGAAGAGGTTGTTGCACTTGCTCCGGAAGAATATTCAGGAACGATTATCAACAAGCTCAATCTGCGCAAGGGTACAATGATTGATATGGTAGAGGAAAACGGTTATTGCCGTATCACTTATGAAGCACCTACTCGAGGTCTATTAGGCTATCGCAGTGAGTTCATCAACGATACTCGCGGAGAAGGTACTTTGGTTCGTCGCATCAATGGCTATACTCCATATAAGGGAGATATTCAGCAGCGCAGCAACGGAGCGATGATTTCAACAGAAACCGGAAGCGCAATGACCTATGCCCTATGGAACTTGCAGGAACGCGGAACTTTATTTATTTCTCCGCAAACCGAGGTTTATCAAGGTATGATCATCGGTGAATCTGCTCGTAACATTGATTTAGATGTCAATCCTTTAAAGAACAAGAAACTAACGGCTATTCGTTCCTCCGGAAATGATGAAGCAATGCGTCTAACTCCGCCGCGAATCATGTCCTTGGAAGAAGCTTTGGAATGGATCAACGATGATGAATTGGTAGAAATCACACCGGATACGATTCGTTTACGTAAAAAAGGTCTGACTCCTCAGGAACGCCGTCAATTCTATCGTGATAAAATGTCCGCAGAAGAAAACGAACAAATGTAAAAAGTCGCAACAGCGGCTTTTTCTTTCATCAATCAATAGTTTTATTTACGATCATGTAAAACATGAAAGCTTAAGAAATGCGCTAATTTCTTTTAAAGAAAAAAATAAGGATATGTCGCTAGGACACACCCTTGTTATGTTCGTTTATCAAATTTTGTTTTACACTTTGGACAAGTAATCGTTATCTCGCCTTTTCCCTTTGGCACTCGTAATTCCTGTTTACAATTCGGGCAGCGATAGTATTTATGCGTCTTACGATCACGAAAACGCTTCTTCAAGCTGCGATAACGACTGGTAATCGGAAATACCATACGTAAAAAGGTTGTATTTTCCTTAGAACGCTTATAGGTTTTTCTGCTTAAAATACGAAACCAGCACCAAATCAAGATTGCCAACGATGCATAGCTAAGAAGCGGTAACTGAAAGAAGCCTGTTAAAAGTGTTACAACGATATAAATAACAAGCAAAAAGATAGAAAGCTGATCTACTCCATATCTTCCTCGCATAAAGTTTTGAAGCCATCTCATTGATTAAAACCTACCTTCCGTCATTGTGATTCATTATATCACTGTTCGTATGCTTTTGCCATGTATCTATGCCATTTTTGACACTTTCACATATTGTTGCATATACATTGACATATACGGAAGGAATTGCTATAATAATGACGACAAAACTTCAGGGTCGGGTGAAATTCCCAATCGGCGGTAAACCCCGCAAGCCAAAATGGCAGAACCGTGTGCAACTCCGGTGGCGACAGTATAGTCTGGACGGAAGAAGTATCTTTTTTTGTGTTCCCTAAAGGTTTGTTGAACCTTTTTTTCTTTTAAAAAGGCTTATATCGGACATATAAGGAGGAAATGTCATGTCTAACGGTTCAACAAAAAAACGTATGAATATTCATACCATTGCCAAGATAAGTATTTTATCAGCTTTGGCAACAATTCTAATGCTTTTTGAATTTCCACTCCCAATTGCTCCCCCATTCTACGAAATGGATTTCAGTGAGGTTGTCGTTTTGATTGGCGGCTTTGCAATGGGTCCTTGGGCAGCGGTATGTATCGAAGGCTTAAAGGTCTTACTAAATCTTATTCTTAATGGTACGATAACCGCCGGCATAGGTGAATTGGGGAATTTTTTAGTCGGGTGTAGCTTTATTTTACCGGCAGTATTTATTTATCAAAAGAAAAAATCAAAGAAAAATGCCATGATAGGATTGATGATCGGTACGCTCTGTATGGCAGTTGTAGGTGCTTTGGTTAATTATTATATGCTTATTCCCGCATTCATCGCTTTTGCCAACTATCCATTAGATGCTATTCTCAGTGCCGGAAGTGCTATTTATCCTTCTATTGACAGCTTATTTCCACTCATTGTTCTATGTGTTGTTCCATTTAACCTAATCAAAGGTTTGTTATCAGGTACCATCGTATTTCTATTATATAAAAAAGTATCTCCCCTTTTGCATCAATGATTACAAGACGCAAGGTATATCCTTGTGTTTTTTATATCCTTCAATATTGTTGATTATATACAAACATGTAAAACAGATATCCATAGATTCTTACGATAACAAAAGCATTTGCCATACGATAATATAAACGATAAAAAGAATCAGTACAGCTTAAGATTTTTCTCGCTCTACTGATTCTTTTTTATCAATTATCAAAAAATCCATCAATCAACTTCTGATCTGCACATTGGATACTGCATTTCACTTGGTTAAATAATCTAAAGCTTAACATATCGAGCATCAAAATCCTGTAATTCTGAATCAACATACTGTTCGATTGCTCGTAATTGATTTTTCTGAAACATACTAGGCATCTTACGTCCTTGAATATAATAATTCAGTCCACTTAGCAAAAAAGCTTCCAAAAAAGCAATTATCGGATCTACCTTTGCGAATATTCTTAAAATCATAAAAGCAACAAACAGTAACAAGCCTGAAACTATTAACAATTTCATACGAATTGAATGATAAACCTGTTCTAAAAAATCCGTATATTTATGCAGAAAGCCATTCATGGATAAAGAAAATTCAAAAGCCACAGCTTCTATATTTCGCATTCCCTTTTTATGCGTTTTTTCTTGTTGCTCTTTCATTTGTAGCATACGCATTGCACAATAACGTGCACCATTGCGATTTTCTTTTAAATCATAATATTTTCCAAGCATATACATGACCTCTATATAAGTGTTGGAATGTATGCTGCTAGGTGCCTTTAACAACAATTCCTTTAGCTGACTATAAGCATGCTCACTTAATAAATCCTTTTGCTTTTCAAAGCCAATAAACAACTCATGAATACCCTTTTCAAATATTACCTGCTGTCTTTCCTCAACATCAAAATCCTCTGCTATTTCTAAATTTTCTTTTTCCTTCATATCCATCAGCCAAGCATACTGCCTTAACTGCCTCCTCTGACTTTTCTGTTTGTTATAATCCTTTACTATTTGCTTCTACTAAAAAATCCTGAAAGTAATTTCTCAATATCTTTCATAAATAAATTACTTCTTTAGCATGGAGCCTTATGTATTTATATTAAAGCGAATCAAAACGATCAAGCTTATTAGCATTCGCAACAACGAACAAATGATCATTGCGACGCAACGCATAATCCGGTTCCGGCGAAATATTAAGCTGCTCTTGTCCGACACTGCGAATTGCGATAACATTGATTTCATAACGCTTTCTCAGTTCCAATTCCATCAATGTTTTGCCAATCCACTTTTCCGGTGTCGGAATTTCAACAATACTGTAATTTTTATCAAAATCAATAATTTCAATAATGTTATTTCCCAAGACACTTTTTGCGACCTGTTCTCCCATTTCTTTTTCGGGACGTACGACCTTATCCGCGCCTAATTCACTGAACACCTGCATAAATCGTTTATTTTTTGCTTTCGCAATAATGTAGGGAACTCCTAGCTCCTTTAGGTTAATAATCGCTAAAGCACTTTCCTCCAGATGCGATCCCATACATACAAAAACAATATCACAATCCGCAAGACCGGCAACACGCAGCTGAGAAACATCAGTTACATCACACTGCATCGCCTCTGTTACGATATCTGCCATACGATTCACACATTTCATATCACCATCTACCGCAATTACTTCACAATTGTTCTGACTTAATGTTTTCGCAACCGTTGAACCGAAAATCCCTAAACCTACTACACCATATAATCTCTCATTCGCTTTTTTCATATACTACCTCTCTATCCCACAATGATATTCCCTTTCGGAAGTGAAATCTTATTCTCATCGAAGCTGCGTTGGCGCATCATAGATAATACCAAGGTTGAAATACCGATGCGTCCAATATACATCATACAAATAATCACAAGTTTACCTAAAGCTTCTAAATCTCCGGTTAGCCCAAGCGATGAGCCAACGGTTGCCAACGCACTGACACATTCAAATGCGATAGATAAAAAATCCTGACTTTGAATAATGCACAACAATAAAACTCCGACGAACAAAACAACTAAATTTAAGAAGAAAATGCCCATCGCCCGAATGACGATACTTTCCTCAATCGCACGGCGAAATACTACCGTTTGCTTACTCCCCTTCAACATTCCGATGATATAAATAACCAAAATAATAAATGTTGTTGTTTTAATACCTCCCGCAGTTCCTCCGGGGCAACCACCAATAAACATCAAAACCATCATGATCAAACTTGTCTGCGATTGCAAAGCACCATAATTGATAGATGTAAAGCCGGCAGTTCTTAAGGAAATGGATTCAAACAACCCACACATAATTTTCTGCGGAAAGGGCATATTTCCTAATGTTGCCGAATTGTTGTATTCAAATACCACAATGAATAGCGCACCGCTGACAATCAATAAAAAGGTTACAAATAATACCAATTTCGTGTGTAATGATAAGGAACGGCGAAATTTCTTCCATGCCAGCTTTCCTTTTACCAAGGAAACCAGCTTATCACGAACATCAAACCATACCGCAAATCCTAAACCGCCCAAAACAATAAGCGCCATGATCGTAAAACAAATCAAAGGCTGATCGGCGTATGCCTGCAAGCTAGTGCTTCCCAAGGTATCAAAGCCGGCATTACAGAAAGCAGAAACAGCTAAGAAAATCGCCTTGAAGCTTCCATCAAACAGACCATATTGTTCAATCATCGGAATTGATAATAAAATTGCACCGATTGTTTCGAAGAAAAGTGTATAATACAAAATATCTACAATAAACTTTTTCATGTTAAATACATGCTCTTGATTCAGCATTTCCTTCATAACAATTTTCTCATTCAAGGAAAGCCGACTTTTGATGATCAAAAGAAAGACTGCCATGAAAGTCATCAAGCCTAAACCACCGATTTGAATCAACAGCATCAACACAATTTGACCGAATAAATTTAATTGTTCAGAAACATTGATCGTACTAAGTCCGGTAACACAGGTAGCACTTGTTGCACTAAACAAAGCATCAATTGGATTCATAAAATTTCCATCAACATTGGAAATCGGAAGCATCAAAAGCAAGGTTCCGCATAGGATTACCAACAAAAAGCTTGCGGCAATCTTTTGAGCGGGACTCATCTTTTTAAAATTTAACATGGAATGTATAAACTCAACCATAGCTCACCAAACTTTCTGCATCTATTATAGCACCAATTTAAAATTCTACCATACCAAATCCAAAGTTTATGCAATTCCTTATAAAAAGCTGTTGCTTACACAAAAAAAGAGCTCCTTTGAGCCCTTTCCATACTTACTAATAGTTTTCTTTACGCACTTCAAAATAAGCCTGTGGGTGATCACATACCGGACATACTTCAGGAGCACTTGTACCGACATGGATATGTCCGCAGTTCAAACATTCCCAAATTGTTTCTTCGCTCTTATCAAAGACACGTCCTTCCTCAATATTATTCAATAAAGCAAGATAACGCTGTTCGTGTGCTTTTTCGATTGCCAATACGCCTTCCATAGTATCCGCAATATCATCAAAGCCTTCCTCACGTGCTTCCTTTGCCATACGTGCATACATATCTGTCCATTCAAAGTTTTCACCGGCTGCGGCGTCCTTAAGATTGGTTAGTGTATCTGGCATACCGTCATGCAACAGCTTAAACCACAATTTCGCATGTTCCTTCTCATTAGCGGCAGTCGCTTCAAAGATATTGGCAATCTGCACATAGCCTTCTTTTTTCGCCTTACTTGCATAGTAAGAATATTTGTTTCTCGCCATAGATTCGCCTGCAAATGCTTCATTCAAATTCTTCTCTGTCTTGGTACCTTTTAAATTCATCAAAATTTCCTCCTTTTGTCCTCAGCAAACGCTCTTTCTTAGTATATTCTTTTTTCTAAAAAAAGATACGTTGCTTTCGTTATCTTCATTTTACAACATTTCCAAGAAATTTGCATACACTTTTTAAATAATCCGATAATTTCACATACTCTAATCTTTTTAAATTTGTATTTATATATATGTTTTTCATTTTTAAAAGCATTTTTTACTTATATTTTTTAAAGTAAATGAAATAATTGTATTTTTATTAGAGATTTTCTATACTTTTTTTATAATTTAAGGTAAAATTTCAATAAAGGAGGATTGTTTTATGAATACTACACACCCTTTCGATGAATTCGGAATAAATCTATTTAGTGAGCAGGTAATGAAGGAATGCCTGCCCCACCCTATTTATACAAAATGGAAAACAGCAACGAACAAAGAAGATGCTTTGGATCGTCCTACCGCAGATGCTATCGCACATGCTATGAAAACCTGGGCAATGGAAAAAGGCGCAACGCATTTTACCCATTGGTTCCAACCGCTAACCGGCTCCACTGCCGAGAAACATGATAGTTTTATCGAACCGGGAGAATACAACCAACCCATCTCACGCTTCAGTGGAAAATCCCTAATCAAAGGAGAAGGAGATGCCTCTAGCTTTCCTAGCGGTGGACTTCGTGCAACCTTTGAAGCTCGTGGCTACACCTATTGGGATTGCACCTCTCCTGCCTTTATACGAGATCATGTACTCTGCATTCCTACTATCTTTGTTTCCTATAATGGAGAAACACTTGATAAAAAGGCCCCTCTTTTAAAATCGGTAGAAGCCATTAGCAGGCAAGCTACCCGTATTGTCAATCTTTTTAAGGATAAGGATATTAAACGTGTTCACGCCATGGTAGGCTTAGAACAGGAATACTTCCTTATTGATAATCAAATGTATCATGAACGTAAAGATCTCATTCACACCGGACGTACTTTATTTGGCACCATGCCACCGAAAAGCATGGATCTGAGAGGACATTACTTTGGCAGTATTCCTACACGTGTCCAAGCATTTATGGAAGATGTCGATAAGGAACTATGGCGATTAGGTATTTATGCCAAAACCGAGCATAATGAAGCTGCTCCTTGTCAATTTGAATTAGCTCCTTTGTTTAATGAAGTTAATATTGCCGTTGATCAAAACCTGATTATTATGGACGTATTAAAAAAGCAAGCGGAAAAGCATGGCTTTGCTTGTCTGCTTCACGAAAAACCTTTTCGCGGAGTAAATGGCAGCGGTAAGCACAACAACTGGTCGCTTGTTACTGACGATGGTCAAAACCTTTTAGAACCGGGTGATCGACCTCATGAAAATATTCGTTTCTTATTATTTGTTTGTGCCATCATTGAAGCTGTCGATAAGCATGCGGAAATGCTGAGAATGGCAGCAAGCTGCTATGGCAACGATTATCGTTTAGGAGCACATGAAGCTCCTCCCGCTATTGTTTCTATCTGTATGGGAGATGAATTGGAGATTGTATTGGATAAACTTCGCCGCGGCGATAGCGAACTGAAAAATAAGGTCGAAACACAGCCCTATGAAATTGCTAATCTTTCCTATGTTCCAAAAGATACCAGCGATCGCAATCGTACTTCTCCTTTTGCTTTTACCGGAAATAAATTTGAATTCCGCATGGTTGGAAGCAGCCGCAGTGCCTCTACGACCAACATTATTTTAAATTCCATTGTTGCCGATTCCTTATGTCGAATCGCCGATGAATTATCCAACTATAAATATATTGATGATATTCGTAAAAAATCATTGGATATTTGCCGTGCTATCTTGCAAAAGCACTCCCGTGTCTTATTTTCCAAGGACGGTTATTCCGAGGAATGGCTGCATGAAGCAAAAAAACGTGGACTTCCTAACATTCCTCATTACTTGCATTCTATTGATTCCCTTATTGCAGAAGAAAGCGTAAAAATGTTTGAACGCAATGGTGTATATAATAAAACAGAGCTTGAAGCACGTGTTGATATTCTAATCGAAGAGTATCGAAAATCCGTTAAGGTAGAGGTGCTGACACTATTAGATGTAAGTAAAAAAGATATTTTGCCGGCACTAGTTAAAGAAATTCAGTTTTATGCCGATGCTCAAAATGCATTGGGTAAAACAAATGCTTATTTTACAAGAAAACTAGACTACCTGCTATCTTTACTAGACAAACTTGACAATGCCTACCATACCTTAAAAAAAGCCATGGAGGAACGCAATAAAACAAAGAACAGTCGTGAGAAGGCATATTATCTTGATGAAGTCGTAGTACCGATGATCAATTCTTTAGGAGATATCATTGATAAAGTAGAAGAAGCTATTTCCCGAGAGAATTACCCTTTCCCTACTTACGATGATATGTTTCTAGCCATGCAATAATTATATTTACATAAGGTACGGTTATGAAATTACCATAGCCGTACTTTTTTTATGATTTATTGTATTCTGTACCCATAAAAAATCATATACATACGAATAATAAAAAAGTATAATATGTTCATAGATTACACGTCAAAAATATTTAGCTACTTACTATCTAAAATCAGTCTATCTAATTGAAGCAAAAAAAACAATGGTATATTTATGTAATAAAGAGGTCATACAATATGAAAATTATCGAAATTACCGATACGATGCAGAAGCAAGCAATTACCCGACAGATACTTGAAGCATTACCGGAATGGTTTGGAATTGCCGAAGCACGTGAAGAATATATAAACGAAAGTATAAAATATCCTTTTTTCAGTGCATTTGATGAAGATATTCCTATCGGCTTTGTATATCTTAAACAAACAGGAACATCAACAATAGAGCTTGCCGCAATGGGAGTATTAAGAAAATACCATCATCAAGGAGTAGGAACGGATTTGATAGCTGTAGCCAAAGAATATGCTTATAAACAAAACTTTTTATTTCTACAAGTAAAAACAGTGAAAATGGGGTGCTATGAACTATATGATCAAACCAATAGGTTTTATCTTGCTCAGGGATTTCATGAATTTGAAGTATTTCCTACATTATGGGATACACATAATCCATGTCAAGTTTATGTCATGGCATTACGATAGTTTATTCATTGTATAAAAACTATTCTACTAAGTAATCTTGATAAATATAAAAAAACACTTAAACTCATATATAGCTTAAGTGTTTATTTTTTAAATGGTGGTTCCACCAGGAATTGAACCAGGGACACAAGGATTTTCAGTCCTTTGCTCTACCAACTGAGCTATGGAACCATTTGGTTGCGGGGGAAGGATTTGAACCAACGACCTCCGGGTTATGAGCCCGACGAGCTACCAGACTGCTCTACCCCGCGATGTATAAGATTTAATTTTGAATGGCGGAGGAACTGGGATTCGAACCCAGGCGCCAGTTTCCCGACCTACCGGTTTTCAAGACCGGACCCTTCAACCACTTGGGTATTCCTCCAACTGTATGAATTGGTGGACCCTGTAGGACTCGAACCTACGACCCACCGGTTATGAGCCGGATGCTCTGACCAACTGAGCTAAGGGTCCAAGTTTAGCAAAATTGGTGGCGGGGGCGAGACTCGAACTCGCGACCTTCCGGGTATGAACCGGATGCTCTAGCCAACTAAGCTACCCAGCCAATTAAATTTAATGGTCGGGATGACAGGATTCGAACCTGCGACCCCTTGATCCCAAATCAAGTGCACTACCAAGCTGTGCTACATCCCGATATTCATTTTTTAATAAGAATGGCGCGCCCAGTAGGAATCGAACCCGCAACCTTTTGATCCGTAGTCAAACGCTCTATCCAGTTGAGCTATGGGCGCACTATTTTCAGCACTTCATCAGTGCCTTAATATAATAACAAATAACTTGAAGTTATGCAAGTCTTTTTTTAATTTTTTTATTAAAATTTATAGAAAATTCAAGAAAATGCTATTTCCTTTTAAAATATCCTCTATAAAATAAGAAATGGAACGCTATTTACGCTCCATTTGCATTTGTGAATCTTTATTTCTTTTAATAACCTTCTGACGCGAAAATTCCTCACGTTCTTTTTCTTCCAAAGCATCGGTAATAAATTTGATATTATGTTCAAATTCCGGAATAACGATATTTTTCAAAGCATTGGCACGTTTTTGTGATTTACGAATTGCATTTGCTAAACGATAGACGCTGTTTTCAACCTCCGCTAACACAACGCTCATTTCTTTTACTTTTTGAAAACAAGTATATGCATAGTCTAGCTTTGAATTAGCTCGCTCAAGACCATACGTCGGCTTAATTTCCTGCTTATCATAGCTAAGCTTAGGAATCTCCACTCCCATCACACTACGATAGCTTACATGCAGTCCAGTATCGATCGGTACTGCTTCTGCCATTGCGGAAATTACTCCCAAGGACATATTGGCAAGCTGTAAGGCTCGATACGCTTCTGCATAGGTTTGTGTGATTTCATCGCGCAGCAGCTTAACATCATCTAATAGTCCCATCATTTCACGAATTAAAATATTACGCTTGCGATCCATCAATTCGTATCCCAAGTGAGCCAAAGCATTGGATTTTTTGGTTGCGATTAAATTTCCTTTTGTCGGAAAGACCTGTTTATTCGCCATAGCAGCTACCTATCCTACGCTAACTCCGCAATAATAACTTCTTCTTTTATACCAAAACGCTGAACTGCTCTTTCATGGTTATAAAATTGATCCAATACTTCATTATCCACACGATCCAACTCTTCACGTGGAAGAATCGACAACAAGTCCCAACCCAAATCTAAGGTTTCTTCTATACTACGATTTTCATCTGCCCCTTGATTCAGATAATACTGTTCAAAATAGGAACCAAACATCATATACTTTTTATCGATCTCACTTAATTCATCTTCTCCGATAACCGATGCTAGGCTACGGGCATCTTGTACTTTCGCATAAGCCGCAAACAACTGATTGGAAACATCAGAATGATCCTTTCTTGTATAGCCTTCTCCAATGCCGTCCTTCATCAGACGTGAAAGAGAGGGCAGGATACCGACCGGTGGATAAATTCCCATTTGATTTAACGAACGATCAAGTACGATTTGTCCTTCCGTAATATATCCTGTTAAATCCGGGATTGGGTGGGTAATATCATCATTAGGCATTGTCAAAATCGGAATTTGAGTAACACTTCCTTTAGCACCTTTGATAATACCGGCTCTTTCATATAAGGAAGCTAAATCCGAATATAAATATCCGGGATATCCTTTTCGTCCGGGAATTTCTCCCTTACTGCTGGAAAACTCACGTAAAGCTTCACAATAAGAGGTTATATCGGTCAAAATAACAAGCACATGCATATCATGCTCATACGCAAGATATTCTGCTGCCGTTAAAGCACAGCGCGGGGTTAAGGTACGCTCGATAATCGGATCATTGGATAAATTCACAAACATAGCGACACGATCCATAACTCCGGCTTCCTCAAAGCTACGTTTAAAGTAATCGGCTACGTCATTTTTAACACCCATTGCCGCAAATACAATACAGAAGTTCTTGCCATCACCATCGGCGATCTTCGCCTGTTTTACCAACTGCACAGCTAACTCATTGTGCGGCATACCACTTCCCGAAAAAATCGGCAGTTTCTGCCCTCGAATCAAGGTAGTTAAGGCATCAATACTGGAGATTCCGGTATTGATATAGTTTCTCGGATACACACGAGAAACCGGATTTAATGGCTGTCCATTGATATCCGCACGCTTTTGGGCATAAATTTCCGGCAATCCGTCAATTGCTTTTCCACTGCCGCTGAAAACTCTGCCAAGCAGTTCTTTTGATAAAGCAAGCTCCATCGGTTTTCCGGTAAACCTTGTTTTGGTATTTGTAAGCGACATTGCATTTGTCCCTTCAAATACTTGAACAGCAGCACGCTGTCCATCAAGCTGAACAACACGTCCATAACGAGTCGTCCCATCACCGCATTTGATTTCTACCATTTCTTCATAGCTTGCATTTTGCACATGGTCCAAAAAGATTAGCGGTCCGCTGATTTCACTCAGCCCCATATATTGAATGCTCATAGGCTAACCTCCTTACGCAACCTTTGCAATGGCTTCATCAATCATTGCATAATAATCATCAAACATTTCAATGTGATCATTTGGCACATCGTACTTCATTTTTGTTACCTTTTCGAAAATTCCTTGTGCAGCTACCTCACTAATCGGTTTCCCGGTAGCTACCAATTCTTTACTTTTCTTATATAAATATAAAATGATATCCATCATACGCAGTTGTTTTTCTAACGGAACATATGTATCCTCCGCATGAAAAGCATTCTGCTGCAAATAACCGACACGAATGACCTTGCAAATCTCAATGACCAGCTTTTGATCCTCCGGAAGTACATCACTACCAATCAGCTTTACGATTTCCATCAGCTTTGTCTCTTCGGCTAAAAGGCTCATGATCTGTTGGCGGTTTCGCAAGAAGCGTTCATGAACGTTTTTGTTATACCATTTCGATAGATCCGTTACATATTCCGAATAGGATTCATTCCAATTGATTGCAAAATAATGTCTTGCATAAGCAAGTGCCTTATCAAGTGCCCAAAAACATCGTACAAATCGCTTTGTATTTTGCGTTACCGGTTCCGAAAAATCGCTTCCTTGAGGAGACACGGCACCGATGATCGTTACCGATCCGTTTTGGTGATTTAAGGTTTCCATATAACCGGCACGCTCATAAAATTGTGAAATACGGGAAGGAAGATAAGCAGGAAAACCTTCTTCTGCCGGCATCTCTTCCAAACGTCCGCTGATTTCGCGCAATGCTTCAGCCCAACGTGAAGTCGAATCTGCCATAATAGCTACATGATATCCCATATCGCGATAATACTCCGCCAATGTTAAACCGGTATAAATGCTTGCTTCACGTGCTGCAACCGGCATATTGGAGGTATTTGCGATCAATACCGTTCGATCCGTTAAAGGACGATTGGATTTAGGGTCGATCAATTCGGAAAATTCCTCTAGCACCTGTGTCATTTCATTTCCGCGTTCTCCGCAGCCGACATATACGATGATATCAGCATCGCACCATTTTGCCAATTGATGCTGCGTCATGGTCTTTCCTGTTCCAAAGCCACCGGGGATAGCAGCCGTACCACCCTTGGCAATCGGAAATAGGGTATCGAAAATTCGTTGTCCGGTAATCAGAGGTACGCTGATTGGCAAACGCTTGGTTACCGGACGTGCCTGCTTGATCGGCCATTTCTGTATAAGACTAAGCTCATGAACGATTCCCTTCTCATCACGTAGCTTAACGATTTTATCATGAATACGATATTTCCCGTTTTCCGCAACTTCGATAATTTCCCCACTCATAAATGGCGGAATCATACAACGATGCTCGATCAGATCGGTTTCCGGAATGGTCGCATACACTTGTCCACCTTTCACCATATCGCCGATTTCCACCTGAACCGTAACGTCCCATAAAGCTTCCTCATCAAGTGGTGCAACATCACTTCCGGTCGCAATAAATGCTCCTGATGTTTCGGCAATTGCTTTTAAAGGACGTTCGATTCCATCAAAAATATTGCGTAAAATCCCCGGTCCGAGCGTTACGGAAATCGGTCCGCCGGTTGCTTCCACCGGTTCTCCCGGCTGCAAACCGGTTGTGGATTCATATACCTGTATCGTAGTAGCGGCTTTAGAAACGGAAATTACTTCTCCCATCAGACGCTTGTGTCCGACATAAACTTTTTCAAGCATTGAAAAATCTTTTGTATCCTTTACCTTTACAACCGGTCCGTTAATTGAATAAATTACATTTTCACTCACATTATCACCTCTTGCCTATCTTGGATTACTTCACATACAATCCTGCGTTGGCATAGAACCATTCCTTTTGTTCTTCTAAACTCGTATCAAAGCTTTCATCTAACACAATTCCCTGTGCCTCATATTCCACACGCAATCCACCTAGTACAATATCTTCATCGATCTTACCTTCGCATTTTCCAAAGGCTTCACATAAAGCAGAAAGGCGCTTAAAATCCTTTTTACCAACATATAAGCATGCTTCTCCATACCCTAATGCAGCTGCTTCTTTTACCTTATCCAACAAATATGTTTCATATTCTTTGCTCTGCGTAAAATCTATCAATTTTGATCGTACCGCTGCAAATACTTCCTCAGCAATTGCCGAGCGTTGGGCAAGCAAATCATAATGCAGCTTTTCCTGTAATTTGCTAAGTTCTATGCTTTGCTCGCTTTCCAGCTCCTTCATGCGGCTTTCACGTTCATAAGCAGCCTCACTTGCAAGCTCCTTCTGCATTTGCGTAAAGGATTCCTCATGTGCTTTTTTGATTTGTTCATCAAGTGCATCAATTTCCAATTGACTGACACGCTTGATTTCTTCCACAAAATAGTCCTCGATTTTTATTTTATCATCTAGCATTTTGTTCACCTCATAGCTTTACCCCGATTGCTTCCGATACATAGGCGTCCATAACCTCTCCGATATCGGTAGAGCCATGACGATCCGGTATTTCGACAATCAGCGGTTTTTTCTGTCTTAGCTTCAATTCCGAGATAACATTCGGACAGGTTTGCACAAGTTTGGTAGTAATCAATATAACCGCTATATCTTCTATATGCATCGCTTTTTCAAGTGCTTCTAACACCTCACGGCGCTCATGCACAACAACGCCCTCAATACCGGCCAAACGCATTCCCATCTGTGTATCAATGTTATCACTTAACAGATAAAATTTCATATCGCTCCTACAATTCTATAGTTTCATCAAAACGATGATAATAGAAATCAACAAACCGTAAATTGCAACACCTTCACCCATCGCAACGAAAATCATAGATTTACCGAAGTTCTTTTCATTTTCGGAAAAAGCTCCGATTGCTGCCGGAGCAGCAGCCGCAACGGCAATACCGGCACCAAGTGCAGATAAGCCGGTTGCCAAAGCCGCAGCGATATAGCCAAGACCTGCTCCTAACGATACCGTTGTTTCCGCACCCTCCATAGCGGCATGCGCCTTTGTTGCCGTAAAGAAAACAGATACCAACAGTATTGCGAAAAAGCAACATACATGTGTAAGCATACGACGCTTTGCCGTAGAGATGCTTTTCTTTCCTTTAAACACCGGAATCAGCGGCAACGTAATCAAAACAATCAAAATCAATGGTAATAGCATTTCAAACATAGTCAACATAACATTTTCCTCCTTAGTTATTCATAGCATTAAACGCAATTCCTCTGCCTGTAAAATAGCGAGAGAACATTTCATAAAATTCAAGACGAAGCACCTGAATACCGACAATCAGTCCTTCCAAGCACATAACAAAGATATTTCCCAGTATTGCCACGAAAAGACTTCCGCTTCCTGCCATGCTCATCAAAAGCGTTACAGCCATCATCATACCGGCATGGGATAAAACAAAGCCTCCGACACGCAGGTAAGAAATCGAATTGGTTACATACGATAAACAGATTTCAAACAATTCAAAGAAACTTTCGGTAAAATAAGCGCCAAAGCCATTTGGAAACAGCTTTTCATGCTCCAGCTTATGGATCAAGGCCTCTTTCAAGAAAATAACGATAAGCGGCACAAGAATCAATCCTAAAATATAAAGCTTATTTCCGAAAACATTGATACCAAGTCCTAACTGTAGTCCCGCACCACCGACAAGTGAGCCATAAAAAATCAAGCCGGCAATTCCATTGTGAGAGAACAGCATTTCTCCGATATTGTGATTTTTCCATTGCAATATAATATTCATCACCATACTAATCAGCATCAGTACCGCACCGATAATAATCGATACGATCAGTAAAATAGGAATAAACTCGCTCGTCATGATCTCAATCGGCTTTTCTTCCATGTGAAATAAGGTTTCATACAACGGATTCAACAAAGTTTCATTTCCGAATACCGAGCCGTAAATGGTTCCAAAGATACAAGACATAATTCCGATTCGCACACCGATTTCTCCAAGTCGCATACCCTTCCATTTATAAGCAAGATAACCAACCAGCATCAACACCGCTCCCTGTCCTAAATCACCGAACATAATACCGAACAATAAAGAATATGTAATTGCGACAAACGGTGTTGGATCAAAGCTGCCGTATTCCGGTACCCCATACATTTCTACAAACATCGAAAAAGGCCTGGCAAACCACCCATTCTTAATCTTGGTTGGCGGCGACAAACGCTTATCACTATGCGCCGGACGCACTTCAATATCCACCTCTTTCAAATCTGCATAAATTGCTTTTAATTTTTCAATATCATCTTCCGCCACAAAACCGATGATCGAAAAGCGCTCCCCTAAACCTACCACATACTTACGAGCCTCATACGTATGATTGATAAATTCCAATTCCGCTTTGATATAAGCAAATTCATCACTGCATTCCGCTTTGATTGCTTCCATTACCTCATCGACATGGGCAAGCTGCAAGACATCGCTGTCAATTTCCTCTTGCAGCATTTCCTTTGCTCGCTCTGGAGTACCGTGAACAAATTCCGGTATGCGGATACGTTCAAAATACAAAGATGAAAAAATATTATCTACATCGCCTTCAAATTTCGCAGTTGTAATATACACACACCAGCTATAGGTTTGATCACTGTTAAATGATTTAAACACAAACGGGTGATTTCGATAATATTGCAGTTTTTCCACACTGTCTAGCGGCAAGCGTCCAAAACGAATCTTAATATATTCACATTCAAATAAATCATCTAAATTCAGATCACTGCTTTCGATATTGCGTACCTGTACCAAGGCATCTTCATTTTCATGAATCACCTTTTCCAAATCCTTGCGCACCGCTAAAGCCTTGCTATAACGATGATAATAAGTGTCTAGTGTTTCCTGCATCTTTTTGACATCATAATCCTTATCACGCGATTTCATTTCCTTAACATCGAGCTTCATATCTTCAACAATTTCATAAAAATGATTCAGCAGCTCGCTGACTGGATTTTCATCATTTAATGTTGTCAGTCCATGCACACTGTCCACAAACTTACTCGCCGGTTCCGGGTGCATACAATCCAAATCCACAAACCGCAGCAGCACATCATCTAAATACTCATTGTCGCCACTGATACTAACCAGCTTCATTTTTGCTATTGCCATGGGAGTCTCCTTTCTTAATAAATCAATTGCTTTTCAATTTCCTCACAGGGAACCTGATAACGAATTCCCTCAATAATATGAATCAAATTTTCCAATTCCTGCCGCATCATCAGATGATAGCTGCTGTAAACCGTATAGGCATCTAAGGAATATTGAAACAGCTTACCGGCTTCTTTATAACGTATTTTTTCAAAGCCCTGCTCTATATAGTCATGCTCCTGCAGTTCCACATGATACTTACATGTATGCAGCCATTTGCGCATGGCTTGCTCATCACTGCAAGCGATCATTTCCTCTAATGGAACTTTGGAATGATATCCTTGCACTTCCATGAGGGAGGAGCGAACCAAATCATCGCTTAAATGAAAATATTTCTTTAAACGATAAATTTTTGTCAGATTATCAAAATCCAATAATGCCGTTGCCAGCTCTTGCAGCTGCTTTCGCACCTTCTTGCTTTTTTGTCTTTGAATACTTGCAAGCATTCGCTCATAGTATAGCTGCATTAAATCATGCTCAATATGTGCATAGTTCAACTTCAGTTCTTCACCTCTTTGGCAGCGATGCTTCATTAAAATTGATGCGTAATGTGTCTTAGCCAACAGTGCCAACAATTCCTCATAGGAGCGAACCTTCCCTAAATCAACAAGGGAAAAATTCAAATAATCCTTAAGAAAGAACGGTAAATCGGCAATTCCTTCCGCAAAAGAATCGGAAATAAGCATTCGCACACAATTTAAAATCAGTTCGATTTCAACTTCTTCCAACTGGACATGGAAAACGTCCTTCAAGGAAGCATCAGCATAGCGATAAAGTGCCAACTGTCGCTGAAACAATTCCTCTCGCAACAAGACCTCTAGCTGTCCGCGATGAATATTGTTTTCACGAACATCTTTCAAAATATCTCGATAGTTCGTTTCATTTTTTAAATACGACACCACTTCCGCTACACTGTGCTTGCGTACAAGCTCAAGATAATCTGCTTCCTTTAAGCTCGCTCCATGCATTGCCTTCGCTTTGGCGATAATGGCTCCACTCGCTTTACTCACAAGCACCACCTCCCTTGCTAATGGCCTTATTGATGAATACAATGTTCATAAATATGTTGGACCCATTCATCTTTATGAGCTTTATATGTTTGCTTTAGAGCCTCGGCTTGTTTATCAAATTCCTGCTTTGCTGCTTTTAAAGCCTGTGCTTTTTCTACCTCAAAGGCTTGCTTTTTTGCCTCCAGCAACGCAAGATTTTCCTGCTCGTATTTCGCTTTGGTTTCCGCTTTTTTCGCTTCCACAAGATGCTGAATATTCAAGCATTCCGTCTTTTTCTTCTGCACCCTTTTACGAGCTTCTTTATCCGCTGCTACAATATCCTTTAATATTCTATCCAAAAGCGATTACCTCCTTCTTGCTCTTTTACTACGTTGAAAGTATAAACCTTTTACAACGCACTTTCAAGTCATATTCTTAAAGATTTCAGCACATCAAAAAACCATTATTTTCCATCATATTTCCCTACAAAAAAAAAGACAAGATCTTTATTGTCCTGTCATTTCCCAAAGAGTCGTTTTACTATTTCAAAGCATGAAAAGTATCTATTAGATCAATCTTATCCAGCTCTATGACACGCCCTCTCATATTCGCCAATACATCTTCCTGCTTCCAAACAAATTCGATTCGATATGCACAAAGCATTTGATAATGTTTAGCAGCCGTATGCTTCGCCCCATATTTGACATCACCATACAAAGGGTGCGAAAGATATGCCAACATCGCTCGAATTTGATGGCTCTTACCACTTAACAATTCTACCTCTACCAAGGCATACTGCTTTTTTTGCTCCTTTATCTGATAGTTGATTTCGATAGGCTTATAGCCTTCCTTAGGGTATGGCAAAATATGCGCAACATTATCCTTCGTTTTACAATGATACAATAAAACGTGCTCCTGTCGCTTATCAAACACACCTTGTGCAATGCATACATATTTTTTTCTTACTTTCCTTTGCTTGATATGGGCATTCATAGCACGCAAACTGGCAGCATTTTTCGCTGCAATGACAAGTCCCTGCGTATTGCGATCAATGCGATGACACAAAGCCGGGACAAAACTGTTTTCCATACGCGGATCATATTCCTTATGAATATATAAATAATGCAAAATGCGATCCATAAGATTATCCTGTCCCACCTTTTGATCACGATGAGCAAGCAGTCCCTTCGCCTTATTAACGATCAATAAGTTTTCATCTTCATAAACGATATCCAACTCACTTGGAACCTTTAAAAACGCAGTATCTATTTGCGTCATAAAAAACTCCTCCGCTAAAAACAGCTGCATCGTATCTCCCTCTTGCAAACGCTGAGAAATTTCGCAGCGCTTCCGATTGACCTTGATTTTTTTATTGCGTATTGCTTTATACATTAGGCTTTTGGGAAGCGTGGGAAGTGCCTTGCTTAAGAATTTGTCCACACGCTGATCACAGTCATTTTTTCCAATCACGATTTCTCTCATATTGCCACCTCTTTTCTATTTCTCCTCTTGCAGACTTCGCTATTTTTTAATTCAACCTTTAGCTATCACTGTTTTTCCATATACTACAAACAAATGAGTAATTCAAAAAGCAATTACAGCTTTGCAATACTATTTCATTCTTATCCATAAAAATGTGAAAGCTCCCATTTATTATACATTGAATTTCATTTTGAAAACAAATAAAATATACATATCGGGAGGTAATGAAATGATAAGCTGTAAAATGTCGGTACGTACGTTAGTAGAATTCGTTTATCAAAGCGGAGATTTAATCGCCTCCTTTAACAATATCGAACGCGCCAATTTGGGAAGTCGAATTCATCGCCAACTACAAGCACAGGGCGGTGAACATTATCAAAGCGAGGTTTTTTTATCCAACACTACAACGCTTGATAATGTTTGTTTCACCATTGAAGGACGTGCCGATGGGATTATCATTCAAGATCACCAAGTTATTTTAGAAGAAATCAAAACAACTGCCATACCTTATGAACAGCTGGAAGGAGGACAGCTTGTTCACTTGGCGCAAGCCTACTGTTATGGCTATTTCTATCTTTGTAACCATGCATGTACGCAACTTACGATACGCTTGACCTATTATCAAATCAACGAACAGAAAACCAAAAGTTTCAATCAAGTCAAAACCTTTCAAGAACTTAAAGACTTCTATCTTGATACTTTAAAGCAATACTTGCGTTGGGCAAATATATCGCATACTATCCACACCACAAGCACTTCCGATTTACAGCGGTTGGTTTTTCCGTTTCCAGAATATCGCAAGGGACAGCGTAAGCTTGCCATAGCGGTATATAAGACCATTTTAGATCACGACATTCTATTCGCACAAGCTCCCACCGGTATCGGCAAAACAATTTCCACACTCTTTCCCGGATTAAAAGCCATCGGTGAGGGAAAAATCGAAAAAATCTTTTATGTATGTGCCAAAAATATAACCGCACAAGTTGCCTATGACGCTTTGCAGCAGCTATACAAGCAAAATCTGCATTTTAAAAGTGTCGCTATTACCGCTAAAGATAAAATTTGTTTATTAGCCGAAAGAAACTGTGATCCGCAAAATTGTCCTTATGCGAAAGGATATTATAATCGTAATAAAAATGCTTTGTATGAGCTCATCACCCAACATGATTTCATTGATTACGAAAGGCTTGTAGAATATGGCAAAAAATATGTTGTTTGTCCTTTTGAACTAGGATTAGATGCTAGTGAATACAGCGATGTAATCATCGGAGATTACAACTATGTCTTTGATCCTCGCGTATATCTCAAACGCTTTTTTATCGACAAAGGAAACTACCTCTTCCTTGTTGACGAAGCACATAACCTAGTTGATCGAGCAAGAGAAATGTATAGCGCAGAGCTTTCCAAACAGGATTTTCAAATCATCAAGGCTTATATTCCAAAAAGCTTTGCAAAGTTGCATAAAGCTCATCATCACCTCAACAAGCAATTCATCTCTTTACGCAAGCAATGCGAAGAAAAACAACTAGACTTTCTCGCCCAAAAGGAAGCAATGCCCTTTTTCTTACAATGCCTTGAAAAGCTTACCAACGAGCTTAACGAATATCTGGAAGGTATCCATGAAAACGAAATGGAAGATGCACTTCGTGAGTTATATTTCAAAGCTCTCCATTATCAGCGAATTGCTGAATTTTATGACGAGCATTTCACCACCTGTATCCAACGTCAAAAGCAAGATGTATGGATACGCCAATACTGTATGAATCCTTCCCAGCCAATCAAAAATATTTTACGCAAAGGACGTGCTACCATCTTCTTCAGCGCCACTCTCTCGCCAATTGACTACTATTTAACTCTGCTTGGCGGTAATCATGATTCCAAACGTCTATCATTACCCTCTCCTTTTCCAAAAGAGCATGTCCACGTTATGATTGCCAATCAAATTTCCACACGATATCGTCAACGCTCGCAAAGCATTGATGCTATCTGTGAGCTATTATATGCCGCCATAACCCAACGAAACGGAAATTATATTCTCTTTGCGCCAAGCTATGCCTACATGAAGCAGCTTTACGAGCATTTCATAAAAAGCTATCCGGATATTGATGTCTTTTATCAACAGCAGGATATGACAGAAGAAGAAAAACAAACCTTTCTTGCTCAATTCCAAATCAGCAAGCATTTGCGTCTTTATTTCTGTGTTTGCGGCGGTATGTTTAGTGAAGGAATCGATTTAAAAGGCGATGCCTTAATCGGTGTTATTCTCGTCGGTGTCGGTTTGCCACAGATCAATCCTTATTCCGATTTAATTCGCCAACATTTCGATGAAGAAAATCAACAAGGCTACGCCTATGCCTACCAATATCCCGGTATGAATAAGATTTTGCAATCTGCCGGACGTTTGATTCGCTCTCATGAAGATAAGGGTATTTTACTATTTATTGATGAACGTTATACCAGCCTGCATTATCGAGGTGCTTTACCTTCGCATCTGCACCCCTACACCATTGTTCATACACCGCAAGAGGTTCGCTCCTCTACACAGGCATTTTGGAAAAAGGCGCTATCCGATTAAGACTTACTTCCTTATAAAAAAACGGAGATTTCTAACATGGTTGAATGAAACAGCCATTAAAAATCTCCTTTTTCTGTTTTTTAACCCCTAGAAACAGCCTTCTATAATTCCTTTAAGATGCTTGTGCCAATCGTACCCTTTGGCATTGTTAAACCAAAATTATCCACAATGGTAGCTCCGATCAGCGCAAAGCTATCACCATCACGTAATCTTCCGGTATGATTAAAATGCTTTGCATACAATAACAGAGGTACATATTCTCGGGTATGATCACTGCCCTTAAAGATCGGATCGTTGCCATGATCGGCACAAATCATCAATAAATCATCATCTTTCAACACCTGTAACAGTTCCCCCAGCTTGCAATCGAAGGCTTCTAGTTCCTTGCCATATCCAAGCGGATCGCGACGATGCCCCCATTTCGCATCAAAATCGACTAAATTCACAAAGCATAAGCCACAAAAATCCTTTTGTGCCAGCGCAATGGTTTGATCCATACCCTCGATACTGCTTTTCGATGTATATGCTTCACGAATACCTTCCCCATCGAAAATATCACGAATCTTGCCGATACCGATCACATCATAGCCTGCTTCACACAATACATTTAAAGCTGTTTTTCCAAACGGCTTTAAAGCATAATCATGGCGATTGCTCGTTCTTTGAAAGCTATGCGCATCTTTACCGATATATGGTCGTGCAATCACACGTCCAACCCGCCATTTTGGCTCCATGGTCAATTCCCGCGCAATACGACAATACTCATACAAGGTATCTAGCCCCATATATTCCTCATGTCCGCAAATTTGTAAAACACTATCAGCCGATGTATAAACGATCAGCTCATTATATTTCAGTTCCCGCTCTCCAAGTTCCTTCAATATCTCCGTACCACTGGCAGCCTTATTACCGATGATATGACGTCCGGTACGCTTTTCCAGCTCCGCAATCAATTCTTTAGGAAATCCGTTTTCACTAAAAGTTTGAAATGGTTTTTGAATACGCAAACCCATCATTTCCCAATGTCCGCTCATGGTATCCTTACCTGCACTTTGTTCCTTTAAGCGTGTATATAAACCGATTGGTTCTTCGATCCGCGCTACATGCTTCAAGGGGTGCAAATTCGCCAAGCCCAATTTGCGCAGGTTCGGTATATGAAAGGACTCCATTTTCTCATCAATATGTCCTAAGGTATCGCTGCCTTCATCACCATACATAGCCGCATCTTCCATGGCTCCGATTCCCAAACTATCAATCACGATCGTGAATATACGTTTATACTTCATAAGCTACACCAAGGCGATGGCACTTTCCAAAGCCAGCTCCATCATTTCATGAAAAGAGGTTTCTCGCTCTTTCGCACTTGTTGCCTGATGAGTAATCAAAGAATCGGAAATCGTCAATAGACAAGCCGCCTGTTTTCCTAACTGCTTGGCATTATGAAACAAGGCAAAGCTTTCCATTTCTACACACATACAGCCATGTTCCTTACAAAAATCCTCACAATCGGGAACATTCGCTTCATGATAAAATACATCACTGGAATGAATGCGGTGGATATGCAATGGTTTTCCTAGCTTATCGGCATTTTTTCGAATACACGCATTCATTTTTAAGCTCGGGTACAATACATCACTTGTTTCTCCTCCCTGCGCTTTGGCATAAGTGGATTCACTCCAAGCACTTTCCGCCAGTACCATATCAAACAGCTGTAATTCATCACTATAAGCACCGGCACTGCCGATTCTAAGAATATACTCCACATCGTAATCATGAAATAGCTCATAGGAATAAATACCGATGCTTGCCATTCCCATACCACTTCCCATAACACTGATTTTCTTACCTTTATAATAACCGGTATATCCAAGCATATTACGTACTGTGTTGAAGCAAACTGCTTCACTTAAATAATGCTCGGCGATATACTTCGCACGCAATGGATCTCCCGGCATCAAAACAATGCGGGCAATCTCATCGAAAGAAGCTTCATTATGTGGTGTTGCCATGACAACCCCTCCTTACCTTATTATCTTTATTGTAGCGAGAGCTTTCAAAAAAGGCAATGCTTTTCACACTGCCGATAATAGTTTTTTCAATTCATTGATATCCTTCAGCACCGGCGTAGCGCATGCTTCTAGCTTTGAGATATGTTCATGTCCGTTGGCAATCAAAATACAACGACACCCTGCATAGCTTGCGACCTCATAATCATGCACACTATCTCCTATAAAAACCGTACAAGAACGATCGAAATGATTTTTTGATACAAACGCTTTTGCCAACTCTGCTTTTGAATGCGCATGGATATTATCCAAACCACAAATATGTTCAAAATACGAACGTATTCCATAATGATCAATTTGACGGAAAAGAAAATCCAGCTTGGTAGCCGAAAGAAGGGATTGATGGATTCCTTTTTCTCGGCAATCCTTTAAAAGCTCTACAGCTCCCTCATGCAGTGGACAGGCGAAGCTATGAGGCTGATAGTAATCCATATAACGCTTTGCTAAAACATCAAAGGGGGTTTTGGCAAAATCAAAGCCGACCTTTTCATAATATTTGATAACCGGAAATTGAAAATACTGGCGATATTCCTCTTTATCCAAAACTAGCGGAAGCTGTTCACTTTTTAAAACCTCATTCAAAGCTGCCATACTGACATCTAAATCATCTAACAATGTTCCATTCCAATCCCATATAATATGCTTTACCTTCATCGCCACCCTCCTATTCTTTTAGGATATGTCTTTATCGAATCTTATATACAGAAAAATCCTCCGCCACAGCAATTAAAGCACATGCTGCAGGCAATCAAACGACAACAGAAATCATTTCCGCTAACCGTATATCCTCCACGCATATTTTGATAACGTCCTCGAGCATTGGATAGCTGTGCATAAAGCTGACGATACTGTTGATTCGCCGGATCCATTTGACATGCCCTTTCAGCATAGTCCATTGCCGCAATCTGATTTCCCATACCATAGTTGGCAATCGCACTTAAATAATACCAATCTGCACCACGTGTCTGCATCTGTTGTAAAATTTGATTTGCCTCTGCATAGCGCATGGCGTTCAACAAACTTACAACGCTTTGATAGTCATTCATACCGCCACTATTGCCATAGCTGTTATAGCTATATGTATTTTGCCAAAAATTACCGCTATCGCCTCGTTTTTTAGCGTCCATAATGGTATCATAGGCATTTTGAATTTCTTTAAACTTTTCTTCTGCGCCCGGATTTTTATTCACGTCCGGGTGATATTTTTTTACCAGCCGGCGATATGCTTTTTTTATTTCTTCATCACTGGCGTTATGAGCAACGCCAAGGATACTATATGGATCCTGCATCTTCTTCACCTAATCTTTTCTTTCTAATCATTTCATATTTTGACCAAACACCGGAATATAAAATATTCCTTAAAATATCTATATATTCTAAAATCGGTAAGCCTTCAAAAGCTTCCGCACACTTTGCAATCATAATTTCTAACATTGCCTGCACACGCTTATCAAAGTCTTTTTGTGCATATAGTTCCATCAACGGGTTAAACTGCTTTTTTTGAATATCTCGCTCAATGTCATCATAAGCATCTAACAAATATACAAAACGTCCCAAATAGTCGCCCAATTCATACAGCCTATGCTTCCATTCGTCCTCTTTCATACAAACAATTTCCCCCATAACCGCTCCAAAGCATTTCGCAAGCAAATCAATATCATGGGATTGCTGCTGCTCCAAGACATGAATTTCCTTTAAAGCCTGTTCAATACGTTTTATCTTTTCGGGGTACTTTCTTTCCAATTGCCGATAGCTTTTTGCTAACAGCTTTCTCATGGTAAAACTTGTATAGCGTCTCTCATCTAACCAATCATCTTCACATTTCAAATAGGTTAAAACAACTGTCATTTCACTGGCATATTCGATGCATGGATTCGCAAGCTTTTTATGTTTTTGCATTGGGTGAACAATACAGCGCTCCTCATGAAGCGTTTGCTTAGGTTCGTATAGGCCACTTAATAAAACAGCCAAAAAAGTCAAATCATAATTCAATGTAATTTGCGAGCGACGTCCAAACATGCTATGAAGGCTGCGGCAAAGGCCACAATAAAAAGACTGATACACATCAAAATCCTTTATTTTCAACTCCGGCTTATTCACAACGATATATCCAAACATAGCTCCTCCATTCGAAACTCCTTGTATAGTGTAAACTGTTCTATCTAAAATTTCAAGCTACGCCTATAAAATAACATGATTCCACAAAATTCATCTCTTGGCGTTTCTTATAAAAACAAATTCCTCATGATGCGAATGCTGTTCACTGTAGCTATATCCTAACTGCGAAAAGGCTTTTACGTCCTCCACCCTCGTGATATTTGATTCTGCCAACCAGCGTACCATTTCTCCTCTTGCCATTTTCACATAAACACCCTTTTCCTTTAATCCGCTCGGCTCCTTTTCATAAAAACGACAGGTAACAATACGTACATCGTCATCTTGATAGCGTTTGATAATTTTTCCATATTGCTTGCTGGTAAGATCAAGTAAGCAAGAATCTTTTGCCGCAACATAACGATACAAGTCATCTTTCCAATACGCATATAAGTTCTTACAAAAAGATGCGGAGAATGGATTATCTAACTCCAAACGATAAGGGCAAACTCCGTCCATGCTGCCTAACACCCCATAAAAACCGGAAAGAATATACAGATGCTGTTCACAATAACAAAAGGCTTCATCGGAAAACAAATCCGGTCGCATATAGGTATATTGAATTCCATCAAACGCCAATAAAGCCGGAACCTTACCATATTCTATATCCATGGATTGATATTGTTGCATCGCTTCCTTGGCAATACCTTCATTACAATGTAAAAGATGTTGAATTTCCACTAGCCCTTTCGTCTTTAATTCCTCTAACAAACGCTTGCTTTGTTTCAAAAAAGGAGGCTTTCCTTTCGCATCAAGAAAATCCACATGACTGCGCATACGCTTAGCCGGAGATATCAAAATCAACATACCTTCACCTACCTTGCTTGTAGCATAGCCATACCATCAAAAAAAGTCAAGTATTTATAAAGAAAACAGCAGCTTCGGCCACTGTTATTCTTTATCTTCAATATGAACGACATACTCATCGTTTTGGACATCAACCGAAATCACACTATCTTTTCCGGCATTGCCTTCAATCATTTTACGAGCAATCAAGGTTTCGATATTACGCTGAATATAACGCTTCATCGGACGAGCTCCATATACCGGATCCACACCCTGCGTTGCAATATTTCGATATACCGCATCACTTACACGCAATTCAATATCCTTGTGTGCCAAGCGTTCACGCAACTCATTCATAAATTTGTGCGCAATCTTTGACAGCATACTTTCATCTAAGGCATTAAATACAATGATTTCATCAATACGGTTAATAAACTCCGGTTTAAAGTATTTCTTAACTTCCTGCATATACTTTTCATCGCGTCCTTCGCTATCAAAAGCAAATTGACTGCCAAGATTACTAGTCATAATCAACAATGTGTTCTTAAAATCAACCGTTACACCCTTTGAATCGGTAATGCGACCGTCATCTAAAATCTGTAATAAAACATTAAATACATCTGGGTGAGCTTTTTCAACTTCATCAAACAAAACGATAGAATATGGATTTCTGCGTACCGCTTCACTCAGCTGTCCACCTTCATCATAACCGACATATCCGGGAGGAGCACCAATCAAACGGGAAACGCTGTGTTTTTCCATATATTCACTCATATCAATACGTACGATATGACTTTCGCTATCAAACAGCTGCTCTGCCAAGGCTTTTGCAACCTCGGTTTTACCAACACCGGTCGGACCTAGGAACAAGAAACTTCCGATTGGTCGGTTTTCGTCTTGAATCTGCGCTTTGCTGCGAAGAATAGCATCAGTTACCAACTCTAAAGCTTGATCCTGACCAACCACTCGCTTTTGCAAGGCTTCCTTTAGCTGTAAAAGCTTCTTACGCTCACTTTCAACCAAACGTGCAACCTCTACACCTGTCCAACGAGAAACAATTTTAGCAATCATTTCTTCATTGACGGTTTCTTGAATCAATGCATCTTCGTGATTATTCTCTGCCTGCTCCTTAATAAGCTTTTCAAGATGAGGAATCGTAGCGTATTGTAATTTCGCCGCGTCCTCATAACGAGCTTCATTTTGTGCCTGTTCCAAATCTAAGCGTGCCTTTTCCAACTTTACCTTAGCATCTTTACTTTCCTCCAAAACAGCCTTTTCATCTTCCCATTTTGTATATAGCTCATCTTTTTTCAGTTGCAGTTCTTTTAAGTCCTGACGAATTTCCGCCAAGCGTTCCAAGGATTTCTTATCCTCTTCCTTTTTTAAAGCCGTTTCTTCGATTTGCAGCTGCATGATTTTACGTTGCAACTCATCAAGCTCCTGTGGCATAGATTCCATCTCTACTCGTAAGGTTGCACAAGCTTCATCAACCAAATCAATTGCCTTATCCGGTAAGAAACGATCGGTAATATAGCGATTGGATAAGGTTGCGGCTGCCAAAATCGCTTCATCTAAAATTTTCACCCCATGGTAAGATTCAAAACGATCTTTTAAACCACGCAAGATACTAATGGTATCCTCCACTGTAGGTTCAGCAACCTGAACACGTTGGAAACGACGTTCCAAAGCAGCATCTTTTTCAATATACTGTCGATATTCTTTAAAGGTTGTTGCACCGATACAACGCAACTCTCCACGTGCCAACATCGGCTTTAGCATATTTCCTGCGTCCATGGAGCCCTCACTTTTCCCTGCTCCAACCAAATTATGAATCTCATCAATAAACAGAATGATACCGCCCTGTGCATTTTTTACTTCTTCAAGAATAGCCTTTAAACGCTCTTCAAATTCACCACGATACTTTGCACCGGCAATCAAGGAGCCCATATCCAATTCAATCAGCTTCTTATCCTTTAAAGAGGCCGGAACATCACCCTTCATAATACGCCAAGCAATTCCTTCAACCACTGCGGTTTTACCTACACCGGGCTCACCAATCAACACCGGATTGTTCTTCGTCTTACGAGATAAAATCTGAATTACACGACGAATTTCATCATCACGTCCGATAATCGGATCGATCTTTCCGCTTTTTACCTCTTCTACTAAATCACGACCGTATTTGCTTAAGGCTTCCAAATTGCTCTCGGCATTCGGTGTATCCATCGTTTTATTGCCACGACGTTTCAATTCTTCCTCTTTCACATCAGCTTCCTTCAAATGAAACTCTTTAACCAATTTCTTGGAAATATAGCTTTTATTGAACATCAATGCAAGCCAAACACTCGCAACGCTCATATAGCTTTCATTTACCGAAGCGCTCCATTGCTCTGCTTGTTGAAAAGCATTTGCTACCTCAGAAGAAAATTGCGGATTCACATTAGAGGCAGTTGCCACACGCGCCATTTCCTCATCAATGATAGCCAGTGCTTTAGTTTTATCTATATTCAAACGCTTATATAGTCCATCTAGCACATCATTTTCGAAAATGGCCTTCAGCATCTGTATCGTACTAATAGATGTATGCTGGTAGTTCTTGCAGATTTCCACTGCCTGCATGATAACCTCCTGCAGCTTTTCTGACATCTTTTCAAAATTCATATCTATCACTCCTTTAGCACTCTATAAACCTAACTGCTAAATATAGTATAGCACATCATTTAGCACTGTCAAGTATAGAGTGCTAAAATTTTGCATTTTACTAACCTTTTCCATTTTTTATCTCTGAATTTCATGGATAGAAAAAAACTGTGTTATATTGAGTTTTTTAACGACTCTTATCAAACACAGTTCTTCCTAGGCTACTTCTTTGCCTTTTTATCCTTACAGCTACAACCCGGTGCATTTTTCATTTCCACCGGTTCCGGCTTCGGATCATCAAAATAACGTCCTGGCTTTGATAAATCAAAATATAAGCGGCTATCTTCACTGATTCCGAAGTTTTTATTCGAACCATCATGAGTGATTTTATTTAAGGCTTCACAGAATAAAGCATTATGTGCTTCTTCTCGCTCCAACAAGAACATGATGGTTTCTTTTACATATTTATCATCAATTTGACGATACAAATATTCATATACGACCTTTGCGCGCTGTTCACTGGCAATATCCGCCAATAAATCGGCAGCTAAATCTCCGGTAACAGTAACATAATCTGCTGTCCATGGATTCCCACTGGAATTGATCAATGCCGGATTTAACCCAAAGGTTACCATGGTTTCCAATTCCCCACTATCAATTTTTTTATAATCTACATCTCCGCCATTTAGTAGGTTGATACACTCCGCAACAATTTCAAGATGTGAAAGTTCCTCTGTTCCGATATCAAGTAATAAATCTTTAAATACCGGGTCTTTCGCACGAAAGGATTGCGATAAATATTGCATGGCAGCCTTTAACTCACCATTACAGCCTCCTAATTGTTCCTGCATCAACACCGCATATTGCGGATTTGGCTTCTCGACACGCACCTTGTGCATTAACTTCTTCTCATGTTTAAACATAAAATTCACTCCTTTCACACTTTAGTGTGTCCCTTTATGCGAACTCTATGTAAAAAATAAAGAAAATTTTATCCTTTTGCCTGTCTTTCAATCACCAAAATACTCGGTGCTTGCTTTTTATTCATCAATGCGATATGGCAAATCGCAAACTGTTTGCTTGGCAACGCTTTAGCTTTTTCTAAGAAATAATCAGCTTCCTTCTTTCCCTCTGCATGCCCCGGATACAAAACCAAAATCAATACTCCATGCACAGCCAAGCATGCAAGTGCTTTTTCAACAGCTATTTTACTTGTCGCAAGTTTTGTTGTTACACATTTATCCGTTTGCGGAAGATAACCGAAATTAAAAATACCTACATCAAAAGCAGAAACATAAGCATCTAAATTTTCATGTCCATCACAAATCAGATTTACCTTCGCAAGCTGTTTTTCTTTCTGAAGCAGTGCCTTGGTACGCATGAGACTTTCTTCTTGAATATCGAATGCAATAACCTTTGCAAAATCCTGCTGTTCCAAAAAAAGTGTATCATAGCCATTCCCCATCGTAAAATCAACCGCAATTCCTTTTGATTTTGTATAATTGCGCATAATATCGTGTGTCATTTCCACTATTTTTTTCACATCATCACTTCCCAAGCTATTATAGACGAATTATAATAAAGAAACAAGGAGGAGAAAACCATGCAGCTACCACAATACATACTCGATATATTCGCAATTTACGAAGCTAATGGCTATGAAGCCTTCGTTGTCGGTGGCTGTGTTCGTGATGCTATCTGTAAGCGTAACTGCCACGATTATGATGTAATCACCAATGCTCTGCCACAAGAAACCATAGCACTTTTTCAACAGATAGGTTTACGCATTTTACCAACCGGATTCGCTCATGGAACACTAACCCTAATATACCAAGAACACTTTATTGAGATTACGACCTATCGAAAAGAAGATGACTATATCGACCATCGAAGACCAGCAAATATATCCTTTACCAAATCAATTTATGAGGATTTGAAGCGTCGTGATTTTACGATCAATGCAATTGCCTATCACCCCGTTCATGGTTTGATCGATCCCTTTTGCGGTATCAAAGATATCCATCGAAGAACCATACGTTGTGTAGGAGATCCTAATAAACGAATGGAAGAAGATGCCCTACGTATTCTACGTGCCTTACGCTTTTCAGCTCAATTATCCTTTACGATTGAAGAAAAAACCTGGCAAGCAATTCTGACACACGCTATGGATATCGACTATGTTTCAAAAGAACGCATACAGGCAGAGTTTAATCAATATCTATGCAGCGATAAACCAAATGCCTTACATTTTTTAAGAGCGGCCAATGTTCTTGAACTTATATTACCGGAAATGCAGCGCATTTATGACGCACCACAGCCGACACCATGGCATGCGTATGACATATTTACCCACACCGATATTGCCTTAAACCATAGCAAAGGTTACAACTTAGAAAAAAAGCTTGCCATCGTATTTCATGATTTAGGCAAGCCACTTTGTGAAAGCTTCGATGAAAAAGGTATTGTGCATTATCACGGGCATGCGGAAATTTCCAAGGAAATAGCCAAGCAGCGTTTGAAACAGCTCCATTATTCCAATACTGTCATCAAATATATTACGACACTGATTGCATTTCATGACTACTACGTATGCCCAAAACGCAAAGTCTTACGACGCTTTCTATCAAAACTAGATAACGACATAGAGCTTGCCCTTGATATACTTGATATACAGCTTGCGGATAATCATGCCAAGCACCCAAAGCTTCAAAAGGAACTCATTGAAAATATACTTGCATCGAAAGCTTTGCTTTTGCAGATGCAAAAAGAACAAGACATGATTCAACGAAAAGATTTAGCGGTAAACGGACATGATATAATCGCATTGGGATATCAAGGTGCAGATATAAAAAAAGCCTTGGAAATGCTTTATCAGACCGTTATTGAAGATCCAAGTCAGAATACAAAAGATAATTTGCTATCTCTGTTAAAAACGTTTAAAAGCTAAAACCTCCCGTTTGGGAGGTTTCACTTACTTAAATGCTTTTTTAAACTTTTCAAATGGTGATTCATGCTTACGCTTATCACGAATCTTCTCAAACAATTCCTTTTCATCTCTATTGAGCTTTGTAGGCACTTCCAACTGTATTTCCACATATTGATCGCCTTGACCACGAGAGGATTTTACACCCTTTCCTTTTAAACGGAACAATTGTCCATGCTGTGTGCCGGCAGGAATACTTAATTCTACATCACCATAAACAGTAGGAACATCAATCTTACAGCCAAGTACTGCATCAACTACACTAATAGGAATACTGATACGAATATCATTTCCATCACGTACAAATTGTTTATGGCGTGATACGATGATTTCAATATACAAATCACCATTTGGACCACCATTGATGCCACGCTCTCCTTTATTGGCGATACGCACCTGCTGCCCGCTTTGAATACCGGCAGGAATTTTAATATCCAGCTTTACACGCTTATGCTCATAGCCTTTACCACCACATTTCGGACATTTATTGATAATCTTTTTCCCGCTGCCATTACATTGCGGACATACGCCTTGGGATTGGAACACACCAAAAGGTGTACGCTGCTGCGTTGTTACCGTACCACTGCCTCCACAATTCGGACAGCTTTTCACATCAGCCTTGGTTTTTGCACCAGAGCCTAAGCAAGTATCACATTGTTCGTCCAATTCTACCGTAATCGTTTCTGTCTTACCAAAAATAGCGTCCATGAAATCAATACGCATTTGCATAAAACGATCATTGCCCTTCATCGGACCGGTATTTCTGCGACTTCTAGAGCCACCGCCAAATCCTCCACCGAAGAAAGAACCGAAGATATCGCCTAAGTCATCAAAGCCAAACCCTTGTCCGCCGCCAAAGCTTGCGCCGTCCATACCAGCATGACCGAATTGGTCATAGGTTGCTTTTTTCTGTGGATCACTTAAGACCTCATAAGCCTCATTGATTTCTTTAAATTTTGCTTCCGCATCGGCTTCTTTGTTAATATCCGGGTGATATTTCTTGGCCATTTTACGATATGCTCTTTTGATTTCATCATCACTTGCGCCCTTGCTTAAGCCAAGGACTTCGTAGTAATCTCTTTTTTCCAAAGTCATCACCTTCCTTATGCGTTAGAACATACAAAACCTAGCATTCGCTAGGAGTTGTATATACTACGTTCTTAGTTCTTTTCTTCAAATTCAGCATCGACAACATTATCATCATGAGCGGCACCAGCACCAGCATCATTGCCCTGTGCCTGCTGCTGTTGATACATTTGAGCACTTGCAGCTTGTGCAGCCTTTTCAAGCATCTCTAATTTTTCTTTCACAGCGCTCATGTCGTTTTCATCTAATGCCTTCTGTAAGTCATTGCGCAGATTTTCAGTTTCTTCCTTTTGTTTAGGATCTAATTTATCGCCGTTATCCGCAAGCATTCCATCGATTTGAGCAATGAAGCCCTCAGCGCGATTACGCAAATCAATTTCTTCTTTACGCTTTTCATCTTCTGCTTTATGTTCTTCTGCTTCACGAACCATACGATCGATTTCTTCATCACTCAATCCGCTAGAGTTCTGGATAGTAATAGATTGTTCTTTACCTGTACCTTTATCCTTAGCAGATACGTGAACGATACCATTTACGTCAATATCAAAGGTAACTTCAATCTGTGGTACACCACGACGTGCAGGAGCAATACCATCTAACTTAAACATACCAAGCTCTTTGTTATCGTTTGCCATTGGACGCTCACCCTGCAATACACGAATATCTACTGCCGGCTGATTATCTGCTGCCGTTGAGAAAATTTGTGATTTACTTGTAGGAATTGTTGTGTTACGTGGAATAAGCACGGTCATAACACCACCCATAGTTTCGATACCTAAGCTTAGCGGTGTAACATCTAGCAACAATACGTCTTTTACATCTCCTGCGATAACACCACCTTGGATAGCAGCACCCATAGCAACTACTTCATCAGGGTTTACAGAACGGTTTGGTTCTTTTCCAAGTACATTTTTAACAGCCTCTTGTACAGCAGGAATACGTGTAGAACCACCTACTAACAATACTTGATGAATATCATTCTTGGTAAGTCCTGCATCACGCAATGCATTTCTAACCGGTTCCATAGTACGATCTACCAAAGACTTAGTCATTTCATCAAATTTTGCACGTGTAAGACTTGCCTCAAAGTGAAGCGGTCCATCAGCACCGGCAGAGATGAATGGCAGAGAAATCTGTGTTTGAACCATGCTGCTCAAATCCTTCTTTGCTTTTTCGGCAGCTTCTTTCAAACGCTGCATTGCCATTGCATCTTTGCTTAAATCCACACCGTTTTCTTTCTTAAAGGTATCAATCATCCAATTAACGATAACATTATCGAAATCATCTCCACCAAGCTTTGTATCACCGTTTGTAGATAATACTTCAAATGTTCCATCTGCAAGTTCAAGGATAGAAACATCGAATGTTCCTCCACCTAAGTCATATACAAGAACCTTCTGTTCCTGCTCTGTCTTATCAATACCATAAGCAAGTGCAGCAGCGGTTGGTTCGTTAATAATACGTTCAACTTCCAAACCGGCGATCTTACCGGCATCTTTGGTAGCTTGACGCTGTGCATCATTGAAGTATGCAGGAACGGTAATAACCGCTTTTTCTACCTTTTCACCAAGATAATCTTCTGCATATCCTTTCAAATATTGAAGGATCATAGCACTTACTTCCTGTGGAGTATATTGCTTACCTTCCATTTCTACCTTTTGGTTTGTACCAATCAAACGCTTAATAGAGCTTACTGTATTTTTGTTTGTTACAATCTGACGTTTTGCAGCATCACCGACAATACGTTCTCCGTTTTTATAAGCAACTACAGAAGGTGTTGTACGATTTCCTTCGGGATTTGTAATTACCTTGCATTCACCGCCGTCCATAATAGATACACAGCTATTTGTTGTTCCTAAGTCGATACCAATAATTTTACTCATAATCATTTCCTCCTTTAACTTTATTCACTCACTTTTACAAGTGTAGCTCGTAATACACGATCCTTTAACATATATCCTTTTTGCAGAACCTCGACAACAATGCCGCTTTCTACGCCTTCTACGCTTTCCTGCATCAACGCTTGATGAACATTTGGATCAAATGGCTTATTCAACGCCTCAATTTCCTTTACGCCTTCTTTTTCTAATGTGGCAATCAGCTGTTGATAAATCATTTCAAAGCCTTTTACATAATTTTTAAGACTCTCATCATCGCTTTTTACATTTAATGCACGTTCCAAGTTATCAATAATCGGAAGTACCTCGACAGCAAAGCTTTGAATGCGATATTTACGTACATTATCTGCCTCTGCCTGCAAACGTTTCTTCAGATTTTCTGCATCTGCATACGCTTTAAAATAGGCATTTTTACTAGCAGCTACTTCTTCCTTAAGCTTTATAATTTCTTCTTCTAACTCTTCAATCTTTTTCTTTTTAGAAAACTTACTTGCTTTTTTATCTTCCTTTTTCGTATCCTCTTTTGTTTCTTCTTCAACAACCGCTTCTGCCTTTTCTTCAGCTTCTTCGCAGTCGCAAATTTCCTTTTCCTTTAAATCCTTTTCCTGCATATTGACCTCCTATCGCTCATTATACATATCTTCAATAACTTTGCTCATATATTCCATCAACGCTACAACTCGGTTGTACTGCATGCGTGTCGGACCGACAACCATCAATTCCCCTTGTTCATTATCACCGATACGAAATTTACTGGAAATAACGGCTACGTTATCAACCTGTACCAACTCATGCTCACCGCCAATTTCAATCGCCATATTTCCTTCATGATTGGCAATTTGACGGAATAAAGAGCTATCCTCCAACATTTTCATAAGCTCCTTCAGCTTTTCAATATCGGCAAACTCCGGTTGATACAGCATATTCGATTGCCCGCTGCAATAAACATTTTCCGTTGCGAAACGCATAAATGCGTTGACAAACGCCTCAAATAAAACCTCATGACGAGCAACATGACTAGCTAACAACGGTTCGATTTCCCGCATTCGATCAACAACATCACAAATCGGTGTACCACTTAGCTTATCATTTAACAAATCCGTACAAGTCTTAATATCTTCAATACTAACGTCCGTGTTGAAATGAAAGGTTTTATTTTCGGTATGTCCATGATCCGTTACGAATATTGCAACCGCACTGCGCTGAGTCAATGGAATCAGCTGTATATGCTGCAATAGCTGCGAGCGGCTTTCCGGTCCAAGAACAACAGAAGTAAGTGAAGTCATCTGTGATAAAATATCACAGCTCTTTTTAACAATTTCCTCAATCGAATAATGACGTTCGCTGAAAACTTTTTGTAAAGAATTTTTCACCGAATCATCTAATTGTTTTTCCATGAGGTGCTCTACATAGAAGCGATACCCTTTACTGCTAGGGATACGTCCACTAGAGGTGTGTGTTTTTTCCAATAAACCGATTTCTTCAAGAGCCGCCATCTCATTACGAATGGTTGCACTGGAACAGCTGAAGTCTAACACGTCCATCAATGCCTTGGAACCGACCGGCTCTGCTGTTTTAGTAAAAACATCTACGATAGCTTTAAATATCTTGATTTGCCGTTCTGTCAGCATCTTCAGCACTCCTTTCTAGCACTCAACCTCTATGTCTGCTAATAGTATATGCCATTTCTTTAGCACTGTCAACACTTTAGTGCTAAACTTTTTGTTTTTTATTTTATTGTTTTACCTAAAAGTAATTCTCACGGTTCTAATCCTAGTTCAATCACTACATAGTTTCCATAAAGCACAAAAAAAGCCTTTTTCAAGGCTCATTTACAATATATGGTGCGGGTGAAGGGACTCGAACCCCCACGGTTGCCCGCCAGATCCTAAGTCTGGTGCGTCTGCCAATTTCGCCACACCCGCATTCCTTAATTGCTCTGTTATTTTAGCATACATCATTCATAAAAGCAATCACTTTTTTCATTTTTTTAAACTTATTTTCTCAACAATCATAAAACTTGTTAATTTTTTTCAGAAGCTTCTACTTATATAATTATAAAATCGCTTTTCTGCCTTAATTATAGGAAATATAATACATAAATTGATATGTAAAGACAGAAAGTTACCAAAACGCAGGCGATCCACAGAACCTTACAGCACAAGGACAATCAAAAAAATAGTGTTGCTGACTCAACTCTCATTGTAGCAATTATATTGAATTGATATAATGCGGCTATGGAGTAAGTATTAGAAATGAATTGGGTACAATAATACATTTGTTAATTTGCGTTACTTGTAGCAACGGCTGTTTTAATATTTAATAATTGTATCAAAACAAAGGAGGCATAGTATATGTTGAATAGAAATATTAGAAATCTACGAAAGGCAAAAGGACTTTCACAAGAAGAATTGGCTATAAAGCTAAATGGGAAAAAAGTTTATCTGTCCCCGATTCTAGTATGCTTGTTTCGTTGGCAGAAGAACTAGATACATCTGTAAGTACCTTGCTAGGAGAAACCATACAAGAAGAAGGTTTAAACGAAAAAGATTTAAAAAATATTTCTGAAAAACTTGAGGTTATTAATCTTCAATTCGCTAAAAGAAACAAAAGGAAAATTAAAACTATTCGTTATTTACTTATTTTCTTATGTATAATTATCGTAGCAGTATTTATTGCCCTCATAGCTATGAATAGTGAATATTTGTCTTGGGATTTTAACAATTCAGAATCAGCGATTGCAGGCACTTTACTTCATGGTTTCGAATTTTTATTTGTGAGATTTGCACCATTCGTTTTTATCGTTTCTGTAATCGGTATTGTACTCACATATAGAAAACAATGATTCATACCCATTCACACAAAGCAGTTAATCTTCGAATTGACCGTCCTTTAACAAAGACACCACGTAAGTTTATGGTGTCTTTTTAGTGCGGTTTTACTATCATATCAAGGTGCATTCAATCGTGATAAATGCATGATAAAATGAACATTTCAATATATTTCAAAATACTTGAAAAGCATCGTATTTATGCAGATAATCAAAAATCAGATAATTTTATAAATGCGATTCTCTGGCCTTTCATACAATTCCTTATTGTATTCTTTGGCTTAGAGAATCGCACTTACTATTTTTCCTTATTATTCTAAATTCTTTATTATCCCTCTTACTTCCTCATTCACATAATAAAAGCTTCCTATTGCCTCAATGTCATTAAGTTAAGGTAACATTGCACAAAAGATAGTTCTATTTATGTTAAATTAAGGACAGACATGATTCTATGTTCTGTTCTTTTTGCTTTATCCTAGATATTTTAGCTTTTTATCTTATTTTTGATGCACTTTAAAAGAACCTGTGAAATAGGCTCGAAAAAAATTTGCGATATCTAAAAATTATGTTAGAATAACTTTGTCAACTTGTTCTATTATTTAACGCTTTTGGTGATTGTCGTTTTATAGAACGTTGAACGTTTCTATCTGGCCTTGATGGGGTCAGATATTTTTTTATGTTTCTAATCAGGATGTATTCTTTTATTTGATTACGAAAATAGTTTCTTATATTGGTTAATGCCGATCTTACATTGATATTGTATATATACTTTGTTTTTTTAAGCTTTATCTTCTTTTTTATATTTTGAATGATCAAATTTGCATAGTTATAAAATAAAATTGATGCATATATTTCCTGCTGTATATGCTGTCTTTTTTTACAATGGAAATAAAGCATACCAACTGCATGTTTGAGATAATAGAATGCAGTTTCTTCATTCCATCTAAGATGGTAAAGATCTTTGAAATCACTTAGTCCAAATTCATTTTCATCAAGATTAGTAACCAATGTTTCATATTTATCATCAGCTATTTTAAATCTTACAATTCTAAAACTGAGATTGTAGAAACGATTACAGGCATCAAGATAATCAAAAACAGAAGTTGAAGGAACAAATACAAATTGATTGTTTTCATTTTTCTTGACTTCATTTGTTTGGAGATTTGTAAGGGTACGAGTAACAGTAATATCAAACGTTTCATCAGGCAGAGATATAGATGTCATAATCCCACTTCTAGTATCGATATCCTTAACTCTAAATACAAATTTTTGATTATTTTCAATACAATGAGCTATAAGATTATAACTTTCATAGCCTCTGTCAGCTGTAATAATCGAATTCTCAGGATAATTGCGGTGATTGATAAAATCAATCCGTGCGCTTTTTTCACTTTTTTTGGTTGGAAGATCAATTCTTGATTCCCAAAATACATGATTGATACAGTCATATAAGGCATTCAGATGATATTGGCAAACAATAGAATCTTGACCGTAAGAAATTTGAGTATCATCATGCCAAAAAGGCAGGTTAATATCAGAACCATCCTGTGCAAGGATATAGTAACCATTCAATGTAGACAAATTATCAATAGAAGAAAGAAATCTTCTGTTGATAGATTTAAAAATTTCAGGATATAACAGATCACGACGTTGAGAAACAGCAGATATTGATGGAATATCAATATTGGAAGAAGTAAAATAATCAGAAACTTCACCTGATAAAGAATGAGCCTGCAACCCAAGAATGAATTTAATAAGGGTTTTAGGAGTGAGGATACGACTTCTGGTAAAATTAGAAGTCGGATCGACACAAAAACATTTGATTGAATCCACTGTAGAATCAATAACATTGTCTAAGCGACAAGAAATCCACTTTGGGGAATAGTAGGTATTTTTAGTATTTTTATTTGACATAAATGAGATCCTCCTTAAAAAATACACCTACTAAAAAGGGCTAATAATGAATATAAAAAGTATTCATTATTAGCCACACGAAATCAAGGTTATGTCAATACCATATTTAGAAAAAAAGAACCCCTATATTTTATAAAATATAGGAATTCTCTTAAAAATGTCTTAACTTAATGACATTGCCTATTGCCTATCTCTTTTATTATCTTTTATACTTTCTTTTTGCATATTCACAACGCAATACAATTGTGGATACTCCTAACAAACCAATCCATATTCCTAAATTTGATCTGTCTGCGGTATTCGGTATTTCGGTAGTTTCATTGTCCATTGGATCAGTTGGTTCAGACGGTTTGATTGGATCGATCGGCTTCACATCTATTACTTCTAACGCATCAATTGCCGCCTTCAAATTCAGCACTTGTCTATTTACATCTTCTTGTGTCGCATCTTGATCGTGCAAAACACCTTCCGCTTCTTTGATAGCCTTTTCTAAAACCTGATAGCTCTCCTTGGTATATTTTGTAGCATCTAAGGCTTTGGCTTCACAAAGCTTTTCTTCTAATACCTTCTTATCGACAGGTGTTTCCTCCTTTTCTTCTAATGTATCAATAGCATTCTTCAACTGATTTTTAGCTGCTGTGATTTCACGCTGACTTCTTGCATTTATCGCACATTCCTTAGCCGCTTTTAAAGCCTCTGCAAATTCCTCTGTATTTGTATAATTCGACAAATCAATCTTTTCCGCATAAGCAATCAATTCATTCAACTCGGTAAAATCCAATACCCCGGACGCTTGAAGGGCTTGCATCGCCTTGCGCAAATCATCTTCAACCTTTTGTGTATCCTCTTCTTTATGAATATACGCTTTTTGTGCCGCGATTAGCTTATCAACCAACTCAGAAACATAATCGATGTCTTTCGTTAAGTAATCTAAGTTCTCTGCCTCTTGGATCAAATCTCTTAATGTATTATCCTCTTGGATCTGTTCAAACGTAAAGTAGATATCTTGAATTTGGTACCATTTCTTTTTATCTTTCGTCAAACGGATCTGCACATATTTTACGTTCGTACCTTCAAAGGTTATCGTTTTGTCTAATACATTATTAAGATCTCCTACCTTAGTCCATTGCTGTCCATCTAATGAAACTTCAACATCAGCACCTTCGATGATGTCCTCACCACAATCTTTTGGCTGTTCAATTTTGATCTGACTCATTTTCACTACGTTAGGGAAAACAAATTGAATTGTTTTATCTTTCGTTTGATCGGCATTAAACCAAGTTTTTGTAGACGGTTCATGATCTAGCATTTTTTCATAGCTGTATTTATCTGCCGGATAAACACCTGAGGAATAATACGCATCTGTCGCTTTTACAGTCGGTATGTTGCCATCGGGCTTCATAAGCTTACCTTTAGCAGCAACGATTTCATCAAAACAAGCTCGCATATCATCTACTGTTAATGCTTGATCCTTTAATGCTGCACGCCCTTTTTCGACTGCGTTTAAATATTCCTCATACCCAGATATATAGCCTTCATTGGTCAACGGATACATTGCCTCAACATATAGAGGGTAAAAATCCAAATGTATTGCTTTTTCTTTTGCCTTTAAAAGCGTCTGTAAAGCTTGATCGACTTCTAATTGTGTGCTATTTTCTTTTTCATAAACTATTTTTGCCTGTGTATAAGCATTTGTATAGTCGCTTATCGTTTCGCGAATATAATGCTCTGTCAACAATGGTTGTTCGATTTCCTTACGCAATTGCGTTTTATCACAGTACAATTCATATACAAAAGTATAAACAGCCTCCTCTTTTTGATAAATACCTTGTACTGATTGTTCAGAAAGTAATCGGTATCCATAAATAGCATCTGCATTAAATTCAAAATTTTCTCCGATTTTGCCATATTTCACAGCATCATTCTTAATACTTTTTCCATCTTCTGTTACATATCTCAAGGTTACTTTTCCTAAATCATCTGCCAAAATAACCTCTCCTGAATATGGTAACTTTGTTCCTTTTTCATATCCGGCTACATTTCCAAGTTTTGTATAGCTTTCTTTGAACTGTTCAAAAGTATAATTCGCATTGCTTTGCGTATTCCAAGATTTACTTGCCAATGCACGCATTTCATCGTGAATATCGTCCATGATCACTTCTTCATCTACAAGATTTGGATTATCACACCAAATACCCAAAGAAGCACCTTTAATAAATGCAGAGTTGTCATCTACCGTATTTGATTGAAATTTACCCGGTGTAAATTCTTCAAAAATTTTCTTATCTGCATTCAAATTATCAAAAGAATGTTGTTCTCTTCCATCAGTGGGTTTATCATTTCGTAAAACATAGTAAAAGAAGCTTGCATTTATATTATAAATTGTATCATGCCCCTTATCTACAAACGTCTGTAATTTAGCGATGCTTGGATTCCATGACATCTGAGACCAAAAATCAATTCCTATATAATCATGCATTTTAATTTTTTGAGGAGCATAGCTTTCACCATAATAAATACCATCATTCCAAATTCGCGGAGTAAAACCACGCTCATGCACAAACTCAGCTAAATCATTGATATATCCGGCTACTGCGTCTTTCCAAGTATAGCCTTCTCCATAAGTCTTTTTGGCATATTCATTTAAAACACTTTGATATTGTGTAGTAAATGGTGGGCGGTCAAATTCCATGTACTCATCACCGCCGATATGGAAGTCAGTACACCCTTCAAACAAATCCATATATTCGGAATATAAGCTTCGAATATACTCAACAGCCTTTGGATTTGTAATATCTAGACCGGATTTATAATGCTCTCCTGTATTGCTCACTTGTCCAAATTCCAGGTGGGCCTTTAGAATCTGATCAACGTGTCCCGGACTATCAAAAGACGGAATGATCTTCACACCATATTTATTAGCTTCCGCAATAATTTCTCTTACCTCTTGCTTAGTTAAATATCCGTCTTTCGATACAATTGCAGGATCTGTTTCACATTCTATTCTAAAACCGAGATTCTCAGAAAAATGCATTTGTAAAGCATTCATTTTCATATAAGACATTTCACGAATTAAACGAATGAACCAATCCTTCGAAATATACTTACGTGCACAATCAACATGAATACGACGTTCCTTCATATCGGGATAATCAACGATCGTTCCATAAACCAATCCGTCATTGGCAATCATAAGCTGTTGGATAGTTCTTAATCCATATAGAACCGCTGTCTCCGATGCACCCGTTAAACGAACCCCGTTTTCATCAATTTCGATTTTATAAGCTTCTTCGCTTACTGTCTCTTCGCTTATCGGATTCTTACGATCAACAGTAACAAGAATATCACTTGTGCTTATTGCATCTCTTGGAGCATAGATCATCGCTAATGGTGTTGACTTATTCGCACCGATTTCTTTATCCATAAATTCGCTGTTTACCAATTGTACAACTTCTTTTAAACGATCATTCTTCATATTTTCTTCATTTGCTAAAATGACAAGTCTTGTATTTGACGACATTTGCCATAGCTCCTGTTTTTGAACAGTATAGTGCTGCAGCACCGGATTCGTCATTCTTCTTAAAGCATCTTCTGAATACGTAACACGTTCTTTTACAACGGCATTACGAGTATTCGTGTTTGCTATAATCGGCGTTGCACAGTTTGATACCATATAAGAGGCAAGCAACAATGCCAACATAGCCTTACTACATTTTCCCTTTGTCCACGTCATAGTATAGTCCTTTCCGTATATACCTTTTTGCATATACACAAATGATGGTTGCTATGAAATAACCAATCATCACTTATATGTCAATAGTATCATTACGTGTAAGCGCTGTCAACATAAAGGGGGTGATGTTTGCATACAGCTTAAATACCTCCATATCAACATGCTTATTTCACAAAGATTTAATTCATACTTTCCTATTTTTCTCTTACATTTAAAATTTCGCTACCTATTCCATTGACTTCTTTCGATGACTGAGATACCCTTATCTTATAAGAAATGAGGAGAAGCTATGCAACCACAAAAACTAAGCGAGCTGCGAAAGTATTTTGCAGAAACAAAGCTACAATTTTTTACCGATTTATATACCAAAGCCATTTGGGGAGATATGGGTGAGGATTGTGCTTCTATTTATCTTTCTGCCAATCGGGAAGCTTGGCACTTACATTTTATCCGCACCCAAAGCGGAGAGCCTTATCCATTAAGTGAAACCGTCTGCAATGTTATTGATGAATATGAAAAAGAGCTTAACGATAACGAAGCTTATGACTTGTTAATGCTGCATAATAAAATGAAGGAGTTTGAAGATTTTTGTTCTTCCAACTAGCCTTCATTTTTTCTTATAACAAATGTTCGATTATGGCATCGCGAAACTGCTGCGTCGTTGCTGTTCCATGTAAATCCGGTGTTAAGGAAACTGCTTCCTTCAACACCTCATCAACCGCCGCACGTATTCTGCTTGCCGTTTCTTCCTCCTTTAAATAATCAAGCATCATACATGCCGATAACAATAAAGCTGTTGGATTTGCTATATGTTTACCGACAATATCCGGTGCAGAGCCATGCACTGCCTCAAACATAGCATACGTTTTTCCGATATTACAGCTTGGCAACAGCCCCAATCCACCAATCAAGCCACTGGTTAGATCCGAAACAATATCACCATAAAGATTTGGCATTACCAATACGTCAAAGGCTTGTGGGTGCATAACCAACTGCATACATACGTTATCAACAATTTTATCATCTGCCATAATACTCGGATATTCCTTGGCAATATCATAAAAAATAGCTAAGAACATACCATCACTTTGTTTTAAAATATTTGCTTTGTGCACACACGTTACCTTATGACGATGATTGCTTAACGCATATGCAAACGCATCACGAATGATTCGCTCACTCGCCTTACGGGTAATGATTTTTGTCGCATGCACCGTATCTTCATCAATCACTTTTTCCACACCGACATACAAATCTTCAGTATTCTCTCGAAAAGTTACAAGATCAACATTAGGAAATGGTGTTACAATTGCCGGATTCGATTTTGCCGGGCGAATATTCGCATATAAATCATACTTATTGCGCAAGGTTACATTTAACGAACGAAATCCCTTACCGATCGGAGTAGTGATCGGAGCTTTCAAAAGTACCTTATTTCTTTCAAAAGAGGCATACGCTTCATCTGGTATCAGCTTTCCATTTCGCTCATATTCCATTGCGCCTACCTCAAAACATTCAAATGTTACTTTTGCCTTTGCGGACTTTAAAATCTCTAATACGGCATCGCAGATTTCCGGTCCGATACCATCTCCTCGAAACACAGTTACAGTTTTCATAAACGATCCTCCATCTTCACATAGTCTTGTAGCTCTCCGACATATTTGGTTGCCGGACGTACGATGCGCCCATCATACAGCTTATTTTCAATATTGTGCGCCAACCACCCAACCGTTCTGGCAAGCACAAACAGCGGAGTAAATAATTCTTGCGGAATCCCTAGCATATCATAAACAAAGCCGGAATAAAAATCGACATTACTGGAAATACGAATATGCTTTCTCTCCCACATCACTTTTTTAGCACAAGCCTCAAAGCGTTTATAAAAAGCATATTCGCTCATTCTTTGCTTTTCCTTAGCCAAAATCTCGATATAGCTTTGCAGCACTTCGCTTCTTGGATCGCTCAATGTATAAATTGCATGCCCCATACCATATACCAAACCTGAGCCATCAAAAAAACGTTTGTCCAAAATTTGATTGATCAGATTGCAAATCACTTCTTCTTCCTCACAATATCCGATTTTTTCAACCACCGCCTCTAACATGGCTCTTACCTTCATATTTGCTCCTCCATGCCTTGGTCCCTTCATAGCACCAATCGCCCCTACCATAGCCGCATATATATCCGTTCCGGTGGAAGCAATCACAACGTTTGTAAAAGTGGAATTATTCCCTCCCCCATGATCGGCATGAACAATCAACAACATATCCAAAAGCTGTGCCTCTAGCTTTGTATAGCGATTGTCTTTTCTTAGCATATACAAAAGATTTTCTGCTATGGATAAATTATGCTGTGCCAAATGAATAACTAGGGATTCTTGATGATAACGGTGCAACTTGGATTGATAGGCATACACCAAAATACTAGGAAGCTTTGCCAGAATATCAATTCCTTGCAAAAGCGTATTGGAAATATCGGTATCATCTGCTTTATCATCATAGTCATACAAACTAAGCACTGCCTGTTGAATACGATTCATGATATTTTTACCGGGCATTTGCAAAAACTTGGTTTCTAAAAAATCCTTAGGCAGCTCATAGTGAGAGCGCAACAGTTCGCAAAATTCTTTCATCTGTGCTTTATTGGGTAAATATCCAAACAGTAATAAAAAACAGATTTCTTCATATCCGTAAGTTTGTGCTTTTGAATACCCGTTAATCAATTCTCGTAATTCTATACCACGGTAATACAATTTCCCCGCTACATCACATTTTTCTTCATTCCTAATTTCATAGCCAACCACATCTGCAATTCGTGTTAAACCGACACGTACACCGGTCCCATCTTCATTACGCAAGCCCTTTTTCACATTATATTTACGATACAGCGCATTAGGAATTTCATTTTCCTTTTTACCGGCTAGATAAAAAGCATAAAGTTTATCCTCCATACTATCCCCTCCTTTTTGTAACTTCTTTCATAATTATAACATAATTTTCATAAAATCAAATGAAAATATTTTCTGTTTCGTGTATAATAGAATCATTGATAAAGGAGGTAGATGCATGCCAACAATTACAGAAAAAATTATACAAGCACATTTAAGTGAAGGAGCTTTACAGCGAACAAAGCCGATTGCTATTCACATCGACCAAACCCTAACACAAGATGCAACAGGTACGATGACCTATCTTCAGCTCGAAGCAATGGGAGTAGATCAAGTAAAAACCGATTTATCTATCAGCTATGTAGACCATAATACGCTACAAAACGGATTTGAGAATGCTGATGATCACAAATATTTGCAAACGGTAGCAATGAAGCATGGAGTGCTTTTTTCAAGACCTGGAAACGGAATATGCCATCAAGTACATTTAGAGCGCTTTGCGAAACCGGGAACAACCTTATTAGGCAGTGATTCACACACACCAACAGCAGGAGGCATAGGAGCACTTGCAATCGGAGCCGGCGGCTTAGATGTTGCTTGTGCAATGGCCGGAAGACCCTTCCATTTGGCAATGCCGGAAATCATCAATGTAAGATTGCATGGCCGCTTATCAAAAGGTGTCAGCTCTAAGGATATTATCTTAAAGATCCTGCAAATTTTGTCAGTAAAAGGTGGCGTGGGTAAAGTTATTGAATATAGCGGCGATGGAGTAAAAAACCTCAGTATTCCACAACGTGCAACCATTACGAATATGGGAGCCGAGTTAGGTGCTACGACCTCCATTTTTCCAAGCGATGAGGTAACAAAAGAATTTTTACGCAAACAGCAACGTGAAGAAGATTATAAAGAACTGTTTGCCGATGATGATGCCTGCTATGATCAAATCATCGAATTGGATTTGGAAAAGCTTGAACCGATGATTGCCATGCCACACTCTCCGGATAATGTTTTAACGGTAAGTGAGGTTGCCGGTCTTAAGGTAGATCAGGTTGCTATCGGTAGCTGTACCAACTCCAGCTACCTAGATATGATGAGTGTTGCCAATATCTTAAAGGGAAAAATGATCGACTCGAATGTTTCCCTTGTTATTTCTTGTGGTTCCAGACAGGTATTGCATACCCTTTCAAGCAATGGCGGTTTAGCAACTATGATTGCTTCCGGTGCACGCATTTTAGAAAGCACCTGCGGACCTTGTATTGGCATGGGGCAATCTCCTATTTCTAACGCTTTATCACTTCGTACCTTCAATCGCAATTTCTATGGACGCAGTGGAACCTTAAGTGCTAAGGTCTGCTTGGTTTCTCCCGAAACAGCTGCAGCAAGTGCACTTGCCGGCTATCTTGTGGACCCACGTACGATAGATTACGAATTGCCAGAAGAACCAAATACATTGAACATTGATGATCGCATGATTCTTATTCCAAATGAGGAAACAGCTAAGACAACAAAGGTAGTTCGTGGGCCAAATATCAAGCCACTTCCAATCAATACCCCATTAGATCATGAAATCCATAAAAAAGTAATAATTAAGGTTGGTGATAACATTACTACTGATCATATTGCTCCTGCCGGTGCAAAAGTTTTGCCTTATCGTAGCAATATCGAGAAAATCAGTGAATTTATTTTTATGAATGTAAAAGCCGATTTCCATGATGACTGCCTTGCGAACAATGGAGGATTTATTGTTGCCGGTAGTAATTATGGCCAGGGAAGCTCTCGTGAACATGCGGCACTTGCCCCGATGTATTTAGGAATCAAAGCCGTGTTTGCCAAAAGTTTTGCCCGCATTCATCGTGCGAATCTTATCAATTTCGGTATTCTTCCTCTAACCTTTCAAGAAGAAAGCGATTATGATGCTATTGATGAATTCGATGAGCTAATGATTGATAATTTACACAATCTACACCCGGATACACCTTTAACCGTATCCAATACTACCAAGAACACGCATTTCCTTGTGAATCACAACCTTACGTATTTAGAAATCGAAACGATAAAGGCTGGTGGTACTTTAAATCTTATTCGTCTACAACAAAGCACTACCTAGCATAAAAAAGCTCTGTCGAATCGGCAGAGCTTTTTATTACTACTTTTTATTTTTCGCAAGCATTTCTTTTTCACTATCCGGATCCTTTACAAAGGCTAAAAAGATTGCTCCCAATATCATCAAGGGTATCAAGCCTAATATCCCATACTGTGTTTTTCCGGTAAGCATAATCAATACGGACACACACATCGGTCCAAGAATAGCCGAAAATTTAGAAAACACTGAGAAGAAACCAAAAAATTCATTACTATCTGCCTTATCCGGTATCAGCTTTGCAAAATAGCTTCTTGATACGGATTGAATACCTCCTTGAAACAATCCTACTAAAATTGCCACGACCCAAATGAAATTAGCATTGCTTTGAATAAGCACACCACTAGCAATAACTCCGATATAACCGATAATTCCGGCATAAATCATTTTTTTAGAACCAAAGCGACCGACAAGCTTACCGAAGATAATTGATGCCGGACAGGCAATGATATTGATGAAAATTACAACAACCAAGCTCATTACATCACTGATCCCCATCTCGGTAGCTAGACTTACTGCCATTTTAATAACCGTATTTACACAGTCAATATAAAAAAAGTAAGATAAACAAAACATAAAGATATTTTTATTTTTCTTCACATTGCGAAAAGTATTCCACAGCTTTACAAATGATTTTTTCACATAATGTGCTTCCGGCTCATAATAATGCTTTTGCTTGACATTTTTTAACATCGGACGTGAATAAAAAAGCCACCATAAAACCGCCATTCCCATCGTCATACTACAAGCTAACCGATAGCTTAACTCAAAGTTTCCAATCATAACACTGCCCTGCTCATTTCCAAACAAGGTAACAATAGCAAATGGAATGATAAAGATCAAAAAAGGAAGTACGCTGCCAATATATCCCCAAGCATAGCCCGCTGCCGATACCTTATCCACACGCTCATCATCGCATACATCAACGATAAAGGCATCATAGAAAATAATGGAGCCATTATACCCCAGCATAGCAATCACAAACAAAATGAGTGCTGCCTTATAGTCAATAAAAGGTAGTGCTAATCCAAAGCCTCCGGCAATTCCTAAAAATAAGAAAAATTTAAACATTTGCATTTTTTTACCTTTGTAATCTGCAACTGTTCCTAAGACCGGCGATAAAACAGCTAAAACAATCGCATATATGGTGTTTGCCCACCCAACATACACACTGCTGTTCTCCGGTGTAATTTTAGCAATAAGCAATGGGAAAATAACCGTACAGGTTGTTAATACCTGCGCACTATTTCCAATATCATACAAAATCCAACTAATCTCTTCCTTCGTAAAATGCAGCTTTCGCAATATTTTCGTAAACATACTATGCCCTCTCTGTCATATTTCTAATTCATAAAATATGCCCTTTTTTGTTTTTATTATAATATGAATCAAATAGAATGAACATGAAAAACTGCATATTTAACGATATTTTTACATAAACAGTACCAACTTACTAACAGTTGTTAAAATAAAATATAGCTGAAAACCGAAACTTAGTAGATGCAAAACCAATACTTTTATTTATAATCCTATTGGTAATTTGTATAGTATTTCTTGTTTGCTATATCCTCTTTAAGCATTACGAATATCCTTTAAAACATCATCTTGTTTTAAATATCTTAGTGTTCGTTTCATACTAACTGATAAATTTGTTTTATAGGACAAAGAGTTCAAAATATATACATTTGTAATACATTTCTTATTTTGTATATTTCTTTCACTTATATTTTAATATTGTTTATAAGATAGTGTAAAATAACCGTACTCTTTTGAACAGAAACTGAAGATTATGTCTACTTTACAAGAATGTAAATTTAAAAAGTATTTCTTCTCATCTAGGACATAGCAGTATAAGAGTTACATCTAAGATTTATTCACATACAGCATAGGAAGCAAATACTAAATTATCATTAACTATTGAAAGTATCTTTAATGAATTGGATAGATAAACACCAAATAAGCACCCAAAAACTTAAACACGATCGATTTAAGATACTTCATGATACTATACAATGCAAAAAAAGCCCGAACTTTTCAGGCTTTTACTATTTTTAAATATTTTGTTGTATTTTTGAGCATCTTATTCTACACCGATAATAAACGAATATACCGGCTGAGATCCGTTCGTTAATTCCACTTCCACATCAAAGTTATTTTCTATATATTCAACAATTTGATTTGCTTCTTCTTCACAAACATCTTCACCATAGATAAGTGTTACGATTTCGCTATCATCATCAATCATTTGAGCCAACAGCTGACGGGTAGCTTCCATTTTATCCTGAATAGAAAGAACAATATCCTTTTCTTTAATTCCCATGTAATCTCCCGCTTTGATTTCCATACCTTCAAATGTTGTATCCTTAATGGCATAAGTAATCTGACCGGTTTTTACAAGTGATAAGGCATCACTCATTTCGGTTACATTCATATCAAAATCAATATCCGGATTGAAATTGATACATGCGCATAAGCCTTGTGGAATTGTCTTACTTGGAATCACATGAACATTTTCATCTTCACAAACGATTGCCGCTTGCTGTGCTGCCATAACAATATTGGAATTGTTTGGCAATAGGAAGATATTTTCAGCGTTCACTTTCTTAATAGCCTCTACAAAATCTTCCGTAGACGGATTCATCGTTTGTCCACCGCTGATTACGATATCTGCACGCAGCTCTTTGAACATATCACGTAAGCCATCACCGGCAGCAACCGTAATAATCGCATATTTCTGCTTTGGCGCTTGTTCTTCTTTTTTCTCAACAGGAGCATTCGTTAAAATATTTTCATGCTGTTCCTGCATGTTTTCGATTTTCAGCTTAACAAATTCTCCATAACGCTGCCCGAGATTTAAAGCTTCTCCCGGTGTTAATGTATGTACGTGAACCTTAACAATATCATCATCTTGAACACAAACAATCGAATTTCCGATACGTGCCAACGCGTCCTTTAAAGCTTCTTCTTTAAAGATGGTTAAGCCCTGCTCTGATAAACGAATGATAAATTCTGTGCAATAGCCGAATTCATCACTTTCAACAGCAGCTTGTACTCCTTCACTTGTTTCATCACTTTCTGTTTTTTCAATCATGTTTCCCTGCATTGCAGACAGGAACCCTTCAAAAATTGTTAATAGCCCTGCTCCGCCGCTGTCTACAACACCGACCTCCTGTAAAACAGGCAATAGCTCCGGTGTGCGTGCTAAGGAAGCCTTAGCTTCTTCTACCAATTTTTCCATGACCTCTAAACAGCTAACATCTTCTTTTCCACTCGCATAAGCGTATGTATAATCCGCTGCCTCACGAATAACCGTAAGGATCGTCCCTTCCACCGGACGCATAACGGCTTTATAAGCAACACGAGAACCACTTACTAAGGCATTGGCAAGCTGAAAACCATTGACTTCTTTCATGCCATCTACCCCTTGGTATAAACCTCTGAAAATTTGTGATGTAATAACACCTGAATTTCCACGGGCACCCATCAACAGTCCTTTAGATAATGCCTTGGCAATATCACAAACATCATCACTGCTACATGCAAGTGCGTCTTTCACTCCGGCACTGAAAGTGAGCGACATATTCGTACCGGTATCTCCATCGGGAACAGGAAAAACGTTCAGTGCGTCAATTTCGCGAAATTTATTTGCTAAATGATTGGCACCACTAGCCAACATCTCCTTAAATAACTTTCCATTTATTGTTGTCATACAACCACCTACTTCATTACCTTAACATCTTGAACATATACATTTACCTGTCGGAAATCCAATTCAAGTGTTTTTTCTAACATATATTTTACACGCTGCTGTACCTCACGGACAACTTCACTGATTTTTACACCATGAGAAACAATAATATACATATCAAGTTCTAATCCTTCATCTGTATTACGCACAACAATACCTTTTGTATAATTCTCTTTTTTCAAAAGTTCGGCAATGCCGTCCTTAAGGATTTTCTGTGATGCCATTCCCACAACACCATAGCATTCTGTAACAACGCCACCGGCTAATGCTGCAACAGCGTCCATAGAAATATTGATATTTCCATACTGCGTACTCTTTGTAATTGACATAATACTCCTCCTTATATCTGTATCATTATATCAAAAAGCCTTAAAACTTTCAATTTTTACTCTTTCGTAGAACAATCCAAGGATTGAATGCTGCCGGTATTGATATCCGGCCACAGACACGCCTTATCTTTTTTCAATTCCATAAGTGTATCTAAATAGCTGTTCAACAAAGGTATCGACTCGTATGACGTAAAGATCGTATTTCCATCTGACATAATAATTTTTACCATGTGCTCATCATAGCTGGTCGCATACGGAACAATTTCCGAAATCATGGAAATAACCTCTGGCTCTACCGGGTCCTTTTTACTGAAAAAAGCTTTAGAAAGCTGCTTTAGCTCTTTCTCCTCAAATCCGTTAATAAGCGGGAAATCGACAATCGTAGAAAGCCTATCCTCGTCGATCTCGGTTTTGCTTCCATCTTCCATCAGCATATAGTTTTCTTCATTTTCCACCAGATATCCAAGCATTCCTTTCTCACTGACCTTAATGGAAATAGAACCATTCAGCTTTTTTTCTACATGAACCTCATCAATGAGAGGATCCTTCAAAAGCTTCCATTCTATATACCATTTCGGCATCACCATATAACGAGTATCATAAGATAGATTTGCCTTTTTTAATATTTCTTCCTCATTGTAAAAAACATTACCGGAAACCTTTAGGGCATTGACCTTGGAAATATCACTGTAAAAATAAACGGCAATTACAGCAATCAGTATTACTAAAATAAGCAATCGCCTTTGACGCTTCTTTTTTTTTCGATTCTTCTTTTTTTTCTGCAGGGCAAGGTATTTCGCTTCGACGTCATCGTATAGCAGATCGTTTAGCTCTTCCAATTAAATTTCTCCACTTCCGTAATCAATTCTACGCCGAATTGCTTTCTTACTTCCTGCTGTATTTCTTTAACAAGTGCTAGGATTTCCGTTGCTTTTGCATGATCCTCATTCACAATAAAATTTGCATGCTTATCGGATACCATCGCACCGCCTATACGTTTCCCGCGATAACCGATACGCTCAATCAATTCCCAAGCCTGATACCCTTGCGGATTGCGAAACATGCTGCCGGCGCATGGCTTGTCAAGAGGCTGCGAGTCCATACGACGCTTTCTTCTGGAATCCATTAAATCGCGAATGGCCTTTTGATCCCCCTTGGTTAATTGCAAACGACAACCAAGGATAATCCAATCGAAATGCGATTGAAACAAAGAGTGCCGATAGCGATAATCCAATTCCTCTACCGACATGCTGACAACGCTTTTATCCTTTAAAACATAAACTTCTTTTAAGATTTTCGACATATCGCTCTTATAAGCACCCGCATTCATAAATACAGCACCGCCAACGGTTCCCGGTATTCCACTAGCAAATTCCAAACCACTTAGGGAGTTCTTCATTGCTTCGTATGCCAAAAGTATGATACTTGTACCAGCTGCCGCAACACATGTTCCATCAGCTTCAAATACAAAATCCGTAAAATATCGATCCAAGCTGATAACAGCACCCTCATAGGCATCATCGCTGCATAAAATATTGCTGCCCTTTCCAAATACCTTACGCGGTATCTGTGCTTCCTCTAAAATATCCAAAATACGCAACAAACCTAGCATATTTTTTGGATAAATAAAATATTTACATGGTCCGCCTATGCGAAATGTAGTACGTGTAGACAGCTTTACATCGCACTCTACATCTGCATAAGGCCGTAATCGTTCTATAAGCTTCTCCAATTTATTTCACCTTTTTCATTTCATCGCACCAGTCTAAAATATCCTCACTGGCATTCGGTTTCCCCAACGCTAATGCATTTTTCTTCATTTCTTCACGTAGCTGTGCATTTGTCATTACCAAATCAATTTTTTGTTTCAATATATCTGCATTCAAATCTTTTTCTTCAATCATAAATGCAGCTTTATGCTCAACCAATACGTTTGCATTATAGAATTGATGATTATGCGCAACATAAGGACTCGGTATCAAAATGCTCGGTGTTCCAAGTGCGGTAATCTCTGCCGCTGTTGTCGCACCAGCACGACATACAATCAAATCCACATGCTCCATGATCGCAAGCTGTTTTACATAATCAACAACAAAAATATTATCCTTTCGCAATTCCTTCTTGATTTCCTTATCATTATTTTTACCGGTTACAAATAAAATCTGATAGCTCTCATCAAGAGAAGGAAGAGCATCTTTCATAATCGCATTGATGGAAGTCGATCCTAAAGAACCCATAACAACTAAAATCAACGGCTTTTCAAGAGAAAGCCCTAAGGAACAAAAATACTCCTTATCAAAGCTTGCCTGTACCGCGTTTGTTGCCCTTGGATTTCCTAATAAGCGTGTTTTCTTTCGTTCGAATTCCTCAAAGCATTTTTCATAGCAAATAACGATGGCGTCCATTTTATCCGCAACTGCCTTATTTGCAACACCGACAATCGAATTTTGTTCATGAATCATCGTCGGGATATGCTTTGCATGTGCTGCAAGCATCACAGGAGCACTGACATAACCACCAAAGCCAATCACGATGTCCGGTTGAAATTCTTTCAAAATAGAAAAGGTTTTACGATAGCAGTTTGCCATCAGTGCAAGAGCCTTCAGCTTTCGAAAAACATTTCCGGTCAATCCACTGGCATGTAATCCCTTGAATGCATAACCATGGGCAGGAATTTCCGTAGCTTCCATACGATCATCATTTCCTACAAATAAAATTTCAATATTCTGATAACGTTTCTTTGCGGCATCAGCAAGTGCGATTGCCGGATAGATATGCCCTCCGGTTCCTCCGGTAACGATCAGCATTCTCATCAAATCACTCCTTATATTTTATTATAGCATGTAAGCGAACCTAAGAAAATATATTTTATGAATTACTCCTCATTTGCAATACTCTCCAATAAGCCAAACGATCCCATCATTACAACTAAGGAGCTCCCACCATAGGAAATAAAAGGCAAGGTAATCCCTGTTACCGGAAACAATCCCACGACAACACCTAAATTGATCATGACTTGAATTGCAAACAATGAGGTTAATCCAACCGCTACGTAGCATAAATATGGATCATGACACCCTTTTGCAATTTTCACACCTTGATAAATAACCGCTACAAACAACCCGATTAAAAGCACACTGCCTAAAAACCCAAATTCTTCTGCGAAGATGGCAAATATAAAATCTGTCTGTGGTTCCGGCAAATAAAAATGCTTCTGCATGCTTTGATCAAAGCCAACACCCAAGACACCACCTGGTGCAATTGCGAACAAGGACTGTATAATCTGAAATCCGGCACCTAAAGGATCCTTCCATGGATTGATAAACGATGTAATACGTGCCAAGCGATAGGGTGCTGAAATAATCAAGCCACCAAGTCCTATCAAGCCAAGCATTCCCACTCGAACAAAATATGAAATCGGAGCATCGGCAGCTAATACAATAACAACAATCGAGCATACCATTACAAGTCCACTGCCAAAATCCGGCTGCAACAAAATCAATCCAAATCCGAAAGCAACCAAAAATCCCGGAAATAATAAATCGCGTTTAAAGGTTTTAATACGATAGCGCTTCGCTAAAAAATCCGAAACATACATAATTACGGCAATCTTAAAAAACTCCGATGGCTGAACTAGTAGGCTTCCTACTCCAAACCACGAACGGCTCCCATTACGCGCAACTCCTAACCCGGGAATGAGCACCAAGACAAGTGTTCCTATACAAACCCAATACAATAGCTTTGCCTGCTTACGCAACTTCAATAAAGAAATTCGGCTTGCTGCATACATTACAAATAAGCCGACAAGCGCAAACATTGCCTGCTTTTCCATGAAATAATGTGCATTATCAAATTTTGCTTCTGCCCAAACACGTGAGCTGCTGCCAACCATAACAATCCCTATGATAACCAACAATAAAATCAACATTGTTAGTAATCTTGTTTTTTTGGTAAACAAGCCATCACCCCACCAATAGCTTATGAGTAGGAAAACTATCCTATTACGCTTTCACCATTTTCACTAAAGCCATCAATCCCTGTGCGCATTTGTACAACAAACCTTATCATATCTTAAACGAAATTCCTAATTGATATTTTTCTTTGCTGTAAACATCTATCAATAAACATATTCGCAAAAGGTAAAGTATTCATTTCAACAATCAGAATATAGAGATTTCATCTGTATAAAAGTTGTAAGCAAAAAAATGTATCTGCTGCATCTAACAAAACAAACACTTAGGAAAGTCTTATAAAAAAACTATTGCTTCGTCTTTATGAAGCAATAGCCTTCTTATTCTTCAATGATATATTTTCCATCATATTCTTCTAATTTTAAATGCACAAGATAACGCAGCTCACTTGGCTGCCCTCCTCGTTCATAGGAACAGGTGCTTAGTGTAATCAATTGATCCTCAACCCCGATTTCCACACCGGTATCATAAATGCTTGCGGCTTTTACCTTATCTAAATATTGTGCATATTCTTCATCACTTGCAAATTGTGTTTGATAGGAAGGTGATGTATCATTCGTATGTTCAAAGCTGACCAATGGACAGCGATAGCTTTTTTCCGGTGTAAAGATATAGACATACGGATGTGTTTCATAAAAATCCTTCTCGCGATAACGATCTAACTGTGCAAACATAGTGCCGTATTTAACATTATGTCCGTAAATGATCGTATGGCGATCTTGAAAATCAGGATTAGCTGCATAATCCATAAAAATAGCACCAGAATACAATATTCTTTTTTCTACTGTGTGATTCAAATAATATGAATTATCTGTTCCCTGCACAATGGCATGACTGATATTGGTATCCGGAATTAAAATCCACCCGATGATATCCTCATTGGTTTTCTTTAATTCGTTCCAATCAATCTTAAATTCTTTTTCCTCCGGATCCTTTGGAACCTTTGCAATTTCTTGCATTTGTTCCGCTTCCTTATCCTGCAAATAGTATTGATATAATGTTTTTCCTACCTGATAGGCGGAAAAAACAAATACCGCACCAACAATCAACAACAAAACATTATAAATCAGCTTTCTGCTTTTCTTTTTCTTCATCGAACATTCCTCACTTAATAAATATCACTGCGATCTTTGACCATGACCTTACGAATCATAGCGTCCTTTTCCATAGGCACATCAACCCTTGTCTTAATAATCTGCATTGGTGTTTTCGCAACCTCTAAAGTATTTCCATCTAAATCATACAGCTCTTGAAAATGAAAACGTGTCATAGGAATATGCGGACCAAACACTTCCGCTTCGATAAATGGCTGAAAATTGTTACGTACCTCCAAGGTTGCTAAATGCTGTTCTTCATCATAATCCAAAACATAAGCGATATACTCCTGAGTAACACCTGCACCATTTATACCATATAAATGATCCATAGCTTTCGGTAACCCATTATAGAATCCTGAAGCAGTAGGACGATTTTCCGCTTTAGAAAGTTCCTTCACATAATATTCCATTCGCTCCTCGCTAATACTTCCTTGCTCATAAATTTCATCAATTAAATGACGATAGGTATGTATTAAAGTAGCGATATAATACGCGCTTTTCATACGTCCTTCAATCTTTAAAGAAGCAATGCCTGCCTGAATCAAAGCGGGAATATAGCGAGCAGCCATCAGATCCTTGCTGGACATGGAAAACATATCCCTTTCATCATGCAGCTGCGTATCTCCTTCAAATAACCGATACTTCCAACGACAGCTCTGTGCACAGCCTCCTCGATTCGCATCTCTTGATGTCATTTGATTGGAAAGTACACATCTTCCGGAATACGAAATGCACATTCCTCCATGCACAAAAACCTCCAAAGGAATATCCGTATTTTCTGATGTCTGTAAAATATCCTTTAAGCTACATTCACGTGCCAAAACCACACGATCCATTCCTTTATCCTTCCAATAATTAGCACAGCTGGAGTTTGTAGAGGAATGTTGGGTACTGACATGAACTTCCAGTTTAGGTGCATATCTTTTCGCAGTCATCATAATATAAGGAGAAGCGGCAATGATTGCCGTAACACCGATACGCTCCAATGCAATCAAATATTCCTTTAAGCCTTCTAAATCATCTTCATGCGGCAACATATTTACCGTAACATGAACGTGTGCCCCATGCGCATTCGCAAATTTTACTCCTTCCGCAATATCTTCTAATGTAAAATTACTGGCGCGTGAGCGTAAAGAAAACTGTTTTCCACCTAAATAAACTGCATCGGCACCATATAAAACCGCAATCTTTAAACGTTCTAAATCGCCTGCCGGTGCTAATAATTCTATTTTTTGCATAACCTCAACTCCTATTTTACCTTACTGGTTTTGACATAATAAAAACCAGATGTTGCATGATCGTCAGGATAGCACTTATCAAATTCTTCCTTTGCCTGTGCTCCGCTCATTTCATTTGATAAAACGGCTTGATATAAAGAAAGTGCTTTACATACATAATCCAAATCATGAAAAATACCATCAATGCGTACATGCCGAATACCGCTTTGCGCTAATTGTTTGATTTCTTCAAAGGAAACAAGCGTATAACCGCTGAATACATGTGTTCCTAAATCATCTTCCACAATCGGCATGTGCTCATCTCTTGTTTCTTCCATTAAATAAATATCTTTTTTATTAAAAACATCTACTTTTTTTCCAAGGAAATCAAAATAATTCGACAAAAGACGACGCTTAGAATGCATAATATTCAATCGACCATGAAGGATAACCTCACATTCCCCTTTTACCTGCTTCGCAATATGACAGATTTCCTCTAATGTAATATCCTTAGATATCGTTACCATAGAGATTCCTTCATCTAAATAATACTGAACATCTTGTGAAGATGTTGTAAGAGTATCCGGAGAATAAATCAAAAGATGTTCCATTTCCAGCTTCTTTGCTTCATATAACACACTTTCATCGCCATAGTAAATACCGTCAACAGCTAATTTTTTTAAGTATCGCAAATGCTCCCGTAGTTTTTCTAATTCATTTTCCATAAAAAAGCGATTGACCAACACATACAACTTCATATTCATTGCAGTTGTAAGACTACGTAATTGCACAAGTTCTTCCAAAGTAAAAACAGCAGCGCCCCTAGCCGAAAAAAACGGCGTTGCCACTACCACACCATCGGCGTTCGCCTCATGTAATCTTGTAATATCCTCCACATGAAAGGGAGTAACGATAAATTCCATATTTTCACAACCTTTTTATTAGTTTATTATAATATATTCTGTTTCGCTTTTACAGTAAAAAGCGCAAGAAGCGGTATTTTCATACCACCTCTTATACTTAACTATTCCGTTTTCTGATATATTGTATCTAAAAATTCAATCGCCTTCAATGCGTCCCAAACCACATTATCAAATGCATCAAACAGCTCATAGCGTTCCATACGTTCAAGCACCGCTCGACTTACCCCACATAAAATAACATAGGCATTTTGAGAGTGGTAATACCGCGCAATTTCCACCAATTCCGTTAAACCACTTTCATCAATCGTCGGAACTCCACGCATGGATAAAATAACTGCCTGCGCATCTGCACACTCCTCTATAAGCTTTTTCTTACATTTCCCTTGATTAACAAAAAACATTGGTCCGGATACATAAGCAAGTACCGTTTTTTCATGTGAGTGTTTTAGACTGCGATCTAAGCGTTTGAAATCCACTGCCTCAATAACAACTTCTAAGTCTGCATTATTCACAATAAATAACAGACAGCTTACCAATAAGCCAATCACAATCGCAATTGTAAGATCAAATACAATTGTTGCTAGCATGGTTACCGAAAACTGAATCATGCTTGTTTTTAAATGCTTATGAAACATGTAGTGAATTTCTTTCCATTCATTCATGCGCCACGCCGTAACCATCAAAACTCCGGCTAAGGCGGATAAAGGAATTTTTGACATCAATGGTCCTAATAAAAACATAGACGCTAAAAGCACCAAGGAATGAAAAATAGAAACTAATCGTGTCTGTCCACCCGCTTTGATTGCTACACTTGTACGAGCAATTGCCGCAGTTGCCGGTACCCCTCCGAAAAAAGGCAATAATGTATTTCCGATTCCCTGTGCAAATAACTCACGATCCGCATTCAATGCCTCATTTTTCATTTTTCCCGCACTAGCTCCGCATAACAAAGACTCAATCATTCCAAGTGCTGCAATACTAATAGCAGGAACAAGCAATTGCTGTATATCCTGCCATGGAATTTCACTTGGAAGTAAGCGAACCTCGGGTAGCAAAGTAGATGGCAGTTCTCCAACCATCGCTACATCAGCTTGTATAATCAATTGTATAACAAGAGCTATGATCAATCCCGCTAAAGAAGATGGAAACGTATGCTGCCACTTTTTCGGCCATAGCAGCATCACAAGCACTACTAAGACACCAAAAAAGACCGTCATTGGATCGATTGCAAAGCCAAGTTCTCCATACGATGCCAGCTTTTCCAACATGGTAGAGCCTTTTGATACCGTTCCGAAAAAGTTATCAATCTGTCCGGCAGCAATAATAACAGCAATTCCGCTTGTAAACCCACTTATTACACTACCGGGAATAAATGATACAATTTTACCTAGTTTTAAAAAAGAAGCAATTAACAATAAAAGTCCGGATAGTAAGGAAGCCGCAAAAACGCCTTGCAGACCATATTGCGCACTTAAGCCTATTAAAATCGCACTCATCGCCCCAGTTGGTCCGCTAATCTGATAACTGGCTCCGGAGAAACCACCAATCACAAGTCCGGCAATAATTGCCGTAATCATACCGGCTGCTGCATCGGCACCACTGCTGACTCCAAAAGCCAACGCTAAGGGCAAAGCAACTGCCGCAACCGTTAATCCTGCCAACAAATCCTTTGTCAGCTTATGAAAACTATACCCCTCAAATTCTTTTTTCAAATCGAATAAAAACGTCCTCAAATCTATTTTCCTCCTCAATCTATATCATTATAAAGGTTTTTATATTATTTCAAAAGGAAAATTAAAAAAATGTCGAAAAACTATTATCTCTAGTTATCCGACTCTTTCGTAGAAGGAAGATGTATTAGATTTACTGCATACGCAACAAGAATCCCAATAAAAGTATCCAACATACGCATCAAAGCAAACATATAAGGGTTTCCATCAGCACCATGACTGACCGTAATACTGAGAAAAACCACACAGGATATATAAGATGCACTTGGCTTTTTCAACCAGATGGTTGTATAAATAGTAGGAATAATCATGAGAGAAATAAACAAATAACAAAAGAGCTTATTGTCATTAACAAAAACGTATTTCATAAAGACGAGTGTCAACATTCCAATTACTCCGCCAATTATCGTCCCTTCCATACGATTTTTCCCGACTCGTAAAGTATCTCTGCTATCTTGTTGAACACAAAGAACAGCGGCAATACAGGAATAAAAAACAATACCTTGTTCATTCCTCAATACATAAATAAGAAAACAAAGAAAAACAGCTATTGATGTTTTTATCATGCGTAATCCGATTTTTGGCATATATCTTCCTCCTATCGTATATGTATGATTTAGCAATCTTTTATTCTTCCTCTAATTCCTGCAAGATTTCCATTATTCCCATTGCTACTTGTTCACAGAACTTTTTTTGAGCTGTTCCTGAGCGCAAATAGTATGCATCGGTTTCACTACCGATAAAGCCTGCCTCTAACAAAAGAGAGGGAAACTGCGTATTTTCAAGCAGATATAAAGGGGCATCATCTTGATTCTTAAAGCCGCGATTTTGTGTATAACCTAAAGTGTCGATATTTGATAATATGCGTTCTGCAAAGCGCATAGCTATTGCATCGCTCCCTTTTCCCCAAATTTCAAAGCCACAGGTCCCCGAATTGACTTCTTCAGAATTAACATGAATGGATAACAACAGTTTTGCTTTGGTTTGATTCGCGTATTCTACACGATAAGCTAAATCAGAAAGTTCATCAGTTGCCCAATCGATCGCATTACCCTCGCGTATATAGGCAACATTATAGCCATGCCGTTCAAGTATTTTACCTATTTGCTTACTCATTTGCAAAGTAATATCCTTTTCAATCAAATTTTGATCCATCGCTCCGCTATCGAAACCTCCATGCCCGGCATCTAAAACCACATCATACTCCTTTGATCCGTGTAGCTGTTCCGGCAAGATACTTTCTACAATAGGAAGATCTGTTTTAACAAGACAAAGAATAACCATGCTGACAATCACAATTCCTTCTAAAATCGCAATACTAGATAAAGCCTTCGATGTCTTAAGCTTTCTCTTTTGTTTCATCGACTTCACTCCTACGTAATTATAACAAAAACCTCTAACAATGTCTTACATTCTTAAGATGTTGTAATAAATACACTGTATTATTGTAAAAGCATAAAAAAATATCCATCATAGTGTCTCATATGATTGGATATCCATTTTTAATCTAGCAAAAATCCATATGGTAACAAAACTTGAAGAATTTCAAGCAATCGATACAGTTGGTCTTAATCTAGCAAAAATCCATATGGTAACAAAACCATTTTTCTTGCTTTCGATAATACAATTAGGTCTTAATCTAGCAAAAATCCATATGGTAACAAAACCATCAGAAAGTTTCTGCATCATATTTCGATGTCTTAATCTAGCAAAAATCCATATGGTAACAAAACTGGAAAATAAGAAATCAGATAGAAAGATTAAGTCTTAATCTAGCAAAAATCCATATGGTAACAAAACAATCTATCAATATAATAAAGTAGAGGACTTGTCTTAATCTAGCAAAAATCCATATGGTAACAAAACAAGGAGAGTTTGTCAATCCTACTATTTTTGGTCTTAATCTAGCAAAAATCCATATGGTAACAAAACATATATATACCTCTCTTTTCTAGGGGTTTAAGTCTTAATCTAGCAAAAATCCATATGGTAACAAAACTTGTTTGAAGCGAATAAAATCAAGGCAAGCGTCTTAATCTAGCAAAAATCCATATGGTAACAAAACAACTATTCTATTACAGATTGATAATACAGAGTCTTAATCTAGCAAAAATCCATATGGTAACAAAACATAGTATACCTCTTTCTAGGGGTTTAACCCGTCTTAATCTAGCAAAAATCCATATGGTAACAAAACCTCAAACATATTTTAACATATGTATTTGAATTTGGGTATATTTATTTCATTATCAAATCTACAATATCATTTTTTGTTCCATTACTCAGTTTTATAAAATAGTCTTTTATCATATTTTTTATTTCCTCCATTGTTTGCTTTTTTGTTGAAAACAAATCATATATTTGATCCTCATTGCCAAAATCAACCACATTTCTCAATCCAATATAATAAATATCCTCAATATTGATTTTACAAATACATTTTACAGAAAATATTAAAAAACGAATATTCTTGAATTCTCTTATTTTAGTATATAATTTTTCTGTCAATGTATGTAATTTAAGAATGCAAAACACTTGATTTTCATATAATGAAGCATCAATAGCTAAAAGTACATTTAATTGATACAAATAATAATCTTCATAAGATAAATTATAAGCACTACTATACAAATCATCTTGTAATAATTTCACATTTATCAATTTGATAAGTTGCTTAACATTCATATCCGCAAATTCAATACTAAATTGATCAGAATTAAGGTTTAGTTCTTGGCTGAGGCTTTGAAATAAAATAGAAATAGTATTGATTGAATTATAATAGGTTTCATCATTTAATAAGGTTTCGCAATAAGCTTGAAGATAGGATTTAGTATTCATTTTCAATTCGTCTTGAAGTTCAAATGAATCTCCTATTTTAAATATCTGCATTTTCTTTTTATTAACTTCACTTTCATTTATTTGTACAGACAAGCTAATATTATTTTCAGTTTCAAATTCTGTTATACTACTTGAAGAAGCAAACTGATATAAGCACTGCTGAATTGCAAATAGCTTTTCAAGGTGATCCCCAAAAATCAATTTGCATTGATTCATTCCAAACTCGAAAAAACTACTGCCTTTAATTATACGAATACCAATCATAGTTTTACATACGCCTTACTTCCGGCTAATTTTTCCTGTCTTGATTGATTACCAACAAGAATTTCAATACGTTCATATTGCTTCTCAGTTATCATCATGATATGAACCAAGCCCTTTGTTGGAATATTTCGTTTAAGAATTTGAATATGTTTAACCGCTGCTTCTCGATTCGGAAATAACTTACAATATACAGAAAACTGCATCATTAAATATCCATTTTGTATTAAATACTTGCGAAACTTATTATAAATTCGGATTTCATTTTTTGTATGCATTGGTAAATCAAAAAACAAAATGAGTCTCATAAATTCATAAATCATAATCAACAACATGCGGAGATGGAAATTTAAAATCCGTTATTTTACCTGTTTCAATCACTTTTAAAATTGATTCAACATATTCGTTGACTGCGTTGGGTACTGTTTGTAGTTTCCCATCTATCTCTATTTTTTTAACTGTTAACTGTATCAATTCTTCGCGATGTTTTGATTTAAATAATAATTCCTCTTTTAAATTATCATACACGTATTTATCGACAATCGGACGAAACACCTCAATTATATCATCACTTAGATTAAACATGTTTGTCTTACCTTTATGAAAAATTCCTAAATTAGGCAAATAACCTTTTCCCACAATAATAGATGAAATCAAAGAACGGAAAATACTATAACCATAATTCAGTCCTGCATTGATTACATCATCTTCGAATCGAATAAAATCATTGCCAAACATTTCTCTAAAATACATTTTCGCCGCTAATCCTTCTCGATTTGTTGCATCGCCTAAATCTACTGTATCATAAAATTCATACAGTTTTTTTATTACCTCATATTTACATTGATTTGTTTTCAGAATCTCAATTTGATTAAAAATCTTAGCTTTTACAATTTGTTGGTGTAATATTTGTTTTATTTCATTAGACCAAGTGATTTGCTTCATAATATTTCCACTTTGTGCAAAATGTCCATTCATGGGTAATATATAGCTCTTTGGTAAATGATCGATTCCGCAAATAATTACACAAACATTATTTTCAGTTAATTTGTTTACTAATGGAACTGTTAATGTAGATCGATAATGATCAATTACTAGAATTTGAATATCACTAATCGGAAATTGTATATCTCCCTGAGGCGTTTCCACCTTTAAATTATCTAAATATAATTGGAGATGATACTGATTCTCGATGTATAATACTCGAAATCCCATATTATCCTCTTAAAGAAAAAGCTCCAAGCATATACTTGGAACTTGATTCCGGGATAAACCCTTGTTTTGTTAGATCATATAGACTTTTGCTAGATTATGATCGTTTTTATTATAATCTAGTCAAACTCAAATTTCAAGGTATTTTTCTTTACTTTATATAAATTTCCTACTACATCGGTTGCATATTTATCTATGCATACAATTTTCTTGCTAATAGTCGGCATTAACCGCTTTTTACAATAACAATATATCGGTTTTACTTCAATTGCATTTCTTTTATCATTATTCGTTGCCGTAAACTTCAAAATTTCTGGTGTCTCTCCATCGTGGCAAAAGAAATTAAAGTTATACCAAGCTTCGTCTGGATAAATAAGCGATTCTCCTTCTGCTTTGGTAATTCCGATAAGTTCATCACGATGCATGGAAAATTGGAATTCGTATGTATCATCAATTTTCTTCTCTGCTTTTTTCATCGCATAGTCTTGTTGGTCAATGACATACTTTTTCTTTTTCTCGCTCCATCTTACATCTTTATAACGAATAGTAACAAATTTATATCCATTTTCCTTAGAATAATAAAAGTCTGTTCGATATGGGGAAATTTGTTGCAAAACAACTTTTTTATCTCTTACTTGATAATGAGCCGAAATATCAATATGATTTCCTAATACACCATCAAAATATTTCATTTGTGTAATTGCAGGCCCATCTCCTTTCTTAGAATACTTTTTCAGCATACCATGCTCATCACGATACAAAGACAAAGGATTCGTTCCAGAAATTTTAATGCGCCCCTTTTTATCCTTAGTAAAGTATTTCTCTGACTTTGACATTTCTTCAAAATAATAATTGACCACTTTAACGATTTGATCAAATGTTTGTGGATCGTGTAACGCCATCAAATACTTTTCTTGATAGGCATTATTCAAAATATCCTCAGCTAACGCTGTGAATTTAGGATCATAGATATCTTTATATTTCTTCACAACTTTTTCTTTACCATCTATCACACGTGTACTGTAAATTGTTTCATCTGCGACGCTGCGATTAGGTTTTGTATCAATTTTATGTGAAAACTTCCTTACTTTAATAGCTTTTAAGCTTGCGATAAAGGCAAAATACCGATCATCATAATACATGCTGTCATCACCTGATGAAAATACTTCTCCGGTGCTTTCGTCATAAATATCTTCAATTTTATAACGTGAGAAAATCGTACTTAACAAGCGCATCTTTGGCATTGATGCAATAATCAATGCATCAATCGCATGATGTCCGTAATCCTCATCACGATCCTTTTTCAAATTGATCTTTCGTCTAAATGCATTTGTTAAAGAACCTTTGACTGTAAATACTTTAGTAGGAATTTCATTTTGTTTAAAGTAAGTAGTCAATGTATTCAAAACCACTCTGCTTGCATAACTTGTATCTACAAGATTACGATTGATAAATTCTTTTTGAATATCATACTTGTAAATATCATTCTCATTCAACAAGTATTGTTCAACTTTCTTTCGATATCCCTTGTTTGTTTTTATATTCTTTTCTTTCAGCTTTAAACAATATGCTTTGTATTGCGCCAAGGATCCTTTCGTGAATCTTCCCTTTACGAAAGCTGAAATTGGTGTCAAATTACCCTTTTCTTGATTTTCACGATGTGTAACTAAAACTTTATTTGTTATAGAATCATCTAAAGAAATAGAAATCGGAATGATATGATCCACTTCATAAGCATTTGGATCATCAATCAATAGTTTTAAATCAATAGGCTCTAACGAATACGCTGTTTTACCATCTTGTTCTTGATATAGAACCAATTTTTCTCTAAGTTTAGCATTGATCTTACGATCATCTCCGATAATATCTGCTACTTGTTTGTTACGCATTTCAAAGAATTTTTGTCTTTCACGAATTGCTTTTCTTTGTTCTTCACTGTTTTTTTCACGTGCCATTTCTACAACGATACTATCAAATTCACCATAAATTTCACGCAAGCGATTAACTACCTTAAAGGTTTCACGTTGTGCCCGTTTCGCAACCGGACTTAAAATAGCAGTATCATCTGCTTGGATATTTTTCATTCCCTTTACAGATAGTTCATTATTTTGTTTTAAACCGAATAATGTGATGATCTGCATTTGATTCAATTCTGTTTTTAGCATTTCTTCATTAATCAATCGCAATGCTTTAAAAGATAGTGAATGATACGCAGTAAATTTAGTTAAGCCTGCTAGTTGATGAACACTCTCTTCATTCAAATCAGAAGATAATTCGCTTATTTGCTTTTTTCTTCCTTCTATATCTTTCGTCTTTGTCAAAATCTCAGCAATCTCATCATAAAATACATGATCCTCCAAATGTTCATCATTACTTTTTTCCAAGACTTCACGTATCATTTTATAACCGGCCAATTCAGATAATAATGGACTTCCCTTCGTATCAATTCTAAACCCACGAATTTGCTCCAACGATACGCCAACCTCTTTCGCCAATTGTTTCGGAGTAATTTTTCCTTTTTCATGAACAATTTTCAAAATCATGGCTTTTTGTTCTGATGTTAGCTTTTCTCCCTCAATAGATAAATTATTTAAATCGTTCAACAAATTAAATAACTCAGCACTATATGCAAGCTTAGGTGCACGTGGCTCATTAGGAAATAAACTACATTTACCACGCATTTTTTCAATTAAATCAATCGGTTCTTTTTGTCCAAAATATGTATAGCGTCCATAAGGTGTTGGAGATAGTGGACCTCCCGGCCCATCATAATACATTCTTTTCCGTGATATGATAGTTATAATCGCTGACTTCAGTTCATTAGATAAATCCTGATGACTAAGTATTTGAAAAGCTTCATCAACATACGCCCTTGTCTTAAAGTTGTTTTCATGCCCTCTAATATGACCATTTGTACGCAATCGCTCTTTTTGAATCTCGCAAACATACTTGCCGGATTTCAGAAGTTGATCATTCATAGACAAAACTTTTTTCGTTTCTCCTGCTTCCTTAGCTTTTGCTTCATCATCTTCAATCGTTTCAACACTACTTCCTCTATGTTTACAAAGATGCAATAAAGCTGTGGCTAATTCTTCTCCGTTTAACCTTTCATTCAGTCCTTTGACACGTACATCATAAGGGTTATTTAAAGGGTGAAAAGAAGTTGAAATAATACCAGCTTGTTTCAACAAATGCAACATATCCTCTCGCCTAGTAACCCTTCTTCGTTTTAATCTTCTGTCGCCACGCTTAGTACGTCTTGTTTCATTTTCAGCAGCTGTCCCTTCTTTAAATAAACGAACACCATAATCTACAATTTCACTTTCATCTAAATCAATAATTCCAAATCCAACCGAAGTAATACCAATATCTAATCCCAATACTAATCTGCCCATAAAGACCTCCATCATTCTTCTCTTATAAAAAGTATATCACATTTGATTTCCCTAGATAACGTATTTTGCGATAATACCGAATCCTATTTCCAACCAGTATATTGCAGAAATACATTCATAATATAAATTACTCACAAATTTTACAAAACAGTATAATAAGCATCATGATACCTATATTCCTCCTTTCAGCTTCGATTTCAACTGTTTAAACTTCCCATTCCTTCTTTTTGCTCTTATCTTTCCATATTCAATTATCAACCGTTATAAAATTCAATGATTTGCTTGAAACTATTTTATTAAGTCTTTTATCTATTGTTTTCCTCAACTTTTGAGAATCATACACTTTATCAATTACAACCTTACGCTCAATTAACTATTTATTTACGTCCCAATAAAGCTCCTAACAATCCTACTATTGCACCGATTATCGAAGCTATCATTCTTATTATAAACATCATATCTTTTACTCCCCATTCTAATACAAAAACGCCTTTATATACTCTTCTCTTTTTTTATTTCACTGTGCCTTAGTTTCAACCAATAATTCCGCAATGACCATATCATGTGTAATAAAGGCTACTTTAGCTTTTGCTGTCCTCTCAAAATCTCTGTAAATATATCCTGCTGAATATGTTCCAATAGCTCTTGTATAGGTGCTATTCGCAACATAACCGATCTGTGCTCCACCCTCCATACACACTTTAATTGCTTCCATGTCATGTTGATTGCTTTCTTCCTTCTCTAAAAATAATATTTGTCCTAATCGAAAAACGTCCATTCCTAAATAGTGTCCCATTCCTGAAATCGTTATATACATATACAAAACCTCTCTTTCACATTACCATTATATATAATAATGTGATACTTTTTTTACGCATTAAATATACGAGTCATTTTTTTCATAAATATTTGTGATACTATATAATTGATAAATAAATTCGGAGGTATAAATATGAGCAAAAAAGCTTCCTTGATTCATGTATATAATATACTTAATAAATATTCCGATGAAACGCATCGCCTTACTCGCAAACAAATCGAACAATATTTATTATTAGAATATGATTGTGAGCTAAATCGAAAAACACTGCACGATCATATTCAAACATTAAATGATTGCGGTTGTGATATCCATTTTGCTACTTCTGCAAAAGATGGATATTTCATTGCCCAACGTCTTTTCGAGCCTTATGAAATCCACTTATTATGCAATGCAATTTACGCTTCGCACTTCATACCGGAAAAAGCTTCAAATGATTTGATACAAAAGCTTTTTTCAACACAAAGCCAATATATGAAAAAAGATTTCAATAAAACGGTATATATGCGAAATATGCGTAAAACTCAAAACAAAGAGTTTTTCTTAAATATCGAATTATTAACAGAGGCTATACAGCATAATCACCCTGTCATATTTGACTATATGAAATACGATATTAACAAAGCATTGGTTAAACGTAAAGAACATAAATATCGCGTGCACCCTTACTATATGGTCTATGCAAATGAAAACTATTATTTGATTTGTAAAAACGATAACTATGATAATTTAAGTCATTATCGCATTGATAAAATGCAAAATATAGCAATCGATGAAGATGCTATCAGAAAGCCTCTTCAAAACTCCTTTGATCCATATGATTATGCCAAATCTAAATTTTATATGTATGGAGGTAAAGAGGAAAGAATCATTTTAAAATGTAAATATCGCATATTAGATGATATTATCGATCGTTTTGGTACTGATATATCTTTACAACCCTTTGATCAAAATCATTTTCTTGCTATTATTACTTCTTCCCGACAAGGTATCATTTATTTTTGTTTACAATACCTGCAATACTGTGAAATTACGGCACCAATTGAACTCAAAAACGAAATTCTTAATATTTTAAAAACTGCCGTATTAAATTACAACTCTTAAGCATTTATATTTTTTATGATCGTTGCGAATCAATCTTCATTAATAAATATTCCTGTGTTTTTTTATCATAAGGACTATGCGAAATCAAATCCACTAATTCATCAGCATCACATCGTTCGTCCAATAGCTGCATATAATTAAAATCCGTTGTGTAATATGTATATTTTTCATTTCCCTCTTCATCATAAAATAAGCCATAAGCTTTTTGATGCTGATGGAAAAAATATATAAAATAACTATCTTGATATCCCAAATAAAGCTGCGAACCGATTGGATATTTAAAATACAAATCTTTGCGAACGCTATTCCCTGTTTTCTGTGGTTTTTTCATCATCTTTTCCTTTGTTTTCATAACCTCTGTCCGCTGAACTCTGGAAAGCGTTGAAATCACATTTAGATCATCGCTGTTTTTGATTTGCATAACAGAAGTAAAATCAATAAAATACTGTTTATTTTGAAAACTGAAAAGTGCGGTTTTATGATCACTTATACCATTCAGATTTTTTCTTAATGGGTGGACACAAATAAACTCACTTTTAATATCAAACACAAAATATAAATTATTATTCTTCGATAAAACAGAACCCAAGCTAAAATCGTTTTTTATCGCTTTTGCACTTTGCATGCTCGTCTTTAACATATTTTCATAATCTTTATCTGACAATTCATAAAAATAGGCTTGAATATTTTCGTAAGGAACTTTTATTTCCTTTGAGGTATCTACATAAGATGACTTATATATTCCATAGGATTTGTTATCAATGAAATATTGTCTATTATAATTTCCTTTTTTACTTCCCTTCGAAGAACAAGCGTATCCTATAAAGCAATTTTCCTGAAGATCGATTACTACATACGGACGAATGCGATGACCGATGTCAATTTTCAATAAGCTTTCCTTCGGTAACGGCATAATACACCAATATACTTCACCTATAAAAACATTTTTATTGTCATATACAACAGTTTCATTTAATTTAGACAGAATGTAAACGCACATCTTTTGAAGATAATTTCGCATCATATTTCTAACCTTGCGCAAAATCATCACCTCTTCCTTATTATTAACTATACCATTTACACTGTCCGTAATTTTACTCATACATCTTTAGTACATAAAAAATAACTAATCATAAAAGCTATTTCAAAAAAACTTACTAAGCAGATTGTAATGTTTGAACCAACTTAATCCCGTTGGTAAGGATACAAAATCATTTCAATTTAAATAAAAAACCTCAATTTTTAGTCAATACCGCTAAAAATTAAGGTTCTATTTTCACTCAAACTTTTTCAATCAAACTTATTTTACACAAGAGCGATAAATACTATCATCGAGCGCCCAAGCAATAGCTAATATTAGCTTTACTTTTAAGCTCCCTCAACTGTCTCCTCATGCTTTGCAATCGTCGCAAGAAAGCTTTTTGCTTTTTCTTTGAAATACATAGTATTACCATGTCCTTCTACATAATTAAAATGATATTTAGCATCATCTAAATCGCGATCAACAAAGGCAATCAAGCCTAAATAATAATGTGCATCTACTCGCTGACATTCAAAAGGAGTAGCCTCTAGGATTGCACGGAAATATTGTTTACAGGAATCAAATTTCTTATCCATTAAGTCAAGCTTATTTTTAATTCCCGTCAAGCACTGCTCCCTTAACAAAGCAACCGCCTGATTATTCGTACCGGCACCTGCTTTCTCACATTCATCAAGTTGGAATTTAACCATGCCTCGATCTCCTAGTTGGTAATACGCATAGCCCATTACCGTATAATACGGAAATTGAATGGCTCCTCGATTGCGTTCACAAGTAACCATAATATCTGCCGCAAGATGCGGATCATTCAAAAAAATCATACATTGTGCTAAATATTGCGGAAGTGGGAAGCTTTTACGCTTTCTGGCTTTTTTCGCAAGCGCAAAGATAACAGATGCACAAGCCTCCGGATTGCACTCATCATACAATAACGAAATAATCGGCTGCATAGCCATCGCTTTTTTACGTGCCATAATCAAATACAGCATACCGTATGCAAAAACGGATAGCATCAATACCAACATATTATCAATCCATAAAATCAACAAAAAGACAACTAACAAACCTATGATATAGGAAAGCGTAATACGCATCGTATAATCCCATACCTTTTTGGCTAAATCCTCATACTCACTTAAATACTTGTGGTGCAAGCGATAAACCCTCTCTACCTCGGCAACACTGTTTACCTTATTCTTCTTCAAATTCTTATGCTCACTGCGATTAGGAATCGTAAGCCAACCGTAAATACAAACAAAAATAGTCGGAATCAATACAAGCGTACCAATAGCAGCCATCGGTGAAAACAAAAAGAATACAATCAAATAAACAAACCAAAAAGACATGTGATAACGCTGCACAATATAGGTTAATAGTAGCATTCCATTCGCTGCCCCCGCACCGAAGATTGCCCCTACGATATATTCCAAATAAGGAATTTCTAAAATTTCTTCAAAATTAGCCATTTCCGCAGCCTGCTGCAAAGCATCTTCACTATAACCTAATAGACCGAAAATAACAGCTCCGAAGATTGCTGCACCAAATAAAAATAATAAATGTCGTTTACATTGATATTTCCACATATCTCTTACCTCTTTTTACCGTGTAACATACTATACCACAAATACCTTTCTAAGCGCAATCGTTTCTCTTATTCTCACATATTATCACAAAAGAAACAGGCAAATCTACCTGCTTCTTTCTTATTCACTCTTGATTTCACGCCCATTGAGCATATTCTTACAACCATATAAAATCACAATAGAAAGCACGACATTTACAACTAAGGTCAAAACACTCATATAATTCATCATCGTCGTATTTGCCAATCCACTAGAAAATAATACAAAAATAATAACAATACTTGGAATTACAGCTACTACAAGCATCAGCATACGAAGCATATTTTCCATAAAAGCATTTTTACGGCTTTTCAATAAACGAGTTGCTAAAACGGAAGCGGTAATAAACAAACAAGCATAGCCGGCAAGCATACAGTAATACTGGATAAACTCCAATAGCGTAGCATGTGTAATGATTGCTGCGATAGCCAATGGAAAAGCAACCAATACAACATATTTTAAAAGATATGGAGCCAACAAATAAAACAGTTTTTTCCCCGGTCGCTCGGGAATCAAATAAATATGGTAATAGTCTAATTCACGCATAAACTCCGCTGCCTGAATGCTGCTAAAGAGCCAAAACATCATCATATAAACAAAGAACCACAGTCCCATATCCAAGAAGAAGGATACAGCAAAATAGATAGCCAACAAGATAATATCTTGTGTGCTGATAAAGCTGTTTCTCTTACGCATTTCTAAAAAGCTTTTGGACATGATTGCTGCTGCACCTTCACGAAATCCCTTCATGCGCACATTTCGTACCTTCTTATCACTCATAGCCATACGCTTACCTGCACGCATTTCCTCATACATTCTTGAAAATTCACCGGCATCTTGCATAGCCTGTTCGATAAAATCAAAATCATAGCGAAGCATCAAGCGATACATGATGAAGCACGCTATTATAATCAAGAACGCACCTGATAGCATCATCGACATATTGGCCTGCACATATCCCTCCAGCATTAGCTTCAACCAACCAAAAAGCGGTACTGCATACAAAAGCTTGCTAGTGAAAAGCTGCGTCCAAAGCTGATGCAGTGTACAACCATTTTGAATAAAAATACCAATGACAGCCACTGCCACAAATAAGAGAAAGATCGCTAAGATATACCAAGATAAATGCTGATATTTCTTTTCTTTGATGCTTAACAAATACAAATAATAGTAAAGTACCAGAAAAAACATATAAACAAGAGTGTGTCCGATAAAACACATTCCTAAAAACCAAAAGTCAAAGGCAACCCCACTCATCAATATAACTAACATAAAAATGGATAAAGCCCCGCAAAGCAAGGAACTAACTAAAGATTGCAGCATGATAAAGCGCATAATAGAAGTACGTGGAAAAGGTCCGGTAAACAAGTAGAAAGCGTCCGGCTCCATAAATAAAGCTTTGCGCTTCTGTAACAGCATCGTTATGACCATAAAAGCCGTACACCCAATCCCAATTAACACTGCCATTGACATCGTGATGGCATCGGCAGCATAGATGCTCTGCGCTCCGTTGTTCAGCATGATAATAAACAAGCCACCGTAAATCAAAAGCATCACACAGGTGAAAATAGCGGTACTAACCTTAGAAAACATACTACGCACGATGCCCTTGATGCGTAAATAATATAAATAGACTAACGCCTTCATGCCTCATCACCGACTTCCCTATCCGTATAGGTAAAGAAAATATCCTTCAAGCTTTCCTCGCCGATATTTTCTCGTGTGGCATGATAAACGATTTTTCCTTTATTCAATATATAGGCTTCGTCCCACACATCAGCAAATACATCAATAATATGCGTAGATACCAAAACAGCAACTCCCGCATTCTTTAAGTCCACCAATAAACGTAGGGTATCTTCAATACTTTGCGGATCAAGCCCCATCATCGGCTCATCGACAAGCAAGGCCTTAGGTGAAATCATAAGCGCCAGCAGCATGCTAACCTTTTGACGCATACCTTTGGATAGCTCCTTAACGATCTTTTTACGTTTTTCTTCCAAATGAAACAATATCAATAAGCGCTCAACGATTTCTTTATATTCTTTCAAACGATACGCTTTAGCGATAAATTCAACATGTTCCTCAATTGTCAAAGAATCATATAAAACCGGTGTTTCCGGAATGTATGCAAAGCTTTTTTTCGCTTCTAAGGTCTTATTGTCATATCCGCAAATTTGAATTTCACCCTCAAATTTCAAAAGATTGGTAATACTCTTAATGGTTGTTGATTTTCCCGCTCCATTTGGTCCTAACAAAACAGTGATCTTACCTCCTAATGCCGTTAAGCTTACATCGTCCACTGCCTTAAATTTCCCATAGCACTTTGTTACATGTTTTACTTCAATCATACGCTTCTCCTTATCTTTTTTGTTTCTTACGCAAATAAATACGCAATATATCTATACAGCCCATAAGTAAGAAATACCCGGCAATTCCTGCCGCAAGTAATTTCCAAAAATTCCATGCACTTTTTGTACGAATCATAAACACCAGCAAAATAATACCGGTTGCAATACGCCAAAGTTGATAGCCATAAGTTTTGGGATTGATGGCAAGCCGCTTACCTTTCATACGCAGATAGCAGGCAATCATTAACAAGCCACCGCCCCCTAAAAGAGCACCACCTAGTGCATAAAGCCACACCTTTGAGCCACCAAACAGAAAGCAGATAACTGCCACTACCACACAAGCAACGCTTCCCCAAAAAAGACCACGATATTGATTTCCCAATACCTTTGCATCACTATGCAAAGCTGGCGTTCCCGCTTCTGCCCAAAAGAAGCGAATATCCCTTGACCATTGCCCAACCAAATGCCAACCGCTTTCTTCGAACATTGCCAAATAATCATCTTTATCTTTCTTTTTAACAGCATTGGAATCATAGCTGTATATTCGGTTTTGCGGCTGTTTTCGATGCAGCTCATACAACACACCAAAGCGTAAACGCTCAAAGATCCAACCCTCTTTGGCATATTCATGGAGCATTTCCATATCCTCTTCATCGGCAAATGCCAAGCCACTGCACATAATATATTTTTTATTTTGCATCAAAACTCTCCCCTATCAACAAACGTCCATCTTCAACCATGACACTTCTGCGTTGCCAATCATGTACCAAAACATGCTTTCCCTTCGCTGTTATCACATAGAGTTTTTGACGTTCACTTCCTTCCAATTGTTTGATCCACTCGATTTTCACCAGCTTCTTTAACAAGGTATAAAGTGTTCCCGGTCCAATCACTACTCGTCCTTGCGTCAGTTCTTCTACATATTTCATAATTGCATACCCATGACGTTCTTTCATAAGTGCCAATAAAATATAATACATCGCATCGGTTAATTCTTCACTTTCCGCAGTATTATTTTTAGACACACCATCACCTCCTATATCAATGATAGATATATCGTTTATAGATACAGTTTAGCATATATCCATTATAGATACAATATAAAAGATAGATTTGTATAAAAAAAACGGCAGAAGTCTGCCGAGATAAGCTAGGATTCAAAAAGCGTTAAGCTTTATTTACTCCGTCTTTTTTCTTATTTTAGCTGTGCTTGATGCTTCTCCACTCGTCCTCAAGGATTGCCATTAAAATAATATCAGCATATCTTCCCTGATCTTTCAGCGCATCACGTAAAACTCCTTCTCGCTTAAAGCCTGCTTTTTCATATACTCTTTCAGCTGCCGGATTAAAGGAATAGACATCTAGCTCTAAGCGATGCAGCTTTAATACCTCAAACGCAAAATCACGCGTTGCTTCACAAATCCAAGTACCAAGTCCTTTGCCTCGCTTATCCGCATGATAAAGTCCGATACGAAAATTAGCACTGCGTAAATCCCAATCAATTTCATTGATTACACTTTCTCCGACAATTCTTCCATCAGGCGCAATGACCAAAAAGAAACAACGATTCTTATCCTCAAGCGAGTGCAGAAAAAACGTCATGACCTCTTCCTTAGTAAAAGCCTCCTTACAACCGGTAAGGCGTGCAACCTCCTTATCCAAGGGACAATAGTTTTGTTCATAATAAGCTGTCGCATCATCAGCTCTTGCCAAACGTATGCTATAACCGTCCTTTTGCCCAATGTTCTCAACATTCATCAAAATCATCTCCCTTATCCATTATGAAGAGCTTCCTTTCATCTTCTTATTTACTTGTGCTTGATGCTTCTATTTTCATTAAAAGAATAGCATGTCCCCATCATAATCACAACAATATTTCTTACACCATAATGCTTCCTTCTTAATGTTAGGTATAAAAAAGAGATTTCTTATATGGTTACTTCATTCAACCACATTGGAAATCTCCGTTGTTTATTTTTAATCCAGTAACCTAGAACTTACCCGATGGATTGCGAATTTCAATTTACCGATGTTTTTCACGTTTATCCTTAGCAGCTAAGCCGATATAGGTTGCTCCTTGGGGAACATCTGTGATAACAACTGCATTAGCACCGATTTTTGCGTCATCACCAATTACGATATTTCCAAGACACTTTGCTCCTGCACCAATCATAACACGATTGCCGATTGTAGGGTGGCGTTTCGCATGCTGCTTTCCCGTACCACCCAAGGTAACTCCATGATAAATATGACAGTCATCACCGATTTGAGCCGTTTCTCCAATAACAACACCGACACCATGATCAATAATCAAGCCTCGCCCGATCGTAGCTCCCGGATGAATTTCGATTCCTGTCCAATTTCTTGCCAAATTGGAATTGAGACGTGCTAAGAAATACAAATGATGTCGATACAGCACATGAGAAATACGATGAATGATCAATGCCTTGATGTGCGGATATAACAAAAGCACCTCCAGCTTTGAATGGGCTGCCGGATCGTTATTCAAGGTACGTGTTACGTTATAATGCAAATCCTTTAAACGTTGCAGCATTTGTTAAAAATCCAAAACGGAAAGATATTTCTCTCCCCCATCTGGTGCAATCGTAACAATCGTTTTATCCGGATTTCGCCATGCTAAGCGTTTCGCAAGCGCAATATTGGCACCGGAACTGATTCCTACCAAAATACCGGTTTCCTTCACAAAAGCCTCCGTTTCACGCAGTGCTTCTTCATCACTTACCAACATGATATCATCGCACAGCTCACGATGAAAATTGCCCGGCACAAAATTGGCTCCGATTCCCTGAATCTTATGTGGACCTGCCTCTTGTCCGCTTAACAGAGCGCTTTTTTCCGGTTCACCGGCAATGCACATAATGGAAGGATCATGCTCTTTTAAACGTTTGGCTACTCCGCTAAAGGTTCCACCTGTTCCTACGCAGGCAACAAACATATCAATATGCTCTACCTGTTTTAAGATTTCTTTTCCCGTTGTTTCATAATGTGCCAATACATTATCTTCATTATCAAATTGATCCAAGCTTTTCGCATTGGCATGCTCCTGCTTATAGGCATTCATCGCCTCCATTGCTCCCTTCATTCCTTGAGAGGCAGGAGTTAATACCAGTTGTGCCCCATACGCTTTAACCAACTGACGACGCTCTAAGCTCATGGATTCCGGCATAAAGATAATAACCTCAATGTTATACATCGCGCCAAGCATAGCCAATGCGATTCCCGTATTACCGCTAGTTGCTTCTACTAGTACATCACCCGGAACCAGTTTTCCTTTTTCCATTGCTTTACTAAGCATTCCCAATACCGCACGATCCTTAACACTGCCACCGGCATTAAATTTTTCAAGTTTGATATAAATATTTGTATTTTCTAAACGAAGCATTGGTGTATTTCCAATCAGCTTTGTACTTTCTCTCATAGTTTTTTCCTCCTGTATGTTGTTCTTTTTTATGATATGCTACAACATCGTCCGCGAAGCAGTACATATTGACAAATAAAACCATTCTTTTTCATAAGCTCCTCCTTCGCCTCCTACAGTATATGCAAAGGGAAGAATGCTTGCCCCTTTGTTGTTTCATTATGCCATAGTTTCCCAAAAAAAGAAATGCAAATGCTTAAATTTCCATAGAGAAAGAAAATTGCAAATTTCTATCTTTGTTTTTAAGCAGCTGTCGGCATTGCTGCTAACCATACGATATCCTTCTTATCAATCTTATGATAAATATTGTCAAACAAAAGCTTCTCATATACCTTACACATACAACAAGATGCATTCTTCTTTCTTATTTACACTTGTTCTTTGTAGGTCTTTGCCAACGCAATATAATGCAAAGCATTATCATAAATATCCTTTACCTGTTCCTCATCTATCTTGCGTATTACTTTTCCCGGAACACCTACCACAAGACTATTCGGTGGAATGCATTGATTTTCCTTCACCAATGCACCGGCAGCGATCATGCAGTTTTCTCCAATATGCGCTCCATTTAAAATAATTGCTCCCATACCAATCAAACAATTGTCCTCGATTCGTGCTCCATGAACGATTGCCCGATGCCCAATCGTTACATTCTTTCCGATATAGAGCTTATGATTGGGATCGGTATGTAAGATACAACCATCTTGAACATTGGAGTTTTCATCAATCACAATTTCCTCCTTATCTCCGCGAATCACACTATGAAACCAAACCGAAACATTCTTTTTTAGATCCACTCTACCAATCACATCAGCGTCCTTTGCGATAAAGCAAGAAGCATCAATTTGCGGTGCATTATTTTCAAACTTCATAATCATACATATCATCTCCTTGTATTGTGAAAACAGCCTTACCTTACATCAGCAAGCAAAATAGCAATATGCCATTCATAAGGTACTACCTCATTATAGTATCATTAAAACATTAAAAATCATCATGAATGTTTACTCATGATGATCTTTTTTGTATTCTTCATAAAGATTGGAAAAGGAAGAGCATGATGAACAGTCGCTATGACAGCCCGAACACCCGTTTTTATCGGAATTTCTTGTCGCATAGAAAATAAGTGCAAGAATAGCAAATAAAACAATGACAACGATAAGATCCGCAATATTCATAATCTCACTCCTTATATAACAGTTTATGTACTCTCAATCCTTTGGTTACATGAACAATAATGTTCCTAGCTGATAAACGATCAATGCTACGATATAAGCTACTCCGGTTTGAAACAATGCGGTAAACATTGCTTCCTTCATAGAACCAAGCTCTCGTTTGGTTGCCGCAAAGGCGGCTACACATGGCATATACAAAACCGTAAAGCATAAATAAGCAAATGCGGATACCGGTGTAAAGATATTCATCAAGGCGGCACTTAAACCGGCATCGCTTGTAGCATTCGTTAAAACACTTAAGGTAGAAACCACGCTTTCCTTTGCGGTAATGCCCGTTACCAAAGCAGTTGATGCTCGCCAATCCTCAAAGCCAAGTGGTGCAAAAATATGAGATAACCATGTTCCCAGCTGCGCTAACATAGATTCTCCGGAATCCGCAACCATGTGCAATGTAAAATCGAAGCTTTGTAAAAACCAAATCAGAATGGACGCCACAAAAATAATCGTAAAAGCACGTACTAAGAAATCCTTTGCCTTTTCCCACATGTGCAATACAACACTTCTGGCATCTGGTATGCGATAGTTTGGAAGCTCTAATACAAAGGGAATCGGTTCCCCCTGAAAAACCGTACGTTTCAACAATAAAGCCGATACGATAGCAACCAAAATCCCTAATCCATACACCGCTATCAATACAAGAGCTGTATGTTCAGGGAAAAAGGCCGCGGTAATCATGCCATAAATCGGAAGCTTGGCAGAGCATGACATAAACGGAGTTACGATGATAGTCATTTTCCGATCACGTTCACTGCTCAAGGTACGTGCAGACATGATTGCCGGAACACTACACCCGAAACCAATCAGCATCGGCACAAAGCTTTTACCAGATAAGCCAATTTTTCGAAGTGCCTTATCCATTACAAAGGCAACACGCGCCATATAGCCGCTATCCTCCAATAAGGACAGAAAGAAAAACAATACGACGATAAGCGGTAAAAAGGATACTACACTTCCTACCCCATTACAAATACCATCAATGATCAACGCATGCAGCCAGTCACTTACTCCCACGCTTACAAGAAAGGCAGATAACGCATCAATTACATATCCAACGCCCTCCTCCATAAGTGCTTTCAGCGTACCGCCGATCGGACCGAAGGTCAAATAGAAAACAGCCAGCATAATCATAATAAATACCGGAATTCCTAAATACTTATGGGTGAAGATACGATCCAGCTTTTCACTACGTACATGCGCTAAGGTTTCATTACGCTTGACAACACATTCCTTTACCAATTGCTCGATATAGGTATAACGCATATCCGCAAGCGCCGCTTCACGATCAAGTCCCAATGCCTGCTCCATACTTTGTACTATTTTATCAATAATATCTCGATCATCTTGATGCAAAGCTAACGCTTGTTCAATCAGTTCATCGCCTTCTACCAATTTCGTTGCAGTGAAACGAAGCGGATATTGCAGTCGTCGAGCATGATCCTCAACAATATGCGCGATCGCATGAATGGCTCGATGCACCTCGCCGCTGCAAAAATCAAACTGCGGCATTTTTAAAACCTCATCATCACTTTGCTTAGGCTTTATTTCTCTGACCGTTTTTTTCAAGGTATCGATCAAATCAAAGATCCCTTCGTTTTTTCCGGCCGAAATCGGAACCACCGGAACACCTAATTTATCGGAAAGTTTCTTCACATCAATACTGTTCCCGCTGGCATTCACCTCGTCCATCATATTTAGAGCTATGACCATCGGAATTTCTAATTCTAACAGTTGTAAGGAAAGATAAAGATTTCTTTCAATATTGGTCGCATCGACAATATTGATCAATACATCTGGGTGTCCTTCCAAAATAAAATCACGTGTAACTACTTCTTCACTTGTATAAGGAGAAAAAGAATAGATACCCGGCAAATCTACAAGTGTTGCTTCCTTGTAGCTTTTAATCGTTCCTTCCTTGCGTTCCACCGTTACTCCGGGAAAGTTTCCAACATGCTGATTGCTTCCCGTCAAACGATTAAACAGCGTTGTTTTTCCACTGTTTTGATTTCCCGCTAATGCAATCAATACCTTACGCATGCTTGATTTCCTCTTCCTTTTGCATATCGATCTTAGCAGCATCTTCCAAACGTAATGTCAAAGTATAGCCACGTAGCTGCAGCTCCATCGGATCTCCCATCGGTGCAATTTTATGCACATATACATGTGTTTTCGGTGTAAGCCCCATATCTAATAAACGACGACGTAAAGCACCCTCGCCATGAACCTTTAAAATAATACCACCTTCACCCGGTGCTAGCTGATCCAGTGTCATACGATCCCTCCTCGATGTTAGCCTAAGCTAATTTAATTCTAGCTACATTTTATCACTTCTTCCCTAGATGTCAAGATAGGTTGTAGAAAAAACACACAGTAACCCCTTACATAGCTATTTTCACAAAAGAAAACCATGCTTGCGCATGGCTTCCTGCTTATTCACGGTCGTTATTACATTCATCAAAATCGTTCCACTGTTCTCTTCCATGACAACCGCAGCTACAATCTTCATTTTGACGGCAATTGTTCATACAGCTTCGATATTGGGCACGACAGCGATCCTCACAGCTCATTGTAGGACATGGGCGTGGGCGACACGGCTTTGGACGATGACAGCAGCAAGCTGCGCCCGGACGATACGTGTTTTGATAAGCGGAATTACAACGTGGACAACCACACCCTCGATTCTGATTTACCACAATTCGCTCTCCATTGCATTTGTTGCAGTTACATTTTCCTGTATTCATCTTCTTCCTCCTTTAATAGCTGAGATTATCAATCTCACTCTACTATATGCAACATACATCTTTTGCTCATAGGCATATTTCAAGGGTAAGATGAAAAAGATAGGATTTTGTCGTTATTTCATAAACCAGCGAACAATGTGCTGCTTTCCTTTTGTATAAGGCTGATAGCGCATCGGTAAGTCCATTCGATTGCTTTTTTGCACGATACTGCGAAAATGAGAAAAGGTGCGAAAGCTATCATAGCCATGGTAGCTTCCCATTCCGCTTTGCCCGACTCCGCCAAAACCCATTTGACTGGTCGCAAGATGAATGATCGTATCATTGATACAACCGCCTCCAAAGCTGCAACAGCTCATAACCTGCTGTGCAATCGCTTTTCTTCTTGTAAACACATATAAGGCAAGCGGCTTTTCCTGCTGCTGAATATAAGACAGTGCTTCTTCCAACGTTTCATAGCCGATCACCGGCAAAAGCGGACCGAAGATTTCCTCCTGCATGATGGCATCATCAAAGCTGACATTCTCAAAAACAGTTGGTTCAATACACAGACTTGCTTCCTCCAACTTTCCGCCAATGCAAATATTTCCCGATTGCATCAATCCTTTCAAACGCTGAAAATGCTTTTCGTTCACAATGTGCGGATACGTTTCACAATGCATAGGATCTGTACCGAAAAACTTTGTAATATAGTATTGCACATAAGCTAAAAAAGGCTTGCGTATCGTTTCATCAATCCATACATAATCCGGTGCTACACAGGTTTGTCCGGCATTAAGAAATTTACCGAATACAATGCGCTTTGCAGCCAAACGCAAATCGGCTGATTTTTCAACGATGCATGGACTCTTTCCACCCAATTCCAATGTAACCGGAGTTAAATAGCGACTTGCTTTCTCCATCACCAAGCGACCAACCTCAACTCCTCCGGTGAAAAAGATATAATCAAAGCGCTGCTCCAAAAGCTCTTTATTTTCTTTACGACCACCTTCTACTACCGCAACATAGCTTTCTTCAAAACAAGAGGCGATGAGCTTGGCGATGATTGCCGAGGTATGCGGAGCATACGCACTGGGCTTCACAATAACGGTATTTCCGGCTGCCAAAGCTCCAATCAATGGCTCTATAGCAAGTTGAAAAGGATAGTTCCAAGGCGACATGACCAATACTACACCATAAGGCTCGGCAAGCTGAAAGCTTTTCGAAGGAAACTGTGCCAGCGGTGTGCGTACCTGCTTTGGCTTTGCCCATGTATCAAGATGACGAAGCTGATAGGTCAATTCACTAAGCACCATGCCGACTTCAGTCATATAGCTTTCCATCTCTGCCTTATGCAAATCCTGATATAAGGCCGCAGAAATATCCTTTTCATACATCATAATCGCCGAGCGAAGGCGCTTTAAGGCTTGCTTGCGATAGCTTACGTCCTTTGTCTGATGACTCTGATAAAAGCGTCGTTGTTTTTCTACCAATTGTTTCATTTCCATATTTCCACCTTCTGTTTATCCTTATGATAGCTTCCGATATGCAAAAACAGCACCCTACGATGCTGTTTCTTCCTATTGTGCTAAAGCTTTATCCAATTCTTCGATTTCAGCCTCTAATGTTTTGATAAAATCTTCTTTATCCGCAATGCGTTCCTTAGCATCTTCGATTGCACGTTCTCCCAATAGAGCGACCATATCTCGTTCAATACGCTGAATCTGACGCTTTTGTTCCTGAATCAGCTCCGTTTTACGCATGCGGCGATCTTCCATACGCTGACGCCACTGTGCATGTTTTGATTCATTAAACTGCTTCAAGCCGGCAAAATAGGTATCCATCACATCGCGGAAAGCTTTCCAAATTTCATCATCGCGTTCTTTTCCGGTAAAACCAACAGCTTTCCAATCCACAGAAAGCTGCTTCATTGCGGCCGTATCTTCACGAGTGAACAATGTATTTTCAGCAATTTCCTTTGCTTTTGCTAACAGCTCTTCCTTTTGCTGATATAAAGCATCTTGTTTCTCATGCAATTCATCGTAATAGGCATCACGTGCAGCATAGAACTTTTGACGACTTGCATGAAAGGCATTCCATAAATCGTCCTCATATTCACGTCCCGCACTTCCGGCTTCCTTCCAACGAGCAAATAATTCCTTGAAGGCATTGCCGCTAGCTTGCCAAGCAGTGCTGTCCTCTAGCTTTTTCGCTTCTTCGATCAATTCTTCCTTTACCTTACGTGCCTGTTCGAATTTTGTTTGCATATCCTCCCAATGCGTATGCTTACGATCAAAGAAGGTATTACGTGCAGCATTAAATTCTTCCCATAATACATCGTCTTTTTCTTTTCCCGCAGAGCCTGCTGCCTTCCACTGTGTCATCAGATCCTTCATCGCTTCGGTCGCACGATTCCAATCCGTAGAATTCGTCAGTGCCTTTGCCTGCTTGATCAAATCCTTTTTGGTTTCCTCTACACTGGCGTAAAGCTCTCTGCGCTTAGCATAAAACTTGTCGATAAGCGCATCAAATTCTTCTTCCAATGTATCCTCATACGCAGATTCCCAATAATAGATTCTGCGCCATCTGCGTTGTAGATCGGATAGTTCACGATTCAATGCACTCCAATCTCCTGTATCTTCTATTTGCTTTGCTTCTTCGATCAAAGCCTTCCGCTGTTCGATATCCACATCAAAGTCTCGAACATCTTCTTCATACACATCGTTATTTTCGTAATCCATAGTAACCTCCCAAGATGATACCTCGTATCAAATGCTTTGTTATATCAATTTTACATCATATTGCGAAAAATATCATGCAAAATCTGTATTTTTATTGAAATGTTAGTATATTATCATCAAAATCCTATCATTCTGCTTCACATACACCCAAAAGAAAGCATCTCTACATGATAATTTATAATTTTCTACTTAATAAGTAACCATCAATCATTTTCTTACAAGCATGCAGACACTTTCGATACTATTTGTAAAAGGAAACATATCCACTAGCGTCATGCTTCCCTCCACACGATATCCCAGCTTTTGAAGCGTGCGAATATCTCTTATCTGTGTATTGGGATTGCAGGAAATATAAAGAATCTTAGGTACCCTCAAACGAGCAGCACTGCTGAGAAACTCCTGACTGCTGCCACTACGTGGAGGATCCATGATCAATACATCTAGTGTTTGTTGAGCTTTGGCAAGCTGACTCACGAAGCTTCCCGCATCATCACATAAAAAACGAATATTGCGAATCCTATTCAACTTGGCATTTTGAATAGCATCTTTAACCGCATCTTTATTAAGCTCAACACCTATTACCTGCTTTACCTTGGAAGCAACGCACATACCGATTGTTCCAATTCCGCAATAAGCATCTAAAACAACCTCATTACCTGTTAGCATCAACTTATCCAATGCCTTCGTATATAATACCTCACATTGATCATGATTGATTTGATAAAAGGATTTGCAAGATATTTTAAAGCGTAATCCACAAAGGATATCCTCAATATATCCTTTCCCATACAAAATACGCTCCTCATTCCCCAAAACAATGCTTGTTTTACGGGGATTTACATTTTGAACAATCGTTGTAATATTCGAATGTGCCTTCAGCAATTCTTCAACAAGTCTACGGCGAGCAGGAAAAACATTTGATCTGACAACAAACACCACCATGATTTGCTTTGTTACTTTGCCATAGCGTATCAATACATGTCTTAGCAATCCTGTTCTTCGATCTTCATCGTAAATCTCAATAGCAAGCTTTTGAATAAGTGAAACGATGCTCTGTACTATATCATCACATTCCTTTGGGTGCAATAAACATGCCTCATAAGGAATAATACGATGGGAAAATTCTTCATAAAAGCCCGCCTTGATACGCTTATCTCTTCCTTTTTGAAATCCGATGATCATTTTATTACGGTAATGATATGGATTGCCAGCGCACAAGACATCTTCTACCGGTATTGACAAACGCTGCTTCTTACAAAGCTCTACCACCTGTTCTTTTTTATACTGTGCCTGATTGGATTGTTTTCGATGCATCAGCTGACAGCTTCCGCATTTTGCATAAATCGAACACTTTGGCTTACAACGATATTCGCTGGGCTTGATGATTTCCAAAATATTTCCGACATACCCCTGCTGCAGCCTTTTTACAATTTCAACACGTACCTCCTCTTGTGGCAATACTCCTCGAACCAGTATCATATCCTCGCGATATTTTATAATGCCATTGCCCATTTCATCAATATGCGCAATCGTTCCCGTAACTACTTGTTTCTTTTTTAACATAAACGCTCCCTTTCAATAATATCAGCTGCTTCTTTCGCAGCCTGTGTCATATTTTCAAAAACGATTCCATGCATTCCCAAAGCATTCGCCGCTGCAATATTTTGGGGCAGATCATCAAAGAAGATACATTCCTGTGCTTGAAGCTGATAGCGTTGAAATAAGGCCTCGAAAATTTTACGATTCGGCTTATTCACCTTTATTTCATAAGATAAAACAGCTCCATCTGCCACTTTAAAAAATGGCATAGCTGCCTTTAAATAGGCAGCACTATCTATACTGATATTACTTAAAAGATAGATCTTATAACCTTGATTTTTCATTGCTTGGACATACGCAAAGGTATCCTCCTTTAGCTGCATCAACGACAGCCAATGTTCTAACACATAAGAGATTTCCTGCCAATCTTGCGGATACTTTTCTTTATATATTTGCGATAAATCTCCCTTATCATATATTCCCTGATCATAAAGCTGCCACACCTCATCAGCGAATACCTCTTCACATATTCTTGCACATTGTATTTCATCGGGAAAATTTTGTGAAAAATAAGCTTTGGGATAAAAGGTTACCAATACATTTCCAATATCAAATATCATATTTTTAATCATATCAACATCTCCTACTATTCTTTCATTATACATGGGAATGCTCGGAATAAAAAGAAAAATTCCGCCTAGAATAGACGGAAACATTTTATTAGCATTGCGTTTTCATTTAACTGCATCGGCTCTTTCGGAAAAACAGTCAGCATTCGATACGCATATACTCCTAAAAAAACAAATAGGAACAAACCTGAACAAATACGAAAAGCCTTTGTTTGAAACATACGCTCACGATATTTGAACCACAACATGATGACGCATACAGCATAGCCTATAAATGCCCAAACAGCCGGGTGATAAAAGCTTGCCATTTCCATGTTTCCCTTGCTAAGCCAATACAGTGCTGTAAGCATATTGCAGCCGGGACATGGAATGCCGATGATTTCCTCCATAGGGCAATATGCACCAAAAAGTATGAGCACTACAAGAAGAGCTATCCCAAGCAAAATCATGTCATGCTTTTTTTTCATGCTATGCCATTCCCTTATCAATCAAATTATTAATACTGTTCTGCATAATGCATAAAGAAATTAAGCCAAAGCCGAAAATTCCTAACAAAACATTGATCAATGCATTATCCTCAGCCCCTAAAGCGGAAAGCTTTTTGGAATATTTGTAGTAACAATACAAAGACCATAAGCCACAGGTAACGATACTTAACAATACATCGGTTAATGCCGTATCGGTCTCCCTCGCTGCATAATTAACATCGGAATAAATCTGATACATTGCGACAAACATATAGATTCCGCAAGTAATGATTGTAAGTATCACGATGCTTACAATACCACGCTTTCTCATACCTCTCCTCCTCTTTCATCGGCAATGCTAAAAACAGTGCATGCCTCTTTGATATGGAAATTATACCATTACTCGAAAAAGGAATGCAAATTTTTCCGTTCGCATTCCTTTATCTTCCTTATTTACTTGCTTTTACCATGAAATCACAAATCTTTTTAGCAAACTCAGTTGGATTTTCAATTGGGAATCCTTCAATCAATAATGCTTGATCATACAACAGTTCGGCATAATCCTTCACCGCATTTGCATCATCGGCATATACCTTCTGCAAAGCTTTAAAGATTTCATGATTTGGGTTAATTTCCAAGATACGAGAAGCCTTCATGCCATAAGGATTTCCTTCCGGCATCGCACTCAATACCTTTTCCATTTCAAAAGACATACCATCATCACTTGAAAGACATACCGGATCATCTACCAAACGAGAAGAAATCTTAACCTCTTTGACCTTTTCACCTAGTGCTTCCTTAATGCCGCCTAGTAAATCCTTGTTTTCTTCTGCCTTTTTCTCAAGTTCCTTCTTTTCCTCTTCGCTATCCAAATTCAAATCGCCCTGTGAGATATTTTTGAATTTTTTATCCTTGAAGCTACCAAGCACCTGCAATGCAAATTCATCGACATTATCCGTTAAATACAAAATTTCATAACCTTTATCCTTGACCTTCTTAACGGTTGGCATCTGATCGATATTTTCAATCTTATCTCCACTCATGAAGTAGATAAATTCCTGTCCTTCCTCCATGCGTGCAACATACTCATCAAGAGTAACGAGTTTTTCTTCCTTAGAGGAATAGAACAACAACAGATCCTGCAACAAATCCTTATGCATACCATAATCATTGTATACACCGAATTTGATCTGTAAACCAAAATTATTCCAGAATTTTTCATATTCCTCACGCTCGTTGCGCAACATTAACAACAATTCGGATTTGATCTTCTTTTCAATACGGTTCGCAATCACCTTCAGTTGACGATCATGCTGAAGCATCTCACGTGAAATATTCAAGGATAGATCCTGTGAATCAACCAATCCCTTTACAAAACGGAAATGCTCGGGAATCAGCTCTTCGGCGTTATCCATGATAAACACACCGCGGCTATATAACTGCAAGCCCTTCTTATAATCCTGTTGATAGTAATTGTAAGGTGCTTTTCCCGGAATAAACATCAGGGTAGAAAAAGATACCGCTCCCTCAACGCTTGTATGGATTACACGCTGTGGTTCATGGAAATCATTAAATTTATCCTGATAAAACTCATTGTACTCCTCTTTCGTAATCTCTGATTTATTACGTTTCCATAAAGGAATCATAGAGTTTAATGTTTTCAGCTCTAATACTGTTTCGTATTTCGGTTCAGCCGGCTTTTCCTCGCCTTCCGGTGTTTCCTCATCTACGCGCTTTTGCGTTTCCATCATCATTTCAATCGGGAAACGAATATAATCTGAATATTTCTTAACTAAACGTTCGATTTCATACTGCTGCAAATATTCGTCATAGTTATCGTCATCGGTATTATCCTTTAAATATAAAGTAATCGTTGTACCACAGCTATCCTTTTGTGCTTCTTCGATCGTATAGCCGTCAACCGCATCACTGCTCCATTCGTAAGCTGTATCACTTCCATACTTTTTCGTTAATACCTCTACACGAGATGCTACCATAAATGCAGAATAGAAGCCGACACCGAATTGCCCGATAATATCCACTGCCTCGTCTTTCTTTTCTTCTTCACTTAGACCTTCTTTAAATGCCAAAGAACCACTCTTCGCAATTGTTCCAAGGTTTTCCTCCAGCTCCTCTTTATCCATACCGATACCATTATCCGAAATTACCAAGGCACGATTTTCCTTATCAATATCCAAATGAATCTTAAATGCACTGCGATCCACCGCACTGTCATTTTCACTTAAGGATTGATAGTATAGCTTATCAATCGCATCACTTGCATTGCTGATAAGCTCACGCAAGAAGATTTCTTTATGCGTATAAATGGAATTGATCATCAAATCTAAAAGTCGTTTTGATTCTGCTTTAAATTGTTTCTTTCTAGCCATTTTCATTACCTCCGATTAGCACTCTATTTATAAGTCTGCTAATAGTATAGACCTTTTCCTTAGCAGCGTCAATAGGCGAGTGCTAAAATCTGCAATTTCTTTTCTCACACAATGTTTGATACGTTACCCCTACTTTCATCAGGAGTATTGCCGAAAAGCTCAGAATTTACTATAATATATAAAAATTTCAAAGGAGATGAAGGCTTATGAAGCAGTTTAAAGATATGAAACGAATCGTCATCAAGGTAGGCTCCTCCACCCTTAGTCATGCTCATGGTGGATTAAACCTTCGCAAGATCGATCAATTAGCCATGGTATTAAGTGATTTAAAAAACAGCGGAAAGGAAATCGTGCTAGTTACCAGTGGTGCGGTAAGTGCCGGTATGGCAAAGCTTCAAATGTCAAAGCGCCCCACTCAAATGCGCGAAAAACAAGCTGCTGCCAGTGTTGGTCAATGTGAGCTTATGTTTATTTATGATAAATTTTTCTCGCAATACGGCTCAAAGATCGCACAGCTGCTTTTAACAAAAACCATTACCGAAAACAGTATTTTACGAGATAATGCCATCAACACACTAGAAACCCTATTTGAATTAGCAGTCATTCCTATCGTTAATGAGAATGACAGCATTGCCGTTGATGAGATTACCTATGGTGATAACGATACCTTAAGCGCTGTTACCGCCACTTTGATCCATGCCGATCTTTTGATTCTGCTTAGTGATATTGACGGACTTTATAACGATAATCCTACAAGCAATCCCCATGCTTCCCTTATTCCAATCGTTACCGAAATCGACGAACACATATTTTCTATGGCACAAGGAGTTGGAAGCAAGCTTGGAACCGGCGGAATGGCAACAAAGCTACAAGCCGCTAAAATCGCTACTGATGCAGGGATTCCCATGGTTATCGCAAACGGAGAAAACCCGCAGATTATTTATGATATTCTAAACAATGAGTATCGTGGAACTTTATTTTATAAGGAGGAACACCTATGAGCTTAATCGAAGATGCAAAACGCTGTAAAGATGCAAGTTTTGCGATCATGAATGCTTCAACAACAGAAAAAAATAACATTCTATCCCATATCGCTCAAGTATTAGACAATCATCGCAAGGAAATCCTGGAACAAAATCAGCTCGATATGCAACAAGCACAAGCACATGGCATGAGCGAGCAATTGTTGGATCGTATGATGCTTAATGATGAACGCATTGATGCTATACTATCCGGTATTCAAACCGTTATCGCACTTCCTGATCCAATCGGTGAAATCACACAAATGAAAACCTTGCCCAACGGCTTGCAAATAGGAAAGATGCGTGTTGCCTTGGGAGTAGTCGGAATGATCTATGAAGCACGTCCAAATGTAACCGTAGATGCTGCGATTTTATGCATCAAATCCGGCAACAGCGTAATGCTTCGTGGCAGCAAAGATATTTTTCATACCAACCGAAAGCTAGTTGAACTCATGCAAAAAGCACTTATACAATGCCAATTCCCTATGGAAACAATTTTCTTTGTAGAGGATACAAGTCATGAAGCCGCAGCTCAATTTATGAAAATGCACGAATATCTTGATGTGCTCATTCCTCGTGGAAGCGCAAAACTGATTCGCTCAACCGTAGAAAAGGCTAGTGTTCCTGTCCTTGAAACCGGAAGTGGGAATTGTCATATATATATTGATGATGAGGCTGATTTAGACAAAGCAATGGAAATTATTATAAATGCGAAAACCTCTCGTACCAGTGTATGCAATGCATGTGAAAGTGTTTTAATCCATAAAGATGTAGACAGTGATTTTATTTTGATGCTTATTCATCGTTTATTGCAGCTTGGTGTCGCTATCCATGCCGATCCTTTTCTTTGTGCCTATGATGAACGCTGTCAGCTTGCTAGTCAAGAGGATTACTACAAGGAATATCTGGGAATGGAAATCTCCATGAAACAGGTTGTAGATCTTGAAGAAGCCATTTATCATATTAACCGATACAGCACTCATCACAGTGAAACGATTGTTTCCGAGAACTATACAAATATAAAACAATTCTTACGTGAAGTCGATAGCGCTTGTGTTTATGCCAATGCTTCTACTCGATTCTCCGATGGCTTTGAATTCGGTTTCGGTGCGGAAATCGGAATCAGTACACAGAAGCTTCATGCTCGTGGTCCTATGGGACTGGAAGCATTAACCTCTCAAAAATATATTATTTTGGGAGATGGACAAATAAGATAGAAGAATATATGCATTTGATCAAATATTATTTATAATTCCAGTGTGCCATTCAAGCACACTTTTTTATATTCTATAACAATCTTTCGAAAATTTACTTGTTATAGTTGAAAAGTAAAACCGTTGTTATATATAGAAAAAAAGCCTTTAAACAAAGGCTTTTTGCTCACAATGGAGCGGGTGATGAGAATCGAACTCACGTAGTCAGCTTGGAAGGCTGAAGTTCTACCATTGAACTACACCCGCAACATTTAAATGGTGACCCGTGGGCGATTCGAACGCCCGACCCTCTGATTAAAAGTCAGATGCTCTACCAACTGAGCTAACGGGTCATGGTACTACATGAATGGCTGGGGTAACTGGATTCGAACCAGTGAAATGCCAGAGTCAAAGTCTGGTGCCTTACCGCTTGGCTATACCCCAATAAAAGATGGTGGGAAGGGACGGATTCGAACCGCCGAACCGTTAAGGAACTGAGTTACAGTCAGCCGCGTTTAGCCTCTTCGCTACCTTCCCTAGATTGATTAAAAATGGTGCCGACTATAGGAATTGAACCCACAACCTACTGATTACAAGTCAGTTGCTCTACCAATTGAGCTAAGTCGGCACATCATGGTGGAGGTTAACGGGCTCGAACCGCTGACCCTCTGCTTGTAAGGCAGATGCTCTCCCAACTGAGCTAAACCTCCACGTTTTTATTGGGCAACCAAATTTCCTTTAGGAAATCAGCGCTCATATATAATACCATCGCTCTATCGTTATGTCAATAACTTTTTATAATTTTTTTATATTTTTTTAATTTTTTTATTTTAAGCTAAAAACACCCTATATTTCAGTCTGTCTTATATGCTTCCATAATGTCCGCTAAACCTTCTGTGTCTTAAAAAAATCATACGCCGGAATAACATAAATCTCTACTTCCTCATGACAATTCAATTTTTCAATCATAGTAACAACTTCTTGTACCTGATTATTTTCTACCCCTATCAGCATTACGGTCTTTCCATATTGTAAAAATTCTCCGCTGGAACCGATAGTAGTAGCATGATACCCTCCCTCTATGACACAATCGGAAATCGGTTGGGCATAATCATCTCCTGCCATCACAACAAGCAACTTCATTTTAACACCTCATATCCTATCTATAATTATATGTACTTAACGCAGATTGTCAAAGGAAGATTTTATAAAGCTCCCCTCTCATGAAAAAGCATCTGATAAACAGACACTTTAATTATTGACATGGTGATGCGGTGCATACGAATATGTTTCCAAGCCTTCAAACACATATCCTTGCCTACGATAATATTCGATGATCTGCGGAAGTGCTTGCACTGTCGTATCCTTAGCATCGGTATCATGCATCAAAATATTGATATATTGCACATCACATGAGGTCGCATTCCTAACAATCTGTGCAACCGGAACATTATTTCCACTGGCATCGGTAGAATCGCAGTTCCAATCAAAATACTGATACCCTTCTTCTTGCACCTTTTGTGTAAGCTTTGTCATAATCTGCGGCACATATTTCGCACTGATCGTATTGCTGGATCCTCCCGGAAAACGAATCAGATAAGATTTTTCATTTGTCATACGCTCCACTAAATCACTTATTTTCTGCAAATCTTGGAAATACGCCTGTGTAGAGCTATATACCGAAGCATAATCATGGCTATATGTATGCAGACCGATCGAATGCCCTGCTTTATACGCTTTGGCAATACTCTCATAACAATCCGCTCTGACTCCGGTTACAAAGAAGGTTGCTTTCACATCATAACGCTCCAAGACCTTTAAAATTTCTTCTGTATTATATGAAGGACCGTCATCAAAGGTTAAATATACTACCTTTTGATTTTTTTCCGATTGTGGACGAATACGTACACTTGTTTTTATCTCTGCTTTATTTCCCGAACGATCACTTACCAAATAACGAAGCGGATAGCTTCCTGCTTGCTTAAAATTCACTCTTGAAGTATCCACCTCAATTTTCGGCTTCTTGTCAAGATTATCTTTTACCGCTACCTTATCTTCGAAAGTATAAGTATCCCCTAAATAAAAGGACAATGCACCACGCACCTCCAAAGACGGCTTTGTTTTATCCTCCTTGCGCACCAAGATCGTTTCTTTCCTTGTCTCATTTCCGTTTTCATCGCTTGCGACAATAACAACCCTTTGTTTTCCTTCCTTGTTAGATGGTTCAGAAGCAAAGGAAAGCGTAACCTTCGATTGATCCTCAACCTTTTTCACAAACATTTTAGCAGATACCTTTTCCACCATATCAGTAGTATATTCCTTAACCTGCAAGGAAGGCGGTGTTAAATCCTTAACTTCGATCTCAACCGGCATTTTTCTTTCTTTATAGCGATATGCCCCCTTATACACTCCTACTTTTGAGGTGTCGACCTTCCCTTCAAAGCTAACTTCTTTCTTATCTCCAAACATCACAAGCTTAATACCATCTTGATAATGGAAATCCTTTTGTAAACCGACCTCGATACGCTCCTCACAAATTACCACCGGGTGAATCAGCAAAAAACCGCAAATCACTACACAAGTGCCCAAGAGACCACACAATGTATAAACAATTTTAGGCTTTAATTTCCGTTTACGTCTTAATCGCTCCATACATACCTCCCGATAACCTCAAATAACAGCCACAATATATACTCTTATCCTAAACCTATTTTACAAATGTATTATAGTATATCGTTTACAAAAAATAGTAAAATTTATTGTTACGTTTTTCTAAAGATATCGTAAGATTTAAAACAAAATAAAAAAGGCTATCAAAGCCTAATGTATTCAAATCCTGCAAAAAGTCATAAACAGCTTTTGCTTCCTCATTTTTAACAGTTAAACTCTTTTAATAATGAAAATTCTCCACGAAAGCCTCCGATGATTTCAATAAAATCATTTTGATCAGCATACAAAATTCTTTTGGTGGCGTACATGCCGGATCACGAATCCAACGCTTGATCCCACAAACAAAAACATCTAAATACAAGGAGATTACAAAGCTTTCATATTTATGCCCTTTTAAGCTGGGAAAAACAACACAAAAATCTTCTGCCAACAAGGCATAAAAAATCTCTTGAAAATACTCGGTAAAGGAATTTTGGCCATCATAAGAAAATACCTCCCGATAAAAATCCTTATTTTCATAGAAGTATTCACACAGCGTTTCAAAATTTTCCCATAAAAAGACATATTCGCTATGATGCAGCTGCTTCAAGCATTCGATATTAAAAATCCAATTTACCAAATCGAATTTATCTTTGAAGTGATAATAAAAGGTCTTTCGATTCATGCCACATTCCTCGCAAATATCCATAACCGTAATTTTCGCAAAGCTTTTTGTCTGCATACAGTTTTTCAACGCTTTGGCAAGAACCTTCTTTGTGATATTTGATTCCGGCACACGCTCACTCCCAATCAATGTAGCTCCTTTTCAAGCATTCATTTCTTATTAAAATTTCTCACATTATAGCATTCTTATCGACATTTTTCAAACATAAGCTCTCGTTCATTTCCAAGAAAATGCTACAAAAAAAAAGCTCAAGTCGCCGCAATTTCGCACACTCCTTGAGCCTTAACAGCATTATTTTCCCTGATCTTTATTCAGCTTATCTTTGATTTCGTTGATCATTGTACGCATTTCACTAAGTCCGGCATTATGCTTGCTGGAGAAGATGCTTGGATTTCGTTTCAAAGCCTTTTCTGCTTTTTTTAAGACCTTCTCATTCAGTTCTGCACGATGCTTCTTCACTTGTTTTCTTAAACGTTTATTACGCTCATTTATACTTTGAATATTATTATGCAAGATTCTTTTTAGGTGCAAGGCCTGAATCGTTGATAGAATCACATCAAAAAGAAATAAAGCAAGCAATATGCTATCTGCCACATACAAAATGGGTAGCGGTAAACATGCGGTAAGCTGCATTACCTGATGATCCGCAAAGCGCACCAACAGCACTGCCAACACACCCCAAAGCAAAGAAATCGGAAGGGCAATATAACCTTTATAATTCAAGGGAACTCCTCGATAATCCCAATAACGTACATGAAACAGCTTTTCCATACTTAACCCAACAACTACCTCAATGATACTGACACTTAATGCACCAACCAAAAAGACCATGGCGATACGCTCCTTAAAGGGATAAGTAAGATATAAAATAATCAACGCACTGAATCCGTAAATCGGCAGCCATGGACCATTGAGATATCCACGATTCACAAACTTCTTTTGTTTAACCGAGCGATAACAACTTTCCCATACCCAACCGAAAAAGCTATATAGGAAAAAGATAAATATCCAAAGTCCAATTTCTTTCACTGTCATAAGCATTCTCCTTCATTAAGACTTCATGATTCTCAAATCCTTTTGAGATTTTGTATTTTCGCAAGTCTCTAAAAGCGGCTCTTGATAAGCCACAGAACTTTTTTCCTGTGCCGCTAAATTCTTTTTCGCAGTAGCAAACATCAACTTGATTCGGTTAAGCTGATTGACCTCACTGGCACCCGGATCATAATCAATAGCAACGATATTACTCTTAGGGTACTTTTTCTTAATCGCTTTTATAACTCCTTTTCCGGTAATATGGTTTGGTAAGCAGGCAAAGGGCTGCATACATACGATATTGAAACAGCCATCTTCCATCAATTCAAGCATCTCTCCACTCAAAAACCAACCCTCTCCGGTTTGATTTCCCAAGGATACGATTTCAGAGGCAAGCTGTGCGATTTCTTCAATACGATGCGGTGCATCAAAATGCTTCGAAAGGCGCAGTTCCTTTACAATATTTTTACGCAGCAGCTCCGCAATCTCGATACCACATTGACGAAGCATGGTTGCCCTATGCGTTCCTTCAAAATTGCTTTCCTTAAAATGCGCATTGTAGAAGCAGTATAGAAAGAAATCCAATAGATCCGGTACGACTGCTTCTCCGCCCTCTTTTTCAATAATATCCACAATTTGATTATTTGCTGTAGGATGAAATTTCACTAAGATTTCACCAACCAAGCCAACACGCGGCTTTACCACATCAATTGTCTCCAACGCATCAAATTCTTTTATAATCCCACAAACATTGCGTTTAAATTCCGATAGACTGCCGGTATGCAGATTATACTTGCATAGCTTTACCCATTTTTCATATAGCTGATTGGCTGCCCCCTTTTCTCTTTCATAAGGACGCATACGATACAATACCCGCATCAATAAATCGCCATATAATACACCCATGATCACTCGTTTGATTAAGCTTGGTGTAAGCTGAAAACCGGGATTGCTTTCCAAGCCTGCAAGATTGACGGAAATCACCGGAATATAATCCATTTTCGCATCATGAAGCGCCTTACGAATCAACGCGATATAATTGGTAGCACGACACCCTCCCCCTGTTTGCGTGATCATCAAGGCAGTTTTATGCAAATCATACTTTCCGCTATGCAAGGCATTCATCATTTGTCCTACAACCAAGATACATGGATAGCACGCATCGTTATTCACATATCTTAAGCCTTCTTCCATCGCTTCTCTATCAACCGAAGGTAATACCTCGAAACGATATCCCGCTTCTTTCATTGCGACTTCAATAAACTGAAAGTGAATCGGCGACATTTGCGGACAAAGAATGGTATAGCCTTGTTCTTTCATTTCTTTGGTAAACGGTACACAAGAAAGCTCATAGCTTTTGTTTTGATGTGCACGTGCACTTTTCTTTTCAATGGTTGATTTCAAGGAGCGAATGCGAATACGAATTGCGCCAAGATTGCTGACCTCATCAATCTTAATCAATGTATAAAGCTTGTTGCTTGCCTTTAAAATTTCCGTAACCTGATCGCTTGTTACCGCATCTAAGCCACAGCCAAAGGAAGTCAGCTGAATCAGCTCCAAATCCTCTTGATCCGCCACAAAGGAGGCTGCCCGATATAAGCGTGAGTGATAGGTCCATTGATTAACCACTCGCAGCTGCAAGCGTTTTGTATCCAAATGACAAACACTGTCCTCACTCAAAACCACAAAGCCCTCCGAAGCAATTAGCTCCGCAATGCCATGATGGATTTCCGAATCAACATGATATGGTCTGCCGGCTAAAACAATCCCTTTTTTATGATGCTTTTTCATATAGCTTAAGGCACGCATGCCTTCCTTTCGAATATCCGCATGGTAATGCTCATCTTCCGCAAATGCCAGCTTTAGTGCCGCCTTCATTTCCGCATGGGAAATATGATACTCCTGCAATTCTTTCTCCAATACCCTTAACAGTGTCTTTGGATTGTTGAAAGATATAAACGGGTTTTTAAATTTTATCTTTGCCTCTGCAATGGAATCCATATTGTTACGTATCGTTTCACTATACGCGGCAACAACCGGACAATTATAATGATTATCCGCATCTTTAAATTCAACATGCTCATACAAGACAGCAGGATAAAAAATAAAATCAATATCCTTCGTTAATAAGTCCTCTATATGTCCATGGACAAGCTTTGCCGGATAACAAACGCTTTCACTTGGAATCGACTCCATTCCTTTTTCAAACAGCTGCTTAGAAGATCTTGATGAAATGACTACCCGAAATTTCAAGGCTGTAAAAAAGGTATGCCAGAAAGGATAGTTCTCATACATATTCAAGACTCTAGGAATGCCGACACTTCCTCTTAACGCCTCTTTTTTGGAAAGCGATGTATATTGAAATACACGTCGATACTTATATTCATATATATTGGGAAGCTTTGCTTTTACAAGCTGCATATCCGCACCACGCTCGCAACGGTTTCCACTCACAAATTTTCGTCCGTCATAAAAGGAGGTAACCGTCAAAAGACAGTTGTTGCTGCATTTTCCACAACGACGCATCTCATGTGTTGCATGAAAGCGGCAGATTTCTTCATAGCTTAACAGGCTTGTACCAAGACCGTCATCTGCCTCCTTAGCCATATAAGCCATACCATAAGCACCCATAAGACCGGCAATATTAGGACGTATTACGTGCACACCGGTTTCCAGTTCAAACGCACGCAAAACCGAATCATTATAAAATGTACCACCTTGCACAACGATATGCTTACCAAGCTGCTCTTTATTCCTTAGCTTAATAACCTTATACAACGCATTCTTAATAATAGAATATGCCAACCCTGCCGCAATATCCTCAATGAAAGCTCCCTCTTTCTGTGCCTGTTTTACCTTTGAATTCATAAAGACCGTACAACGACTGCCTAAATCCAAGGGCTTTATAGAACGCATAGCAAGCTGCGCAAATTCCTCAATCGAATATCCTAAGGAATGCGCAAAGGTTTCCAAAAAGGAACCGCAGCCGGAGGAGCAAGCTTCATTTAATGTAATATCCTGAATAACACCATCACAAATACGCATTGCCTTCATATCCTGTCCGCCGATATCCAAAATAAAATCAACGTCCTCACAAAAGCAGCGTGCTGCTTGATAATGGGCAATCGTTTCTACCTCACCGATATCAACCTTTAGTGCACTCTTTATCAGTGCCTCCCCATAGCCGGTAACCCCTGCTTTTCGAATCTTGCAGCCTTTTGGCAACTGTTGATAAACCTGCTTCATCGCTTTTAAGACCAAATCCAAAGGCTCACCTTTATTAGAGCTATAAAAGCTATATAAAATCGTTCCATCTTTCCCAATCAAAACAAGCTTCGTTGTGGTGCTTCCGACATCAATACCCAAATACACATCGCCGCAATAGTTTTGTAAGCTTCCTTCTCTCACCTGCTGTTTTTGATGGCGTTCTTGAAAGCTTTGCAGCTCCTCAGCATGTTCAAACAACGCAGGCAAATGTTGTTTTTCTTCCAAGCTTTGTAAAGAAAGCTGCTTTAATTGTTCTATGATGTTTTCTAAAGATCGTTCTTTTTTCAGCTCCTTTGCATGCAAACAAGCTCCCATAGCAACAAACAGCTGGGAGTTTTTCGGAAAGATGACATCTTCCTTTTTCAAATGCAAAGTTTCAATAAAGCGTTCACGCAAAGCATCAAGAAAATATAAGGGTCCACCCAAAAAGGCTACTTTTCCACGAATCGGTTTTCCACACGCAAGCCCGCTAATCGTTTGATTGACGATAGCTTGGAAGATGGATACGGCAATATCCTCTTTTAATGCTCCTTGATTTATTAACGGTTGAATGTCCGTTTTCGCAAAAACCCCACAGCGAGAGGCAATCGGATAAATGCAAGTATAAGATTTCGCCAATGTATTCAAACCTTCCGCATCTGTTTCCAACAAGCTCGCCATTTGATCGATAAACGCCCCTGTTCCACCGGCACAGGTTCCGTTCATTCGCTGCTCAAGCGTTCCTTTAAAATAGGTGATTTTCGCATCTTCCCCACCCAACTCAATCGCCACATCGGTTTGCGGAATATACGTTTCTACCGTTTTCGTACAGGCAATGACTTCTTGCATAAATTCAATATCCAATCGCTTTGCTATTTCCAAGCCACCGGAACCGGTAATAACCGCTTTGACCTCGACATTGCCAAGCTGCTCCTTCAGTCGCTGCAATTCTTCTAGGATCGTCTTGCGAACATCGCAATGATGACGAAGATAGCTTTGATACACATTGTTATCCTGTTCATCGCTAACATACAATTTTACTGTTGTAGAACCTACATCAATTCCCATGGAATATTGCGGCATCTCAATCACCCTCCTTACATACACAACCGTCTTGTTTTGCTAAACAATGATGCAAAACCGTTTTTAGTGATCCTTGAAAAACATTGGCAGCTGCTTGATAAATGCTCTTTCCATTCAGCATCAAAAAGCCCTGCTCATCAATTCCCACGCAATATCCTTCATTGGAAAACACCTTATCAATGCGTTGAATATCCTCTTGTAAATGTAGGATAAAGGTAGGATATGATTTCGTAATACGCAATGTGCAAAGCGCTTGATCAAGCTTTGCTTTTTCCTTTTCCTCAACATCGCTGTCTGCAAGCAAGGCAACACTCAGCGGCCAAAGCGGCTCAAACGATTGAAAAAACTGTCCGCTTTCAATTCCCGCAAGTTCTTGCTTACCATATACAACATGCAAACCATATAAAAGACCTCGCTTACGCATGTCAGCAACCGTTGTATCAATATCTTTTTCATACCCAACAGAAAGCATAAGATTATGCAGCTCTGCTATCTGATCAAGAACCTCCTCATGCAAGCATTCCTTTCGACACATCAACACAAAGGCACATTGCTCATATTCAAAAAGCATACTCAACAGTTGCTCAACCTGCCCTTCAACTACGAAAACAAACACATAAATTCCAAGCTCCATGCCTTCCTCAATAATCTGGCAAAGCTGTTTTTGATGCACCTCATCAAAATCCTTTACCTTCAAAAACAAACTCCAAGGAATATGCAGCTGTTCCCTTGCCTCCAACAAGCGAATGCGTTTTACACCCATCGTACACGCATTATAACCGACATTCATACCGAAGCTTAACAATGTTTTTGGATCGACATGCTCAACGGCATTGCCAATCAGATCATAATAACGGCAATTTTCATCTGCCAATAGCCGCTGAGCAAGCTGTAAGCTTTGCTTCTGAAAGCCACCCTTCGCAAACTCCAAACCGTAATCAACCAAATTGCGAATCGTTCGCTTGGGATTATCCTGTATATCCCTCAAGGCCTTTTTCACTGAATTTTCAATCAAAATGTAATCAATATCCTTACCCATCTTATATCACCTTACACATTACAATATAATCGGCAAGCAAAAAATCTCCTATGGACAAATATGAGAAAATGTCCAAAAAGGTAACACTTTTCAAAATGTGTTACCTTTCCCATCAATTTTTACCTAATAAACTCTTTCTGCTACTTCTATATTTTTCTTTTTTTCGTTTTCTTTTAAATATGTATAATTCATAACTATTTACCTATGATATATATAATAATTATATATTTTTCAAATATATTTTTATGTGGTAAAATTTTCTTGTTTCAAATAAGGAGGACAATATGAAAAAGGATTATAGTAAATTGTGGACATTATTTAAATCCATGTTCGTCTTAAGTGCTTGTACCTTTGGCGGAGGATTTGTAATTGTATCACTTATGAAAAAGAAATATGTAGAAGAGTTAGGTTGGTTAGAGGAAGATGAAATGCTCGATGTAACAGCAATCACGCAATCTTCTCCCGGACCGCTGCCGGTAAATGCTTCGGTTATTATCGGTTATCGTATCGCCGGAGTGGTTGGCTCCCTTGTTGCTATTTTAGGAACCATTCTTCCTCCGATGATCATCATTTCCATCATTTCTATGTTTTACGATCAATTCCGTACCAATCCCTACATCAGCATCGCTTTGCAGGTCATGCGTGCCGGTGTGGCAGCCGTTATTTTCGATGTTGTTATCAATTTGGCAAAAAATGTTTTCCACACCAAGCGCATGCTTTATATCGCTATGATGGTCCTTGCCTTTATCGCTACCTATCTATTGGATATCAGTGCAATGATCATCATTCTCATCTGCTTAGGCATCGGTATCATCGACTGCATCAAGCAAACATTCCAAAACAGAAAGGCAGGGACAAGCAATGCTGCTCATTAAACTATTTATCGCCTTCATTCAGGTAGGCTTATTCAGTGTCGGAGGAGGCTATGCCGCTATTCCCTTGATACAGGAACAAATCGTTAATATCTACGGATTGATGACCTTAGGAGAGTTTTCCGATTTAATCACCGTTGCGGAAATGACACCGGGTCCGATTTCCATCAACTCCGCCACCTTTGTCGGTATGCGCATTGCCGGTATTCCCGGCGTACTGCTATGCACCTTAGGCTGTATCATTCCTTCCTTTATCATCTGCTTAACACTCGCTCATTTTTATTATAAATATCGTAATGTTAATGGAGTGCAGATTGTCTTAGGTGCCATGCGTCCGGCAGTAGTAGCCCTTATCGCTTCGGCAGGTGCTTCCATTCTTTTATTGGGTATCTTCCAAGCTGAACTAGGTGATATCGTTCTCAGCAATATTCGTTGGGTAGAAGTTTTAATCTTTGCTGTTTCCTTATATATTTTACGAAAATATAAAGCCAATGCGATTGCCATCATTTTAGGAAGCGGTTTGATCGGAACACTGATTTATGTATTATTAGGAGCTGTTTAACAGCAGGAAGCAGGGATACTATGACTTTACGCCATTTAATGATTTTTACCGCTGTTGTTGATCATGGAGGAATGAGCAAAGCCGCTCATAGCCTACATATTTCTCAACCAAGTGTTAGTCAGGCAATTTCAGAACTTGAGCATTTCTATGGTGTCAAGCTATTTGAACGTCTTTCAAAAAAGCTCTATTTAACAAATGAGGGAAAGCTGCTGCTTTCCTTTTCCCGTCATATCTTGGACTCCTATAAGCAAATGGAGGAAGCTATGCATCAAGCAAGCGAAAAAACACATATTCAAATCGGCTGCAGTGTTTCTATCGGTACCTGCTTAATCAACGATATCCTACACACTGCCGAAGATAAGCTCCCCCAATGCAGTTTTGAAGTTACCGTAACCAATTCCTCCAATATCGAACAGGCTCTTTTAAACAATCAAGTCGATATTGGGCTTATCGAGGGTACCATCAACAACGAACAGCTCATTGCATTGCCCTTTTGTGAAGATGAACTTGTGCTTGTATGTGGTAAGAATCACCCTCTTGCAAATCACACGACACTCTCCCTTGCCATGCTTGACGGACAAAACTATGTGAGTCGCGAAAGTGGAAGTGCCGATAAAAACCAATATGAAAAACTATTAGAAGAACACAAGATCAAACTGCATCGCAGCTTTTGTGCTACCAGTACCGAAGCAATTAAAAATGCCGTTATCGCCGGCAGAGGTATTGCTATATTTTCCAAACGCATGGTAGAGGAAGAAGTAAAAAACGGAGTGTTATCGATCTTATCCATCGAAAACCTCTCCGTTATACGCAGCTTTCATTTTGTTGTTCATAAAAATAAATATATGTCAGAGCCATTAACAAAGCTGCAACAGCTATGTTTAGAAGGCAACTATTGATTCTTAAAATTTCTCAACAAAGCAAATGCCAAACGCCTCCGGTCCAACATGTGTACCAATTGTCGGTCCGATTTGTTGGCGTTTTTTTATTTGATAATTTTCTTTTATCAGCTTCGCTTCCAGTTTTTCACAGTTGCTTGTTCCATAAGTAAACAAGGAATACAGTGGATAAGCTTCATGCAGCTCATATTCAGCTAATTTCTTCATTAAGAAAGAGATTGCTCGCTGTGTTCCCGGTCGCTTACCAACCACTTCCACCTTTCCCTCAGCACTTACCGTAATCAAAGGCTTAAGACTTGCCATCTCCCCAATTGCAGCCGCCGTCTTAGAAACACGTCCTCCTCGGCATAAGTATTCCAAGGTATCCACTGCGGCTAAGATCTTGATATGCTTTTTCATTTCTTCTAAATATTCCACAATTTCTGTAATATTGTTTTCAGCAGCTACCATACCTTTTGCCGCTTCCACTAACATACGAGTACCTACCGTAGCCGATAGGGAATCAATTAAATAAATTCCATCGTATTCAACTATACTTTTCGCTAAAACAGCACTTTGATAGGTTCCACTCAATGCACTCGATAACAAGATGCACAACAGCGTATCGTCCTGCTCTTTTGCCTTTTCAAAGATCTCCACAAAATCCTGCGGTGATGGCTGTGAGGTTTTGGGAAACTCTGTACTTGTTGTTAATAACTCATAAAACTCATCACGAAATAAATCAACACCATCATAATAGCTTTGATTTCCGATTGTTACTTGAAGCGGCACCAAACTGATATTACATGCTTCCAATTCCTCCTGCATCAAGTCTGCTGAAGAATCCACCACTAAACGTATCATCGTATTTCCTCCCTTGCAATTTGTGCAATCAACTGAAAGAGCTTTAAAGCTTCTTTCGCATTTTCCGTTCCTACACGCTCAATCAAGCAATCCACAATGTGTAGGATTCGCGCATGCTCTTGTTCATATAAAGAGATATGAGCCTCGTTGAGATGAACGAAAATCTGTCGTTTATCCTTGTGTGAACGAACACGATGAATCAGTTCCTTTTCCTCCATCGATGTCAAGGTACGATTCATTTGTGATTTCAGCATTCCAATTGCTTGGCAAAGTGTTGTCGCTGTAATATCTTCTGTTTGATGATGATACAAATAACGATATATCAAAATCTCATTCAGCGGCATACCGGATACGATCTTCTCATTATCAATCACAAGTGTAAGCTGTAACCACGCATCTAACAAATCTTCATTAAAACCAGCCATAGTGCTCCTCCTTATTTTTCATTCACTTTGTTAATGGTTCATATTGTAAACTATAATAAAAGGATTGTCAATACCTCGTTCATTCAAAGTATTTTTCTTGATATTACACAATAAGCTTATAAATAACAAAAGAGACCCCTAAGGATCTCTTTACTCACTATTAAATATCTTCTTTAGCGATAGCTAATAATCTCTTATGACGTTTAATAGCGTCTTTCTTTGTTTTCTCGAACATTTCGTATGCAGTTTCACCTTTCAACTTAGGTAACTGGCTATAACGAGTTTCGCTCATCATGAAGTCTAACATCTTATCGAAGTCAGGTTCCTTAGAATCGATTGTCAAAGGAGTTTCTTTTCTTGGATCGTAACGATACAAGTCTAGGTAACCACACTCAACAGCTTTTGCCTGTGTTTTCTGGTGATTAGCAAGTCCGCCCTTGATACCGTGTTCAGCACATGGAGAGTAAGCAAGGATCAAAGATGGTCCGTTATAGCTTTCTGCTTCCTTGATAGCCTTCAATGTCTGAGCCTTGTTAGCACCCATAGAGATAGATGCTACATATACATGACCGTATGCCATAGCAATCTGTCCAAGATCTTTCTTAGCAGTTGTCTTACCACCGGCAGCAAACTTCGCAATAGAAGCAGCCTGGCTAGATTTAGATGACTGACCACCTGTGTTAGAGTAAACTTCTGTATCAAGTACAAGTACATTAACGTTCAAGTCATTTGCCAATACGTGGTCTAATCCACCGTAACCGATGTCATAAGCCCAACCGTCTCCACCGACGATCCATACAGATTTGCTGATAAGATCTTCTTCAGCAAGTTCTTTTACATCAGCGATATCAGATTTAGCAGCAAGTTCTTTAATTGTTGGAGCAACTTCTCTTTCTGCTTCACGATCACCGTGTACTTCAATATATTTAGCGAATGCATCTTTCAATGCAGGTTCAACATTTTCCATGTTGTCCTCCATTGTTTTCAAGATTCTAGCTTCTTTGTAGTTCTGAGCAAGTGCCATACCATATCCAAATTCAGCATTATCTTCAAACAAAGAGTTTGCCCAAGCAACACCTTCACCATTTGCATCATTTACGAATGGAGTAGATGGTGTAGATGAACAGTAGATCATTGAGCAGCCTGTTGCGTTTGCTACTAACATATCTCTACCGAATAACTGAGAAACAAGCTTGTAGTATGGAGTTTCTCCACAACCCGGACAAGAACCGGATACTTCAAAGTAAGGCATCAAGAACTGAGAACCCTTTACAGTATCTTTAGGGAAATACTCTGTCTTGTATTCAACCTGCTTGAACAAGTAATCAGCAAGTGGTTCTTCACCAAGTTTTTCATTGATATCAACCATTTCAAGTGCCTTATTACCTGCTTTACCAGGACATTCAACAGCACATAAGCCACAGCCTACACAGTTAGCAGGAGTAACCTGAATACGATATTTCAAGTTTTCTACACCCTTGCCCATAGCCTGTAGAGTTTCAAATTCCATAGGAGCGTTAGCAACTTCTTCATCTGTCAATAAGAACGGACGAATGGTAGCATGTGGACAAACAAAGCTACAAATACCACACTGGATACAGTTTTCTGCATGCCAAGTAGGTACCTGAACAGCAATGGTACGTTTTTCATTAAATGCAACATTGTTGCGGATAGATCCATCAAGTAGGAAATCTCCGGCAAATGCAGATACCGGCATATCATAACCTTCAAGACCGTTGATAACAGCTACATGGTTATCGAAATACTCATCACCAGTTAGTGTACGAGCTGCATCGTATGGAAGTTCAGCCCATGTTGGATCGATAGCAACCTCTTCAATTCCAGCTTTACCGGCATCGATTGCCTTGTAGTTCAATTCAACAACAGCATCACCCTTCTTAGAGTAAGATTTCTTAGCAGCAGCCTTCATTAGATCAACTGCAGTATCATAAGGCATGATCTGTTCGTTCAATGCAAAGAATGCAGACTGTAGAATGGTATTTGTTCTACGTCCCATACCGATTTCAGCAGCAATCTTTGTAGCGTTGATGATATAAAGCTTAGCTTCCTTCTTCGCCAACTGTGCCTTCATACGATTTGGCATATGTTCAACGATTTCTTCTTTAGAGAATGTTGTATTCAACAAGAAAGAACCGCCTTTTTTCAAGTTTCTTACCATGTCATATTTGAACATGTAAGCATCTAGTGAACAAGAGATGAAGTCAGCGTTGTCGATGTAGTAAGTTGAACGGATTGGAGAGTTTCCAAAACGCAAGTGAGAACGTGTAACACCACCGGCTTTTTTAGAGTCATAAGCAAAGTAAGCCTGTGCATACTGATCTGTGTTATCACCGATAATCTTAACAGTTGATTTGTTAGCAGATACCGTACCATCAGATCCAAGTCCCCAGAACAAGCAGCTTGTGTAGTCTGCCGGAACTGTGAATGAAGAATCCGCATCTAAGCTTAGATTTGTAACATCATCGTTGATACCGATTGTGAAAGAGTTCTTCATAACATCTTTCTTCAATTCATCAAATACGGCTTTGATGTGATATGGCTGTGTATCCTTAGATCCTAGACCATAACGTCCGCCGATGATTTCGATATCTTTATCTTTCAATGCAGAAAGGATATCCAAATATAGTGGTTCACCTAAAGAACCGGTTTCTTTTGTACGGTCAAGTACCGCAATTTTCTTCACTGTTTCTGGAAGAACTGCAAGTAAATATTTTACAGAGAATGGACGATACAAGTGAACCTTGATCATACCAACCTTTTCTCCGGCAGCTGTAAGTGCATCGATCGTTTCCTTAGCAGCTTCGGTTACAGAACCCATTGCAACGATAACACGTTCTGCATCGCTTGCACCATAGTATGTAAATGGAGCATATTCACGTCCTGTAATTTTTGAGATTTCCTTCATATAACCGGCAACGATATCCGGAATTGCATCAAAGTGCTTGTTACGAGCTTCCATACCCTGGAAGAAGATATCATCGTTTTCCGCACCACCGCGTGTAACCGGATTTGTATGTGGGTTCAAAGCATTCTTGCGGAAATTTGCAAGTGCTTCCTTATCAATTAAATCTTTGAATACTTCTGTATCCAAAACCTCGATTTTCTGAATTTCGTGAGATGTACGGAATCCATCGAAGAAGTGAATAAACGGTACACTTCCCTTTAATGCAGCCAAATGTGCAATACCAGCTAAGTCCATAGCTTCCTGTACGGAGTGGCTAGCCAGCATACAAACACCGGACTGACGTACGGAATAAACATCTTCATGATCACCGAAGATATTCAATGCTCTGGTTGCAAGTGCACGAGCAGCTACGTGGATAACACCCGGCAGGCATTCACCAACCATTTTGTAAATGTTTGGAATCATCAACAGCAAGCCCTGAGATGCTGTAAATGTAGTAGCCAGTGTTCCTGCCTGTAAAGCACCATGTACGGCACCGGCAGCTCCACCCTCTGATTGAAGCTCCGCAACCTTTACCACACTGCCGAAAATATTTTTACGACCTTGGGTAGCCCATTGATCCACAACTTCAGCCATTGGTGAAGATGGAGTAATTGGATAAATCGCAGATAGTTCGGTAAAAGCATACGCGCAATGAGCAGCGGCTGTATTACCGTCCATTGACATAAATTTCTTAGTCATTTGTTTTCCTCCTTGATTACGATACTACTTTATTATAGAACGAAACTATTGTTTTTTCTAGCTGTTTTCTTGATTTTTATGCTGAAAAACTATGTTTTTTTAATATTTTTGTACTACATTTCTTTTCTTACAATACTTTCTTATTTTATGAAAGAAAGTGATAATGCAATGTAACAAAATCAGCTTTTTTCAACCATAGAAAAACTCGAATATTTTATCTCTTCATTTTCTTCCTATATCCTTCGTTTCTATACGTTTGTTTTTCGTATTTTATCTATGATGCTTTCTTTCGATAGCATCTTCCAACCGACAAATGTTCCTAAAATTCCAACAAAAAGAACTACACCCGTAATCACAATCATTTGCCAAATATTTATCGTAAATCCCGCACTGCTAGTAAATGTCCTCATCATATACAAAATCATATTTAAAAGGATTGCAATCGGAAGTGCGATTATTAATGCTTTTACAACATCTATGATAAACTGTATAATCATTATTTATATTGTTCTGATTCCATATAAAATACCACATTAAAGACCCTATAAAGCTAAGCTTCTCACTTTCTTCATAGGGTCCTCTATTTTTTATAGATTTTTAATAGCTGCTTATCTTGTTTTTATACTATTCAATTACGACTCGTATTGGTGTAGAGCTTCTTTTTATCACAGATGCTATCGGTGTATTGATAATCAGCATCGTATTTACTGCCGTTGCATTGATTTCAATGTTTCCTTGTGCGGACTCACTTCCATCATTTGCCCGATAGCTGACTTCGTAATCGCTGGTAACCTCACCTACCTGATATGATCCAAATGGTAAATCATACACCGTAAATTGATAATTATTATTCGGTTCTAACGTAATCGTTTGTTGATAATCCCCACCGGATAGCACGACCGTAAAAACCTCTCCGTTTTGCGGAACAGATAAAGAACCGTTGGCATCACGAATACGCTTTGAAATCGACAAGGTTCCTTTACCATCATTCGCCTGTGTATTGATGATTCCGATGACCTGCGTAGATCCGGCAGTTGCCTCAAAGATTGCTTCCTCCATTAGCTGTGCACTGTTAATCAAATACTTCACCGAATATGGCGAACCACCGCTTTCTTGCACCTGATAACGTCCGCTTGGCAAGGTTCGAATACTTTGATGCCAGCTGTTTTCCACATTCAACTCATACGTTTCTGATACATCGTTATCTAAGCCGGTAATCGTAAAGGAATATACATCAGGAGCGGTTGGCGGCAGATAATTGCCGTCTGCATCTAGCATATATTTAAATACTTCAATCGTATTGCGATTGCCACGCAGTTCGTTGATCACATCAACATGATGACTGACATTGGGTGCCATACCAATAGTCGCACTTGCCTGCTGCGGACCGTTGTTAATGCGATAGGTTGTCAAATATGCCGCATTTTGAATTTCCAAAATACCATATTGTCCATCTGGCAAGCCTTCCACCAATGCTTCAAAATCATTTCCGTTATTAAGCGGCACAAGTCGTTCATATTCTTCACTAAAAACACGTACGACAAATTCATCTCCATCTGCCGGTTTCATTATGCTTCCATCGGCATTTTGAATATGCTTTGTAAGCGTCAAATGACCGCTATCCCGCATGCGTGAATTTAAAATTTGAACACGATGTGCTCCATGATCCAACTCTACTACCGCACGCTCTTGCTCCTGCCCATCATCAAGGATATAGCTGACATCATAATCCAAATCGCTAACTTCTTTTATCTCATAGCTTCCCTGTGGCAAATGCTCTAGGGTTTGTTGCCAATGGTTTTGACGATTTAAGGTAAGTGTTTGAAATAGCTGTGCTTCTTGATAAACTTCCACTTGAAAGCTCTCTTCCAACTGCGGTGCAACCAAATTCCCATTTGCGGCACGAATGCGCTTGCGAATGGATAAGGAAGCGTCGCCATTGCTTTCTTCATTGATCACCAAAACATGATGCGCATTATTCTCTACACTTATTTCCGCATGCTCGCTCTCTTTTTCACCATTGACAATATAGGACACCCTTTGCGTCGCTCCGATTTCCTCTATGGCATACAAGCCATTGGCTAAATCCTCAATTTTAGCACTCCATTGATTTTCCTTATCTAGCGTAATTACCCGCTGAAAGCCCGGTTTATGCACATAGATAAGAGCGGTAAAGTCATCTTGCGGACGCTTTAAACCCTGTGCGGTCCGAATCATTTTTTCAATCTGTAAGCTACCTAGGCTTTGCTGCTCACTTGCATTGATAACCTCCATACTGTGCATACCATCATGCACCAAAATGACACCATGATCCTTTTCACTTCCATGATCGGCAATATAACTTACCTTGCCCTGTGCATCAATCTCATCAACAACATACCAACCGGTATTCAGATTTTCAAAAACAATCTGCCAATCATTTTCCTTACTCAAGGTTACAAGCTCGTAAAAGCCGGGGCTGGTAACACGCAAGCGAATACGCATATCCTCATTAGGTGTATGGAAATTTCCTCCACTATCTCGCATACGTTTTTGAATCCGTAAGCCATTTACCACTTTTTTATATTCGTTGATGATTTGCACCTGATGCGAGGTTCCATCGACATGCACAACCGCTCGATTGACCTCACTTCCTCCATCAATAATAAAGCTTACATCTGCATCAGTATCAATTTCGCTGATTACATAATCCCCACTTGCCAAATCACTTAAAACCGTTTGCCACTGATTAGCGGCATCTAAGCTAACCGTTTGGCGATACCCCGGGCGACTAATCAAAAAAGTAAAGCAATCACTATCTTGCGGCGTATGCAGCTGATCGTTTTCACGAAGCTTTTTTTGCAACACGATACTCCCCATCTTTTCCTCTACGGTATTGATGATATGCACCGTATTGGCATTATCCGCTACATAAACGATTCCCTGCTTACTTAAAGCAGCATTGTTTACAATATAGGCTGTTGTTTCATCGCTGTTCTCTTCTACGACCTCATAGGTTCCCCTTGCTAAGTTTGAGATATTGGCATAAAAACCATTATCCGCATATAAAAGAGTGCGTATGGTTTCCTGCTCACCGATGAGTTGAACATAGTATTGTGCGTCTTGTGGCGGATAGTGATAGCGATCCTGCTCTTTGATCAGCTTACTGATTTCAATACTGCCCATAGCACACATAGCTTCGTTGATACCGGTAATACACATATCTGCTTCTAAATGAATACAGGCTTGCTCACAAAGCTCTTCACAAACCATATACTGCACCCCAGCGAATTGCTCATGTGGAAGTTGGGTGATTTCATAATCTCCATAAGGAAGCTCGATGGATTTTGACCAATCATTTTCCGCATCTAGCACCACACGCTTTATTTTCTGTCCTTGCTTCGTAATTTCCATTAGAAAGCTAAGATCGCCTTGCGGTTTTTCCATTGTCCCATCACATGCTTGCACACATACTCCAAGATGCAAGACAGCTTTTGGCATTTCATTGATTACATCAATAGAAATCGGATCACCGCATGCCTCAAAGCAGGCCTTTTTACGCAATTCTCCCTGATTGATGCAATATTTAGCCTGTCCATTACATTCCTTTAGCTCATAGCTGCCTTCCTCAAGCATAAAACAAGCTTTGAAATCTTGATTGGCACATAGCTGAAAGCTCTTTTCCCAATCCTTTGCACAAAGCACCATGTCATAGCAGGCATCATGGAAAGGTTTCCTTCTGCCTTCATCATCTTGCAGCCATTTCTGAACAAAAAGCTCACTTTGACGCTTTTCTTTCCGCATCACACAGACCTCAACATCTTCTCCCTGCAATTCAATACATACGTGCTGATCGAAGCATTGTCCATGCATCGTAAAGCAAATATCATCATCACCCTCTACCAAGTAGCTATCCGGCTGTAAGTCGCATAGACTTGCTTGAAAATGGTGTGTAGCATCAAGTGTAATAGTTTCACAAAAGGCTTTGCTTTGTACTTGAAAACAGAGTGGATCAGTTGCACAATTGGTATCCGCAATAAAATGCAAGCTACCTCTAGGACATGGATAATTTACAATGGTTACATACACATCTTCATCACCGACATCAATGCATGCCCGCTCGTATGGCAAATCGTTGATGAGATAGCGCACCGCATGATTTCCGCATTCCCAAATTTCATAATGATCTCTTGGCATATCAAATAAATGGATCGTAAAATCATTTTCATCACATAGCGTTAACTTTTGCTTAAAACTTTCACTTTCGATCATGACCTCAAAAGTATCATGCGATGATGGACGACGCAAATCGCCATACGCATCACAAACCATTTTACGAATCTCAATACCGGCCAAAGCGTGCTCCTCATTCACAATTTCAATTTCCGTTTCTTCCCCGTTGTATAAGAAATAGCCGTCCTCTTGGCAGCTTCCGTTCACATAATAGCTTACATTTCCTTGCGCATGCAGCTCCTTTATCTCATAGTGTTGTTTTCTTAAATCACAAAGTGAAATTGCAAAATTGTTTTCCGCATTCAGTTCGTAGATTTCATGGGTCTTTTTCCCCTTCAACAAAATGTGATAGCATTGGGAAGCATCTGGCAGCTTCCACTGCTTTCCATCGCAGATCTTCTTACAAATATGCAGTGGCTTTGCGGTTTTCTCCATATTGATGATATCAATATGAATATCCTGCTTAGCAAGCGTGAAGCAAGCTCTTTCGACCTCACTTCCATCAATTTGATAGCGTACCTGTTCTCCACCGCCTTGTTCTACGATTTCATACGCACCCTTTGGCAAATCATCAAAATATACACAGAAATCGTTTTGTTGATCCAATGTATACTCCTGCATACCGGCATCATTGCAAAGCGCAAAGCAATAGGTGCTATCTGTCATTGGAAGTACAAGCTGTCCTTGATCATTTTCAACATATTTCGTAACGATGACATTTCCGCTGCAATCGTTTTCCTCGTTGATGATAACAACGCTTTCGTCCTCGCTGCCCATGCGCAGCTTTCCGAAACTGTCAAGCCTTCCTTGTATATAATAGCTGACGCGATAGCCGAAATTATCCTTTTGAATGATGCGATACTTGCCACAACATACATCATCTAACGCAAAGCACCAGTCATTATCCCTACATAAGCATGCCTGATAACAACCTTCTTTCCCTTCTACAAGCACCTCAAAGCGTGCATCGCATGGTGGCTCAATGATTTCGCCATCACAGTTCTTTACGACTGCCTTTAGTGTAATGGTTCCCATTTCTGCTGCATGATTGATAATAACCACCTCTTGATTACAGTTTTTCAAACATACACATGCCTCCTTACAAGGCTGATGGTTTACAATATAGCTGATATCGTTGTTTTCACAGCCAACCTCTTCCACTTGATAGCAGCCTTCTCGCAAGCCCTCTAGTTGAAGCTGCCAATTGTTAGATGCCTTCAAGCAATAGGTTTCGGAAAAATCTTCCCCATGCACCCAAACCTTGAATACCTCATCACCTGCCGGTTTTACCAGCTGAGCGGACAATGTTTCTACAAACTTGGATATACGCAAGGAATATGTTTCCCTGCATGGAAGGGCATTGATGATTTTTACTTCATGCTCGAAGCAATTATCAATCACAAAACGTCCGTTGCTTTTCAGCCTGCCGCAATCAATCTGATAGCCGGTTTCAAAGTCGCACTGCACTTCCTCACGTATTTCATAACTGCCAAAACGTAAATCATCGAAACAAACCGTAAAGTTATTTTCAGCCTTCAGCTCAAAGCATTGACGCATAAAATAGGAGCTGAGGGTTGCGCGAAAGACGCTGTCTTTGCTTGGCTGTAATAAATTTCCCTGTGCATCACGGATATATTTGCTAATGCATACACTGCCACGATTTTTTGCCTCGTTGATAATCGAAACACAAATGCCATGCTCCCCATCATAACAAAATTCGGCACTTGTCTTTTCCAAGCCGCCATTAATGCTGTAGCTTGTAACAAAGTCCTCGCAACCGATTTCCTCTACGCAATACTCTCCCGGACATACATTTGCTAAGTCCACACAGAAATTATTATTGGCATTTAGATAAAAGGCATCGCAGGTACCACAGCCTCTTACCTGTACTTTATATTGATATTCCTCACTTGGACGTACAAGGCGACCGCCTCCACTACGAATGTATTTACAAATACGAAGGGAGGAAAAACTTGGCTGTGCTTGCTTATCACATGGTGATTCAATTACTACGATATCATCACAGCCTCCTTCACAAAGCTCTATGCAAGCTCGCTTGCTTTCCGGCTCATCATTTACCAAATAACTGATGTTTGATGCCATGGCTTGCTCACAAAGCTCATAGCAGCCTGCATCAAGACCTTGGATTTGCACACAGAAATCATTTTCATCACAAAAGCATAGGCTGTTTTGCCCTCGCTCACTTATCAACAACATTTCTATAGTTTCACCATATGGCTTACAAAGTTCTCCATAAGCATTGCGCACATAACGCGATATTTGAAATTGGGTGTGCATCGCTTTCGCATTGATGATTTCTACTGTATGCTCTCCCTTTGTTAACATGAAACATTGGGTTGAAACAAGCGGTTCGCCATCAAGATAAAAGCAAGGTTGATAACTTCCGTTTGTGCGCTCCTCAATTTGATATTCTCCCACCTTCAAGCCTTGGATCTGCTCGCAAAATTGATTTTCTTCGTGCAGTGTAAAGAAGTAATTTGATCCATCGGTATGGGTAAGACGTATAAAGAATTCCATATCGTTGAGTGGCTGACAGCATGTTCCATCAATAAGACGCAAACTTTTCGTTAAGGTAAGAGAGGCATACGCTTCATGGCAGTATACCATGCGTACACAAATCTTTTTTTCTTCCCCTCCTTGGACGATTGCAGCATCAGCTTCCTGCTTTTCGTCATTTACATAGTAAGTTATCTTTTCGATGGCTGTTTCATCTGCATCAACCAACTGTATTCGTATAGGACACATACAATCGTCTATACATAAACGACTACAACCCTGTTGCATTGAAAGCTCATATTGCCTGCATTCTCCTGTTGCTTCCCACAGCTTGATAAGCATTGGTGTATTTTCATCATGATACTTCCCCTCATCATCTACCTCTTCCACAAGAATGTCGATGCTTGGGCATTCATTTTGCGGCTCTGTAGGAATCGTTGCAAGAAAACTTACATGAGGCATGCCGGCAAAGACTTTCGTTAAGTGTTTGCTCATTTTGATCCTCCTTCATATATAAGCCTATTCTTTTCTTATACATTCTAGTATATGAGCCCACAACGAAATTGTGTTATAAAAAAAAGAAAAGCCCTTATTTATGAAAACAAAGGCTCTACCATAATTCGTATTTCTCTTTTGGAAGGCTTGCTGCTGACATGAACTCGTACTGCGATTGCCTGTTTACGATAATAAAAGCACAACGTATAGGTATTGCATTCAACCTCCATCAAATCCCTCCTATGCTACGATATGCGTATATCCTCATCGTATGCACATGCCATCAGCATATAATATACAACAAGCAATACAGACATAATGATGCCGTATACAAGAGAATACAGCACACAGCCCCATTGACTGACATCTTTAAATGCATAGACCGCCATAGCGATTCCATCTGCAAATGGATTGGCATTGACCATGATATCGTGCACGCTCATATACGGAACAAAGCTCATTGGTATATGAAATAGCATTTCCTTTCCGAAAGCAAACACTACTGCCACAAATGCCAATAAGATCAATGCATAGAAGCAAATCTGATATTGCTTTGCCAGCTTTACCAATCCGTCTTTCAAAATACGTAGTGGATTTCTTTTACCGTCCAAAATTTCAAAACAGCAAAACAGCTGCCATGGAAGATAAGCAAGGGTAAGGAGGATACATAATGCCGTTAATATATAAAATAAGAAATTCTTACTTAAATCACCGGCAATCTGCATCGTTATATAATGACACCCCATCATCAAAATATAGAAGATCGTCTGCACACCGAAATACGGAAGCAGATAACTCTTGATGCTTAAGGTCATGGTGTTGCCGCGCTTTTTATTTAAAAACTGAAAAAAGACAATCAACCAAACAAAACCAAACCATAGAATCAAGAAATATAAAGCAGAATAATAAATCAGTGGATTGCCCATATACATCAGTGTCTGCACAAAAGATAGCATAACACAATAAATTATACTGGGAATAACGATCAACAGCCAAAGCTTAAACGGTTTTTCTCGCAGGTGGATCATGGTTAAGAATTCATTTATTTTTTTCATCACAGCACACCTCCTCTAAAAATCGAGTGCCGCTTGGCATACACATATAATGCTCACTTTCATAAGCTCTCACGCTTATGCAATACACCGGTAACAGCAGCACATAAACAACACTGTAATAGACCATATTCAACAGCGTAATTTGCACAACTGCCAACGGACTGATGAAAAAGGCCCGTAAAATTCCGGGAATAATTGCTCCCGCATAATAAGCAGAGCCTAAGATGCTTACTGTCAGCTTCGGTACAAGCAACTGTCCTGCCATATACCATAAAATCAAGAAAATACTTGCCGCAAGCAGCTCCTTGGCATGTTCCTTCATAATATACAGACTGCCGCTAAACAGCTGTAAAAAATTGACTCCGTCATAAATCCCATAAGCAACCAAGGCATTGTAAATCGTAAAGAAGGCATAAATCAATGCATAAACAATCAAATACAGCCATTGTATGCGAAAGAAAAGCGAACATACCAGTGAAAAGGTAATTTGCAGCATTGCCAATAAAAAACCGACTATGATCATAAGCGGTGCTTTTTTACACGCATAAACAAGATCTGCCTTGCCGAAGGTTTGCTTGCGAATGGCTTTTACAAACAAGAACAGCACTGTGTCCATCATTACCATATTCAACAAGGAACAAATAAACGATATAATGATATACGCTGTCCCTGCCGTATCCATCAATAACTGAAGTCCCTCGGTGTAAAGCATAATAAACATAGAAACAAAAAACAAAGCGGCATACATACGCCAGCCACGCTTCTTTAAAATATCCTTTGTATGATAAAAAACAACCTGCATGGTTTGCATTGTCAATCACTCCTCATATCTTTCAAAATTATATCATATTCCCAAAGAAAAAGGCAGTCATGCTTGTTCTTTATGTGCACCTACTGCCGCATATTGTTTAAAATATTTGCATATTTTTTTACGACCTAAGCATTTTAAAGCAATCGTCGTATCATCTTTTAAAACAATATTCAAGATATCCATATCTCGTTTTGCTTTTTCCAACTGCCAATCTTTGACATCATTCCAAAACAATACATAGCATTCATCTTTCCCATTGTTTAAATAAAACACCGCATAGGTATCAAAAAACTCTACCAATAGCGTATTCTTGATAAATAAGAGGTAATAAAGGAAAAGACCTACCAGCACGATTCCAAATACATAATAGCTTGTAAACAGCAGCGCAATACCGATGACCAAAAACGTCAGTAACAAGCCATAGGGCTTTGTTTTAATTTCTCCGCGTTTTTCTCCTGTTTTCGGAAGATTCCTTATTTTTAAGATTTTGCTGCGAACTCGCATTCTATTCACCTTCTTACTTTAAAAGTATTATATCGGAATTTTTTTTATATTCAACAATATCACATAATTCCACTTATTTCTTCAATGATATCCCACTTTTCCTGTATAATAATCATGTATAATACTATAAGAGGTGAATGGTATGAGTTCTATGATCGATTCTATCAATGCATTTGGACGAGAGGATTTTTTTACCTATGGTTTATTTAATTCCATTCTTATGATCCTTTTGTTTTTAGGCATTGCCTATATTTTAAGACGTATGATCCAACGCTACGTCAAGCGCAAGCAATTTTCTAATGAAGCCTTTATCATGCGCATGGTGCGTATTGTAATTTATACACTAGCGTCCTATGCCTGCCTTTCTTTGTTTAAGCCATTTGATTCTATTCTTGGCAAGTTATGGGGAAGTGCCGGTATTTTAGCGGTTGTTTTCGGTTTGGCAGCACAAGAAAGCTTGGGCAATATGGTCAATGGTATTCTGATTTCTACCTTCAAGCCGTTTCACATCGGTGATCTTGTCAAAGTGGATAATGGAGAGTATGAAGGCTATGTGGTTGATATTTCCTTACGTCATACCGTCATACAAACATACGAAAATACACGTATCATCATTCCCAACAGTGTAATGAATAAAGCGGTATTGGAGAATATAAGCTTAAGCTCCTCCAATGCCAACTTTCTTTTCTTACAAATCAGCTATGAAAGCGACTTGGATAAAGCCATGCAAATTATTCGTGAGGAAGCAGAAAAGCACCCACATTATATGGATATACGAAATGCTGAGGAAATTGCTGCCGATATGCCCAATATCGTCATACGTGTCATTGACTTTATGGATAGCGGTATCCAACTGCGTGCCACCATTCCCTCTCGAAGCAAGGCCGAGGGATTCGCAATGCTTTCCGATTTGCGTATATCCATAAAGAAGCGTTTTGATGCCGAGGGAATCGAATTCCCATACCCACATCGCACCATTGTATATAAGAAAGAAGAAATTTAATAAACCAAGGCTGCATAATTGCAGCTTTTTTATCTCAAAAGCATAAAAAAGGAAGAAAGCTATCCTTTCTTCACCTTTTTACGTTTTCCTTCTCGTCCTGTTGTATTGCGTTTTTTACGCTCATCACGACGTTTTCTGTTTTTTTCATTTTTCATCTTGTTACGAGTATTTTTTTCCTTACCAGCATTTTTCCGCTTAGGAGCATGATCGATTTCTACATTTACTTCCATACCGCGAATATGCGCACGCTGCATATTACTTAATACCAAATCGACTTTTGCTGCATCGACATCAACCAACGAGAAATTTGAACGTACATCAATACGACCGATTGCCTTTGAAGAAATTCCACACTCCTCACTAATTGCCGCAACGATATTACCGGTTTTTACACCATCTTGCTTACCAATGCTGAATTTCAGGGTAACTGCCTCAAAGTCAGCCGCATAGCGTTTCACATGCTCCTCTTCTTCAATATCAATAATTTCGTTTTTATAAGTCATAGAAATTAAAGCAGAGATAATATTTTCCACCGCAATTCCTTCCGCCAACAATTCGTTAGCGATTTCCATGCTTTCATCAGTAACTCCTTCATCGCAAGCTAACTTCACACCTTCAATATATGCTTTGCGGTTATGCGCCTGCATTTGTGCTGAGGTCGGAAGGGCATGATGCTTAATGTTGGTTTTCGTATAACGCATAATATTCTTTAATTCACTTCGCTGTCTGCCTCCGCTAATCAACGTAATGGCTAAACCTTTTTTCCCTGCACGACCGGTTCGTCCGATACGATGGATATAATACTCATTATCTTGGGGAATATCAAAGTTAATGACCAAATCGACATCATCAACATCAATACCACGAGCTGCAACATCGGTCGCAATTAAGATTGGCATACTGCCGCTTCGAAACTGCTCCATCACGCGACTTCTGAATTCCTGCTTCATATCACCATGCAATGCGCAAGCCTTGATATCATGCTTATTCAATTCGCCTTGTAGCTCATCAACCATTTTTTTCGTATTCGCAAAAATCATACATAGCTCAGGATCATAATGATTCAACAGCACTCTTAAGGCATTAGCTTTCTTTCCACGCGGAACCTCATAATAGAGCTGCTCTACCGTATCAATAGTACGCTGCGCAGATTTGATTTCAACCGTTACCGGATCGTTTTGAAATTCCTTAGCAATTCGCATAATTTCACTTGGCCATGTGGCAGAGAATAAAATCGTTTGATAGCTGTGCTCACTTGGCATCAAAGATAAAATTTCTTCAATATCCTCTTTAAAGCCCATATTTAGCATCTCGTCTGCTTCATCTAAAATAACCATGCGAATATCAGATAGCTTAAGGGTTCTACGGCGCAAATGATCCATAATACGTCCCGGTGTTCCTACAACAATCCCACAGCCACGCTTTAATAATTGAATTTGACGTTCAATCGGCTGTCCGCCGTAAATCGGAACGATTTTCACGCCTTCCTTATATTTGGAAAACTTACGCAATTCCATTGCGACTTGAGTTACCAGCTCTCTGGTAGGACAAATAATCAAGGCATTCGCATATTTGTCCTGCGGCTGTACCATTTCTATTGCCGGAATACCGAAGGCGGCAGTTTTTCCGGTACCGGTGTTGCTTCTTCCCAGTACATCTTTTCCTTCCATAATATAGGGAATGGCTTTTGCCTGAATTTCCGTTGCTTGTTCATAGCCCATTTCGCTTACCGCACGCAAAATCGCTTCACTGATATGTAATTCATTAAATGTTGTCATTGTTACCTGCTTTCTTTTTGTTTATAAAATAACTTGTTTAGTTTACCACACAGCCAAGATAGCGTCAATCACTTTCCAAAACGAAATAAAGCCCTCTTTCAAGGGCTTCATCTCGATTCGGGATAGAATGACGTTGCATACAGATGAGGGAAGTATCTGTATGTGGCAACTGCTGCCTTTCTTATTCTATCGTTATTTGCTTTCAAAAGCTGTCAAAATTTGTCAGCTGTCTTGCTTTTTTATATAAGGCTTTAAAAAATCCTGCAGCTTATCGTAACGAACAAATTGAATTCCCTGCTCCTCATAAGCGATATAATAAGACTGTGTACTGTCATAGATGACATCATAGCGATTATCTTTGACATAGATTGCCGTTAACTCCACCTTGTAGCGTGTCGGATTACCGTTTACGATACGATTTTCATAAGCGTAATGGGTGCTGACATACAATGGGTGATCAATTCCTTCGATTTGAATTTCGTCAGCTTCTATATCTGCTAAAAACAAATCACAAGTCGCAAGCTCAATGTATTTCCCCGGAAACATTTGCTTGGCACTTGCAAGTACATCTTGTGCATTTAAGCCTGTTAATCGCATATAAATTCCTCCCGAAAATAGGCAATCCCCTTTGCTATCCCTTCATCATTGTTCGTTGCGCTAACAAAATCCGCATGCTTCTTGACACTATCCAAAGCATTTTCCATGGCAATCGCTTTGCCACAAACATCAAGCATCGCAATATCATTTTCACCATCACCAAAGGCCAATATCTCATCAAAGGTAATACCGCTTGCATCACAAAAGGCAGATAAGCCACTTGCTTTGGTAACACCCTTAGGCATGACCTCCAGCCATCGCTTTGTTGTAAGGCCCAACCAATAGCTGTCCTTAAAATCATGTTTTGCCTGTTCCATTATCGCAGCTACTCTTTGCGAATCGAAATGTGTTACGCATATCTTATTAAAAATCACATCAATTTCACTTTCATCTTGGATATAACGCTGGTGTGGATACCCTTCACGCATATCGGATAAAACCGAAAAAGCACCTGCCGTCCATGGAAAATCCTTTGGTATCTTATGTTCCTTGCGATAATGCTTCTTATATTCATAAATTTCTTCTGTCATATAACAAAGCAAACCATCGTCCATATTTCCGATAACTTCCATGCCTTTATTCTTGAAGTAGGCAAATAAATCTTTGCATTCCGACAAAGAGAAGCTAGCCAATCGTTTACGTTGATCTTGCTTAACGTCATAAAGTGCAATTCCATTGACCTCTACCAAATATCCACCATAACGATCCATTTCCAATTCCTTGGCATATTTCATCAAACGCCGATAGCTTCTGCCACTTGATAATACCAAACGAACCCCTTGCTTTTCTAATGCAATAAGTGTTTGTTTGGTTTGCGGCATGATTTCATCATTGGAATTCAGCAATGTACCGTCCATATCCATCGCAATTGCTTTTATCATCTAGCATCACCCTTTTAACCAGCAACATTATAGCATCTCAAAGATAAAATTTGAAGTTATCCATTACGTGTTTTGTGATATACTTTTTATGGTGATTTTATGAACATAACAAAAACAAATGCCATGCGCATATTGGATAAAGCAAAATTAGAATATGAGGTTTTTACCTATGAGCATCAAGGTGAAGCAGTTGATGGCTTGCAGGTAGCAGCTAAGCTGCATCAACAGCCTCAGCAGGTTTTTAAAACCTTGGTGCTGACCTCAAATACAAAACATTATTATGTTTTTATGGTTCCTGTCGATTGTGAGCTTGATCTTAAGAAATGCGCAAGATGCGTCAATGAAAAAAGTCTTGAAATGATCCATGTTAAAAATCTGCTTTCTATCAGCGGATATATTCGTGGTGGCTGTTCTCCGATTGGTATGAAGAAAGCCTATCCGACCGTGCTGCATGAATCCGCATTACGATTTGATAAAGTTTATTTCAGCGGTGGTAAGATAGGGATACAGATTGCTATGTCTCCTGTTTCATTATTAGAATTTATACATGCTAAAACAGAGGATATTGTGAAAAGTGCATGAAAACTCTATTACTCTAACAAATCCTCTGCTTTGCAACCAAGCACTTGTGCTAACGCAAACAAATTATTTGCTGTTGCTTTATTAATATCCTTAGCTCGTTGTTCATATTGTTGAATCATTCTAAGTTTTACACCTGATTTTTCTGCCAATTCTTTCTGTGTAAGCCCTATTGCTTTACGCACTGTCTGTAGTTTTACAGGCAGTTTTTTTCGTTCAAATATAGCATTTGCTGTATCAATAAACTTTTCTTCCGATACCTCATGCAAAGTAGGGTAAAGCTTATAAATAGTATTCATAGGCAAATATTTTTTTATTTCCTTGAAACTTTTTTTGCTCTTCCATTGATAAAATGCAAGTATCCACCCACACCAATATTCAGGTGAGTAGTCATATTCCGTCTGTGGTTCTAACAACTTCGTATCTTTTTTTGTACGATTTAAAACTTCCCATACAAGCTCTGTTCCAGACAAACCTGAAACATATTTGGGTACACCGTTGGCAAATTGTTCTGCAATACCACTTACGATAAACATATTAAGAAAATCGTCCATAGTGATATTTAAAACAGTCGTAGAGTAATCAAATGCTTCACCGAGGTTGTTCATGGCATCATTAAGATACATCTCATCGTAAGCGTACATCATCACTTTTCATTTCCTCTCTAATAATATCCCTCATATAGATACCATTAACATCTTCTTTTTCAAGCTCTGTAAAAAAAGCATTGCGTGCATCATCATCTCTTGTTTTCCTGCGTGCATAATAAATCGTATTATCTGCCAATTCAGCAGATTTAAACACTAACTGCTTAAATGCTTTTTCACTTTTCAAAACACACTATTCACCAAGTTTGTCAATGGCTATATATTGATATTAAAGAATTCAAATAAAAAAAAAGCTAAGATGTATCCGTTACACCTAAGCTTCAATGTACTCGCTCGACTATCCCATCCAATCTCTGTTACAATGTTTTCCTATCCATCTAGACATCAGCAGATTCAAATATTTTTACAAAATATCTTTACATTCAATCTACTTTATTATAGATATAATTTTTCATAACTCTTTTAAATTCTATTTCTTAATTTTTCAACATAAGCTATCTACTTCACTATATTTTTTTATTAATAATTCTCTTAATGGTTCCACTAAATCTTTTAAACTGTTTAATCACGCCTACATTTTTACTGAATGATAGTAATGTGGAAAAACTATAAAACGGTGATTTTTTTAATGATATTTTAATTGCTAAAATCATGCTAAACATTGTAGATCTTCTTTCAAATTGATACTTCTGGATTAATTTTAAATTATTTAATTCCTTGTATTCTTCTGTGTGAATAAAGCCTCCTTGTACTGCATCATTTAATAAGGTTTCGCCTTTCCTTGTCCTAGAAAAAACAATATTTCTACCTTTGTGTTCGCTAAAATCCGGTTTATTATTTTTTAACAAATACCAAGCATCTCCACAAGATATATCTGCAAGGCTACCAATTCCATCAATACAGAAACGACAACTCTTACGGACATCTCTCCCTAATATTTTACTCCATGACTCATTATACGAAATCTTATTACATTTTCCGTCTATTTTTTGTACTGTTGCATATCCAGGCCATCCATTCCCTCTATAACGCAACGAGATACATTCTTCTTCATTTGCACAATCTAAAGCCTTTAACAACTTTTTTTGTGCATTTAAACTAGGTTGTCCAGCGCAAAAAAACGATAAAGTATAAATAATACTATTTGACAAACTGGTATTATTTTCCATATATAATTTTAAAGAAGTAACATCACAAGGTTTTCCGACAAATGCATATTTTTTTCCTTCTTCCAGAAGATTCAAAATATTTTCTAAAGGTGATGAAATAGAATATCTTGATCCTAAGCAGTTACAAACTTCTTCAGTTGTATGACTAACTATCGTTTTCGTTTCATAAATTTTATCTCCAACGGTAGTTTGTATAATTCCATCGACTTTCCCCGATTCTAAAAGATAACAACATAATGATGTTAATACACCACCACTTGACGCATTTTCTCTAATTTCTTTATTATTTGACCATCCTAAAAAAACTGAGTTAAAATCCCCCCAAATATTTTTACTATAGATTCTTTTTGACGCATTTTTTGATGCTAAACAAACGGTTGAACATAATTCTCTATCCTTTTCTTTTAATATCGGGATATTAAAACCTTTATCATCAATTTCAAAATTTACATCATTTACAGCCTTACAGAGTCCACAACCCGTACAATATTCTTTATATCTTTCCATATTAAATTCCTTCCGTTACATTAAAAGTATTCTTTGCAAATACTAATTATTTTCTTTCTATTTTGAATACATACTACCAGCAAAATAATAATAATCATATATCGTAAAACTGTGATTTTATAACATATCGACACAATAAATGAAACTAATATAATAAATATTGATAATTTAAAAAAATACTTATTATCATAAACTTTATGTAAACCTAGTTTTTTGCAATAAATATAATGATATAATGATAAAATCACATAACAAGCCAATGTAGTATATCCAGCCGCTATATATCCAAATATATTAATAAATATATAATTTAACAATACGTTTATTATTGCTGCAAAAATTGATCCTATCATTGTAGCTTTAGTGTTCTTTGAATAGTACTCAACTCTCATATACAACGCATATAACGCCATAAAAAAGACTCCAGCCGTAACAGACGGTATTATATAAACCCCTTCCATGTATTGATTTGATGCTAATATTCCCATAATCTCGGGAGCGAATAACATGCACATAACAGCTAATAGAGCAAATGCAGAAATTATCTGATTCGCTCTTTTTTTTATCGGGTGTACGTTATTAGCACTCAAATGCTCATACAACCAAGGTGTCCATGATGCTTCAATAGATTGCCAAAAAATAAGAATAACTGATGCAGCAGTATAAGAAACTGCATAAATTGCAGTTTCTTTTTCGCCAACAATTGATGTTATCATTATCTTATCTCCACTTGATAAAACAGTCATTGCTAAAAAATGGGGAACGAGGTAAATATTAAATTTAAATCCATAAACAATATATTTTAATGATATTTTTAATTTTGACTTTATTAAAATACCTATATATAAAATCACACCAACCACAATTAAAACCATTTCACTTGCTAGCAATTTATAAAAAGCCTGACTATTAGCATCACAATTAATTACTAACAATACACCAACTACAACTTGAAAAATAGAAATCAAAATAGTTAAAACTGTTTGTAAAATATATTTATACTCATATCTTTGTCTACAAGACCAATAAGAATATGCTGGATAAAAGTATAAATATAATAACATTAAAATCATTAAAGGAATAGACAAATTCAATATCGGAGAAATTTCCTTATAAAAAAGTAAATATATAACAAAAAAAATAGTCGTTGTTATGTTTGCTAATATTAGCATAGATAAAGTAAATCTTTCTCTATCTTCCTTAAATTCTAACATACCATTATTAAAAACACCTTGTGATAGATTCAAAGTGCCAATTATTAATAAAATATTTTGCCACGATAAAAAGTTAGAAATTATCCCATACTGTTCAGTTGACATTATTCGTGTAAAAATTGGCGTACTTATCATTGAAATACCTTTTTGGCAAAACTTCGAGAAAATTAATGCAAAAGAGGCCTTTTTGGCAGCGGACATTGATTTCCATTTTAACAAAACTTTTTTCATCATTTTATTTCCCTATTCATCATTTTAATAAATTCTTTTACATCTTTGATTAATTCATAATCTTTCATCAAATATTCAATATCCTTATTCCACCACATACTACTATTTAAAGCATTTATAGTATTCTCATCAAATCGTGATTTAATTTTTCTAGCAGGATTACCAGCGACAACCGAATATGGTTCAACATCTTTAGTTACAATACTACCTGCACCTATCACTGCACCATCTCCAATATATTTACAGCCACATGTTATAATTACACCATACCCAATCCACACATCATTTCCAATTACCAATTTATTCCTTTTTACATCATCGACATGATATCCAAACTTTTTGTTATAAAAATAGGCAGACGTTGACACCCAATCCATTGGATGATTTGCACCAAAATAATGAACATTTCCACCTATTGAACAATAATTTCCTATTTCAACTTCTCCTCCAATATTAAAGCCAGGTTGAGTACATGAACCATATGTATACTTACCGATTTTAACTTTTCTCTTATTTTTTAAATATTGATTTACAATTTCATAATTATTTGGCTTTTTTATTAAATAATTTAAATATCTATTTGAAATTCTCTTTGGCAATATATGCAATAGTTTGAGTTTTATCATCCATCATTGCTCCTTTTATCTATTGAATACTTTCTATATATTTTGCTAATTCATCAACCATTAATGTAATTCTAGAATTTGCCTCAATCAAGGCCTCTTTAACATCTTTCTGTAAAAGAGATAAATCATTAATCAAATTGACCGTCTTTTTAAAACTTTCGTTTGTATCTAATCGTTCTAAACTTACAACGTGTTCGTAATGTAAAGAGTTATATAATCCTTCAAATTTACGACTATATGAAACTGGTATCACCGGAACACCGGATGAGATTGCAGCGATTGTAGCATGCATTCTAGATCCAATAAAGCAGTCCATAGAGGAAATAAAAGATTTAGCTTCTAATGCGTCTTTAAACGCAGGAACCAAATTTAAGTTTTTATACTTTTCACAAACTTCTTTAGCTCCTATATAATCATTTTTTACGTGAGAAATAATGTAAATATTATATTTTTCATTATTCATCAGATATTTTAACAATTTATCAATATATTCTTGATAATCCGTTTTATATTTTAGATTTAATTTACTCTCTTTATTCCATAATAATCCAGAAATATTAATTCCCACATTTACTCTTTCTTGTTTTATTTTTTTCTTTTCATAAGGTAAAATAAATGCTACATCAATACCTTGAATAATATTTTTATTAGTATACTTGGCAATATAATCTGATGACATTTGATCTCTAGAAATTACTAAATCCGCATTTTCAATTATCCTCATAGCTATTTTTCTATTTCTTTCTTTATTAAATGGCCCATATGTTTGTGGACCTAGAATAAATCTACATTTTTTTTCAGCAAGTTTTTTTTCCACAGACCACGTTAAAAATCTTTTATCTCCATAGATATCACTAAAACTATCACCTTGTGTTATATCTATAATCAAATCACATTCACTCACAGTTTTAAAAAAAGCATAATTTTGCTTAACTTTATAAAATTTAGGTGTGCTACCTATTATAAATTCCACTTGATTCTCTTCTAAATTAAACTGCTTCATAAATTTCTTATTGCAATCTTCATGTATGGATCTATCAAAAATAACATAATCAAATCTAACCTTACTTTTTTGTGATACTTTTTGCAAAAACGCCATCAATGCCCATGAAAGTGCTTGACATCCTAGATTATGATTATAAATAGTAGCTCCAAAAATTCCTATCTTCATATATATTTTCCTTTCTATAAAGTATTAAACAAGACACGTAATTTAATCTTATAAAATGCTTTTATACTACTTGTCTTTTTTTTATATCTCAGAAATAAGAGTTTTATTTTGTATGATAATTTATGCTTATAATTAGCAAATATATCAAATTCTTTCCTAATTTCCGTGTCCATTTCTTTAGAGAAACCCTTAATTACTTCACCTGCCATATCGCTTCTAATAACATCTTTATTCCTAATAATCTTCATTAACGTTTTAAAATCTCTTCTTTTTGTTGAACCCAATACATTTGATTCATGTTGTCTATATAAAATGTGTGGATCTTTATCTGAATAAAATTTTCCATTAACAGCATAGCAAACAAAACTAATCCAACTATCATGCATACTAATATACTGAGGCTTATACTTTTTAAGTTCCTTCATTAACGTATCATTAAAAACAAAAGTACATCCAGGTGTTCCGAACATTAACATATCATATAAGCCGTCATTAAAATCATTTGAATGAAACGATGTACTTATATAATTCAAATTTTTATCAACAATTTCAACTGCACTACTATATAAAGCCGGTTTTATTTCACCTTCTAATATATCAACAGCTACTCTCAGTTTATTCGGTTTCCAAAAATCATCTTGATCACAAAGTGCATAAAAATCATATGATAGATCAGCAGTATGTATTAAATCTAGAAAACTTTTTGCTGGCTTTAAATTTTCCCCAGTATACAATTTAATTCTTGAATCATTATATGATTGAATGATATTAATTGTATTATCCGTCGATCCATCATCCCTAATTAATATATCAATATAGACACCTTCTTGATTTAAAACACTATTCAGTAACTCTTTTAAATATTTTTCTCCATTATAAGTTGATAATAGAACTAAGCATTTTTTCATACTATATTAACCCTCTCTAATTTGTAATTTATTATATTTATCATAATAAATTAACACTATTATAAACAATATATAGTGCTATTATAATCCATAAAAGTGATGTTGTATCTGCAACAGAAAGCATTCCAAAAAAATAGCTTATAAAACAAAGAAAAAAAACATTATTCAAATTAGATTTTTGATGAAAATTAGACCTTTGCCATGAATTTCGAATTATACTAATAAACAATACAAAGCATGCAATTCCACCAAGTATGCCTTCATTCACAAAATATGCAACAAAACCATTATCTATGGTATCCCTTACAAACCATGTGCCATTTTTATAGTATGATAATGTACCTCTTAAATGACATTTTGCACCCAAGCCAAAGACTGGATTATGCATTAGCATCCAAACTATACCAGTTAGTTGGATTATTCTAGATGTCAATCCAGTAGTAGAATTGGCACCAAAATTTTCAATTGTAGATTCATTATTTCCAAACGCTATCACAACAGATTTAAATACATTTACAAATTGATCAATCAGATTTGGCACAAGAAAGGATAACAGAAATGAAACAACTGTTATGCTAATTACTGCTTTCCAGATTTTATGCCTTGTAACTTTATCCATCATAAACAACAAAACGATTATAATTCCAATTATTACGACAATAATTCCTCTTGATTCAGTTAATAATGCAATTATTATATTTAATAAAAAAATAAGCCCATATAATCTCTTTTTATTAGAATTTCTCCACATAAACATCGCCAATGGAATAACCAATAAACAATACATACCATAATATACTGGATGTCCGAATGTAGCTTCTGCCCTTACTATTCCCATTCTAATAGTCTCAGCCATCAGAATATCTCTATTAACTGTATTCAAATTATAAAATATATTGCTACCTAAAATTACATTTATAATACTAATTATTGCGATAATTCCGCTTGTGTTTACAATAGTTTTTACACAATCTAATACATCATTTTTATTTTTAACAACTTGGCATATTAAAAAAACTAACAATAATTGTTCAAACAGTATAGTGAATTCTGCATTAATAGCATCTGGTAATTGCAGCAAATAATATCCATTAGCAATAATTCTGCATACGAAATAGCAACAAAACGCAAAAAAAATACCCGATTTCCTTAATTTGTTCCTAATAAGACAAAGTTTTCTTTTGAAGAGAATTACAAAAACTATTAGAAGCAGTATTAAAAATCTACTTGCTGTCAAAAGAGGTAATCCGCTTCCTATTTCAATTGCAAAATATTCAGGGAGAATTGGATAAAAAGCAACAAAAAACAAAATAAAATTTTTCGAGCCTCTTGTTATTGCATATAAACTAATTATAATAAACAATATTAAATAAATCATCTTATTTTATATCCTTGATTTCTAATAAATTTTTCAAAATATTTATAGAGTAATCCCTTTCTTTTTGAATAATCTCATTAACTTTTTCATAATTAATTTTACGTTCTAATACTGAAAAATCATCTATACTATGAACTATTCTATTTTCAAGCCCTGTAAGCTTTAAAATGCTTTGATTTCTTGTACTTGTTCCGGTATTAGGTAAAATCTCAATAAATTGAGTATTAAAATTTATAGCAAAAGCAGTCCCGTGAAATGAATCAGTAATTAGATATTTAGCATGTTTTATCAAAGACAAAAATTCTCCTAAATCTGGAAGATATTTGAATTTTCCTCCTCTTTTAAATTGATGTAGAATCGGTGAAACTCTGATTAATTTCAAATTTGAAATTTTTGATATTTTTTTTGCATATTCGTTTAATGTTTTATCATTATGTATTTGATATATCAAAATATATTCACCGTCTTTATTTTCAGGAATATTTATAGTTTTCTCCCATTCATCTTGAAATAAAATCAATGTTGGATCTAATACTTGTTCTGCTTTAATTCCCATTTCATTAATAATATCTACTGCAGAATTCTCTCTAACAGCAATAGCATCATAATTATTTAAAAAAGTCGTATAGCACTCAATTATTTCTTTAGAAAATTTTACTTTTCCAAAACTTGAAGCAAAAGCAATTTTTTTTGCTTTAATATTTACAAAGTTTAAAAAATAAGCTTCATCATACTTACCATTTGAAATCGGCCCCCACACTTGATCACTACCTGTCATAAAAACATCATCAATGATATTTTCATACGCATCTCGAAGTTCTTCATTTGTAAAAAAAGGCTGTCCTACATTCAAAAACTGCTTTCTCATTTTTTCGAATTTATTATACATTAAAATATTTTCACATTCTCTAACAAGTAAATAAGAAATCCGCTTAATTGGATTATTTAAATTATTTTTAGTTTTTAACTGTGTTAAGGCTATTTTATATTTTTTTTCAAAAAATGGTATATAATTAATAATTTCACACTCCAGCCCTAAATTTTCAATTATTTTTTGAGTAGCTATTGTTTGTAATATTGAACCATAATTAGCAGGTGCATGTCTAGTTATAACGTTTACTTTCAATTATATTAACCTCCTATTCTTTTCTTAAGTTGCGTTCTAATTGATTTAGGAATCAAATTATAAACACGATGAATAATTAATTTACTTTTATATTTTTTATTAAACCATTTATTTAAAGCATCATATCCGCCACTCTTATAAATTGTTAAGATTTCATCTCTATTCTTCCCTTTTTCAACAGGACTCTTTAATTGTCCGTTTTTATTTGATATTTTTTCATAAGATGACTTATATAAAAATAAATTATCAGCATTTTCACAAACACTAATTCCTTTACTAGTATTACATAAAACACAAGAAACCCCGTTTTTCTCTATTATAACTCCTTTAGATAACAAATTAGGATGTTCCTTTTCAATCCCCCAATAATCTCCTATAGTCATATCAGCTACACGACGTTTTTCTGCATATCTGCATTTATAACAATTCTCTCTAAAAATTTCTCCATCGTAAAATAAAGTCCCATATAAAGTAAGTCTTGCAGGCAATAATTTACTAATAACTTTATTATGTTTTTCATAAATAACTTTTTGGTTATTTCCCCAACCGCTTTCTTTACTTCTAAAAATATAATTTTTTATTTTAGAGGCCTTCAATGTTTTGCATAAATTTCTAAGATATCCATTAAAAATTTTCAAATTTGGTACTCCATGACAAATAACTTCAATAGTTAATAAATTATCATATTCTTTACCCAGGTAACCGTATAAGCCAGCGATTTGACATGGTGTACCAGAGAATAAAACCTTCTTTCCGTTTTGTAAAAATCGTTTTGCTTCTTGATAACAATTATTTATTGAACTTTGAACATATTTAGACCCTTGAAGCTTTGGTAAGTCCTCAATTGACTCAATGTATATATGATGTGGATTAGCTTCGCTATTTTCAAATGTTAACGTTGCTCCAAAAACTACTCCGTTTTCTTTTAAAAACTGCGTAGCGATTGCTGAAAATACTCCTCCAGAAGCTGATTTCAATAACTGCATCTCATTATTATTTACAGCTGCATAAGCACTTAGAGGGCTATGTTCAGGACGTTCATTTTGATAACTGCACACTTTCTTACACAATTTACATCCAATACATAGTGATTCATCTATAATCGGATATATAAAACCATATTCATCTTCCTGCATTGAAATTGCTTTTTTAGGACAAATGTTCATACAACCGCCACAACCACAACAATCCTCTTTTTTATTAAATAATACTATCTTTTCCATCGATCATATCACCTACAAACTTAAAGCTTTCTTTAAATATTCTATACTTTCATTAATTCTTCTATTAGCAATTTCATCAAATACTTTATAATCAATTGGATTCTCTAAAACTTTCAAAATACTATTGGCATTTCCATTGGTTTGTCGATTATCTAATCCAAATTCTTTTAATAATGATCCTACTTTTTTTACACGACTTGGGTTTGTTAAATAACATGCGAAATCTCGATGGTTCAGCATTGAAAACACTGCACCATGGAAAGTCCCGGTTATCACATATTTTGCATTTTTAAACATCCAAACCCATTGAAATGGAGTAAGATTTACTGTTATTTTTGTATATTTTTTATCATTTTCGCCAGCGCCATATACATCTAGATTATTTTCTTTTGCATATTTAAATATTTTTTCTTTTTCTTCTGTTTTCAAACCATCACAATAGTAAAATAAAATATATGGTTTATCGACACCATCTACTTTCTCTGTTGGAATTTCTGATAAAAAGGTCGGATCCACAACTCTTGTTACTTTTTCATTTCTAATATTTGAAGCTAAAGTCTCCGTTAGATCATCTCTTGCTGAAACCGATTTAAATTTTTTAATACCGCTTACTACATAATCAGGTACATTAGTTATATCCGTATTACCTACGCTTGGTGCATAAGAAATTAAGTTTTCACAAGAAAGACCTTCGCCAAATTTAATCTTTGCATTTCCTTTACTTTCGTTGAAATTCCATACTTCATCACTACCGATAATAATAAAATCTAACTTTAAATTATCAACTTCGCTAGTCCTATAACAACGTTTTGTTAAATTCATATATTTGTTTCTAGCTTTGGAAAAGTTAGATGGTAATTTAATTTTCTCACGCCAACTAGCTAAGGTTTCTTTATCGCTATAAAACCTAAACCATCCCCCAGTATTAATGGTAAAATGCTTTAAGTTAATATCGTCTATGATATAAACTTCATCATTTGGTTTAATTTTTTTCACAATTTCCTGTAAAGAATAAGCTTGTAAAAAAGCACCAAAATTATTAATATAATGATGTGTTAAAATGCCTATCTTCATTTATTCATCTCCTGCCATTTCTAAATACTTATTTTGAAGTTTGATTGCCTCAATTTTAATATCATAATTTTTACTTCTTAGTAACTCTGAATTATCTCTACGTTCAGTGTTTCTTATTCCAACTTTAAAAGAATTAACCCATTCGTCAATTCCAGAATCTAATGCTAGAAATTTCGCTTTATCTGATAATGAAATTTCTTTAGTTATATCCGTAGAAAAAATACAAGGCAAATCAGATGCTTGTGCTTCTACACCAACAACTGGTAACCCTTCCCAAATCGAAGGTAAAACAAATAAATCAAACGCACTATACCATTCATTTGCATTTCCAACATTGCCAACGAATATAACTTTATTTTCTAGTTCTAAATGTTTTACCTTTAATTTCATTGCATCCATTAATTCACCATCACCAAGTAAAACTAATATTGCGTCTTGATCTATTTTTAAATATTCAGCAAAAACATCTAATAAAAAAGTATGATTTTTTTGAGCCATAAAACGCCCTACATGACCAATAACATGTTTATTTTCTAAATCATATTTTTTTCTAATATTTTTTCTTACTTCTTTATTAAACAAAAATTTTTCCACTTCAATCGCATTTGGTATCAATTCAAAATCATCTTTAATAGCTGCTTCTTTTCCAAAATAACATTCTGCTGCTGCAATCCCGCATGAATATCTATAATTAAAATTAAATTTCAACCTGCTTTTACAAAATAATTTGATTGGCAATTTCCAATCCCTTGTGATACTTGCACCATGAGCATGAAAAATCCTATTTGGTATATTGTTTAGTTTCGCAGCATGGAGTGCATAAACACCTAATGCACCATTATGCGCTTCAACAATTCTATACTCCGGATACTTATTAAATAAATCCTTCATATAAGATAAATACTTTGGATACTTTATTGGATTTAAACCTGGGGTATGAAATATACGCCCTCCCATTGATTCGATTTCAGAATCATAAGCTCCTGGTTTAGTTTTATTACATAAAAAATCAAATTGAACTTTATCTCTATCTATATGACGATAATAATTCATTAACATTGTTTCGATTCCAGCTCTATCCATATTACTTACCGAATGAAGAATTCGTATCATATCCTATTCCTTCCCTTCATACAATTTCAATGTTTCTTCTACAATTTCGTCCCAATTATACTTATCACAAATATAATCCATAGCATTGGATTTATATTTATTAACCAATTCAGAATTTTCTAATAATTCTCCTAGCTTCTTTTTCAAATCTATAACATCACTTTTTTTAAACACTTGCGCATGTGTACCAACAACCATTGCACATTCTTCGATATCGCTTACTAAACAGCAATTCCCATAGCTCATCGCTTCCAATAAGCTCAATGGCATTCCTTCTAAATCACTTGGAAGCGTATATATGTATGCGTTGCTGTAAAGCTCCTCTAACTCCTGTCCCTGAACAAATCCGGTAAACAGAATTCTTTCATCACCTTTCGCAAGCTCTCTCAATTCATTTGCAAACTCATCGGTGTCTGAACTTCCGCCGGCTATTACAAGCTTCTTATCTGTCTGAATGTCCTTAAAAGCTTCAATCAAATAGCGGATTCCTTTCTCGGGAACTAACCTTCCCAAAAACAAAATATAAGAATCTTTTGTCAATCCAAATTTTTCCGTAATTACTTTTGCCTTTTTTACTTCCGGTCTAGCTACCCCATTTGGAATAAAGCTTGTTTCTCGTCCATAAGTATCTTTAAAATATGCCTGTACTCCTTTGCTTAAGACAATAATCTCATCGGCATATTTCACTGCATTTTTTTCACCTTGGCGAATAAATTTAGAACCAAATCCGGATTTCCATTTTTCCCTTTGCCAATCTATACCATGTATTGTAACGATTACCTTCTTTCGAAATAATTTGGGAATCCAACAAAAAAAAGCCGGTCCTTCTGCATGGATATGAACAATATCATATTTTCCAAAGGCGCAGTATAGTGCGGCAAAGAACGATGCGCTCACAGCAGCCAAGCCTTTTTTTTCAATCGTCGGAACGAATTTTTGTTTGATGCCCAAGTATTCCCTCTCTTGTGCAGCATCAAATTCATCACCGCTCACGTGGTGTCCGGAACGATTATAGCAAGTAACTTCATGTCCGTCTTGCAACATTCTTGTCGCAAGCTCTTTAACTACAATTTCTACGCCGCCTTCTCTGGATAATCGCTTTTGCCCAAACATCGCAATTCTTAGTATTTCATTCATTGTATTGTATATCTCCAAACTTCCATCTACTGCCTTTTTTCTATAGTAATATCTATCTTAAAAATCTATAAATTCTATTTATTTCTATCATTCACTATCCTAAATATTCCCCCCCCCATAATAATATCCATACTTCTTATTAGAAGGATCTTCAACCTTTGTTAAGACACAGCCTAATACATTCACACCATTACGCTTTAATTGCACAAGTGCATCTTTCGCTTCTTTTTTATTGGTATCTCTTGCCGAACAAACAAACAAAGTTCCATCACTTACAGAAGCAACCGGAATAGCATCGGATACTGCACTGATTGGCGGACAATCGATAATAATAAAGCCGAATTCCTTTTTTAATTCCTCGATCAATCGCTTGAATCGTTTACTGGATAATAATTCCTGTGGATTCGGAACCTTAGAACCGGAAGTCAAAAGATACAGCTTACCTGCGCTTGCATCTTTTTTATAGCGTTTAAAATATGTTTCATCATCAATATCAATTTTATCTTTATAACTTAATAACAGATTACTTAAACCTACTTTATTCGTTGTATTGAAAAATTTATGCTGTACCGGCTTTCGCAAATCACAATCAATTAACAATACCTTTTCATATTTATCAGAACAAATAATCGCTAAATTACTTGATACACTGCTTTTTCCTTCACTCGGTGTTGTCGATGTAACATTGACAACCTGTACCTTATCCTCAAAAGAAGAAAACTCGATATTTGTTCGCAGCTGGCGATAAATTTCAGAATAATCAAATTGATTTCCTCTTCTGCTTTTTGATGTGCTTTTCGCACTTTTATCAACTACAATTCGTCTACTCATGCCTTACCCCTTTCTAAACAAATGCTGAAAAAAAGATCTTTTCTTTAAAACATTTGTTGTTTTCACATCTATATTCTTAACAATATTTTTCGGATTTTCACAACAAAGAACAGCGGCATTTTCCTCGCCGTACTCCTTTGCCAATAGCTCATATACATCGGAAAGCATACACTTTCTAGGTCCGTCATCATGATGCGTATCACTGGCAACAACATGTGCCAGATTATGCTCAATGAGCGCAAACGCATTTTTCTGTGAGCTGTTTCCTTTTTTCGCAAAAAAGCTCGTACGGTTTACTTGTATAACCGCCCCCATATCTACCCACTGCTGTACTCTTTCCAAATCGATTCCATCATGAAAATATCTTTCTACATGGGCAATCACCGGCGTAAAGCCTCGCAGCTTGATTTCATAAAGAATGTCCTCGACATCTTCGTTATTCTTGATATTCTTACGAACATCAAATTCCACCAACACATAGTTTCCTTCGGCAAGCGGGTGAAAAAAGCCTTGATCGAACATCTCCAAATAATCATCATTCAAAAAGATTTCGGAACCTAAATAAACTTGAATCCCCATCTCTTTGCCTAATTCTACCAATTCATATTGACGCTTTGTAATCTCGTCAAAGTCTTCCTTTGAGAATCTTCCGGGAATATAATGCGGAGTCGATACAATGATCTCGATTCCGTCTTTTTTCGCTCTTGTTAAACAAGCTTTGGCTTCCTCAAAGCTTTGCACACCATCATCAACGTCCCATGCACAATGGTTATGAATATCAACAAATCCTTTCATACTAATCCTCAAAATACGGAATCTCGGCTAATACCGGAATTTCCAAAAATTGCTCTGCTTCACTCTTATTCTTTAATCGCTTATCCAATAAAACTGCTAAAAAGATATATCCGCAAGACAATACAAAGCCTCCTGCAGCTCCGATTATCGCATTTTTCACGATACTAGGTGAAACCGGTCCTTCCGGAACCTTTGCATAATCAATAATCGTAATATTCTTTAGATTTAATATTTCAAGCATCATTTCTGTAAATGTAGAAACAGTTGTGTCTACAATATCCTTTGATTCTTGCGGATCTTTTGTTATAGCACTGATACGAATGATTTGTGTTTCCGCATCATTGCTTACAGAAATAGAGCTTGCTACCTCATCATACGAAAGCTTTAGAGTATCCGCTACCTTTTGCAACACGCTATTTCCCTTAAGGATAGACAAGCAGTTGTTTACTAACTGATTGTTTCCGCTAATAGAATTCGCATCAACGGTTCCGGTCGTTTCATTCACTTTCGGGGTTAAATAAATGGTTGCCTCGCTCTTATATTTCTTATCAATAAAAAAGATCGTAAAAACAGAAACAAGTAAGCATAGCGAAAAAGTAGAAATTACGATCAAGCGCCAACGCTTTTTCAACTCTCTGAAAAATTGACCTAAATCAATTTCCAGTTCTTCTTTTTCTTTTTCTTCGGTTATATAGTTATCGTTCATCATCATTCTCCTTTATTTTATCATTCTACAATCGGCTGGTCTTCAACTCCGCCGCTGCCACCGTTTTCTTCCGACTGTCCTTCAGTATTGCCTTGATTTGAAGGCGGATTGATATTGTTATTGCTTTCGGGTGCTTGCCCTTGATTTTCAGGCGGCACAACCGTATTCCCCTGTGGTTCGCCAATATTATCATAAGCTGCTGCATACACATAAGAAATCGTAATCGTTTTCGTTGAAGTATTTCCACTCGTATCCTTTGCGATTAACTCGTATGTATAGGTTGCAGACTCATATGGAAGATAATCAATCCATGGCTCTATTTCCACACTGCCTTCAAACGCATCTGTCGCATGGGCTTCTACCATCGCCATGACCTCATCTATCGTTGAATAATCATTTACCTCAAAAGTAAAGCTATCCGCTGCGATAGATATTTGAGGCGCTTGCGTATCTTTAACTTCTACCTGAATCTTTTGTTCAAGACCTTGATAAATTGCTTTGATCGTATAGCGTCCTAATTTCGAAGGATCGACATTCGATACATCTAATTTTATATCCGCTAAGATAGACTTATTTCCTTTATAATAAAAAGCAGGATCCTTGCTTACCTTACTCCCTGCTTCTATGATCAACGGATTTTCCTTCAAACGCAGCTTTGAAAATGCTTCCTTCGCATTTGGCAGCTTAGAAGCATACTGCTTATCATCAACACGCTGCAAACGGAAATAACCCACCCCACACATAACAACTACACAAAAAAGAGTCGCAAAGATGACTGTTTTCTCTGCCTTCGATAATTTCATACTACATGGCTCCTTTTTTAAATATTACACTTTTTACGGTTTTATACACAATGGTCAGATCCAGCCAAACATTCCAATTTCTATAATAGTAGTCATCTAAAACCAAGCGTTCTTTAAATGACAAATCACTTCTGCCATGTGCCTGCCACATTCCGGTTATTCCCGGTTTGCACTTTATAACAGATTTATAATAAATACTCATATCTTCTTTCTCCCTAAAAAGATATGGGCGTGGACCAACCAAACTCATATTTCCCATCAAGACATTGATAAATTGTGGGAACTCATCAATACTTGTACGACGTATAAAATGACCGATCTTGGTAATTCTCGGATCATTCACCAGCTTTTTATTCGTCAGATATTCAATGCGAATATCCTCATTTTCCTTCATCAATCGCTCCAGCTCTGCTTCCGCATTCGGAATCATAGAACGATATTTATAAATACGAATTTTCTTTCCATCTTTTCCGATCCTATCTTGCGTAAAGAAAATCGAAGCATGATCACCATTTTTCAAGGAAATCACTTTAATGATGACAGACAACGGTATTAAGGAAAGAACTCCCAAAATACCTCCAATAATGTCAATGATTCGCTTAATGATCTTACCGATAACATGTGTTTTCGTTTGCGACGAAGTAACCACTAGCTTACCATCAAAATCGGCAATTGTTGAATCAAAGGTCATCATACCATTTACTCGCGGCATATATTTTACAATCGGAACCTTGTCAAATAAATCCATTATAATCCGCTGCATTTGCGACTTAGATGAATCCGGAATTGCCAGCATAACTGAATTAATACGATATTTTTCAATAACTTCATCTAGTAGTTTATAATCAACAACCTCAACATCTTCTACACGGCATGCTTGATGATAATTTTCAAATCCCTCCACGTGATTAATATCGACACATGCCAATACATTCATCATCGCAAAGCGATTTTCTCGTGTGATTTTCACAAAATCATTGGCATGCTTACCAATCCCAATAACCAACACCCGATCGGCAACATATTTTCTGAATATTACACGCATCGTTCGATTTAAAATAATATCGAAAACGATGATAAGCGCAGTGAGCGCAGCTAAATCGAAAACATTCTGTTGAAGGACATCGTTAAACAATACCTGCACAAGAAATAGCATTCCGTTCGCTTGAATAATCATTTTCATTTCTTCCCATATCAAATGACTATCTTCCTGATATCGACTAAAAATAAACTGAAAAATATAATATAATACAATGTAATGTTTTGCAAAATCTATATGAAACAGATACATGAGTCCGCCATAAACAAATCCCTCTAATAATATAATTGATAATAGCATTTTTTTCTTATTTGTCATATTTCTACCCCTCTCTCTCCCCCAACTAACTCCGACTCCCCCCTCAACACTCAGAACTCTTTGGACAATTACTCGTAACCCTGCAACCCTTTAAACATGCATGCAGCAATGATTTATCAGATTACATTCAATTTCGTACGCTAAAAAATATCTTTAATAGCATTTATATACTATTACACATCAAATGAAAAGTCAATCACTTTTTATTTACCTACAAAAACAGTAAAATGCTATTCACAATTCAACCGAAATCATGCAAGCGAAACATAAAATATACAATATTCATAGAAATGTAACCGTCATGTTTTTGTATCTGCTTTCATTTGATTTCATTTCTTATATTATATATACTTACCAATCCAACTGTGAACAGCAATCCTCTGCTTTCCATGCTTTAAATATTATTTTTTAATCTCTTGACTTGATGGCAGACCATACGCACTTTCGACTTTTTTAACTCCACGTTTAATTGCCATTGCCATCGTATCTGCTGCTAATACACCAACAACATCAAGATTTGCCTCTACCTCACCGGTACTCAATACAAAAATCGTATCCCCATCACTTGTCATATGCACTGGACGAATCGCACGTGCATAGCCATCATGTGCAATTCCGGCAACCTTGCTACATTCCGCTTTACTCAGCTTGGCATTGGTTACAATACAGCCAATTGTCGTATTCGCACAATTTGCCTTCTGCCATGCTTCTTCCTGCATCGCCAGCATGTCCTCCACTGCTAACATGCGTCCTTGCTTCTGATCATAAATACCTGCCAACAACTCTCCGTTTTCAAAATCATATATATTTCCACAAGCATTGACCGCTACGATGCTTGCGACCTGCAAATCACCATGCTGCAAGCCATACGCTCCCTGTCCGCTTTTCATCGCCTTATCAAAACCTAACAATTTTCCAACACTGGCACCGGTACCGGCACCGTAATTTCCTTCTTTCCAAGCATTTTGCTCACTGTTTTTACAAGCCTCATACCCCATTTCTCGATCGGGACGACACTTGGGATCACCCACTGACAAATCAAACAGCGATGCACCGCATACAATCGGAATATAAGCAACCTGCATATCAAATCCGCATGTTTGCTCTTCCAAATATTGCATTGCCCCGCTTGCCGCATCTAAACCAAACGCACTTCCCCCACTCAACATAACACCATGAATTTGCTGCACCATATTGATTGGATTCAACAAATCCGTCTCACGCGTTGCAGGACCTCCGCCTCGAACATCAACACCGGCAACTGCACCCTGCTTGCATAACACAACCGTACAGCCGCTTCCTCCTACCTCATCTTGTGCACAGCCAACCTGAATTCCCTTAATATCTGTAATCTTTATTTCCTTCATATCCTTTACCTCACTACTGTTATTGTAACGTATCTTTTCCAAAAGCACAAAGGAAAACGGAGCATTTCAGCTCCGCCTTACCTGGTTATTCTTCCATTTCTTTTTTATGTTGAGCAATGATACGCTCTGCCAAGTTTTGTGGAACCGGATCATAACGATCAAATTCCTGTGTATAAACTCCTCGACCCTGCGTCATGGCACGCAGTTCAATCGGATACTTCAATACCTCCGCAAGTGGAACCTGAGCTTTGATTTCCTGATATCCATCAACCATATCCATGCCCATAATAGCTCCACGGCGCTTATTGAAATCTCCGATAATCGTACCGGTGAAATCATCTGGAACACGTACGGTAATATTTACGATTGGCTCTAATAAAATTGGTTTTGCTTCTGCCATACCGGCTTTATAAGATAAGCGTGCCGCTAGCTTAAATGCCATTTCACTGGAATCGACATCATGATACTTTCCATCAAGTAAGGTTACTTTCACATGAACAACCTTAAAGCCTGCCAAAATACCACTCGTCATACATTCACGAAGTCCTGCCTCTACTGCCGGAAAATACTGACGTGGTACTGCTCCACCGAAAACCTTTTCTTCAAAGACCATTTCTTCAACATCGGGATTTGGTGCATATTCAATAAATACATGTCCGAACTGTCCATGACCACCGGATTGTTTTTTATGACGACCTTCTCCGATTGCCGTTTTACGAATCGTTTCACGATAAGGCACTCTCGGTGTTTCCAAACGCACCTCAACCTTATATTTCGCCTTTAGTTTCGCAAGCACAACATCTAAATGCTGATCCCCTACACCATACAAAACACTCTGCTTGGTTTCGGTATTGTTTTCCAAGCGTAAGGTCGGATCTTCCTCTACCATTCTGGCAAGCGCATTGCTCATCTTATCCTCATCGTTTTTACTAGCCGGATATACCGCCATGGCAAGCATTGGAGTAGAGAATGGAATATCCTCGGTAACATAGCGTTCGTTTTTCTCACAAAGCGTATCGTTGGTTTGCGTATATTGCAGCTTTACAACCGCACCGATATCACCGGTAAACAGCTTCCCTACCGCAGTCTGATGCTTCCCCTTGATAATAAAGATACCGGAAATCTTTTCTTGCTTTTCTTTATCGGTATTGTAAACAACAGAATCCGCACTCATCACGCCGGCAAGCACCTTTACATACGTAATACGTCCGACAAATGGATCCACTACGGTTTTAAATACCTTCGCACATAGCTTTTCCTTTTCATTTGTTTCCAATACTACGTCTTTTCCCTGTTCATCATGTACGGTGATACTACCGGATTCCCCATACGTTGGGAAATACTTAATGATCAAATCCATCAAACGCTCAATTCCGACACTATGCGTTGCACTGCCGCTAAACACCGGACGAATATCTCCGCTGCGTACTCCTAGGCGCACACCACGTGTTAATTCCGCTTCACTGAATTCCTCGCCGCTGAAAAATTTTTCCATCAGCTCATCATCGCCCATTGCCACTGCTTCGGCAATTTGATCCTTATATCCCTTAACGATATCCACCATATTCTCCGGAACCGGCTGGGCTTTTTGTGAATTTGCTAGTGGTCCTTCAAAATACCATGCCTTATCTCTTAAAATATTGACAGAACCGATACATTTTCCATTTTCCATGATGGGAACCTCAAATGGAATAACGCTCTTACCAAAGCTATCACGCAGGGTTTGATAGGCGGTATCAAAAGAAGTATTTTCTTCATCTAATTTATTTACAAAGAAGATGGTCGGAAGATTGTGCTTTTGCGCTTCCTGCCAAGCCTTCTGTGTACCCGGCTGTACGACATCTTTTGCATCAACAACGATCAAAGCACTATCGCCAACCGCAACCCCTTCTTCTACTCCGCGAATAAAATCGGCATAGCCCGGTGTATCCAAGAAGTTGATCTTACAATCTTTCCATTCAATCGGTACAAGGGTTGCATACACCGAAATGCCACGACGGATTTCCTCTGCGTCATAGTCAATAAGAGAGCTTCCTTCACTTGTTACACCAAAGCGATCACTGGCCTTGGTGAAGTATAGCATAGATTCCAATACCGCTGTTTTTCCAACTCCGCTATGGCCTAGCACAACGACGTTGCGTACTTCATGTGATAAATAATCTCGCATCTTCCTAACCCCCTTATTTCAAAATCGGCTTTAGCTGCGCCAAGCATTCACTGCGTACATAATGGATTGCCTTATTGCCTTCCTTATCTACCAAATCCTTATCAGCCCCATGTCCCAACAGATCCTCTACTAAGCTAGCATAGCCGCCATAAGCTGCACGCATCAAAGCAGTTGTTCCGTTATTATCACCTAAATTTACATCGGCTCCACGCTTTAACAATAAATTGATCGTATCCTTTTTAAAAGCAACACATGCCTCCATCAAGGCACTGCGTCCGGCTTCATCTTGTGCATTGATATCTGCACCGGCATCTAATAAGACTTCTACACAGCGATCGTTGCCTAAGAAAGCCGCACGCATCAAAGCGGTACGTCCGCGATCATCTGCCACATTCACATCGGCACCGGCTTCAATCAATTTCTTGCAAATGGTCTTATTGCCTTTTTTAGCTGCTCCCATGATAGCTGTTTTTCCCTTATTATCCTCTAAGCTTACATCGGCACCGTTATCCAACAACACACGTACAATATCCTTATAATCACGTTTAGCCGCACGCATCAAGCCGGTACGTCCATCACCGTTTTGATAGTTAATATCACAGCCCTTTGCGATTTCCGCACATACGGTCGCAAAATCTCCATTGGCACATGCGTCCCAAAAAGCTTTGTTAAATGTCTGATCCATAATAATCTCCTCCTTATTGTTCTGCTATCGATCAAAACGTTGGTAAAAAAATAGACGCAAAGCAAATTTGCCTCACATCTATTGAAAACCATATTGAAATGTTGGACCGAATGGTCCATCTTGAAGTGCTTTGTCATATACTTTGCCAACCATTTGTTTCATACAACTCACACTCCCTTCCTTTTTGATACTTCCATTTTAACGCAAATACGCAAGATTACAAGGGCTTCCATAATAATCCTTTACTGATTTTTCCAAAAACCTACCGATTTTGCCAAAACTGTAAGATCTACCTCTTTCTCCTCTGTCTTTTCAAGGATTTCTAAATTCTGAGACTTCTTCATACAATGAAACTATGGATCCTCAAAAACAAAAGCAATTTGTACTTCAGCTCCTATATTACGGAAGCATACTGGCACTGCTGTATGTTCTTTTCTATTATGTAATACCGTTATTTCTTCCTTTTTTGATTGGCTTTGCGATTGCCTATATCCTGCGCCCCATCGTTTTTCGCTTCACGCAAGGAAATCATATACGTTTATACTCCACCGCACTACTCTTTCTATTTTATTGTTTTTTAGCCCTCCTCTTGTTTATCGCAGCCCTTAAGGGAATTTTGCTTTTACAAGATCTCATGGAGCAGCTGCCTGCGTTTTATCAGCAATACATCGCTCCTTACCTTGCACAATCCGACCTTCAAGTAAGCAACCTTTCAAAAGAACTGCCCTTTGCTGATATCCTGCATTCCCTACTCATACAACTTCAACAATCCCTCGCCTCCTTTCTTTCAAAACTAACCTCAGGCTTCCTTTATACCATCAGCAAGCTAATGCTTTCCTTACCTAACATTCTATTTGCAATGTTTCTTTCCATCGTTTCTTCCTTTTTTATCAATGCCGATTATCAAGGCATTACCACCGCAATTACAAGCAAGCTGCCAAAAGCGTGGCGAGTAAAGCTGCTGCGTACCTCAAAACTTGTAAAAACAACCTTGAAACAAATGGCAAAGGCCTATGGTATATTGCTGCTATGTACCTTTCTTCAGCTTTGGCTGGGACTTGTCTTATTAAAAGTTCATAAAGCAGCGTTCATCGCTTTTGGCATTGCACTGTTTGACATGCTGCCGATTCTTGGCTGCGGTGGTATTCTTTTACCTTGGGCATTTGTTTCCTATATCGGCGGCAGCACCAAGTTGGCAGTCGGTTTGCTACTTTTAAATCTTATCATCGGAATTATCCGCAGCATTTTAGAGCCTAAAATTTTATCTTCCAAGCTTGGACAGCACCCTTTTGTTACCCTTATCGCCATGTATGTCGGAGGCAAGTTATTTGGAATTTGCGGTATGCTTTTGGCTCCTTTTGTATGTATGCTGATACAAAAGCTGCAACAGGAAAACTAACGCTTTGATCCTGTGCTATAATAGCTATAATAAAAGAAAAAGAGGTGATAATATGCTAAAGGAAATTGAAAAACGCAGAAGTATTCGTCAATATTTAAACAAGCCAATCGAAAAAGAAAAGCTCAAGGAGGTCCTTCATGCCGGTATGTGTGCACCATCGGCTCGCAATACCCAAAGTACACGCTATATGATCGTAACCAATCGTAAAGCACTTGATGAAATGCCAACCTTACAGCCCTATATGCAAATGATGAAACAAGCTCCTTGTGCTATCTTGGTTTTCGGTGATCTGCATTGTGAAAGCAATCCCACATACTTGTATGTCAATGCCAGTGCGGCAATCGAAAATATGTTGCTAGAAGCTGTCCATCAAGATCTAAGCTGTTGTTGGTGTGCAATCGGTCCTCGTGAGGAACGCATCGCCGCCTTTCGTAAATATTATGGCATAGATGAACAGCTCTTGCCGATTGCCGCCATCGCAATCGGTTATGGAGCAGAAGAAAAGACACAAGTTCCTGCCTTTGATGAAACAAAAATTTTAAGCATCATCGAATAAATGCAAAAGCTCCTTAAGGATCTATTACAATCCTAAGGAGCCTTTTCTTTATAAAAGCGGATCGATCGTTTCGTGATTGATGCTGCTAAGCATCTGTGCACTATGATCGAATTTAGCTTGATCCACTTCATTCAGTTTTAATTTCACGACCTCACGTACGCCATGACGATTGATGATTGCCGGTACACCGATATATAAGCCACGTTGTCCATACTCGCCACTTTGATAAGCCGATACGGTCAAAATCACATTTTCATCATTGAATATGGCTTGTACCAAGCGATTTAAAGAAAGCCCGATGCCATAGTATGTTGATTTCTTGCGCTTTACGATTTCATAACCTGCTTGTTGAACCTGTGTATAAATATCATGCAGCTGTGATAAATCCTTACCTTGCTCATCTAAAACATCTAAAAGCGGTTTACAGCCGACATAGGCATTGGTCCAAGGCACAAAGCTGCTGTCCCCATGCTCTCCCATGATATAGGCATGGATATTGTTGCTGGATACATTCAGATATTCACCCATTAAATAACGAAGTCTGGCACTATCTAACAATGTACCGCTGCCGATCACCCTTTCCTTTGGCAGACCACTTACCTTTTGCACAACATAGGTCATACAGTCCACCGGATTGCTGGCAATGACGATGATGCCATCAAAGCCACTTGCCATAATTTGTTCGGTTACGCTTTGCATGATTTTCGTATTGCGCGCCGTTAAATCCAAGCGTGTTTCCTGTGGTGTCTGTGTTACTCCGGCCGTTATCACCACAATACCGGCATCTTTGCATTCCTCATAGCCTCCTGCCTTAATGCTCAGCTTTCCCTGTGCATAAGGCAAGCCATGTTGTAAATCCATCGCTTCTCCGATTGCCTTTTCTTCATTCACATCAATCAATACCAGTTCGTCAATTCCACCGGTATTTAAAAAACTATATGCCATGCTCATTCCGACAAAGCCGGTTCCAACAAGCACGACCTTTCTTTTTTCATTCATAAAAGCACCTCCTTTTTCTTTATTATAGCAAAAATAACATCATCTATCCTATTTTTACAGATCATCTACCAAGGCACTGGATTTCGCATAGGCAGTTGATTTCGCCTCAAAGAAATCGGTCTTGATAATATTCGCATTGGAATACATAGACACCCATTCCATCGAAGCCGGTTCTTTTTCATATCCATCATACAAGCTGCCAAAACCAAGTGCATTGCTTCTTAAATTTCCCAGGTAATGAATATAATCCGCTACCATTTCCATGGTCAAGCCTTCCATGCGCTCTCCAAGCACATACTCTGCCCACTTGATTTCTTCCTCTACTCCATGCTTCAGCATACCTTTATATATCTCAATATGCTCTGGTGTAAAAAGCTGCGGCTCTTCCTTCTTCAATTCCAACAGTATGGAGCGAAACAACCAAAGATGCGTATTTTCATCACGATTGATATAACGAATTTCCTGTACGGAACCGGGCATCTTTCCCATACGTCCGAGATTATAGAAAAACATAAATCCGGAATAAAAGTAAATACCCTCTAAAATGTAATTGGCAATCAAGGTCTTGATCAAATGCTCTCCATCTCGATGCTCCATGAAATCATTATACAAATCACCGATAAACTTGTTACGTGCTAACAAATGCGGATCGTCTTTCCACTGATACAAGATGGCGTTGCGCTCCTGTGGTGAACAAATAGAATCCAGCATATAGCTATAACTTTGCGAATGCACTGCCTCTTGAAAGGCTTGGATCGTCAAACAAAGATTGACCTCATTGGCAGTGATATATTCGCCGATATTAGGTAAATTGGCGGTTTGTATGGAATCCAAGAAAATCAAAAAGGATAAGGTTTTATCATAAGCGTCCTTTTCCGCCTTTGACAGCTTTCGATAATCCTTCACATCTTGATTAAGATTGATTTCTTCCGGTATCCAAAAGTTGTTCATTGCCTGTCGATACCAATCGCTTGCCCAAGTATATTTCATGTGGTTAAAATCATTTAAATTGGTCGTATTGCCGTTGATCATTTTACGTAGATGAACATCAATATCCCCATGCTCATTAAAAAGCGGTTTTCGTTGTAAATTCATAGCTGCCTCCTTACGCTGCACATGATTCGCATTCCTCAACCTCTAAGGATTTGCTGCGAATATAGTAGATGGTTTTTACCCCCTGCTCCCATGCTTCAATATAAAGATTCAGCACCTTACGCAGAGTAAATTCATTGGTGATATATAAATTAACCGATTGGGCTTGATCAATATGACGCTGGCGTACACCGGCTGCTCGAACGATCCAGCTTTGATCGATCAAATGTGCCTGTTTATAAAGCCAAAAGGTTGCCGGACTTAGATCCGGTGCAACACGGGTAATCATACTGCCCTTTTTCTCCTCCAAGAAATATTTATTCATGATCGGATCAACACCGGCACTGGTACCGGAGATGATCGAAGTGGAACTGGTTGGCGCAACTGCCATCAAATATCCATTACGCAAGCCGTTTTCCTTTACTTGCTTACGCAGATTCCTCCATTTTTCATCAACATAAGATCGCTTATCAAAATAGCTTCCCGTAGCATAATCACTGCCTTCAAAGCAAGCATAGCTGCCCTTTTCCTTTGCTAAATCACTACTTGCTTCCAAGGCATAGTAATTGATTTTTTCAAACAGCGTATCGACAAACGCCAAATGTTCCTCACTTTCAAAGCGCAAACCTTGCTTTGCCAGCATGTGATGATATCCACTCACTCCTAAACCGATCGGACGATAACGGCGATTGGTAATCTTCGCATAGCTTAAAGGATAATAATTCAAATCAATAACATTATCTAGTGCCCGTACCAATACACGAATGACCTCACGCAATTCGCTATCGTTTTGCACATCAAGATTTCCTAAGGTAAGAGAGGCAAGGTTACATACCACAAATTCTCCGGCTTTGCTTCTTTCCACAACGATGCTTTCTCCATCAACCTCTACGATTTCCTTTTCCAACAGCTCCAACGGTTTCATATTTTGAGCTATCTCCGTACACAGATTACTGCAATAAATCATACCTTCATGTCCGTTTGGATTCATACGATTGACATGATCCCGATTAAAGGCAAACGGAGTTCCGGTTTCCACCGCCGATTTCAAGATCAAACGCACAATATCCTTTAACAGCATTTCACGTTTGGATATGCGAGGATCATTTACACATTCAAAATAGCGCTTTTCCCATTCTTCACCATAGTAGTCCTCTAAATGATATCCCATGGTCTTATGAATTTCATGCGGACACATCAAATACCAAGTAGCATTCAGATCCTCTTTTGCCATTCGCCAAAACAAATCCGGATAACAAAGTGCCGGAAAGATATCATGTGCCTTCATGCGATCATCACCGTTGTTGGTTCGTAAATTCAAAAACTCCGGCAAATCCTTATGCCATACATCTAAATACACAGCAACTGCCCCTTGACGAACACCGAGCTGATCGACGGCTGTTGCGGTATCATTAACAAGCTTGATCCAACGAATGATTCCTCCGGCAGCTCCCTCGTAGCCACGAATATCGCTTCCACTGGCACGTACCTTACCGAAGTAAAGCCCCATACCTCCACCATACTTGGATACCTGGGCAAAGTTTTCAATGGATTTATAAATGTTCATCAAGGAATCATCGACACAATCAATGAAACAGCTGGATAACTGATGATATGGACGGCGGGCATTCGACATGGTCGGTGTTGCCATGGTTGCCTTTAGGCTGCTTAAGACATCATAAATCTTTTTTGCCCACACAACACGTTCTTGCTCCGGAATTGCCAAATGCATTGCAATTCCCATAAACATTTCCTGTGGTGTTTCTAAAATATCATGATTATGCGCACGCATCAAATAGCGTTTCACAACCAATTCCAAACCACTGTATGTAAAAAGCTGATCCCGCTCATCTTTCAGGTATGCCTCTAATTCCGCAATATCCTTTTGGGTATAGTTTTCTAAAATATAAGAGCCATAATATCCTTCCTTAGTAAGATACGCCAATTTTCCATAAAAGTCCTGAATGCCTAATTGCTGCATACGAGCTGCAATATCGTTATGCATACGGTATGCAAAAAGACGAGCTGCAATGTACTCCCATTTCGGTGCATCTTTGGAAATCATTTCTACACTTGCTCGAATAAGCATTTCCATGCGTTGTTCACTATTCATCGTTTCCTTTAAAAAGGTACGCAGCTTCGTTAATAAGGCAGACATATCGTAGACTTCCATATCGAAGTCCTTTTGGATATGCAAAAAAACTTCCTTAAGCCCTTCATCCTGTACCTCTTCCACAAGAGATTTCAACGCCTTGCGCTGTTCGCTTCGTTTTGAGCGATATAATATATAATTCTTGGCAACTTGAAAATAGGAATGCTTCATTAAGGCTTCCTCAACCTTATCCTGAATATCCTCCACTCGACTCCCCTCGCTAAGCTGAGATGCAATTTCCACTGCCATGATATGCAGCTGTTCTTCTTCAATGGGAAGCTGGGTGCTTCTAAATGCCTTACGCATAGCATCTTTGATTTTTTCCTCATGAAAGCTTTGTATGCTTCCATCTCGCTTTACTATGTTCATGTTTCAGCCTACTTTCTGTGCTATTAGTATAACCATCACAAAAGCTTCTACGCAATTCATTTGCTCATGGATTCGATATTCCTATTAGCATTTTAATAGGAAGATTAAAAGTAGGGTTGAAAATTGATAAATCTAACGGCAAACACAGTTACACACCATCAGAATATGTTTTATAATCTTGTTGTCTAAATGTTGTTTTTTTTCATATCTACATTATACACGAAAAGACAGGACTACCGTTTGGCAATCCTGTTCTTTTTTTATTTTAGAGCTATTTCAACTGTTACAACCCCTGTTTTATTATCATTTTATTTGTATTACTAAGCATTAAAATCTACTTTCAACTTCGCTGAACTAAAAAACAAAAAGCAAAACAAATTGGAGAGAGACACTAACCTCTCCCCTTTTCAGTTAATAAAAAAGAGACTAAACTATGACAAAAGAAGAATTTGACAAATTACGATGTGAACCAATTAAGTTATTTAATAAAGAACTTCTTTATACCGACCTTCGAGTAAATAATCTTCACTTACCAGACAATATCTATCGTTACGAGCTTCGCCATGATGATAAATGTCAAGATAACCTATGTGAAATAGCACCTAGAATTCTTATTAATTTTCAAGGTACAATTCTATCAGATAAAAAAATCAATTTAGGAAAACAAGGATATCGTTTGATTGATGAAGATAAGGATATCCAACATCTTGGTAAAGACAATATGACCGTAAATGATATTTACATCAACAAGAAATATACAACGAATGGAAAGATAATCTCAATATATCCTTTAGTATACTAATTGGTATACTAAAAGTAGACTAATGAGTAGCCTATTTTTGACGGAAGATATTATTTGCGTAATGTATCAGCTGACGAAAAAGCTTCAAATGATATGTTAAGAAAAATGCTTGCTACTTCTGATTCTGATATTTTACGTCAAAAACTTCACCATTACAAGAATTAACATTTACTTCTTTATTCGGAATATTAGCAGGAAATGGAATCCATCATAAACCTACAAAAGAATTCTATTCAAATTATGGATTATTAAATAGGGATGGAAAATTTAATTTCACATTTTTATATAGTTTAGTGAACAATATGCTTTAATAAATGCAGATACAAGCACTGTTCTATTATAGCTTACTATTTCTGTAGATTCTATTTAATAGCCATTCACCATCAAGTCGTTGACGTTAATGGCATAAGCTAAGTAGAAAAAAAGATGATTGAAATCATAGTATCAATCACCTTAACTTAATCTTATTTCTTTCTATCTAATTGATGCTTTTGCACCCACTCATCAATTACTTCTTCATTCATACCTAAGCTTGCAAAATCTAAATACTCCTCATTTTTTCCATCTTTTACAAAGAATACCCCCGGAGTAGAATAGAATTGTGGGAAATGCGGCAAAATAATATCTAAATTTTCTTGTTCACTACGATCTTCCATATCAAGTACCACTTCATACATCACAACATGATGCGTTTTTATATATTCTTCAAATACCTCATGAAACTCACTGCAATAACCACAATAGCTTGTTGTAAATACAATAGGAAAGGTTTCTTTATTCGAAAGCTTTTCCTGCATTTCATCTAGTGTAATAGTAACAATTTTACCGGCACTCTCATTTCGCTCGTAAGCATCTTTGGAGCCGCACCCTACAAGCATACATATACAGAATACGCCTAAAATCAGCTTTTTCATTACATCACTCACTTTTTTCATAATAGCAATATATTATATAAGTTTATTCCAAATCCGTACAAACAGCTCCTAGAGCCTCATAGCTTGCTTTCATTTTTACTACATGAAACTTACCATCTTCAATTAAATCTTTTAGACTTGGATCTTCCTTTAACAGCTTATCCACATCAACTTTTCCATAGTCGATTTTTCCATAGGTTGTAATATTTGATTCATCGTATGTATAATCAAATTCAATTGCCTTATCTTTTTCCATCTTTTTCTTCTGTTCATCATATGCTTTTAACATATCATTTACCATGTTCGTCATTTCTTCATTACTAACATCTTCGGATTTATATAATGTAATATTTTCAATAGTTTCTGTGTTCACAACATCAAGACCTTGATATCCGATTTTAATATTTGTTTCGATATCCATTACATTATAGTAATCCATTCTTTTACAATTAACATATTTGATTGGTTTTTCTTCTGCCGCATTACAACCACTACACAACAATAAAGCTGCTACCAAAATTGTCATCTTCAGTTTCATTCAACTACCTCTATCTATTTTTATACTTTTTTAAATCTTTATTAAACTTTGAAAAGAGTGAAAGTTTAATCCTCTCACTCTTTATGTTCAATTATTGTCTGCTTTTCTTTCGAAGCAATACAAGTCCTGCACCTGAAAGCAATAACAGAATAAAGATATTTGCTAAATTTGTTACATCTCCGGTATTTGTTTCATCCTTTGAACCGCCGGATTGATTACCAGGGTTTTCTGGATCAACAGGTTGAATTGGACCTGTAGGATTATCTGGATCTACCGGTTTATCTGGATTTTCTTTGTCAGTTAATCCTTCAATCGCATTTTTCAAATTAGCATACGCAGTATCTACTTCGTCCTGTGTTGGATTTTCCTTTTCTAGTACAGCATTTGCTTCAAACAATGCATTTTGGAATGCTGCCCAACTTTCGTCAGTATAATTACCCTGTTCGGTATCTTTATACTTATTAACAAGTTGCTCTAAGCTTGAAGTATCAACTGGTTCAGATGGAACTTCTCCATACAATTTCATCTCAGCAATACGTGCATATTGATTATCTTCACTTTGTACTCTACCTACTGCTTCAAGAACTGTCAATTTAACATAATTTGCATTAACTGGAGCAAAGCGTGCATTTACAGTAACATTTTCATTTTTCAAATATGCATCATAGTCTACTAGTCCACTAGTTACGTTTGTCCAGTTTTGGCCGTCCATGCTTACAGAAATACGATAATTTGTTACACCGCCGTTACGTGCAGTATGAGAAATAAATGTTAATTGTTCTAATGTGTAAGTCTTATTTAACTTAACAACTACATCTTTTGGTAAACCTACATTAGATCCGCTATATGGGGATTCCCAATAAGTTGATAAATCACCATCGAACATTTTGTCCGCTGTATTGGATTCACTGTAAAGCGCATCTGCTGATTCAATATGTCCAGATAATAGTTTTCCTTCATCAACTGGTTTCGTTTCCAAAGACATAACCGCGTTACGTAAAGCTACTGTAGCATTATCAACCTCTGCACGTGTAGCATCAACATCACTATTAACCTTCAATGCTTCTGCTAACGCCTTTTCAAACTTAGCATAAGATTCCGCAGTGTAATTGTCAGCAGCTAAGTTTTTGTAATCTTCAATAAGCTGTGCTAATTCTTTCTTATCAGCACCTTTAACTACTCTAACTACATAAGATGCTGTCTTTGTCTTATCCGCAGCAGATGTTAAGGTAATTGTTGCATCACCCTCTGATACACCGCGTACTTTGTAAATAGGGTTTCCGTTTTTATCAGCTAAAGTAACAATGCTTGCAACTTCCGGATTGCTACTTGTTACTGTAAAGAATTTATTAGGACATTCTTCTGGAGTGATAACTGCTTTCACATCTGATAAATAACCTACAAAAATTTCTTTTGCATTGCTGTCTGCTGGTTTAATTCCTTCTACCGGTACACCAGTTACCAAATTAAAGTCGATTTCTCCCAATGTCAACATACGGTTTTTCTGAGGATCATCGTACTGTGCAGTACCTGATGATGAAAGGAATTCAATATCTACCTTTTTAACCAATTCATTAGATCCGGTAACAAATTCGTAAGCATCTTGTGGCTTATCAAATGTAATTACCTTCGGTTCAACCTTATCATCTGCAAAAGTAATCGTTGCCTTAACACTTGTTAAGTACCCGTTGCTGTTTGCAGTTGCATTATCAGAATTGCGAACTACGAAATTCGTTAATGAACTAGGTTTTTTAAATTCAAAGTGCATAGTAGTCGGTACTTTTACATAAGCTGGAAGCTTTTCGGCATCTGCTGATTGTGCTGACCACTTAAATTCAAATTCACGACCGTTTGTTCCATTAAACAATGCATCATATCCACCAGCTTGAAGAATCTTATTAACATTAGTTCCATCATCTGTTGTCAGAACATCATTTGTCATCGTAATGTTAAAGTCATTCAATGTATATTCTTTCGTTGTTTCTACTGGAACATCTGGAATTTCTGGAGTTTCATCTGTATTCGTTACAACTTCATTATGATTTGGCCCAATCAATGTTACTTTATTCAATTCAATTGCTTCCGCAACATTTGTAAGATTTGTTTTTGCCTTCATCGTAATCGTTGCAAGAATACCAGACCCTTCATATACAGGCTTATTACCGCGATTTACATAAGCTAAATTCACATAAGCTGTATTATCAGAATCGTATGTTTTATTAACTGTCAAATCTTCCATCTGTGCAATCAACGCGCTCTGTTCTGCTTTTTGGAATTCTAATTTGCTAGGATCATAGTTAATTACCTGTCCGATAGCATTTAGATTCTTAACATCTTCGGCATATACATCAATTGTAAATGTATCTCCTGCATTTACGCTTGTTGCACTTGGCAATAGCAATGCATTTCCGGAAACAGAACCTTCCTTTTTAGTACCGCCATCTAGATTAAACATTGTATAAGTGTAATCATAAACATCGTAAACACCGTTCATATTGATGTCCATACTATAGTTTTGAACCTGATTAGCAAATGTTGGATTATCCTTTGTTGATAAGCCTTTATAAGTCATCAAGTTCTGATAATCTGATTCCGTTACCTCATCTCTACCTTGAGCACTGATACTTCCGATTGCAAATGGACTTGTACCATCTTTCTTATACACAGATAATTCATTCGCAGCGAAGAATCCACCAACAGATTTTGTAGCAATCAACTTAACATAGCGTGCAGATTTTCCTTCTAAAGAAACTTCTTTTTGACTGTCTTTAACCTCTGCATCTTTTTGATATGTCCAAGGATTGCTTGCTCCATCGTGTACTTTTTCCCAATTCTTACCATCAAGACTAATATAAACGTCCATCTGAGAAACAGTACCATTACTGCTTACACCAACAGGTCCATCACCTGACTGACCTGTACCACGTGGTGTATATACGAATTTATCCAACTGATATCCAGCACCCAAATCCATGATCAATGGTTCAGCCTTAGATACCGCATCTCCATTAGTTGAGTGGAAAATTGTAGATAAATTGTGGTCAGTTGCATTTTTCAATGCTCCCCATGCATCTCCACCATTCCAAGTAACCTCTACATCAGGCACATTTCTCCATGGATCTTGTAATGATGAAGTTGTTTGTTCTTCACTCCATGCTGAATAGCCATCTTTGTTTCTAGAACGAATCTTATAAGTATGTGCTGAATTGTAAGCTAAATCTACATGATTATAGCTTGTTGTCTTTTCATCACCTACTGCATAAAGTACACCGTCAATCATCATTTCATAGCTTGTAGCTTCTGGTACAGTTGTCCATTCAGCTAAAATGCTTGTCGGAGTTTTCTTTTCTTCATCGAATTTTAATGTAGGCACAGCTAGTTTTTCGTTCAGCTCGTCCTTCATGTGCAATGCTTCGCTGTCGTTTTCAAATCCGTTTACAACCAATACCTGTTCATTTTGATTTACATCTGTCTTAGGTAATGAAACGTATAGCTTAGGTGTTGTAGTGATTTTTGTATTCTTGAATTCTTCTCCGTCCATTGAATATTTATTCAAGTTAGGAGATTCATCATAGAAATATACTGCTTCGTTTTTCTTAGCTCTTGCTTCAAAATCAGCATAATTTTTTGCTTTCTCCAAGCTTACCTTAGAAGCTCCATTCTTCGCTTCTAATGAAGAAGGCTCTTTTGAAACATTTACAACGAAAGTTGTATGACGGTTAGAATTATAACCATTGTAATTTCCATTAGATTTTCCGATTGTTAAGGTAGCTTTATCACCATCAACAACAGAAGTAATATGGGTCTTGACCTGTCCGCCATAATTTCTTGATCCGTTAGCAAGATCTAAAGAAATACCATCATCTTCGATTAAATCAAATGAAGATTCTTCATAAGGATAGAATTCAACAATTCTTCTTGTTTTATCTAGACCTTTAGGGTTATCCTCTGTAATTGTCATTGGGTTATTATTCTCTTCATACATTGGAATAATAGATCCGTTTTTAACGAACAATGGTAACTTCCAAAGTGGTGCATCAAAGTTGTTGATAACCTGTCCGCCTTTATATTGTTCACCTGTAAAGTAATCAATCCAAGTATCTGCTGTAGATGGAAGATAGATATTATTTCGAATATCATCACCATTTTCCTTCATAGCTGTATCCTGATAAACAGGAGCAACTAGGAAATTATCTCCATACATAAACTGGTACTGAGTAGCAGTGCTGAATGTATGAGCGTTTGCTTCCTCTAGGAACATTGCACGAATCATTGGTAAGCCATCTACGGATTCATGTGCGTATGTATAAAGATAAGGCATCAATTGTGCTTTCAACTTCAAATACATACGGTTAATTGAAGTATAAGGATCACCGTTGTTATAAGGTTTTTTAGGTTTTGCACCCCAACCGTCCATATCTAGCATTGTCTGAGTAAATGTTTTGAACTGCAAATCACGAGTAGTAATCAAACTGGAACCACCGAAGATACCATCAACATCACTACCGATATTTGGATTACCACTTAAAGACTGTCCGATATATGTTGGAATATGGAATCGGATATATTCCCAATTTCCACCTTCTTGATCGCCTGTCCAAACGCTAGCATAACGTTGGAAGCCTGCCCAACCATCTAGTGATACAAGTGCAGGACGTTTACCGCTTGTAGATAGAATATCATATCCGTCCTTTACGGAATTCAATGACATAGAATACCCTTGTCCTACCCATGCAACGTCTGTTTTAAGCGCAGATACTCCACCGTTTTTAACTTCCTTTTTGAAATCTCGTAATGTTTGGAAGCCCTGATAATGAGAATCCTTTTCACTATCCTCAGGTGTCAATGCCGCTTGTGTCCATAATCCGGTACGAACACCACGTGCTTCTGCGTAATCTGTAAATTTCTTCAGGTTTGCAACGTTAGCATCAATAGCTGCAGTCATACGTTCCGTACCTTCACCAGCTTCACGCTTCTGATAGTAACCATTCTGTCCGTATCCACAGCCGTATCCGTCATTTGGTAGGAACCAACCTAACGGCATATCATATTTAATATGTCCGTCAATAACAGCCTGTGCGGAGTATTTTTGAGTATCCTCATTGATAACACCCTTAAATTTATCCTTATCTACTGTCGGCCCTTCATTATTTAAAGACTCGGCATATGTTCCTTCCGGAATAACATAGCCTTCAGCTTGACCTAATTCTTGGTATTTTTTACCATCTTCCAAAGTCCAGCCTTTATCTGACTCAGCTGTCCAACCATCACGGTTGTAGCAATTCAAATGAGCTAGGTAGAATGCATACTCAGGAAGTAGCGCTGGATTACCTGTTACATCGTAATATTCATTTAACACGGTTTCTGCAGTTTCGGCAACTGATTTTTCTTTTCCGCTAGTTACAAAATAATACGCATCAAATTCATTTTCGTTATGTGTAGTTGCTACATTAGAAATACCGTTTCCAAAGTTATAACTACCCTGTGCAAAGGTATTTCTTAATACACCATAACCGTTTGTAGACCAATAGAATGGATTTGGTGAAGCTACACCACCATCTGTCCATCCACTTTCGTTTGCGATGTTAATTGTTTTACCTTTGTGCGTAAAACGTCCGTTTTGTGTTCCCCCTCCAAAAAAGTATTCATCACTTTTTTGTTCTAATTGCTGCACTGTTTGGTTACCAATGCTCAATGGCGCTGATTCATCCAATACAGTTTCATTTGCTTCGTTGACAATTGACATTTCCGCAGTATTTTTATCAAGAACAATCGTTGCTCCGCCTGCACTGATTTTATAAGCTGAGCCGTCATCGGTAATTTTTGCTTCCGGCTTGCTATACACATTAGAATCATCTGATTGTGCTTGAATAGTTGCCTTATGGCTTTGACTTCTTGGAGTGGCATATTCGCTAAACTCTCCTGACGGATCGACATTATAACGGAAAATACCGTCCTCTAAGAATGTGATTCGACCTTTAACCTTTCCCCCGTTGAAGCTAATATCGACAATGTTTTTATCTTTCCCCACAGTAACACTATCGACACTTGCTAATACACCTTTAAAAGAAGATTCGTCTTTTGCATAAATCGGTGTGGCTGCAAATGGTACGCATGTAGTAAATGCCATCGCTGATGCCAAACACAATTTACCCACTTTCGTTTTAATCATAAATTTCTCCTTTCCCGCAGATTTAAAAATAAAACGCTTTGTAACACCCTCTACTTCAGATAGAATTTAAGGCCTTCTTTCTGTTTCCAACCCCTTCCTTTTTATAATCATATAATCCTTATCCCAAAGAATTATATAATTACCTTGATTTAATTCCATAAAGACTACCTGTTTCTTTCTTATCATTTAAAGATTCATGTAAATCCAAATGTAATTAAAATGTTTAAGCTAACCGCAGAGTGTTAGAAAGCCCTTACAGCATATATTATATCTCAATTTAAAATAATAGTTTTTGTATTTTTAAACATTTGTTTTGCACTTTTTAATATTTCAGAATAAATTAAAGCTAATAAATATACATATACCTTCATTTTTATCCTATCATACCCTATCATAATAAAAGCGCTTTAAATTCGTATAGGGTGTGTGATACCTTTAAACTTAGATGCTGCCGTTTTAAAGCCTATTCAACATTATGTGTAAGTATCTTTGACATTTTGTATAAATACTTTTTTTGCTAAAATCCCCCGCATTTTTATTTTGTTTATAGAAGAAAAAATGCTAACAATGGAAATTTAAACTTATGTGTGATTTTATCATAGATTTATTTAATATTGATAAAGAGATAATCAAAAATATTGAAAACTTTTTCTCGGTACATAAAAAGTGGGCACATTGATCCCACTTTTTATTTACATCTTACTTGGCATAAAGATTATTACAAGCTCATAATTTTATTCTATTCTTTATTCGCTTTTTTCTTCTTCATTCCAATTAAAGCAACACCACCGGCACTAGCCAATAACAACATAGAATATAATGCTGCATTTGTTGTATCGCCTGTATTTGTTGAATCACCATTCGGTTTTTGACCTGCTCCATTATTACCATCAGGATTTTGACCATTGCCTGGATTATTTGGATCTGGTAGTGGACTAATTGTTGGTAATTCAGCATAAACCTTAGCTGCTTCACTCAACAACGCTTTTGCATCATCTTCAGATAATTGCTCATCTTTCAAAGCACTCTGAATACGATCCATCATATCACGTATTTGTTCCTGATGTTTATTTGAATAATTTTCCAAATCTAACTTAGCAAATTCATCATACAAATCCTTCAAAGCATCTTTTGTAGCTGTAGTTGCTTTTAAGACTAGTTTTCCTTCTGCATCTTTTAATGCTGTTTCCGCTGCTTTAATCTCTGCCAAAGTTTTCGGATTTGCAGCAACTTCTTTTGCTTTATTTAAAGCTGCAGAGAATGCATCTTTAGCGTCATTATCAACATATTTGTCCAATTCAATTCCTTCAGCAACCTTAATTAAGTTTTCTAAAGTAGTAACATCAAGCGGAAGCAATTTACCACTCAATTCTTCTAACTTAGCAACTTTTTCAGTTAATACGTCTAGATTGGTGATTGGCTCTTTTGCCAATTCTTCAACTTCGCTGATAAGAGCTAATAGTCCCTCTTGTCCGGCTGGATCGAATTTACTCAAATCCAATGCTTTTACAGCTGCGAAACGATTTAAAACATCAATTGCTTTTACAGCTGTATCTTTAGCACTCGTCAAGGCTTCTACCGCTTGTGTTACATCAGATTCTGTTGCACCTGCATTATCTACAACTGCTTGCGCTTTTGCAATTTCTTCTGTTAGATAAGCAACAACTTTTTCATCTTTTACAGTAGCTTTAAACTCACTAACTTCTTTAATCTTAGCTTCTAATGCACTCTTATCCAATGCTTTAACCGTAATCGTCATAGAAGCTGAAATATTTGCGTCAGTTGCCTTCTTAACCGTAATAGTTGCAGTTCCTGCTGCTTTGGCAGTTGCTACACCATTTTGATCTACTGATACAACATCTTCCTTATCACTGCTCCATACTAATTGTTCTGTAGAGTTAGAAGGAGTAGTAATTGCTTTTAACTGTTTTTGTTCAGCTATTACCATTTCCATTGCATCATTTTCGAAAGCAACATTTGTTACTGCCGCATTCGTAGTACCATAGAAATCTAATTCTGCGATAGATGCATAACGGTCATTGTTCTTTCCACTATCACCGATAGTTCCCAATGCGATGAACTTCACATATTGTGCTTCAACCGGAGCAAACTTAATCATCTTAGCTACTTCCTTGTTATCCAATTCATAGCCATTATTTGGAAGATATCCTTCAACTACCGGAGTAAATGTCTTGTTATCTGTACTTACTTCAATACGATAATGTGTAATGTGTCCATTAGAGCTACTTTGACGTGGTAAGTAATCAACTTGTTCTAACTGATAAACAGCACCTAAATCAATTACTGCATCTACTGGAAGTTTTGCACCCTGTCCATAGCTAGAATGCCAAATACTATCCGCATTGTTATCGATAATGTGATCTTTGATATCACTGTCTGCATAGTTTGTAACAGATATTACTTCCATCTGTCCTTCGTCAATATGATTTGTACTATCTGGTCTAGTATCATCAGAGCCTTTAAATTCCAAACCGGCAATAGCATTCAATAAATCAATTTCTGCTTTATCGACAGTAGCCTGATCTCCGTTTTTAACTGCTTCTTTAGCAGCTGCTAATGCTTTTTCCACTACATCAACAGAAGCAGAAGTGTATAGATCCTTTTCATTGACTACTTTTTCAGCTTCAGCGATTGCGGCATTCAAATCATCAACGAATGCTTTATCAGTTACCGTTACTGTCATTGTATCCTTCAACTTAGGATCAGCTTTTGAAGTAGCAGTAAGAGTAACTACTTCACCGTCGTTAAGTTTTTCTAGAGCCAATAGAGAGTAATAATATCCATTCGCATCAGAAGAAGTAATTACTTTAACTTTTGAGTTATCGCTTGTTACTTCATATAGCTTATTAGCTGCATCTTCAGGAGCAACAATAGCTTTTACAGGAGTTAGATGTCCAATGTGCAATTCCATTGTATCCTTTTCAAATACAATACTTGTTGGTTTTACACTTGCTGCTGAGTAAATAGCTACTTCACTTGTCGCAACACAATTTCCATCGGCAGTCGCAGGTTCAAGTTCAAGTTTTACATATTTTGCACTTGTTCCTTTTGGAAGTTCAACAGATGTATAGCCTTCGCTATCCGCAGTAGTTGCATTTACAGTAACCTTATCGCTAACCGGTGTCCAAGTATTCTTATCATCACTAACAAATACTTTGAATGAACCTAACTGACCATAGTGATTTGCTGATCTAGGTCTTACTCCAACCTTAGAAAGACTCATCTTATCCTTCAGTTCAAATGTGTATACCTGAGGGTGTGCATTTGCAGCATTTCCATAATTACTGTTTGTGTAAGTGCTGTTATTTTGGTCTAAGCTTGCCCAAATGTCATTTCCATCTCCAACTGGTCCATTTGATTTAGCTTCTGCCTTCACGATATCTTCGTGAGCAACCAAACGTTTTTCAACCATATCACTTGGTTCATTTGGTTTCACCGGATCTAAACCATTCACGTAGTTCAAGCTAGAACCGACTACCAATCCATGGGATAACTGCAAGTTGCTTAAATCTAATTCTTTATTAGCTTTTAAAGTAACAGTAGCTAACTTCATATCTCCATTTAGACTTGTCTGATTTCCAAGATTTGTTATAGTTGCATATACTCTATCTTTTTCATCAGTTTCTTCATGATGTAGATATTCATATACTTTTTGATTTCTTGTTTTTGCAGTTGTCTTTACAACAAAGTCATCATCACTGTAAGAAAGTGCACCTTTATCAAAAGATAATTCAAAATCAAATGCATAAACATTCTTCAATCCACTTCCGTAAATATCAACTGTGAATGTTTCGCCTGCTTTTACATTTTGTTTAGAAGGCACTGCACTTAATACACCGGAAGCATTTGTCTTTTCTTTTACCCCACCATTTAACTGAGTAGTCAAGACAGCAATATCGTAAGCATCAAAGATTCCGTTTTCATTCAAATCAAATTTATTTGCATCAGATTCATAGAATGCTCCACCTTTGCGTGCACCGGCTGCTTCAGGATTATGGCTATCTAACCAAACTTCGTCGTTATCATTGATAATACCATTTGCTTCAAAGTCGCCCGGCATTACTCCTTTATCCTTATCAACATGATATGGACGAATTTCGTATGCCTGCAAGAAGCCTCCGGCAGTTTCTACCAATTCAACCTTGATATATCTAGCCTTAAATTGTTCTAAATCCACTGTCGCATAACGTGCATTAACATTTTGTGTATTTAGTTTATTTTTATCTCCAAGTGGCCATTGCGTTGTTGGCGTAAGATTGATTTCTTCCCCGTCTTTATATTTCTTCCAATTTACACCATCGTTACTATAAGATAATTTGAATTTCTTAATTGTACCATTTGATCCATCTTGTCTAAATACATAGTCTAATTTATTGATAGAATAAATCTTCTTCATATCAATTGTGAATGATTTTCCATTGAATACACCTGCATCAGCAGAGCTATATTCTGTTACATCATCACCATCTACCATATATTCAAATTTTCCTGCATAAGCTGCTGGAGTATTTCCTTGATCATAAGACACTGTCATACCCTTAGGAACATTACGATATGGATCATCAAGTGTAGAAACTTCTTTCAATTCACTCCATTCAGAATGTCCGTCTTTATTTACAGAACGAACTCGATATGTGTGTTTTTCAAGATAGTTTAATCCAGAATGTGTATATGCCGGTTTTTCAAGCATAGAATATACAATACCATCAGCTTCAACATCATAAGAAGTTGCGCCTTCTACTTCGTCCCATGTCAATGCAATGGAATCAGAAGAAGGTTTGTATTCAATGTTTTTAGGAGCATCTAGGCTTGCATTTTCTCCGTCATTTGGAAGATTTCCATCATTAACAAAACCGTCAATTACTAATTGCTGAGCATTTTCAGTAGCATTGGTTTTTGCAAATTTTACATATAATTTCGGTGCAACCTTAACATCTTTCACCATTTCTTTGATTTTAGTTTCATGCTCATTTGCATAAGTTTCGATTGTTGGGTTTACATCATAGAAGAATACCGCCTCACCTGCATTTGGAGTTTTTGCATCAAATTCAGCCTTTGAATTTACTTCAACATTCTTTAAGGTTGAAGAACCGTTTTTAGCAGTCAGCTTGGTTGGCTTCTTAGATACATTTACTACAAATGTAGTGTTCTTTTCAGCAGAATATCCATCATAAGAACCAGTTACATTTACTTTTTCAGCAGTTAATGTAGCTTGTTTCTTTTCTTCATTAACAACAGATTTATAAGTCAATTCAGAGTGATTTCCATAAGAAATATTATCAATCACACCATAATCTTCATCTTTTTCTGTTTTATTTGTAATTGATTTTCCGTCATCTTCGTAAGCTGTATAAGTGCTTTCACCTTCCGGCCAGAACTCAACAATACGATTTGCACGATTGATCTTGTCCGGAGAGTTATTTTCTTCATACATTGGAACGATAGAACCGTTCTTTACAAATAATGGAAGCTTCCATAATGGTGCATCAAAGTTGTTGATTACAGTTCCACCACGATATTGTTTACCGGTAAAGTAATCAATCCAAGTTTCACCTTTTGGTAAATAAATATCGTTTCTGATATCTGCACCTGTTTCTTCATTCAATTCAGTATTTTGATAAACAGGAGCAACAAGGAATGCATCACCGAACATATATTGATACTGCATATTTTTACTGTATGCATAATCATCGTTAGGGAATTCCAAGAACATTGCACGGATCATAGGAAGTCCGGTATCTCCGTTTTTCGTATTCAAGTTAGATGCAGAAGCAGCACTTGTATAAATATAAGGCAACAACTGACCTTTTAACTTCAAATACATACGAGATGTACTCTTATATGGATCGGCAAATGCATGTGGAGCTTTTGTATAAGTACCCCAACCGTCCATATTCAACATCTGTGGAGTAAATGTTTTCCACTGATAATCACGAGTTGCGATTAGCGGTGCACCGCCATGAATACCGTCCATATCGGAACCGATATTAGGGTTACCACTTAAAGACTGTCCGATATAAGTAGGAATATGGAAACGGATATACTCCCAATTTCCACCTGCTTGATCCCCTGTCCAAACAGAGTTGAAACGCTGAGAACCTGCCCAACCATCAAGGGAAATAATGTTTGGACGCTTATTTACTTCAGTGGTAATTGTGTCATAAGCGGTTTTTACTCCATCTAGTTGCATTGAATAACCCTGACCAACCCAAGCAACATCGGTTTTTAATGTCGTAATACCACCGTTTTTAACTTCTTTTTTGAAATCTCTTAATAAATGCCAAGATGTATTGTTATTAGAATCCGGTGATAATTGGCTTTGTGTCCATAGACCGGTATCAACACCTTTGCTGTTTGCATAATCGGTAAATTCCTTTAAGTTAGCGACATTGGCATCGATTGCTGCAGTACGTTCCGCATTGCTGCTTCCATCAGCTTCAACACCACCGGTTACTTTATATCCGTTTTGTCCATATCCACAGCCATAACCGTCATTTGGAAGGAAATATCCTAATGGCATATCGTTTTCAACGTAACGATCCAATACTGCCTTTGCTGAGAATTGTTCAGGTGTCGTAACACCGGAAGGCACATTGTTTTTTGTAGTCGGACCTTTACCCATTAAGGATTCGGATTGTAAATTTTCTTTAATCTCATATCCGGTTCCGCCTGCTTCTGTCTGTTTAAATTCAGTTCCATCAGGATTTGTTGTTACCCAAGTTTTATTTCCTTTACTTGGATCGGCTTTCTGCTCACCATCTGCCCAAGCATCACGGTTATAACAGTTTAAGTGTCCTTCATAGAATCCATATTCAGGAAGTAATGCAGGGTTACCAGTTACCTTAAAGTATTCCTGTAAAATATCCTGTGAAACCTCTGCACCATTTGCTCCATCACTTACAAAGTAATAAGCATCAAATTCTCCTTCATCATGAGTTGCTGTTGCAGTCTCACTATTTGTTTCACCGAAATCATATTTTCCATCAGCAAATGTATTTCTTAAAACACCATATCCGGCAGTTGACCAATAGAATGGATTTGGTGAAGATACCTGTCCATCATTCCAACCGCTTTCATTTGCAATATTGATTGTTTTACCGGTATGAACAAAGCGTCCGTTCTGTGTTCCACCACCATAATAATTTTCATTATCATTCTTTGCTAATGTTTGAACGACACTGCGATCACCGATAGAAAGAGGTGATGTTTCTTGTAAAACAACTTTATTTCCGGATTTTACGCTCATCAACGCTTGCTGGTTGAATGTAACTGTAACATCACCTGCGGAAATCGTATATACTCCGCCTTGATTCGTTACAGTAGCTTCCGGGTGTTTATATTTATCAGAATCATCTGGATACTGCTGAATTCTTGCTTTGTGAGCGCTGGAACGTGGTGTAGCATATTCGCTAAACTCACCCTTTGGATCTACATTGTAACGGAAAATTCCATTATCCAAGAAAGTTAATTTTCCTTTGTATCCATTTGTGAATGTTACCCAAACAACATTCTTTTCACTCTTATCCGCTTCTACGCTTTTGATGCCGGATAATTGTTTGCTCAACATGTTTGTTTCTGCGTGAACTTGAACCAATTGCTGGTACCCTGTACTGCTTAGTACCATCATAAGGCTTAGTCCACTAGCAACAACCTTTTTAAACATAATATTCTCCTTTCAATCCTTTTTGATTTCATTGCGTTTAAAATTATGTTTTCTCGTTTTACCGATCGCTCCTCCCTTCAGCAACAATAATACAGTCATTGGCTCCAAAGTCGATGATTCTATCATTATTGCAGCTAAGCATTAGCAACGCATAGCGTATCTATACAATTCATAGATTCCCCCATCTTAAACCATATATAATCCGCTATGTATCCGCTTACATCACAGCTAAAAAATATAAACGGACAATTTCTTATGCCCATCAACAGAAATAGCTGTAACCGTTTACTCTTAAATTTTACTACTTTCGAATATCATCGTCTATATTTTTTGTTTGTACTTTTTAACATTTATTTTGCACTTTCCGGTTGCACAGAAAAATGAATATAATCAAAAATACAAATCATTTTTATATCTTTAAGCATAAAAGCATAAAAAAAGCACATAAAGTTTCACCTCCATATGCTCATTATTTTACTTTTTCTCTGAATTTTCCAATAGCAAACCAATACCATACATGGTTGCCGCATATACCAAACAAGGAATCACTGCTGCCAAAATACTTTTTAGTCCGGTAAACCATTCCGCACTTGGTTCCAATTGATAACCGGCACAATAATCTACAAAGGCTTGATAGCTGGTAATCGCAGAAAAGCCCATATAAATCAGCATACCGATTGCCAATACATAAAATAAACGAAATGGCAGTGTTGCCTTCTTTTTCTCTACATTTCCTGTTTTGTTTTCCATTTGAAATCTCCTTCTTATTTTCGAATACGATAATCATAGCTTTTTTTCTAAATGAAGTCAATAAGTGTCTTTTTCTAATCATAACTTAAACTCTCTTTATCGATTCTACACAATTCACCATACAAAAAAGACGCCAACGACGTCTTTTTTGTATGATAGGGAGAAAGTATGAAAAATTATTTGAGGGGGTTATTCATACAGCAAGGGTTCTATGATTATTATCCCTTGCTTGCTTATAGTATAGTAAAAAATAATATTTAAATTATGTCGAGACTATGTGAGATTGTGTGTTTTATCAAACAGTTCCTATACTTCTTAATTCGTTATGAGAATACATAGATGCCCGACTTTAATTTCACATCTTTATTATAAATCAGACTGTCTAGTCTTTCCCGGCAACAATACTTTTTCCATTGGAAATTTGTTTCTCTTTATAGATATTAAATTCTTTCATTCTTATGCGTATGCCATCTACAAGCTTTTCGATTCGATCATCGCTCATATCCGTAAACTGCTGATATTTTTTTAATACTGTTTGATATTCTTTATCTAAACCATCTAACTTGGATAGATCAAATCTTTCAAAATTATCAATGATTGATAAATAAGTAAAAAATTTCTTTTCTGTATTATAAAATAATTTCCCTTTTCCATCATAAAAATTCATATTTTTAGTAATCTCACTGCAATTCATCGATTGTCCCGTATCAAATAAAGGTGTTACCTTTTCCCATACAAGTGTTTCTACATTTCGAATAACACCGAAGTTTTTCATGTGCCTGTCTATATTCATTGTTAAATAATCCAAAACAATCATGTTTTCTAATTCAGCTTTAGCATTCGGTACTTTTTGTTTCTCTAAAATATTCAAATAGTGTTGATAGTCATTTACACTATTATCTTTTTTCTAATAAACTTCCAATAAAATATATACCTATATCCGCATCCGCAACCTTTAAAAGCTTTTACGATGAAGCAAGTTCCCCTAAAGAAAAAACAGATGAACACAAAACCTCTACCTGAGGCTTGTACCCACCTGCTTCTCTTTATCAAATACGTGAAAGCTACCGATTCACTTCACATATAAGTCTTTGGTTAGCTTAGTTTTTTCTTCTCTTGTTCATTCCATAGCCAAGCGCAATACCGGACGTTGTAAGTAGGCTTAAAAACAACGGCATACTTGTTACATCACCGGTGTTTGGCTTCTTGTCCTCTTCCTTGTCCGGTGTCTGTGGCTGTTCCGGTTTTATAGGCTCTTTTTTATCTAAGCCCTCAATCGCAGCAAGAATTGCCTGTGCCATGGCATCTACCTCGGCTTGATGCGTAATATCCAAGTCATATTCAACTGCCTGAATGGCGTTTTCAACCGCACTGAAATCAACATAATCGGCACGATTCAATGCCTCTGCTTTGCCGATTGCCGCTTCTATCTTTGAATAATCCGCTCTGCGATAAGTCAATGCCTGCATTGCTGCTTCCAATGCTTCTTTTGCATCATAGTAATCAGCCTGTGTCGCATCTGCATCGGCATAAACTGTATTGGCTGTTTTTAATGCTTTCTGCAATGCATTCCAGCTTTCTTCTGTATAATTACCTGCTTCATACTTGGAAACACTGTCGATTGCCGCTTTTAAAGCTGCTTTTTCATTGCTTCCAGCTACCTCTTTGGCTAATTGATTTGTAGCCTCCAATGCACGTGCGGTTTCAGAATGCACAAGCATACGATCTTCCGGTGTCGCAGGAACAGCTGACCCCTGATAAGTTCCTTTGTTCGGCTTTTTCAGATTTTCAACAACATTCTTTAAAGCTGTTTTCTGCTCTGCACTTGCAGCCGCACTGTTCAATAAATATTTTGCTTTCGCAACATCGCGAATTCCCTGCTTAAACAGCTCATAGCGTGGTGTGCTATAGAAGGAAGCTTGATAGCTTTCATCAATTGCTTCTCTTTCTTCCGGATAAATGAACCACCCATCTCCCGGTTCCCAATAACGATAGGTAGCATCACCGTGCATATCATACACATAATTATCCCATGCCCAACGCATATAGCCATCGGTTCCCAGTGTCATGGTGTACCAAATATCCCAATAGTTATCTCCCGGATCGCTGATCATAAAATTGCTTGGATAATCTCCGGTACAGGTATACATCGTTGTAGTCAATCCCAATGCCTGACGATGCACAGACAGCTGCTTCATATCCTCTGCCTGTTTGATATTGCCTAAATTGATGGAAATATCATCAATACGATCGGTAAATTCGTATGTATCCGGTGATTGATAGTTCAATGCAGAAGAAATCTTAAAGTGATTGCCTTCCTCATCGGTTACGGATTCAATCATATCCACTGCCGGTTTTAATTGATCAAGACCACGTTCGTCCATAGAAATATAGGTAATTTCAAACCAACCCATTTCCTTTGAATGCTTTAAGAAATCTTCTAAGAACGGCTGCCACATAGCTTTCCATTCTGCACTGCCCGGCTCATGAGATTCTTTTACCGTTTTCCCTTTTGCCTCATCAAAGTAAGCAATCTGATTGTTCCATGGTACGATACTGTAGCATTTGATCTGTCCGATGCCGTTTGCAGGATCCAATACACCGCATTCGATCATAAAATTGATCCACTTATCATACCAATCATAATTGAAGTCCCATGTTCCGTCTTTTTTCTTTGTCCATTTTACCATGGATAAATCGTTATAATAGGATTGATGGTTCCATGCCTCTTCAACAATGTTCGCTACCGCATCATGACCGCCGATAGAAACATATTCTTCGATAGAATCACGCATTAAGTTAAAGTGCTCTTCTGTGAAATAGAAATCATTTCTTACTTCATTCGTAATACCACCGGTTGCTTTTTCTCCAAGTCCCAAGTAATAGTTTGCGACTGAGAAAGGGTGCTGCCAAACCTGAATTTCCGTAGCTTCCGCTGCCGGTTGCTTCAAGTTTAACACCTCAATCGTATATTGCAGCTCAAAAGGTTTTTCCAATTCTGCCGCAGATACCTTAAGTGTTCCTTTATAGATGCCGGGTGCAGTCGTTTCCGGAACCTTGATCGTTACCCATGCAAACTGCACATCGTTTGCCGCAATATCCTTCTTACCGCCCTTATGAATGACATCAGGATATTTTTTCACTTTTCCGGCTGCGTTACGACCTTCTTTGGCTTCAACCTCTTTCAGCCACTTGATTTCAATATTTTCTTTTGCTAAAACCTTGCCTGCCTGATTGGTAAAATCATTTGCAGTTACTTCCACATCATGAACTTCTTGATTGGTAGTTACAACTATTTTAGAGCTTAATTCATCATTTAGCCAAGCTGTTCCTTTATAAGAAGATCCACTTCCCTTTTTTAATTCATCAAGATTCAATTCTGTATCCAACAGCTTTTCATTTCCTACATAAGCATTCATAACATCGCTGTTTTCTGCCGCTGCTGTATTTACAGTTGTTGCAGATACCAAAGAAATGCTACAACAAAATGCTAAAACTATTTTTTTGAGCTTATCTGTCGTCTTTTTCATCGTAAATATGTCCTATTCCTTTCTCTTACCTTAAATAATCGCTATTTCGCAAAGCCTTGCTTCATACCTTAAGCATGCCTTGCCAAATTCAAACCCCTATCGTAAACACTCCCACTCCTATTCATAAACAAAGACAATTAAATAATATCTGTCTGTCGCTGATTTTTAAATTAGAAAACGTTTTCAGCTTAATAATTATATCATTTCCTTTTCTTACGTCAATATGAAATCGCTTTAATTTCCATCTTTTATGAATCGCTTTAATTTCCATCTTTTTCCAACTTGTAAGCTTCCACATGCCTTTATCCATGATAGCTGTTATTTATAAACAGCAATAAAAAAGCTTTGAGGAAATTCCCCAAAGTCTTTAAAACTCATTTTATCAAACTACATACTCCTACATTTCCTTTTCCACTGCCTATTTACCAAACAAACGCTGTTCACTTGTTTTATCAAACAAAAGGATTTCTTTTGGATCAAAGCGAAAACAAACCTCATCATATAGCTGTATATTTACTTTACGATCGACCTTCATATAAAAAAGATGATCCTGCCAAGCAAGACGGATATAGCACTCATCACCCAAATGCTCCACAAGAACAATTCTTCCTCGCATTCCCTCCTTTGAAAAAATAAGATGCTCCGGACGTATTGCCATAATAACCTCTTGTGCTTCGTAGGTATTTGAAAGCTTTATGCATTCTTTCTCAAAGGCAAGAATATTACCATCGACATACGCTTGAAGAGTATTGATTTCATACGTACCTAAAAAAGCTGCCACAAATAAATTAGCGGGATCACGATACAGCTTTAAGGGATCGCCGATTTGCTGAAAGACTCCTTCCTTCATCACAATTAAGGTATCTGCCAAGGTCATAGCCTCCAAGCGATCATGTGTAACATAAAGAAATGTTGCGTCCAGTTGTTGATAAAGCTTCGCAAGTTCCAAACGTAATTGAGCCTTTAAACGTGTATCCAAGGCACTGAAGGCTTCGTCCATCAAAAACAGTTTCGGTCTGCGTACCAAGGCTCTGGCAATGCTCACACGCTGCTTTTGTCCATTGCTTAAAGCCTCTGCCTTGCGTTTTAATAAACCATCAATGCCCAATACCTCCGCCATCGCCCTCACACGCTGCCCTGCCTCTTGCTTAGAAAGGCCGCCGTAGGTAAGACCATAAGCAATGTTATCGTAAACCGTCATGCTTGGAAATAATGCCGCATCTTGAAATACCATCGCAATATCTCTTTCATGCGGTTTGGCATGCTGAACCTCTTTATCATCTATCCATATACTTCCGCTATCCGGCTTTAAAAAACCGGCAATCAGCTGTAAAAGCGTCGTCTTTCCACAGCCGGAAGGACCGGCAAGTACAATGAAATGCTTTCCCTGTGATGTGAATGACACATCTTTCACTGCCTCTATGCAACCATAGCTTTTTGTAATATGCTCCAGTTTTAACGACATACAAAACTCTCCTTCCACACTTATTTATGCAATGCCAGCCATGCTTTCGCCCATTGCCCATCAATCGCTAAATAACGATCGTACTTCTCCTTTTCTAAACTGCTTTCAATGCTTTGATAATTTTCATACAGCACTGCCAACGGTTCTTGATTGACCAAAAACCATAAGCTGTCCTCATGGCGATCCTGATATACGATATCCACGATTTCCCGTCCCTGTCTTTCCAGCTGCAATCGCAGCTTTTCTTTCATGATTTCAATCACACGATCATCGAAATCATCTTCCAAAATACATAGCTTTTCCTTTATCGTCTTAGGATCAAACACAATTCGCTTGCGACTTCTTGTATCCTCATGATACAAATGATGATCATCTTCACAAAAGGCTTGCTTCGGCTTCAATAATATTATGAAATGATGCTTTTTATCCACATAAGCAAAGGGGTGAAGAAAAATAATTTCTTTTCCACATCGTGGACAGCGTATCGTAAAATATGTATTTTCCATCAATGCCTTGCGAATATCCACCTCAAAATCAGATAACACTAAAGTTTCGCTCTTTCGATAGGTATGAAAACCGCAATCACATTGAATTTCTACCAATATTGATTTCATGATATCACCATCTCTATTATAATATAAAAACAAAAAGAACGGTATGTTAACCGCTCTTAGATTGCTCTTGTTGCCTGTTTTAACCAAGTCTTTTCTTCTTCCGTCAAATATGGCGAAATTTTCTCGTACACTTCTTGATGATAGTCGTTCAGCCATTGCTTCTCATAGCTACTTAAAACATCGGGATCAATTCCATCTAAATCAAAAGGTACAAAGGTAATCGTTTCTAAATGCATGAATTGCCCATACTCATTCTTTTCTCCCTTAACAACCACACATTCATTTTCATGACGAATACCATGACTTCCTTCTACATAAACTCCCGGTTCATTGGACTGTGTCATACCTTCCTCTAACACACAGCTGTCATTGCGTTCACTCACAATGCGCCAACGGAAGCCATTTGGTCCTTCATGTACGTTTAGTAAGTGCCCAACACCATGTCCGGTTCCGCATTTATAATCAATTCCCATTTCCCATAATGGTCCTCTAGCAAGAATATCCAGATTTGTTCCACGACAGCCATATAAGAAATGTGCCTTGCTTAAAGCGATATGTCCACGTAAAGCAGCACTGAAATGCAAACGTTCCTCATCGCTGATTGCCCCCAACACAAAAGTTCTGGTGATATCGGTTGTCCCTTCTAGGTACTGTCCGCCACTATCAACTAACAGCATTCCCTCCGGCTTTAAAAGAACATCGCTTTCCTTTGTAGCGCTGTAATGCATCATTGCCGCATGCTCCTTATAAGCCGCAATCGTATCAAAGCTTACATCTAAAAAGCCCTCCTGCTGCGCACGTAATTCAGCTAAATAATCACTTGCGGAAATTTCGCTTATTTCCATTTTTCCGACATTGGTTTTCAGCCAATACATAAACTTCGTCATCGCAACACCGTCTTTGATATGCGCTTTACGATTGTTCTCTAATTCCACCGGATTTTTAATTGCCTTCATCATCTGTGATGGATTTGGACAATCAATGATCTTGCTGACTTGCTTAAGGTTCTCGCTGATTGCATAATTCACATGTGCTTTATCCATCATGACAACCGCTGTTTTCGGAATTGTTTTCACAAATTCATAAACCGCATCATACGGGTGCAATTCGATTTCATTTTGAGCAAAATTATCCAATAGCTCTTGAGATAACTTACTCCTATCGACAAATAGGTGATGCTTATTTTCGGTAATGATCAAATATGCAAGTACGACCGGAAAATGCGCAATATCATTCCCACGCATATTTAAAATCCATGCAATATCATCTAAGGTCGTAACGATGTGATGGGTTGCCTGCTTCTTCTTCATAACCGCAAGAATATCTGCCAATTTATCCGCTGTTGATTTTCCACTGTAACATTCCTTTAAGAAAAAGGCAGGATCCTTTGGAAGCGCTGGACGATCCTTCCAAATCTTATCCACTAAATCCTCATGACAAATGATTCGTACTTGCTTTTCACTAAGCTTTGCACAAATAGATGCCGCAAGCTTTGTATTCATAACTCGCCCATCAAAGCCAAAACCACCATGCTCACAAATATGATCGTAAATATAAGAGACAATGGTAGGAACTCCCTCTTCTCCCATACGCATGAGTTCAATACCGGATCCCTTTAACTGCTTTGCGGCTTGGATAAAATAACGTCCGTCGGTCCATAAAGCTGCCTGATCCTTACAAACAACCAACGTTCCCTGTGAACCGCTAAAGCCGGACATAAAATATCTTGCTTTAAAATGCTCGCCAACATATTCTGTTTCATGAAAATCAGAGGTTGGTATCATATACACATCAATGCCGCGCTCTGCCATCAATGCTCTTAATTCAATTAATTTTTCAACTACTGTCATTTTGCGTCCTCCTTCAAGTATTCAACAACATTGTACTCTAAAATGCTGTCCTTGGATACCTTAATTTCATTTATTTCTTACATCGTCTTTCAAGAAATCGTAAACGGTATGCGACTTCATGACATTATCCGTTACGATTAGAAAAGAACTGCAAACGCAGTTCTTAAGCAACCTCTTTTTCCAGCTTTTCAATACCGATTTGAATACGAGCCAGTGTTTCTTCCTTACCAAGAATATATGCAATTTCGATTGCTCCTCCCGGTGTAAACTGTTTACCGGTAATCGCACAACGTACAGGCCACAAAATCTGTCCGTTTTTCATTTCCATCTGTGCCGGAAGTGCCAACAATACATCGTGCAGCTTTTCTTCACTGGACCAATCATTTAATGCTTCCAAGGCTTCCTTGCTTGCCTTCAATGCCTTTAACGCAATTTCATAGGTTGTTTTCATCTTTTTATGAATATACATGGCATTGTCATATTCCGGAAGGACATCAATGAAATCCAAACTTTCCACAATATTGGACAGTACATCGGTACGTGGCTGTAAAATACGGGCAACTGCCATCTGATCAACCGGACGCTTAATCGCTTCTTCAATATACGGCTTTACCGTTTCATAAAATTTTTCTTCGCTCATAGCACGCAAATACATACCATTCATCCAAGTCAGCTTATCAATATCAAAGATAGCCGGTGATTTTGAAATACGCTTAATATCAAAAACCTTGATTAACTCTTCAAGCGAATAAATTTCTTGTTCGCTCTCCGGTGCCCAACCAAGCAAAGCAATATAGTTTAGAATTGCCTCCGGCAAATACCCCTTCTTTACTAGATCTTGAAAGCTGGCATCTCCATTACGCTTGGAAAGCTTATGCTGTTCATCTTTCATAACCGGTGGAACATGCACATAGGTAGGAATATCCCAACCGTATGCCTGATAAATCAAATTATATTTCGGAGTTGATGACAAATATTCATTCCCACGTACAACATGAGAAATCTGCATCTGATGATCATCAATAATATTCGCAAAGTTGTATGTAGGGAAGCCATCGGATTTCAATAAAACGGACTCATCTAAGGTAGCATTATCGACCTCAATTCTTCCATACACCTCATCATCAAAATACGTTTCTCCATTGGCTTTGATCGTTTGACGTACAACATACTTTTCACCATCGGCAATACGCTTTCTGGCTTCCTCAATCGAAATATGCTTACATGGATCATCGTATTTAAAAGAAATTCCCAAGCTTTCCGCTTCCTTGCGCTGTGCTTCGATTTCTTCCTCACTACAGAAGCAATAATGTGCTCCACCAAGCTCTACAAGCTGATCCGCATATCCCTTATACATGGATAAACGCTCTGATTGTACATACGGTCCGAAGTCTCCGCCAATATCCGGTCCTTCATCATGGTTCAGACCAACCGCCTTCATCGTATCGTAAATAATATCAACAGCTCCCTCTACCAAGCGTTCTTGATCGGTATCCTCAATACGCAGGATAAAATCCCCATCTTCATGCTTAGCAATCAAATACTCGAAAAGTGCTGTTCTTAAGTTTCCTATATGCATATATCCCGTAGGACTAGGTGCAAATCTTGTTCTTACTTTTTTCATGACATATTCTTCCTTTCGATAGCATTATTATCATATAATAAACGCGTGCCATTATCAACCAAAACTAGGATTTTTACCTATTTTCTATTGACAAAGTCCTACCTTGTGCTTTATAATATCACATGCCGCACAAAGATTGGGGTATAGCCAAGCGGTAAGGCACCAGACTCTGAATCTGGCATTTCCTTGGTTCGAATCCAAGTACCCCAGCCATAGAAAAATAAAAGCTCGAGCTATGAGCTTTTTTTATTATCATTTTTCATAACAATAATTTTAGATGATAAAACAAAAATGAAACATTAATTTTCTCTAATTTCACTTTATCTTATATAACATAGAATCTTCTAAAAAAGCAAGCTTGATAAAACCAAACTTGCTTTTTACTTATTAGGCGTGCTTTAAGAATGCAATATAGCCTTTGGTAGCCTCATAAATATCTGCCTTGCTGGCAATTTCCCAAGGTGCGTGCATATTATGAAGGGCGATACCGCAGTCGATAACCTCCATATCATACTGAGCAAGGATATAAGCGATTGTTCCGCCTCCGCCTTGATCAACCTTTCCAAGCTCGGCTGTCTGATATGCTACATTTTCTTTCTCCATGATGTTTCTCAGCTCTGCAATATATTCCGCATTGGCATCGTTACAGCCGCCTTTTCCTCTTGAACCGGTATATTTATTAAATACGATACCCTGTCCGAAATAAGCTGAGTTTTTAGGCTCCATAACACTTGCATAATTTGGATCAAATGCAGCACTTACATCACTTGACAACATCTTAGAGTTTTTCAATGCACGACGAAGTGCTAAATCGTTATACTCGCCCATACGATCCATAACCTCTGCTACTGTATTTTCAAAGAATTTTGACTGCATACCGGTCGCTCCGATACTGCCTACCTCTTCCTTATCTACAAGCAGACATACAGCAGTACGCTTTACACTTGGCATTTCCAATAAGGCCATTAAAGATGTATAAGCACAAATACGATCATCATGTCCATATCCCATAACCATGGAACGATCCAAACCATAATCACGTGCTTTTCCTGCCGGAACAACTTCAATTTCCGCTGATACGAAATCGTCCTCTACGATATCATATTTATCCTTCAAAAGCTTTAAGATATTCGCCTTAACTGCTTCCTTTTCCGTATCCTTTAAAGGAATACTGCCGACGGTAACATTCAAATCCTCGCCTTCGATTACCTTACTAGCCGTTTTGCTCATCTGATCCGCAGATAAATGTACCAACAAATCGGAAATACCAACTACCGGATCGCTTTCATCTTCACCGATATTTACAGTTACAGATGTACCGTCCTTACGCACAACTACACCATGTAGTGCTAAAGGTAGAGTTACCCACTGATACTTCTTAATTCCACCATAGTAATGCGTATCCAACATTGCCAAATCATGATCCTCATACAATGGATTCTGTTTCAAGTCCAAACGCGGACTATCCACATGGGCACCGAGAATGTTCATTCCGTTTTCCATTGCTTCTTCACCAATCATAAACAAAGCAATTGTTTTCCCCATATTGTTGGCATATACCTTATCTCCGGCCTTTAAAGTTTCCTTATTTCTGATTACCTCATCAAGATCACGATAGCCATGCTCCTTCGCCATGCGAATTGCCTCATCGACACATTCTCTTTCTGTTTTGCAATCAGAAATAAACTTCTTATAGCCTTCACTGAACGCAAAGACTTCACTCATTTCTTTTTCATCATATTTTTTCCAAGCATTTTCTCTCATGTCAGATCCTCCTAATAGTTCTTATTATATAATGATTTGCACATTCACGCAATGAAAACGGCTTATCCCTTCAATAGCTCTTGTGCCAAATCCTGTATATCCTTATCATCTTCTAAGGAATTATAAATTTCTATTGCTCCGATATCCTTGGTTTGTTTCAGTAAATCGCGCTCCTCCAGCAAATGCTTTACCTGCTTCGCTGTTCCCGTATTTCCATCAATGATTGCAATATGCTTTGGCAATAGCTCCGTAAGATATTTTCGATAAAACACAAAATGCGTACAGCCTAATACAATGCTGTTTATTTCTTCAAGGTTATAAGGAGCTAAATAGTTTCGCAATGTTTGTTTCACAAGTTCTTCATCTTGCAGCTTATGCTCCTCAACGATATGTACCAAAGCCGGACAAGGCTGCTTGTAAATAATATGCTCTTTTTCACAGCGCGCCATTAAATCGGCAAACTTTTTTTCCTTTAATGTAAAATACGTCGCTAATACAAGAATATGCTGCTGTTGTTCATTATCCGCCGCAACCTTTAAAGCCGGCTCCATGCCGATAATCGGAATGTTCAAATAACGCTTACGCAGTTCATTTACACAAGCACTTGTAGCTGTATTGCAGGCAATCACAATAGCCTTGACCTTTTTACGCATAAAAAATTCACAAATGCTATAACAGCGCTCTGTAATTTCAGCTCTGCTTTTTTCTCCATACGGTGCATAGGCCGAATCACCGAAATAAAGTAAATTCTCCTGCGGCATGAGGGCATGAATCTGTTTTAAAACACTAATGCCTCCCATTCCCGAATCGAAAATACCAATCGGGGAATTAACATTCACATACCTCACCTCCGTTAGCTACTATTATACCTCTTTTCTCTTTGAAGTTGTAGTATCATTAAAAAAGAAAGCTGTCGTTATAACAGCTTTACATCACCAATTCATCATTATAAACACCGAGCTCTTCTTCCGTTTCCAACGCAATCTGGGCATTCAGTTTTTTCATTTCCTTTGAAATAAAGACAAAAACTACGATTCCGCTGCTGATATCCGCAATCGGACCGGCAAACAAAATACCGTCTAAACCAAAGAACAGTGGTAAAATCAAAATCAAAGGAATCAACAGGATCAGCTGGCGCATCATGGATAAAACCGATGCTTTTAACGGTTGTCCGGTCGCTTGAAAATAGCTGGTTGCGGTAATTTGGAAACCGGCAGTAAAGATACCAAGCATATAAATACGCATAGCTCTTTGCGCAAAAGTTGAGAATACCGGATCACTGCTGCCAAACAAGGATAGAATTACACCGGGAATCGCAATACATACTCCCCAACCGATAATTGATGTCAAAACAGCAATCGAAGATGCTTTTTTGTATGTTTCCTTTATACGCTTAGGCTGTCTTGCTCCCTTATTAAACCCTAAAATCGGCTGTGCTCCGATACCGATTCCAATACAAATCGAGGTAATGATCATAGATATCTTTAACACAATCCCCATTGCACTTAGTGCTACATCGCCGGTAGTAGAAGTTAAATCACCGTAATAAACCAAAGAATTATTCATTACTACCTGCATAATAGTGGCGGCTGTCTGCGTGATACAGCTTGAAAACCCTAAGGATAAAATGCTGACAAAAATAGTTTTCTTAATTTTCATTTGTGAAATATGCAAACGCATTGTACTTTTCTTCAAAAAATAATACACCAGAATAACCGCACCGATAATCTGTGAGGTGATCGTCGCAATGCCTGCTCCTTTCACGCCCCAATGAAATACAAATATATAAATCGGGTCAAGAATGGTATTTAAAACAGCACCGGCAATCATACTGAGCATCGCAATGTTTGGACTGCCATCAGTTCTTGCCATATTACTTAAGCCGATTCCCAACAAATTAAAAATCGTTCCCAACAAAATAATACTGGCGTAATCTTGGGAGTATGCAAAATTCTTTGCGGTTGCGCCAAACAAATATAAGATCGGTTCTAAAAATACCAGTCCGACAACCATGATGATAATACCTGCCAATACTAGCATAAAAAAGGCGTTTCCAAGAGTATGCTCTGCTTCTTGCTCTCTTTTTTCACCTAGTTTAATAGCAGCATAGGCACTCGCCCCTGCACCGATCATCGTTCCTAATGCCAAAATGATTGTCTGCAAAGGAAAGCTAACCGTTGTTGCGGCATTTCCTAAATAGCCGACTCCGGTTCCGATAAAAATTTGATCGACTATATTATATAAAGCATTAACCAACATTGATACCACTGATGGAATCGCAAATCGCATCAATAAATGTCCGATTGGCTGATATCCTAATGGATTTTTTGTTCTTATTTTCACTGCTTCCATAATTACCTCCTACCGATAGTATGCATCGCATGTTCACTGATTCGCCGCATCAATTCCCCTGCCATGCTTCTTTCTTCTTCACTAAAATCAATACATATTGCCTCATACCATTCATCTAGCATCTTTTGAATGATTGGTATAAGCTCTTTTCCTTTTGTCGAAATAAATAAATGCTGCAAACGTCGATCATGTGTATCAACCACACGCTCAATATAGCCTTCCTCCTCCAGCTTCTTCAACGCTCTGGCACATGTTCCTTTGTCGTACATTCCCATAGATGCCAATTCATACGGTGAAATCCCGGGCTTTTCATAAATACGAAGTAAAAAAAACTGCTGCCCACAACCGATATGATAGGGTGTCAGATATTCGTCATAATAGATTTGTCCGCAGCGATAAATCATTGACGCATATTTGCTGATTTCTCTCATGTTTTCTCTCCTCAATAAGACTTGTATAGTATAGCGCAAACTCGTTGCATACGCAACTAATTATGTGAAATTTTCTCACCTGCCGCCACTTTTTTATAAAGCTTCTTCTTGATATAGCAATATATAACGTGGAAGATCCTTCTTATATTTTTCACGTTTTCTTCCTTTCTTGCCTGTATGTTTGGATTATGTTAGAATTATCATGAAATAGGGAGAGTGATGATATGCAAAATACATCTGTCGGAAAAGCAATTGCCTCTATGGTACTTGGTATTGTTTCCGTATCTATTGCCGTATTATCCGCCATCTTGTTTTTCTTTTTATTTCCATTAGGTGTTGGCTGTGGCATTGCTTCTTTAATTTGTGGTATCATTGCTATTGTTCTTGGCAACAAGGCACGCCCTCTTGGCAGAGCCATTGCCGGTTTTGTACTTGGTATTGTAGGCTCCTCCCTATCCGGTTCTACAATTCTTATTGCTTATGTGATTAAGATGCTGATTTAAAAGCATCTTTTTTTATTTTTCTACAATTTTTCACTGCTTTTTCTTTTTCCTTCGTATGAGATATATGTAGGTATATTTCAGCGAAAGGAGAGGATCGATATGCTTACCAATACAACATGCAGTAATGAAGTGAATTACTGCAACGACTTTTTCTTTAAATATGCTCTTGGAAGTGAAGATGAGGATTCCACGTATATCCGTAACACCATCATTGAACGTGTTACCGGTATTCACCCAAAAGAAAGCATCGTTTTGAATCCCAATCTTGATCCAACACTGCTTGCGCAAAAGCAAAGCATCTTGGATATTCATGTCAAGGACGAGCAAGGTCATGAATATGACTTTGAAATGCAAACTACCTTCTTACAGGCATCGGAATGGAAACGATTTGAATACTATGGAGCAAACATGCTTAGCAAACAGCTCGTAGAGGGAGAGAACTATCGTCAACTGCAACCGATTTATCAGATCATCTTTGTAAATGCATGTCCGCAAAATGAGAAACGATTGATCAATCGCTATATTATGCGAGATCCATATGGAGAGGCAGAAAGCAAAGAGCCATTATTACATAGAATCTATATTCAACTGCCGATGATTGATGAAATAGCGAAGGAAAAGGGAATGGAAGCAATGAATGATTTTGAACAGGTGTGCTACTTATTTAAAAACAATGCGAATCATGCTATACTAAAGACAAAGGAAAGGTTGGTGAGAAAGCTAATGGAAAAGCATGAGAAATTCAAAGATGATGAAGGGCTGTGGTCGCTGGCAATGTCGAGACAGATGGCAGAGTGGAGAGAGAAGAACAATCTGTTGGATAGCTATGATGAAGGCAAGAAGAAAGGTCTAGAGGAAGGTACAAAACTAGGATTAGAAAAAGGGACAAAACTAGGGTTAGAACAGGGCACAAAGCTTGGTTTAGAAGAAGGCAATCGACTTGGCACTTTGAATTTATTGTCCATGCAAATCAAACAGAAATTCGCTATTGATGCAAAGGAATGGTTATCCACTTTAAGCTTATCTCAGCTATATGAGCTTTCCAATCAGCTACTTACCTGTAATACTTGGGAAGAGCTGCAGCATCATATTTAATTGCATAAATGAGACAAAGTGAAATACTGGTCTCATTTTTCATTTCCATATAAAAAGACAATCAACCGTAAAAAATTGATTGTCTCTTATTTTTATTATTTCAAAGTAATTTCATTCACATAATTTGTCGCAAAGATTTCCTTCACAGTCTGTGGGTCCGCTGTTTGTCCCAATGCCCACATCAATTTGGTCAGACAAGCCTCACTCGTCATATCATAGCCTTGGATCACACCATGACGCAGCACTTTTTGTCCGGTTTGATAAATCGAAAAATCACTGTTTTCATAAAGACACTGACTGCATACCACCACACTGATTCCCTTCGCAACAATTTCTTCCAGCTTACTAATCAAATCTCGACGTATAAAGTGAATACCTCCGGCACCGAAGGCTTCAATGACGATGCCTCTGTAATTCATATTTGCTAAAACATCTAAAATTTCCGGATTCATGCCGGGAGTAAGCTTCATCAAATAGACATCTTCACACAAATCATCATACAACTCACATTTCCCCTTTAAAGAGATAGCGTCTTTCTCATAGATATGTAAGCCTCTTGCATCAACGATACCGATTGGCTGTGCATTGACACTTTCAAAGGCATCAAAATTCATCGTACGTACCTTAACCGCACGTGTACCAAGCATCAGCTTGCGATTAAAGCAAATATAGACACCATGCAAAGCGCATTGAGCAGCAGCAAATGCCAAGCGTATATTATCCACACCATCACTCAGCGGGTGCAGCAACGGCAGCTGACTGCCTGTCAAAATAACCGGTATCGGCAAATTGTGCAGCATAAAGCTCAAGGCACTTGCAGTATATGCCATCGTATCGGTTCCATGCGTTAATATAATGCCATCATAATCCGCATATACCTCATAAATACGGCGAGCAATCAGCTTCCACTCCTCCGGTTGCATATTGCTGCTGTCAAGATTTAACAAATCCTCACAATCCAATTGTATATGTTCTTCGCGTAAGCCTAAAATTGATAACAATTCTTGGCTATTCAATGCCGGAATCAAGCCTTCATCACTTGGTGAGGAAGCAATCGTTCCTCCGGTTGTAATCAATAATAGTTTTTTCATTTCATTCCACCTAGCTTCCTGCCTTATTATACTAAACATCACCTCATTTAAAAAGTTAAAAATCATTCATTTTGCATATATATTTTGCTTTTTTATGGCAAATTATTTCCCGTGCAATAAATTATATGAAAAAAATGCAAATTTCTACTTGTGTTTATTCGCTACTTATGGTAGGATATGTAAGCAATATTGATGGCGCGTTGGAGAAACGGTTAACTCACATGCCTTTCACGCATGCATTCACGGGTTCGAATCCCGTACGCGTCACCATTTGATAAATGAAGCCTTCTATTAAGGCTTTTTTTGTTATGTAAGAGAAAAATGAGAAGAAGTAAAACAAAAGGAACCTATTCACTTCACAAAGTAGTTTATAAGACATCGCATATTTAAAATCAAAACGATACAGCATATAAAAAGGAGATTTCAAGTATGGCAGCGGCTAAACAACCATATTAGAAATCTCTTTTTAATACCTGCTTAAAAGTTTGGAAAAGATAGTCTTTCTTGCACTTCTATAATATTCTATTTTAAACAAGCTTTACCAATTTATTTTTTATACATAATTTAATATTAAGCATTTTATTTTCTTCTGCGAAAACGACCTCCATCATACCGTCCTTCACACGTTTGATCGTTCCCTTTCCTAAGCTTGCATGCTCAATGCGTACACCACGTTTAAAATCCTGTTCTCTTAACCGAGAGCTTGTGGCCTTCGGCTTACTTGCTTCCTTGCGCTTACCATGCAATTCATAAATATATGGCGACATTTCCAAACGCGTACCAAAACAGTTCTTGCCGGTAAATAGCTCCAAATGATGAACAGCACGGCTCATTCCCATATAAAACAACCGTCTTTCAAAGGCTTCCTCATAGGCATTTCCTTTAAATTTCGGATAAATATGCGCAAAGCAGTCAATCATACATACGCAGGAATACTGTCTGCCATACGCTGCACGCAGCGGCAATACATAAACATCGGCATGCTCACTTGAAGAAATATTGATCAGACCACGCAATACCTCTAAAAATTCTCTTGGATCGGGGTACTTCGCTGCCAAAATCTGCAATGCGATCCATACCGGATCCTGTATCGTACGTCGTTCCTTTCGCATATTCGCATCATAAGCAAATTTCTCCAACACAAATTGCAGCATGTCAAAGGTCGTTCCACCGGAAACCTCTCGGATATCCTCCATATAAGAGGACAATAAACGTTTCCCACTAGCTTTATAACTGCTGGCAATAATGGATTGATAAATATCCATCTGCGGTTGATCGCTCATAATTCCATCAATTTCCAAAAGCATACGATTGCTCATATCCAAGCCCATATATTTATGCACTTCAAAAAAGGCACGCATATTTCGTGGATTTATAAATAAGGACAAAAAGTTAACCATATCTTTGACAATCGAATCATTCAAAAAGCTTTTGATATTCCATTGGAAATTTACTGCGATTTGATTGGATACAAGATGCTCAATCAACGGAATCGCGATGGCATCTTCTCGATATAAGAAAGCAACCTCCTCTTTTTCCTCAACTCTTTTTAATGCATAATCATACATCTTTTTCCATTCGCTAAAGCCTTTATACTTAATTTCACATTCCTCAGTACTTGCAGTTGTCATGGTGCTTGGTATAAAACGATTTGTCAATTCACATAATGTCGAATTCAAACGATGTGTCGTTGTTAAAACAACCTCTTTATAATCCTCATAATCATCTTTCCATGCATCGAATATCGTTGCATCGGCATCGTAAGTTAGATCGCAGCTTACCTGTGGATTGACAAACGCACATAGCTTTGCTTGATGCGCCTGTAAAATGCGAATCAACATCTGCCCGGCATAAGATAATTCTTGTGCATCATCAATCGTAATATACGCAAAGCGCTGCTGATAGAGCTCCAGCATTTCCTTATCATACATTAGAATATGCAAGGCTTCCTGCAAGACATCGGCTTTGTCATAAATTTTCTTTTGCTTCTTAAACTTTTCATAAGCATTATAAAAAGCCGCAAAATCAATGTTATCCATTTTGATTTCCGCAATTCTTTTTTCATTTAACAAACGCAGCTTACACTGATAAACCTTCTGCAATAACCGCTCGATTTCCACATTGGAGCATATCAGCTTAAACTGAGCTCTTAAAATCTTATCGGCAGCCTTCTGCATATTGCTGAATACCTTTCTGGTATTTTGATTTTTCTCATCATAAAAGCTGACAATGCGATAGGCAAACGAAAAGATATCCACAAAATTAGGGGTCTTTTCACAACCGTAACGCTCTCTGTATGCCTGTTTCATCATACGTGCGCTAGAGGCATCAACAACTAGGTTCAGCATCTGTTCCTTTTGTGCTGCTTCACTCTCTAATAGATAGGCAAGACGCGATAAAAAAAGCTGTGTCTTACCACTGCCCACACAGCCCCTTACAACAAGACAAGTCGTACTCGTATCCAACACTGTTTCAATATGTTCACAAGGAGCTATTTCATACTTTGCTAAAAATTCCTGCATTTTCTGTTCCATTTCATCACCTGCTTATATTTAAATTATACCTTACTTTACTTTTATTTCCTATCATTTTCCAAGGATTTATTTACATTTTCCCGACTTTTTGAAATTGGAACCTCTTTCAGTAAAAAAAGAGAAATCACAGCTGTGATTTCTAAGCATTCCGCATGACATAATCACGCAGGCCTTGATAAATCGCATAGGCAAATTGCTCCTGCTTCGTTAAAAGCTTCTGCGCATCTTCCGGATTGCTAAGGTAGCCCAATTCAATCAAAATTGCCGGCATCGTCGTTTTACGCAACACATATAAGCGTGGGTTGATACGTACCTGATTATCCCGCATCGGAATGCTTGTTACAATGGAAGCCAAAACCACCTGCGCTAAATCATAAGCAACGCTGTTTTCCTGATATACGTAAATTTCACTTCCGTTGATATTGGGATTCAAATTGGCATTTACATGAATACTGATAAAATAATCAGCAGGCCAACGATTTGCCATCGCTACCCTTTCCTGTAAGCTGCTTGCGGCATCATATCCCAAAACCGTATCCGGAAACAAACGTGATACCCTTGCCGTAAAAGCAGGATCGGTATTTAGATACTTTGCCAAATATTTACCTACTCGATAGGTTACCTCCGCCTCAACGACACCATTTCCATTCGCACCGGCATTGATTTCTCCCAAGTTGTGTCCTTGATCAATAAAAACACGAATCGTCATACAATCCCTCCTTCCCTAAGCTATGCTCACGTTTCTTTTAGGTGCAATATTTTCTTGGAATTTCCCTTTAAAACTATGGTATCCTATTCTTAGAAAGAAAAGCGAGGGATTGCATGGAACAGGTTGCTGTTGTTTTTGGTGCACAAACACTTCATGAAGAAGATATACAGGAATTTAAGGAATTGGTTGCTGCTTGTGATATGGAAATTGTCCAAGAATTTCGTCAAGTACTGCGACAAATTCATGGCAATACTTGGATCGGAAAAGGGAAATGTGCGGAAATCCATACTTTTCTACAAGCACATGCCCTAGATGCTGTTTTATTTTTCAATGACTTATCCCCTCTACAAATCCGAAACCTTGAGGCTTATTGGAATATAAACGTCATGGATCGCAGCGATTTGATTTTGGAAATCTTTGCTCGCCGTGCCAAATCAAAAGCAGCACGCTTACAAATCGAAAATGCTCAATTAAAACGCCAGCGCTCACGCTTGATCGGTTCGAAAAAACATTTAGGCAGACAAAGTGCCAGCGGTCAAAACAAGGGTTTGGGAGAAAAGCAGTTGGAGCTGGATAGACGCCGTATTGCCTCACGCATTGTATCTACAACAAGAGAATTAAAGCAATTGGAAAAAACACGCATGACACAACGAAATGCTCGCTTGCAATCTCGCCTCCCTCTTGTTTCCTTGATTGGCTATACAAATGCCGGAAAATCAACCATCATGAATGCTCTGCTGCAATACAGCAATAGCTCGAAAGAGAAATACGTATATGAAAAGGATATGCTGTTTGCGACTCTAGATACCTCTCTACGCCGCATTGATTTGGGACATCAAAGCTTTTTATTAAGCGACACCGTTGGTTTTGTACGCGATCTTCCCCATGAACTTATCGAGGCCTTTCACTCAACCTTGGAGGAAGCTTGCTATGCCGATTTGTTAATCGAAGTCATTGATACCTCCTATGCCGATTATGAACAACAGATGAAAGTAACAAGCGACACACTGCAAGCCCTGCATATCGGAAACCTGCCGATTCTTCATGTATTCAACAAATGCGATCAAACCGATATTCCCTATCCTTCCATGCATGGCGAGCATCTTTTTATCAGTGCTAAAAACGAGGAATGTATAAAGGAACTGATAAATCAAATTCGACTTCGTTTATTTCCACCAACCACTATGGTAAAGCTTTGCATTCCTTATGAAAAAAGCAGCCTTTATGGCAGACTGCTCACACAAGCACAGATTTTACAGCGTGATGATTTTGAAGATGGTATCCACCTTGAGGTTGCTCTACCTAATGATTTGTTGGAAACATATAAAGCGTATATGCATTAGCGTAAAGCTTTATATACCTTGGATAAGGTAAAGATGATATCACTTGGTAAAATACTGTTTGCATCTTCCACCTGTAATAGCTCATCGGCACACTTGGCATGTACATAAACTCCGGCACCTGCTGCCTCTATTGCTTGCTTGGATTGTGCATATAAACCGGAAATGATGCCACAAAGCACATCGCCGCTTCCACCTTTGGCTAAGGCATTGTTACCGATACAATTAACGTAGCACTTTTTATCTGTCGCTATGATACTGACATAATCTTTATAAACAAGTGTTACATTTGGATAACAGCTTGTAAATTCCCGCACTGCCTTAAAAGGATCAGCCTTGATTTCGGCAGTGCTTTTGCTTGTCAGATAACTGAACTCCTTTGGGTGTGGTGTTACGATCAAAGGAGCTTGCCGTCTTTTTATCAGCTCTCTGTATTTAGCCCATGACCACAAGGCATCGGCATCAAGAATGCAAGGTGTATCTTGTTGCAGCACATAGGCAACCAATGCCTCACTTGCCTTTGTTCTTCCCATACCATTTCCAATCACAATCAAATCGTAGTCCCCAATTTTTTCTTTAAGCAAGGATAATGCCCCTTGTGCAAACATGCCATTCTCATCATCTGCCTCTATCAACATGCACTCCTCTAGCTTCATTGCTAAAAGCATACCGATGCTTTTGGGCACAAATAAGGTCAAAGTACCTACTCCGCTTCGCAGCATTGCTTTGGCACATAAGGTAATAGCACCATGCATCGAACGACTTCCGCCAATTGCCAACACCTTCCCATAGCTGCCTTTATGCGATTGTTCAAAACGCTTTGGCAACAGCTGGCGTGTCTTATCCTCCGTTAAAAGTATCGCATGCTCTTCCTTTGCGATCATTTCATGAGGAATACCGATATCTACGATTTTCAAATGTCCGCAATAACGCCTTCCCTCACCTAACAGCTGTCCTTGCTTGTAACAGGCAAAGCTAATCGTAACATCGGCATGAATCGCACAGCCCATACAAGCTCCTGTATCACTGTGGATACCACTTGGCATATCAATGCTGATACAAGGAAGCTTACTTGCATTGATTTGATGAATGACCTGCGCATAATCCCCATGGATCCCACGTGATAAGCCTGTTCCAAACAAAGCATCGACACATTGTTCGCTGTTTTTTAATAAACCTTCCAGTTCATGAAGTTGATGAAAACAAGGAATATTCAGTTGAACACAGCGCAAAGCATAAAATCTTGCATCGCTTGTAAGCTGGTTTTCATTTGCAAGCGTAAACAAGGTTACATTTACATACCCATCTTCTTTCAATAAGCTGGCAAGCGCAAAACCATCGCCGCCATTATTTCCGACACCGCAAACGATCAAAATACGTACCAGCTTTGTATGATGCTCATCAATGTAATCCTTCACGCCACTTGCAGCTCGCTTCATAAGATCAAGTGATGATACACGCTGCTGTTTTATCAATTGTTCATCTAATCTATGCATGGTCTTACTATCGACAATATACATACAACCACCTCGTTTATCTTTATTATAATATAGATCGTAAAAGAAAAGAATGCTTATCTCAACTTGTGAAAGCAATCACACAATTCTTGTCAAGCATATCACATTGCGTTATAATAAGATAGCTTATGACGCTGTCTCAGCGAAAGAGGATTTGAATATGAAAAAAACTATCGTATTAGGTGTTAGTGGAGGAATTGCTGTATTTAAGGCTGCTCAGCTAACGAGTAATTTAATAAAAAAGGGCTATGATGTAGAGGTGATCATGACGCAGAATGCGACAGAGTTTATGACTCCCTTAACCTTTGAAAGCCTTACGAAGCATAATGTTATGGTTTCAACCTTTGAAAAGGTTGCCGATCGCAGTGTAAAGCATATCTCCCTTGCCAAACGTGCCGACTTGTTTGTCGTTGTTCCGGCTACCGCAAATGTCATTGCGAAATTTGTATGCGGTATTGCCGATGATATGCTTACTACAACCTTTCTAGCTGCCGATTGTCCTAAGGTAATATGTCCTGCCATGAATACGCAAATGTATGAAAATCCCGTTACGCAACGTAACCTTAAGGCTTGTAAGGAGCTTGGCTATCACATCGTTGAGCCGGCGAATGGCTTTCTTGCCTGCGGAGATTGTGGAAAAGGCAAACTGGCAGAGCTAAGTGATATAGAAGCATGTATTGATTCCTACTTTCAAACGAATCGACGCTTAGAAGGCAAGCATGTACTGATCACTGCCGGACCTACACAGGAAGCCTTAGATCCCGTACGTTATATTTCCAATCATTCCAGCGGTAAAATGGGTTATGAATTGGCACGTGCCGCACGATCTATGGGTGCTTGTGTAACCTTGATTAGCGGACCGAGTCGAGAGGAAGCCCCTTTCAATGTTCAGCTGATTTCCGTCCAAAGCGCTTTGGATATGCTAGAGGCTGTAAAAGCGCACTATATATCTGCCGATTATATTATCAAGGCAGCTGCCGTAGGAGATTATCGTGTTGAAAGTGTTGCCGAGCATAAAATCAAGAAGGATAGTGAAGAATTTACCTTAAAGCTTATCAAAAATCCCGATATTCTCGCCTATTTGGGAGAACATATTCGAAAGGATCAAATTCTTTGCGGCTTTGCGATGGAAACCCAAAATTTAATTGAGAATGCCAAAGCAAAGTTGGAAAAGAAACATTGCGATATGATTGTCGCAAACAATTTAAAAACCGAGGGAGCCGGGTTCGGTCATAATACCAACATCGTAACCCTTATTGAAAAAGAGCAGCTTCAAGAGCTTTCAATTATGAGCAAATATGAGGTTGCCTGCAAGATTTTAGAAAGACTTGCCGAAATTCGCGAGGAAAAAGGAGTACAATAGCATGCTAGTAGTAATGGACGTCGGAAACACCAATATTACCATCGGTATTTACAATGGCAATAAACTCATCGGAAATTATCGTTTAACCACCAAAATGAAGCGTACCAGTGATGAATACGGCTTTATGATCACAAACTTTTTAAATGCCTCTCAGGTATCCATCAATGATATTGATGATGTTATCGTCAGCAGCGTTGTTCCTAAGATCATGCATTCCTTTTTGAATGGCATTCGCAAATATATGAAAAAAGAACCGATCGTTGTCGGTCCCGGTATCAAAACCGGAATTTCCGTCAAAGCCGAGAATCCCAAGGTGGTCGGCGCAGATCGTATCGTTGATGCAGCCGGTGCCTTTTATGCCTATGGAGGTCCTTGCTTAGTTGTAGATTTCGGTACCGCTACAACCTATGATTATGTAGATGCACAGGGAAACTTTGAATTCGGAGTGATTGCCTTAGGGATTGAAACCAGTGCACAAGCAATGTGGACACAGGCTGCCAAGCTTCCGGAAATCGAAATCAAAAAGCCGAAATCCATTTTAAACAAGACTACCACAACCAGTATGCAAGCCGGTCTTGTTTATGGCTATATCGGACAAAGCGAATACATCATTCGTCAGTTCAAAGAGGAGCTTGGCTGTAATATGAAGGTCATCGCTACCGGAGGATTGGGGAAAATCATTTATAAAAATACCGATGAAATTGATATTTACGATCGTGATTTAACCTTTAAGGGATTAAAGTTTATTTACGAAAAATACATCAGTGAGAAGAAAAAGAAGGAAGAAGCCAATAAAAAATAATATTTTCTTCTATCTATAAACAAGCAATAAAAAAGGAGATTTCTTATATGGTCATTTCATTTAACCATGTTTGAGATCTCCGTTTTATTTATCCATATCGAAAATCAAAAGACTTCCTACAAACGTTTTTCAAAGTTACCGCTGACACTCATTCCCTCATTGATAATGATAAAGGCTTGCGGATCTGCCGATAAAATAATCTTTTTTACCTGTGGCACCTCATACTTGTTAATAACTGTCATTAAAACAAAGGTTTCATTATCTGTATAGGCACCTGCGCCTTTCCAATACGTAACACCTCTGCCGGTTTCCTCCATAATACTGTTTTTAACCTGCGGATTTCGTGTAAACACCATAGCTGTCATGTTGATGTTTTGATAGTGGAATTTATCCACCGTCAAATACATACAAGCTGTAAAGATAATCGAATAAATGGCTGTTGCCAAATCAAATAAAATCGCACAGCAAGTAAAAATACAGGCGTTAATAACAATACTCAGTTTTCCGACAGAAAACCGTTCGGATTTTTTCGCCATATAAACACCGAGAATATCCACACCGCCGCCACTGCCGCCGCAACGTAAAGCAAAACCGATACCAAAACCACCGATCAAGCCGGCAATCAAACAAGCTGCTAACACATCATCAATAATCGGAGTTTCCGGTATCCAAATCAATGTAAAGGCAACCGTTTGGGCAATTACATTCAACAGGGTTTTAATAAAAAACTTACGTGAGATACTGCGATATGCCATGATAAACAAGGGTATATTGATTAAAAAGTTGATAATACCCGCAACATCTAACCCCTTCGGAACTGAAATCCACCCACTAATCAGGGTACGTAAAATTTGGGCAACGCCGATACCTCCGCCACTGAATAAATTCATCGGTACAATAAATAGATTAACGGCTGCCGCAAATAAAACACCGCCGATAACTACATTAACATAATCCATATATTTGAATTGCTTAAGTTTCATACTCAATCCCCGCCTAACGCTTGTTATTATATCAATAATTCACAAATTGGGAAAGAAAAAACTGACAATCACGCTTATCTTTCTACCATTCTTACCATAATGTAATAATTCTCTATGCTGTTTTATGCTAAAATAAATACATGAAATGAGGGATAGTATGAATTTTTTTAGTGATGTACCGGGAATCTTTCATTTTCGTTTATTCGGTTTTTGGCATATCGTTCTAACCATAACGATGCTTTTGGCAATGGTGCTGATTTATAAGTATCAAGAAGCATTACGCAAATGGAAATATCATGATAAAGCCTTTCGTTACATCGTTGCAGGCATCATGTTTACCAATATGGCTATTTATTATGGTCAAAAAATACTCGATGGAACATGGAGCTACAAGGAGCATTTACCATTGCATTTCTGTTTTATCAGTGGATATTTGTTCATGTATGCTCTTGTAACCAATCATAAAAGTATGTTCAAATTTGTTTATTTCTTTTCCTTTGCCGGACCGCTTCCCGCTATTTTACTGCCGGATCTTACTTGTGGACCGGATCGCTTTATCTTTTGGCAATTCTTCTTCAGCCATCATTTCTTTTTAACTGCCAGTATTTACGTCTTGTATGTGTTGGAATGGAAAATCACTTATCTAGAAGCCTTCAAAGCATTTATCGCCGCTAATATTATGTTTGCGCTTGTTTTCGGACTCAATCAAGTCATCGGCTCCAACTACATCATGACAACCAGACTTCCCGCTCATATTATGAAGCTATTCCCATTCTTAAGCTATATCAACATACCTATCCTATGGTTGGAATTGGCAGGAGTAGCAGCTTGCTTTATTGCATTTATTCCACTGTTCTTTTTATACCGCTCCAAAGAAAGAATCGAAGATTCTTCTATCATACATCAAATATCATAAAGACCGTATTTTAGATAAAGCATTGCTAATTCTTATAGCCTGCATCGAATAGCTGTCCATAAGACAAAAAGGATCGCAAGATCCTTTTTATTTTTGCATTTCCTTTGATTTATCAGCACACGCAAGCATCGCTTGGATCACACTGCTGCGAAAGCCACATTCCTCCAGCTTTTGAACTGCGCTAATCGTAGTTCCTTGAGGTGAACAAACCGCATCTTTTAATTTTCCAGGGTGCTGCCCGCTTTCCAGCAACATTTTAGCAGCCCCTAAAACAGCCTGTCCGGCAAAGGTATAGGCTTGCTTTCTAGGCATACCCAAAGCAACTGCTCCATCTGCCATTGCTTCTATAAACATAAATACATAGGCCGGTGAAGAACCACTGACTGCCGTAACTGCGTCCATCAAGCCTTCCGCTACGATTTCTACCTTACCGAAGCTTTGAAATAAGCTTACGACATACTCCAACTCCTCAGGGGTTATATGCTCACTATATGCCAAGGCACTCATTGCCTCACCGACAAAAGCCGGCGTATTTGGCATTGCCTTAACCACCTTCATTTCACGTCCAAACATTTGGTTGATATGCTCAATGCTTTTTCCTGCCGCTATGTTTACTATGATAACCTCTTTTTTAACAGCATCTTTGATTTCCTCAATTACCGTTTCATACTGATAGGGCTTCACAGCCAACACCAAAATATCGCTCGCTTTAGCAACCTCTATATTATCGCATGTCGCATGCACACCATACAGCTGTTTTACCTCTTGCAGACTTTCTTCATGTGCTGCCGAAACATAAAGCTGCTCTGCTTTTAAAAGTTTTGCTTTCATAATCCCATGAATCATAGCACTTCCCATATTCCCGTTTCCGATAAAACCAACGACTCTATCCATTTCTATCACCTCTTATATTGTACCTACATTATAGAAAACAATCATTCAACTGTCTATCTTTTCTTCACATACCAGGTATATTTCAATTTAAATTTCTCATACTTAGCATAAAAAGATGCTGCTATTTCATATTTTATATAAATTATTCTAAAGACTCTTTCATTTGTTGAACTATTGTTCTACATTCTTTTGATTTTATAGCTTTGTTTTCCTTTATACAAAGTATTTATATGATATTTTCCTCTTTCAATATCTTTTTTCAATTTCACAAAACTATTAAAATCATTTTTTTATTTATGCATAAATAACCAACTTCATGTATAAATTTACAACCTTTGTATAATCATCATATTAAAATTAAAAATAAAACTATACGTCAAAAAAGCTATCAAGTTTATGGTTAAAAATAGTATTATTCAAAAAGGAAATAGCTTTCTTCTTACGAATACCAAAATAAGTATATAAAAAGGATATACTAGTTAATAAACCAATCGCTTTAACTAATATAACCTCTTTCTGTCTTCTTATTTCTATTTATTGTGAATCATATCACGCCTTTTTAGGTATCAAAATCAATTCGCAAGTACATTCTTGATAGCTCTTTTGCACTTGCTCATTAACAGCTTTTAAGGCATGTTCTAAATCTTTAATCACCATACTCTCCGCTTCAATTTGAAAATATATAGCTATCCATAAGTGCCTGCCGGTTTTTGTTACATCGTAAAAAATCGGCGAGAATTGATATTTCTTTAAAATGGGATTACATAATCTTTTAATTTCATCCATTTTCGTTTCTTCCGGAGAAAACAAAAATACATCTTTGATAGCCTTCCATAACACCTTAACACTTTCTGGCAACACAAAAATCATTACCACAACTGCAATTACCTGATCTACGTAAGGGGCAATCCATGCAAATGGTGTATGCTTTAAATACAATGATATGAAAAAAGCAAAGGACATTCCAAAGCTGTAAATAATATCTAATTTCCAACCTAACAATTCAGCCGTAATTGTAGGAGATGATAAATTTTTATTTAGTTTTTTCATAACTAGAAAAATAAAAACACTGGCAAAGCCTAAACAGAATTGAAAAATAGAAATCTGTGTATTGTTTACCATATTTCCCCCTGCTAGCGCAGATTTTAGAATTTCAACGAAAACTCCTATGGTAACTGATAACATCATAACGCTTTTTATTATGACAAAAATAGATTCAATTTGAAAATATCCATAAGGATGCTTTTCGGATACCGGTTTATGAAATAAGGGAGTTAAAAATAGTAGCAATGCAATAAATACCAATTCAGAAGCATCATATACTGCATCGGTTAATGCTGATTGTGAATCACTGTAAATAGAAAAAATAAATTCAATCATCGCAAAAATAAGCCCTGATATAAAAGACATCATTAAAATCTGCTTTTCTCTTTTTTCTGTTATCATCGTACCAACCTTTCAAACGAATAAATCATAATGCCGTTATCAAAAATAACCCTATATAAATCTCCTCTTTTATATACTTACAGATTATCAACGTATCTGCCAATCGATCGGTGTTAATCCGTTCTGCATAAGAAAAGTATTTGCTTTCACAAAGTGTCCGCAGCCACGAAATCCATAATCCACGCTATATGGACTGGGGTGTGAGCTTTCTAAGATGAGATGCATCGGATTGGTGATAAGCGCTTTTTTGGATTTGGCATATTTTCCCCACAGCAAAAATACTACCGGATCTTTTTTATCATTTAGCTTTGCGATAATCGTATCGGTTAAAGTTTCCCAGCCCTTTTGAGCATGTGAACCCGGTTGATGAGCACGCACCGTCAGCACACTATTCAGCATTAAAACTCCTTGTTTTGCCCAAGCGGTTAATTCTCCATGTGGTGGTATGGTACAGCCAAGCTCTCGGTGAAGTTCCTCAAAAATATTGCATAAAGAGGGAGGTGGCGCAATTCCTTTCTTTACCGAAAAGCACAAGCCATGCGCCTGATGTTCACCATGGTAGGGATCTTGTCCTAAAAGGACTACCTTTACATCTTGGAAGGCTGTATATTTTAATGCATTAAAAATATCATACATATCCGGATAAATCGTTTGACTGCGATATTCCTGTGCTAAAAATAATCGTAGCTTTTGATAGTATGGCTTTGTAAATTCTTCCTTTAAAAGGATATCCCAATCATTTCCTATTGTTACCATGGTATCGCCTCACTTATTTAACATTGCATCTATCCTTGCTTTTTTATCACTAAGCTGTAACCAACGCTCCATCATTTCTTCTAGCTGTTTCTCCTTAGCTTCTCTTTGAATCGATAATTCCTGTAGCTTTTGGAAATCATCGGCATACTTTTCCATGTCCTGATCAATAGCATCAATACACTTCTGTACCTGATCCATAGCGGTTTCCATACCGGCTAGCTCTTGCTTTTCCTTCGTTGTCATCTTCATCAGTACAGCCGCTTTCGGCTGCGTACTCTTTGGTGTTGTTTCCACCGTCTGTGAAGCTATTTGAATAAAACTGCTGTACCCTCCGATATGCTGAACGATATTGCCGTTTTGAAAAACAAACAATTTGTCGCATATACGATCTAAAAAATAACGATCATGCGATACAACAACCACTGCACCGTTAAATTCATCTAAATAATCCTCTAAGATCTGCAATGTCGCAATATCCAAATCATTCGTCGGTTCATCTAAAAACAAGACATTCGGTGCCTGCATCAACACTTTCAATAAATACAATCTACGCTTTTCACCACCGGATAAACGCTCGATTGTCGTATGATGCATGGAACGTGGAAATAAAAAGCGTTCCAACATTGATGCGGCAGTATAGCTTCGTTGTGTGGTTTCAATGTGATTGCTTGTTTCTTGAATATAATCAATAAGCTTCATAGAGCCGTCCATATCCCCATGTCCCTGTTTGAAATAGGCAAGTTTCAAAGTTTCTCCATGAACGACCGTACCGCTATCCGGCTCCAGCTGTTTTGCCATAACGTGCAGTAATGTCGTTTTTCCACAGCCATTTGCTCCCAAGATACCGATGCGATCATGACGTGTGAAATGATAGCTGAAATCTCGAAACAAGACACGCTCTCCATAGGCTTTGGAAATATGCTCCAACTCAATGATCTTTTTTCCTAAACGACTGGTTGTTAAATCCAAGGCAATACTTTTTTCAAGCTGTGGCTTATCCTGTGCATTCAAGGCATGGAAGCGTTCTATTCGCTCCTTGCTTTTGGTTCCTCTTGCCTGCACACCGGCACGTATCCAAGCCAACTCCTTACGCAGCAAATTTTGACGCTTCTTTTCATTCGCCAATGCCTGCTCCTCACGCAATGCCTTAGCCTCTAAATACTGTGAATAATTCGCTTCATAGGTATATAGCTTTCCTTGTGAAATTTCCACCATTTTAGTACAAACCCGCTCTAAAAAATAACGATCATGCGTAACCATAAAAATGGCATTGGAAAATCGCTTTAAATATTTTTCCAGCCATTCGATCATTTCATTATCCAAATGGTTGGTCGGCTCATCTAAAATCAATAGATCACAAGGCTTTAAGAGTGCTCGTGCCAATGCAACTCGCTTGCGTTGTCCTCCGGAAAGCTTTGCGATACAAAGATCGACATCATGCATTCCCAGTTTCCCAAGAATACTTTTGGCTTCATACTCCTCAATTTTGGGATCTACTTTCATGACTTGATAAAGAATGCTTTCCTGCTCATCAAAAACAGGATCTTGAGGAAGATACGAGATTCTTAAACCGTTTTTTCGTACGATATTTCCCTCATAGCTCTCCAAACCGGCTACGATTCGTAAAATCGTTGTTTTCCCTGCTCCGTTTACACCGATCAAAGCTGTTTTATCATGTTCCTCAATCGTCAATGAAGCTTCCTTAACGATTTCTTTTACATTGTGATATTTCGTGATACTATCCATTGAAATTAACATATTATGACCTCATTTTCCGTTACTATTTTAGCATACGTTCGCAAAAAGAAAAAGGCGCATTATACGCCCTGTGATCGTAAGCCCTTAGGATATTTGTTTTTCAGCACCATGCCATCTCCCTTGGCAAAGGCAATCGGGTGATGATGCCAGCTCAATGCCACATACCCCTTATAGCCGACAACCGCTAAAGGATTTCCTTTGCGATACGATAAACATTCCTCATCACTCATATCATAGGTCTGATAAAACTCGTCATTGCTCTTGGCACATACATAAAAATGCTGATGCGGTTCCAAACGATTCTTCACAATTTCTCCTACCAACATACCTTGTCGTAATACTCGGATATTTTTCAAATCAAGAAACGGTGTGTTTTTGACATATACCTTTTGGTTGATTTCAACCATATAGGCAAAGCTCTGCTTGCGCTGAGTTGTCAAAAAATCGTTTACGAAAGACGGTAGTCTTGCCGGTTTCATTGTCTTTAGCTTCACAGTTGTTGCAACAGCACGCTTGCGCAGCTTTGCCACAAAATGACCTTCGCCCTTATCCATCGGTAAAATGCGTACTAGCTTTTCGCTATCTAAATCTTTATATGGAAAGCCGCATCGTCCAAAGCTGACACAGGGATCTAACAGCTCCATATCCGGGTGTTTTTCCATAAAATCGGCAATTACTTCCTCGTTTTCTTCCATTGCATAGGTACAGGTAGAATATACTAAAATCCCATTTTCTTTCAATGCCTCATAGGCATTCTCTAAAATGTGCTTCTGTCGCTGAGCACAAGCCTTTACATGCTCCACACTCCAATCGTCCATAGCTTTGGAATGCTTGCGAAACATGCCCTCTCCACTGCATGGCGCATCTACTAACACCTTATCAAAGCAGCCTTTCATAGCCTTGGTCAAATCCTTTGGGTTGGCATTGGTAATCATGCACTCATAAAAGCCTAAACGCTCCATATTACTTAATAATACCTGAGCGCGCTTAGGATCAATTTCATTGGCTACCAAAAAGCCGGTATGCGCTAGGGCATCGGCAATCTGTGTCGTCTTGCCACCGGGAGCTGCACATAAATCCAACACCCAATCCCCTTTTTCAACACCTAATATTTCCACTGCACTGGAGGCACTTGGCTCCTGCATATAAAACAAGCCTGCCGCATGTGCTGCATGATTGCCAAGCGAGGATTCCTCATCTTGAATATAATAAGCCTTATTACAAATAGCGGAAGGCTTCAAGGTGCATAGCTTTTCTTCCATGATTTCCTGTATAGTTGTTTTTGTTGTATTAAGACGCAAACCACGATACAGCGGTTTGGATAGACTTTCCACATAAGCCTCGTATTCATTTCCTAAATATTGCTGCATTCTTTGTAAAAATACTTCTTTCATAGCCTCTCCTCATCGATTAACATTTCATCTAAAACCGTTGTCCTTTGAAATACAATATGCATCACGATACGAACCAACAACATCCCTACAAAAAGCAGGATACACGGAATGGTCAATGACCACATGATCGTTATGGAAGCATATAATGCAAAATAAATGGTAAAAACAAATAGCATAAGTGTCAAAGCGGCACATAGCCAACTAAATAAAGAACGTATCCATAATACCATTTGAAAGTATTTTATGACAAGTGAACGCAGGGCACTTTTTGTTTCTCCTAATAAATAATGTATCGTACAATCCTTATGAATATAGCTGCTAGCAGACTTTAACAAAAAGATATACAAGTATAAAAAAGCTAGAAAGGCAAGTCCTCCTAAAATCAATAAAAAGATTGCTACTTCATGTAAATCAACAACAAAGAATTTCAAAATTCGATCATTGGTCAAAAACGCAGCATAACCTTCATGAGAATTCAAATAATCTAGTGCATGCTTCAATTCCTTTTTCTCATGACTTTGGAAAAAGGCTACCTTGATATAATGGTTTTGCGTGATTCCCGCTGCCAGCATCTCCTTTGATGCATAGATTGCACCAATACCTTCTTTTTTATAATAGCGCTCATAATCCTCATAGCTGAAGCTTCGTGGCAGCATAATTCCTTTGATACGTACAACTCTATTCATCGTTTGTGTTGCCTGTGGAGCTAATGGTACACGATAGGTTTGTAATGTTATCTCCTTTCCCACCCAGCTTTCGGCAAATTCCTCAAACAAACGAATCGCCTGATCCACATCAATTGCCTGATCCTTTACACAGCTTAAATAACTGGCTCGAAATCCCATGGAAAGTGCAGCATCATAATCAATTAAAATCTCATCTTCTTCTAACTCATTACTTGTATAGTGATATTCCCCATCAAAATAACGCATTCCCGCTTTTCCTTGGCGTAAGCCTTCAAATTCCGCGACAATTCGATCTCCGTAAATCAAACGTTTTCCGGTTTTCTGATAAGCGGGCATCGTTAATACCTCTTGTTTCTTTGCAAAACCTCTTTTCACAAAAAAGCTTCCCGACATCAGCTTTGCTTGATTCAAAGAGGAGCCATAGCTGTGCATCTGCAATTCCATATTGGCATTGTCTGCTTCATAAGCAGGAAAGATTGCGGTAATTGTTAAAGGCTGTCCAAACCATAGCACCTTCATTCCAAGCATGCGTTCACATTGCTCCTGCGTATTATAAAAGGGTTCGTTTAAAACTTCCTTCAATATACGATAAGCACTGGTTGATGGGAGGGCAATTTCATCATAAGCCTGCGGATAGCTGCCGTACATTTTCGCAAAGCCAAGCTCCTGTGCACTATCTGCTTCAATCATTGTATATTCATCTAAAATATCGGTAACATACAACTGTGAGCTGCCATAAACCGAGTAGCGAGCAGCCTTTAAATCCGTTGGATAGTATCCGAGAATCAGCTTCTTTCCCAATGCTTTTTGTAAGGCTACGACATCGTTTTCATTTAAATAATCATAATAATTATCTACATATTCACCATTAAGATTAGCAAGTTTTTCCACAGCAAGAATGCTGGATTGTTTGTTCTCCATAAGACGCATTTGAATATCCGTAACATCGAGGTTCAATGAAAATAAGCCAACGGATAATGCAATAAAGGAAAGCATGAGAAATACCGTAGCTAGCCTCAGCTTCCAATGAATAAAGTGATAAAGCTTTTCATCAAAGGCCTCAATCTGCGCCTGTTTTAAAGTATAAGGTTGTTGGATCTGATTAACTTGAGGAAAGCTGTGGCTATTGGTGTGCGTATCACTTAAAATATATCCATCTGCAATCTCGATTATCCGATTGGCATAGGCAATGCTTTGCTTATCTCCGATAACGACAACCAATACCCGCGATTTCAGCATATCTAATAAACTATACAGCTGCATGAGCTCTTCTTTCGCTAAAGGCGTACTTTCGCTATCCACAACCAACATCATCGGACAACGCAGCATACATCTGACAAGCACCATTTTCCATTGTTCAAATGGAGTTAAATCCTCGGCTAGTGTAGTAACTTTATCTTCCATTTGAAAAAAAGCAAGTTCCTTTTGAATGACATAGCGAGGAAAGTTTTCAAACATTGTTATATTATCGTAAACCGTTTGATCCGGTATGATCTGAAAGTCATGAAATAAAAATGACGCAAAACAAGAGCGATATATGCTGCGCTCTTTTTCATCAAATAGGGTCATTTCCTGATCATTGTATATAAAACGTGAAGCATTCGGAGAATAAACACCTGTAAGGCTTTGTGCCAACAGATGATGGAGTTCTTCGTGATCACCATAAATACTTACAAAGCCATAATTGGGCAGACGAAAACAAGCATTGGATAACAGAATGCAATGATTTCGATCGTATAATGTTAAGCCTTCCACTTGCAGCACGTGCAACACCTCATATTTAGGGTATCATAGTGAACAAAATTGTCAATAAATTCATAATTGATGTAAGAAATATGTTAGAAATAAAGGTATGATTATGATATGATAGCTACATAGAAGAGGTGATTTTATGCGAGTCGAAGCACTGTCGCTTCAGGAAATTCAATTTACTTATACAGAGTATAGTCAAGCGTTGTATCAAAGCTTATTACGTATCGGCTTGAGTTTTCCGATTCGTGTCCTTCATGATCAAGAGGGATATCATTGTATTGATGGTCATAAGCGTTTATCTGCTATTTACGATATTCTTCAACAGAATCCAAAGGAGCGGCATTTTCAAAGCATCAAAGCAATCAATCATGGCAATGCCCGCACACAACCACCTCAATGCTTACAAAATCATCATTAAGCTAAGAAAAATGTGCGTGGATTTACTTTTGTATTCTTTTCCTTTCGCATTTTTGATTGCTTTATCAGCGAATCGGTGAATAATTGCTTTAATTAAATAAAAACTCGCATTTAGCGAGCTTTATTTTTGATATTTTTTCATAAACGGTGCTAAAGCTTTCACGATCAGCAAACAGGCTATTGCGCCTAAAACAGCTTCTGCAATTCCATTGGTTGTAACAACACCCAACAAAACCGCTGATAATACTTCATAAGCCACATGTACTGCCTTTGCGTAGGCTTCGCCGAAAAAGAAGTATATACCTCCTAGTACCAAAACGGTATTGGTTATTGCTCCTGCAAGTGATGCTATAATGATGCAAAGCTGTTCATTGACCCTATGCTTTTTTAGTACTTCAAATAATACTCCGGAAAAATAGCCTAATAAGATACGTGGTACAATAGCTATTAGCAAACTTGTCCAATTACCGCTAATTCCTGCCACCGTTACAAAGGGCGAAAAGACAAACGATGTGATATTCGGGCGAAAGGTTGCATTTAATACACTAGTAATTCCGAATACAAGTCCAAGCTGTGCTCCGGCTTTACGTCCGAATACAATGGCTGCGACAATTACAGGAATGTGCATGGTCGTTGCGTCTATTGGACCAAGGGGTAAATAGCCCAGTGGGGTAACAACCAGCAAAATTTGAATTGCTAAAAAAAGTGCCATAAAGGCCATGTACTGCGTTTTCTTTGTTTTCATATTCTCCTCCTACTATCGTTCCTAATGATACGATGTCTAACAAAGGTTGCCGTCAAGCTACTTGCGATGAATAAGTGTTGTGATCACTTTCCAACATTTTCCGCTTGTTTGGCATATAGTATTATAAACGAAAAAAGAACAAATGAAAATAGAAATGTTATAGTTATAAAAGAATAATAATTCGTGAAGTGAAAAAGTAAATTCCACACTTAAGAGCGTTTTGTTGATTTTACTCTTACAGAAGTTCCACTTACCTTTTTGTGGAACTTTCTTTTACAATTGTTTCATCTCCTGCTGTTTTCATTTAGGAGGTAATCATCATGGCTAAAAATAAACATCTTACTCTTTCCGATCGTATCATTATTGAAAAAGGACTTAACAATAATTCTTCTCGTAAATCGATTGCCGATACATTGGGGATGGACAAATCTTCTATCTGTAAAGAAATAAAAATTCATGCTTTCTATAAAAAATTTTCTCGTTCGGGCGTTTCAAACTGCGGCACTTACGATTGCATCTATATCAAGCAGTGTGGTTTCAACTCCTTCTGCTCTCATACCTGTTCTAAACAAGAATCCATCTCCTGCAAACGTAAAGATTCTTCGAGCGGTGTCTGTAATGGTTGTGATAAGAAATCATCGTGTAAACTTACAAAAAAACTTTATGAAGCTAAACGTGCTCAAGAGGAGTATGAATATACATTAAAAGATTCGAGAATGGGTTGGAATCTTTCTTCTTCTGAAGCGAAAGATTTAGCAAACATATTGAAGCCTCTTCTTGAAAAAGGACAGTCAATAGCCCATATTCTTATGACACACCCGGAAATCAAGTACTGTGAAAAAACGCTCTACAACTATATTGAACAGGGAGCTTTTGAACAGTTCGGTATCAAGAACATCGATCTTCGTATCAAGGTACGAAGAAAAATAAACAAAAAGAAAGAGGTATACAAACCAAGAAAAGACAAAAGTTATCTGAAAGATCGTACCTACAAGGATTTTGAAGCTTACATGGCTGCTCATCCAGAAGCGTCTGTGGTTGAAATGGATACTGTATATAACGATATTTCAAAGGGTCCTTATGTACAAACATTCCAATTCGTAAAATATCATTTCATGAAAGGAATATTCCATAAAATGAAAAATTCAGTCGAAATGTACAATGGGTTATATAAGATTTATCAGGCTTTAGGAGAAGCTGACTTTAAAAAAATCTTCGAAGTAATCCTTACAGATCGTGGCACTGAATTTGTATGTGCTGAAGATATGGAGAAATTAGGATGTCATGTATTCTATTGTGATCCTATGGCTTCTTATCAAAAACCACATGTAGAGCAAAATCATAATCTATTCCGCTACATATGTCCTAGTGAAGCTGATTTAACAAAAATTGGACTTGGTACTATGTCAAGATTTCGGACAACTAAAATATAAGAATTTTCAATTTTTAGTTTAAATTATTCTGGTAGTAGTTTTTTTCATATTTGTTTGGAGATTGGTAATCACAATGAGAATGTATTCTTACTGTATTGTAAAATCCTTCTATGTTGATGCTAGAATAAAAACCGTATCAGTTAAATGTGAGAGTTAAAGCATCTTAT
>QFCE01001864.1_pt1 | contig 229556 bp, 188 predicted proteins | sample 5346091 | NCBI WGS metagenome assembly QFCE01 (sample SAMN09062252, study PRJNA434731) | Human gut metagenome, whole genome shotgun sequencing project. | isolation source: stool timepoint A chromium assembly | host: Homo sapiens | collected 2015
ATGGCGAACGGCGCCGCGCTGGTGGCTGTCGCCGTCGTGTCGGTGCGTCGTCCGCGTGCGTTGCGCAGGCAGGTGCTCATGGGCATTGCGATCCTCGGGGTTATGGGAGGGTCGCTGCTCGTGTGGGCGGGTGATCGGCTGGGATCGATGAGCGTCATGCTGGCGGGCGCCTGCCTGGTATCCGTTGCCGAGGGGGCGTGCACGATTCTGGTGGGCATAGCCCTGTGCTCTGTTCCGACGAAGCTCGCGTCCGTCTGCATCGTGGCGGGATTGCTGGCATGCGCCGGTGCGAAACAGGTGATCGCGGTGGGCTATTCGGAGTTCGCGCTTGCCGCCCATGCCACCCTCTTGCTGGGAGCTGCGTTGTTGGCGAATCCGACTGCTTCGGAAACAATGGCACGGCTCTCTCGCGACGAATCGCCGCACGATATGGCCATCACGCAGCCTTCGTCGTTCTTACCGTTCGGCCATCAACTGTTCGTCTGCCTCCTTCTGTTCAGCGCGGTCCAGGGCTTCATGCTCACGTTCGGGGAAACCGGGGGCATTCCTGCCACGTCGATCTGGAGCCTCGCGATTTTGGCGGTGGTTCTTGTCATCGCATGCCTCGCTCCCCGCCGGTTGACGACCGATGCGCTGTTGAAGCTGGCCGCGCTGCTTGCGATCGCGGGGTTTCTGCTCGTGCCCGCTTCGGACTTGATTCGGTTCTCCATCTCGAACGGTTTGATCAGCTGCGGGATCGCTGCGTTCGACGTGTTCCAGTGGATCGTGCTCACGGCGTTGGCCCGGCGCAACATGCATGGTGCCGTTTCGGTTTTCGCTTGGGGCTCCGCGATGCATGCCATCGGCGTTATCCTAGGAGCCAATGCCGGCCGTTTCGTGAACCACTATTGGACGAGCGATGTGCAGGTGGTGGTTCTGGCGGTGGCTGGTATCGTGTTTTGCCTTGTCGTTGCCATGTCGGTTTTTCTGCAGCACTTCAGTTTCGAGAAAACCATCAACGGCGTGCGCGAGAGCGTTCCGCCTGTTTTGGTCGACAGCGCAGATGAAGACGATGCTTCCGAGGAGAGGGCTCTGACCGTTGACGAGCGGTGCGAGGTCCTCTCGCAGCAGAAGGGGCTCACGAAGCGAGAGACCGAGGTGCTGCACTTGCTGGCGCGCGGTAGGACGGGCGTGTTCATCCAGCACGAGCTATGCGTGTCGTACAACACCATCAAAGCGCACGTGAAGCATATCTACCAGAAGCTGGACGTCCATACCCATCAGGAGCTGATCGATCTGGTGGAGGATCTTGGGTAGCTGTCTCGCACTCGGATGCGTTAACTCTGGGCAAAATCAAGACCCTGGTCAAACTCGGATGCGAAGTTTCTGATACTCTTTCGTGGAACAAGAAGACGATTCGCCGGGCGCCGGTTTAGCGGCGTTCGGCATGCCTTGAGGGGGTATCGTATGGACGCATTCCGCATCGGCGTGATCTTCGATTGCGACGGGACGCTGATCGACTCGATGATGGTGTGGCGCGAGACGGAAGCCGGTTTGGCGCGGCGTGCGAACGTGACGTTGACGGCGGCCGAAATCGATGCGCTCACCGCGATGACCATTCCCGAGTGCGGCGCGTTCTTCCACGAGCGCTTCGGCTTGGGTTCGTCGGGTGACGAGGTGGTCGCCATGATGGACGAGCTCATGTTGGAGTTCTACCGCGAGCGCGCTCTGGCGCGGCCGGGAGCGCTCGAGTTCGTGCAGGCGTTGGCCGAGCGCGGGGTGCGCATGAGTGTGGCGTCGTCCAGCCCGCAGCCGTACTTGCAGGCCGGGCTTGAGCGCTGCGGGTTCGCGCCGTACCTCGACGCCATCGTGTCGGTTGACGACGTGGGCGCCTCGAAGCGCGAGCCCGCTGTGTACGATCACGCTCGCGAGGCGATGGGCACGCCGCTTGCCGCCACCTGGGGCGTCGAGGACTCGGTGTACGCCGTGCGCACGCTGAAAGCCGCGAACTACCGCACGCTCGGCATCTACGACTGCGATATCTCGGGCACGTGCGAGCAGCTGGCAGCCGAGGCCGAGCGGTTCATCACGACCTTCGAGGATTTGGACGTCGACACGTTCCTCGGTTGGAACTAAAAGAGGCGAGGGGTGCTTCGACTTGAAGCGCCCCCCGTTTTGTTCCCGCTAGATCTGCTTCTCGATCCAGGCGACAAGCTCGTCGTAACTCATAGTACCGTTCGCGACGGCGATGACGGTGTCGAAGAAGTCCTGCGTACGAGGCTTGAACTTTACTCCGTTACCGTGTAGGAAGGCGATGATGAGAGCCGTTCCCGTTCGCTTGTTTCCGTCGTCGAAGGGGTGGTTCTTGATGACCCCGTAGCCGTATCGAGCCGCTTTCTCATGCACGGAAGGATAAAGATCTTGTCCTCCGAAAGAGGCGAAAGGCTGAGCTAGAGCCGAATCAAGAAGCCCTTCGTCGCGAACTCCTGGCATTCCTCCGTTACGTTTCAGTTGGTCTTCATGAATGGCGAGCACGATATGCTTGGGTATGGGAGAAGGATCGCGCCCGCTCATTTCGACAGAGCCTCAAACAAATCGCGGTACTCGTCCGCAGCTTCCAAGTATGCATCTAAATACATGGTTCCATTCTCGCCGTCCGAGGCATTGTCGTCGATGGGAACGATTTTTACATAGGGTTTGCTTCCCTTGATGACCGTTACCTCGATATTGTCCTCATACACGCGCTTTGCAATGGTCGGAAATTGCGCGCGGGCTTCCGATGCCTTGACTGTGAGGGGCATGGCGATTCCTCCTTTCGGTTTTCTCCGGTTGCTATCTATGCCGATATTATAGCATAAAAAACAGCTGAAAAAAGAACATAATCGAGGATCAAATGAAAGAGGAAGTTCTCTTATCGCCAAGGGTCTTCCTGGAAGGTCGGCTCGGGGGTTGGCGGGCGGTCGCTGAACGGGTCGTAGCCGTCGTCGTCTTCCTGGGCGGGGCGCAGGAACGGGTCGGATGACGCTTCGGACTTCGAAGCCGCGCTCTTAGTCGGCTGCGCGCCTGCGACCGGCGTCACCACCGGTCGCAGGATGTAGCGCGGTTTGCGCTGGGAGTCACTCATGGACGCTGTCCTCTTCGGTGCCTACTTTCGCCAAATCGTAGGGCGTGGTCTGGTACACATAATAGTTCAACCAGTTCGTATACAACAGCTGCGCGTGCGCGCGCCAGGTGACGCGAGGGGCTTGCGTCGGATCGTCGTTCGGGAAGTAGTGGCGAGGCAGCGGCATGTCCAGGCCTTTCGCGATATCGCGCTCGTACTCGGCCATGAGCGTGTCGGCGTCGTACTCGGGGTGGCCGAACACGAAGAAATGCCGGCTGTCGGTGCTCTTCGCGATGTAGACGCCGGCCTCGTCGGAGACGGCGATCAGCTCGAGGTCGGGGTGCGCCTCGATGTCGGCAGCGTGCACCTCGGTGTAACGCGAGTGCGGCGCTCGGAACGAGTCGTTGAACCCGCGCACCAGCGGCGACGACGGCTTCACCACTTCGTGGTCGAACACGCCGAACAGCTTGTTCTCCAGCTCGTACTTGGGGATGCCGTAATGGTGGTAGATGCCGGCCTGCGCGCCCCAGCAGATGTGGAAGGTGGAGTGCACGTTCGTGGCGGACCAGTCCATGATGCGCGCGAGCTCGTCCCAATAATCCACGTCCTCAAAGTCGAGCAGCTCAACCGGCGCTCCGGTGATGATCATGCCGTCGAAGCGCTGGTCCTTGATCTCGTCGAAGGTGGTGTAGAACGTGTCGAGGTGCTGCTCGGACACGTTCTTCGCCTCGTGGCTGGCCGTTTGCAGCAGGCTCACCTCGATTTGCAGCGGGGTGTTCGACAGTTTGCGCATGATCTGCGTCTCGGTGACGATCTTCGTGGGCATGAGGTTGAGCAGCAGCACCTTCAGCGGGCGAATGTCCTGGTGCATGGCGCGGTACTCGGTCATCACGAAGATATTCTCGCCCTCGAGCACCTCGGTCGCGGGCAGGGAGTCGGGGATTCTGATGGGCATGGGAAACCTCGCATTTCGTAGATCGTCGCGGTATCGCGCGGGCACGCTGGTGCCGGTCGTAACGGTCTGTATCATGATACCTTCTAATCAGATGACCGGTTTATCTGAATTATCGATAACATGCTATCGGAAGATAGAACTACCGTCGCGTAAACCATGATGGCATAATGAGCCGGATCGCAAGAGCGCAATCCGCAATCCCGCAACAAGGAGCATCCATGAGCGAATCCATCAGCACCACCTGCGTACAGGGCGGCTACCGTCCCGGCGACGGCGAGCCGCGCCAGATTCCCATCTACCAGTCCACCACCTGGAAGTACGACACGAGCGAGCACATGGGCCGCCTGTTCGACCTCGAGGAGGCCGGGTACTTCTACACGCGTCTGGCGAACCCCACGAACGACTTCGTGGCGGCCAAAATCGCCGAGCTCGAGGGCGGCACGGCGGCCATGCTCACGTCGTCGGGCCAGGCTGCGAACTTCTTCGCCGTGTTCAACATCGCCGGCGCGGGCGATCATGTCGTAGCCAGCTCGGCCATCTACGGCGGCACGTACAACCTGCTGGCCGTGACCATGAAGCGCATGGGCCTGGAATGCACGTTCGTTTCGCCCGACTGCACCGACGAGGAGCTGGAGGCCGCGTTCCGGCCGAACACGAAGGCCGTGTTCGGCGAGGCCATCGCGAATCCGGCGCTGGCGGTGCTCGACATCGAGCGCTTCGCCGCCGCCGCGCACGCGCACGGGGTGCCGCTGATCGTGGACAACACGTTCCCCACGCCGGTGAACTGCCGTCCCATCGAGTGGGGCGCCGACATCGTGACGCACTCCACCACGAAGTACATGGACGGCCATGGCGCCAGCGTGGGCGGGGCCATCGTGGACTCCGGGAAGTTCGATTGGACGGCGCATGCCGACAAGTTCCCCGGCCTGTGCGAGCCCGACGAGAGCTACCACGGAGTGACGTACACCGAGCGCTTCGGCTTGGGCGGCGCGTTCATCACGAAGGCGACGGCCCAGCTCATGCGCGACTTCGGCGCCATCCAGTCGCCGCAGAACGCCTACCTCGTCAACCTGGGGCTGGAAAGCCTGCACCTGCGCATGGCGCAGCACAGCAAGAACGGCCTGGCGTTGGCGCAGCATCTGGCCGCGCATCCGAAGATCGCCTGGGTGCGCTACCCCGGCTTGCCGGGCGACGACCAATACGAGCTGGCGCAGAAGTACCTGCCGAACGGCGCCAGCGGCGTGGTGAGCTTCGGCGTGGCCGGCGGGCGCGCCGCGGCCGAGACGTTCATGGCGAACCTCAAGCTGGCGCAGATAGCCACGCACGTGGCCGATGCGCGCACCTGCGTGCTGCATCCGGCCAACGCGACGCATCGCCAGATGAACGACGCGGAGCTTGCGGCCGCGGGCATCACGCCCGACCTCATCCGCCTGTCGTGCGGCATCGAGGCCACCGAGGACCTCATCGCCGACGTCGACCAGGCGCTCGCGGCGGTGTAGCGAAGCATGGTAAACTGACCCGCAGAGAAGCCCCAGCGGAAAAGCCGGTTTGGAATTCGGTCGCGGAGGTGCCCCATGGAACGCAAGAAGCTTTTCGTGCGCGTTGGCATAGGCGTGGCGGGAGCGTTGCTGCTGGTCGGCATCTTCGCGGTTGCGAATGCCGTGGGCGATTCAAACGCCATGCGACGAGGCATCGACGAAGGGTTCGAGCTGAGAGGCACCTATCAGGGGGATCCCGGCCGGGACGGCATCGGCACCATCGCATTTCAGACGCTCGACGGCGAGCCCTCGTGGGAAGCGTCGAAGGCTCCGGGCGCGCATGTCAAAGGCGCGTTCAAGGAAACCGTCGATCCGAACATCTACGTGCTGGAAGACGAGAGCGGCAACGGGGTCGGCTGGGTCCATCTTGCGTACTCCGATGCCCAGGGGGCGGGAGCGCTGTACGTCCGCTACGGCGCGGGCGACCTGGTGGAGATGCGCAAGGTGGATAGGGTGCCCGGTTATATGCGCTACGATAACGAACGAAATACCTGACCAAATGCGGTTCGCTCTCGCGGCCGCGGACATTCGAGCCCGCTCGCTTCCCAGCGCGCGGGCTTTTCGCTTTTCCACGAAACGCAAGCCCTTTCACGTCCGGTGGTAAATAGTTTCTAGTCGCGTCTCGATGCCTTGAAGTGCATGCGCCGCATCTGCGAACATGCACGTGAGGGCCGGGAGGGGTGCTCATGATGAAGAAGCTCATAATGGACGATTTCTCGCTGTTGGGCAACGCTTTGGCGCTGGCTGCGAAGAAGGCGCCGACGCTCGAGTCGTTGGCGGCCGAGCTCAACGTGCGTCAGGAGGACCTGTCGCTGTGTTGGTTCGCGCTCAACAACCTGCGCCGATGCCAAGGTCGCGTGCTGCCCGTCCCCTTCGAGGCGGTTGCGGAGGGGCCGGCCGACGTTCGATCCGTTTCGGGCAACTGGTACGCCCCCACTTGGCGTTTGAGCAAGCTGCTTGAAGAGTTCCAAGTTAACGAGGGATTGGCCGTGCATTACGGGTGCATTTTGAGCCATCCCGAGGGTGGTCACTTCGAGTTGAACCTTGCGGCCGACGAAGTGGTGCGCGCGGTTCGTCTGGAGAACGCCGAGCTCGACGCGGTGAGGCTCAGGCGCGTGTGCGTGCAGGCGCGCGAGCCCGCCAACGGCATCGAGCTGCTGGTATCGAATGCCGGCAAGATACTGATAAGCATCGAGGACTACCGGGAGGGGCCGTTCACCGTAGCGTTCATCGAGCGTCTGCACGAACGGCTCGTCGAAGGCATCTCCATCAAGGAGGTGCGCGAGATCGAGGGCTGCGGCGAGAGCGCGGCGGATGAGCTGCGCGCGAAGGCGCTGGAGTCGTTCTGCGCTCACGTGTGCGCGCCCGACGGTGGCCATACTTTAGTGGATGCTTTGATAGCGCTTTGCTATTTCAAAGCGTTCCACCTGTTCTCTGCCGGGAACGGTGTTCTCGCCTATTTGCTGTACTTCATCGTGTTGCATCGTGCCGGCTATCATTTCTCGGCGCATGTTCCCGTCGTCAAGCTGTTGTTCCCGCTTGATGACGACGATCGCGTCTGCGATTCGCCCTTTGTGCCCGAAGAGCTGGTGGTGCCGTGCGATGGCTTCTGCGATTGGACGCTCTTCTTCGAGCGGGCGGTGCAGATGCTCGTCGAGGGGCAGCGATGGGTCATGACCAAGCTGGACGGCATGGCGCGCCGTCGAGAACGTTTTCGCATCATCATCGATTCCGACGAGAGCATGAACTTCCGCCAGAAGGAAGTGCTGCTGGAGGCCGTGTTGCACAGTAATGCGGAATTCACCTACGGCATCCATGCGCAGCGTTACGACGTGTCGTATCCGTGTGCGCGCAGCGATTTCGCCCGTCTGCTCGATCAGGGTTTCCTTCGTCAGCACGATGACGGGATCCGTCATTTCTTCGTGGCCTCGGACGAGTTCGAGGATGTGTTCGCAACCTATGTGAGGGAGCGCTGCGCCGAAGCCCTTCACCGATACTACCGTGAGGACGGGGCGCTGCGCGACGAATGCAAAAGCCCGGACGACATTGCTGCTGAGTATAACCGGGGCGTGGGATTCTATGAAAAGTCCCTGCTGGACAAGACCTATATCGAGCATTACGACTTCCGGCGCACGCCTATCGCCGACTGTGACGGTCCGCGGAGGCGTCGCCGCTCGAACGACGAGTGACGGAGGGCGAAGGGGAAGGAGGATTTCGGAAGGGCACGGCCGATTCCATTGTCAAAGGAGGGTCAATGAAACGCATCATGAGCGGGCAATCGTGCTCGCACGGTCCAAGCAAGACGAAAGTGCTGGTTGCGCTGCTGGCGATTGCGCTAGTGGCTTCGTTCGCAGCATGGGGCTGCAGCCCGAAGGCCGCGAACGACGACGCGAAAGCGCCTGAGAAAAAGGCGGAAAGCGCCGCAAGCGAGAAGGCCGGCGACGGCGTGGACGAGTTGGCGGCGTACAGCGGGTTCCCCACGGAAGGCCGCTTCATCGACAACGTGGCCGCGCTCCCCGGCTTCTACAAGAACACCGAGAAGAACGAGGCCAACGCGAAGGCGAAGGCGCCGCGTCGCTATACCGACCGCAACGGCAACCTCGTGCAACCGGTCCCTGCCGATGAACTGGGATGGAACAATACGTACCTCGATGCCGACAAACGCGGGTGCACATCGTGCCACACGTTGGAGAACGCGCTGATGAGCCTGCCTACGTACCATCGCCTGATCTTCTTCGGGTATCCCACCGAGCAGGGCTATCAGAACTGCATCGCGTGCCACTCCGACTCGTATTCGGGGCATAAGCTGGCCGATGCCATTCACACGCTGCATATGAACAGCACGATGTTCCTGAACGACGACGACGGCAACTGCCAGTCGTGCCACTACATCAACCCCGACACCGGCGTGTTCGATCGCTGGGACGAGGTCAAGTACGACCTGTACAAGGGCATCACCGACGTGAAGGCCGACGAGCTGAAGGCGTCGGTCTCCTACGATCAGACCACGGTCACGCCGGCTGAAAACCGCATCTTCAAGACCGTGAAAGACGAGCCCAGCCAGTGGTTGACCGACGATTCCAAGCAGGATAAGTCCATCTACGAGAACTGGGTCGTCTCTATCGACGGCGATTGCGAGAACCCTGTCGAGATGACGCTTCCCGAGATGGAGCAGAAGTTCGGCACCGTGAAGCAAGTTATGAAAATGGATTGCACCATCAACGGCGTAGGCCAGGCCACCATCATGCAGAGCGAGGTCGAGGGCATTCCGCTGAAGGCCATCATCGACTACGCCAAGCCCAAGGCGGGCGCCAACGTGGTGAGTCCCATCGGCAGCGACGGCTACGATTACGCGCAGATGGGCATCGATTGGCTGCTTGAGAACGATGCCCTCATCGTGACGAAGATGGACGGCGAGCTGCTGCCCAACTCGCAGGGCTACCCCTGCATGATCTGGGTGTACAAGACGTCCGGCGGCAACTTCACCAAGCGCATCTCCAACCTCATGTTCATGACCCTGCCCGAGGACGAGATCGATTCGCAGCTGTACGTGGGCCAGTTCACCGACGACCGCACGGGCGAGATCTACTCCAAACCCAACAGCGGCGTGCTGAACTATCCTACCGGCATCGTGCTGTCGGGCGATGCGGCGAAGACCGTGCACCTCGAGGGCTTCGCGGATGCTTGGGACGAGCCCATTAAGAAGATGGAGTTCTCCTTCGACCATGGCGAGACGTGGACCACGATGGACACGCCTGACAACAACGCCGATTTCTGGACCTACTGGCGGATGGACTTCACGCCGCCTGCGCCCGGTGCGTATCTGCTCGACATCCGCACCACCAGCGTCACGCCCGAAGGCGCCGACCGCGTGTGCCAGTACAACACCCAATTCATGTTCACGGTAGAGTAGGGGGTGCGATAATGAAAACAACGACGCAACGCGGTCGTGCCACGATTTCTGCCCTCGCAGGGTTCACCATGGTCGCCTCCATGGCGGGCGCTCCGGCGGTGGCGTTGGCCGGAGAGCCTGCCGTCGACGGGTCTTTGGCCGCCGACGGCACCGAAGCCGCAACGAACAGCACTGCAGTGAAAAGCCCGCAGGTCATGCAGGCTCAGGTGGAGGGCGAGTTCTCGTTCGATCAGACCGCCATCACCTCCAACGAGGTGATCAAGAACTTCTTCCAACGCGTGTCGCAGGCCATCTGCGGCGCTACCGTGCCGCTTGTCGCCGACAACCCGCTGGGCTGGCAGCTGAGCGTGTCGGGCGACGTGGAGTCGGCGTTCACCGCATCGGTCGGCGACCTTGCCAACGAGGAATCAACCAGCAAGGTCATGACCTGCACGTGCGGCGGCAATCCTGCCGGCGGGCGCGCCATCGTAACCGCCGGCGTGACGGGCATCCCGGTAGAGCATTTGCTGGCGAAGGCGGGCGCGGAACCGGGCGCGAACGCGGTGACGTTCGTGTCGGCCGACGGCACGCGACAGACGTTTCCTCTAGGCTACGTGGTCGGTCGCCATGCGGTGCTGAGCTACGAGATCAACGACGAGGACCTGTCCGCCTCGGTAGGGGGCAGCAACCAGCTGTGGATGACGAAGACGCCGGCGAACTACTTCGTGCGCGACGTCGTGGAGATCGTGGTGTCCACCGAAGAGGTCGTTCCTGAGGCTCCGGGCGTGGCCGACGAGCATCCTAACAGCCCTAACGCGGGCGTGCTTGCAGGAACGCAGGGTTAGGGGAAGACGATGATCGCTCCGATGCAGGTGTCCGTGGGAAAGCGGGTGACGTTCAGCGGCTATGCCGAGGACTACGGAAGGCAGATCGTGTCGGTCCAGTTCTCGCTGGACGACGGCGAGCACTGGACCACCTATGACGTATCGGATTCCACCGACGAGCTCTGGGTGCACTGGACGTTCTCGTACACGCCTGAACGACCCGGGCTCTATCGGCTGCTCGTCCGTTCGGTGAACGACGAGGGCGCTGTCAGCCCGCTCGCGGACGTGGCGGAGTTCATGGCCGCGTGAATCGTGATCGCGGTATCGAAAACCGCCCGGTGCGCAGATTCGACGCGCTCCGGGCGGTTGTGCGCCTGTTAACCGGCCAACAGGCCTCCGATGCGCAAGCACTCGGCGCTGGCCTCATCGTCGGGATAGTCGTAGGCGATCACGGAGTCGGCCACATCGACGCCGGCCCCTTCGGCTCGCTTCTCCCACAGCTCCATCCACTCTCCGTCGTTCCACTCGTACGAGCCGAACAGCACCGCCTTGCGGCCGGTCAAATGGGGTTCTACCTCGTTGTACATCGGGAGGAACTCCATATCTTCCAGCTCCTCGTTGCCCATGGCGGGGCAGCCAAAGGCAAGGGCGTCATAGTTCTCCACGCGCGCGGCGGCGAAGTCCGTAGCGTGGACGAGATCGGCTGTGCCTCCCGCCGCGCGCACGCCCTGCGCGATGAGGTCGGCCATGGCCTCGGTATTGCCGGTGCCGCTCCAGTAAACGATTGCAACGTTGCTCATAGGTTCTCCTTCGTGTCGACGTATGCCGCATGCGCTCTCTGTCGAGCGGGGTGAGCGGCGAAGCCGCGCCGCGCACCCCGCTCGACAGAGTTTCACTCCGCCTGTCGCCTGAGCGCGTGCTAGCCGGTCGCGCGGAACGCCTCGGCGGCGGGGAAGTCCTCGTCCACCGACGCGAGGCATTCGATAGAGACGCCCTCGTCGAACAGTTGCTGGTACATGGTGGTGCAATTCTTGTAGCAGCAAAAGCAGGTTTGCGCGTCGCGCTCCTTCGCGTATACCTTCCAGCATCCACTGCATAGGAAGTTCCTTCCCTCGTTGTCGATAAAGCCGACGACGTCCTCGTAGGGATAGCCCAGGAAGAAACCGATTTCATGCGGGAACGAGCAACGCCCCGTCAACTGGCTTTGCAGATCGGTGCCGCAGATGCGCTTGTGCAGCTTCTCGATGCATGCCGACAGGGAGGTGGGGTCGTAACCTTCGGCGACCAGGAAAGCGGCCACCTTCTCTTGTTGGATGGCGCGCGTGAGCAGCCGCGGGCGGTACACGTATACGAGAGCCCCGCTGGTGCGACGGGCCAGCACCTCGATGCGCACGCCGTGCGGCGCCAGCTTGGCGCGGCAGGAGCGCAGCGCGACGGACAGCTGATCATCGCGCAAGGCGGCCGCAGTCGGGCTCTGCGCGAACCGGTCCGTCGCGGGGGAGAGGGTGCTGCGGCAGGTGAACAGGTTCGCGGGCTTGAGCGCAGCGAGCGTGGGGGTGCAATGGTGCACCAGCTTGCGCTCGAATGCCTCGCAGGGCGATAGCGTTTGTTCGGTCTCTTCCATGCGGCCTCCCTTAAGTTGCGCTTCCGCATGCTCGTGCGGGGTCTATAAGTTAGCTTCGGATAACATATATCCGAGCAGTGCGCTTCCGTCAAGCGCAGATTCGAAAAAGCGCTAGATGCTCAACGTGTCGATCCGCAACGTGGCGAAACGAATCCAGCGCGCGACGACACGGCGCGGTTCCCCGGAAGCATGCTCCGTCCCCTCCCTCTTCTTGGATGTTTCACGTGAAACATTTGTGCTATGCGCACAGGTGGGATGCGATCACGCGAGTGTGCTATCATGGCGGCGAACACAGCGGCCATGCAAAGGAGCCATCATGTACGGACTGAAAACCGAGGCCAGCTTCGACTCGGCCCACTTCCTGACCGATTACTACGGCAAGTGCGAGAACCTGCACGGCCACCGGTGGCGTATGGTGGTGTACCTCGAAACGGCAGACCTCCAAGCCGACGGCACGATGAAGGACATGGTGGTTGATTTCGGCGTGTTCAAGCGCGCGGTGCGCGATCTGGCCGAAGAGCTGGACCACACCTTCCTCGTGGAGGAGGGATCGCTGGCTGACGCCACGCTGGCCGCACTTGAAACCGAGGGTTTCGATCTGACCGTTCTGCCGTTCCGGACCACGGCCGAGAATTTGGCGCGCTACGCTTGCGAACGACTCGTGAAGCAGGGCCTTCCGGTGTCCCAGGTGGACATGTACGAAACCCCTAACAACTGCGCAATCTACCGCGTCGGGTAATTGCCGGCCGCGATCCTTGCAGTCTGCAGTTCCCTTATCGCCCCTCATCCGTAGCGTAGCGCTTTCAGGTCAAGGTTGCTGTTGCTACCTTGACCTGGGGGGGGGGTATACTGCTTTTATGAGCGAACTGCTTTACGATACGATGAGCGACTCCGAAGTCCCTGCAGGGCTGGCCCGCGTGCGATACGAGGCGGGTTCGATCGAGCCGCTGTACGCCAACGACGAGTTCTTCAACCTGTTAGGCTACCGACGCCGGGGCGCCGACGAGCGCTATCCGTTCGACGTGCAGAAATCGCGTGGCTGGCGCGACTTCTGCGAGCAACTGCGTACGCATATCGAAGCGGGGATCGACAAATTCGAGATCGAGGTCAAGCAGGAGACGGCGACGGGCGCGTTGCTTTGGACGATGGCGCGGTGCCGGCACGATGCGCAGCGCGGAGTCGTCACGTGCCTCGTGCTGGACGTCGGCTCGTGGATGGACACCTCCGAGCGCCTGCGTATGAGCGAGGATGCGTTTCGCATCGCTGCTCGGATGAGCGGCAGGAACATTGCCACGTATGATCTTGCCGACCGCACGCTCATCATGCAGGGGGCGGTCGAGGGTTTCTTGCGGGCGCCTGTGCGCATGCCGGATGTGCCAGAAAGCATCATCGCCGCAAGCGTAGTGGCGCCCGAGCACGAGGATCTGCTCCTGGGTCTGTATAGAGAGATGCAGGCGGGGGAGCCGTGCGGGTCGGCCACGCTGCGCATGAAAGACTTCGATACGGGGCGTTTTCGCTGGTTTCAGATCGATTACTCGCTGGTGTTCGACGGCGAAGGCCGCCCGGTGTACGCTGTTGTCGCGTTCGGCGACACCACCGAACAGTTCGAGCGCGAACGGGAGCAGAAAGTGCGCGCCGAGCGAGATGCGCTTACGGGCGTGCTGAACCGCGCGACGTTCGAAGACGAATGCGCGCGGCTCATCGAGCGGGCCGAGGCCGGTCGCGGTCATGCGCTGATCATGGCCGACCTCGATCGCTTCAAGATGACGAACGACCGGTACGGCCACGTGGCCGGCGATCGCGTGATCGTCGAGTCGGTGGCTGGCATGACGGGTGCCGTTCGCGACGGCGACCTGGTGGGACGTGTGGGCGGCGACGAGTTCATGGTGTGTCTGCGGGGCATTTCGACGCGGTCGCTCGTGGAGACGATCGCGAAGCGCATGTGCGCGGCGGTGAGCAAGGCGGCCGGCGGCGAGGCGGATTACGGGCCGGTCTCCATCAGCCTGGGCATCGCTCTGTATCCGCAGGACGGTGCCACCTACGAGGAGCTGTACCGAAACGCCGACAGGGCTCTGTATCGCGCCAAACGCGCGGGCGGCGGCTCCTACGCGTTCTTCTGCGATCGAGCCGAGGCGTCCTAGCGTCCGGCCGTCACTCCCATCCCGGTTTCCCCACGCCGCCTTGTTCGATGGTGTCCAGCAGCCCCTGGCGGTCGAACACGCCCACCTTGCGGTAGATGCTGCTCACGTGGTGCTTCGCCGTGCCCTGCGCGATGGACAGCTCGTCGCAGATGTAGCGCACCGTGCGCCCGCGGGCCAGCAGTGCTAGGACCTCGGCCTCGCGGTTCGTCAGGCGGCACATCCGCGCGATGGCGGCGCACTTCTGCTCCAGGCTTGCATCGACGGCTTCTGCCGGAGAGGTGGCGTAGAGCTTCTGCACGTCGGTCTGCGTGAAGAACAGCATGCCTACCAGCACGAGCGCCAGCACGCCCACGAGGAACACCTCGGAGCGCAGCGCCTCCGACCACAGCTCCGCGTGCAGAAGCTGGTCGGCGGCGAACGAGCCGATGAGCGTGCCGGTGCGGGCGCAGAGGATGACCAGCCCGAACGACAGCGCCACGGGGATGCGTCCGCGGAACGCCACGTCGGTGGACACCAGCATCATGAACATGTCGAGGCAGTACACGCCCATGATGACCAGCCCCGCGCCCAAAAACCGGAACGGCGCGGGCAGCAGCAGAAGCAGGATGAGGCCTGCCACCATGGCGGGGATGACGGGTCGGTACAGCGAGATGGGCTCAGCGGCCGAGGGCGCCACCACCATCGACAGCGTGATGGCCGCCAGCGCGCAGCCCGCCAGCACCAGCGCCTTCGCCGTGAACGTCGCATCACCTTCGGCGAACGTGTTCACCATGCCCTGCGAAGCGCCGTACACGACGCTGATCACGAGGATGCAGGCGAAAATGCGCGCCACGGGAATGGTGCGCACGTCCAGCGGTAGCACCGAGGGCTCGCGGCGCGGCTCGCGCTTGCAGGCTACCAGCACTGCGGCCGACACGATGGGCAGCGCGGCGGTGAACGCCACGGCCACCGCCTCGGGCAGCGCGTAGGCGATGAAGAACAGCACGAACGCGAACGTGTACGACACGTACAGGTGCCGCCCCACACGCCCGGTGGCCAGGGCGCTCCACAGCTCGCCCCACATGATGAGCAGCAGCGCGTTGCCCAGCGACAGCGATACGGTGCCGGCGACGAAGGCGGCGAATCCGGGCATTCCCGAGCCGATCGTCAGCGCGACGGGCAGCGTCACGGTTCCTGCGGCGGTCAATCCTCCTGCGGCGATGAAGCTGGCCCGGTGCGCGAGGAAGGGGGAGAGCCGCCGCGCGAGCGCCACCGTCACGAGGTACCCGATGGTGGTCAGCACGAGCACCCACAGCGTGGTGTTGCCTGCGAACGGGTAGCGGTCGGTGGTGGGCAGCAGCACGTCGGTGCACATGCTGATCATCCACCATGCTTGCCAGAACCCAAGCCCCAGCAAACGCCAGCCGGAAAAACCCGCATGTGCGTCGTCCTGCCGTTTCGTACGCATCGCTCCCCGTTCCCTCCCTCGTTGCGTGGCTTCAAACCTAGCAAAACAGGTGGGGGAGCGCAAGCGGGAATATGCATATGAGCGGTGGGCTCTGCATCGTCCCAGGTCGCGGTATGGGCCGCAATGGCCCATGTTGGGGGCAGCGGCGAAAATGGGCCGCTTCGCCAGATACCCGCGGGCATCGGTTGATTCAGGATTGCAGGCAAGCGGGGCGAGGGACTCCGCGTATCGAAGGAAGGGGTTTTCCATGACCGATATCATGAAGAACGGGCTGTCTCGTCGAGCGTTTCTGGGCTTAGGCGCCACCGCGGCAGTCGCGGCCGGCGCGGCGGGCCTGGCCGGCTGCTCGCCTGCGGCCAGCTCGGGCGCCGACGCGAAGTCCGGCGGCGACGCGCCCGCGGCCGCGGGCGACGCGAAGTACTCCTGGGAGATCGCTCCCGAGCCTATCACCGACGTCAAGTCGACGGTGGACACCGACATCCTCGTCATCGGCGCGGGCCTGGCCGGTTGCGCGTGCGCTGCGGCGGCGGCCGAGAAGGGCGGCAAGGTGACCGTGGTCGAGAAGACGTCCAGCTGGAACGGCCGCGGCGGCGGATTCGGCGCCATCAACTCGCATTACATGGACGAGCTGGGCATCAAGGTGGACCGCGTGAACGCAAAGCAGCACTGGATCGCCCAGTGCGCCAGCCGCGCGAGCGAGGACCTCATCGTGAAGTTCTTCAACAACTCCGAAGAGGCGTCCAACTGGCTGCTGGCCAAGGCCGAGGCGCTGGGCGGATCGGCCATGGTGGGCGCGTTCTACAGCCATGACGACGTGTACGCGGAGCAGCCGGGCTACCACATGCTCATGATTCCCGAGGAGGCCGGCCTCACCTCGACGGGCTTCGCCGGCGCCGAGCTGTGCTACAACGATGCTGTGAAGGACGGCGCCGAGTTCGTGTTCGACTCCCCGGCCGTGCAGCTGGTGAAGGACGGCTCCAAGGTGACCGGTTGCATCTGCGAGAGCAAGGACGGTTACGTGCAGTACAACGCCAGCAAGGGTGTGGTGCTGTGCACGGGCGACATTGGCGGCGATCTGGATATGGTGAAGGCGTACGCTCCCATTTGCGCCGAGTACGGCCAGCCGCGCAGCCAGTACACGCCCTTCGGCGTGAACACGGGCGACGGCCACAAGATGGGCATGTGGGTCGGCGCGCAGCTGCAGGACCTGCCGCTGCCCACGATGATGCATCCGCAGGCGTTCTGCTGGTTCCACGGCCCGTTCCTGTTCGTGAACGACAACGGCGAGCGCTTCATGTGCGAGGACACCTGGGTGCAGGGCAAGTCGCTGGCCATCAACCGCCAGCCGAACGGCGAAGCGTGGTCCATCTTCGATGCCAACTGGAAGACCGACCTGGTGAACGGCCTGCCGTACGGCGGCGGCATGTTCTGGGATTCGTTCCGCCCCTATGGCAGCGACCTTGAACTGGCTCCCCAGTACTTCGAGACGCAGATCCCCGAGTACATCAAGCAGGGCAACGCCTACCAGGCCGATACCCTCGACGAGCTGGCGAAGCAGATCGGCTGCGACGCGGCCGTGCTCAAGGCCACGGTGGAACGCTACAACGGCATGTGCGAAGCGGGCGAGGACACCGACTACTACAAGAAGCCCGTGTTCCTGACCCCGGTGAAGGAAGGACCGTTCTACGCGCTCAAGGTCGGTCCCGCGCTGCTGGCCATCCCCGGCGGCCTGCGCACGAACAACGACTTCAAGTGCCTCGATGCCGAAGGCGCGCCCATCGAGGGCCTGTACGCGCTTGGCAACGTGCAGGGCGATATCTGCGCCGTCGACTATCCCATCAACGTGGCCGGCAACAGCCATGGCCGTTGCATCACCTACGGCTACCTGCTGGGTCACGAGCTGGCCGGCGCGTAAGATCCCCAGTGCCCCGCGGGAGCGCTCCCGCGGGGCGGGCGCATCATGCGCCCGCCAAGCGCTCTGCGGGGGCATCCCGGCGGCGCGACGGATCATGCATGCGCCCGAGCGCCCCATAGGATTGACCCGTGCGGCGTGCGATGCACCGTCTATGTCCCGTGGGAGCGCTCTCGCTGCAACCCTCCCCGAGCCCTGCGCCCCTCCCTCCCGGCGCAGGGCTTTTCCGCTTCCCGCTCGCTCCGCTCCCGCCGCGCGCTTCGCCGCTTACTCTGCCGCTTCCACGCCGGATGTTTCACGTGAAACATCCGTTCTAGCTCCCCGTTTGGCGCATGATTCCGGATCAAGTTCCATGCCTCCGCTAACGGTCGAGGCATCTGTTGGAAGCAGGAGTGCCGTCACGTTTCCACCTCCCGATGTGCGGCAAAACCGTCGTTTTGGCAGTCCTTCCTCGGATTTCGCCGTGACAGGGCACCGCCGCCACGGTTTCGGGCGACAAAACCCCAGGTCGGGTTTTTCCTCGGCGGAAAACCGGGAGCTCCGACTGCCAAAACGACGGTTTTGCCGCACATCGGGAGGTGGAAACGGCGCGGCCGGAGCGACCGGGCGCGAAAGCGCCCTTGTGCAACGGCGCTCCATGGAGGAGGGAGACCCTTCGATGGGGGGGGGGTCGGGCGCTATGCGCCAAATAGAGGTTAGAGCATCCGTTCGAGTTGCTGCTCAGTTGCCGAAATGGATGCGGGTGAAATCGGCTTTTGAGTGAACGATGCGCTCGACATGAACGATGCCCTCGACATGAACGATGCCCTCGGTCTCGTCGACCCAATAGAAAGCGGCGTATTTCCCGACGACGAGTTTCCAGCGCAACGCCTCGGTGAACACGTACGGTTTCTCGGGGTTGCGCGCAGGGAAGGTGCTGAGAGCGTGGTCAACGGACTCCATGAGCTTGTCGATGCGGTCTTGTGCGAGGTCTGGCGAAAACGTGAATTGGATCTCGTAGACGGACAAGAACGAGAGGTCCTCGATAGCTTCTTCTGCGAATTCGATTTCATAGTTCATGGTCGGCCAGCTTCTCCGCAACCCTGCGGCGCACTTCCACTTTCGCTTCCTCCAAGTTGTACGTCTTCGGATGCTGTTTGTTGTACTCGACGGCTTCGTCGATGAGCAGGCCGACGTAGCGGTCGTAGTCGGGCGTTGCACGCGAAGCGCGCGTGCGCCACGAGGCGGAACTTTCGAACTCTTTATGCAGATCGCGCGCAACGTTGCGGTTTTTCGTTGACTTCGCGACCTCTGGCTGTTTACAATGCAAAGGTTCGCTTTCGAAAGCCCCGTGCATGCAGCGAGAAGCGGAAGCGCGAACGAGGGAGTCCAGACCCGAGGTTGCGCGTCGGCGTAGGAACCCGGCATCCGATCGACCTGCACTTTTGAAACCGATCATTCGCCGCATCGCGGTCGGCCCGGCATCGTTCGAGCCGCCAACAGGCGACGGAGACCCGCCCCGCACGGCGGGGTAGGACAAGATTTTTGGAGGAAGATAGTGAAGACGTATTACGCGAAGCCCAACGAAGTTGAGCGCGAATGGGTCTTGATCGACGCTGAGAACCAGGTTCTCGGTCGCGTCGCTGCCAAGGCCGCTCAGATTCTCAAGGGCAAGCACAAGCCGCAGTACACGCCGCATGTCGACACCGGCGACTTCGTGGTCATCATCAACGCGGACAAGATCCGCGTGACGGGCACGAAGGCTCAGACGAAGAGCTACTACCGCCACAGCGGTTTCCCGGGCGGCCTGAAGTCCGAGACCTTCGAAGAGGCCATGGCCAAGCATCCCGAGCGCGTCATCGAGCACGCCGTGAAGGGCATGTTGCCGAAGAACACGCTCGGCCGCGCCATGGGCAAGAAGCTCAAGGTGTACACCGGCGCGGAGCATCCGCACATGGCTCAGCAGCCTCGCGAGATCAAGATGGAGGGTTAAACAATGGCAGGTGAAGCTTTGTACTACGGCACCGGCCGTCGTAAGAACGCCGTCGCTCGCGTGCGTCTCGTTCCCGGCACCGGCAAGGTCACGATCAACGGCCGTGAGGCGCTGGCGTACTTCGGTCGCGAAGCGCTCGTGAACTACGCTCTGACGCCGTTCAAGGTCACGGACACGACGGATCACTTCGACGTCATCGCCACGCTCAACGGCGGCGGCATCTCGGGTCAGGCCGGCGCGCTGCGCCACGGCATCTCCCGCGCGCTGCTGTCTGCTGGCGACTACCGCGCCGAGCTCAAGAAGGCCGGCTACCTCACGCGCGACTCCCGTATGGTGGAGCGCAAGAAGTACGGCCTCAAGAAGGCACGCAAGCGCCCGCAGTTCTCGAAGCGCTAGGAACAGCCGCTCGCATTCGCGAACAGCACGTTTTCTGCAAAGCCCGTCTCTTCGGAGGCGGGCTTTTTCTATGGATCCGCAGCCGCAACGGGCGTGGCGGGAAGCGTGCGGCACCGTCTTGGCAGAATCCTTCTCTCGCGGGTTGATCCGCGGGTTCCAAAGCGTCTCCCGCTTTTCAACCAGGATGCAAATTATGGTGTTGACCTGGTGTGCTTGCATTGAGATGGAGATGATATGCTGGTGGAATACCGTTTCCCGACAAGAAGGAGGGGGATCGATGAAGCATCTGATCCGCTTTGCAAGCATCGCTCTGGTTTGCGGTTTGCTGGCATGCTTGACCGGATGTAGCTGCTCTTCGACGCGACAGGAAGCGCAGAAGGAGCCGGTTCCCACGGAGTCCGATGGAGGAACCGTCATCGACCTCGATGGCGGCTGGGTCATGTACGCGGAATCCAGCCTGCTGGTCGTGCTGGACGAGAACGCGACCACGGGGTATTCCTGGACGTCGGCGATCGAGGGTTCGACGCTGGCGCTGTACACCGAAAAAACCATCAGCGCCGAAGAGGCGTATCCGGCCGAGGACGCGAACCGCGTAGGCGCGGAAGGCAGCCATCTGTTCTCCTTCAAGGGGATGGCCGCCGGTGACGGCACCATCGCGCTTTCGTACGAGCGCTCTTGGGAGCAGACCGACGATGACAAGAAGATCGTTCTCCAGGTGAAGACGGGCCAGGACGGCTCGATCGAATCGGTGAACGTTGGCTAGCCGACGGAGGGGGGCTTTCATGGGCGGGTTCCGCATGAGCAACAAGAAGGAAGGCGCGAGCGTGTCCGCGCAGAAGCGTGTGCGTCTGATCGCGGCGATTTGCATTGCCGCGCTGATGGCGTTCGGCGCGTTGGGTCTGGCTGGGTGCAGTTGCAGCAACACCTCGGCCAAAACCGACGACGACAACAACGTGAAAAAAGAGCAGGTGAGCGACAAGAAAGACCCCACCAAGACGGTTCCGAACGTGGTCGGCATGACGAAGGACGATGCCGAGCGCGTCATCAAGGATGCCGGGTTCGCCGTGGGCACGGAGACGGAGGAGGCGAGCGAAACGGTGGTCGCCGGCGCCGTCATCAGCCAGAGCGTGAAGGCAAAGTCGGAGGCGAAGGCGGGAAGCTCCATCGGCATCACGGTGTCGAAGGGATCGGGCAAGCCCGCGAAGCGCGTGTCGGTGCCCAGTTTGATCGGCATGACGCAAACGCAGGCGGAGGACGTGCTGGCCTCGCTGAAGCTGGTGTCGAAGGCCGAAGACCCGGTGTACTCGGAGGACGCGAAGCCCGGAACGATATTCAAGCAGTCGGTGGCCGCGGGCACGGAGGTCGAAGAGGGTTCGACCGTCAGCTTCACCGCGGCGTTGGGCAAGGACTTCGCCATCGTGCCCCGCGTGATCGGATTGGATAGGGACGGCGCATTCGATGCCTTGAAGAAGGCGTCGTTCAATGTGGACATCATCGAGGCGTACAGTGGAAACGTCGCCGCCGGCAAGGTCATGTACCAGAATCCCAGCGAAGGCGTTCAGTGCGTCAGCGGCACGAAGGTGACCATTACCCTCTCGAAGGGAGCCGCTCCCGCGCCTACCGAGCAGGTGGCCGTGCCGAATGTGGTAACTCTGACACTGGAACAGGCGCAAGGCGTGTTGGAAAGCGCAGGGCTGGCATGCAAGTTCGCCGGGGAGGAAGAGGGCATGGTCGTCGAGCAGAGCATTGCGGCAGGCACCAAGGTCGATCGCGGGTCGACGGTGACCGTCAAGCTCGAGATTCTTCCCACCGGTTCGGCGGAAGGGCAGGCTGCTTGACGTCGTGCTCGTATAAGAGCGCGACGCGGGGACGGGCGAATGGCTGAACAGGATAACGAACAGGCAGGTGAAGCCCTGCTGCAAAACGCTCGGCGAACGCTTCGCGAGCAGCCGCGCCGAGCGATCGCAGGTTTGTGCGTCGTTTTGCTGCTCGGTTTGTTGACGGCAGCTTTGGCGAGCTCTTTGCAGCGGGTGTCGGCAGACGATGTATGCGCCGACGCCGTTGCAGGGGCGGTGAAGCCGATGGCGCTGAGCGGGTCGTACGCCGTAGACGGCGGCGAGGAGCGGCCTTACGCGGCTCGTCAAGCTCTTGATGCGAAGGGCATCGGCGTGGAAGCGGTGACGGTGCGCGGAACGCTCGAAAACGACGTCGCCGCAGGCGAGCTCGTCAACATGCGCCTGAGCAGCACGGCGTGCACGGTGCGCGTCAACGGCGAGACGGTGTTCTCGTTCGACGGTATCGGCGATTCGGAGCCTGCGGGCGAGCCTTTGCTCGGCTGGATCGGGTTCCGTTCGCCAGGCATCTCGACACGTGACGAAGTGGAGATCGCGCTTTCCAGCGCGGCATCCTACAGCGTGCTGGGCGATTACGTCATCGTTTTGGACAGCCTGTGCACGGGTGAGCCCGATGCTCTGTTCGTCGCCTCGGTCGCCAGCCATCTGCCCATGTTCGTTTCGGGAATCCTGGTGCTGATCGCGGGGCTGATCCTGCTGCTCATTGCCAGCGTCGGTTATCTTATCGGCGTTCCAAAGGAAACGGGCGGCCTGCGATTCGCCTTCTACGTGCTCATCGGTGGCGTTTGGATATTCTTCTGTTTCGATTACATCACGTTGCTCATCCCGTTCCCTGCGTTCACCACCACGGTGAGCTTGCTGGCGCAAGACGTGCTGGCGCTGCTGCAGCTGTCGTTCATCGCTTCGCGCGCCACGGGATACCCGCGCAGGTTGGCCACGCTGCTGCTGGCGGCGTTGTCCCTGATGCTGGGAGTGTGCATCGTTTTGAGGCTCGCGGGGGTGGCGTCGCTGTACGAGGCGAACGTCGTCATCATCCCGCTGTTCGTCATAGGCGTCTTCTTCGCCGCGCTGGCGCTTGCCGTCGAGGCGCGCGAGAGCCGCGACCGGATGGCGGTCGATGCGACCCTGGTCGTGATCCCGTGCACGATCGGATCGGTCGTGGAGGGGCTGTCGTTCCTGTTCGGCGGGGTGACCACGGGCCTGTGGCTGTGCGCCGGCATCCTGTGCGCCGTGGTGGTGCGCTTCGTTGCGCTGTTCTCCTACGCGCGCAGCCAGATCGTTCAGGCGGAACGCGCGCATCGCATGGAGGCCGAGCTTTTGCAATCGCGCATCGCTGTGATGCTATCGCAGATCCAGCCGCATTTTCTGTTCAACGCGCTGAACACCATCGAGTACCTGTGCGAGGAGGATCCGCCGGTCGCGGCGCGCGCCACCAACGATTTCGCGCGTTATCTGCGGGGCAACATGGATTCGCTCATGGGGTCGCAGATGGTGTCTTTCCGAAACGAGCTCGAGCACCTGGCCCACTACGTGGCCATCGAGCAGCTGAGGTACCCTTCCATCAAGGTGGAGTACGACGTGCGCGCGGACGATTTTCTCGTGCCGTCGTTAAGCGTGCAGCCGCTGGTGGAGAACGCCATCAAGCACGGCGCTTCCCGGCGGGCTGGCGAGGGCGTCGTGAAGGTTTCGTCGTGGCGCGAGGGGCGGTCGTTCGTCGTGCGCGTGACCGACAACGGCCCCGGATTCGACGAGCGCTCGATCGCGCGGTTCAAGGAGGGCGTCGACGTCGGCATACCCGACAATCGGCCGCCGGGCGAAGCGCCCGCGCGCAACCATGTCGGACTGGCGAACGTCGCGGCCCGCGTCGCCGCGACCTGCGGCGGCACGATGCGCGTGGAGAACGAAGCGGGCGGAGGCGCCAGCGTGACGATGACGGTTCCATGCGAGGAAGAGGGAGGTTCGCGATGATCAAGCCCATCGTGGTGGACGACGAGCGGATCGCTTTGGAGAGTTTGGCGAAGAAACTGGCGCGCATCGACGGCGTTGAAGCGCCGGAGTTGTTCGAGACGGCTGCGGAAGCGTGCGCGTTCCTCGAGGGCGCTGCCGCGGACATCGCCTTCCTGGATATCAGCTTGCGAGATTCCGACGGGTTGGAGCTTGCCGAGCGCGTGCGCGAACTGTGCCCCGGATGCGCCGTCGTGTTCGTCACGGGGTATGCCGATTACGCCGTCGACGCGTTCAGGATCCATGCGGACGGGTACGTCCTCAAGCCAGTTTCCGTCGAGGACTTGGAGCGCGAGATCGCCCATGCGAGAGAACGCCGAGCGCCTGCCGAACGAGCGCTTGTGCGCGTGCAGACGTTCGGGGGATTCGAGGTGTACGCAGGCGACGTGCCGGTGCATTTCAAGCGCAGCAAGAGCAAGGAGCTGTTCGCCTTCCTCGTCGACCGGCGCGGTGCGGGAGCGTCGAACGTGCAGATAGCGCGCGCGTTGTGGGATAACGTGTACTACGACGTCTCGCATCAGAAGATGCTGCAGACCATCATTGCGGACATGATGAAGGCGCTGCGGGAAGTGGGCGCGGAGCAGACGGTCGTGCGCCGTCGCAACCATCTTTCGGTGCGGTCTTCGATGATCGAGTGCGACTACTACCGGCTGCTCGAAGGCGATTCCGCCTTGAAGGGCGTGCCTTTGGGACCGTATCTTCCGGATTACGCATGGGCGTCGAAAACCGCTGCGGCGCTGGAGCGTGCGCGCTGAATTCGGCAGGATGCGGGCGACGGTCGACGGATCACGGGGGATCCTCTGGTATCGTATGTGCAGAAGAACAACCGCGATTGGGGAGGACGTCCGATGCTGAAGGTGCGGCGAGCGCGAGCCGACGAGTTCGACCAGGTGCTGGACTTCTACACGAACATGATCGACGGGATGCGCGGCACGGAATTCGACGTGTGCTGGGAGCACGACGTGCATCCGTCGTCGGCGTTTTTGCGCGCATCGGTGGATGCGGAGAGGTGTACGTGGGGTTGGTTGAGGACGGCGAGGGCGCGACCTGCATCGCGTCGGCCATGGTGCTGAACGGCGAAGGCGATGCCGGTTACGAAAGCGTTTCCTGGCATGTGGCGGCCGCGCCCGACGAGGTGCTGGTGGTGCACGTGTTGGGAACGCTGCCGGCCTACCACGGCCGCGGATTCGCGCGCGCTATGATGGAGGCGTGCATCGATGTCGCGCGGGCGGCTGGCAAGAGAGCCGTGCGTCTCGACACGTTCACTACCAACGTGCGCGCGCAGAGCCTCTACGAGTCGTGCGGTTTCGCGAATTGCGGCGTTTGCGAAGGCTTCTACGACCGCCTCGGCCGCTCCGCTGTCATGTACGAGTACGCGGTGTAGAAGATCGCGTTATGCGTCGGCGGCTTTCCCGATCGACCGTATTCAGGACCAGCTGCTCCCCGTCCTTGCGGGTGCAAGGTTACTTTCAAGTGCGTTCTTGCGCGGCTCGCGCTCGCTATAGATACTTACTTTATGGTAATGCCTTGATTTGCGTCCTAGTGGACATCTATAAGTCGCCTCGCGCCTTCTCGGGGATCTGAAGCGCTTGGCGAAAAGACGTCGGCGGTCGATGGGGAACTTTGAGAAAAGCCGGAGAGCGCGTTTTCGCTTAACCGGCATCTTGTCGGTTATAGTGCGGTTTTCTTGCCGACGGAATCGCTAGCTTGGCGATCCTCCGTCTTCTCTATAATCAACCACGTTGCCCGTTGAATCGTTAATCGAGGGAAGTAGGTCGTATGCTCGAGAAAATGGATGATTTAACTTCATGCTCCCTTTCCTATGTCGCTTCGATACTGGGAGGTAAATGGAAGCCCTTTATCGTGTGGTATCTGAGCATGGCTCCCGGCAAAAGGGCGCGCTACAGCGAATTGAGAAAGCGCATCCCTTACGATATCTCCCACAAAATGTTCAGTCAGCATTTAAGCGAGCTGGAGCAAGTGGGGATCATCGAGCGTATCGTCGTGGAGGTCAAGCCGCTTCGGGTCGATTATCTTCTCACGGCGAAGGGCGTAAGCTTCGCGAACGTCTTGTATTTCATCCGGGATTGGGGGGCGGCGTACGGGGGATTCTCCGCAGAGACGCTGCAACGCACGAAAGGCACGATGGGTGATGGCGTGCTGATGTACGGCAGTGCCGCGAGCGACGCCGAACAAGGTAGCGGCGAGCGTATCATTTGGCAATTCGACCCCTCTACGTTCGACGTGCGCGGTAGCGCGGGCGAAGAAGATACGGACGAAGCGTAATCTTCGCCTGTCGAAACAAGGGAAAGCCTTCAATAATTTTCGCATTATGCCGACCGCCTTGCTGTTCTTGTCCTCGTTCTCTTCGATTGTCCGTCTGCCTCACTTTCAAGTAAGAAGCGCACTTATAAGTGCATTATTGCGCTGACAACCCTGCGTCAACAGAATACGAGGTAGGAACCGCATCTCGAAGTGACTTGCGGTGCAAGGACGGGGTACGTTTCAGAAAGGATGATCGGCATGATTTCGAGAATCAACTTGCTCAAACGGAAAGAGGGGCTGTCTGCTGAGGAGTTCTCTGCGTATCTGACGCAGGCTCACGCAGGGCTTCTGGCCACGATGCCCTACCTCAAGGGATGCGAGACGAACGTGGTGGTGGACAACGAGCAGCGTTCGCCGTTTGATCGCGGCTCGACGGAAATCGACGGTTACACGGAGATGTTCTTCGACAGCTACGGCGACATGGTGCGTGGCATGGCTGCGCTCGAGGAATCGCTTGCAGCCGATTACGCCCAGTTCGCGGCTCCCGACATCCCGGCGCTCGTGGCGGTGAAGAAGGTCGATACACCGGTTCCCGCCTTTCTCGACGGCGTCAAGCTGATCAAGCGCATGTCCTTTCTCGGGCGAAAGGACGGTGTGAGTGCGGCGGTGTTTCAGGATGAATGGTGGCAGATGCATTCTGCGCTGGTCAAGACCATGACGGGCTATGCAGGCTACAATCAGAACCTCGTCATCGACCGCATCGTGGACGGGGAGTCCGTGCCGTTCGAAGAGCTTCCGATCGAGGGCGTCGTGGAGTTCTGGTTCGAGAACATGAAGGCGTTCGACGAGTGCTACGGAACTCCTGCGTTCAAGCGCACGGGTGCGCACGGAGCTGAGTTCATCGACAACATCACGACATACCTGGTTGAGGCGAAGCCTATCGCAATGGAGCAGGCCTAGTCGAGCTTTATGGCGGCGTGCCCGATGAGGGCCGCCGCCATGCCGGATATTTCGAAAGGTACAAGGGGAACCTCCGGAGCGAGCGTTGTCCGCGTTCGCTCAACCCGACGTTCTTGCAGATGCGCCGCATCGTGGCAAGGGCGCCATCAGACCCATTGCGAGCGACGCGGTCGTCTCGGGCTTTTTCGGGAGAGGATGAAATATGGTGGCAACTGAAAAGAAAAAAACCTCGTTGGCCAGGGCGGTGTTCTCGGGGAGCCTTGGAAATATGCTGGAGTGGTTCGACTACGGGCTGTACGGGTATTTTGCAGCGATCATTTCCGCAGATTTCTTCGTTGCCGACGATCCTATCGTCGGCCTTCTGCTCAGCTTCCTGGTCTTTGGAACGGGCTTTCTCGTCCGACCTATCGGCGGCATCCTTATCGGCGCATACGCCGACAAGCACGGAAGAATCAAAGCATTGACGTTGACGATCTTATGCATGGGAGTATGCACCATGCTCATGGGATGCTTGCCTACGTACTCCCAGGTGGGTATTCTGGCGCCGATCCTGCTCACGGTGCTGCGCCTGCTGCAGGGCTTGGCGACGGGAGGCGAATTCGGCTCTTCGCTGACGTTCATCTCGGAATACGGGACGCCGAACAACCGGGCTTTCCTCTGCAGCTGGCAGCCGTTCAGCGTTGGCTGCGGTCTGCTTTTGGGCTCCGCTGCCGGTCTGCTCGTCACGACGCTCCTGCCCGAAGCCGCTCTGTACGATTGGGGGTGGCGCGTTCCGTTCCTTTTCGGCATCTTGATCGCTTTTTACGGCATGCATATGCGCAAGAACGTTCCCGATTCCCCTGAGTTCCTGAAGGCGAAGGCGGAAGTGAAAGAAGAGGACCATACGCCGGTCAAGGAGCTGTTCCTGCGCTACAAGAAGTCCATCATCACGGTCATCGGGCTGCTGGTCGGCTCGAGCGCGACCTACTATATTCTGATTACCTATATGCCGACGTATATCTCGCAGTTCATGGGAACCTCGTTCTCGAGCGCGTTCATCGTCAACACGTCAGTTATCGCGATCAACCTGCTGCTTTGCCCTGTCGTGGGCATGCTCATCGATAAGGTGGGAAGGCGGAGGTGCCTGATCGTCGGTTGCCTCGGGTTCCTTATCTTGTCCTATCCGGTGTTCTACATTTTGATTCAGCAGACCAACGCCGTCTTGATGATCGGTTTGCTGGGGATACTCATCGTATTCCAGACGATTTTGGCTGTCGCCATCGTGGTGGTTTCGGCTGAGGTGTTTCCCACCAAGCTTCGCAACAGTGGGATCGGTTTCTCTTACAACATCGCGGCCGCGGTCTTCGGCGGTTTGGCGCCCCTTGCTGCAACGGCGCTTATCGCTGCCACGGGCGATAATCTGTCCATCACCTACTTGATGATAGGATCCGTTCTCGTAACGCTGTTGACCTCGGTGTTCCTTTTGAAAGGGTATTACGTCAAGGGAAAGAGGGTATCCGATTAGCGAGAAGGGCGCGGGAGGCGACCCTCCCGTGCCCTTTTTAGTCGGGGCGGGTTAGGAAGAAGACGGCATGACCGACGTGAGAGGTCTCGTTCGCACGACGAGAAGCGCAGCCACCTTTTGTTTGGGCGTCAGCTTGATAGCAAACGTATTCTTTGCATCGTCGATGCTCGACGATTTGAACTTGATGTTGATGGTTGGCGTTATCGCGCTGAGCTTTGCAGCGTCGACCGGGTCGTCGAGAGTCATCGGGATTCTGCTTTTCGGTTCGAGCATAGCTTTGTTGCTGCATTCGCAAGCGCCGCTTGATGTGTGGAAGCAGGCGTTACGGGAAAACTCGTACCTCATCGCCATGTTTGTCCTGGTGCCGCTTTTGAGCATTCCTGTGCAGCATGGGGGATACGGCGAGTCGCTTCGCGAGGTGTTCGTCCGTTACGCAAACACCGACAGCCGTTATTACGCGCTGGTAAGCATCATGGCTGCGTTCGTCGGAGTGCTTATCAGCATCGCGGCGGTTCCGTTGACCTATGAGGTGTCCCGTGCGAGCGGCTGCAACTACGACGAAAAGCTTCTGGCTTCGGCTCTCAGCCGAGGGTTCATCACCTGCATGATATGGGCGCCGACGTCGGCAACGATTGCTTTGGTTGTCCAGCTGACGGGAGTCGATTGGGTGGCGTTCTTTCCTTTTGCTATCGCATGTGCGCTTATCGCCGGCGCCGTTGGTTTTCTGATGACGTTCGTAAGGGATGAGGCGGCGAAGGCCTCTTCGGATGAGGCGGAGGCGCCTGCGGGCAAGATTGATGCGGGGAAGGTCGTCGAGCTTAGCGCGTTCGCTTTCTTGCTCGTTGTTTCCGTAGCGGCGACGTCCCAGCTGGGCGGGCTTTCCGCCATTGTCGTCGTTGCCATGGCATCGCTGGTTTTCCCCGTTGCATGGATGGCTGCCATCGGGCGCCTTCCGACGTATGCGCGGGAATTCAGGGGGGACTACTTCAACAACAAGCTTCCCCAGTCGAAGAATCAGATCGTCTTGTTCGCCGGGGCTGGGTTCTTCGCGCAGAGCATCGGCTATTCCCATCTGGGTGATGCTCTGGTCGGATCTCTTTTGCATATGACGGGGCAAAGCGTGCTGTTGTTGACCGTTGCGATCATCGGTATCACGCTTGCGACGTCGGCGGTCGGTATCCACCCCATTGCGGTCGTTGCCGTGGTGGGAGGGACGATGGGCGCTTCTCAATGGGGCGTTTCGCCCATCTACCTCGCTCTTGTTTTGTCGATCAGCTGGGCGATGGGGAATGCGCTTTGCCCTGCGTCTGCGAATGTCGTGGCCGTTTCCGACATGGTCGGGCAATCGCCGATCAAGGTCAGCCTACGGTGGAACGGTCCGTACGTGCTGGTTGCGACCGCGGTGCTCGTGCTCGTGCTCACCATGGCGAGGATGGGTGGATTGCTGTAGCGGCGATTGCGATCGCCTCTTCATGGAAATGTATCGAAACCGCTGATCAAAGGCTTGATATCGGAGGCTTTGGCAGGGGGTTGCCGCTTACTTATAAGTGCCCTTATGACTTTAAAGTGCGTTATTGAGGCTGATTTCAAATGATCATAGTATGCGGTTATGCGGAGTTCGTAGGCGGTGGTTACAGCGGCGATGCTCATGCAGGCGAGGCGCAGGGGAGCTGCCGAAACACGGGGCCATTTGCACGTTCGATTCAAGGAGGGTGATCACCATGATCAGCAGATGCGGATTGATGCAGAAAAAAGACGGCATGGGCATGGAGGAGTTCAAGGACTACTGGCTGAACGTCCATGGCCCCATCGCAAGCAAGATGGCGAATCTGCGCAAGTACGACCAGCACGTCGTAGTCGATGCCGAGCATCGCCATGCCATCGGACAGGGTTCGGTGGTTATCGACGGATATTCCGAGCTGCAATTCGACAGTTACGGCGACATGGTCGAGGGCGTGGAGTCGCTGCACGGCGAAGGAGCGAACGATGTCCCGATGTTCGCCAACCCCCATTGCCAAATTCTCGTGCTGGCCAAGCGCGAAGTCATTCGGATCCCGGAGTACCTGCGCGGCAGGAAGCTCATCAAGCGCGTGTCGTTTCTCGGTCGCGCCGACGGCGTTACTTCCGAGCAATTCGTCAAAGAATGGTGGAACGTGCACGACCGCTTGGTGCAGACCGTTCCCGGGTGCGTAGGGTACAACCAGGATCTCGTCATCGACCGCATCGACGGCGGCGTATCCGTTCCGTACGAGGAGCTTCCTGTAGAAGGCGTCGTGGAGATGTGGTTCGAAACGAAAGAAGCGTTCGACGAGTACTACGCTTCCCCCGAATTCGCGCGCGCCTCTGCGCACAGCTCGGAGTTCATCGGGGCGATCAACACCTACCTGACCGAAACCTATCCGGTTGCCTTGCCGTCTGCATAGGAGCCTGCGATCTTCCGTCAAAAAAGCTGCGTTTCAGTAAAGAAGAAGCACGAGAAAAAGGATCAACGATATGAAAGCTTACGAGAAGTTGCTAGAGCCGATAACCATCGGTACCCACCAGTGGAGAAATCGCATGGTCAAAGCGCCGTCGTCCGCGATGTCGTGGGATCCGGGCCAGTTCTGCAACGAGAGGATCATCGGTCTGTACGATGCGATTTCCAAGGGCGGCGCTTCGGCCATCATCTTGGGCGGCATGATCTGCGACGATCCTGCCACTTTGATCGACGATGCCGACGGCGGCGTGTACACCGTGGAAACCTACCCGCTGGGCGGTTTGTACGATGACAAGTTCATTCCCGGCCTTTCTCAATTGGCTGACGCCGTGCACGGGAACGGATGCGAGCTCATCGCTCAGATATTCCAGAACGGTGCCGCTATCAAGACCAAGGGCGGGGCCTGGTGCTCTTCTACGTTGACCGCAGACGAGCTCCCGAGCCCCGAACCGTACTGCAATCCCACGCGCGGCCTTTCGCTTGAAGAGATCGAGGCGTTCAAAGAGCGCTATTTCGCAGCGGCCGAGCGCGCCAAGAAGGCCGGTCTCGACGGCATCGAGGTGCACGCGGCGAACGGCTACTTCCTGCTGAGCTTCGTGTCGCGCGTGTGGAACCATCGCGACGACCAGTACGGTTGCCAGTCCGTCGAGAACCGCACGCGCTTGGTATGCGAGATCATCCGAGGCGTGAAGGAGCGGTGCGGCGAGGACTTCATCGTGGGCGTTCGCACGAACGGCCAGGAATACGGGCATCCCGATGCCATCACCATCGAAGAGGGCGTGGAGATTGCGAAGTTCTACGATGCTGCCGGGGCCGACTACATCAGCGTGACGGGTTACGGCTACGGTCCGGTTCCCATGCAGTTCGCTCTGGACTACTGGATGTACCCGTCTCCCGACGAGGACATGAAGCAGTTCCTCGATCGTCTGGACGGCGAAGGCCTCTCCATTCCCCCCGCTGCCGCCATCAAGCAGGCCGTGTCGGCTCCGGTGTTCGGCGTCGGCTTCGCAACGCCTGAAAAGGCCGAGGCGGCGCTTGAGAAGGGCGAGATCGACCTGGCGATGTTCGCACGCGCTCTGTGGGCCGACCCCGACATGCCCAACAAGATCGCGGAAGGGGCACCCGAGGACATTCGCCGTTGCAACCATTGCGCAACGTGTGACGAGCTGCGCATGAACGAGACGCCGCACCGCCGTTGCCGCGTGAACCCGGCGTTCCTGCGCGAGCGGGAAATGGCCGTCGTGCCTGCGGAGACTAAGAAGAAGGTGCTGGTGGTAGGCGCTGGCGCCGCGGGTCTCGAGGCTGCCCGCGTCGCCGCCGAGCGCGGCCATGAAGTCACGCTGTGCGAGAAGGAATCCGTCCTGGCCCTCGAGCTCAACCTGGCCACCATGGTGAAGGGTACGGTGTGCGAGAACGTCCCTGCGCTCATCGATTGGCTGACGTCTCAGGCCAAGAAGACGCCGGGGCTTACCATCAAGACCAAAACGACGGTGACGCCCGATTTCGTGCGCGCCATGAAGCCCGATGCGGTCATCGTCGCGACGGGAGGCGTGTACGGCGCGCCCGACGTTCCGGGCATCGACTTGGGTATCGTCTCCACGGTCCCCCAGCTCACCCGCTTGGCCGAAAAGCCGCTCAAGCTCTTCGGCGCAAACGCCATCAACAAGCTCTCTCAGATCGCCCTGCCGGGCATCGGCAAGAACTGCGTCGTCCTCGGAGCTCAGATCGAAGGCGTGCAAGGCGCGATCTTCCTGCGCAAACGCGGCAAAAACGTCACGGTGCTCGAAGATTTGGACACGGTGGGAGAGGGGTTGCCGCCGCGGTACAAGAGCAGGTCGCTTAAGTGGCTGCGGGAAAACGACGTGGAGACGATCACCGGCGTCGAGTACCGCTCGATCGACAAGCGCGGCATCACGTACGTCAAGGACGGCGAAGAGCGCTATCTCAAGGCCGACAGCATCCTGGTGTTCAAGTCTCCCGGTTCCGGCCTGAGCTTGTACGACCAGCTGAAAGACCTGGCCCCCGAGGTGTATCCCATCGGCGCATGCCAGGGACCCGGATCCACGCTCATGGTCGACGCGGTGGGCCAGGGCCGAGCCGTCGCCCTGAAGCTGTAATCGCGAGACGAAGGGAGGGGAGTTTGCATGAAAGGCTTCGAGAAGCTTTTGTCTCCGATTGAGATAGCGCCGAATTTCGTGTTGAAGAACCGGATGATCAAGGCTCCTCAGTCGTCGTGGCGCTGGAACGAGGACTGCACCGCCGACGGCAGCGATGCCATCGCCATGTACGAGAACATGGCGGAAGGGGGAGTTGCGGCTATCGATGTCGCGGCCATACTGTGGGAACCTGCGGGAGGCATCTACCTGGGCGCTTACGACGACAGGTTCATTCCCGGCATGATCGAGCTCAACGAGGCCGTTCACAAGCACGGGTGCCTCACCATCGGTCAGTTGCATCATATCGGCCCTTCGGCCGGCTCGACCCCTGACGGGCTTCCCCCGATCTCGTCTTCTACGTTGTCCGAGGACGAGATGCCGGTTCCCAAGCCGTGGTGCCAAGCCCCTCGCGGCCTGACGGTCGAGGAGATCCACGAGAAGCAGCGCTTGCAGATCGAGGCTGCCGTGCGGCTGCAGAAGGGCGGGTTCGATGCCGTCGAGGTGCACGTGGCTCACGGGTACTTTCTCGACAGCTTCGTCAGCCCGCTTTGGAACAAGCGCGATGACGAATACGGTTGCCAGAACGTCGAGAACCGCACGCGCATCGTGCGCGAGATCATCGAAGGCATCCGCGAGGCGTGCGGCCCCGACTTCGTCATCGGCTGCCGTCTGAACGGACGAGAATTCCATCCCACGAAGCAGGGCATCACGGCCGAGCAAGCTGCCGAGAACGCCCGAGCGTTCGTGGAGGCCGGCGCCCAGTACATCAGCATCGCCGGATACGGGTACGGTCCCACGCCGTTTCGCTATTGCCCCGACTACTTCCCGTACCCGGAACCCGATCCGTTCATGGAGCCCTTCATGGACGAGTACCGCGGGAAGGGCCTGTGGACGGCTGTCGCTCGGCAGATCAAGGATGCTGTGGACGTGCCGGTCATCACGGCGGGCCGCATGGACGAGAACTTGGCAGAGCGCGTGCTCGAAGCCGGCGATGCCGACGTCATCGCGCTCGGCCGCACGCTGTGGGCCGATCCGTGGTTCGCGCGCAAGGTGGACGAGGGGCGTATCGACGAGATCATGCGTTGCACGCGTTGCGCGAGCTGCGAAGATCCGGTCACGCAACCGCGCATCTGCCGCGTGAACCCCACCTTGGGCCAAGAGCGCCAACTAGCCGCCAAGCCGGTGGCGAAGAAGAAGCGCGTGATGGTGGTGGGCGGCGGTCCGGCGGGCATGGAATGCGCGTGCACGCTCTCCGAACGAGGGCACGAGGTGACCTTGTACGAGAAGGCGGGCGCTTTGGGCGGACGCATCAAGCTGGCGGCCATGATCAAGAGCGGCGGATGCGAAGAGATCATGCATATCTTCAACCACTTGACCGCCATGATCGAGAAGTCTGACGTCGAGGTGAGGCTGAAAACCGAAGTTGACGAGCAGCTCATCCGCCAAGAAGCTCCTGATGCGGTGGTCGTGGCCACTTCGTCGCCGTATCGCATCCCCGATATTCCGGGCATACATCGCAAGAACGTGTTCACCATCCCGATGATGTCGAAGCTTGCGCAGGTACCGCTCAAGATGTTCGGTCCGGACAAGCTTGCTTCGATGAGCGAGAAGTTCTTCCCCGTAGGCAAGAGGATCGTGATTTGGGGTGCAGGCGCCGAGGGCGCTCAATGCGCCGAGTTCATGCGCAAGCGCGGCAAGGACATCGTGCTGGTCGCCGAAGATGGGGATGTGGGCGGTTTGATTCCGCTCAAGTACAAAGAACGTATCGAGCCGTGGTTCAATCGCGCAGGGGTTCGTGTTGTACGCGATGCCACGGTGGCTGAATTCGGCAAGCAAGGGGCGCTGCTGAGGTTCTCGCAGGGGGGAGAAGAGCTGGTGCCGTGTGATTCCATGATGGTCATGCTGCCTGAGCAGCGCGACCCGGCGTTTTTCGACATGGCCGCGTCGCTCGTCGACGAGGTGTACGAGATAGGCTCGACGCTCGGCGGCGAGAACGCGTTCCTCAAGCATGCGTTCGCCGACGGACGCCGCGTGGGCTGTCTTCTGTAAGGCATCATCCCGTGTCCCGTCGTGTCAATGCGCGCGACTCGGCGGGACACGGAGTGCATGAAGGGAAACCGGAAGCGACGCGAACCGAGGGAGGTGACTGCCGGGCGAAGCCAGGGTTTCGCACGAGACGGACCGCTGTTCGTTTCGGAATGCAATTTCGAAGGTAAACAAGGAGGAAAGAACAATGTCGGTTAAAACTTATCGTCGCGGGGTCATCCTGATCTGCGCGGCCTTGTGCGGTGCGCTGACGGCGTCGTTGAATATTTGGAGCATCTTCCAGAAGCCCCTGATGGAAGCTTATGGCTTCTCGCCTCAGTCGGTGTCGTTCGCCTACACCATCGTTATCGCTATGATCGGTTTGAGCGGTCCCATCGGCGGATGGCTGCAGCGCAAGGCGCCTGCGCATATCATCATGACCGTTGCCGGCATCGGCTTCGGCCTGGGCTGGTTCCTGACGGGCTTCGCCAGCACCATCCCGGTGCTATACATATCGTTCGGCCTGCTGGTAGGCGTGTGCGACGGTATTTGCTACAACCTTGCCCTCGCTATCGCTACGCGGTGGTACCCTGACAAGCGCGGTTTCGCCAACGGCGTGGCTCTGGCCATCATGGCCATCTACCCGTTGTTCACGGCTCCTATGGGCAACATGATCATCGAGAACTTCAACGTGAGCATCGCGTTCAACATCGTGGGCGTGTTCTGCATCGTCGGCTTCATCGTGCTGTCCCGCTTCCTCAAGATGCCTGCTGCTGATTTCAAGCCCGAGGGTTGGAATCCGCCGGCCGAGAGCGATACGAAGCGCGTGAAGAACTACACGTCCGGTCAGATGCTGAAGACCCCGTTCTTCTGGACGCTGCTGCTGTTCTTCGGCACCGTTGCCTGCACCGGTTGCGTGATGCTGTCCACGGTGTCGCTGGTGGGGCAGGTCCAAGCCGGTATGGATGCCGCGACGGGCGCGCTCATGGTGGGCATCTTCGCCATCGCCAACGGTACGGGCCGTTTGGGTCTCGGCGCCATTTCCGACAAGTTGGGGCGTTTCCAAACCATGTTCGTCGCCGTTGCGGTGACGGCGGTCATCCACCTGTTCCTGTTCGCTAATGCAACGAGCACCGCGATCTTCATCGTGGAGGCATGCATTCTGGGTATCTGCTTCGGCGGCATCATGGCCATCATGCCGTCGGTATGCGCCGATGCCTACGGTCCCGGCAATGCGGGCCAGAACTACGGCTTCATGTTCATCGGCTACACGCTGGCCTCGTTCATCGGCCCGGTGGTCTCCGCCAACGCGCTTGCCACCACGGGCAGCTACAGTTCTGCATTCCCGTTCCTCGGTGCGCTCTGCATCGTCGGTCTCGTGCTGCTGTCGCTGGCGTGGATGTTCTTCAAGAAGATGAAGGCCAAGGACGCCGCTGAAGCGTAAAACGCGTATGTGCTGGTCGGATGCATCTTACCAATAAGTGAGTTGCGCACTTTCAAGTGCGTTGTTGAAGGCGCCCAACAGCTGCCGGATACTAAAATTCCCGAACGATCTGAGGAAGGGGTAGGACATGATTTCCAGGATTAGCTTGCTGAAGTGCAAAGAAGGGGTTTCCGAAGAGGCGTTTCGCGAGGGCATGATGGGGGGTGTGCGCGACGTGATCGCCCGCATGCCCCAGCTGCGGAAGTGCGAGATCGATTTCGTGACCGATCGCCAGCAGCGTTCTCATCTGGGTCGCGGCGCCATCGACATCGACGGCTTCATCGAGATGTTCTTCGACAGCTACGGCGACATGCAGCAGGCGATGGACGAAGCGGGGGATGCTCTGCTGGCTGCTCTGGAGCCGCTCGTGGAAGAGCCCGTTTCCACGCTGGTTGCGGTGAAGAAGGTGGACACGCCCGTTCCCGCCTACCTCGACGGCAAGGCTATCAAGCGCGTGTCTTTCTGCGATCGCGCGGAGGGCGTCGATGCCGCGACGTTCCATGACGAGTGGTGGTACACCCATTCCCTGCTGGTGAAGCTGATGAGCGGCTACTGCGGCTACAACCAGAACCTGGTCATCGATCGCATGGTCCAAGGCGCGTCCGTCCATTACGCCGACCTGCCGGTCGAAGGCATGGTGGAGTTCTGGTTCGAGGATATGGACGCGTTCGACGAGTGCTACAGCACGGTCGGTTTCAAGTTGCGCGCGAGCGTGCATGCAGCGGAGTTCATCGGCACCGTCACGACGTATTTCGTCGAAGCCGTGCCTGTGGAGCTGCAGAACTAGACGAAGTTCGGACTGCATTGCGAACTCGGCGTGATGCAGTCCTTTTTGGAAGGGGAGCGTTGCTATGAAGTCAAAGCGAGCAGAGTTTTTCGATGATGCCGTTGTCTCGGGTCCTGATCAAAAGGCTTTCGAGGAGAAGATCTACGCCGAAGCGCAGGCCAAACGTTGGCCGCGCGTAGCGGAAGGCACGGGTAAATTCGAAGGTCAGGTGGTCATCGTGACCGGCGCCGCGGGCGGCCAGGGCGAGATGGAAGCCAAGATGATCGCCCAGCAAGGTGCCAAGGTGTACATGGCCGACATCGAAGAAGAGGGATTGAAGCGGGTCGAGGCTGCCATCATTGCCGACGGCGGAGAAGCCGTGGCGTTTCCGATGGACGTTGCCGACGAAGGCTCCTGGCAGGAGCTGGTGAAGAAGGTCGTGGACGAGAGCGGTCGACTGGACGTGCTCGTCAACAATGCCGGGATGTGCCAGAACGGCACCGTCCTCACCGAGACCCGCGAGTCCCTGAACCGCATCATGGACGTGGATTGCTGGGGCGTGTACAACGGCATGCACTATTGCGCACCCGCCATCATCGAAGCGGGCGGCGGCACCATCGTCAACACGTGCTCCTACCAAGGCACGCATTTCGGACCCGGGAGCTTCATCGGCTACGCCATGGCCAAGGCCGCCGTCATGGGCATGACGCGCGCCGCCGCCACCGACCTCGGGACCTACGGCATACGCGTGAACGCCGTGAACCCCGGCCTTGTGCTTTCGGGGATGACCTTGCCGCGCGGCCAGAACCGCAAGGGTCTGGTGGACGCCTCGTCGATGAAGCGCTACGCGCTGCCCGAGGAGATTGCCTCAGTGGTCATGTTCCTTGCTTCGGACGATTCCAGCTTTATCAACGGCGAGTTCATTGCCGCCGATGGCGGTGCCACGACGTATCTTCATCTGGCGACGGCCGACGCAAGGTAACGGCGCGTTCTGCGTCGATGAAGGCGTGCGCCAAAGGGGGAGGGTTGGCGCACGCCGATTGGCGCGCTCGCGGTAACTCATTAAGGAGAAGGGGTGTGTCATGGCTCGGTTCGATAACAAGATCGTGCTGGTCACGGGTGCGGCGAACGGTATCGGGCGTTGCATGGTCAAGTGTTTCCTTGCGGAAGGCGCCGAGAAGCTGGTTGCCGTCGACATCGAGCACGATACGTTAGAGGATGCGTTCGGCGACGAGGATCGCGTTCATACCATACCGTGCGATATCACCGATTACGATGCCGTGCACCGCATGGTCGACGAGGCCGTCGAACGCTTCGGCCGCATCGACATCCTCATGAACAACGCGGGCATCAGTATCAAGGACGGGCAGAAGTACGGCATGCTCACCTGTCCTAAAGATGCTTGGGATCGCGTGATCGCCACCAACGTGAACGGGTCGTTCTACGTGGCGCAGGCCGTTGCCCAGGCCATGGTGGCGAAGAAGACGAAGGGCGTTATCGTGAACACGTCCTCGAACACCTTCCGTTTCATACCGAAGTACCTTGGCGCGTATCCCGCATCCAAGGCGGCCATCGCCGTGTTCACCAAGCAGTTCGCCAAAGAGCTTGCCGAATACGACATACGCGTCAACGCGTTCGGACCCGGCACGACGAAAACCCGCATGAGCGAGCCGACGCGTTTGAACCCGCACATGAACGAGCAGTTCTTGAACGATATTCCCATGCACCGCTACGGCGAAGTGAAGGAGGCCGTGGATGCGGCGCTGTTCCTCGCTTCGGAAGAGTCTTCCTTCATGTTGGGGGAGATCGTCTTCGAGGATGGTGGGCAGAGCCTCTAGCTGTGCGTTAGATTAGGAGGACGACAATGGAAAGAGAGCGGTTTGTTGACAAGATAGCCCTGGTAACCGGCGGTGCCAACGGTCTTGGGCGCGGCATGGTCGAGCAACTCGTGAAGGAGGGTGCCCAGGTTGCCATCTTCGACATCGAGGACGATACGATGGAAGAGGTGTTCGGGGGCAACGATCACGTTTTCTGCGTGCACTGCGATGTGCGCGACTACGATCAGGTGCAGGAAAGCGTGCAGAAGGTCATCGATCGATACGGGCGTATCGAAGTTTTGATGAACAATGCCGGCATCTGCCATCGGGAGCCGTTTCTGGAGTGCAGCAAGGAGGGATGGCTCGATGTGATGGCCACGAATCTGAACGGCGAATTCTACGTCGGCCAGGCTGTTGCGCGCACGATGGTCGAGCTTGGCGTGAAGGGCTACATCGTGAACACGAGCTCGAACAGCTCCCGCAAGACCATCGGCGGCATCACCCCCTATTGCCCCTCGAAAGCCGCCGTCAAAATGCTTACGCAGGTGATGGCGCTCGAGCTGGCGAAGTACGGCATTCATGTGAACGCGATAGCTCCCGGCACGTCCAAAACGCGCATTGCCGCCGGAACGATCAACGATCCTGAGCGGAGCGCTGCGTTCCTGGCGAAGATGCCCTTCGGACGCTACGGCGAAGTTCGCGAGACGGTCGACGTCGCGCTGTTCCTGGCTTCGGAAGACGCTTCGTTCATTACGGGCGAAACCATCTACAACGAAGGCGGTTTCAGCTTGACCTAGAAGGTGACGGTTCCCTCTTATGGAAGGAGCGAGCACGTGATTGTTCGGTGCGGATTGCTTAAGAAGAACGACAAGTTCACCCAGGAATCGTTCTCGCATCATTGGCTGCATATCCACGGGCCGATTGCTGCGGGAATGAAGAACCTGCGCGTTTACAACCAGAATCTCGTCATTGACAACGAGCATCGTCACCCGATTACGGGAGGCGCCATCGATATCGACGGGTATTCGGAGCTTCATTTCGATACGTACAGCGAAATGCTCGAAGGGGTTCAGTCGTTGGATGCCGAAACCGGTAACGCCCTTCTCGACGACGCCGAGATCCTTTTGCAGAAGCGCTTGTGCGACATCCTGGTGTTTTCCCGCAACGTGGTGCGCGAAGTTCCTCCGTATCTGCGGGGAAAGAACCTGGTTCATCGCGTGTCGTTCTTGAATCGGGCGGAGGGGGTGAGCGTGGCCGAATTCCGTCGAGAGTGGTGTTATGCTCACGCGAAGCTGGTGGAGGCTGTTCCCGGCCATGCGGGCTACAATCAAAACCTCGTGATCGACCGATTCGTAGACGGGGCGAGCGTTTCCAGCGAGAAGCTTCCCTGCGATGGCATGGCCGAGTTCTATTTCGAGGACATGGATGCCTTCGAGTGCTTCTACGATTCCAAGGAATTCCAACGATTGACGGCTCATGGATCCGAGTTCATCGGCTCGGTTGACACCTACCTCGTCGAGACCCATCCCGTTGTGGCCGGTTCGGCGCACGGAGGGTACTGCCTATAGGCGAATTCTGCGAGACGGATTGACAGCCCGCTTCCTCGGAGGCGGGCTGTCGGTTTTTGAAGCGAAGCGAGGGGTTTGTCTCGCCTCGCTCCCGTTTCGACCGCTCCCTCGCTCCGAGTTGTCCCCGAATGGCAAGCTATGACAAAGTTCGTTTTGGAGAACTTGGTTTTTTGCGAGTGGTGGAATTCGTGATCTGGCCTTATAGGGAGGTCTTTTCCCCGCGGTCGGCTCGAGGCGCTCCAAACTGCGTCGAAGATCGTCACAGACCCGGTTTTGCGTCCGCACGCTCAGCGAGCGCGGAGGGAAAACGACGAAGACTCCGCTGTTGGTGGCGGAGCCTTCGCGGGGAGGGGACGCGCGATGAAACGTGCGGTTACGCCTTATCGCCCAGCACCTGGCCGACGGTGTAGCCCATGAGGCAGTTGCGGGTGTGGCTCAGGCAGTTCAGGTTGTGCGGGTACGTGTTGAAGAACATGCCGCCCGACGTGAGGCCGATGGCGAACAGGCCGTCGATGGGCTGGCGATCCTTGGTCAGCACGCGGCATTCGGTGTCCACCAAGAGGCCGCCCGCGGTGCACAGGCCGTCGGCGAACTCCTTCGTGGCGTAGTAGGGCGGCGTGTCGATGGTCATCATCATCTCGCCGGGGAAGTTGAAGTCCTCGTCCTTGCCGGTCGCAGCCATCTCGTTCCAGCGCTCTATGGTGGCGACGAACTGATCCTCGGGCACCTCCATGAGCTTCGCCAGCTCCTCCAGCGTGTCTGCTTTCAGCGCGTGCTCGCTGGTGGCTGCCGCGGTCCATACTTCCTTCGGACCGTAGCACGACGAGCTGGGCGTCCAGATCTTGTCGATCTTCTCGCCGATGGCGCTGTCCACCACATAGAAGTCGTACGTGCCCGGTTGCGCCTGGATGGCCAGCGCCAGATGCCCGTACGGCTCGTACTCGGGCGTGAAGCGCTTCCCCAATTTGTTCACGCGCAAGTACGGCATGAGCTGCTCGGGGTCCAGCATGATGGCGTGCGGGAACTCGTCCTCGGCGGCGCCCACCGCCAAGCCCATCTGGTGGCCGTCGCCGGTGTTGCCGAACGCGCCCGTCAGCCAGCTGCCCGGCACGCCGCGCGGACGGCAACGCTCCTTGAGCATCTGCTGGTTGAACTCGTAGCCGCCGGTTGCCAGCACCACGCCCTTCGCGCAATTGTACTGCTCGAAGCCCTGGTCGCTCTGCACGATGACGCCGGTCACCTTGCCCGAGCCGTCGGCAACCAGCTGGCAGGCGGGGCAGCTGTAGCGGATTTCCACACCGGCCTGCTCGAGGATGCCGGCGAGGATGCCGGCCAGCTCGCCGGCGGGGTAGGGCAGGTTGAGCGACGTGTTCCACGAGCGCGACAGCGACGTCTTGTCCCATTCGTCGCGGAAGTCGGGAAAGTCGCCTGCGGCGAACGTCAGCGGGTAGTCGTCGAGGTTCTGGTTGTCGAAGTGGCTGATGTACCAGTCCACGGCTTCGCCGTTTTTCTCCAGCCAGTGGCGGTACAGCTCCATGTCGCCCTGGAAAGCGCAGTCGATCATGGCGTCGCTGATCCAAGCATCGGTGTCGTAGGACATGCCCCAATGCTTGTGCAGTTTGGAGTTCGTGCCGCCGATGGTGGCGGAATTGTAGTTGCCGGTGGTCTGCTTCTCCACGGCCACCGTCTTGAGGCCCTGTTCGGCGCAGGCCAGCGCCGCCGCGTCGCCGGCGGGGCCGAGGCCGCACACCACCACGTCCACGTCGTGCGTGGCCACGATATCGCTTGCTGCGATGGGCTCGGCCACGAAGGCGATCTTGCCCTCGCCGGCGGCGCCCACCTCCACCTCTTCCACCACGGGCCACACGGCCTGGGCGGGGTCGGTGGTCTGCATAGCGCCCGCCGAGGCGCTGCCGGATGCCGAGGCGCCGGATGCGGTTGCTGCGTTCGCGGCACCGCCCGTCGTGCTCTGCGGCGCACAGCCGGCGAGTCCCGCGAAGGCGGCGAGGCCGGCCGTGGCGGCTGCTCCCGTCAAAAACGAACGGCGGCTGAGCGTGTTCTTGTCAGACTGGTTCATGGTTCCTCCCTTGATCGATTGAAGCCGCAACGGCGGTCGACGTGTTCGGCCTCGTGCCCCTCGGCGCGGCTTCCTTGCATCGCAGCATGGCAAACGACGGGCCGAACCGCATCTGACGAAACGGTAGATTTTTGCATTTTCCCAGGTGAGCGTCATTTGTTGTCGCGTCCTGACGAGCATGCATGCGGTAGGATACCCGTAAGCGATCTAATGGGCATGCGCGAGGCTGGGGAGGGGACGCATGATGCGCGCGAACAACGTGAGGGTGGTTTTAGGCTCGGCGCTGCTGTGGGCGTGGGGGTTTCTCTGCTTTCTCAGCCCGGCGCTGTTTCCCGAGCGCGGCGGTCTCGATGCGAGCATCGGCTTGGAGTACGGGTTCTTCGCGTCGCAGGCCTCGGTGCTGGTATGCGCCGGCGTCGTGGTGCTTGTGTCGCGCTGGCGGCGCTTCATCGTGAAGCGCGGGGCGTTCTTCGTCGCGGCGCTGCTGGTTGCGCTAACTACGCTTGTGCTGACGTGGGCGGTGCGCGCGGATGCGCTGGCCGTAATCGTGGCTTGCGGGGTGATTGACGGCGGTGCCGTCATGCTGCTGGGCGTGGCGTGGGGCGCCCGCTACTCGCTGGGCTCTCAGCGCATGCGCTCGCTCGTGGTGCTGTCGTTCCTGGTGGCGTATCTGCTGTACCTCGTGGTGGCGCAGATTCCTGGTCCTACGAGCATCGCGCTCGTCTGCGCGCTGCCCCTGGCGTCTTGGGCCTTGTGGCGCAGCGATGCGGTCATGCGCCATGAGCTGTCGTCGGAGGTGTTCCCCTCGCGTGCGGCGGCCGGGGAAGCCGCGACGCCCGGCGAGTTGATGGCCGGCTCGTGGGAGGCGCGCGTGCTTCCGTGGCGTGCCGTCAGCGTGCTGATCGCGGCCACGTTCATCGGCAACCTCATGGCGTCGGTGCTGATGGGGCGCTCGTATGCGGGTGTGGACAGCCTGTTCTTCGGCGGCATCGTGGTGTGTGCGAGCATCGCGACCATGATGCTCGTGCCCCTGACCGCGCGCCGCGCGTCGATTTCGGTTGACGGCGTGTACCGCATCACTGTCACGTTCACGGCGGTGGGGCTTGTCGCCATCATGGTGTTTGGGACGGCGGCCGTGCCCGTGGGCGGAGCGCTCGTGCAGGGCAGCGCGTTCTTCCTCCAGGTGCTCGTGTTCCTCGTCATCACCCAGAGCACGCAGGAGCTGGGACTGTCGCCGCTGCTGTCGTTCAGCGTGGGGCAGGGGCTCGTTTCGGGAGTGGTGTTTGCCGGCAACGTAGTGGGCAAGCAGGTGTACGCCCTGTTCGGTTCCGGCGATTTCGTGCTGGACGTGATGTGCGGCCTGGGGCTGCTGGCGTTGTTCTTCATGCTGGTGCGGCGTGCGGGCGAAGCAGAATCGGCAGGCGTGCGCCCCTCGGCCGACTCGCCCGCGCTCGTCGAGCCCTCGGGCGACCCGGGCGAGCCTGTGGCCGCCGATCCGGAGTCCGTCGTGCTCGAGCGCGCGACTCGTTTCGCGCAGAGCTACGGCCTGACGAATCGCGAGACCGAGGTGCTGGGCTATTTGGCGCGCGGCCGGACGCTTCCCTACATCGCCGACGCCCTGTTCGTGACCACCGGTACGGTGAAGACCCACACTACCCACATCTACCGCAAGCTCGATGTGAACTCCCGCCAAGAACTCCTCGACCAACTGGACGCGTTCGGGTAGGGAGAGTTCTTGCGATCTACGACGTTTCCCTCAATACTGTAGTACATGTAATACGTCGAAGGGAGGCGCGATGGAGTCGGTTATGACCGTGCGGTTGAACGGCGATATGAAGGAGCGCGCTGCCGCGATCATGCGGCGTGAAGGCTACACGCCGTCCTCGGCCGTCAGGCGCCTGTTCGAATACACCGTGAAACACGACGGCCTTCCTTTCGAGAAGAGCGAGAAGCCCGATAGGGACGAGTTGCGCCGTCGCATCGAGGCGTTCGATCAGGTGCACACGAAGCGCCCCTTGACGATGTCCGACGAAGAGCTGCGGGAAGCGCGTTTGAAGGATCGCTATGGAGCGTCGCCAGTCGAAGCCATCACTCCCGAAGAGCTGTTCGCCCGTCTGCGCGAGCAGGGCTTGGACTACGAAGAAGTGGAGTGGTAGCAAAGAAAGCCTGCCATTCCCGAAAACTTCTTGAAACATTTCGCCGTTAGTTTGATTACGGCGTATTGATCATGCGGTTTGACCTGCGGCCGTGCTATCGTATGCGGGTGGTTCATCCGCGCGCGTCGCGGGAGGCCGCGCACCGCCTTGAACGCAACGAGTAAGGAGCTCATTCTCATGGCGAAGGTTTCGGAAATCTACGGCTCGATGGTATTCAACGAGCATACGATGCAGGAGCGTCTGCCGTCTGCCACGTACAAGAGCCTGATCAAAACCATGAAAGAGGGCAAGCCCCTCGAGATCGAGGTAGCGAACGTCGTGGCCCACGCCATGAAGGAATGGGCCATCGAGAAGGGCGCCACCCACTTCACGCATTGGTTCCAGCCCCTGACCGGCATCACGTCGGAGAAGCACGACAGCTTCCTCGACCCCTGCAGCGACGGCCGAGCCATCATGAGCTTCTCCGGAAAAGAGCTGATCCAGGGCGAGCCCGACGCCTCCAGCTTCCCGTCCGGCGGCCTGCGCGCCACGTTCGAGGCCCGCGGCTACACCGCTTGGGATCCCACGTCCTACGCGTTCATCAAGGACGAGGTGCTGTGCATCCCGACGGCCTTCTGCTCCTACACCGGCGAGGCCCTCGACAAGAAGACGCCGCTTTTGCGCTCGATGAGCGCGGTGGAGGAGCAGGCCAACCGCGTGTTGGCTCTGTTCGGCGAGCCGCGCCAGCGCATCGTGCCCACGCTGGGCGCCGAGCAGGAATACTTCCTCGTGTCCGAGAAGGCCTATGCCAAGCGCCAGGATCTCATCATGACGGGCCGCACCCTGTTCGGTTACGCCCCCTGCAAGGGCCAGGAGCTCGACGAGCATTACTTCGGCGCCATCCGCCCCACCGTCAACGAGTTCATGAAGGAACTGGACAACGAGCTGTGGGCGCTCGGCGTGCCGGCTCGCACGAAGCACAACGAGGTGGCTCCGGCGCAGCACGAGCTGGCTCCCATCTTCACGAACGTGAACCGCGGCGTGGATGAGAACCTTCTCACCATGGAGAAGATGCGCCTGCTGGCCAGCCATCACGGCCTCGTGTGCCTGCAACATGAAAAGCCGTTCGAGGGCATCAACGGCTCGGGCAAGCACAACAACTGGTCGCTGTCTGCCGGCAAGAAGAACCTGTTCGACCCCGGCGAGAGCCCCATGGACAATCTGCGCTTCCTCGTGTTCCTCGCGGGCGTCATCCAGGCGGTAGATGACTACCAGGAGCTGCTGCGCATGTCGGTGGCGTCCGCGGGCAACGATCATCGCCTCGGCGCCGACGAGGCGCCGCCGGCCATCATCTCCATCTTTCTGGGCGACGAGCTGGACGCCATCGTGGACGCGCTTATCGACGACCACGAGTACACGAACGCCGAGAAAGTCGCCATGGATCTGGGCGTGGCCGTGCTGCCGAACTTCCTCAAGGACAACACCGACCGCAACCGCACCTCGCCGTTCGCGTTCACCGGCAACAAGTTCGAGTTCCGCATGCCCGGCTCGGGCGTGAACCTGTCGGATTGCAACATGATCCTGAACACGGCCATGGCGAAGAGCCTCAAGGACTTCGCCGACGCGATGGAGGGCAAGGCCGGCGAGGAATTCGAAGCCGCCGCCATCGATTACATCCGCGACGTGCTGACGGCGCACCAGCGCATCATCTTCAACGGCAACGGCTATTCGGAAGAATGGACGCGGGAGGCGGAGCGCCGCGGCCTGGCGAACCATCCTACGACGGCCGACGCCCTGCCGTGCTTCGTCGAACCGAAGAGCATCGCGCTGTTCGAGGAGTTCGGCGTGCTCACGGAAACCGAAGTGCGCAGCCGCTACGAGGTGAAGCTGGAGAAGTACAACAAGCTGCTGAACATCGAGGCGCGCACGATGAAGCGCATGGTGCGCCGCGCCTACCTGCCCGCCATCAACAGCTACGCCGCCGAGGTGGCCGGCCACATCAACGCCATCCGGTCGGCTTGCGCCGGTGCCGACACCGACCAGCAGGAAGAGCTGCTGCGCCGTTTGCTGCTGGGCATCAAGGAGATCGACACGCAGCTGCGCGCCCTGGGCAAGCTGCACCACGAGACGCTGGAGATCGAGAGCGAGCAGGAGAAGGCGAACACCTACGCGCACGAGGTCATCCCCGTCATGGACAGGCTGCGCGCCGCCGTCGACGGGCTCGAAGTCCTCGTCGATCGCGACCACTGGCCCGTTCCCACGTACAACGACATCCTGTTCTACGTGTAAGCGAAACGCTTCCAGCGGCCCCGGCTATGCCGGGGCCGCTTGCATGTTCGCCCGAAAAACACGCTTTCGGGCATGATTCCGTGTTTTTCGGGCGAACATGCCTGTCGGCGCGCTTCGCCTTTTCTGCCAGCAATGTCAAATATTGCTCTTGCAAAGTGAAAGAAAGTGAAAGAAAATGAAAGAATAGTAAAGGATGCAAAAGGAGTGAAAGGAAAACGAGATGTCTGCTCGCATACGGAACCCCTTCACTCCGAGCTTCGGCCAGATTCCTCTGTACATGGCCGGTCGTGATCTCGTCATCGACGAAATAATGCGCGCCTTCGAAAACGGCGTAGGTGATCCGAACCTGTCGACCATACTTATCGGTGCGAGGGGATCCGGCAAAACCGCATTGATGTCGCTGCTTGCGCATGAGGCGCAGGGTTTCGGGTGGCTTTCGGTCAATGTTTCTGCACTTCCGGGTATGCTTGAGGACATTGCCCAGCAGGCGAAAGCCGTTGCTTCCAGCATAGTGTCCGTTTCCTCGCATGCGAAGATCAAAAGCGTTGGGGTTCCCCAAATTCTCGATATAGAATGGGAGAGGGATGCGGTCGAGCAGCCGAATTGGCGCATGCGCATGAGCGCGATTCTCGAAGGGCTGAACGCTTCCGATGTCGGTCTTCTTATCACGGTCGACGAAGTGCGAGCAGATCTTGATGAATTGATTCAGCTTGTTTCCGTGCATCAGCATTTTATTCGGGAGGGGCGAAAAGTCGCTCTGCTGCTGGCGGGATTGCCCGGCGAGGTGTCTTCGTTACTTCAGGATAGATCGGTTTCTTTTTTCAGACGCGCATGTCAACATCATCTCGGCCGCATAGAGGATTACGAAATTGCGCTCGCCATGAAGCGCACTATAGAAGACTCGGGGAAACGCATCGAGGAGCGCGCGCTCGATCAGGCCGTTCGGACGATTGGTGGGTTTCCTTTCATGATGCAGCTTGTCGGTTATCGCTCGTGGCAGGAAGCCGGTTTGAAGGACGTGGTAGGGAACGAGGAGGTTGAGCACGGTGTGCAGGCGGCTTGGCACGATATGCGGACGCGCGTGCTGGATGCGACGTTCAACGAGCTGTCGGATGGTGATGTTCGCTTTCTTGCGGCGATGCTCGATGACGATGGGTCGAGTCGGCTTTCCGACATTGCGGAGCGAATGGGGGTAAGTGGCAATTACGCGGCTCAGTATAGAAGGCGGCTCATCGAGCGCGGCGTCATCGGGCCGCGCGGCAGGGGCAAGGTGGCTTTCGAGCTGCCTGGTATGAGGGATTTCCTGAGTGATCAGGTAGTGGATTTCTGATATGCGGAAGCCGCAGCCGCCTATCGCTCTTGTGGGGCAAGGTCGTTGTCGGAGGCAGCGGCGGGTTCGCTCCCTGCATCCTTGATGCCCCTGAGCGGCACGTTCGAGCGCAGCAGAGCCTCCCAGCCGGCGATGGCGACGCCCATCGAACCGACGATGATGGCGCCCACGCCCACCACGTAGTTCGGCCACGGCAGTACGGCGGCAAGCATGCCGACGCAGCCGATGGCGGTGTGCGCGAAGTTGATCAGCGACGACGCAGCTCCGGTATCGCCTTCCTGCTGCGACAGCAGGACGTTGGTGCTGTACGGCCGAACGGCAGCCTCCGTCAGCGCGAAGGCAAGGAACGTGATGCAGAACAGCTGCGGGCTCGCTTGGCCCACGGCCAGCATGGCCGCGCCGGACGCCAGCGCGATGCCCAGCAGGATGCTGGTGAACCGCCGCGCGGACATGAACCGCGAGGCCGCAAGCCAGATGAACGGCCCCGCAGCCGTCAGCAGCGCGGCGAACGCGAAGTACATGCTGTACTCCAGCTCGGTCAGCCCGAAGAACGTGATGTACACGTACGAACCGACGGCGATGTACGCCATGAACGGCAGGTTGTACAGCCCGACGATGCCCAGGAACGCCGAGAACCCCTTGTTGCGCGCCACCGCGCCCAGCTGCTTCACGCTTCCCAGCACGGTGCCCTCGTAGCGTTCGCCGGAGGGAAGCGTCTCGTCGAACAGCAGCGCCAGCCCGGCGCATAGAAGGCCGATGCCCGCCAGCACCCAGAACGTCATGCGCCAGTCGGCGACCTGCAGGATGAGCGCGCCCGCCACCGGCGCCAGCACGGGCCCTACCACGAACATCACCTGCACGACGGACAGCAGAGCCTCGCGCCGTTCGGGAACGACGGCGTCCTTCACCACCGCCGTGGACACCGCGCTCACCGCCCCGGCGCCCAAGGCTTGCAGGATGCGCGTGGCGATGAGCATGACGATGTCCACTGACAGCGCGCATAAAGCGCTGGCCAGCGCATACGTGAGAATGCCCGCCAGCAGCATGGGTTTGCGTCCGTAGCGGTCGCTTGCGGGCCCGAACGCCAGCAGCCCGACGGCGAAGAACAGGAAGTAGCCCACCAGCGTGAGGTTCACCATGCTCTCCGACGTGTTGAAATGCTCGGTCATGTGCGGGACGGCCGGCGTGTACATGTCCAGCGAAAGCGGCGTGACCAGCGACGTGATGACCAGCAGCACGATGAGCCCCAGCGGCCCCAACCGCCGTTGAGGCCGTGCGAGCCACGAGTGTAGTGCCATGTGCGTAGATCTCCTTGCGAAGCAGATGCGTTCAGGTTGAGCTTCCAGTATAGAAGACTTCGCCAGCGTCGTCAGGCGGGCAAGGTGGGCAGCGTGAGGGTGAACGTGGTGCCGCGCTCGTCGTCGCTGGCGGCAGCGAGGTTGCCGCCGTGCTCCTCGGCGATGGCGTGCGCGATGGCCAGCCCCAGGCCGTAGCCGCTGTCGTCGCGCGTGCGCGCCTTGTCGGCGCGGTAGAAGCGGTCGAACACGTGGGGGAGATCCTCGGGCGCGATGGCGAAGCCGGTGTTGTGCACCGCCAGCTCGATGCGGCGCACGCTTTGGCGCAGCGATACGTTCACGCTGCCGCCGTCGTCGGCGTACTTGCATGCGTTGTCCAGCAGCGTGCCCACCAACTTGCGCAGCCTCATCGCATTGCCGCGCACCATGACGCTCTCGTCCAGCTGCGATTGCAAATCGACGGCGCGCTCGAACGCCACGGACTCGAACTGCAGCAGCTCGCCTTCCACCAGGTCGGTGAGGTCGAGCCGCTCCATGGGCGGCGGCGCGGCGCCCTCGTCGACCTGCGCGAGCAGCAACAGGTCGCCTACCAGGCCCTGCATCTGCTGCGCTTCGTGCTGGGTGCTCTCGATCCACTGGCTCTGGCTGGCGATGCTGCGCTCGGGATGCTCAAGCAGGATGGACGTGTTCGCGAGGATCACGGTGAGGGGCGTCTTCAAATCGTGCGAAGCGTCGGCTACGAACCGGCGCTGCTGGCGCCATGCGCGATCCACTGGCGCCAGCGCCCACCGCGAGAAGAACATGCTGATCACGAAGAACGCAGCCAACGCCGCCGCGCCCACGCCCGCCAGTGTGACGGCCAGGGTCTGCCAGCCGCTTGCGGCGCTCATGTCCGCGAACGCGAGGTACGCGGCGCCTCCCACGGTGCGCTTCTCGTAGAACAGCCCTAGGCCGTCCAGGCTGCCGGAGCCGTCGGGCTGATCGGCCAGCGCGGCCGCGGCCTGCGCCAGCACGTCGTCGGCGATGGACGCCGTAGTGCGCGTTTGAACAGCTGCCAGCGAGCCGTCGGCCTCCACCGAGAACACCGCTACGGGAATGGCGGGATCCGATCCGCCGCGCTTGCCGCCGATCTCGGGGGGCATTCCGTTTGCACGGGCGGCGTCCGCTGGCACCTGGGCGCCGGGCTGGGTGCCGCTCGACGGGCCGCCGCCCGCGTCGCCTGCGTGGGCAAGAGCAGCGTCGAGCGTCTCGTGCACGCGCGCGACGCTCTGCTGGTAGTCGATGACGCAGATGGCGGTGAACACCACGGCCAACACCACGGCAACGGTGGCCATGTTGAGCGCGATGAACTTGACGCGCAGCTTCTTCAGCATGGAAGGCCCGCGCTTTCCGAGGCGTCGTCGGGCGCGGCATCGGCCACGAACCGGTAGCCCGCGCGCCGCAGCGTCTCGATGCGCGCCGTCGATCCCAGGAACTTCATCTTCTTGCGCAGAAACGACACGTAGGCCTCCACGTTGTTGTCTTCGGCGCTCGACTCCACGCCCCACACCTTCGCGATGAGCATGTCCTTCGACACCACCTGCCCGGCGTTCGCCATGAGCACCTTGGCCAGCGAGAACTCCTTGTAGCTGAGGTGTATGGACTTCGACCCGCACGCCAGGTCGTAGCTTTCCAGGTTCAGCACGAGGTCGCCGGCGGCCAGCTTCTCGAACAGCACTTCGCCCTGGCGGCGCGTGAGCGCGCGCAGGTGAGCCAGCAGCTCGGCGGGCGCGAACGGCTTGGTCATGTAGTCGTCGGCGCCGCTGTCGAGGCCGGTGATCTTGTCGGGCACGGCGTCGCGCGCGGTGAGCAGCAGCACCGGCACGCTGATGCTTTTGCGGCGCAGCTGGGCCACCACGGCGAAGCCGTCCATCTTCGGCAGCATCACGTCGAGGATGATCACGTCGTAGTCGCCGCATTCGGCGTAGGCGAGGCCGGAGGCGCCGTCGTGCACGACGTCCGTCTGGTAGCCGTTCTCGGCGAGTATGTGCGCCAGCGCCTGCGCCAGGCGCACGTCGTCTTCAACGATGAGGACTTGCATGGCGACCTGCTTTCTTTCGCGCGTCCTAGCTTCCATTGTACCGTCAGACCTGAAAAGCGTCTGAAAGAAACAGGCGAAGGCCCTTTTCGCGAGCGTGTTGCTTCTGCGCGAGCGCTCGGGCGGAGGCAGGCCCTTTCAGGGAACTTTCAGGCAGCGCGGCTAGGATGCGGTGTCTGATGGAAAGGACCGGTATCCCATGACAACGTTCACCGACGTATTCGAACGCAAGGAAGTGAAGTACCGCCTGGACGCGCGCCAGCACCGCGCGATGGCAGCCGCGTTACGCGGTCGCATGGCGCCCGACGCGTTCGGCCGGACGCGCATCGTCAGCCGCTACTTCGACACGCCCGAGCGCGCGCTCATCGAGCGGTCGTTGGACAAGCCGCTGTACAAGGAGAAGCTGCGCTTGCGCAGCTACGGGTCGCCGCAGGCTGGCGACCGCGTGTTCGTGGAGATCAAGAAGAAGTACAAGGGCATCGTGTACAAGCGACGGGTGGGCTGCTCGTTGGCTGCGGCCGAAGCCTACCTGGGCGGAGAGTCGTACGAGCAGGCCTGCGCGCGATTCCCGCTGCCCGACCCGGCGATGGCCGCCGAGTCGCTGTCGCCGCGCAGCGTGCAGATCGCACGCGAGGTCGACGAGTTCATTGCGCGGTACCGGCCTCTGCGGCCTTCGATGCTCATCGAGTGCGAGCGCGTTGCGTACGCGTCGATAGCGACGATCGCCGCGGCGGCAGGCGGCGGCGCAACCGGCTTGCGCGCGCTGGGCGATGTGCCGGACGACTTGCGCATCACCTTCGATGCCGGCATCGCCTACGGCGATCTGTTCGCAAGGGATGCCGGTGCTGCATCGCATCCGCTGCTCCCCGACGGCGATGCCGTGATGGAGATCAAGTCGTCCGGCCCGTTTCCGCTGTGGCTCGTTCGCGCGCTCGATGCGTGCGAGGCCTACCCGACGTCGTTCTCGAAGTACGGGGAAGCGTATCGGGCCTGCATGGCCGCTCATCGCGGTGCGTCGTCGTTTGCGACAGCGCGCGCGTCCCAAGCAGCCGCCGAGCAGAAGGCCGAGCGGTTCGCCGCAGCGTTGCGCGGCCGCCGCCCTCGTCGCTTCCGTGCGCCGTCGCACACGCCTACGCGCTGCTGAGGTGCCTGGCCGTTCGATAGCCCCTCCCTCTCTACCCGAAAGGAACCAACTGTGCTCGATACTGCATTGACCTCGATATTCGGATCGACGGAATCGCTCGTTGCGGGCGTGTCCACCGTCGATTTCCTGCTGTGCTGCCTCGCGTCCATCGTGCTGGGCGCGGCGGTGGCGCTCATCTACATGTTCCGCCACACGTACTCGAAGAACTTCGTGGTGACGCTGGCGCTGCTGCCGCTCATCGTGCAGATGGTGATCACGCTGGTGAACGGCAACCTGGGCGCAGGCATCGCGGTGATGGGCGTGTTCAACCTCGTGCGCTTCCGTTCCATCCCCGGCAGCGCGAAGGACATCGGCAGCGTGTTTCTGGCCATGGCCATCGGCCTGGCCACGGGCATGGGCTTCATCGTGCTGGCCGTGCTGTTCACCATCATCGTGGCTATCGTGAACGTGGGCTACATGCTGTCGCCCTTCGGCAAGCAGAAAGAGCCGGAGAAGACGCTGAAAATCACCATTCCCGACGACTTGGAGTACGACGGCGTGTTCGACGACGTGCTGAAGCGCTATACCGACGAGCACGAGCTGACGATGGTGCAAACCACCAACATGGGAAGCCTGTTTCTACTGGAATATGCGGTGCGGATGAAGCAGCCGGGAACGGAGAAGCGCATGATCGACGAACTGCGCTGTCGTAACGGCAACTTGAAGATCACCTGCGGGCGCGCTGCTGCGAGTAAGGATGTGCTGTAATGGAGGGGGCGAAAGCAATCTTGTTGCGACTTTTCCGGAGGGCGCGTGGGGCGATGCCCAGTCGCTCAGACAGTCCTCGCTGCGCTGTGGCGCCGCGCAGCAAGTCCCCGAAGGGGAAACTCGCTTGGTGGGCATCGCCCCACGCGCCTGGTCGAAAGGCGGCCGCGGTTGCGCTTTCTTTCGTGTTGGTAGCGGGGGTTGGCTCCCTGGCGGGGTGCTCGTCGGATCTGGGGGGCGGGGGGTCGGCTGCTGGGGCGGCCGTTGATGGGGGTGGGGGGTCGGACTCTTCCGGGTCTGCTTCCGACTCTGGCGAGGCTGCTTCGTTTGCCGAGGTTGCGGCGGCTTTCGACGCGTTGGCGCTCGATCTCGACTACAGCAAGCGCGATGCGGATGCTTCTTACGACGATGCTTCCGCCGTGCATATCGTGTTGGGCGGAGGGTCGGCGAGCGTAGAGGGCGATGGCGCGACAGTTGACGGCTCTACAGTGACCATCTCTACCGAAGGCGTCTACGTCGTGTCGGGTTCGCTCGACGACGGGCAGCTGGCGGTGGAAGCGCCTGAGGACGCGAAGGTGCAGATCGTCCTTGCGGGCGCGACCATCCACAACGAGGACGGGCCCGCCGTGTACGTGAAGCAGGCCGACAAGTGCTTCATCACGCTGGCCGACGGGACGCAGAACGCGCTCACCGACGGCGCGGAATACGTGCTCGAAGACGGCTCCGACGAGCCGTACGCCACGCTGTTCAGCCGTGCCGACCTCACGTTGAACGGAACGGGAGCCTTGACGGTGACCAGCGCGTACCGCCATGCGGTGTGCTCGAAGGACGACCTTGTGATCACGGGCGGCACCTATGTGGTGAACGCGGTGGAAGACGCGCTGCGCGGACGCGACTGCGTCAAGATCGCGGACGGCGACTTCACGCTGATCGCAGGCGGCGACGGCATCAAGTCGAACAAGGATACGAAAGCCACGAAGGGATTCGTGTCCATCGACGGCGGCACGTTCGTCATCGAGGCCGGCGACGACGGCATCCATGCGCAAACCTACCTGCGTATCGCGGGTGGCGACATCTCCATCGCTGCGGTGGACGACGCGCTGCACTCCAACCTCGAGGGCCTGCTGGCGGGCGGCGCGCTCGATATCGAAGCGGGCGACGATGCCTTCCATGCCGAGACGAAGCTCGTTATCGACGACGGCACGGTGAACGTGAAGGCGTGCTACGAGGGCTACGAAGCTGAGAAGCTGTACATCAACGGCGGCGACACCCATATCGTGGCCAGCGACGACGCCATCAATGCGGCTGCCGCCGATCTCGGCGACGACGGTGCCGACGCTGCGGCCGATGCGTCGGCCGAGGCGCCCGGCTCCGAGGGCGGGACGCTGCCCGACGGCATGGAGGCGCCTGAAGGTGCTCCCGACGGGATGACGCCTCCGGACGGGGTGAACGGCATGGACGGCGAGGCTCCCGAACTGCCCGAAGGCGCGGAGACTCCCGATGCCACGGGCGGCACGCCGCCGTCCGGCGCTCCGCAGCGAAACGGCGAGGGCGCCAACGAGCGCGAGCTCAACGGCGGCGCGCCCGACAATGCATTCGCCGAAGGCGGCGCGGGCGGCATGGGCATGGGCGACGAAAACTGCCTCATCCAGATCAACGGCGGCTACACCGTGCTCGATGCTCAAGGGGACGGCGTGGACAGCAACGGCTCGGTGGAGATCACGGGCGGCGTGCTGCTGGTCTGCGGCCCCACGAGCAACGGCGACGGAGCGTTCGACTACGATCTGACGGCGACGGTGACCGGCGGAACGGTGCTCATGGTGGGTTCCAACGGCATGGCGCAGAACTTCACCAGCGGAGAGCAGCCTTTCGCGTTCGCCGCGGTCAGCGGCTCGGCCGGCCAGAACGTGGCCGTCGTAGACTCCGACGGCACGGTGGTCGCCTCGTTCACGGCGGCCAAGCAGTTCGGCATGGTGCTGGCCACCAGCCCCGCGTTCGTCGAAGGCGGCACGTATTCGCTGGTCATCGGAGGCACCGTGACCGGCGCGAACGCCGACGGCTACACCGACTCCGGCACGGTGGAGGGCGGCTCCACCACCGAGATCGCCGCGTCAACCACCGCATCCGGCGGCATGGGCGGCCTCGGCGCAGGAGGCGGCGGTATGCCCGCCGGCCAAGGCGGCGACGTCCAGCGCGGCATGCGCGGCGGCGCGGGTAGCGGCTTCGGCGGCGGAGCGGCGGCGTAGCCAGCACCCGTTCCAGCGGCGGCCCCGACGGAGTGTTCGTCGAGGTCGCCGTTTTTGGCGCGAGGTCGTCGGTCTGCCTCCTCGATTCTGGCACGAATTTACGGGTATGGCACAGATTTTGCAGAAAGAGTAAGGCCGTGAATCGCAAGCAATAGCAAAACGCCTGGTCGCGAAAACGTCTCCGCCCAATTTCCCCAATCGCTTCTGCCCAACCCGTAAATTTGTGCCAGATTTTTCAAGGTCGAACCGTTGGTAGCCGATTGCATTTGTCGTTCGCAGGTGTGTGAAATTCAGGAACAGCTGGCTCTTTGTCTGCGTTATCGCATATCGCTGGCTCATCTCTAGTAGTGCGGGATTTCGGAAATCCCGTGGGTTAGCCTTCGAACATCATGGCTTCGCGCATATCTGTTGCGTGATCGATTCGATGTGGTTTCGGGCCACCACCAGCAAGGCGATTATCGCCGCCGTCGAAGATGCCATGAGCAAGACGTAGGCCTATTCCGCGATAATCTTACGATCGGAACCTGCAAGGGCGTCGAAGCGGGCTTGCAGGTTCCGACCATGCATCCGCATCCTGGGCTTCGCCTCATGGTTCCGATCTCCTTGCGGAAGCGTTATCGTCCGGGAAACAGCAGCCGGCGTTCTGCGGCCAGATCGTTCACCGTTTCTATCTGCTTGGCGGTCTGACGTTGGACGGCTTCGATGAAGCGCTCGTCAAGCTGGGCGTTGAGACTCAACACGTCAGCTATGTCATCGAGGAACCCGTCGAGTGAGGACGAATCGTACCACGACAGGTCCTCCACGAGCGCCAGCTGCTGAGAAGGATAGGGGCGAAACGGATGGGCCTCCCACAAGTAGCGCCCATGCTCCAGCTCGTCCGTGGTCGCGCGGCTGTAAAACCCGCATCCGTTGTCGAACAGGGGTGCCACCCGATACCGATCGAGGGTTTCCACCTCGCGCATCAAACCGAAATTGTGCGTATGGCGGTCGAAGTTCGCCATAAGATGGTCGGCAACGATCATCTTGCTCACGGCGCGTCCGAGGTTCGACACGCCCAGCGCTTGCCCGGCTTCAAGGTATCCGCGATGGAGGTCGCGCCCCTCCGTCACTCCGAAGGCGGTAAGCACGTCGGCTGCGGGGATGAGCTCGGTTTCGGACGTTACGAAGGTTGGGCACGTCGAGTAGGCGCGCCCGTGCCGTTCGGTCAGTGAGTAGGCAACGAAGTCTTCGTCGTCCAGGAGCCGTGCGAGCAGCTTGGTTGCCAACAGCTCGTTGTACGGCTCGCGGTTCTCGTTGCCCGTTCCGCTTTTCACCAGGAGGTTCGTTCCGTCGCGGTGAATCCATGTCTTCGACAGCATGCCAGGCGTGGCGGTGTCGGGCGAGTGGGTTATGCGGGCGGTCGAGGTTCCTGCAGGGGCAGAGCCGCCGAGCAAGGTTTCGCCCAGTGCTTCTTCGTAACCGTTTTCGAAGTAATTGACGTCATGCCAGTCCACGTCGATATCAACGGGCTTGAACCAATACTGATCGGACAGATTGAGTCCCCAGGAATCGAACATGAGGTCGATGCCATGTCGGGCTGCCAGCTCGCGCAACACGGGGGCGAGGTTCGGACGCATATCGGGAATGGAGCGTGAGGCGATCCATGCAGCTAAATCGTATCGGTTCGGCGTTCGCTCTCGAAGGCCGATGCCTAATGGCTTCCAGGCGATTCCTTCGCGCGGCACGATATCGGCCGTTTCGCGCGTGCGTCGGTTGTACACGAAATCGAGCACCGGATGGTTGCGATTCATCAGCGTGAACGGGGCGAGGTTGCGCTCGTTCTTCTCGTTCATCTTCGGGCGGCCTGCGGTTCTGCCCCGCTCGGCTCGCTCGTGGACGGAGCGCTCGTCAAGCATCCAAGATCGTCCGAACCGCTGGGCCTCGAGATCTCCAGACGCTATAAGCGCGTTCACGCGCCTCATGCTGATGCCCAAACGCTGCGCCGCTTCCTTGGTCGTGTACATGGCTCCTCCCATCCGTTCATTTCCTAAAATTATACCAAACAAAGAATAAATAATTCTCAGATGCTGTAGAAAAAATATTCCTTAATCGGAACATTTTCTGGAGGTGCCTGACGGTCGTATGGAACACTTGCGCGGTTTTGTCCCGAAGGATTTGCTCCTTTCGTCGAATCGGTGACCCTTCGCCGGAAAGCTTCGCGCGCTTTAGCCGATTGGAGTACAATGGGCGAACGAATAAGGAACGAACCCGCACGTCAGGCTGGGGCCGGGCGCCATGCAAGAAGGGATGCGAACATGGCAGACATCACCGAAGTGGATTACATCTGGAAGAACGGGGAGATGATCCCCTGGGCCGAGGCTACCACGCATGTCTTGTCCCACTCGCTGCATTACGGCTCCGGCGTGTTCGAGGGCATCCGCTGCTACCAGAATCCCGAGACGAAGAAGAGCTACGTCTTCCGTCTGCGCGACCATATGGAGCGCCTGCATCGCAGCTGCAAGATCTCTCTGATCGACCTGCCGTACTCGGTGGACGAACTGTGCGACGCGACGATCGAGCTTATCCGCAAGAACAAGCTGCCGTCGTGCTACATCCGTCCGATCGTGTACCGCGGCTACGGCGTGATGGGCGTCGATCCCACCGGCGCCCCCACCGACGTGGCTATCGCCGTGTGGCCGTGGGACACCTACCTGGGAGACGGTGCGCTCGACAACGGCGTGGCCGTGGGCGTGTCGTCGTGGCGCCAGCGTACGAACAACTCCATTCCGCCTGCGGTTAAAGCCACCGCTTCCTACATGAACTCTATCCTGGCTAAGCTCGAGGCGAAAGAGCACGGCTATGTTGAGGCCATCATGCTGAACGAGGCGGGGCTCGTGTGTGAGGGCACCGGCGAGAACCTCTTCGTCGTGCGCGACGGCATCTTGTCCACGCCGCCGCTGTCCGACGGACTGCTGGAGGGCATCACGCGCGACACGGTGCTGTGCCTGGCCGACGACCTGGAGATCCCCGCCATCGAGGAAAGCCTCACGCGCAGCGACCTCTACATCGCCGACGAGGTGTTCATGACCGGCTCCGCCGCCGAGCTCACGCCCATCGGCAGCGTCGACGGCCGTGTGGTGGGCAAGCCGGGCGAGATCACTCGCTTGCTGCAGGATCGTTTCTTCGCCGTGTGCTATGGCAACATCGAAGAGTACTCGGAATGGCTGACTGAGATCTAAGTCATAGGTTGGTATGTCGCGAAGCCCCCACCGTCCGCTGCTTGCGGCCGGCCGGAGGGCTTCGCTTTTTGAGCGAAGGAGCGCCTCTGTGAATCGAATCCTCACGTATGACAGCACGCTGCGAGACGGAGAGCAGTGCGAGGGCATCACGTTGTCGCTTGAGGACAAGCTGCGCATTGTCGAGCGCTTGGACGCGTTCGGCGTCGATTTCATCGAGGGCGGGTTTCCGGCATCGAATCCGAAAGACATCGCGTTCTTCCAGCGCGTGCAGGAGATGCCGCTTAAGCATGCGCGCATCGTGGCGTTCGGCTCAACGTGCAAGAAGGACGTCGCCGCCGAGGACGACCGCGGGCTGGCCGACCTCGTGGCCAGCGGCGCCCCGGTGGTCACCATCGTGGGCAAAACGTGGGACGAGCAGGTCACGCGCGCGCTGCTGACCACGCTCGACGAGAACCTGCGCATGATCCGCGATTCCGTGGCCTACCTCAAGGCGCAGGGTCTCACGGTGGTGTTCGACGCCGAACACTTCTTCGACGGCTACAAGGCGAACGCCGACTACGCGATGGCCTGCGTGCGCGCGGCAAGCGAGGCGGGCGCCGACTCCATCGACCTATGCGAGACGAACGGCGGCGCGCTGCCTCACGAGGTGGATGCCGTCGTGGCCGCGGTCGCGCGCGAGCTGCCCGGCCAGCAGCTGGGCATCCATTGCCACAACGATTCGGGCTGCGCTGTGGCGAACTCGCTTGCCGCTGTGCGCGCCGGCGTAACCCAGGTGCAGGGCACGGTGAACGGGTTCGGCGAACGCGTGGGCAATACCGACCTGCTCACCGTCATCGCCGACCTCGAGCTGAAGATGGGCTGCACGTGCGTGGGCGAGGAGCGGCTGCGCGACCTGACCAGCGTGGCGCAGTTCGTGGCCGAAACGTGCAACCTGTCGGTGCCGAACCATCATCCCTACACGGGCGCGTCGGCGTTCGCGCACAAGGGCGGCCTGCACGCCAGCGCCATCGCGCGCTTCCCCGAGGCCTACGAGCACACGCGTCCCGAGGCGGTGGGCAACACGCAGCGCATGCTGGTCAGCGAGCTGGCCGGCAAGGCATCGCTCATCGCGAAGGCGAAGAACTTGGGCATCGATCTGGCCCAGCACCCCGACAAGACGCAGGAGATCCTGGACGACATCAAGCGCCGCGAAGCGGTGGGCTACTCCTACGAGGTGGCCGACGGGTCGCTTGCGCTGCTGCTGCAATGGCATCTCGGCGCGTACCGGCCGCACTTCACGCTGGAGAGCTTCCGCGTCATCGTGGACGACCACGAGGACACCGGCGCGCTGGCGAAGGACGCCATGTCGGAAGCCACCATCAAGATCCACGTGGGCGACCAGCGCTTCGTGGCCACGGGCGAGGGCGCGGGTCCTGTCGGCGCGCTGGACAACGCGCTGCGCATGGCCATCGTGGCGTTCTATCCTGAGGTGGCCGACATCGAACTGGTGGACTACAAGGTGCGCATCCTCGACGAGAACGTGGGCACCGACGCCATCACGCGAGTCGTCATCACCACGCGTGACAAGCGCGGCAGCTGGGGCACGGTGGGCGTGTCGGAGAACATCATCGAAGCATCATGGAATGCGCTGGTCGACTCCATCGAGTACGGCCTGATGCGGATTGGGGAGTAGCATGAGCGATCTCAGAACGCCCGAAGTCGAAGATCTCCTGCGCGTGTTCGCGGCGCTCGACGACGAAGACGTGATCTTCTCCCTGCTGGAGGACTTGTTCACCATTCGCGAGATCAAGGAAACGTCCCAGCGCCTGGCCGTTGCGCGCCAGTTGGATGCCGGCAAGTCCTACTCCGCCATCGAAGAGGCCACCGGCGCGTCGGCCACCACCATTGCCCGCGTGTCGAAGTGCCTGAGCTACGGTGCCGGCGGCTACAACGCCGCTCTGAACGTCCTGGACGACGCCGAGAAGAAGCGCCGCTAGCGCGGTCGCGTGCTTCCGGAATCCTGCCGCAAGCTCGATTCTGCCCGGTTCCCGCCACGGATTGCCTCACGCGTTCGGCAACCAGGTGAACTCGGGCCGCGAGGCTGCGAACAACGTTGCGGAGTTCCTGAAGGCGTAAATCCACTCTTTTCCGAAGCTGGGGCGCGGAATCTCTCCCTCCTCGCCGTCGTCCCGGCTTCGGAATTCTGCGTCTGGGCGCAAACGGGCACCCATGACAATTATGCGAGCAGAAAAGAGCCCCAGGCGGCGGAAGGATTTTCTGTCACCTGGGGTTTCTCTAGTTGCTCTGCGAGGGCGGCTGCCGTTTCGCCCTCCCGGATTGTCATGGGTGCCCGTTTGCGCCCACGACATGGGATTGCTGCGTCGGATTGTCATGGGTGCCGTTTTGCGTCCATGACATGGAACCTTGCGGCGCGCGGAATGGCTCGCGTCACCCGGCGACGGGCGCCGCGTCCTCGTCCGGCCTTGCGGGCGGTTTCGCGGCGCTTCCGTCGCTCGACCCGCTCGCCGGCAGCGCCACGGGATCGCCGTACTCGTCGATCGTCCCGTTCGCACGGCCCTCGATGTAGGCTGTGCGCGCCTTGCCGCGCCTAAACGTCACGGGCGCCTTCCCCGAGCTCAGCTGGTAGCAGTACCAGAACACGAACGGGATGCCGATGATGCCGTTCGCCATGCCCCACCAGTACATCACGTCGGGGCTGAACCATGCAGCCGAGTTCATGATGGTGGGGAACAGCAGCGGGAAGCAGCTGCGCAGCAAGAGGTGCGCGCCCAGCGTGTAGATGCGCCCGGTGATGTACAGCTCGGGACGGCGCATGATGATGGGGTACAGCTCGGCCGCAGCCAGGATGCAGCAGGTGGACGCGAAGAACTCGTGTCCTTCGGCGTACACGAAGCACGCGTTCCACGTGGTGTACAGGAAGTTCCACATGGGGACAGTGTAGGACAGGATCTCGCCGTGGCTGGACGTGTCGTACTTCCAGTACTTGTCGCCGAACGGCATGGTGACGCACAGGATGAAGCCGGCCAGCGCGTTCATCATGTTGCCCATCTGCATGTCGCGCAGCGTGGCCTCGGCAATGTTGCAGAACACGATGCCGTACAGCGTCCAGCGCACCCAGCGTTTACGCATGAGCCGCCAGAACGGCGTGTCCTTCTGCTGCACGGCGGCGATGCGGCCCAGACCTGCGAAGATGAGCGGCAGGATGACGGAGAGGTTTTTCGCCCACCGGAACCAATCGTCTCCGGGGATGTTGATGATCCATAGCGGAATGGTGACGAGCGACACCACCCACACCCACATGGACGTTCGATAGTGCCGTCGCATGAACTCGGTCAGCAGCATGAGCAGCACGGTGTACACGACCATCGATATGGGAGTGATCCAGACGGGCACGGTCATGAGAAACCCCTTTCCCCAGGTAGCGCTATTATTGTCAGTCTATCATCGGGGGTGGTGCCGCTTCTTTCACAAACGACCTCTTGATGTGAAAGACTTCCACGCCCGAGCTTCGTATACTCGCTTCAAGGCGCTGTGCGTCGTCGATGGGACGAGGGCCATGTGTCCGAACTGCCGCCAGGCAACGGCGGGAAACGAGGGAGCGAAGGGGGCTTCATCATGGGTATTCTGTACCAAGCGGCCGACCCGCTGTACTGGGTCATTTGGCTGTTCATTTTGTTCGCGCTTATGGCGTTCAACGAGTTGGGACGCACGTCGCTGTGGGCAGGCATCGCGCTGTTCGCGGTTGTTCCCATCGTGCTGACCGTCTTCGTGTGGCCCATCACGGCGGCTCCCGGCAACGAGTACGGCACGGGCACGTGGTTCAACTGGGTGAAGACATATTCGGCACTTGCCGGCTGCTTGGGCTTCATGGCGCTGCGCTTCGTGAAGTGGCGCGGCGCGGACGGCACGACGCACCACCTGTACGAGAAGCGCTGGGCGCTGTGCTTTCCGCCGCTCATCCTGGCCGTCAACATCGCCGAGGCCGTCGTTCGCGACTTCCAGGTGTTCAGCTTCGGCCTGTGGCAAGGCGGCGTGGTCGAGAACCTGTGGACTATGTCGGGTCCCTGGAACATCATGAACGGCATTGCCGGTATCCTCAACATCGTCACCATCTGCGGCTGGTTCGGCATCTTCATCTCGAAGGATTCGTCGAAGGACATGATCTGGCCCGACATGATCTGGGCGTGGATCATCGCCTACGACCTGTGGAACTTCGCCTATACGTACAACTGCATCTCCGACCACTCGGCCTACGCCGGCCTCGCGCTGCTGCTGGCGTGCACTATCCCCACGTTCTTCATCAAGAAGGGCGCCTGGTTGCAGCATCGCGCGCAGACGCTGGCGCTGTGGATCATGTTCGTGATGACCGTTCCGCAGTTCGCCGATGTGCTGGCGCCCATTCCCACCACGCACAACCCTACGGCGTTCTTCGCGGTCAGCTTCCTGGCGCTTGCGTCGAACGTGGCGTTGGCGGCGTACCAGTTCCGTAAGATCCGCAAGCTCAAGTTGAACCCGCTCAAGGACGAGCTGTACGCCGACACGAAGTCGTATCAGGAGCTCGAAGAGGCAAACCGCTAGAGAACCCCGTATAATGGACGCCAAGCGTAATCGTTGCGCGCGGCGTCCATGCGCGCCTGAACGCAGGAGGGCGCGATGCGGCTCGACAAAGAGAATCAGGGAATCCGCCCGCCGGGGCGCGAGCGTTCTGCGGTCGAAAGCAGGAGGCTCGGCGGCCCGGCGGGCGAGATCATGCTGGCGGCGCGCACGTTGTTCGAACGGCGCGGGGTGGGGAAGACCACGGTGAAGGACATCGCCGCCGAGGCGAACGTCACGCGCGAGCTGGTGTACTACTACTTCGAGAACAAGCAAGCCGTCATCGATGCGGTCATCGACGATTATGTGGAGGACCTCGTGGAAAGCGTGCTCGTGTGGAACGAGTCGCGCGTGTTCGGCGACACGGCAGGGTCGCTGCGGTCGTGCATCGCGGCGTTTCGCCGTGCACTGTACGACGCGAACGGGCTTCGGCCCATGATTCGCGTGTTGGAGGAGCTGGGCGTGCGCGACGCCTTCGACGTGCGCGCGGTGCGCGAGACGGTGGATTGCCTGAGCGGTCGGGTGCTGGTCGAATACGCCGAGTACCATCAGGTCGAGATCGAATTCGTATACGAGATGTTCTGCGTGGTGATCTTCGGGCTGGTAGGCCTCGTGAAGATCGACCCCGACATCAGCGACGAGGCTCTCATGAAGGTGGTGGAGCAGACGCTGCACCTCGACATGGAGCCGCTTGCGCTGGATGTCTCGGCCAAGCGGCAGGACAGCGCATCGGTTTAGGCACCTCCCCTGTTCTTTTAGATGACGCCAAAATCGTGTATTCATCTGCGACTACGTTCAGCGCGTGGAGATCGCGTGACCGTTACCCGGTCGTGCTATAGTTGTTGCGAATTCGTTGTTCGCTGCGGTGCCGAATCGTCAATATACGAGCATGAGAGTCAAGCATGAGGCATACGCGGCGGATTCGAGGAGGTTTTGCATGACTGATTTCACGCGCGGCCTCGATCGCCGCACGTTTATATTTGGCGCGGCTGCCCTGGGTGCGGCCACGCTGTTGCGGCCGACGCTCGCTTTTGCCGAGCCCACGTCCGCAGACAAGTTCGCCGAGGCCGATTCCGTTCGCGCTCGCATCAACGAGATGCAGGAGCAGCTGACCATCGCCGGTGAGAACTATTACAAAGCGCTCGACGAGCACGAAGCGGCCGTCCAAGCCGTTGCCGACGCCCAGGCGCGCATCGACGAAGCGAACGCCCAGATCGCCGAGTTGCAGGACAAGCTGAGCAAGCGGGCGCGCAGTATGTATCGCAGCGGCCAGACCACGGCGCTCGACGTCATCTTGGGAGCCACGACGTTCGAGGAATTCGCCACAAGCTGGGATTTGCTGAACGATATCAACGACAACGATGCCGCGATGGTGCAGCAGACGAAAGACCTGCGCGCCGAGGTGGAGGCGGCGAAGATCGAACTCGAAAAGCAAGAGCGTATCGCTGCCGAAAAAGCCGAAGAGGCGGCGCGCATCAAAGCTGAGGCAGAGCAGACCATCCAAACGCTGGAAGCCACGCTGCAACAGCTTGACGCCGAGGCTCAGGCGCTGCTGGTCCAGGAACAGGAAGCGGCACGTGCTGCCGAAGCTGCCGCTGCGGCAGCCGAGGTCAAGCGCACGTACGCCTACAGCACGCCGAGCGCGTCCATCCCGTCCCAGGGCTCGGTGGTGGACTACGCGCTGTCGCGCATCGGCTGCCCCTACGTGTGGGGTGCCGCCGGTCCGAACGAATTCGACTGCTCCGGATTGGTGACGTGGGCATACGCTCAAGTGGGTATTTCGGTGCCCCATCAGACCGAGTCGATGTACTATGCCGCCGCCGCGCGTTTGCCGGTCTCCGAAGCGCAACCCGGCGATGTGCTGTGGATCAGCTACGGCGACGGGTACAACGGACATGCTGGCATCGCCTGCAATGCCGGGGGCACGCACTACGTTCACGCCCCCACGTTTGGCGCGCGCGTGCGCGATACCGATCCGCTGAGCTGGGCCGGGTTTACGCATGCGCTCCGATTCGCATAAGAAGGAGAACCAAGTGACCACGCTGTTTGTGAACGCGTGCATGCGCGGCGAGGCATCGCGCACGCTCGCGCTGTGCCGCGAATACCTGGAGCGCTTCGACGACGTCGTGGAGGTTGACGTTGCGGCGCTCGATCTCAAGCCGTTCGACGCCGATCGTGTGGCGTACCGTACGGAGAAGCAGAGGGCAGGGGAGTGGGACGATCCCATTTTCAGCCTATCGCGCCAGTTCGCGGAAGCCGACGACATCGTCATCGGTGTGCCGTACTGGGATCTTTCGTTTCCGGCTGCGTTTAAAACGTACCTTGAACATGTCAGCGTGTGCGAGTTGACGTTCCATTACACCGAGGACGCGCGCTGCGAGGGCATCTGCAAAGCGAAGCGCATCACGTACATCACCACGTGCGGCGGCTTCGTAGAGGGTGCAAACTTCGGTTACGAGTACATCGTTGGCATCGCCAAGATGTTCGGCATTCCCGAAGTCCGCTTCGTGGCGGCCGAGGGGCTGGACATCGTGGGCATCGACGTCCAGGAGCAGATGGACAAGGCTCGCGCCCAGATGGCGAAACTCGATTGAGCGAGTCCGGCAAAACCTATGCAGGGGGACCGACGGTTTCTCGTCGGTCCCGATTTTCGCATCCAGAGGGGTTCGATGACGGCTTGTCCATCATCGCGGTATCCATTATGGTGCAGCGCGCTCTCAACTGCGTGGATCCTCGACTTGTCGACCACGGGTTGCGGGTGGCCGCGGTGCTCGATGCCATGCTGGAAGCGAAGGGCGTGACCGATCCAACGCAGCGCCGCGCAGCGTACCTCGTGGCGTTGCTGCACGATGTAGGCGCCTATCGCACGGAGGAAATCGACCGTATGGTGGCGTTTGAAACGGAAAGCGTGTGGGAGCACTCGTTTTACGGATATCTGTTCTTCAAAGAGCTTACGCCGCTCGGCGCCTATGCGGACGTGATCCTGTACCACCACCTGCCTTACGATCGGTTCACCGACCAAGATCCGTACGTAAAATTCCTGGCCGGGGCCGTGCATGTGGCCGACCGGGTGGACGTGTTGCTGCTGGAGCGTCCTCAAGCGGATGTCGTCGAGGTAGAGCGTCTGCTGGCTGCATCGCGACCTGGCGCGTTCTCGCCCGAGGCGGTCGCCCTGTTTTTCGAGGCGCAGCGGCGTTTCGACGTGCTCGCTCGTCTGAGGAGCGGTGTGAAACAGCCTGACCGCTCGCATATCGTGGACGATCCGGACGGTACCGGTTCGGCGTCTTCGTTCCTCGACATGCTCGTGCATGTCATCGATTTTCGCAGCCGGCATACCGTCACCCATACGGTGACCACGGCATGGGTTGCCTATGAGTTGGCGTTGCGCCTGATCGGCGACCAGCGCGCGGCTGCTCGCGTGTACACGAGCGCGCTTGTGCACGATGTGGGCAAAATCGGCATTCCGCTGTCCATTTTGGAGAAGCCGGGGAAGCTCGATGACGAGGAAATGAAGGTCATGCGGACGCACGTGGAGCTGACCGAGGATATTCTCGAGGGTTGCATAGAGCCCGTGCTGTTGCAGGCGGCTGCCCGCCATCACGAGAAACTCGACGGATCGGGATATCCGCGCGGTCTTCATGCGGCTGAATTGTCCATGCCCGACCGCATCATAGCCGTGGCCGACATCGTGAGCGCGCTCGTGGGCACGCGTAGCTACAAGAAGGCGTATCCTAAGGAGAAGGTGCTCGAGCTGCTGGCCTGGCACGTCGAGACCGGCAAGATCGATTGCATCGTGGTCGAGACCATGACGCGCGACTACGATGCCATCATGTTGTCGGTCGCCGCAGCGTGCCAGCCAGTGGCTGCCGCGTATGAGCGCGTGCAGAGCGCTTATGCGCTGATGCTGGGAAAACTGAAAAGGTGGCAAGCTGAAAACGAGGGGAGAAGCGCATGAAGCGCCTGTTGATCGTAGTGGACTATCAGAACGATTTCGTGGACGGATCGCTGGGCTTTCCCGGTGCCGAGCTTCTGGAGGAGCCCATAGCCGCGAAAATCGAAGAGTACCGCAGCGCGGCCGACGTGATCGCGTTCACGTTCGACACGCATCGTTGCGACTATTTGGAAACCCAGGAAGGGCGCAACCTGCCGGTGGAGCACTGCATCGAGGGCGCGCCCGGACACGCGCTGTACGGGCGCATCGCCGAGCTCATCCGTCCGACGGACGAGGTGTTCGAGAAGCCTTCGTTCGGTTCGGCAGACTTGTTCGAATGGTTGCGCGCAGCGCAGCCGCCGTTCAAGAGCATCGAGCTGGTGGGCCTCGTGTCCAACATCTGCGTGATCTCGAACGCCGTGCTGGCGAAAGCGGCCTGCCCCGAGGTGCCCGTCATCGTGGACGCCGCCTGCACCGCTTCGTTCGACGACTCCCTCAACGAGAAGGCCCTCGACGTGCTGGAGGGCCTGCAGGTCCAAGTGACCAACCGCTAACCGAGGCTGCGGCGGCCGTCGGGCCGCCACAGCTGTCGGACTTTCGTTTACGCCAACGCCTCCACGTCGGCTTCCGTGACGGGGCTCTTGGATTCCAGCTTGCCGCCGGTGGCTGCCTGGATGCCGCAGATGCGCCCGGTCATGATGCAGTGCCCGGCCGACATGCCGCCCTGGTACATCGACCAGTCGGGGCTGCCGCACAGCTGGCCGGCGCTGAACCCGGTCACCCAGAGGTTCGGGATGACTTCGCCGTCCGTGCGAAGCGCCTGGTAGTTCTCGTTCACGGTGACGCCGGCGCACAGCGCGGACACGCGCACGTGCTTATGGATGCCCCAGAACGGCGCCTTCTCGATCTTCTTGAGGTACTTCGCCTGCTTGCCGAAGTCCGCATCGAACCCGGCGTCGACCATCTCGTTATAGCGCGCGACGGACTTCTTGAGCGCATCGGCGGGGATCTCCAGCTTCGCCGCAAGCTCGTCCAAGGTGTCGCAGCAATACGTGCCGATGAGGCTTTCGATGACGTTCGCGCCGCTTTCGGCCGAGCGGTCCATCTTCACGTCGGGCATGTACACCTGGATCTTTTCCTTGTCGGTGGGCTTGCCGCCCCACTCCGTGACCTGCTCGACGTAATCGTCGTCGAAGATCTGGGAATACCAACCCGGTTTCGGCTGGTTGCGCAGCACGCAGTTCACTTCCTCGAACACGCAGTCCTCGTTCATGAAGCGTTCGCCGTCCTCGTTCACGAACAGGAACGGCTCGTCGAACATGGGGCCGGAGTCGAAGTCGTGCATCATGTGGGAGTGGCCCACGGGCACGAACCCGGCGCCCACGGCCATGGACATGAGGATGCCGTCGCCGGTCTTGTTGCTCTGCTTGCGGTCGAACTCCTTCACGTCGGGGCAATAACGCTCCACGAGGCTCTGGTTGTTCTGGTAGTCGCCGGTGGACAGGATGACGCCCTTCGTGGCGTTGAACTTGATGTAGGAGCTGCCGCTTTTGCCGATCACGCCGGTCACGGTTCCTGATTCGTCGGTGACCAGCTGCACGCCCGGCGTCGAGTAGAAGAACTCCACGCCCTTGCTGGCGGCCAGCTCGGCCAAATGCTCCACCATCGTGCCGTTGTTGTACGGCTTCGGGCCGAACATGATGCTGCGGCGCGCGCATTTGCTGCCGTCCTCGTATTCGGTCACGGCCGTGGGACGCACCGTGTAAGGCGGGAAGCCCGCTTCGGCCGTGCGCACCTGCGTCCAGCGGATGGCCTCGCCCGAGTACTTGCAGTACGTCTCTGCCAGCTTGCGGTCGGCGCGCCAGCGGCAGTCCTCGAGGTAACCTTGCAGGTAGTTCATCACGCCCTGCTCGTCGCTTTGGTCGAGCAGCACGCCCGAGCAGGTGCCGCCCTGGGCGATGGGCTTCGACTCCTTCTGCAGCACGGCGACGGTCGCGCCCTCCTCGAGGGCGCTCAGCGCGGCGGGCACGCCGCCCGTTCCCGCGCCTACCACCACGACGTCGAACGTCTTCTCTTCGGCGATGTCGGTGATGGGCTCGACGATGACGGGCGATTCCTCGAAGTCGCTCGCCTGGAGCCCTTCGGGAAAGCTCGATGCCGCCTCTTCGACTTTGGCGTCGGAAGCGGCAGGCGCGCAGCCTGCAAGCCCTGCGCCCGTGGCGACGATGCCGGTTGCGAGCGCCCCCTTCAGAAAGTCTCGACGATTCAGTTCCATTGCTCCCTCTCCTTTCCTTGATGCTCGTGCGCGCTTGGATGCGGGCTTTGCGCCGCATGGGAGGGATGGGCGGCCCTCGGCCTGCATCCAAGCTTGTTCGAAGCTACCAAGCGAGGGCGGGTTTTTCCTCCTACAAACGGTATGAAGTTGCAGGCGGGGAGGCATCTCATCCTGGTTTTCTGATATAAACGTAGGCAGAGAGGAAGGGGTCTTATGGGTTCGATTCGTTCTCTTTTCGCGCGAACGCCCGGAATCGGCTGGGCGGTCGTCGGGTTGGCATGCGCGCTCATGGTGCTGGAAGTCCAGCGCATGCCCGTCGCCCGGTTCGTGAGCTTTTCCATGTTCGCGCCGCTTCCGTACGCCGTCGAGGCTGCGGCGATGCTGGCCATCGTCGTTCTGTACCGGGTGCGCGGCGCGCTGCGCGTGAGCGACCTTCGCGCGGTGCGGGTTACGGTCGCCCTCTTGTCGGCGGCGGCTACCTGGCTTCTTCTGTATTCCCCCTTGGCCGACGACGGCTTGGCGCTGGCCGCGCTCGTGTTGTACCGGGTGGCGACGGGGCTGCTGCTGGTCCTCTGGGGCGAGCGGCTCGTGCCGTTGGGCGCGCGTCGCACCGCCTGCGCATTCGCGGCCGCCTGCTTGCTGTCCGGGCTGCTGACCATGGTTCTCGCGCTGTTCTCGGGCGAGGTGGCGCGCGTGCTGCTGGGAGCGTTGCCGGTGGCGGCCGGCGGGCTGTTCGTGCTGTACCGGCCGCTGGTGGGCAAACGTCGGGCGAACGACGAGCTCGATCAGCCGCTTCCCCGCTTCGCCTGCTCGACTTTGAAAGACCGCGTCGTCGCGGTCAGCCTGGTCGCGCTGCCGCTTCTGTGCCGGGGCCCGATGGTCACGTCGCAGTCGTCGTGGATGGGGTTGCAGGGCGATGCCGTCATGGCGGCGTTCATCCAGGTGGCCATCGGGTGCGGCATCGTCGCTGCGGGGCTTATCGCCCTGCTCGTCGTGAAGCGCGTTTGGAACCGCAGCTTCATCCTGGTGTACGAGCTGTTCGTGCTTCCCGTGACGTTCGTGTCGTTCTACACGTCGCAGGCCTCGGGGGATCTGTGGTTCTTGCACATGCTCATCGTGGATTCCACGTACAAGGTGACGTTGTTCTACGTCATGATGACGCCGTTTCTGTTCCCGAAGGGCGCGCGTAAGGGGAACTCGTCCACGCCTTTGCTGTGCTCGTTCGCCTTCATGATAGCCATCAGGGCCTTGTTCGTCGGGCTTCATGCGTCCCTGTCCGCGTCGCTGTACGCGAGCTTGACGGTGGTGGTCGTGCTGGCGACGTTCGCGGCGGGAGGGGCTTTGTCGTTTTTGATCATGCAGCGGCAGGCGACGCGGCGGGAAGCGGGCGAGGCCGCCGCGGCCGAAGCGGTTCGCGCGGGGCTCGAAGAGCGTTGCGCCGCCGTCGCCGCCCGCTTCGACCTGACGCCGCGCGAGCGCGAGATACTCGTGCTGCTGGCGCAGAACTACCGTGCGCCCTACATCGCCGAGAAGCTGGTGGTGAGCCAGTCCACGGTGAAGACGCACATGCGCAACCTGTACGGCAAGCTGGACGTCCACTCGCAAGCCGAGCTGCTTCTCGGGCTGGACGAGGAAGCCCAGAGCATCACGACCGACTAGCGTCGGCGGGCGAAGGCTTCCAGCACGAGTTGGGCGCGGGTGCCGATGGGGGTTTCGTTCTCCGCGAGGAAACGGGGGACGTCGGCGATGGGCAGCAAGAACGGCTCGATGAACTCCGCCGGCTCAGGCTGCGCGTCGGCCACCTTCTCCACCTGGGCGAACACGACGTGCACGGTTTCGTCGGTGAGACCGGTGGACGAGTAGCCCGCTTGCGGCAGCGGGTCGAGCGCGGGCGCGTCGGCATCGGCGCGCAGGGCGTAGCCCGTTTCCTCGCGGAGTTCGCGGTCGACGCAGGTTGCGAGGTCCTCGCCCGGCTCCATGAGGCCGGCCGGGAACGCGATGCACCAGCTGTTCAGCGGATAGCGAAACTCGCGGATGAGCAGCAGCTCTCCCGTCGCGGTTTGTGGCACGATGCACACGGCGTCGGCCGCGCACGCCCGACCTGCGGCATTGCCTTCCAGCTCGGCGCGGTAGGCTTCGAGGCTCTTGCGCGACGCGCTTTCGTACTCGTACGTCGAGCCGTCGGGCATAGTGTAGGCCAGCACGTACTTCTTGATCCATCCGTCGGAAACCTGGCGGATGTTGGAAAGCTGGGGAACGGCTTGCATGGGAAAGCTCCTGTTCTTGGGTGCGGTTGTGTTACGGCATGGTTCTGGCTGCCGTGCGTTCGGATCGAGCGCACATCTCAAGCGCGCGTCATGCCTTGCGTTTCATGATACTGCCAGTTGCTGTTGTTGTCGGAAGAGGATACGTCTTCTTCTGACGTTGGTGGAGGTTGAGAAGCCCAAAGGAAAAGCTTCTCGGGAGGAAGTCGCTGAACTTGCCATCCGGGCGTTTTCGCGATGCTCAAAGAATGGGACCGAGCGCGAAGCCTCATTGCCGACCGTCGGTCGAATCTATTCAGCATTTGAGGCTGTTGGTGAGGGGGGGCAACCATCGAACGGTTATTTTAAGGATGCTACACTGTGCTTCATATCGTTCCGCGACAAAGGGGAGTGTCATGGACATTGAAATTCTAAAAGAGTTCGTTTTCCTATCGAAGGGGCTTAACGTTACGAAGGCTTCTCGCGAGCTCAATATGGCGCAGTCGACTTTGAGCAGCCATATCATAAAGCTTGAAAGGGACCTAGGATGTTCTTTGGTGGAAAGGGATGGCAGTCCTCGCTTGACGCTTGCGGGTCGTGAGTTCTTGGAAGTGGCCTCCGAGATCGTGTGCCTCTACGACGGTTTCAAGGAGAGGGGCGTGGTGCAAAGGGGTCGGGAAGATGCCGTGATCACGGTATGGGCTCCGCAGCGCAGAGAAGGTTTCGTTATAGCATTGTTGGATGCGGTTATAGGGTTTAAGGGGAAGTATCCGCAGGCGATAGTTGACGTGCAGGATACGCATGGAGGAGATACGCTTGACGAGCTGAGGAAGGGTGTTCTCGACTGCGGGTATTATTGCAATGCGGTTGCAGATCCTAGCTTGGAAGAGGATTTTCAGCTGGTTCCATTGCTGGATGAAGAGTTCATCATATGGATGGATAAGGATTCGCCGCTTCGCGATTGTGATTCGCTGACTCCGTGCGATTTGGAAGGCTACCAGCTTCCAGTTCCGGTCGGTATGGGGACCCACAGCGTTCATTTGCAAACGATGTACGAAGAACTGTTCTCTCTTTATGGGGCAAAGGCAAATGTAAAACCTCGTTATTGCCGCTCTGTAGATGATTTTTTCCTTTCGAAGATCAACAGGGACGATTTGATCATCCTCAATCGCGGGTCGCAGATCATTGAAGCGATGAATGAGGCGAACGGGAAAGTTATGGGCCGATTCAATCCTCCTATCTACTCTACGGGATATCTGGTCTTTCGGAGCGAAGACAACAGCGATATGGTCGAGTGTTTTAAAAGCCACGTGCTCGCCTTTTACGAAGAGGCCAAGATTTCTTCTCTGTCAAATGAGGCGTTCAAGGATTAGCAGGCATTTTGTCGTCTTGGAGCTAGATAGCTATCCAGGTGGAATAGGTACTACAACCTGCAATGGCGGGTATCGTAAAATGCGATTGCATCGGACGTGTTTCTTGCGAAAAGCAACCTGAAAACCTCGTTTTTACCATTGAGCTTCAACCAGGTATTCTCGATATGCAGGAGGAAGGCCTGCTTACGTCAAGGAAGGTGTCAGGTGCGTTTTGCGCCTTTCGCTTCCGGAAAGCGAGGGGATCATGGAGCTAGATCGTCGTAGTTTTTTGAAAGGTGCAGCCATAACAGGCGGTGCCGCAGCTTTGTTTGGGGTGGCAGGGTGCGGTCCTGTGGCTACGGAAGCCGTCGACTCGAACGGCGAAGCGCGGAGTGAAGCCGATCCTATCCTGCCGCTGGATCCGCCGGCTTCATGGGATCGCGAAGTGGATCTGGTTGTGGTGGGAACGGGCGGTGGTGGCCTTGCCGCAACTACTTTGGCGGCCGAAAGCGGCTCGAGCGTGATCGCAGTCGAAAAGGAGGGAACAGTCGGCGGTGCCACGCGTCATGCGTTGGGCTATGTGATTTTTGCCGGAGGATCGAAGCTTCAAAACGAATTGGGAGCCGCTTGGCCTGGGCCGGAATTTGATCCCGTTGCATCCGTAAACGAGCTCGGGCCTTATTATCAGTACTCCCTCAACGTTCCTATGTATGCGAATGTCCTTGTAGCAGGAGCTGAGTGCATTGATTGGATGATGGAGCATAAAGACGTTCCGTTAGTTGGGGTTCCTCGCGTGTATTTCGATAAAGAGGTTGCCGAGGGTAGGCAAAATGCCGTCTTGGGCATGAACGGTACCGTTAACGCTATGGAAGCGGCCGCTCTGGCCGCTGGTGCAGAAATTATGCTCAATACCAAATGCGAAACTTTGGTCGTTGAGGATGGCGTCGTTGTGGGCATCATGGCAAAGGACGCCGATGGAAACGAGATCTACGCCAAAGGTGCGAAAGGCGTTGTGCTGTGCGGGGGCGGCTTTGGCATGAACAGGGATCTTTTGAAACGCTATATTCCGTCTTGCTATGAGCAAGCGCTGCAGGGCGGTCCCATGCCGTTCCATACGGGAGATACATTCCGCATGGGGTTGGGTGCGGGGGCCGATTATGCGGGATTGAATTCGTTTAGCTGCTGGGAAGGGGGATTGGATGAGTACTACGGAGATGGAGACGGTTCCTACTGGCATTATTTCTGGAATGGGCCTCGCCAATTGTTGACCAACCCCTGGCTCATGTTGGATAAGCAGTGCAACCGCGCGCCATACTTCGGAGGCTATGACTTCCAGGAAGAATATATCAATCAAGGTTTCAGCAACGGTGAAGTGACGAATGCTTCGGCGTGGATGTCCCTTGTGGGACATGGAGCCTATGCCGTTCTTGATGATAACTATGAAGAGACTCTCAAGATCATTTGCAACAAAAAGGCGACCGATAAGTCTAGGGTTCCTATCGAAAAGGATGGAACGCTTATAGAGAACAACCTTGTGTCGGACGACTGGAGGCAGGAGGTTCTTGATGCGATCGATCGCGGGGCTATTAAGAAAGCTGATACGCTCGAAGAACTTGCTGAGAAGGTCGGACTGGATCCCGACAGGTTCGTAGCGGCGGTTAAGCGATGGAATGAGGTTTGCGAAACGGGGGAGGATACCGACCTTGCCGTTCCTTACAATTCCGAGTGGCTTGTTCCTTTGAAAAAGCCGCCTTATTATTGTGCGAAGATCGGAGCCATGATCGGGAAAACGCTATGCGGATTGCGTGTCGACGAGAACATGCATGTTCTCGATGCCGACGGAAATCAGATCCCAGGCCTCTATGCAAACTTTCTTACCGCTGGCGGTATCGCGGGCGAAAATAGCTATGGTTCCCAGTGGACCAACACCAGTCTTATGGGAGCAAATGGTTTGAGCTGGTGCAGCGGTTATCTTGCTGCCAAATCTGCCCTTGCGGGTAAATAGATTCTTGGGATGGTGGCCAAGCGATGTTGTTTCGCTTGGCCACCACTATGGTCGGGACAAATGAGGATGAGCGTTTTACCGAAGAGACTGCTGGCTTTGCGAACGAGGAGGTTCCGTCATGGAGTTTCGGAACGATTGCGACGTGTATCGAGACCGATCTGTGCGTGCTTCCTGGAAGGTTCCAGCGTTTTGCTGTAACGATTGGGGCGCTCTGAAGCTTTTGGAGATATGCTCGGCTTTTGGCTTCGAGCGACCTTTTGATCTCGTGTACGGGGCTCCCCATTGTTCTTGGTCTGGTGGGCGCCCTTCGGCAGTGAGGTCTCCTTTGGACGGAGGTCTGATAGACGCGTATTTCTCCGCTTATGCCCAATTCGGTGTACGATGCGCCTTGACTTTTTCAAAATTAGCTGTGGATGAGAAAGATTACGATAACGAGTACAATAACATGCTTCTCGATTACGTTGAAAAGTACGATGGCCAGGTCATCCTTTTCGATGATGGCCTTGCTCGCTACATAAAGCGCTCGCGACCTCGCATTGCGATTGTCGCGTCGCTCAATAAAGCGATGTGCAATTTACAAGATAGCCGTGAATCGGAGTCGGATTACTACAGAGATCTTTTTCGCCTTTACGATGAAGTTGTGGTTAGAAGCGAGTATGTGCTTCGCGATGGCTGGCTGGACGATCTGCGCGATAGACGCGATTCGGTAGAAATTATTGTGAACCAGTTTTGCGTTCCTGATTGCAAACATGCTTTCAGTCATATCAGCGAGCTCGAGGAGTGGAGTCATCGAGGTTGTTGTGGCGAGGGGCGCCCTTGCTATCATTTGGAAACCGCATCCTGCATCGAGAGTCGTCTTTCCGAGAATCTTTTCATTTCCAATAGGAGGATTTCTGAATTATGCTCTGCCGGCTTTACGCATATGAAAATCGCAGGGCGAAATTCTCCTCTGCCGCTCTTCCTGGACACTCTGGCAGAGTATATTTTTGAACCGACGGGTGTTATTTCTCATATTAAACGGGCTATCGTTCGCGATTTCAAGAAGGAATCCATGATGGGTTTCGAGGCTCTCTTTCCCTTCAGCATTCCAAAAAGCGTCCTGAAAGGCTTATGATCGGAGGTCTTGTTTTTTTTGGGGTATCGCGATGATGGCCAACGAACTCCTTTGCTGCCGCCGGCTGAGGCAAGAGGCAGGGCGCTTTGCATGCATTTAAGGTGCTGTTCGCGAACGAATTGATGCGTGATAGCGCGCGAGCGCTTAGAAGCCGAAGACCTCGCCGACGTTGGCGGCGATGCAGAGGTCGGCTTGGCGGTCGCGCGGGGTGGGGGTGTGGTTGACGATGACGAGGCGGCGCCCTGTGAAGAAGTCGATGAGGCCGGCCGCCGGGTACACGGCCAGCGACGTTCCCGCCACCACCAGCAGGTCGGCCTGCGCGATGGCATTCACGGCGCCGTGCACCGTGCGTTCGTTCAGGGGCTCCTCGTACAGCACGACGTCGGGTTTGACGATGCCGCCGCAGGCGGGGCATCGCGGCACGCTGTCGTCGGACTGCGCGCGAAGGGCCAGCAGGTTGTCTACCGAGTAGGCTGCGCCGCACGCCATGCAGAAGTTGCGCAGCACGCTGCCGTGCAGTTCGAGCACGTTCTTGCTGCCCGCTTTTTGATGGAGGCCGTCGATGTTCTGCGTCACCACGGCGGCCAGCGTGCCCGCTTGCTCGAGTTCGGCCAGCTTGCGATGCGCGCGGTTCGGCTGCGCGTCGAGCGCCAGCATGCGGTCGCAGTAGAAGTCGAAGAACGCGCTGGGGTTGGCGTCGAAGAAGCTGCGGCTGACCATCTGCTCGGGAGGATAGGGGTACTTCTGCGCGTACAGGCCGTCCGGGCTGCGGAAATCGGGGATGCCGCTCTCGGTGGACACGCCTGCGCCGCCGAAGAACACCAGGCCGCCCGGCGGCGTGTCGGCCACCCAGCTGCGGAACGTTTCGATAGCGCGCACGGTTTCGTCCATAGCTCCTCCTGTCGGTTTCGACCCATGATACCACGCTTCTTGCGTCCGGATGTTTCACGTGAAACATGCGTTCTGATCGGCCTGTTTTGCTCTTGAACGCCTGTCATCCCGAGCGCAGACGACGAAGCGTGCCTTTGGGTGAAAACAAGGAAGGCGGCCACGGTGGCCGCCTTCCGGTGCGCTTGCGTTTCGCGAAGGATTAACCCTCGATGGAGATGGTCTTCTTCTCCTCGAGCTTGGGCTGCTCCTGCTTCTTCGGCACGGCGATCTTCAGCACGCCGTCCTCGAACTTCGCCTTGATGTCGTCTTCCTCGATGTCGTCGCCCACGTAGAACGTGCGGCTGCACTTGCCGCTGAAGCGCTCCTTGCGGACGTACGTGCCCTCTTCGTCCTTGTCCTCGGACTCGGACTGGGTCTGCGCCGTGATGGTGAGGTAGCCGTCCTTCAGCTCGGCCTGCACGTCGTCCTTCTTGAAGCCCGGCAGGTCGATGGTCAGCTCGAATCCTGCGTCGGTCTCCTTGATGTCGGTGCGCATGAGCGTGGGCGACATCTTCTGCATGGGAGCCGAGGCGGCGTTGAAAAACGCGTCGAAGGGGTCGGTCATCAGCTCGCTCAACAGGTTGCGGTTCCTGCGCATGGGTACCATCATTGCCATGTTCGATCATCTCCTCTAGTCGTGCGGGGAGGCGGTGGTTCCGGGTGTGCCGAAACGCCGCCTTGCTTGGTATGCCTGGTATTCTACGACGCGTTTTAGCACTCGACAACCGAGAGTGCTAAATGGTTACTTTTTCGTTATGTAGGAGCGGGGGCTTGCCGCGCGGCCGTCCTCTTCGGTGGCGCCTAAGACGAGGTCCATCATCTCCTGACGATTGCCGATGCCGAGTTTCGCGTAGATGTGGGCGATGTGCGTTTTCACCGTGTTCTCGGCAAGCACCAGTTCTTCCTGGATGAGGGTTCGCGTTCTTCCCTGAGCGAGGAGGATGAATATCTCCGTTTCGCGGGGCGAAAGCTTGTTCGCGACTGCGATGTCTTCGCATCGAACCGCGATGGCGCGTGATACGTGCTCTCCCGTGAGGTCGCCGCTTGAAGGGTGCGCAGTCGTGGGTTCGGGATTGCCCGCTGCGCTTTCCTTCTCCGTCGACTCCAGGCGCCTTGCCCCGATCCATTCGCTGAGAATGGCGGCGATCGTGAGGGAGTACGCGGCGCCCAGCATGATCATGCTGCTGAAAGCCACTCCGCTGCCCAGCAAGGCGACCCACAGCACGGAGCTGAGCGCGTAGACGGCTGCTGCAACGCCCATCACTCGGTACGAGGGCATGGTGAGCGCATCGATGGCGGTGACCACGACGATCCAGAACAGCACGTGCGCACACGAGTCGTCCAGCCGCATAAGGGCGTCCAGCAGAGCGGCGGGTATCCCAGGGGCGGCGTTTTGGGACACCACGAGAAACAGACCGCCGATGACGATGATGAACGCTGGCTGAAACCTCAAATCGAGGCGCCATCCGGTTGTCTTCACCAGCGTGGCGAGTGCGAAGAGGGCAAGAAACGCTGTTGAGACGAGGGAGAAGACGACCTCTGCAGCGATCCCTTGCGCTGCGACGGCCTCGCTGCCCCATAATCCGATCGAACTGAACGACCGTACGGTCGCAAGCAGCAGCGCAGCTGCAGCGATAAGCACCAGCAGGCTTCTTCGACCCTCTCTTCCCGCCGGCAGCACGGCGCGCCGAGGTTGAGCCGCGAGCGCTTCCATCCTTGCTCCGGGGAGGTCGGCGCGCCGGGTTATATTCTGGGCGGATTCGGTAGGCGCAGAGCTCCGGGCGGCTTTGAATAGCGCGGCGGAAACGAGCGGCAGCGCGATGGTGACGGCGATCTGCCAGACGGGAGGCACCGCATAGCGGGCGATGGGAAGCACGAGCGTTTCCATACCCAATGCCGCCACGATGCACCAAGCGGTGCAGGCGAAAGTCTGCGTTCTGGCTAGCAGCAAATAGAATCGCGAGGCGATCCAGAAATAGCCCGCGCCGAACATGATCAGGCCGGCGATGGCAAGGAAAATAGGGTCGAAGAGGCTTTGATTGGAGGCGAGGGCGAAACTCGCGGTGCCTATCGAGGATGCAAGCGGTAGAACGTAGGAGAAAGGTTGGTCGCGTTCGCGGAGCCATCGGGGGCCTACTGCGAACGCAACTCCCACGATGAGTATGCCCAGCAGGAAGAAGATACGCGGATTGACGGCGGGATCGAGGTCGTGCAGGGAGGAGGGGAACCCTCCGGTATGCCCGGCCAGCGTGCACCAGAGCAGGTTCGTGCTTAGTCCCAAGGAGGCAAGAACTGCGCTGCGGTTGACGCGCACGCCGGCGGGTGTTTTCATGATCGATCCCCCTGTTTCTCTTCCCGGCGCGGTTGCGAGCAGATATTCGAAAGCCCTCTGAACAGCTGGCCATTATATACGATTCTCACGATAGGCGAAAACCCGGCGCGCCTCTATCAACCAAACCGGGGGATACCCGTTCGAGCCCTTCGTCATATTCACCCGGATACGTCGATGGCGGTGGACATCCCGTGCTTCTACCATCTTCCGGGTGTGCGGCGTGCGCGCCTGTTCCAGGTTGGAAGGAGGGGCAAGCGATAAGGCGGAACTGCCGCACGCACGACAAGAGAGGATGGAGGAGAGATCATGAGAAACATGCGACTGAAGGCCGCGCTTGGAATGGCGGGGGTGTTGGCGATGACTGCAGCTTGTTGCGTGGTCGGTCCGGCGCTTGCGGCCGATTCTGCGTCGACTGCAGACGAAATAGTGCGCGGAGGGGAGCCGGACGGCGATGTTCAGTATCCCGGCAAAGAGTACATCGTCGAGAATTACGACAAGTGGGACAAGATCGCCGAGGAGTACGCGCCCGAGATCATCCGATATTCGAACGGGCAGCTGGTTCAGCGTACCCCGACCGAGTACGAGTGCCCCCATTGGATGCAGCAAAGCTGGACCATTTCGTACAACACGTACTACCTCGACGCGGACAACCGAGGGTGCAATTCGTGCCATGCTGATATGAATGCGATGATCGAGAACATGGAGTACAAGCATGCCACGATCGACAACAAAGCGCTCGAGACGTACAGCGACGTGAACCAGTGCATCTCGTGCCATCGTGACAACGGCGACGATTTCGGCCGCCTCATACATGCCATCCACTACAACGAGCGCAGCGGGAACAAGTTCGCCGAGGGCTCGAACGGCACGTGTCAATCGTGTCACGACGCGACTGCGGATGGCAACGGCATGCAGCTGTGGGACAACGTGAAGCATGAGGCGCTGCAAGGCATCAACAAGGTTGAAAACGTGCAGGGCGAGTTCGCATCCACCCAGGACAAGGTGCAGACGCAAGACGAGCTGTACAGCTACGACTTCGTTCACGGCTATTACGACCATATGCGTTACGCATGCGGGCCTAACGGGCTTGACATCGACCTGCCCCAGAGCATGTTCGACGAGTGGGAGTTCACGGTCGACGGGAACGTGAACGCGCCCTACACGAAGAAGCTGCCCGAGCTGGTGGCCGAAGCTGAAGCCGCTGGCGTGGTGGTCACGAAGCCCTCGAAGATGGTGTGCGAGCTGAATCCGATCGGCGGCGGCGGAATCGGCCAGGCTGAGATCACCGGTATCCCGGTCAGCTGGCTCATCGAGAAGGCTGGCGGCTACACCGAAGACACCAACAGCGTGCGCGTCATTCGCGCAGACGGGTCTTCGCGCAGCGGGTTCGACCTCTCGGTCTTGGACAAAGGGTATCTGGTGTGCAAGATCGATGGCGAATACCTCAGCGCACGTCACGGCTTCCCGGTCATGCATTGGCAGGAGACCTACGATGCCCAGATCTTCTCGAAGCAGATCAACGGCTATCACGTGTCGTCCGATGTCATGAAAGAGCGTGTGTGCGGCCAGGTCAACCAAGAGGATGCCCATGTGAACCGTCCCAACGTGACGGTGTGCGGCGTGCCCGAAGGTCTCATCATCCAGAACGGCAAGCCGTTCACGTTCAACGGCTATGCCGACGCGTTCGACCATCCCATGAAGACGGTGGAGTTCTCCATGGACGGCGGTGAGACGTGGACGTCGTTCGACGTGGGAGACGTCGATCCGGCGAAGTGGCTGTGGTGGAGCTTCACGTTCACGCCCGAGAAAGAAGGAGCGTACGTGCTGAGCGTGCGCGGCACGGACATCGACGGCGAAGTGAGCTACCGCAACCACGAGGTGCTGGTGAACGCGAAGGACGAGATGCCGTCCGAAGACGAGATCACCGAGATAGGGAAGATCGTCGATCCGGCCATGGCCAACGGCGATGCTTCCGGCGATCAGCAGTAAGCGAGGATGATAGACATGACGCAACGAAATACCCGAATGTTCGCCGGTGTTGCCGGAGCTGCGCTGCTGCTCACCGGGTCGGGCTTGGCGCTGAACGCTTTGAATCCGAACAGCGCCGATGCATCCGATGCGGCGAGCGGGACGACGCACTCGTTCAACGAGAACGTGGTTGAGGCTTCGTGGGTGAACGTCGACGACGGCTCGTACGTACGGGTGCCGAACGTGCAGGGAAGCTTTGTATTCAACCAATTGGGAACGACCCCGAACGACGAGCTGTTCAACGTATTCGGTGCTGCTTTGACCTCGATGTGCTCTAAGCCTGCGGTCGAGTTCGAAGCGCAGACGGGCGGCGTGGCCAATTTCTACGTGAACGTAGGGGGCCATATCAAGAAGAACTTCACGGTGGATGTAAGCGAGTTGTCCGAAGATGCCAGCGAGGAGGCGCTCATGGCGTGCTCGTGCGCTACCGGCTCTCCGTTCGGACAGGCTGCGGTGCTCGGCGTGCCGCTGGCGTCCATCGTGGAAATGGCCGATTTGGAGGAAGGCGTGAACACCGTGACGGCGTATGGCGCCGACGGGTTCGGCCAGCCTTTGCCGCTGCGCTACGCTTTGGAGCATGATGCGATGCTCGTCTACCAGGTGAACGGCCAGGAGCTTACGTCGGCGACGGACGGTTCCAGCATGCAGCTGTGGATGCCCGAGACGGTAGCGCGGTACTTCACGCGCAACATCACCGACATCGAGCTGACGCGCGAAGACGCCGAACCCGATGTGCAGCAGGTCGATCCGTGCTACCGCAACAAGATCAACATCATGAACTACGCCGACGGATGCACGTTCGTCGCAGGCGACGAGATCACGTTCGAGGGCGTTGCCGACGATCTGGGAAGCCCGATCGAGGCTATCGAGTTTTCGTTCGACGGCGGCGCTACTTGGACGTCGTGCGCGACCGAGGGTGCGACCGCGGACAAATGGGTGAATTGGCAGTTCTCCACTTCGTTTGAGGATGCAGGAGACTATCGTATGACGGTGCGTGCCAAAACTGCAGACGGCATGGTTTCGCCGCTTGCGGCGACGCTGTTGTTCCAGGTCTCGTAAGAGGGCTTATCGGAGGGCGCGCAATCCGGGCGCGCCCTCTTTTTCGGGCGTCCGCTTGCAGTTTGGCAATGGTTTTATGGGTCGCGTGAAGGCCGGCGTATGATCTATACTTGCCATTCGATCGGTTGATGCAAGGAAGGAGCTCGTCATGACCGTTATCGGCCTCATATCCGACACGCATGGACGGTTGCCCGACGAGGCGCTCGCGGCCATGGCGGACGTCGACCATATCATCCATGCGGGCGACATCGGCGGCCCCGAGATCCTGCATGCGCTCGAGGCGTTGGCGCCGACCACGGCGGTGCTGGGCAACAACGACTTCGACGAGTACGGCTCGCGCGTGGGCCGTTTCGCGCATCCGGTGATCGACGGGGTGCGCTTCCTCGTGGCGCACTATCCGCGCGACGTGCAAATCGGGTTCAACGGCTGCGCGGGTCTGGCGGCGGGCGATCCCATCCCGCAGGTGTGCGTCCACGGGCACACGCATGTTCCCGAGCTGGTGTACGGACCCGAGGCGCGTCCGGCATCGTACGTCGTCTGCCCCGGCGCGCCGTTCCGGCCTCGCGGCGGGTTTCCGAAGTGCACGGGCCGCATGCTGGTGGATGATGGGCGCGTGCTGGGCGTGCGCATCGCGTCGTTGGACGGGCAGACCGTGTTCGAGGTGGGCGAGGGCGCGTAAAGCAAAAGCCCGGTGCATTCCATACGCATTGTCGCTGAAAGCCTCGTTTTCAGGCGCGATTCCGCGGCTTTCGGGCGACAATGCGTGCGAGCCATCCATGTTTTCTTGCAAACGAGTGCTTTAAGCGGGACATCGAGGAAAGCTGCCGGGGATGCGAACGGGCGCCCGGCAGGGGCGCCCGTTCAGGGGAGGGAGGGAATGGCGAACGCGATGTCAGCCGGCGAGCGCCGTGCTCGGGGCTGCTGCTCGATGGCGCAGCAGTGCGCGCCGCATGCGCAGCACGGCGTAGGAGCCCACGGCCACGGAGTACACGACCAGGCTGACGGTGGCCGTCTCGCGCCCTGCAAATGCGGAAGGCGCTAGCAGCAATACGAGGTGCACGTACGTGAGCAGGTAGAACGGGTAGGCTAGCCGCTGCACGCCTTTCCAGCGCGCGGCGCTCATGCGGCGCTTCACCACCTGGAACGAGGTGACCAGCAGGATGGCCATCAGAAGAACCAGCAATGCCGCCAACGCCAGCGAGAACCCGAGGTTCCCGCTGAACGCCGAGCCTAGCCGCGGCACGTACGACACCCCGTAAAACGCCAGATGTCCCAGCGCGAAGATACAGCCAAGGATGGAAAGCTGGCGGCGGATGGGCATGAGCCGCGCCCGCAACGGCGAGCTCTCGTCGAGCACGCCCACGAACATCACTATGGTGAACAGCACGAACGCAAGCGCGCACCGCTGCATCAACGGCATGAAGTACGGCCACAGCCCGCCCGCGGTGTTCGTGGTCGTGCCGAACCAGTACAGGCCCACCAGCGCAAGCGCGACGATGTAGAAGGGCGCGGGATGCCGCTTCAACGGTTTCGCAAGAATCCCGATAAGGACGATGCAGCAAACAAGCGCGATCAAGAACCTCATACCAGCCCCTTTCGGTAGTCGCAATTCTGTCATAGTATCATAGTATAGATTGAACAGCAATACAGAAGCTTATGTCAAACAAGCAGCTCGTTTTTCAGGTCAATTGTTCTCAAGTTAGATGCATGCTCGCCCGTAATTCTCGTTGACTGTCATAGTTTATGGTGATAGTATGGCGGCAATGAGCATCATACTAAAGTATGACGGTACGAGCTCATGAAGTCGTGATTGGAATTGTCGGGGGGACATTCCGCATGCGGGCATTGTTTCCCGGACGCGATGAAGAGGGGGTCAAAAGTGGGCAATTCACTGACACGACGCAGTTTCGTTAAATGGGGATCGGCTACTGCGGGCGCTGCGGCATTGGTCGGCTTCACGGGCTGCGCTCCTGCAGGGGAAGCGGGCACCGATGCGGGGCCTGATACTTCTGCGGAGGAAAAGGGCGAATGGAAAACCGGCGCATGCATGAACAACTGCAGCTGCGGTTCCTCGCGCTGCTTGCTCAAAGTGTACGTCGAGGACGGCGTGCCGCTCAAGGTTAGAACCGACGAGCAAGACGAGGACACCGTCGAGGTGCCTCAGCGTCGAGCTTGTCCGCGAGGGCGCGCGCAGATCAGCAACATCACCTCGCCGGCGCGCATCAAGTATCCGATGAAGCGCAAAGGATGGAGTCCTGAGAATCCGAACGGCGAGATGCGCGGCAAGGACGAGTGGGAGCGCATCAGCTGGGACGAGGCGCTCGATTACATCGCCGCCGAGATGAAGAAGGCCTACGATGCGTACGGCAACAGGTCGATACTCGCAGCGGCTTACGATGACATCGGCGACACGTACTTCGATCCGGTTATTTGTCTGCTCAACAGCCTTGGCGGTGCTGTGCACCACGATATGGGCACCGTTTCGCTCGGCTCGTGGCCGCTTCCCGAGCTGTTCATGACCGGCGGCATGCTCAATGCTCCCGACGCGTTAGCCGTTGCCGAGAGCGATCTGCACTTCCACTTCGGCAACAACTGGATGGCGAACAAGGGCGGCAACACCGCGTATCAGCTCGACTATGCGCGTGAACAGGGCGGCAAGATCATCATTGTCGATCCGTGGCTGAACCAGACGGTGCAGGCGGTTGCTGACGAGTGGGTGGCCGTGCGTCCCGGCACCGACACGGCGCTGTGCATCGGCATGATGTATCACCAGATCGAGAACAATCTGTACGATCAGGAGTTTCTCGACACGTACTGTGTAGGGTTCGATGCCGAGCATATGCCCGAAGGCGCTCCGGCTGAGGACAACTTCAAGGATTACGTCTTGGGCACCTATGACAACGAACCTAAGACTCCCGAATGGGCGGAAGCCATCTGCGGCGTTCCGGCCGAGACGATTCGTCGCTTGGCCGAAGAGATCCATGCGGCGGAGAAGGTGGATTTCTTCGCTGGCCAATCGACGACGAAGATACCTGCAGGCGAGATGTTCGCGCAGGCATTCTACACGCTTGCTATGATGCACGGTGGCCTTGGCACGCCGGGCAACTATGCCAGCTGGGTCGGTTTGCATGAGGGCATGTCGGGCACCCCGTTCGTGATGGCGGGCGATTCCTCCAACGGTGCGAAGAAGAACCCGGTGAATCCGCTGACTCCGCCTTCGGTTATGTCGACTCCTGACTGGTCGAAGATCGAGGACCCAACATCATGGGAGAAGATCGACCATACTGAATGCTGGGTCTCCATCCTCAATGGCGAATACGGTCGCGACATATGGCCGGGCGGCAAGAAGCCGATCGACATCCACGTGATCTATTCGGGTGGTTATCAGAACTCGCTGAACTCGCTGCCGAACGCTAATGCGGCTATAGAGGTGTTCCGTAAAGTAGACTTCGTTTGGGGGGCGAATCCGTTCTTCGATCCGTCGCGCCAGTATTGCGACATCGTGCTGCCGATCGCCACGTGGTGGGAGAAGGGCAATCTTGCCTGGATGAACAACTCGGATACGGTGTACTGGGCTGATCGCATCATGGAGCCGCTATTCGAGTCTAAGCCGGAATCGTACGTTGCGGAAGAGCTTGCGAAGCGTTTGAACGTGGATCCCGCAGCCGTTAACACGATGTCCGATGCAGAGCGTACGTACACGTCTCTCGCCGGTGCCATGTACATGACCGACCACGACACTATGCAATACGCCCCGCTCCTGACCATCACGCAGGAAGACATCGACGAGCTCGGAGTTGAGGGCGTCCCGCAAGAAGGTGTCATAACGGTGGCCGAATTCAAGGAAAAGGGCCTGTACAAGACAAAGCGATCCTTCGGCGACAAGCTGACGAATATCCCGTACAAGGCGTTCTACGCCGATCCTGCGGCAAATCCGCTGGCTACGTCTACGGGCAAGTTCGAGATCTACTGCCCCACGCTGTCAGGTTACGTCAACTCGGTCGGCTTCTCAACGATCTCGCCTATCGCGAAATGGCAGATCGGCGACCCCGAACAGGGTCAGGGAACCCAGACCGAAGAGTACCCGCTACTGCTGTGGACTCCTCATTCGCTGCGCCGCGCCCACACGGTCAACGACAACGTCGCGTCGCTGCGCGAGGCGTTCCCGCAGGAGTGCTTCATGAGCGAGGTGGATGCGCAGGAGCGCGGCATCAAGAACGGCGATATTGTCCTCATGACCAGCCCGCATGGCAAGGTGCTCCGTCCGGCGAAGGTCATGCCCACGCTCGTGCCCGGAGCGGTGGCGCTTCAGGATGGCGCATGGATCCAGATCGACGAGGAGACGGGTATCGATTTGGGCGGCGATCCCAACATTCTGCAGGCGCCGAAGTCTTCCGGCGAAGCATCCCAGTCCTGGACCGGCACCCTCGTGCAAGTGGAGAAGTACACAGGCAACATCAAGCTGGAACCTGACAAGAATCGACCGATCGTCATGCCGGTTGGCGTGGAATAGGGGAGGTGCATCATGGCTCAGTACGCATTCTACTTTGATTCCAACAAGTGCTCCGGCTGCAAGACGTGCCAGGTGGCGTGCAAGGAAACCTACAAGCTGCCGGTGAACAACCTGTACCGCAAGGTGCTCAACTACCAGGGCGGCACCTGGGAACTCAACGAAGCGGGCAGCTACGTGCCCAACGGCGTGTTCGGCTACTTCGTCTCCATGGCGTGCAACCACTGCGTCGATCCGGCGTGCGTGGCGAACTGTCCGACGGGCGCCATGCAGAAGGACGAGGAAACCGGCATCGTGTGGACCGACCACGAGGTGTGCATCGGCTGCAAGACGTGCCAGACCGTGTGCCCCTACGACGCGCCGACGTACGACGACGAAGCGGGCTACATGCTGAAGTGCGACATGTGCAAGGCCGAGCTGGAAGCGGGTGGGAGCAAGCCCCTCTGCGTCACCGGCTGCCCCATGCGCGCGCTCGATTTCGGCACGCGCGAGGACATGATCGCGCAGTACGGCGAGGGCGACATCGAGGTGGAGCCCCTGCCGAAGGACACGACGCATCCGAACCTCATCATGAACCCGCATCGCGATGCCCAGAAGTCGGGCAGCGGCACCGGCGCGCTCGTGAACCTGGAAGAGGAGATCTAAACGGCATCAAGCTGGGCGGCCGCTTCGTCGGCCGTCCAGCTGTTTCGGAGGGGAAAGGGGAAACGATGAACGCACCGTACAACCAGGACGTGCTTGCGGCTGCGGAGGCGTGCTTCGCGCAGGCGTCCCAGCTGCTGTACTGCGAGCCGGATGCCGAGGTCGTCGCCGACCAGGTGGCGGAGCGGCCGTTCCAGAACGCGCCGTTCGGCATGGACGATGCCGATGTGCGCGAGGGCATGGCGCTGATGGACGCTTGGTGCGTCGCCGCCGCGGCTGACGAAGCGGGCTTCGACGAGCGCGTGGCGGCGCTTCGGCGCGAGTGGCTGCGGCTGTTCGTGGGCGCCGGAACGCCCGATGCGCCCAGCTGGGAGTCGTTCTACCGCGATCCGAACAGCCAGCTGTTCAGCGCGCGCACGCTGGAAGTGCGCGAGCAGTACCGTCGCCACGGGCTGCAGATCGAGCGGCTGCATGCGGAGCCCGACGACCATCTGGGGCTCATGCTGGGCTTCGTCGGCCATCTGATCGGGCTTGAAGCCAAGGCCCTCGCGGTTGGTGATGATGCGGCGGCGGGCGAGGCTGCCGACGAACAGGAGTCGTTCCTGGTCGAGCACGTGCTTCCCTGGCTTGCGGCCTGGCGCTACAGCGTCGATGCGCATGCGTCGTCCGACTACTTCCGCGGGACAGGCGCGTTCGTGTTCGGGCTGTGCGCGCGCTACGCACAGCGCTTCGGCGTGGCGTTCGACCGCGAAGGGCAGGTGTTCAAGCGGAAGTAGCTAGGCATCGGGCGGTCGAAGCCCTATCATGAACTGAGCGTCTGGCGAGAGGGGGACGAGATGCTCGGGACGCTTGTGGTGCTGTACCTGTTCCTAGGAGGATGCGGAGCCGGCGTTATGTTCGTGACGGCGGCCTGGTCGCTTGCGTTTCACCGAACGCGAACGCGCACGCAGGAGCAAACGGCGGCGTTCGGCGATTTGAAGGCCCGGTGCTACGGCATCGGGTTCGTCATGCTGTGCTTGGCGGCGCTGTGCCTGCTGCTCGATCTGGGGCGCCCCGAGCTGGCGTTCTTGCTGTTCACGCGGCCTACGCTGTCTATACTGTCGTTCGGCTCGTTCACGCTGCTGGCCAGCATCCTGGTCAGCGGGTTTCTGGCGGTGGCGAACCTCATGTACGTGCCGTTCGTCCGTGCCGGGGCGCGCAAGGCGGCCGAAGCGGCGTGCTTGGCGGTGTCGCTGTGCATGATGGCGTACACCGGCGTGTACGTGGGGTGGATCGAGGCGGTTGCGCTGTGGAACAACGCGGCCACGCCTGCGCTGTTCGCGTTGTCGTCGCTGTCGGCGGGCGTCTCGACGGTGTTCGTGATCGCGCCGTTCGTGCGCGATGTGACGCGCTTGAGCGGATGGATGCTGCTGCTCCATCGCGTCCATCTGGCGGTGCTGGTGCTGGAGTTGGTGATGCTGGCGGGGTTCGTGGCGTTCGGGTTCTCCAACCCCTTCGCGCGCGAATCGCTGGCGATCCTGTTCGACCCGAGCGGGCTGGGCCCGTGGTTCGTCGTGGGGCTGGTGGGCTTGGGGCTGTTGGTTCCCTTGGCCGTCGAAGTGTTCGTCACGGTGACGAAGCGGTTGGTTCGCGCGCTGCCGGTGGACCTGCTGTGCATCGCGGGAGGGCTGGTGCTGCGATTCTGCGTTGTTTGGTCGGGGATGCATTGAAGATGCGCGGTTGCCGCCGCTGTACAAGCTGGTTATCTTGTACAATGCGGAACGGATGATCCCTCAGAAAGAATAAGGAAGTGGCATGGCGTTATTCGAGATAGACGAGTCGTCGGGGCTGCCCGTGTGGGTGCAGCTGCGCAACCGGTTCGTCTACTTGATCAAGACCGGCCACTACCAGCCCGGGGATCAGCTGCCCAGCGTCCGCACGCTTGCCGCCGAAGCCGCCATCAACTACAACACGGTGAGCAAGGTGTACATCAACCTCGAGCACGACGGGTATGTGGAATCGGTTCGAGGCCGCGGCGTGTTCGTCCGCGATATCGGCAAGCTGGCCGCCGACGACGTGCAGTCCATCGCCGATACGGAAATCGAGGAGAGCATCAAGCGGTGCCTCGCGTTGGGCATGACGCTTGATGAAATCATGTTGAGGATGATCGACGTCGCCCATCGCGTCCAGCAGGACGTGGAAGGGGGCGCGAGCATGAGACGGGGCTTGTATGAAAAATCGCAAAGGAAAGAATCAAACTGACGCGCCGGCCGCCAAGCCGTTTTCCATCGAGCAGTACAACTCGCGCACCGATCGGCGCACGTCGCAGAACGGCTCGCTCATGTTCTCGGCGTTCGTGTTCGTTGTGGCGCTCGTGCTGGCCATCGCGGCGGGCTACCTGATCACAGGAGCCTTCACCGTGTGGGTGGTGCTGGTCGGTTTCGCGCTGGCATGCCTTGCCGAGATGTCCATCCACATCGCCATGCAGTGGGAGAAGGTGGTGGTGCTGCGGTTCGGCAAGTTCAGCCGTTCGAAGGGCCCCGGCCTGTACTTCACCATCCCCTTCATCGAGCAGACTGCCCTCAAGGCTGACCAGCGCATCATGGTCACCGGGTTCGGCGCCGAGGAGACGCTGACCAGCGACCTCGTTCCCATCAACGTGGACGCCGTGCTGTTCTGGATGGTGTGGGACGCCGAAAAGGCGTGTCTCGAGGTGGAGAACTACTACAACTCCGTGTCGCTGGTGGCGCAGACCGCGCTGCGCGACGCCATCGGCCGCGCCAGCGTGTCGGAGGTGGCCATCCGCCGCAACCAGCTGGATCAGGAGTTGCAGGAGGTCATCGAAGAGCGCACGTCGCTATGGGGCATCACCGTGCTGTCGGTGGAGATCCGCGACATCGTGATTCCCCAGGAGCTGCAAGAGGTCATGTCCACCGAGGCCCAGGCCGAGCGCGAGAAGAACGCCCGCATGGTGTTGGCCGAGGTGGAGAAGGACATCTCCTCCATGTTGGTGGACGCCGCGCACGTGTACGAGGAGAACGAGGTGGCCCTGCGCCTGCGCACGATGCACCTGCTGTACGAGAGTGTGAAGGGTTCCGGCGGCACCGTGGTCATCCCGAGCGCCTACAGCGAAGGCTTCAGCGACGCCGCCCTGAAGAACATGGCCGACTCCCTGAAAACCCCGAAGGGGTAGCGAAGGCCGAAGTTCGCGGGCCCAGAAAAGCAAATGACAGTCAAATGAAAAGCAAGGACGACGGTGAGTCTGGACGACGTCGCCTGCTTAGCAAACCACCGAAAGCTTGCCGGTGTCGGAATCCATGATGAAGCCGATCACGCGCACGTGGGGCGGCATGACGGGGTGGTTCGCCACCATGTCGACGCTCTTGCGCACGGCTTCCTCGGTGTCGCCGAAGCCGGCCAGCCATTTGTCGAAGTCGATGCCGCAGTGCCGCGCGAACTCGATGCGCTCGGCCGACACGCCGAGGCGCTCCATGTTCGCTACCATTTCCTTGCCGCTCATGTGCTGTGCGCCGCAGTTCGTGTGCGCCACGATCATGATGTCCTCCACGCCCAGCTCGCATACTGCGATCAGCAGCGAGCGCATGACGCTGCCGAAGGGGTGGGCCACCTCGGCGCCGGCCACCTTGATGATTTTCGCGTCGCCGTTCTTCAACCCCAGCGCCGCCAGCAGCAGCGCGGTGAGGCGCGTGTCCATGCACGAGACGATGGCCAGCTTCTTGTCGGGGTACTTGTCGGTGGTGTAACGTTCGAAGTCGCGGCGCTCCACGAACGCGCGGTTGTGCGCGAGGATGCCGTCGATGGTGGGGGAGATGGTCGCCTGCTGCTGATCCATAAGAGCCTTCTTTCGTCCGAAGCCCTTATGATAGCGCAACCTGCTCCCGCGCAATGTGCGAACGAATGTTTCACGTGAAACATTCGGTGAAGATGCAGGTCGCAGACGTGGAAACGGCCGCCCGAGGGCGACCGTTTCTGGCAGATGGAAAAGCTGGGTGCGTCGGTTTAGAACGCGCGGAAGGAGGCCTTCGGGCAGAAGCAGATGGGGCACTTCTCGAAGTTCTCGCCCTTGTGGATGTAACCGCAGATGGGGCACAGGTAGAACTTGTCGTCGTCGGGAGCGTCGATGTCGTTGTACGCCGCCAGGTAGCGCTCGGCGTGCACGGACTCGGCCAGCTTGGCGCGGGTGAACACCTGCACGGCCTTCGTGTTGCCCTCTTCCTGAGCCTTCTTGATGAAGGCCGGGTACATGTCGGACGTCTCGAAGATCTCGCCCTGAGCGCCCATGATGAGGTTCAGGTCGGTCTGCACGCCCTCGGCCTCAGGGGCGGCCGGCTTCTCGAAGTCGGGCTCGACTTCGGCGACGAGCGCGTACTCGAGGCCGATGTGGATCTGCTCGGCAGCGGACGTGGCCTCGAACAGGCGAGCGATCTGCTCGTAGCCCTGCTCCTTGGCAGCCTGGGCGAACGCGGCGTACTTGGCGGAAGCGCCGGTCTCGCCGCCGATGGCGGCCTTCAGGTTCTCGAGCGTGGTGCCGACTTCGCAGGTGCCGAAGCCGTCCATGTTCGTGGTGTTCTCGGCGGTGGGGATCTCGGAACGTACCTTCATGGGTGATACTCCTTCTCGTCTTACGTTTTCGTCTGTGCACTCTTATTGAGAATTAATCTCAATAAGTAGAATACTCCGAAGCCGAACGAGACGCAAGGGGGTAATCGATGGCCGTCGGGTATTTCGCGAAACGTCCACAAAAGCGTCCGCGGCAAGCGAGAGGGGCGATGGAAGACGCCGCCCCTCTCGTCTTGGCGAGGAAAAGAGGCGCTCTTGCAAAACAGGAGCGCCTCTTCGGTTTGCTCGGGCTTGTGCGGTGCAGCTTCGCTTACTCGCTTCTCAGCGCTTCCACCGGGTCTTTCCTGCTGGCGGCGCTGGAGGGGATGAGGCCGGCCAGGAACGTGAGGAACACGCTGATGGCCACCAGGATGACGGCGGCCTGCCACGGCAGCGAGGCCACGTTCGCCACGTCGAACAGCGAGTAGACGATGGCGTTGGCGGGTATGCAGGCCAGCATGGTCAGGCCGATGCCGATGACGCCGGCCGTGAAGCCCACGATGATGGTCTCGGCGTTGAACACGCGGCTGATGTCGCCCTTGCTGGCGCCGATGGAGCGCAGGATGCCGATCTCCTTCTTGCGTTCCAGCACCGAAATGTAGGTGATGACGCCGATCATGATGGACGACACCACCAGCGAGATGGCCACGAACGCCACCAGCACGTAGCTGATCATGTTCACGATGTCGGTGACCGAGGCCATGAGCGTGCCCACGAAGTCGGTGTAGGTGATCACCTTGTCGTCTTCGCCGTCGGCGGTCATGCGGTCGTTGTAGGCGTCGAGGATGCCGATGACCTTCTCTTTGCTCTCGAAGTCGATGGGGTAGATGTCGATGCCGCTCGGCTTGTTGAAGTCGGCGTAGCCCAGCTTCTTCAGGTTGTTGTCGTAGGAGGCGTCCTCCTTGCCCATCATCGACATCATGAGCTCGGTGAGGTCGTTCTCGTCCATGTTCATCTGGAACGCGTTGGCGAAGGCCGACTCATCGATGCTCATGGCGTTAGACATGTTCGCGGCGATCTGGTTCATGGACTGCTGCATGGCAGCGGACACCTGCGTTTCCAGCGCGGTCTGCATCTGCTGCATGTACGCGCCCAGCACGTTTTGCATGTACGAGCTCATGGCCGTGGTGATGGACGCCTGCAGCTGGCTCTCAAGCGCCTGCGCCATGGCGGGGACGGCTTGCTGCATCTTTGCCGACAGCTGCTGCTGCAGCTGGGTTTGCAGGGCTTCGGTGGCCTGCTTCATGTCGATGGATCCCATGATGGCATCGGCGATCTTCTTCTGGACCTCCTCGCTTTCGAGGTAGGCTTTCGCTCCGTCTTCCATGGTGGGAACCTTACCTTGCGCGACCTGTTCCTGCGCCCAGTTCGCGTACCACGGGTTGAACCCTGCCATGATGTCTTCCATGGCCGCCTGCATCTTCGCCGAATCCATGGTCGGCTGCACATCGCCCAGGTCCAGCTTGATGTCGCTGAAATCGACCAGGTTGCTCATGTCGATGCTGCTGGGATCGATGGCGATGGACGAGCCGTCGAACGCCGGCAACGATCCCATGTCCAGCGACAGCCCCGACAGGTCCAGCGACATGCCTGACAATCCGCTGGTCAGCGCGCTCTCGTCGAACTTGAACGCCGCCTGGATGGCATCGCCGTCGATGGTGAACAGCGACTGCATATCGAAGCCCTCGCCGTCGTCTTCCTCGCCGAACGGCTTGTCGGTGAACACGTTGGTGTCGGGATGGGCCAGCTGGTCCTTCACGATGGTGCTGCTGGCGGCCTGCTCGATCACGTAGTCGGTCAGCGTGGAGGGGTAGTTGATGCCCGAGCTCAGCATGGTGGCGGTGGCGTCTTCGCGCGGCTGCACGATGCCGACGATCTTCACGTCCTCGCCGTTGTTCACCAGGTTGCGCATGTAGTCGGTGTCGTCCGTCTTGTCTTTCCACACGTTGAACTCGTCGTCGTGCACGTAGTAGTCCGTGGCCTGCACCAGCTTGAACGTGATGCCCAGGATGTCGTCGTAGGTGGGCTGCTCGATGTTGTCGGGCGCGGTCACCTCTTCTTCGGCCGCGAACTTCTTAACCATGTCGTCGAACTCGTTGGCGTCGCGCAGACCCAGCGTGTACAGCATGAAATCGCTGATGTTGCCGTTGCCTGTGAGCACGAGCACCACCTCGTTGTGGTTCTCGGGCCAGTGTCCTGCTTTCACGTCGTACTGGCTCTCGTACAGGTTCGGGTCGCTGGGCATCTCGTAGAACACGTCGGTGCTCATCGACATGGACATGAGGCTGTTCGAGGATGCCGTTGAGCCCAGGCCCAGCGCGGACAGCGACTTGTCGGGGTTCACCTGGCGAAGCTTATCGGTGTTGGAGCTGTATATCTGCGGAGCCACGTTGTAGGTGTATTCGATGGCGTTCGTGTACTGGTCGATGTCGCTCTGACCGCTGTCCAGGTACTCCTTCAGCGACGCCAGATCGTTCGAGCCGATGCTGGAGAACATGTTGGTGACCATCTCGGTGACGCCTACTTTGTCCTGGTCGCCGTCGCCTTCGGCTTCCCCCGTGTTGCCGCCTGCCCCGGTGGCCGCGCCCAGCATCATGGAGGTCATGTCGAAGCCGGTGCTCTGGATTTGCAGCGGGTACTCCGATAGCGTCTCCTCTTCGACGGACTTGATATAGTTGTTCACGCCGTTGGCCAACGACAGGATGGCGGCGATGCCGATGATGCCGATAGAGCCCGCGAACGCCGTCATCAGCGTGCGGCCCTTCTTCGTCATGAGGTTCTTGAACGACAGCGAAAGCGCCGTGAGGAACGACATCTTCGTGCGGCGCGCGGGCTTCTCGCTCACGCGCATGTCCTCGGCGGTGGGCTCGTAGGGGTCGGTGTCGGAGCGGATGACGCCGTCGGTGAGCGTGACGATGCGCGTTGCGTAGTCTTCGGCCAGCTCGGGGTTGTGCGTGACCATGATGACCAGGCGGTCGTTCGCGATCTCGGTGAGCAGGTCCATGATCTGGACGCTGGTTTTGGAGTCGAGGGCGCCGGTGGGCTCGTCGGCCAGCAGGATCTCGGGATCGTTGATCAGGGCGCGCGCGATGGCGACGCGCTGCATCTGGCCGCCGGACAGCTGGCTGGGCTTCTTGTTCACGTGATCGCCCAGGCCCACCTTCTGCAGCGCGGCCACCGCGCGGTCGTGGCGTTCGGCGCGCGACACGCCCGACAGCGTCAGCGCCAGCTCCACGTTGGACAGCACCGTCTGGTGGGGGATGAGGTTGTAGCTTTGGAACACGAAGCCGATGCGGTTGTTGCGGTAGGCGTCCCAGTCCTTGTCTTTATACTGTTCGGTGGAGATGCCATCGATGATGAGGTTCCCCGAGTCGTAGTGGTCGAGGCCGCCCACGATGTTGAGCAGCGTGGTCTTGCCCGAGCCGGAGGGCCCCAGGATGGCCACGAACTCGTTGTCGCGGAACGACACCGACACGTTGTCGAGCGCGGTCTGGGTGAAGTCGGCCGTCGTGTACGACTTGCAGATGTTGAGCAGTTGCAGCATGGGGTGCCTTTCGGTGCGTTCCTCGCGAGGAGGCGAAACGCAGGTGTTACGCAATGGTTGATGCTTCGTTAATCATGGTTGATTTTCCTGCTTTCCCTTCTTGGGAAAGAGCAATCTTCACCGAGTTTACCGAACGGTTACTTTTGGGTTCGCGCCCGCTTGCTTACGATTTGCGGGAGATTGCGCTTTCGGGGTTTCGCTGGCGCTGGGCTTGGCGATAATGGGGCGGAATAAGAAAACGGCGGCGAAAGGACGCATGACATGGAACGCGACGTGGCATGGAAGAAATACGACGAAGCCGACCTCGAGGCGCTGGAGCATCTGGCTGCCGAGTACATCGACTTCATCTCGGACAACAAGACCGAGCGCGAGTGCGCGGCTTCGGCCGTCGCGCTGGCGGAAGAGCACGGCTACCTGCCGCTTGACCAGGCGGTGCGCGAAGGGCGCACGCTCAAGGCCGGCGACAAGGTGTGGGCGCAGGCGCACGGCAAGGCGCTCATCCTGGCGCATCTCGGGCAGAAGCCGTTGGAGCAGGGGCTCAACATCCTGGGCGCGCACATCGACAGCCCGCGCCTCGACCTCAAGCAGAACCCGCTGTACGAGTCGAACGGGTTCACGCTGTTCGATACGCATTATTACGGCGGCATCAAGAACTACCAGTGGGTCACGCTGCCGCTGGCGCTGCACGGCGTGATCGCGAAGAAAGACGGCACCGTGGTGGACGTCCAGGTGGGCGACGACCCGGACGATCCGGTGTTCTGCGTCACCGACCTGCTGGTCCACCTGGCCGGCAAGCAGATGGCGAAGAAGGCCAACGAGGTGGTGGAGGGCGAGGACCTGGACATCCTCATGGGCAACCGGCCTTTGACCTGCGGGAGCGGGAGCCTCGACGGCACCCAGTCGCTCGGCAGTCCTGGCTCGCACGGACAGTCCGCTGGACTGTCCGGCTCGTGCGGAACTCGCTTGGTGGGCACCGCCGAGGCTCCCGGGGAATCTGCAGCAAGCGTAGCGACAAGCGAGGATGTTCAGGCTCCTGCTGATGGAGAAAAGGAAGAAGAGAAGGAGCCCGTCAAGGCGTTCGCGCTTAAGCTGTTGGCTGAGAAGTACGGCATCGAGGAAGAGGACTTCTTGTCGGCCGAGATCGAGGTCGTGCCCGCTGGACGCGCCCGCGACCTGGGATTCGACCGCAGCATGGTGATCGGCTACGGGCAGGACGATCGCGTGTGCGCCTACACGTCGCTCGTGGCGCAGCTCGCGCTCGCCGAGACGCCGGAGAAGACGGCCGTGTGCGTGCTGGTGGACAAGGAAGAGATCGGCAGCGTGGGCGCAACCGGCATGGCGTCGCAGTTCTTCGAGAACGCCATGGCCGAGATCATGGAGCTTGCCGGCGAGGGCGGCCCGCTGCCGCTGCGCCGCGCGCTGGCGGCGTCCAGCATGCTGTCGTCCGACGTGTCGGCCGGCTTCGACCCCGCCTACGCCAGCGCGTTCGAGGCGAAGAACTCCGCGTTTTTGGGGCGCGGCCTGGTGTTCAACAAGTACACGGGCAGCCGCGGCAAGAGCGGCTCCAACGATGCGAACGCCGAGTACGTGGCGCGCATCCGCCGCGTCATGGATGACGCCGGCGTGTCGTTCCAGACCGCTGAGCTGGGCAAGGTCGACGTGGGAGGCGGCGGGACCATCGCCTATATTCCTGCCAAGTACGGTATGGACGTCATCGACTCGGGCGTGGCCGTGCTGTCGATGCACTCTCCGTGGGAGGTCACCAGCAAGGCCGACATCTACGAGGCCTTCAAAGGCTACGAGGCGTTCCTGAAGAACGCGTAGGGGCAGCCTGCGGGCAATGAAGCATCAGAATCGCGAACGGGGGCGGGGACGCATCGAGCGTCCCCGCCCCCGTTCCGTCCGCGCACCCGCCGCCCGTCTCGCTATGCTTGCTCTTACGAGCGTCTCCGCTCGATGCGGTTGGCGTACCTGTCTCCTGCTGCCTGGATGATCTGAACCAGCACCACCAGTACCGCGATGCACGCGATCATGATTCCCGCGTTGTAACGCTGGTAGCCGTAGCGATACGCGAGGTCGCCCAGGCCTCCGCCTCCCACAAGACCTGCCATGGCCGAGAATCCCAGCAGCGAGATGGCGGTGATCGTAATGTCTTTCACCAGCGGCACGTGCGCTTCCGGCAGCACGATGCAGAACATCGTTTTCAGCTTGCCGGCTCCGCTGGCAAACGCGGCCTCGATCATGCCCTTGTCGACTTCGGCCAACGACGCCTCGCTCAGCCGCGCGAAGAAGGCCACCGCCGCGACGGCCAAGGGGATCACCACCGCCTCGGTGCCGATTTTGGTGCCCACTACCAAGGCCGACAGCGGCAGCAGGAAGATGAGCAGAATCAAAAACGGGATGGAGCGCACCACGTTCACCGTCGCGCCCAGCACCTTGTTGAGCAAGGGGCTGTTTATGAACAGGTGCGTGCTGGAAGCGTAGAGCAAAATGCCGAGCGCGCCGCCAGCCACGATGGCGATGACCAGCGCGATGCTGCACATGAACGCGGTCTCTCCCAGCGTTTTGCCCACTTCGAGTAGAATCTCGCTGATGTTATCCGGCATGCTTCAACACCTCCAGATGCTCGACCTGCCCTCTCAGATGCGCGGTCGCTCGGTCGATTTGGTCGTTGGCGCCCTCGGCTCGCACGTACAAAATGCCGAAGGGCTTCTCGTTGATGTACTCGATCTTGCCGTGCAGGATGGAAAGGCGCACGTCGAACAACTTCCCTGCATCGAATAGCACGGGTTCGGTGGCGCTTTCTCCCGCGTAGGTGAGCTTGATGATAGAGCCGTTTTGCTCGAACGCGCCGCTTGGCAGGGCGAAGTTCTGGGAGTGCCGCACCAGGCCTCGCAGCATCTCGGACTGCGGGTTGGAGAACACCTCGTAGGTTTCGCCTTGCTCCACCACGCGTCCGCCGTCCATCACTGCGATGCGGTCGCAGATGCCTTTCACCACGTCAAGCTCGTGGGTGATGACCACGATGGTCACGCCAAGTTGCTGGTTCACGCGTTTCAGCACGTCGAGCACCGATTTTGTGGTTTCGAGATCGAGCGCGCTGGTGGGCTCGTCGCACAGGAGGATGCGCGTGTTGGCGGCCAGTGCGCGTGCGATGGCCACGCGCTGCTTCTGTCCGCCGCTCAGCGTTTGGGGGTACGCGTCGCGCTTCTCCTCCAGGTTCACGAACTCCAGCAGCTCGACGACGCGCTCCTCGATGTCCTGCTTGCTCCAACGGGCGCACTTCAAAGGAAAGGCAACGTTGTCGTAGACGGTCTTAGCATTCCATAGGTTGAAGTGCTGGAAGATCATGCCGATGCCGCAGCGCGTTTCGCGCAAACGGGCGCCGGTCTGCCCTACGATGGATGCGCCGTCGATCACGATATCTCCCGACGTGGGCTTTTGCAGAAGGTTGATGGTGCGCACAAGCGTCGACTTGCCGGCACCGCTCGACCCGATGATGCCGAACACCTCGCCTTCCAGGATGGTCAGGCTCACGTCGTCGACGGCTGCGGTGGCGGAAGCCCCGTCTCGGGAAAACTCAACCTGGATGTTCTTCAGCTCTATCATGGAACGACCTTCCTTTGCGACGATTACCTAGTACGAGCTGGGCTTGCCGAAACCGGCGAAGATGTTGTCGGGGTCGTCGATGACGCTTTTGAACGCATCGGATTGCACGATTCCTTTCACAGCCTGGGCGAATTCGGCGTCGGCATCGGCGCCCTGCACGGCGATGACGTTGTAGTATCCCTCGGACAGCTGCTCGACGTAAGCCGCGTCGGCAAGGTCGAGGCCGGCGCCGATGGCGTAGTTGCCGTTGATCACCGCGACGTCCACGCTGTCCAGCACGGTGGGCAGCACTTCAGCGTTGACCTGCTGGAAGGAAAGGCCACGCGGGTTCTCCGCGATGTTGTTCACCCCTGCTTTCGCGGGGTCGACGGAGGCATCCAGCGTGATGAGGCCCGCCTGCTGCAGCACGCGCAGCGCTCGCGACAGGTTGGTGTCGTCATTGGGAATGGCGACGGTTGCGTTCGGGGGCAGTTGATCGAGCGAGCCGGCTTTGCCCAGGAACACGCCCATGGCGGCGGTGGGCACCTCGACGATGGATGCGAGGTCGAGGTTGTGCTGTTTGGAGAAGCTCTCCAAATAGGTCGCATGCTGGAACAGGTTGAGGTCGATCTCGCCGTCGGCCAGAGCATTGTTCGGCTGCACGTAGTCGGAGAATTCGACGTACTTAACCGAGTAGCCCTGCTCGGTCAGAGAGGGTTCGATGGCCTGCTCGAACATGTCTTGATAGGGTCCTGCGCACACGCCGACTCGGATGGTTTCGGCATTGGAGCCGCCGGCCGACGTACAGCCGGGCAGGATGAGCAGGGCGACGGCCAAGCAGGCGACAAGGGCTGCGGCGGCGCGGCGGGCTCGCGACGAGCGCGATCCGGCGGGGGTTTCATGTGAAGCGGTGCGGATAGTCATGGGTTTGGTCCTTTGTCTCGATGAGGGGTGCTAAGGGTAAAAAAAGAAGCCATAGGCTTCCCGTCTTCGCATGCAATGCTCTCGGCGCGCTTATGGCAGCGGGAGAACTGAATGCAGATGAAGGCAGGCACCAGGGCGCGTGGGTTGGGGCGATTGCATTCGCATGAGCACGGGCTCTCCTCTCTTCAGTGGGGTGAAAGCATTATCAACGGATGCCTAGATTGAAACAAGGGGTTTGGTCATTCGTAGTTTTGGACAGCAGTCATCTGATAAACAGATAACTCGGTTAACGGTAAAGTCGTCTACGCAGGTAAAGGGCGGGCAGGTGCACGGTTAGGGCAGGCCGTGCACCGTGCGCTGCCGAACTGCCAATTGGCTTCATTGCCGTCTTCCGCTACACTGCTCGCATTGTTTTTTGCGCGTCCGGACTGTTCAGTCTGGGCGCTTTCGATAAGCGAGGACGTATGGTACGTGAGAAATTCGGATCCCGTTTAGGGTTCATCCTGATCAGCGCGGGATGCGCCATCGGGCTGGGGAACGTGTGGCGCTTCCCTTACATCGTGGGGCAGTACGGGGGCGCGGCATTCGTGCTTTTGTATTTGCTGTTCTTGGTGGTGTTCGCGCTGCCCATTCTCGTGATGGAGTTCGCGGTGGGCCGGGCGAGCCAGAAGGGCGTCGCGCGCAGCTTCGACGAGCTGGAGCCGGCCGGGTCGAAATGGCATCGGTTCAAGTGGGCGGCCCTTGCGGGCAATTACCTGCTGATGATGTTCTACACCACGGTTGCCGGATGGATGCTGGCGTTCATGGCGTTCAGCGGCGCGGGCACGTTCGAGGGCCTGGACGCCGGCGCCGTCGAAGGGGTGTTCAACGGGCTTCTGGCCGACCCGCTTATGATGGTCGCGTTCATGCTGGTCGTAGTGCTGATAGGCGTGTTAGTGACGCGGGCCGGCTTGCGCAACGGCGTGGAGCGCATTACGAAGACGATGATGGCCGCCCTGTTCGCCGTCCTTGCCGTGCTGGTGGTGCGCGCGGTCACGCTTCCGGGCGCCGAAGAGGGCCTGTCGTTCTATCTCATGCCCGATTTCGCGAAGCTGTTCGAAGGCGGGTGGGGGACGTTCGTCGATGCCGTGTTCGCGGCTATGGGCCAGGCGTTCTTCACGGTGTCGGTGGGCGTGGGGTCCATGTCCATCTTCGGCAGCTACATCGATAAACGCTACCGCCTTACGGGCGAGGCGCTGCGCGTCGCGGGGCTGGACACGCTCGTGGCCATCATGGCGGGCCTCATCATCTTCCCGGCGTGCTTCGCGTTCGGGGTGGAGCCGGGCAGCGGCCCCGGCCTGGTGTTCATCACGCTTCCCAGCGTGTTCAGCCAGATGCCGGTGGGGCAGCTGTGGGGCACGCTGTTCTTCCTGTTCATGAGCTTCGCCGCGCTGTCCACGGTGGTGGCGGTGTTCGAGAACATCATGAGCTTCAGCATGGACGAGTGGGGCTGGTCGCGCAACCGCGCTTGCCTGGTGAACGGCATCGCGCTGGCGCTGTTGTCGCTGCCGTGCGTACTGGGCTTCAACGTGTGGGCGGGCGTGGAGGTGCCGGGTATCGGCAATATCCAGGCCATCGAGGACTTCCTCATGTCGAACAACGTGCTGCCGCTGGGCGCTCTGGTGTTCCTGCTGTTCTGCACGTCCAAGCGGGGCTGGGGTTGGGATGCGTTTCTGCGCGAGGCCGACACGGGCGAGGGCACGCGCTTTCCTCGCTGGGCTCGCGGCTACGTGCGCTTCGCGCTGCCCGTGCTCATCCTGGCGGTGTTCGTGGCCGGCTACGTACCCATCGTGCAAACCTGGCTGGGGCTGGGGTAGGCCCGCGGCGCCGGAGGGAGGGCGCCGCGGGCCGAGCGGAGCGGGGAGAAGTCTAAAGGTTTCGGTGCAACTTAGATCTCGCCCTTCACGGTTTCTGCCATGAGGTAGCCGTAGTTCATGGCGGCGTCGAAGCCCATCGCGTAGGGTCGGCCGTCCTTCTCCTCGATGGATCCGCATACGTCGCCCGCCGCGTACAGTCCGGCGACGGCTTCGCCCGAGTCGCTCAGCACGTGTCCTTCGGTGTCGATGGCCAAACCACCCGTGGTCAAGTAGAACGTGGGGATGCAGGACACTACCCAAACGCCATCATGCGTGTCGAGGTAGGGCAGCTTCTTGCGTCCGAACTCGTCTTCCTCGCCGGCGAGCGCGTGGGCGTTATGCGTATCGAGAGTGGCAGCGAGGTCGGTCAGCCCCAGCTCCTCGGCAGCAGCCTCCACGGAATCGTAGTGCACCATGTCGCCACGGTGCTCGAGGCATTTGTAGGTATCCATGGCGTACAGCTCGTTCTTGTTCGTGGTGATGCGGCCCGCTTCGTCGGTGACGTAGAAGAACTTCCCCCCGTTCGTTTCATCGAGAAGCGCCCGCCCAAGCACGCCGTGGTTATCCGACATGATATTGCCGAACTGCTTGCCCGACGCGTTCACGAGGATGCCTGGCGTGGTCTGGTACAAGAAGGCGATCTCGAAGTTCGATCCGGCCTGGTTCGTGGTGGACAGGAATGCGCCTAGGTCGCGACCCATGCACTCGATAGCGCCTCCCGCCTTCTGTCCCAGCTCGATGCCATCGCCGGTGGAGCCGGGTGCGCAATTGAACTTGAAGTCGGCGTACTGAGGGTAGTGCTCCTTGATCATGTCCGGGTTGGCCGCGAACCCTCCCGACGTGAGGCATACGGCCTTCGCCGTGACGGTCCAGGTAGAGCCGTCACGCCCTTCAGCTTTGAGCCCGGTCACGCGACCGTCGGCATCCTGCACGAGTTCGGTCACCTTCGTCGCGTATACGATCTGTCCGCCAAGCGCACCGATGCGATCGACCAGGTAGTCCTTCGCGTATCCGCAGCCGCCCATGTAGCAGCCGGGAGCCAAATACGGCGTCACGCCGTACGCCTTGTTCACGCCCAAGCTGTAGAAGCCCACGCCGATGCCGTGCATCCAATCCACCAGTTGTCCGGAGTTCGAGTACATGGCCGTTTGGTACGGCATCGCGCCGTCGAAGCGGTCGTTTTCGGGAACGAGGTACTTCTGCATGACTGCCAACATAGCTTGCTTGTTGTACATGGGATTGTCGTCGGCCCTGCCGAGCGCGTAGTTCGCTTGCAGCTGCGATTCGGCGGCGGCGACGCCCGAGTACGTCATGGGCATGGAGCCGCCGGCAATGTCCTGCTTCTCGAAGAGCACCACCGTTTTCCCGGCTTCCAGCAGTCGCGTCGCTGCAACGAGGCCTGCGGTGCCGGCGCCCATGAACGCCACGTCCACGTCGGCGGTCTGCGCGGCGCCGCCGCTGGGGGTTGCGGCGCCTAGGCGGAAGTCCTTCGGATTACCGCCGGCGTTCGTGATGGCGTCGGCTACAGCGCTTTGCACGGCCATCGATGTGGTGGTGGCACCGGTGACTGTGTCCACGTCGATGTTCTTGGCTTCGAGAATCCTCGTTGCCATCATCGGAGCGGCCGTGGATCCGATGCCGATGGTGTCGTCGCAGCGCAGCACGCTGATGCCTGCGATGTCGCCGCCCGCGACGGTCACCTGCACGAACAGGTCGTCGTCGTGGCCCATAGCCGAGCCTATCCATTTGCCGTCGGTGAAGCTGTCGGGCACGCTTTTCTTCTCCGGTTTGGCGTCTTTCGCCGAGTCGTTGCTCGCCTGTTGCGGCGTCGCGCATCCCGCTAGACCGCCCAGTGCGGCGACGCCGCCGAATGCGAGCGACCCCTTGAGAAAGTCCCTGCGATTGAGTTCCATAGTGTTGCTCCCTCCTCGATTGGTCGGCGTGGCTTCGTGATCGCCGTGCCTCGCCGAAATGAACAACGCGAGTATCGCCAGGCGAGGTTGTCGGAGTCGACCCCGATTATCGGTGCATGTATCGAAACGGACGGTTTCCGCCTCGCCCATTTTCGGTTATTTTTTGCATCGTGCCTGGTCAATGTCATTCGTATATGAAGGCTGCAGACGGTTTTCCATTCGACGCCCCCGTCGCCGCGCGCAAGACAAGGTACAATGCGTTCGGGAGGAAATCGCGTGACAAGCAAGCATGCAGGCATAGCCCTTGGGGCGCTCGGTTTCGGTCTGTGCAAGACCGCGATTTCGGTTGCCTACATTACGGCGATGGGCTCGGTGTCCTCTACTGTCGGATTCGTGTCCGAGCTTGATTTCATGTTCGCGATGAACGCGATTTCGTTTGCGACGGCGCTTGCGATCATCGCGCTCGTGCGCGCAGGACGGCTTCGTCCGGGTGCGCTATCGCAAGTTCCGGCTGTGATCGCGTTGCTCGTCGGGTTCTTTTTGAGCGCTACCGGCGTAATGGCGGGGCTGCCGTTCGCGGCGACGGCCGTGTTCTACGGCGTGCTGTGCGGGTTCGCGCTCACGGTGCTCAATGCTGCATGGCTCGAGGCGTTCGTTGCGGAGCCCGATGCCGCTTACGGCGTCTACCAAATCGTGGGTGGGCTGATCGTTCAATGCGTGCTGGTGTCGGTGCTACCGCTTTTGGGGTCGCTTGCGGCAAGCGTGCTCTCCATTGTGGCGGTGGTCGTTTCGGCCTGCCTGCTCGTGCGACTCAAGCGCATGCTCTCGTTTGCCGAGCGCGACGAGCTTCTTCCGGCGAACCGCGGCGATCGCCTCTCGTTGCTGCAGGCGTTCTTATGCCTGTTCGTGCTCGTGGGCGTTGTGGGCATCCTGCACACCACGGTACTGGGCTCGCAGTCCGAGAGCATCGTAGGCGATGTGAACATGTGGATGCCGCTGGTGGCGGCCACGGCGATCACCGCGTTGGTGGCAGGGCTCACCATGCGACATCCCGATCCCACGGCCGTCTACAAGGGTTGTCTGCCCGCGATGCTGGCGATCCTCTCGTTGCTGCCGTTTTTCGGCGAAGCGCTCGGCGGGCTGGCCGGTCTCGTCATGATCACGTGCTACGACGTGTGCGGCATGGTGTTCCTGCTGTTCATAGTCGATCGTGCACGCACGTTGCGCATGTCGAGCTATGTGCTGTCAAGCGTGTACCTGGGCGGCTCGGGTCTGTTCTTGGTGATCGGCCTGTCCATAGGCGGCGTTCTGGGCGCGCTCAGCGCCGATTACGGGCTGTCGTTGTTGACGCTGCTCGCGTTCGCGGCCATCTACCCGTTGGCCATCGTGCTGGTGGTCGCGTTGCGCCGCGCGCATCCGCAGGACGCGTCTTCCGCCGCGGCGGGGGAGGGTGGGGAAGGCGCGCCGAGCGCGGATGCCGTTCCCACCGTCGACGACGCGCTGGGCGCGGGCGTCGACGCGGTGGCGGCGCGGTTCGAACTGACGCCGCGCGAGCGCGAGATACTGGGCTACTTGGCACGCGGCCGTACAGCCAAGTTCATCGCCGAAGAGCTGGTCATTTCCGAGAACACCGCGTGGGCCCACATCAAGCGCGTCTACGCGAAAACCGGTGTCCACTCCAAACAAGAGCTCATGAGCGTCGTCGAGCAGCAAGGAAGAAGCCGCTAGAAACGAAAAGCGCCCCGGCTGAGGGAGGGAGCCGGGGCGCACGGGGAGGGTGACGGTGGTGCGGGCCTACTTGGCTTGGGCGTCCCACGCTTCGAGGCTTGCGGCGTTTCGTCCTGCGATGCGGCCCCACACCATGTTCTCGGCGTTGTTTCCGCCCGAGATGCCGTACGTGTGGCCGGCCATGTTGCCGAAGCATCCGGCGGCGTACAGGCGCGGGATGGGCTGGTCGTTGCAATCGACGACGTTCGCTTCGGTGTTCTTTTTCGGGCCGCCTAGCGTGGAGCAGCCGCCGGGGTACAGGGGCCAGGCGTAGAACGGGCCGTCGAGCGAGACGGGCGCGAGCGTGTCGGCGGTTCGATCGAATGCAGGGTCGTTTCCTTCGTCGCAGTATGCGTTGTACGTTTCGAGCGTGGCTTGAACCGATGCGGCGTCCGGGGCGTTGTCGACGGCGGCCATCTTCGTGCAAAGCTCTTCGAGGGTGTCGGCTTTGATGATCCAGCCCTTTTCGATTTCGGTTTGGTTGTCGACGCTCCAACCTTCGAATCCTCCGCACTCGCTGGGAATGTCTTCGAGTGCCATGCCGATGGCGGTGGAACCGCCGGGGGTGTTCAGCACACCGCCCTTCACGGCACCGAGCGGCCCGGCATCGATGACTTCTTGGCCGGCGATCACCCAGGTGGGAATGCGCTCGAAGTCGGCGAGCGTCGAGTCGTTGAACTTTTCGAATTCGTGCCATCCCACATGCGGGCTCAAGAACGTGGACTCGGCGATCCACCGCTTGCCCAGGCGGTCGAGCATCACGTAGTTGTTCGCGCCCGGCGTGACCGTGAACGCGTACGGCCACTCGAAGTCTTTGAAGTAGGCGTTGTACGAGCCGATGATGTTGTTCATATGCCACAGCTGCGCGCCCACGTTCTGCACCATCTTGATGCCGTCGCCCGTGTTGAACGGCCAGCCGTAGAAGCCGCTCATGGGGTAGCATTTGCAGTATTCGTTCTTGAGCTCGTCGTTGAACTCGAATCCGCCCAGCGTCATCACCACGCCTTTGCGCGCTTTGACGGCTTTCGGTGCTTCGTCGTCGCCGATGAGCGTGTAGCAGCCGACTATCTCCTTCGTGTCGGGGTTTTGGATGAGCTCCTCGTCGTGGCAGTTGAAAACGACTTCGATGCCGAGGTCGGAACGTGCTTGGTCAAGCGTATGCCAGCCTGCGTTGCCGCCCTTGGTGGGATCACCGAACGAGCAAACGTGCATCGCCTCGGCGCCTTCGATCCAGGGATATTCGCAGCTGGAGGTGCCGCCCGAGGCGTTCGTGCCCTTCTTGAGCTCCGTGTCGATGTTCCAGTAATCGCAGTAATCCATGTTCTGGTAGCACTCTTCCGCCCACGCTCGCGCGATGTCTTCAGGCGTGTGGCCCTTCGAGAAGCCGGTGATGTACTGCACGGCTCCGTCGATGTCGTCGACCCAGGTGTACTCGCCCATGTTGATGGACGAGTTCCCGCCTCCGCGCGAGGGAGCTTTCTCAAGCACGAGCACGTCGGCCTCGCCCTCGTCCTTCGCGGTGACGGCGGCCCACAGGCCCGCGCCGCCGTAGCCGATGACCAGCACGTCCGTCTCGTAATCCCAGGTTGACGGCATCCAATCGTCCGATGCGGAGGCTTTCTGCGCACAGCCTCCCAGCGCTCCTGCGGCAGCAACGCTCGCGGCGGCGATTCCCGCCCCCTTGAATAGGTCGCGTCGTGTCAAGCTCATCTCGATCCCCTTTCCTGTGCGGTTCGCTGCACGTGCAGCGGGTTCCTAACTATGCTCATGGCAGGTGTAGCATTCGAACACGTCGGCATGGTGGCAGCTCATGCAGTACGCTTTGGCGTCCCCTTGCAGATCGGTCTGCTCCTCGTGCATGCTGTGGCAGTCGGTGCAGGCGATCTGGCCGTGCGTGTCGGTTTCCGGCAGCTCGTGCGGGTTGACGGTGGTGCCCTGCGCATCGGAGAGCGCGGTGCACGAGCTGCTTTCCGCTGCGATTTCATCTTGATCGTGGCAGCTCAGGCACACTGATGCTTCAACCGTGGTCTGCTTCAACCTCGATGGCATCCGGTCGTCTGACGAGGCGCCCTCATGCTGCTTGGCCAAGGTCGCGGTGTCGGTATGGCAGTCGGCGCATTGCAGGCTCGTGTGCTTCGAAGCCGTGCACGCGGCATCTTGCCGCGAGGACGCTTCGTCGGCGTGGCAGGTGCTGCAATCGGTTTCGGTCGTCCACTCGGTCAGCGTGATGGACCCGTTTGCGGCCTCCGCCTTCGGCGCCGCTCCCTGAGAGGCCGCTTCCTGCGGTGAGCAGCCCTGCAGGCACCCCAGCCCCGCGGCGCAGGCGAGCACGCTCGCGCAGACGGTCAGCAGTACGACCGATTTTGCGTTGGCGCGTACGATCGCTTCCCCTTTGTTCAGCTTCATGGTTCCTCCTTTCCGTGGCGTGAATTCCAACGGGCTCCATGGTGGCAGGAGAAGCGGGCGCAGAACTCCCCTCCGACATATGATTTGCGGCGAAAACCCTTCATCTGTTTCAGAGTATTTCCTGTTGGTGGGCCGTGCGGACCCTGCGAAGCAAGCTATGATGAAGGTGCTTTCAAACAGGCTGCATGTTCTTGGAGGGCATATGGCACAAGGGGACGAGGGCGCGCGGGGCGCCCGGGTTGAACGCGGAGCGGTGCGCACGGGCCGCTGCGCTGCAGGACTGGCGCTGCTGTGGTTCTGGGTGCCGTGGGCTGCGGCGATCGCGCATCCGTTGGAACAAGGCGCTCTGCTGGCCCCGTTGCTGGCGACGGCCCTGTTCTTCGGCGCGTGCGCATGCGCGGCGCTTGCCGCGCTGCGGCTGGCGAAGCGCGTCGGTACGGGGTACGCGCGCATGGGGGACGTGCTTGCGGCAAGCGCGGGGAGCCTGGGAAGCGTGATCGCCCTGCTGGCGTACGCGGCGGGCGAGGCAAGCCTCGCGTTGCAGGTGCTGGCGATGCTGCTGTCGGGGTTCGCGATGGGGCTCGCCATCGTTCGGTGGGAGCGGAGCGTGGCCGGCGTGTCGGAGCGGGGGATGGTGGGGTGCGCCGCCGCTCTGCTGGCATCGTGGTCGGCGCTGTTGTACGTCCTGTTCGCGGGCGGTGGTTCGGGGGCGAGCCTGGCGGGACTCGCAGGCGTGGTCTCGCTTGCCGTGCGCCCTCGTGCATTGCGGCCCGATGCGCAGGATGTGGTGGTCACCCGGCTGCTCACGTTGCAAACGGCCTCGTTTCTGAAGCGCTACGCGGGAGCGTTCGCGGCGTCGGGGGCGGTGACCACGTTCGCGCTCATCCAATTCGCCTCCGCGCGGTTCGCGGTCGTGTCCGACGATACGTTTCTGGTGCTGCTGCTGGTTGCTCCCGTGTTTCTGCTCGTCCTGCTGTGCGCGTGGCTGCCCAAGCGCGAGCAGAACTTCATGCTGGTGTTCCACCTCTCGTTCGTGGTGGCGCTGCTGGCCTTGTTCCCGGTCAACCCGGGAACGCCGATATCGCTCAACGTGTCTGTGGCGTTCTGCCTGTTGTGGATCGGGTCGCTCGTGGGGTCGCTCCTGGTCATGGGATCGCGGGTGAATCGGGCGCTTCGGCCTTGGTGCGATCCTTGCGGCCTTGGGCCGGCGGCGTTCTGCCTGGGCGTTGCCGCGGGCGCGCTCGTGGCCATCGGGTGGACGATGACGCCCGACTTCGAGACGGTGGCTTCCGGCTCTCCCGACGGCATCGTGAAGGTGAGCGTGGTCACCTCGTTCGCGCTCATCGTGCTGTTTTGCGCGACGAACGTGGTGCTGCGCGGATCGATGCTGCGGCGGGTGGAGCTCATCGCGCGCGGTCGCATCACGCAAGTGATGCCGGCGCCGCGGTCGTTCTCCGGATCGGAGGCGCACGGGGAGGGAGACGCACCCGATGCGCTGCAGGATGCGTACCGGCGCATCGCGTTCGACCGGGGGCTCACGCCGCGCGAGTTGGACGTGCTCGTGGTGCTGGGGCGGGGCAACACGCTCGCGCGCGTGCAGAGCGAGCTGGTCATCTCCGAAGGCACCGCCATCACGCATCGGCGGAACATATACCGCAAGCTCGACGTGCACAGCAAGCAGGAGCTTCTCGACTTCGTCGAGCGCTACGCGCGCGCATGAGTCGGGGGAGGGACGTTCTCCTCCTACGGGCGCAGCTTCATATGGATAGCTTGGGCGGGGCAGGCTTCCACGCAGGCACCGCATTTCGAGCATTCGGGGATACGCTTGCTGTGGGGATCCACTTGCTCGGGGCAGGCTTCCACGCAGGCGCGGCAATCCACGCCCGAGCTGCGCAGGCATGCGTCGGCGCGCACGCGCGGCCGCAGGGTGCGATTCAAGCCCGAGATCAGGGACACGAGTGCGCTCACAGGGCAGATCTTCGCGCACCACTTGCGCAAGAACGCTATCTCCAGCACGAGGATGGCAGGGAAGATGATTAGCCCCCACGACGTCTCGTTGAACTGGAACAAGTGCCACACTCCTATGAAGGTGGCAAACGTGAGCCCAATGGGGCACACGAGGCAGAACACGGGGAATCCGAAAACGGCCGAAGCTCCCAGCGCGCCGAGCAGCGTGGCATGGCGCGTGTCCAGGCGCAGGCCGTCGCGCCCTCCTCCCACGGGCGCGAGCGCGCAAGAGGCGCAGCGGTGGCCGTCTTCGCGAGCGTGGGAGCAGGCGTGATGTGCGGCGGAGACACTGCCGTCTGCGGCCTTGCGCTTACCCGGCTTGAAGAGTCGCTTTAGCCAGGGGGCGGGGCACATCCAGGCGCAGAACGCCTTGCCCACCAGGGCTATCACCAGCACCATACCCAAAAGCAGCAGCAGGGGTTGAAGCATGATCTGGCGTGCTCCGAACATGGTTTCAAGTGCACCGAGCGGGCAGATGGCGGCTATGGATTCGATACCGAACGCGGAAGGCGTGCCGATGCCGATGCGGAAAGTCAGGCCAGCGGCGACTGCGCATACGGCAAGCGCGAAAGCAGCCCCACGCGCCTTGCGGAAGGGGAAGCGTCGCGTCCGGCCTTCTGCCTGTCGGTCGTGGTCCGCGGAGGCTTCACGCGAAGCTTCCGTGCAATCGGCGACTCCGGTTTTCTCCGACAGCACCTCATTGGGCTCGTCCATCAGGCGCTCCTCTCAACGTTGATGCCGCGTTGCGTGCCGCCGGCAAACGACCGGTACGTGTTCGAGGGGCAGCGGTACTCGCAGATGCCGCAACCGTTGCAGCGGGTCGAATCCACAATGGGCCGCCCCGACGCGTCGGCCGAGAGCGCCTCGTAGGGGCACGCATCCACGCACACGCGGCAACTTCCCGAAATCCAAGCGATGCAGCGCTGCGGGTCGATGACCGCAAGGCCGATGCGGTTCGCTTTCGCGTCCACGTCTCGAATGGCGCCGGTGGGGCACGTTTGCTCGCAGCGCCCGCAAAAGTCGCACAGCCCACGGTGAAAGTCCATCACGGGCGTCCGCCAGTTGAGCAGCCCGTCCTCGAGCGTGCCCGTGCGAACGCATCCCTGCGGACACGCCGACCGGCAGCGATCGCACTTCAGGCACAGGCTGCGGAAGCGCTCCTCGTCTTCGGCGCTGGGAGGCCGCAGGCAGGTTGCGCCGCCGTCGAGTGCGGAAGCGGCGCTTCCCACGGCGAAGCTGGCGGCGACGAGCGCGCTGCCAGCTACGAGCGATCTGCGAGAAAGCGACAGGGTCATGGCGAAGCTCCTTGGGGTGGGTACGATAGCGGTCGTCCAGCGGCAAAGCGGCCAAGCGGTCAACCGAGCCGATGCCGAAGCGCTGTCGGGGAGGGGGATCGGGACAGCGCTTCGGCATCGGCCGTCTCCCCGGCTCGCGACCGAGGAGACGGGCCGGTTTAGATCAGACCGAAGAAGTCGTACAGTCCGGCGCCGATAACCCACATAGCGCAACGGAAAGCAATCGAACCGATAAGGGCGGCAATCAGCGCGACGGCTCCAAGCGCCACGGCGCTGCCCGGCTTCTTCCGGGCAAGGAAGCCGCACGCGATAGGCGCGACGCCTCCAAACGCTGCGGCGGCGATCGTCATCGGGGCGGCGTCTCCGGCGAATGCGCCTGCGACCGCGCCGTACGCCAAGACCGTGATCAGCGCCACGCAGCCGGCCGCCAGCGTCATCAGGCCGTAGAGGCTGCAAGCATTCTCGTCGGCCTTCTGCGCGGCGATGAGCACGAGGTAGGCGGCCGCGCCCGATGCCGCCGCCGTGCCCAGGTAGCCGAGCGGCAGCAGCTCGGTGTTCCAGGCGGCAATGGCGCTCATCAGGTAGCTTTGCCCCGCCATGAACGACATCAGCGCGCCGAGCGCCATGCCGACGACAGCCACTGCTTTGAGGGCTCCGCCGTCGATGCCGCGCCGGAGCATGACCAGAAACGCGATCATGACTATGGCCAGCAGACCCACCAGCAAGGCTTCGGTGAAGATGCCCGAAGTAGGATGCTGCAGCGCGCCCAGCATGCGGTCGGGATGGGACAGGTGCGTGACCGAAGCCAGGCCTCCTACGACGGTCAGCGCCAAGGCCGTCGCCGTGCCGGCGAACGCGCCCTTGTCAGTCTTGCGGACGAACACGTTCAGGCAGATGAAGAAGAACAGCCATCCGCCCATGCCCGTGAGGGCGGTGAAGAGCACGAGAGACCACTGGATGTCCATTACTTCACCTCCTCTTTCCATTCAGCGTACTTGGCTGACAGGATGTAGGCCGTCTGAGGGCCGTTGCCCACGTCCTTCAGGCGATGAACCGAGTCGGCGCCTGCGGCGGCAAGCGCTTTGGAGGCGTCCGAATTCGGATCGTCCAGATCGCCGTAGAAGCGAGCCGACGCACAGCACGCCGCCACGCACTTGGGCTCTTCGCCCACGCTGGTCAGTTGGCCGCAGAGCGTGCACTTCTCCACCACGTGTTCCGACGGGCTCCATGAACGCACGCCGTACGGGCAGGCCATCATGCAGTACTTGCAGCCGATGCACTTCTCCTTGTCGACCAGCACGACGTTGTTCTCATCGCGATAACTGGCGCCGGTGGGGCACACGTGCGTGCACGGCGAGTCGTCGCACTGCTGGCACATAACCGGCAAGAAGTACTGGTGCAGATGCGGGTAGTCTCCGAACGGGCCCACCTGCACCACTTTGTTCCAGAACGAGCCAAGCTCCACTTCGTTCTCGTTTTTGCAGGCGATCTCGCAGCCGTGGCAGCCGATGCAACGGTCGAGATCGACGACGATAGCGTAATGCGACATTATGCGGCACCTCCTCCGGTGTTCTCAGACGGTTGCGGCAACCAAGGCGCGAAGTCGGTCGGCTCGTGCCACACGCCTTCGGGGCGCGACGCCTTCTCGACCTTCACGTTGATGCCGCGCAGGGTATACGTGCCGAACTCGGGGTTGTAGTAGCCCGTGTTCTTGGTGAGCACGTTCATGTTGCACAGCGTCCAGCTCTTGCGCGGGTCCTGGCCCTCTTCCAAGAACTCGGGGTTCCAGAAGCGTTCCATGTAGGCGCTGCCTTTTGCGATGCCCTCGGTGACGTGGGCTACGCCGTAGATGCCGTCCTTGACCAGGCTCTGACCCTCGGCGGTCAGCTCTTGGCCGGTCTTGAGGTTCGAGAACACGTCCAAACCGTCGGTGCGGGGCGACTTCACGTTCACCCAGTCGCCGGTGGCAATGCCGTGCTCCTCGGCGTACTCGGGGCTGATCCACACCTCCGGCGCGGGGTAGATCTCGCGGATGTAGGGGTTGTTGCGCAGCGTGCCGTGGTGGAAGTAGGGGATGCGGCCCTCGGTGAGCACGAGCGGGTAGTCGTTGCCGTATTCCAGACGATCGTCCGGATCGTGGAAGTAGGGCATGGGCAGGTACTCTGCGGAGGCTGCCGGCATCTCGAAGCTTTCGGCGCCGTGGCGGCCGAGGTAGATCATCGTGTCGCCGTAGGGGCCGCACTTGAGCGGGTTGTCCTTGATGTCGCGGGCGGCGCAGCCCGCGAAGCCGATGTAGGAGGAGCCGTCGCTTGAGAGGCCACGGTAAGCCTGCTCGTAGGGGGCGTTCCAGTATTCCTCGGGCTCGACGGCGTTATACGGCGCCTTCGCAACCAGCTCGTCCCAGGTCATGTTCACGTTAGAGGCAACCCACTCGTAGTAGTCCTCCATGGAATCCCAGTACGCCGGGGCGGGGCCGCAGGCGTCCTGGTCGAAGGACTTCTGCATGCCCTCGTGGCCGCGCTCGGCAAGCGCTTTGGCCAGCATCGACCAAATGAACGTCTCGTCGATGCACTCGAACAGGTTCGTTACCGGCTGGCGCAGGAGCACCGCGTACAAACGACCCTGGATGAACGCGGTTTCCAGCCATTCGGCGGTCGGCAGCAAGAGATCGGCAGCCTCGGTGGAAAACGACGTGGGATACATGTACATGTGCACGATGAGGTCAAGCTTGGGGAACGCGTCAACCCACGACGCGGCGTTGCCGAGCATGGCCATCTTGTTGCCCGAGCGTTCGATCCAGATGTGCGGCTGATACGGCTCGCCGGTGAGGATGGCGTTCAAGATGGTGGGAATGTGGCTGTGCATCCAGCCGCCCAGACCCTTGTGCTCCACGTAGCCCAGGCGATTCTGGATGTTCTCCGGCGTCTGGAACTGGTAAGGCGAATCGCCAAAGAAGCCCGTGGGGAACACGGTGGACTCCGCCGAGCGCGGGAGGCTGTTGGCGGGGCTGCCGGGCTTGTCGATGTAGCCCATCATGCAGTCGAGCGCCGCCGCGTCGATGGCAGCCTGCGTTGACTGCGGGTATTGGTCGGTTGCCACGCCCAGGCTGATGCCGCCCGACTCGCACTCGGCGTAGAGCTTGATGGCCTCTTCCAAGTCGCTTGCATCAACCATGCACACTTCGGCCACGTGGTCGATCGTGAACTCGTCGGATTGCTCCTTGTAGGCCTCGAAGGCAGTCTTCGCCTTGATGGCGGTGCCGTCGGCCAAGGTGACATCGTAGGCGCCGAACAGCGCCGGGTTATAGGAAGCCTCGTTGTCCGGGCCCAGAGCGAACGCCTTGGTTACCTCGCCGGTTTTTTCATCGTAGTAGACATAGCCCTCGTTCTCGGCGGTGACGTCGGCAAACACCTTGCTGGCACGCAAGAGCGCGCCTGCCGGGTCGCTCGGGTCCACCAGGAAGGGCAGATTGGTCCACTTGGAGCAGAACTCCTCGTTGTAGAGCTTCTTGTCGATAATGTAGCGCGTCCAGCCCAGCATCATGGCAACGTCGGTGCCGGGGCGAACCGGCAACCACACGTCGGCGCGGGCAGCGTCGGGGGTGTAGCGCGGGTCGATGACCACCGTCTTGGTGCCCGCGGCGCGCAGCTCAACTACGGCACGACCGGCAGAAGAGGGTGCATGCTGAGCCGGGCCGGTGCCCCACATCACGTAGGTGTCGATGGACACGGTGGGGTTGTACAGCTCGGCGCAGCCGGAGTCGGCGATGGAGGTGTCACTTACGCCGTTGATCAGCGGCATGGTGTAGTTGCGCGGCAGGTAGCACTGCGCGCAACCCGGCTCGAACACGTTGCCCGCGCCCCAGAAGTTGCGGAAACGCGGCGGGCTGAAGAACTGCGGGTTGCCGCCGCCGCCCGTGGAGCAGAGGAGACCTTCGAGGCCGGTTTTGTCCTTCATGTCCATGAGCGCGTCGGCGATGGTGTCGATGGCTTCCTCCCAGCTGATGCGCTCCCACTGGTTGCCGCCACGTTCGCCCACGCGCTTCATGGGGTACTTGTTGCGGTTGGGGTGATACAGCGCCTGAATGCCCGAGAGGCCCTTGGGGCACACTCGGCCCTCGGACATGGGGTCGGCAGGGTCGCCTTCGAGCTTGATGACGCGGCCGTTCTGCACGTGCGCGATGATGCCGCAGTTCGAGATGCAGGCGCGGCACGACGTGTGCACGAGCTTGACCTCGTCAGCCGCGTACGCCTGGTCGCTTTCGACCAGATTGTTCACGGTGGCAACGCCAGACCCCAGTGCAGCAGCGCCGGCGGCTAAGGCCGATGCTTTCATGAAGCTGCGTCGGGTGAGGTTCGTTGGTGACATATTCCCTCCTTCTTTCTCTCTCTAACTCGTCTTTATGGGCTGGCGGAATAGCGCCAACCTGTCAGACCGATGCAAGGGCGCGCTTCCCCGCATCGGTAGTGACCCAAGATCCGTCCCACACCAAGCCGCCTGCTTCTTCCAGGCGGTCGATGAAGTAACAGGCGTGCAGCTTTTGGCCCGCGGTTCGCTGGCTGGGAGCCAGGGCGGGGTCGTCTGCGAGCAGTTGATTGATGTCGGCCAGCTTGCGCGGCGTGCGGCAGAAGTCCAGCAGGCGCACGAAGGTCGCGCGGCGCTCGGGCACCTTGTAGATGGCGGCGAGGGTGCGATGCTCGGGGGCCAGCAACTCGCATGCGGCGCATCCTGCCGGCGTGGTGAGAACGCGACGCTCGGCGACAAGATCGGCCAGCGCGTCGTCGTCGAGGCCTTCCGCACGCAGCTGTTCGCAGCGCGTCTCATCGAGGGCGAGGCCTTGCGCATCGTGGGCGATAACGGTGACTCCCCCGGCAGCCGCCAAGTTGCGAAGCAACGTGTACGGCGTTTGCAGCGCTTGCGCCGCTTCGGGCTGCCGCGCCAGAAATTCTTCGGCGGCATGCTCCGTGCGCTCGGTTTGGCAGTGGACAAGCGCCTTATACAAAAGCTCGCGATGGCGCGGGTGGTTGAACAAGCACTCCACCACCCGCGCAATGGACTCCTCAGATGGATTCGCCACGGCGCCCCCTCTCGTTCGATACCGTTCGATGGAGTCAGCCTACGGTTGGGCAAGGCGAAGGGCATCGTCATCCGCGTTCTAACTTGCAGCAGGGTTGCCGGGCGTCTAGTCAATCGTTGACTAGGCCGTGCGCAACGCGCGGTCAAGATAGAACGAAACGCGCGATGCCGGAGCGGTCCTTCGGTTTTTACACTGGGTTCATTCGTGCTTGCGAGAGAAAGACGGGGATCCGATGGGTGCATACAGGGAAACGCATGAGGACATGGCTCGGGAAGCGGAGACGCGTGCGTCGTTTTACCGAACGTTGGCTTCGCTCTATTTCAAGGAACTTGACCAGGCGGGCATTGATGCGCTCTCGAACGAGGACTTGACTGCGACGGGCGTGGATGACGAGTTGATGGAGGAGGGGTACGCCGACATGGCGGCCTATTTGAAGCATCGCGACGGCGGTACGCGGCAAGAGTTGGCAACCGATTTCGCGGGCGCCATTTTGGCGGCGGGGTCGTATGACGACCGCAGGGCGACGCCGTACGAGAGCGTATTCACGTCAGAGAGTGGTCTTTTGATGCAGGAGGCGCGCGACGACGTGTATCGCCGTTTTTGCGAGGCTCGCGTGGCGGTGGACGAGGGACTGCGCACCCCGGAAGATCACCTGAGTTTCGAGTTCGAGTTCATGGCTGCTCAGGCCGGCGAGCAGGCGCGGGCTTTGCATGCGGGCGATACTGCGGCTGCGGCATCTGCCCTTCGGACGCAGCGCGAGTTTCATCGCGACCATCTGCTGAACTGGATTGACGCGTACTGCGACTGTCTGCAAAGCTGCGCGCAAACGCGTTTCTATCGCGGAGTTGCCAAGCTCACGCGTGGGTTCGTGCACATGGACGAGGACATGATGGATGATGCGGCGGAGACGTTGTGCTAGGATAGCCGCAAATCGAGGGGCGAGCGCGGCGGCGCACGACGGAGGGGGACAGGTGTCGGAAACCAGGTGCGAGCGGGAGCTCGGGAAGAAGCCGTGGACGCAGATGCTGTTGCGGCTTGACGACGATATGCCGCTGCTCAAATACTTCGGATTTGCATGTTGGGTGGCCTGGTTCAGCGTGGCTTACTCCAGTTCCGTGTGGGTTGAAGGCGCGGAGGAGACGGCTTCGGTCGTGTCCGACATGTTCTTGTACTCCACTCTGAGCCATGCAACGGCGTTGCTGGCGTGCGCATGCTTTTCCCAGGCGGTGTCGAAGGTGGCCGATCGACCCTGGTTTCCGCCGAGCGCCGGCGCGCTGGCGGCGTTGGGCTGCGTGTGCGTGGTGCAGGCGGGCTCGCTGCTGGTGTCGTCGACCGCGCTGTTCGTTGCGGGAAGCTGTCTGACGGGCATCGGAACGGCGGCGCTCAGCATCAACGCGGGATTGCTGTTGTGCGCGGTTCGGCCCCGGCAGGCCTTGCGTGTCATTCTGTATTGCGAGCTGTTGGCTGCTTTGCTGCAGTTCATGGTGCTGGGGCTGCCGGATCCATTCGATTTGGCGCTGTTCGTGGCGCTGCCGCTGCTTTCTGCGGCGTGCTTCGTCGTAGGTTCGGCTCAGCGCGCGAAGCCGGTTGTGCAGGAGAGCCAGCGCTTGAAGCCCTCGAAGGCGTTCGGTCTGTTCTTGCTGGTGGTATGCGTTTTGAGCGCTGCGGCGAACTTCGGCAAGGGCATGCATCGGGCTGTCGTGTCGCCCGGGCAGTTGGCCGAGGACGGAAGCATCACCACGTTGCTCACGGTGGTGTGCTTGGTGGCGCTGCTGCTGTTCATCTCGCTGCGGCGACGTGAGCTCAACTTCGAGCATCTGCTCTATCCCATGGCGCTGGTTACTATTTTGTCGCTGTCCGTGACGTTTTTCTTTCCGGGCAGCGCCGTGGTGGGCGTGGTGCTGGTGGGCGTGGCATTTCAGCTGTTCGACGTGGTTACCTGGTACATGTTCTCCTACATTGTGTATCAGTCCAAGGCGAGTGCGGTGCAGGTGGTGGCGCTCGGTCGCGCCATTATCGCGTTGGGCGTGACGATGGGAGACGCGTTGGGTGCGCGGTGCGCCGGCATGGGGATTGAGGATGCGCCGTTGGCAACTGCAGTGTTCGTGCTGTTGTTCGCGGCGGTTATCGCGGTGTTTTTCGTTTTTCCCGAACGCCAGGTGGATAAGCTGTTGTTGCCTATTCCGGACGAGGATGATGAGGGCGTGGCGTCTGCTGATGCGTCGGAGGTCTCGGCGGTGGAGGGCGAGGACGCGACAGCCGCAGAGCATCGCGGGCGCTGGAAGCAGTTGTGCATGCAGCTGGGCGACGAGCGGCAGCTGACCGAGCGAGAAAAGGAAGTGCTGGTCATGTTGGCGCGCGGCTACGGGTCGCAGTCGATTTCCGATGCGCTGACCATCTCGTTGTACACTACCCGGGCCCACACGCGCAATATTTACGCCAAGCTCGACGTGCACTCGCGCCAGGAGCTGGCCGATTGCGTGCGCGCCTACGTGGAGGCGTTCGACAGGGACGTAGCGAGCGGGCGTGCGTGAGGCGAGGGCCTGCGAGCGTCGGCTTTTCCGCGACGAACGTCGTTCGGCGCACGTGCGCGACAGGCGCTCATCGGGGTGCTTTCGAAGGGTGCTATACTCGGCGATGTGCACGACATCAAGGCGGAGAAGGTCGTGCCCGGCGTCACCTTGTGCGCGTTCGAAACCTCGTACCATCCGTAGAAGTTCAAGTGGGGCGTCAGCTATACCGTGTACGACTTCAAGCGGGTGGGGCCCGATCGGGTGTGAGGAGGGCGCGGTTCGTCGCGCGCGTTCCTGCACGGGGGTGCGGGCCGCGGGGGCGCACGCCCCCGGTCTTCGTCCCCCGCATCCCGCGAGCGTCCCGCTCTTTCCCCGCGCGCATATTTTTCTCCATATTCCTTGGGGATTGCTCGCGTGGGCGGGGCTCCCGTGGCTATAATAGCGGGTAACACCTGAGTAACGGATGCACGGCGGAGCGATATGCGCTTCGCGGCACCCCGACACCGCACCGACCGCAGATGGAGGAGTCATGGCATACTATTTCGACGAGCCGTCCCGAACCTTTAACGAGTACCTGCTCGTTCCCGGCTATTCTTCGGCCCAGTGCATTCCCGCCGAAGTCAGCCTGAAGACGCCGCTCGTGAAGTTCAAGCGCGGCGAAGAGCCCGCCATCTCGTTGAACATCCCCATGGTGTCCGCCATCATGCAGGCCGTGTCCGACGACGGCATGGCCATCGCGCTTGCTACCGAAGGCGGCCTGTCGTTCGTGTACGGCTCCCAGACCATCGAGGACCAGGCCGCTATGGTCGCTCGCGTCAAGGACTACAAGGCCGGCTTCGTCACCAGCGACGCGAACCTCTCTCCCGAGATGACGCTGGCCGACGTGGTAGCCCTCAAGGAGGAGCACGGTCACTCCACCATGCCCGTCACCGCCGACGGTTCGGCGCACGGCAAGCTGGTGGGCGTGGTCACCGATCGTGACTACCGTTTGTCCCGTATGTCCATGGACGCGAAGGTGGCCGACTTCATGACCCCGCGCGAGAAGATGATCGTGGCTCCGGCCGACACCAGCCTCAAGGTTGCCAACGACATCATCTGGGACAACAAGCTGAACTCCCTGCCCGTGGTGGACGACGACGATTGCCTCATGTACCTGGTGTTCCGCAAGGACTACGACTCTCATAAGTCGAATCCCAACGAGATGTTGGACGCGCACAAGCGCTACATGGTGGGCGCGGGCATCAACACGCGCGACTACGCCGAGCGCGTGCCGGCGCTGGTGGAGGCCGGTGCCGACGTGCTGTGCATCGACAGCTCCGAGGGTTATTCCGACTGGCAGAAGTTCACCATCGAGTGGATCCGCGAGCACTATGGCGACGACGTGAAGGTGGGCGCGGGCAACGTGGTGGACGCCGAGGGCTTCCGCTTCCTGGCCGATGCGGGCGCCGACTTCATCAAGGTGGGCATCGGCGGCGGCTCCATCTGCATCACGCGTGAGCAGAAGGGCATCGGCCGCGGCCAGGCCACCGCTACCATTGAAGTGGCGAAGGCGCGCGACGAGTACTTCGAGGAGACGGGCGTGTACATTCCCATCTGCTCCGACGGCGGCATCGTGTACGATCATCATCTGACGCTTGCTCTGGCTATGGGCTCCGACTTCGTCATGCTGGGCCGCTACTTCGCCCGTTTCGACGAGAGCCCCACGAACAAGGTGAACATCAACGGCTCCTACATGAAGGAGTACTGGGGCGAGGGTTCGGCTCGCGCGCGCAACTGGCAGCGCTACGACCTGGGCGGCGACAAGAAGGGCATGTCGTTCGAGGAGGGCGTCGACAGCTACGTGCCGTACGCCGGCTCGCTGAAGGACAACGTCGACCTCACGTTGTCGAAGGTGAAGTCCACGATGTGCAACTGCGGCGCGCTGACCATCCCCGAGCTGCAGGAGAAGGCGAAGCTGACCATCGTCTCGTCCACGTCCATCGTCGAGGGCGGCGCCCACGACGTGGTGCTGAAGGACAAGACCCCCTACGTGAGCAGCAGCATCCACTAAACCTGTCTGCTTGGAACACGCACTGGAAACGCCGCCCGGACGAACGGGCGGCGTTTTTTTTGCGTGCCGAGAGGGATGGGGGCTTCGAGGGTGCCCGAGCTCGTTGGGCCGTGAGGGGCGGGAGCGCACGCGAGTCGCGATGGGAGCGCGCCCAGCTGCGATGCTCCGGGGCTTCGAGGACGGGCGTGCGCACGGGCCGCGAGGGGGCGTAACAAGAGTTTCATGTGGAACACTTGTGCTAAAGGTGCGGCTCTACGGTGGGGTCGGCGCCGATGATGGCGTGGAGTTCGTCGATGTAGCGCAGCAGCAGGTCGCTCGGGCGGCGCTCGTTGTGCATGATGTAGCCCACCTGCATCGTCTCGTCCGCGTCCAACGGAATGCTGGCGATGCCCGAGTGCATCTCGGCCGACAGCACGCCGGTGGACAGGGTGTAGCCGTTGTAGCTGGTCAGCAGGTTGGTGAGCGTGCCGCGGTCGGAGATGCGGATGTTGCGCTTGTGTGGCAGGTGGCTGAGCGGCTCTTCGGAATAGTAGAACGAGTTCGTGGTGCCCTGTTCGAACGAGTAGCGCGGATAGTCGGCCAGGTCGTCGGGTCGCAGCAACGCCTTTCCCGCCAGCGGGTGGTGTTCGCCCACGAACACGTGCACGCGCGCGTCGAACAGGGGAGCGTAGGCCACGTCGGCGTCGTCGAACGCCTTCTGCAGCACGCGCCGGTTGAAGTCGTCGGTGTACAGGATGCCCACTTCGCTGCGGAACGTGCGCACGTCGTCGATGATCTCGGCCGTGGTGCTTTCGCGCAGGATGAATTCGTACTCCTCGCCCTTGCAGCTTTCCACCACGTTCACGAACGCCTGCACGCTGAACGCGTAGTGCTGCGTGGACACGGCCAGCCGCAGGTGGGTGGAGCCTTTATCGGCGTAGCGCATCTCCAGCATGTCGGCCTGCTCGATCACCTGGCGCGCGTAGCCCAGAAGCTCGGTGCCGTCGTTCGTCAGCGTCACGCCGCGGTTGCTGCGCGTGAACACGGTGATGCCCAGCTCCTGCTCGAGCTCCTTGATGGCGGTCGAGAGGTTCGACTGCGACGCGTACAGGTTCTGCGCCGCCGCGTTGATGGAGCCGTACTCCGCGATGGCGATGAGGTAGCGCAGCTGCTGCAAGGTCATTGAAGATGCCTTCCGAGTTGGGACGTCAGGTGGTTCGATCTACGTTCTTTCTCTCATTGTACCCAGCTATCTGCTGAATCGATAGCAAACCATCAAAACATCGAATGACCCGAAAGGTTGTGTTTGAGCCGCGTTCGTGGTTTCATGCAATACGCTGCATTGCGCGCATATGTCCTGGTAGCGAACGAATGTTTCACGTGAAACATTCCGAAGCTCAACTCGGCGGGGCGAACGCGCTGGCAGCGACGAAACCGCATGACGAACAAGGAGTAACCATGGCGAAGGACATCCCCTACGATCAGAAGTACTATGATCCGGAGATCGAATGCATGCCGCGGCCGGAGCTTGAGGCGCTGCAGCTTGAGCGCCTGAAGGACATGGTGGCCTACGCATACGACAACACGGTGTACTACAAGCGCGCGTTCGACGAGGCCGGCGTGAAGCCGGGCGACATCGAATCGCTCGACGACATCGCGAAGTTCCCCTTCTGCGACAAGAAGACGGAACGCGAGACGCAGCATGTGGGCAGCTTCTTCGGTGAGATGTGCTCCGTGCCCGAGGAAGAGGTCATCTTCATGGCCACCTCGTCCGGCTCGACGGGCGTGCCCACGGTCAGCCCCTTCACGCAGGAGGACTTCGACCTATGGCAGGACACCGAGGCTCGTTTGTTCTGGCAGGCGGGCATGCGCCCGAACGACCGCTACGTGCACGGCCTGAACTTCGCCCTGTACGTGGGCGGCCCCGACGTCATCGGCGCGCAGCGCCTGGGCGCGCTGGCCATCTGGGTGGGTGCCGTGCCGTCCGACCGCCTGCTGTTCGTGCTCAAGCAGTACCAGCCCACCATCATCTGGACGTCGCCGTCCTACGCGTGGCACCTCGGCGAGATCGCCAAGGAGAAGGGCTTCGACCCCAAGGAAGACTTCAACATCCACACCATCATCGTGGCCGGCGAGGCGGGTGGCTCCATCAAGTCCACGCGCGAGGCCATCGAGAACCTCTGGGGCGCGAAGGTGGTCGACTTCTACGGCCTGTCCGATATCTACGGTGCCTGCGCCGCTGCGTGCGAGGCGCACGACGGCCTGCACATCGTGGAGGACCAGATCCTCGTGGAGACGGTGGATCCGACGACCGGCGAAGTGCTGGCTCCGGGTGAGACGGGCGAGCTGGTGTACACGACGCTGTGCAAGAAGGCTCGCCCGATGATCCGTTTCCGCACGGGCGACATCGGCTACGTGAGCACTGACACCTGCGAATGCGGCCGCACGCTGGCGCGCATTCACGTGACCGGCCGCAAGGACGAGATGTTCATCGTGGGCGCCGTCAACGTGTTCCCCAGCGACATCGAGTACGTGGTGCGCGGTCTGGACGGTCTCACGGGTGAGTACTCCATCCGTGTGTACGAGAAGAACTTCACCTGCAAGTACGAAGTGTCCGTCGAGCGCTCGCTGGGCAGCGACGAGCCGTACGACGAGGTGGCAAGCCGCACGGAAGCCGCGCTCAAGGCGCACACCGGCGTGCGTCCTGCCAAGGTTATCGTGTATGATGCAGGCAAGCTGGGCACGTCGTCCGAACACAAGGCCTCCAGGTTCATTGATGAACGTGGCTGCGTTACGCGATAACCCCCCGTCATCCTGAGCGGAGCGCCGTAGGCGCGGAGTCGAAGGATCTTGCTGAAAGGAACCACTTATGACTGTTGAAACCACCTTCGCCGTTTCCGGGCAGCACTACCTGTTCAACGTGCAGACGTTCGCCCACACCGTGCTGGCGCTGGGCGGCGACGCGTACGCCTACGCCTGCGCGACCGCACCACCCAGGGCGTCATCGACGACGTCGCCGGCGGGAGGAGCGAGCTGGGCGTGCTGTTCCAGACGTCGGCCACGGCCGACGAGGTGAACGCCGCGCTCGATGCCGCGGGCCTCGAATTCGTCGAGCTCATCCAGTCGGCGCCGCGCGTGGCGCTGCCGAAGAGCCACCCGATGGTGAACGCCTCCAGCCTCTCGCTGGAGGACATGGAGGATTTCCCGTACCTGTATTTCGAGCAGGACGAGGATTCGCCGGTCGCGTTCGCCGAGGAAGCGCTGGCCAGCGTGCCGCGCGCCAAGAGCATCGCCTGCACCGACCGCGCGTCGCTGTCCGAGCTGATCGTGGCGCTGAACGGCTACACCGTGACCAGCGGCATCCTCGTGGGCATCTCCGACGGCGCGGGTCTGAACACCGTGCCGCTGGACACCGACGTGAAGCTGCACCTTGGCTACGTGGTGCGCAAGGGGGAAGAGCTGGGCGACATCGGCCAGCGTTTCGTGGACACCCTCAAGAAGAACCTCGTGAAGTACGCCCGGTTCTAGGGTTTCGGCGGCTTGCCGGCCGCCGGAAGCTGCCGACGCTGCGGGCCGCTCTGGCACCCCATCTTCGCGCGATCCCGCAAGCTCGCGTACCGAAGCATCCCCTGCGGGGACTTCCTGCGGGGCGCGTGTCGTCTGCGATCCGCAGGTCGAGCAACAGCGAACGGATGTTTCACGTGAAACATCCGCGGGTTGCGCTCTCGTTCGCGGCGCGTGAACCCTCTTGCCTGCGCTTGTCCTAAAAGGGGACAGCCCCTTTTAGGACAAGCGCGCGTCGCATCTCGGCGTTTGCTATTGCCGCTTCGCGTCCAGAAGGAGCAGGTCGACTGCTTTGTTCCACACGGCGACAGCGTCGACGTCCGCATTCTGCGCCACGAGCGTGCTGAAACCCGAAGTGATGACGTACAGGTATTGCGCCGCGTTCTCGACATCGAAGCGCGGGGGGAGCGCTCCGATGTCCGCGCCGTGCTTCAAAACGGCGGCGAACGCTTCGATCGTGGTCTTCGTGAGCCGTTGCTGATGCTGGGCTACGGCGGGTATTCTCGTCGCCTGCATGTCGATTTCCGCGAGAACGCGTCGGCGCTCTTCGTCCCCGTGGTAGCTTGCGAGGATCGATCGGCCCATCGCATGCAGATACGAATAGTACTCTCCCCGGTCGTCGATCGAGGCGAATTCCGTATCGTCCGGATCGAGCACCGGATACAGGCTTTTCACCATGTCCAAGAACAGCTCTTCTTTCGATGCGAAATAGTAGTACAACGCCGGTTTGGAGACGCCGACGGCGGCACATACCTGGTTCATGGATGCCTTGTCGTAGCCTTTTTCGGCTACCAAGGCGTACATGGCGCTCACTATCTTGTCTCGAGTGCTAGGTTCGCTCACAGCTCAAGCCTTTCTTCAAAAGGGGCTGGTACAACAATAGCATATACGTGAGCAGGACGGATATAGTTGCTCGCCTGCTCGCCCGGCTGCCGCGCATCTCCTGTTTTTCATGTTGACGAAGGGATCTTCAGTTGCTATAGTACTACTTACTTACCGGTAGGTAAACACTATACGAAGTGTTGGAAGAGGACGAACTCGTTCGCTTCCCATGGCACGGAGGAGGAACCCGTGTTGGAAAACTATCGGCATCCAGGGGAATTCGAACCCCAATCAGACGTTTTCATGGAATGGATTCCCGACGCGTATCAGATGAAGGGCTACGACAACAGCCGGTCGTGCGCCGAGATCGTCAAAGCGCTGCAGGAGTTCGGGGGCGTGACGCTCCATATCAACTGCGGTGCGGAAGGCGTTCTCGAACGTGCCAAGTCGAGCTTGGCGGAGAAGGGGGTCGATACGGCCGACATCCGCTTCGTGCAATTCGCCGATCCGAACTTCTATGTGCGGGACAACGGCCCGACGGTTATGGTGGACGATCGAGGCGGCAGAATCCTGATCAACCCGAATTGGAGCTACTACGGCACGCTGCCGCCCGACGACCCGTACTGCGTGCAGTCGCGCATCGCCGCCGTGCAGATGGGGGTGTCCTTGGGCATCTTCGACGTGGTGAATTCCGATGTGGTGTCCGAAGGAGGGGATCGGGAGTTCAACGGTCAGGGCGTCATGATGTGCATCGAGGACACGGAAGTGCGCAAACGTAATCCGGGTCTTACGAAAGAGCAGGTAGAAGCCGAATTCAAGAGACTCTACAACGTGGAGAAGATCATCTGGATCCCACAGCCTTTGCTAGAAGACGACGATTTCAGGATGGGGCCGTTGGAATACCGCGACGGCGTGCCGTACCTCGGCTCCAGCTTCGCGGCCCATATCGACGAGCTGTGCCGCTTCGTGGATGCGAACACCGTCGTGCTTGCCGAGGTGACCGACGATGAGGCGGCGGAAAGCGCGATCGGCGCAGAGAACAAACGACGCATCGAAGCCGCCTACGATGTGCTCTCGAAGGCGACGGACGTCCATGGCAACCCGTTCGCCATCAAGCGCATGCCCGTGCCTATCTCCATCGATTACGTCTTGACCGAGGACGACGAGAACTACGGGCTGTACGAGGGGCCCGTGATGGAGATGGGCGGCGCCTTCGCCGACGGCACGCCGTGGCCCGGCGGCCCCATCCATCTCATAGCCTCGACGGGGTACTGCAATTTCCTCATCTGCAACGGCGTGGTCATCGGCCAGCGCTACTGGCATGAGGGGATGGATCCGGCAATCAAGGGGAAGGACGAAGCCGCCCAAGCGGTTCTCGAGGAGTGCTTCCCGGATCGCACGGTGGTGATGGTGGACAGCTTGGCGCTGAACATGACCGGCGGCGGCGTGCATTGCTGGACGAAGAACGTTGCGGCGTCCGAGCCGCGATGAGACGGGCGCGAACCCGTATGACAAGGCAAGCCGCGCGGGTGTTCTTGGCAGAAGCCGCGCGACCTGCACGTAAAGCAAACCTATAGTATCAGAAAGGCTCGAAACTATGAACAGCAACCTTGTTGGACGCGATATCCTGAACCTACGCGATCTTACGCCCGATCAGTTCCGCTATCTGATCAATTTGTCATGGGAGCTGAAGGCCCAGAAGAAGTCGGGCGTCGACCAGCGTCATTTCTGCGGCAAGAACGTCGTCGCGAACTTCATGTGGAGTTCCACCCGCACGCGATGCGCCTTCGAGACGTCGTGCAACGATCTGGGCATGGGCTTCACGTACCTCACCAACTCCCATATGGGCTACGATGAGAGCATGAAGGACGCGATCCGCGTGCTGTCCGGCATGTACGATCTGCTGGTCATCCGAGCTCAGCTGCGCGAGGAGTTCCTGTACGAAATCGCCGATTATTGCGATATTCCCGTCATCAACGCCCTGACGCTCGACGACCATCCGACGCAGATGCTGGCCGACGCCCTTACGATGGAAGAGCAGTGGGGCGGTTTGGGCTCGAGCCGCCATAAGACGATGGCCTACGTGGGCAATTGCTCCGGCATGCCGTATTTCTACGGCCGCCTGTGCGCCATCCTGGGCATGAACCTGCGCGTGATCGGACCTGAGAACCCGCGTTACCGCCTTCGCCAGCCTTGGGTCGACGAGATCGCCGAGCTTTACAAGCGTTGGAGCCCTGATTGCGAGTTCACGGTGACGACCGACGCGTCCGCTGTCGAGGGCGTCGACGTCATCACCACGGAAGTTTGGCGCTATCGCAGCCCTGATGTAAGCGATCAGGTTCTCGATCCGGAGGCGTACGATTCTTGGATGGGCGACGTGAACGATCTGCTTCCGTACCGCGTTTCAAGCGAATTGTGCGAGCGCACGGGGAACAGGGACGTGTTCTGCATGCACGAGCTTCCTTCCGTGCACAACGCGGAGCACGAGATAGGCCGAAAATTGCTCGCCCAGGCGCCGAACGATTTTGAGCGCACGGTCATCGAGGAGGGGCTCGAGATCACCGACGAGTGCTTCGAAAAGAACGCCTCGGTGATCTTCCGCGAGGCGGAAAACCGTCAGCATACCATCAAGGCGATCATGGCCGCTGTGCTGGGATTGTAAAAGCGCATGCCGAAGCCGTTTTGCGCGCCGTGTCCCTGTGCGGTCCCAAGCAAGGGCCGGCGCGCAGAACAGCGGTTTCGACGCTATCGTTTGAAGGGAAACGATACTTATGGAAAGCTCGCATGCTCTGAAGAACTCAGGAAAGTTCGCTTGGATCTTGGTGCTCGGCCTTGGACTCATGTCGGCGGGCACAACCGGTTCCTATAGCGTCGTCGCAGGCTGTTTCATGACGCCGGTCTGCGAGGATCTGGGAATCGACTACAACATGTTCTCCTACTATTTCACGGCAACGCTGGTGGGGGTCGCCGTCGGCATGATGTGCGTCGGCAAGATCTTGCCGAAAGTGGTCGGTCGGTGGACCCATGTCGCGGTGGCAGCGGTTCTACTGGCGGCTGGCGCGGCCATGGCGTTTTACTCGAATGTCTGGCTGTTCCTGCTTTCGGGGCTCATCATCGGATTCGGCATGTCCTTCACCACGGGGCTTTGCATGTCAGCCGTCATCGATCAATGGTTCAGGAAGAAGGCGGGCCTCGCCATCGGCTTGGCTTGGACGGTCAACTCGGTGTACATGGTCGTCATGAGCCCGGTCATCACCGCCGTCATCGAATCTGTGGGTTGGAGGAACGGGTACCTGGTGCTCGCTGCCGTCTCGGCCCTCGTAGTCATACCGTCTATCGTGTTCATCATCCGGTTCAAGCCCGCGGATAAAGGCATGCTTCCCTACGGTTACAGCGAAGCCGAATCGATCGGTCAAGATGCAGGGGTGGAAATCGCGGCCACGCGAGGCGTGCCGTTCAAGGTTGCGGTGAAGTCGCCCGCGTTCATCGCCTGCGTCTTGTTCCTCTGCCTCGTGCAGATCACCGTGTGCATGAACCAGCTTTTCCCAACATATGCAGTGGAGGTCGGCCTTGGCGCGATGACGGGCGGAATCATGGTTTCAGCTGCGTCCATGTTCGATATCTTCCTCAACCCTGCCGTAGGGTCCTCATGCGACAAGCTCGGCTCGTTCATAGCCCTGGTGCTGTGGGTAGTCGTGAGCATCCTGTCGTTCGTGATGCTCATATTCGCAGCTGGCCAACCGTGGCTCGCCATTCTGGGAGCAGGCGTGAACGACGTTATGTACGTGGTGGCCGGAGCTGGCCTTACGTGCCTGCTCATGAGCGTGTTCGGCTCTCGCGATTACGGTCGGATCTTCGGTATCGTCTGCGGCGTGGCTTATATCGCCGGGGCGTTCGGCATGCCCATCATGACCGCTGTCTACTCGGCAACTGGAACGTTCAATGCGGTGTTCGGGCTGTGCATCGTCATGAATGTCGCCATAATCGGATTGATCTTGGTCATCAAGGCTACCAGCAAGAAGCTGCAGTGGGTCGAGGGAGAGGACGAAACGCCTGTCGCTCTGCATTGAGCGCTAACCTGGGGCGGTGCGCCTTCGAATTAGAGGTGCACCGCTCTGCGCGCTACTCTTGTGCAAGTCCTCCGTCGTCCATAAAGACATCCGCACATTCCTGCTTGAAACCGACAGGCTACTGAAGTAACGGGTCGTCGTCCTCGTCGAGCGCGCGATGCCTGCCGGCCAAGTCGAGGGCGTCGTCGCTGATGGGCGGCGCGCCGTGAGCGCCCCACTTCGCGCGCACCTGCTCGCGGCGGGCGCGCTCGGCACGCGCCTCGCTGGGACGCATTGGCCGGGGCATCTCGGCCGTTGCCGTCTTTTCGTGCGACAGCGCCATGCGGATGCGCATGTATTCCCAGATCAGCAGCACGAGCAGGATGCACATCACGATGAGGTAGCCGATCACGGCACCGGGCAGCCCGGTGAAGTTCACTAGCAGGATGGGCACGAACAACGCGAATCCGAACGTGATCACGTACAGCTTCGTGACGGAGCGCTGCTGGCGCAGCACGGTGATCACTTGGTACAGGAAGTCGATCGCCGCCGTCACGCCGCCCGCTGCCAGCATGATGTAGCATAGCCCGCGGAATTGCTCGAAGTCCACGCCGTACAAGAAGCTCATCACGGGAATGCCGATCCATGCCATGGCAAGCGCCGTGACGCCGGTGACCGCGACGATGACCGCCATGATCACGACGATGATCAGGTCGAACCGCTTGCGCTTCGCAGGGTCGGCCCACACGTTCGCCATCTTCACGAGCAGCGGCTTGTAGATGAACCCGACGGTCAGCAGGATGCCCTGCGCGGGGAAGTACAGCGCGTTGAAGTACAGCTGGTTGTCGTAGCTCAGTACGCCTTCCATTACGAACTTCGGCATGTTGTCGATGAATGCGTACAAGAACAGCGCGATGAACAGGGGGAAGCACTGTTTGAACAACTCGACGATGCTGCCGACGTTCCAACGTTTCGACCTTGGCGTCTCGAACATGGCCAGCGGGAACGTGAGCACGATGAAGGTGGCGAACGCCGCGACGGCCATGACCACGCACGACACGGCCAGGTTGCGGGTGATCAGCAGGCACAGCGAGAACGCCACGAGCACCACGACGGAGCGGAACGCCTGCGACACGCCCGACAGATACAGCTTGTCCACCTGTTGCAGCCGCCCCTCGTACACGTCGGCCAGGCCGTCTACCATCTTGTAGAGGTACACGCCCAGGCTGATGGTGAACATCTGGCTCTCGTAGCCGCGCACCGTGCAGTACACCACGCCGACGAGCACCATGAACGCGCAGGTAATCCACCGGTTGATCTGATAATCCGAGAACGAATGCTCCTCGGTCACGTCGGACACCTGGTAGGTGCGCACGCCGTAGTTGGCCAGGATCATGAGCAGCGTGCCGGTGACGAACGCGAGCGAGAACATGCCCGCCTGCTCCACGCCCACGAGCTGCGTGACCACGACGGTGAGAATGGGGAACACCATGCCCCATGCGCCCACGCCCACCGTATTCCACGCGTAGTCGCGCGTGGTGCGGTGCGCGGCGTACTCTTCCTCCTGGTCGGCAAGCGAGCGCTCGGATACCGCGCCCAGCAAGCGGTTGCACCAGCGGTTGACGCCTTTCGTGATGAAGTTGGGCTTACGCCGCTTGCTGGTTGCCTGGCGCTCACGCGAAGAAGCGCCGAGGAACGGCGTCGTGTCAGATGGCGCGGGCGTTTCATCGATCACGGTGTCGTCGTGCAAGGGCTCCGTCGGTTGTTTTGCGTGCGAACCGTGTTTGGTGTCGTTGCGCGTAATGCGATCCATGATGTCGCGTCAGGCTCCTTCGCTGCGTCGCATGCCCATTCTCTCTCAAGGAGCATTATAAGTTCGCATGTGGGCGCTACGCCAAGATTCATACCAGCAGCAAACGGAAGCGCTCCGCTTAGCGAATCCATGGCGCGCTCACGTGGATGCGGAAAGAGACGGAAAGCGCGAGGGGCGAGAGGCGCTCTGCCCAATTGGGGGAGTTTGACGGCATGTGGGCGAGCGCGAAGCCGTCCGCGCTCGTGCGCAGCGGTATACTTGCATGACCAACGTGCAAAGATGCGAAGGGGAGAGTCCATGATCGAAATACTGTGGCACGGTCGCGGCGGCCAAGGCGCCTTCACGGCTGCGCGGCTGCTGGGCGCGGCGGCATCGCTCGACGACGGTCGGCATGCTTTGGCGTTTCCGTCGTTCGGGCCCGAGCGGCGCGGCGCGCCGATGCGGGCGTTCACGAAGCTGTCTGACGAGCCCATCGGCGACCGCAGCGCCGTGGCGAAGGCCGACTACGTGATCTACCTCGACGATACGCTGCTGGGCGAGGGCTGGGAAACCGAGCTGAAGCCCGGTGGCGTCGTGCTGGTGAACAGCGTGCGTATGCTCGACGACGAGCGCATCGCGGCGCTCGATGCCGACGGCATCTCGGCGGCCGTTCTGGGCCGACCGATTCCGAACACGGTGTTCCTCGGCGCGCTGTCGGCGCTGTGCGATCGGGTGAGCGTCGAGAACGTGCAGGAAGCCATCCGCCAGTACATGCCGGCGAAGCTGCATGCGAAGAACATCGCGATCGTGGATGCGGCACGGGAGGCGATGGGCGAAGCCCAGGAGCCGCGTGAAGAGGCCCCTGGTCATCCTGAGCGCGCGCAGCATGAAGACGAAGGCTCCCGCGCGACGCCAGCTGAAAGCGCTCCGAGTCTGACCGCCTGCGGCGGCTCCGCTCAGGACGACGTCGTCGTATCTCCGCGTCCTGCGTCTCGCATCCCCGCCCTTCGCTCCGCCAATCTCGACCCTGCTGACTTCGCGCATTCCACGTGCTTCGACGCAGGCTACCTTACGGTGAAGAACGCCGGCTGGCGCAACATGCGTCCCGTGATCGACGCGGCGTCGTGCACCGGCTGCCTCCAGTGCTACCTCCACTGCCCCGACGGCACCGTGTACAAGGTTCCGTCGGCTTGCCAGCCGACGGAAGCAGCCGACGCTGCGGCTTCCCCCGGCACCCGATCTCGCGGCGATGCCGAAGGCTCGCGTACCGAAGTATCCCCTGAGGGGACTTCCTGCGGGGCGCGCTTCGCCTCCGCCATCCCCACGATCTCGGACACCGGGGAAACGCTCGCTGACTCACTGGGCGAACCTGCGTGCGCGTCCATGCAGCCCACGGCTCCCGTCGCCATCGACCTCGACTTCTGCAAGGGCTGCGGCATCTGCGCGAAGGCGTGCAAGTTCAACTCGATCACGATGATCCTTGAAAGCGAGGCGGATGCCCGATGAAACGGTTCCTTTCCGGCGACGAAGCGTTCGCCGAAGGCGTGCGCTTGGCGCGCCCGCAGGTGATTTCCGCGTATCCCATCACACCGCAGACGGTGGTGGTGGAGCGACTGAGCGAGATGGTCGAGGACGGCTCGCTGGCCGCCGAGTACGTGCACGTTGAAAGCGAGCATTCGGCGCTGTCGTGCGCCATCGGCGCGTCGGCTACGGGTGCGCGCACGTTCACGGCCACGTCGAGCCAGGGTTTGCTGTACATGGCCGAGTGCCTGACCTACGCGGCGGGCGGACGGTTCCCCATCGTGATGATGAACGCGAACCGCGCAACCGCGCTGCCGTGGAACATCTACGGCGACCAGCGCGACTCGCTGGCGCTGCTCGACCATGGATGGATCCAGGTGTACGCCGAAGACAACCAGGAGGCGCTCGACCTGGCGCTCATGGCGTACGCGGTGGCCGAGAACCCTGCGGTGGCAACGCCCGTTATGGTGAACCTCGACGGGTTCGCGCTCACGCACACCTACGAGACGGTTGACGTGCCCGAACCCGCCGAGGCCGACGCGTTCCTGCCACCCTACGAGCCTGCGGGCAACCGGTTCGACTTCGAGCATCCCGTGAACATCGGCTTCTCGGCCGGTCCCGAGTACAACCGCTACTTCAAGTACTGGGAGCATCGCGACATGCTGGACGCGCCCGCTGTGGTCACCCAGGTGGAGCAGCGGTTCGCCGAGGTGTTCGGTCGGCAGTATCCCGGCATGATCGAGACGCTGGACTGCGACGATGCCGATGTGATACTGGTCACGCTGGGATCGGCGGCCGGGCTGGTGCGCTCGGTGGTGCGGCAGCTGCGCGACCAGGGCGTGCGCGCGGGCATGCTGCGCATCCGCTACCTGCGTCCCATGCCGAGCGCGCTCATCGCCGAGGCGCTGCGCGGCGCGAAGGCTGTGGGAGTGCTGGAGAAGGACGTGTCGTTCGGCGCCGAGGGCACCGTGTTCACGAATGTGAACTCCGCGCTGCAGCAAGCGGCCGTGGGCGTGCCCACGTACAACTTCGTGGGCGGCTTGGGCGGCGACGATATATCGGAAGCGCAAGTGCATGGCATGTACCGCATGCTCGTACAGGCGGCCGAGGGGACGGGCGAGCTGCCGCGCGTATCGTTCCTCGGGATCGATTCTCCGGCGGATGCGCTCGGTGCGGAAAGGGGGCGGTAGCCATGGCCGTCAACGCCAAGAACATCACGGACGACGAGTTCTTCTTCGGTCATAAGGCGTGCGCCGGATGCGGCGGGTCGTTGGCCGTGCGCGCGGCACTCAAGGTTCTGGGGCCGAACGCGGTGTGCGCGCTGCCTGCGGGTTGCATGAGCGCCGTCGGCTTCAACTTCCCGCAGCTCAGCTTCGCCAACAACGCGATGATCACGCCGTTCGCAGCCACGGCCAGCGTGCTCACCGGCATCGAGGCCGGCCTGCGCGCGCAGGGCAAGAAACCCGACGATTGCACGGTGGTGGGCTTCGCCGGCGACGGCGGCACCGCCGACATCGGCATCCAGGCGCTGTCGGGCGCCATCGACCGCAACGACGACGTGCTGTACATCTGTTACGACAACGAGGCGTACATGAACACGGGCATCCAGAAAAGCTCGCTCACGCCGTTCGGCGCCAAGACCACCACCACGCCTGCCGGGTCGAACATGCGCGGCTGCCTGACGCAGAAGAAGAACATGTTCGAGATCGTGGCCGCGCACGGCATTCCCTATGCGGCCACGGCGTCCATCGGCTACCTCAACGACTTCATGCGCAAGGTGGAGCACGCCGCCTCCATTCGCGGGACGAAGTACATCCACGTGATGGCGCCGTGCCCGACGGGCTGGGGCTGCGGCGTGGACGAGACGGTGGACATCTCGAAGGACATCGTCGACTGCGGCCTGTGGTACCTCGCCGAGTACGAGGGCGGGGCGTTCAAGCTCAACCGCAACCCGCGCGAGTTCGCCAGCGTCGAAGCCTACCTGCGCCGTCAAGGCCGCTTCAAGGCTCTTACCGACGAGGATGTCGCCAGCGTGGTTGCCGCGCGCGACGCGAAATGGGAGGTCATGCGGAGAGACTGGGCGTAGCGAGACCCAATATCGGCACGAGCAAGATGAAGGGCGTCGTTTGCAGCGGCGCCCTTCATTTTTATATTCTATCGGATACAAAACAAATCATATGATATACTCCTACCAATCAAACGATTGATAGGAGGACTCATGTCGAAGGATTTGACGGCTCAAGACATCAAGCGCATTCGAAGGAAGTACGGCTTGACGCAGCAGGGTTTCGCTCGTTTGCTTGGATTGGGTGAGGCGAGCGTCGTGCGCTACGAGAACGGGCAGACGCCCAGCAAGGCGAACGCGAACCTCATTCGCGCAGCCGACAACCCGGCCTTCATGCGGGATTGCTTCGAACGCGACGGAGATTTGCTGTCGCACGAGCAGCGCGGCAAGGCCGAGCAGATCATCTACGCTCTGGTAACCTTCGACGAGGACGGGGACATCATGGATATTAACGAAATGTACGAAATCACGCTGCAACAAGAAGTGCTGAACGAACAGGCTGCGCAACTCATGGGCGATACGATCAATTTGCTTCTTGCCGCACGTGAGCAAGAGGATGCGATTGCTGAAGCGGTGTACGAAGATGTACTTAAGCAGATTTCTCACATCAAGCCACGCATCATTTCAGAAGGGCACTTGAATACAGTGAGGCTTTCAGAAATCAGAGGGCAAATCGAATGTTTGAAGAATATGGTGGATAGTCGTCAAGCTAAGGCAGCTTAGTATGACGGATCTCGAAAGCTATTCGGATAGAGAATTTCTTGCAGCGCTTAAGCCGCTTATCGGTACTCTTGTTATCGACAAACGGCTAGCTCCGTCAGATAACCCGCGTGCGGTTTTGCTAGGAGGCCAGAGCGGTGCGGGCAAAACAACGCTGCACGATGTCTTTCTCGCACTTGAGGAAAGCAATGCTATTGTGATTAACGGTGATGACTACCGCTCCGTCCACCCGCGGTTTCGTCAGATCTGCGCCCAATACGGCATCGACTCGCCTGCACATACGGCGGCGTGGGCCGGTCGGATGGTCGAGGCGATTGTCGATGCGCTCTCCATCATGGGATACAACCTCATTATCGAAGGGACGTTGCGCACGTCCGAAGTCCCCCTGAAGACTGCGCGGCTCCTACGTGATCGCGGGTATAGCGTATCGCTGGCGCTCATGGCGGTTAAGCCGGAGATATCGCTCATCAGCTGCCAGTTGCGATACGAGCAGATGCGCATCGCCGGAACGGAGCCGCGCGCGGTCGATCCTGCCCATCACCTTTCCATCGTCAAGAGCATCGTCGGCAACTTGAAGGTGCTGGAAGAGTCGGGCATGTTCGACGATATCGGCCTGTACTCGCGCAGCGAGCAGCGCCTCTTCTCTAGCGCGGACGATGGTGGGCAAGCGAGCGAAGCGCTCGAGCGGATCCTCTTCGGAGCATGGACCGCCGAAGAAAGCGCTCACTACGAATATCTCAAGCAACGCCTCGAACAAGCAAGAGCCCTCGGCTAGCTTCCTGGTTCGGGGTCGAACGAGTCTACGAGGTCGATGAGGTCCTGCTTTTTGTGGATGTCGAGCTTGGCGTAGATGCGCTTCGAATGCATGCGCACGGTGTTCTCGGAGATCACCAGCTCCTCGGCGATGCGCACCACGGTCTTGCCGCGCACGATGTGCTCCATGACCTCGGCTTCTCGTGCGCTCAGGCGGAACTCCTGGCAGATGCGGGCCGCCTGCTTGGAGATGCGGTCCTGGTAAACAGGCTCGCCATCGGCATGTTTGCGAGCTGGTCGGACGGTTCCCTCTCGCTTTGCGGAACCGTCGGGCGTCGGTCCCAGTGACACGAGCTCGACGTCCGGAACCGATCGATGTGCGCCGCGCAAGGCGCTATGGAAGCCGCCCTGGCCGAAGAAGTACATGAATCCCAGCAGGTACCCGGCGCCGAGCGCAACCACAGCGTGCGACGACAGCCCCGGAATGGCCACCTGTCCCGCAAGCGTTCCGCCGATGAACCCTGCATCGTGCAAGGCGTACACCACGCCGCCGAAGAACCCGTACACGAACACGGGGTTCGTCCCGTGGTCGCGCGACGACTGGGCACATTGGATCATCATGAGCATGATGGTGACGCTGTACGCCGCGTACAAGACGGCCGCGAGCCAACGGGCGTAGACGTCGCCCAGAAACGGGAGCAGCACGAATCCGGTGATGATCACCGGAAACACGATGCGGAACAGCGAAACTACGTTGAGCCGCACGCTCTTGAACTGCCACAGCACCATGAACGCGACGGCGGTAACCAGCGATGCGCCCATAGACAACGCGTTCACCAGCGATCCGATGGCCGGATCGTCGATGGCCAGCGCGCGGATGAGCCCCGCGCACAACCCGAGTGAGCCCACGCACAGCGCCGGGCGCGCAAGGGTGGAGATTGCCTGGCGGTACACGCCTCTGTTCTTCTTCGGCACGTCCTCGAACATGGGCTGGTCGAAATTGATCTCGCGGCTCTTCAACGATATCGCCAGAGCGAAAAACGGTGTGATAACCAGAGGAATCAGGTACACGGTGACTGCGCGGGGGATGAGGTGCAGCGCGAAGTATAGCACCGAAGCGTACGCGGTGCCGAGGATGAGGTCATGGTTGCCCGCGTCCGAGTCCTGGCTTGCGAACAGTCGTTGCCACAGCATGTAGAAACCGGCCGATCCCACGCCGATGAACCCGCCGCCCGCGATGACGAGGGGCAGCGTCCATGCGTCCAGATACATGGCGCCGATAAGGCAGAACCATCCCAGCAGATACGGCACGGCCGACAACCTGACGATGAACAAGCGCGTGGGCCCCGGCAGATGGTACGAGCCTACTACGCTCAAAAAGAAGCAGGCGGCGAACACGAGCGACTGCACGAGGAAGAACCAGAACAGCGTCTGCGGTTCTTGAAGCTTCATCGGCAAGAACGGGAACACGCCGCCCCACGCTCCGGCGGCATTCACGGCAAGGAACGACGCATAGCCGAACAGCGTGGTATTCGGTTTGAAAGCGCGCAGTACGGTCGTCGCGTTCACTACGATCCTCCCCTGGATGATAGCCTTCGACGGGTAGAATATCCCCTGCATCAGTATAGCGGGGGCGCTGGCGCGAATGCGGGGGAATCCGATAGCGGTTTCGCACATCGTGAGCTTCTGAACAGGCTAAACGTAAAATGTACATATTTCATGTAACACGCGATTGCGCCGATCGGCCTACAATGCGCGGTGTTTCGTCCCGACGGAACGCATGAGCAGACGAGGGAATCAAGGAGGGATCATGACGAAAACGAAAGAGCATGCCGTTTCTCGCCGCACGTTCGTGAAAGGCTCGGCCCTGGCCGGCCTGGGCGCCGCCGCACTGGGCACCGGCACGCTGTTCGCGTGCTCGCCGCAAGGAACCGATGAAGTTTCTGGCGGGGCATCGGAGACGGTCGACGAGAAGGTGGTTTGGGGCCATTGTTCCGTCAACTGCGAAGGTCGCTGCGCGCTGCGCCTGCATGTGACGAACGACGAAGTTGCGTGGGTGGAGAGCGACAACACGGGCGATGACGTGTACGGCGATCATCAGATTCGCGCATGTCTGCGCGGTCGTTCCATCCGGCGTTGGATTAATCATCCCGACCGCTTGGCTTACCCTATGAAGCGCGTCGGCAAACGCGGCGAAGGCAAGTTCGAGCAGATTTCCTGGGACGAGGCCTACGACCTCATTGCCGATAACTATCAGCGTATCCTCGACGAATACGGTCCTGAAGCCATCTGGAATCACTATGCTTCGGGCGTCAACGCCAGCAACATCGGGTCGTTCCTTTCTCGTTTCATCAACATGAACGGCGGATGCCTGGGGCGCTACGGCAGCTACAGCTCGGCTCAGATATCCGCCGCCCTTCCGTATCTGTACGGCAAGCGTGCCGCCAACTCGAACTCCGACATCGTGAACGCGAAGCTCGTCGTGATGTTCGGCGAGAACTCCGTCGAAACGAAGGCTGGCGGTGCCGGGCCTACGTACCACTTGGAACAGGCGCTCGAGCAGGGCGGTGCAAAGGTCATCGTCATCGATCCGCGCTACAGCGACACGGTGGCGACGCGGGCCGACCAGTGGATCCCCATTCGTCCCGGCACTGATGCGGCGCTCGTCGATGCCGTAGCCCATACCCTCATCGAGGAAGATCTAGTGGATCACGACTTTCTGGCCACCTACTGCATCGGTTACGACGAGGATACCATGCCGGAATCGGCGCAGGGGCAGAACAAGTCGTACAAAGCCTACATCATGGGTCAAGGCGTAGACGGCGTCGAGAAAACGCCCGCATGGGCCGAAGGTATTACGGGGATTCCCGCCGATACCATTGTCGAGCTGGCACGCGAGATCGGCACTGCGAAACCCTGCGCCATCTACCAAGGCAAGGGTCCGCAGCGCCAATCGAATGGCGAGCAGACGGCACGCGCCATCTGCATGCTGCCGGTTCTCACGGGCAACGTAGGCATCAACGGCGGCAACACGGGTTCCGACCTTGACGGATTCTATTTCTCGTCGTTCTCGGTGCCGTCGGACAAAAACCCGGTGCAAACGTCGATCGCTACCTTCACCTGGACTGATGCCATCGATCACGGCACCGAGATGACGAAACTCGCCCATGGCGTGCGCGGCAAGGACAAGCTCGATGTGCCCATCAAGATGATCTTCAACTACGCGGGCAACACGATCACGAACCAGCACAGCGACATCAATCGCACGCACGAGATCCTGCAAGACGAAAGCAAGTGCGAGTTCATCGTGGTGTGGGAAACGTTCATGACCGATTCCGCCAAGTACGCCGACGTGCTGCTGCCCGATCTTATGCCGGTCGAGCAGCCGAACTTCGTCTCGAACGACTATGCCGGCAACATGGGCTTTATCATCATGGGCGAGCCGGTCACCTCGCCGAAGTTCGAACGGCGCACGCTGTACGCCGATCTGCGTGAAATCGCCAAGCGCATGGGCAAGGAGGAAGCGTTCACCGAGGGCCGCGATGAGGAGGCTTGGCTTCAGTTCTGCTACGAGGAAGCTCGCAAGGAGGACGCAGATCTTCCAACGTACGACGAGATGAAGGAAATGGGCGTTTATCGTCGTAAGGATCCGGACGGTCATCAGGTTGCGCTCAAGGATTTCCGCGATGATCCGGTAGCGAACCCGCTCAAAACCCCATCGGGCAAGATCGAGATATACTCCGAGCAGTTGGCGGAGATCGCCGAAACATGGGAGCTGGCCAAAGGCGACATCATCGACCCGTTGCCCGTATACGCGCCGGGCGTAGAGGGTTGGGACGATCCGCTTCGCGAAACGTATCCTCTCCAGATGCCAGGCTATCACTATAAGGCGCGTGCTCATTCGTCTTACGGCTGCATCGACGTGCTCAAGCAGGCGAACCCGCAAGAGCTGTGGATGAACCCGCTGGACGCCAGCGAGCGCAGCATTAAAGATGGCGACAAGGTTCAAGTGTTCAATGATCGCGGTACCGTCGAGATCGTGGCGAAGGTCACGCCGCGCATCATGCCCGGCGTGGTGTCGATGGGCCAGGGAGCTTGGCACGACGCCGACATGTCCGGAAACAAGGTGGACAAGGGCGGCTGCATCAACACGCTGACCTCTCCTCGCCCGACGCCTTTGGCGAAGGCTAACCCGCAACACACGAACCTCGTCGAAGTCAAGAAGGCCTAGGGGGTAGACCATGACTCAGTATGGATTTCATTTCGATGGCAAGCGCTGCACGGGATGTAAGACCTGCGTGCTGGCCTGCAAGGACAACAAAGACCTGTCGGCCGAGATCTCGTTCCGGAAGGTGTATGAATACGGCGGCGGCACGTGGAGCCAGAGCGATGGATTGTGGTCCAACGACGCGTTCGGCTATTACGTCTCCGTCGCGTGCAACCATTGCGATAGCCCGGCTTGTATGGCGAAGTGCCCGCAGGGGGCCATCTCGAAGGACCCCGACACGGGCATCGTGAACAACGATCCCGAGAAGTGCATCGGGTGCGGTACGTGCGCCATCGCGTGCCCGTACAGCGCGCCGAAGGTGGACGAGGAGATAAAGAAGGCGGTACGGTGCGACATGTGCGCCGATCGCGTGGCCGAGGGCAAGCAGCCCATCTGCGTGGAGGCGTGCCCGCTGCGCGCGCTCGACTTCGGCGAGATCTCCGAGCTGCGCCAGAAGTACGGCGAGATGGCCGACATCGCCCCGCTGCCCAGCGCCGACGAGACGAAGCCGAACATCGTGATCACCGAGCCGGTGAACGCGAAGCCGGCTGGAGATACGACGGGGTCGGTGCTCAACGAGCGCGAGATCGCGTAGAATCTTCTGAGCAGTATCAAGCGGGTGCCGCGCGGTCTGACGGCGCGGCACCCGGTGCGCTGCAGGGGGACGCGCGGCGCGTCGGCATGGCCGACGATCGGGGGAGGACACGGTGGAGCAATTCGGTTTCTACTTCAACGCGAAACGATGCACGGGCTGCAAAACGTGCATGCTCGCGTGCAAAGACTACCGCAATCTGGACGCCTCCGTGTCGTTTCGCCAGGTGTATGAGTTTGTCGGCGGCAGCTGGTCGAAGGACGAGCGCGGGTGCTGGGCGCAGGATTGCTTCGCGTTCTACGTGTCTTCGGCGTGCAATCATTGCGCGAGCCCCGCCTGTATGGAAGTATGCCCCACGGGTGCCATGGGCAAGAACGAGCTGGGACTCGTGAGCGTGGACGAGCATCGGTGCATCGGCTGCGGCTACTGTGCGCTGTCGTGTCCGTACCATGCGCCCAAGGTCGATCGGACCGTGGGGCACAGCGTGAAATGCGACGGATGCTCTCAACGTGCGCGAGAAGGGAGCGCTCCCGTCTGCGTGGAAGCTTGTCCGCTGCGGGCGCTTGAGTTCGGGCCTATCTCCGATTTGCGGGCGCGTCACGGTCGTGTCGCCGACATGCCCCCGCTTCCCGATTCATCGAAAACCGCACCTAATTTGGTGTTGAGCCTTCCTGTGCGCTTGGAAGAGGACGAGAGCCGCGTGCTTGCGGAAGGCGCGGTTTGCAATATTCGCGAACTAGTGTGAGGGGAGCACCTATGGACGATCGCATGGATGCCGTCAAGGCGGAACTCGAGGCCGTGTCTTTCGTGGGCGAGACGCTCGCCCCGTTTTTCTTGCAAGATCCCCGCACCGGCACGGCGGGCGCTGCGTTTCAGGCGGTGGCGCAGCTCCGTGCACAGGAAGCGGCTGATGCGTGGCCTTTCGCCGACGGGGCTGAAGCGCGTCACGCTTTGAGCTTGATGGTGAACGGTTTGGCCGACGGCATCGACGCCGACGACCTCGTGTGGGAGTACCGCCGTCTGTTCGTCGGTCCCGCTCCGAAGCCGGCCCCGCCCTGGGGCTCGGTGTACACCGACCGCGAATGCGTGGTGTTCGGCGAGGGCACGTTGGAGCTGCGCGCGTGGATGCGCGCGCACGGCGTGAGGCGCACGACCGATGAGCGAACCCCCGAGGATCACATCGGCCTCATGCTGGCGCTCATGTCCTACCTTGCGCGCAACCAGCCCGACGACCTGGACGAATTCTTGCAAATCCATCTGCTTACCTGGTCGTCGCACTTCCTCGACCAGCTGGTCGAGGCGGCGGATCACCCGTTCTATGAAGGGCTCGCCCGGCTTGCGAAGGCCTCGCTCGAAGGCATTCAGCAAGCACGCGACATCGACGTGACGTATCCGCGCTTCTATCGGTAGGCTTTGGCGATGACCGGCTTTGCCACCGCGCTCAACGAGATCACGCTCGTGTTGTTCACCACGCTGGCCCCGTCGGGCGCGGTGGCGTACGTCATCATGGGCATGGCGGCGCTGCGCGCGCAGGGCGACGAGCGCAAGCGGCTGAGCGGTGCGCTTCTCATCCCGTTTCTCGTGACGCTGGTGGGGCTCGTCGCCTCGGCTACGCATTTGGGCAATCCCGATAACGCGCTGTACGTGTTCTCGCGTGTAGGTGCGAGCCCGCTATCGAACGAAGTGTGCGCGGCCGTGTTGTTTCTGGGCATATCGGGTCTTCATTGGCTCTACCAGTTCGCCGAGCATGCGCGCCAGCGGGTGCTGAACGTGCTGCTGGGAGCGGCCATGGTCGCATCGCTCGCGTTCCTGATCTCGGTGGCGTTCGCCTACGCCAGCAGGACGGTGGTCACCTGGGACACGCCCTTCGTTCCCGTCGCGTTGTGCTTGAACGCGCTGGTGGGCGGCCCGGTTCTGACTCTTTTCTGCTTGCGGTTCTCGCGGTGGTCGCCGTTAGAAAGCCGGGTGGGCGGGATGCTGCTCGCCCTCTCGTCCGCAGCTCTCCTAGCGAATGCGGGCGTGTACGTCGCCCAAGGCATGAGCGTACTTACGATGAGAAACTACCTTGTGTCCGCAGAACAGCTTGTACCGACGTATGGCGCGATGGCGACGGTTTTCTTCCTGCTTGCTGTAGCCGGGGTTGCAGTGGACGCTCTTCCGCTCATGCGCGGGCGCGGCATCTCGGTTGCATCGGCCGCCATCGCGTCTGCGCTGGTGTTCGCCGGCATCTTCGTGATGCGTTTCGCGTTCTACATGATGCATATGACCTACGGCATCAGTTTATAGCGCTGTTGGCGTGGTACCCTGCTGGGGACAGACCCGGTTGAAGGAGTTTCGATGATCGCGGATGCATCCGCCAAAGCCGCCCACCTGCGAACAATGAGCACCCTCGTCGTGCCTTGTGTTGTCGCCTCTCTGGAGGCTTAGAGGGTATGCATCTGTCGAACACGATGCTCGACGTACTGGGCACTGCTCCGGTGGAAGCGGTCATCATCTACACCTGGAGCCGCGTGCTGCATATGCGCAACAGGGCCGCATTCTACCTTCTTATGTCAAGCTGCATGCTCGTGGTAGTGTTGACGCGCGGCGATGCGGGAACAGGGATGCGCTTCGCCTACCTCGTGTTCACGGGAGGCGTGCTGCCCTTCCTCATGGCAGACGAGCGTCCTGCGCGAAAAGTGTTCGTCATTGCGCTCATGAACGTGGCAATCATGATCGCCGAAGTGCTGGGGACGGCGTTGTGGTACGGCATGACGGGAATCGACATCATCGATTACGACAATACGCGGGCGCATCTCGGAGAGTTCGCGATCATGCACGCGGTCCATCTCGTCTTGATGATAGCGCTGTTCGCCGCGCTGCGCCTCGCTCTACAACGCGGCGAGTCTGCGGGATCGATGAATTTGCGGCTGTTCCTCTGGTTTCCGGTCGTGCAGGCTCTTCTGCTGACGGTTCCCCTGATTGCAGGGGTGTATGCCCGCCTGGGTTCCAGCGTGCTCTTCTACGGCATGTCGGTGCTTGCGATCGGGTGCTTCGTCGTGGATGCGATGCTGTTCGCTTCGATGGACCGCTACGCTCGCAAGCGGCATGAGGATCAGCGAGCCGCGCTGTTGCAGGGTCAGCTGGATGCGTGTCTTGCGCAGTGCAATGCGTTCGTCTTGGAGGTCGAGCAGACGGCGAGGATGCGCCACGACGTGCGAAACCAGGCTCATGCGGCTATGGCGCTTGCCGAGAGAGGCGACTATGTGCGCGCCCGTGATCATATATCATCGTTTCGGTCATTATATTTGCCGAAGTGACCGAAAAACCCGGAAGGGGCAAAAGCTTCATCGTATATAATCTCGTGGAGCGCAGCACGCTTATCCCCTCCATGCAAACCAGAGACGTTAGCCGATGCCATGTACCAGGTCGTAATAGTAGAAGACGATGCCGCCCAAGCCGAGATCATCCGGAGCATGATCGAATGCTCCCCGCGTGGCGGCGAGCTCGCCATCGAGCATGTTGTCGACGCCGAATCTTTGACGGCGCGTCTTGCGGAGGAACCGGCCATTGACGTTCTCGTGATGGATATCGAGCTGGGCTCGGAAGACGCGAACGGCATCGACCTCGTGAAGCGGTATTTCCCCGCAGGGTGCGGCACGCAGGTGATCTACGTCACCGGCTTCGTCGAATACTGCACGAGCGTGTACCGCACAGAGCATCTGTATTTTCTGGTAAAGCCGTTCGCGCAGGACGACTTGGACGACGCGTTGAGCCGCGTGCTCGAGCGGCTCGAGGCCGACTCGAGCAAGCCCCTGAGCGTTCGGCTTGGAAGCAGGGTAGTGCTTGTCGAGCCGAGCAGGATCAGCTATATCGAAAGCGATCGGCGCAAAGTACGCATCCATGCGGGAGCCGAGGAGATCGAAGCGTACGCGTCGTTGTCCGACCTCGCTGCCGAGCTGCCTGCTTCGTTCATCCAATGCCATAAGAGCTTCCTGGTAAACATGGATCACGTCAAGGAACTCAAAGCGGACAGCGTGGTGCTCTCGTCGAACCAGGTTGTGCCCGTGAGCCAGAAGCGCCGCAAGTTCGTGCGCGAAGCTGTCTTCTCGCGCGTGCAATCCAAGCTGTAGGACGGCGAGACTCTCGTATGCCCGATGCTCTCCTCGACATCATCGGGGTCGTTCCCGTGCAATTGGTGTTCGCCTATGCGCTCACCAAGATGCTCAATATTCGCAGGCTCTCCCTGTTCTGGGTGCTGGAACTTGTTTTCGTGCTGCTTATCTCCTCGTTTCGTTCAAGCATGAGCGTCGAGTTCAGATTGGCGGCCTCCGTGCCGCTCGCCCTCATTCCCATATTCCTATCGCAGGGAAGCCTCGCGCGCAGGATTCTCGTCGTGACGCTGGCGCATCTGGTGCTTTTCTTCGCGGAGCTGCCCGGCGGCGCCCTGTGGATGTCGATGACCGGCACGCCGGTCGCCGATTACGAGGCCGTTCGAACGCATCTTGGCGCTTTTTTCCTGACTCATGCGGCTCATATGGCTCTGCTCGTTCCGCTTCTCGCGATGCTCTGCATGCTGCTGAACCGTTTCGGCAGCGCTCAGGAACGGGGAATGGGCGAATGGCTGCCCGTGCTTTTTTCCTTGGAACAGCTTGTTCTGGTGAACGTGATGATCCTTTTACCGCTCGGCTACATCCAGGAATCGATGACGTATTACGGCGCAAGCGTGGTGCTGGCGCTTGTCGGTTTCGCGGTCGATCTGCTGCTGTTTGAGGCTATGGGTCGCTTCGCCCAAAAGCGGCGCGACGATGTCCGTGCGACGATGCTCGAAGAGCAGCTGGATCGGTATCTCGCGCGTTGCGGGGAGTTCGTTTCGGACATTGAGCATACCTTGAAGGTGCGGCACGATATGGGCAACCACGTACAGGTGGTGCTTGCCCTGTCGGAACGCGGCAACTTTCAAGAGGCCCACGAACATCTTGCCTGCATGGCCGAGGTGCTTAACGATACCCGCCGAAGCGAGGAGGCAGTCTTATGATCGTGCGGATGATCATCGCGGTAGGCGTGCTGCTGCTGATGTGCGCGATTATGGCGGTGCTGGCGCGCCGGCTGCGCGGCGTGCCCCCGACGCGTCTTTTGATTAACCTTTTGTTCCCGTTCAGCCAGCTGTGCATCGTTGCGTTCCTCTTTTATTATGCGATTGCCTACGAGCTGCCTTTTTGGATGTTCGCGCTGGTCGCGGTCGTGGGCGCCCTGTGCGGACCGGTCGATCTCGTGCTGTTCAAAGCGTTGGAGGAGTCCGAGAAGCGCGAGCTGTCCCGCGAGCGTGTGCGTCTGCTGGAAGAGCAGTTGCAAGCGCAGGAACAGTATTTGCGGCGTTTATCGGCGGACATCGATGAAGCGCGCCGCGTTCGCGAAGACGTCGCACGCGAGCTAGCGGCGGTGGACGATCTGCTGCAACGGCAAGAGGCCGAACAGGCATCGCGGGGGCTGATGAAGGCGGTCGGCATCATGGATTCGTCCTGCAAGCGCTCGTGCGAGCACCAGGTGGTCGATGCCCTCGTCTCGATGAAGGCTGCCGTATGTGCGGAGCGAGGCATTCGACTCGAGCTCGATCTGGCGCTGGCCGACGATGTCTCTCTGCCGAGCGTGGAGCTGTGCGCGGTGTTCTCGAACCTGCTGGACAACGCTGTCAGCGCATGCGGCAAGGTGCCGGAGGGCGCGCGGTTCATCAAGCTGAAAGCACGTGTGGATGCCGGCTATCTGGCAGTGCGGATGGAGAACAGTTGCGCGCCGGCTGAACCTGGCGAGGCCCGTCGCGCTCCGCGCCGTTCGCGCGGCGACCGCCTTCCCGAGCACGGCTGGGGCCTGAACATCCTCAAAACCCTCGCCGACCGTCACGACGGCACGTTGGAAACCGTGCAGGAAGATGGCGTGTACCGCACAACGGTGTTGCTGAAACTGGATGCAAGGTGAGGTGGGATATGAGGTTCATCGTTTCTCCTGCTAAGAAGATGAACGTGGTCGACGATGCGTTTGGATGGCGCGATCTGCCGATGTTCGCGGATCGGGCTGCGCGTCTGGCCGATGCGGTGCGGGCGCTCTCGTACGACGAGGCGAAGGCGCTGTGGCAGTGCAGCGACGCGCTGGCCGAACTCAACTTCGAACGCTTCCGCACGCTCGACGTGCGCTCCGGCGCGTTGACGCCGGCGGTGCTGGCCTACGAGGGCATCCAGTACCAGAACCTTGCGCCGCAGGTGATGACGATGGAGCAGTTGGATTACCTGCAGGAGCATCTGCGCATCCTCTCGGGGCTCTACGGCGTGGTGCGCCCGCTCGACGGCGTGGCGCCGTACCGCCTGGAAATGCAGGCGAAGCTCGCGGTGGACGGCGCGCGCAATCTCTACGAGTTCTGGGGCGACAGCCTGAGCCGCGTGCTCGCGGCCGAAACGGACGTCATCGTGAACCTGGCATCGGTGGAATACGCGAAGGCCGTCGTTCCCTCTGCGGATCGCTGCGGGGCAAGAGTGCTCACCTGCCTGTTCGGCACCGTCGACGCGCGCGATCGCCTCGTGCAGCGCTCCACCGCCGCGAAAGCCGCGCGCGGTACCATGGTGCGCTGGTGCGCCGAGAACGCCATTAAAGAACCTGCCGACCTGCAAGCCTTCGATGCGCTCGGCTACGCGTTCGATCCCGCTCGGTCGACCGACGATTGCTATGTATTCGTTCAGAAATAGCCATGCATAACCTCAAATAATCAAACAAACGGTTTTGACTCGAATTGATGACTCCTCTGAGCGCAAAGCTTTGCGAGAAGTTCTCGTGAATCGCCTGACGAATGCGGACCACCATGGACGACGAGGTCTTGTCGTGTTGCGCACGCCGGAGTGCATCGAGCTTTCGAATCCCGGCGGTTTTCGGGTGGATGTGAAAGCCGCCATTTCGCGCATCGGACAATATCACTATAATAGGAACATTCGCGAACAATTGGCCCACCCGTGCGGACGCGCATGGGCGGGCGACGGCCTGACGAGGAAAACCAATGACCATGAAACCGTACAACCCGCACGAGATCGAACCCCGCTGGCAAAAGGAGTGGGACGATGCCGACCTGTACAAGGTGACCGAGGATCCCTCGAAGCCGAAGAAGTACGTGCTCGAGATGTTCCCGTACCCCTCGGGCGACATCCACATGGGACACGTGCGCAACTACACCATCGGCGACGTCGTCGCGCGCTACTACAAGATGCGCGGCTTCGACGTGCTGCATCCCATGGGTTGGGACGCGTTCGGCCTGCCGGCCGAGAACGCGGCCATCAAGCGCAACAGCCATCCGGCCAAATGGACCTACGCCAACATCGACACGCAGAAGGCCAGCTTCAAGCGCATGGGCTTCTCGTACGACTGGGACCGCACCGTGGTGGCGTGCGACCCCGAGTACTACCGCTGGGGCCAGTGGATCTTCCTGCAGTTCTGGAAGCGCGGTTTGGTCGAGCGCCGCAACAGCCCGGTGAACTGGTGCCCGAACTGCGCGACGGTGCTCGCGAACGAGCAGGTCACCGAGGGCGAGTGCTGGCGTTGCCACGGCGCGGTGGAGAAGCGCGACCTCACGCAGTGGTACTTCAAGATCACCGACTACGCCCAGGAGCTGCTGGACGACCTCGACCAGCTGGACGGTTGGCCCGAGCGCGTCAAGCAGATGCAGGCGAACTGGATCGGCCGCTCCGAAGGCGCCGAAATCGACTTCGTGCTGTGCGGGCCCGACGGCGAGGCTCCTGCCGAGCCGACGGCCGACGACGTGATCACCGTGTTCACCACGCGTCCCGACACCTTGTTCGGCTGCTCGTTCTTCCTGCTGGCGCCCGAGTACAAGGGTCTTATGGAGCTGGTGGAGGGCACTGAATACGAAGCCGCCGTGCGCGAGGTGGTGGAAGGCGCCGCCAAGGTGAGCGCCGTCGAGCGCGCCCAGGGCGACCGCGAGAAGCACGGCGCGTTCACCGGCCGCTATATGGTGAACCCGGTGAACGGGGAGAAGGTGCCCGTATGGGTGGCCGACTACATCGTCAGCGACTACGGCACCGGCGCGGTCATGGCCGTGCCGTGCGGCGACCAGCGCGACTTCGAGTTCGCGCGCAAGTACGACCTGCCCATCATCCCCATCATCCTCGGCGAGGACGATCCGCTGTATCCCCAGCTCAACGGCGTGCAGGAGCGCCGCGTGACGTCGGTCGATTGGGAAGCGGCCTACGATGCCGAGGGCGTGCTGGTGCAGTCCGGCAAGTACACCGGCATGGTGGGCGGCAAGCATTCGCCCGCCGTCAATGCGATCATCGGCGACCTCGCGGCCGAGGGCAAGGGCAAGAAGACCGTGCAGTTCCGCCTGCGCGATTGGCTGATCAGCCGTCAGCGCTACTGGGGCAACCCCATCCCGGCCGTGCACTGCCCGGAATGCGGCCTCGTGCCCGTGCCGGAGGAGGACCTTCCGGTGCGCCTGCCCGAGGACATCGACCTGGCCGCAGGCGAGACGCTTGCCACGCACGAGGCGTTCGTGAACACGACGTGCCCGGTATGCGGCGGCCCGGCGAAGCGCGAGACGGACACGATGGACACGTTCACATGCTCCAGCTGGTACTACCTGCGCTACACCGATCCGCACAACGAGGAGCTGCCGTTCGCGCCCGAGAAGGCGAACCGTTGGATGCCCGTCGACCAGTACATCGGCGGCATCGAGCATGCCATCCTGCACCTGCTGTACAGCCGCTTCTACACGAAAGTACTGCGCGACCTGGGGCTGCTTGAGTTCGACGAGCCGTTCTCGAACCTGTTGTGCCAGGGCATGGTGAAGGACGAGCACGGCGAGACGATGTCGAAGTCGAAGGGCAACGTCATCGCCCCCGAGGACATGATCGCCGAGTACGGCGCCGACGCCGTGCGCGCCTACATCCTGTTCATGGCCCCGCCCGACAAGGACCTGCTGTGGGACGAGGGCGGCCTGGCGGGCATCTACAAGTTCATGAACCGCGCATGGCGCATCGTGAACGACCTGATGGGAGCCGCCGACGAGGAAACGCTGTACCAGCCGGGCGCGTCCGAGGACGAGGGCATCAAAGCGCTCGAACAGCTGGTGCGCGAGCGCCATCGCGTGGTGGGCAAAGTCGTTGACGATTTCGACCGCAACAACTTCAACACGGCGCTTGCCGCCATCATGGAGCTGACGAACGCGGCGAGCGACTATCTGCGCAAGTGCTCGCCTGAAGAGCGTGCCGGTTGCGAGGGGTCGCGGGCGGTCGATGCCGAGGTGGCCGAGGTGTTGGTGAAGCTGCTGGCTCCGTTCGCGCCGCATTGGGCCGAGGAACTGTGGCATGCGGTGCTGGGCAAGGACGGTTCGGTGCACACGCAGCCGTGGCCTGAATTCGATCCCGAGCAGGCCAAGGCTGACGAGGTCGAGCTGGCTGTGCAGGTGAACGGCAAGGTGAAGGCCAAGATCATGGTGGCCGCCGATGCTGCCGAGGACGACATCAAGGCCGTAGGCCTTGCAGCCGTCGAAGCGGCGCTCGAGGGCAAGGACGTTAAGAAGGTCGTCGTGGTGCCCGGCCGCCTGGTGAACATCGTCGCGAAGTAGAGGACGGGCGGCGCGCCTGCGGGTGCGCGGGTTGTGACATAGGAATGCGAGGGCGGCTCGGGTATTCGGGCCGCCCTCGCTGTATTCGGAACGCGGGCTGGCTGATTTTGGCACAAATTCACGGGTAGGGGAATGATAGGGGCCGAATCGGCCAGGTTTGAGCGAGTGGGACGAGCGTATGGCCAGGTCGGCCCCTCGCGCCCGGCAATCTGGCGGCCGGATGATTCCCCTACCCGCAAATTCGTGCCAGAATGTGGTATCATGCGTTCATGGATATGCTTATCGGACATATATCGGCGCTTGAATATTGGCGCACGGTGGGCGAGCGTTTCTTGCGAACGGGTCGCCAGCGCCGAGCCGCTACGAGACGGGCCCGCGCCGTGATGGCGGCGAAGGAGAAGCCCCGCATAGGCGAAGGGAATCGGCGTCCTGCAGGATGCGCCCTTCCCTTGCACGTGCTGATTGCCGATGCATGCGTTCGCACCGAAACCGAGGGAGTGGTCACGCATACCTGGGGAAGCCCGTTTCCCGACACCGCATTCGCCGAAGCGGGCGAGGGGTTTTTGATGAGCGCGCCGGAATTCTGCTTCCTGCAGATGGCGGGTTGCCTGTCGCTCGTCCAGCTGATTCAGCTGGGATTCGAGTTGTGCGGCACGTACGCCCTCGTCGGGAGCGCCCCGGCGGTTCGCCGTGCCGCCCCGTTGACGACGAAGGCCAAGCTAGCTGCTTTTGTCGAGCAGTCATCCGGGGCGCGCGGTTGCAAGAAGGCGGCTCGTGCCGTGCGGTACGTCCAGGACGGCGCAGCCTCGCCGATGGAGACCATGCTTGCCATGATGCTGTGCCTGCCCTACGGTCTGGGCGGTTACGGTTTGGAGAAGCCGCTGATCAACCATCGTGTCGACGTGCCTTCCAGCTCTAAAAGGCTGGCCGATCGCGCGTACTGCGTATGCGATCTTTGCTGGCCGGAGGCGAAGCTGTGCGTCGAGTACGATAGCGCGCGGTACCACGTCGACCCCGATCGGCAAGACAGCGACGCGCGAAGGCGCAGCACGCTGATCGCGTTGGGCTACACCGTGGTCACGGTGACGCGCGGCCAGGTGATGGACGCCGGCGCGTTCAATCGCTTGGCGCATCAGCTGGCCAAGCAGACGGGCAAACGGCTTCGGTACAGCGACCCGGATTTCACGCGCAAGCACCGCGCATTGCGGTCGGAGTTGTTGCAGACATTCGCACTCAAGGAGGATGCGCGATGAGCGTGTTGTTCGAGGAGATGGAAATAGGCTCGTTGCGGGCGAAAAACCGACTGGTGCGAGCAGCCACCTACGAGGCGTTAGCCGATGACGGTGGGCATATGACTCCTGAGCTGACGGCGATCTACGAGGAGCTTGCCGATGGCGGGGTAGGTACGATCATCGTGGGGTATGCACGCGTTATGCGAAACGAACAGCCGAATCCTCGGATGCTGGGCATCTACGACGACTCGTTCGTTCCCGAATTCCGGGCATTGACGGACATGGCTCACGCGCATGGGACGGCTATCGTATCGCAGATCGTATACGGCGGCTCGGCGACGAAGCTCCAGCCGCCCAGCAGGCGCATCCTCGGGCCGTCGGCCGTCGCCAACCCGAAGACCGGCATCGTGCCGGTGGAGGCCACGGTTGCCGATCTGCATGAGCTCGCCCAAGCATTCGCCGATGCGGCGGCCCGTGCTCAAACTGCCGGATTCGATGGCGTCGAGCTGCATGCGGCGCACGGCTACCTGCTCAGCCAGTTCTTGAGCCCCTTGCTCAACAGGCGCCGCGACGAGTACGGCGGTGCCCTGCGGAACCGTGCCCGCTTCCTTGTCGAGGTCGTCGACGCTGTGCGCTTGCGAGTGGGCGCGACGTTCCCGCTGATCGTGAAGCTGAACAGCTCCGACGGCGTGGAGGGCGGCCTGACTGAGGACGACAGCATTGAAGCGGCGAAGCTGCTGGCGGCTCACGGCGCGTCGGCTATAGAAGTGAGCGGGAACTGGCGGAACTGCCGTGTGCGCGACTTCGATGGAGAGCCGTTCTTCGCTCCCTATGCGAAGCGGCTTGCGTGCGAGGTCGACATTCCCCTGATCCTTACCGGAGGCAATCGGCGGCTCGATGCGATGGAGCGCCTTGTTGTTGAAAGCGCCGGCGGCATAGCGGGTTTCGGTCTTTGTCGGCCGCTTATCTGCGAATCGCGACTGGCGCGACGCTGGCGGGTCGATCCGCAGGCGAAGCCCCGCTGCGTTTCGTGCGATAAGTGCAGCACGATGCCGGGCCATCGCTGCATTCTCCCCTAGGCGCTACGCGTCCGCGCCTTCCACGATGTCGATGAGCTCCTGCTGGGAGTGAATGTCCATCTTGGCGTAAATGTGGCGGACGTGGGTTTTCACGGTGTTGTGCGACAGGAACAGCTTCTCCTGGATCACCGGGCTCGTTCTGCCGCGCGCCAGCAGGCGTAACACGTCGCCTTCGCGCGGGGTCAGCCCGAACCGCCTGATCACGTTCTCGCATGACTCTTCAAGCTGCGACGTGTCGGGGTCTTCGCCAGCTTCGTCCGCCGCTGCGCGCGCCGGTGTCGGATGCGCCGGTCGCACCCCTTTGATGGCATCCTCGAAACTGAATCCCCGCATAGCCACGAAGTTGTACGTCATGAACAAAAACGTGACGATGGCCGACGACCAGAGTAGCGTGCTGCCGTCGAGCGCGCCGAGCGCTTCGATGCTTTGCACCAGCAGCGCGCCGCAGCCGATGCCCAGCCAACCGGCCGCAATCGCAAAAGCCGAGGTAGACAACGCGCCGGCGGGGTTGCGCGACCCGACGGCGGCGATCAGGTAGTAGGTGAGCACGCTGAAGCAGTCCGACCCGGCATACAGCAGCATGCTTGACATGTGGAACCCGGCGGGCCTGTCGAGACCGTTGAACGATAGCGGCACCAACAGAAATCCCGCGAACACGAGCAGCGCCGAAACGCGGTACAGCGCATCGGCGACAAGACGGGCGCGCGCAGCCACCACGATGAAGAACACCACGACGACCGGGACGAACGACAGCAGCGTGGCAGCTTGCGGCATCATCTGCCCTTGGCTTCCGAACGCATACCCGCATGCGGCGTTGAACAGGAAGACGGACACGTACACGAGGCTGGAGAACGGCAGGAACGACGAGGGGTTCGTCGCGTCCAGCACGGTTGGCGAAGCGCTTTCGCGAATGGCGGTGATCATGCGGTGCACTCGCGGGCGAATGAGCAAGTACGATGCAGTCGTGCACGCGAAATACAGCACGAGCGCCGCCAAAAGGTCCAGCGCGTCGCCCATGAGCACCAGTCCGAACTGCACGGCGTACTTCGCCACGAAGGCGGTGGGGATCACCACCATGCTGCGCTTCGTCCCCAGCTTGACAAGCGCCAGACCCACAAGCACCGAGAACCATACCGATCCGATGCCGCCGAACGGGCTGCCCAACGCGACAAGCAGAGGGCTGTCAGCCATCAGCCCGGCGCCCAACATGGCCAATCCTACGGCGAACAGCCCGAGACACGTGAGCGACCAAGGGTTCTCGCGAAACACCGCCGGCTGTCGATACGACGCGACCGCGACTACGACGGAGAACCCCACCCCGCAGTACGTGGAAATCTCGCGCCCGGCAGGGAAGAGGAAGGCGACGCTGGGGAAGATGTACGCGTTCAGCAAATAAGCCGCAATCAGCAGCAGCGCGAGCGATCCGCAGGTTGCGAGGTCGTCGGATCCCAGCCGAAGACCGGCCTCCTCCTCGCCGGATGCGGTATCGCGTGCTTCGACGTGCCTCATGCTTCTCCTTTCGACTCTTCGTAGTGTACCGGAATCGGTTTTCGAGCACATCATCCGTTCGGAAATCGCCTCACCCTCAGAAGGCGAGATTTGCCGTTGACGATGAAGAACCGCCAGATCGCACGCGGGGAAAAGAAAGCTCGCGCCCGCAGGGTGAAGCCAGAGGGGCGACCGGGCGGTAAGGTTCGCTCATCAAAACGGCGGCCGGAGGGGCCGTCGGAGGACGAATGCAGGAGGGAACGATGAACGAACAAACGAAGCGTGCGGGATTGTCGCGTCGCGGTTTCTTGGGCCTGGGCGCGCTTGCGGCCGCGGGCTCGGTTATGGGGCTGGCGGGTTGCGCGCCGCAGGGGCAGGGCGCTCAGGCGGTCGCCGAAGAGGGCTCGCAGGGCGCAGCGGTCGACTGGCTGGGCGCCGAACCGGAAATCGCCGCGGGTGACATCGTCAAAACGGAAGACACCGACTTCCTCATCGTCGGCGCGGGCGCGGCGGGTATGTGCGCGGCCGGCACGGCAAGCGATTTGGGAATGGATTTCATCCTGTGCGAGAAGAACGATTCGGTTCAGGAAACCCGCGAGTACCTGGGCGTGGTGAACTCGAAGGCGGCTCTGGCGCAAGGCGGCGAAGTCGACACGATGAAGCTGCTCAACGAGTTGACGCGCTATGCGTCCGGCAAATGCCGTCAGGACGTCATCAAGGTTTGGATCGACGAAAGCGCCGAGCTGCTGGACTGGGTCGATGCGAAAATGCAGGTTACGGGCAAGCAGCTGGTGGTGGACATGCCGCTCGCGCATGCCACCGGCGGCACCGACTACTACCTGCCCGTGCTTCAGCACGTATGGCTTACGCCTTACGAGCCTCCCACCCGCAACGAGGTGCTGCAGGCCTCCATCGAGGAAGCCGGCAACCAGATCCGCTTCAGGCACGCGCTGGTGAAGCTGGTGCACGACGACGGCAAGGTGACGGGTGCCATCTTCGACACTGACGACGGCTACGTGCAGATCAACGCCAAGAGCACGCTGCTGGCAACCGGCGGCTATCCGGCGAATCCCGCGATGATGCGCGCGCTGCAGCCGTCCGCGCTGGCGTGCTGCACGGCGTCGAGCTACGCCATCAACGACGACGGCTACGGTCTGAAGGCCGGCATGTGGGCTGGCGGGGCGAAAGACCCCGATGCCGCGCCGATGATCTTCGACCGCGGCGCCGTGGCTCCGGGCGTGGATGCCGGCTACGTGGGCGAGGGCGACAAGGCTGCGCTGCCGGGCACCATCTTCCAGGAGAACATTGGCAGTCAGCCGTTCATGAAGGTGAACCGCAACGGCGTGCGTTTCGCGAACGAGTCCACGCCCTACGACTTCCTGTGCTTCCAGGCTGCCCAGCAGCCCGGTGGCGTATGGTGCCAGGTGTTCGACGGCAACGCGTCCGAGGACATCCTGCGCTTCTCCACCATCGGCTGCGCGGCGTTCGCCAACCAGATGATGGCTTTGGGCATGCCGGTGGAGGAGTTCTGCAAGGCGGCGCTCGGGCAGGGCATCATGCAGAAGGCCGAAACGCTTGAAGAGCTGGCAGACAAGCTGGGCTTCGAGGGCGAGGCCAAGCGGGCCTTCCTCGACCAAGTGGAACGTTACAACGCGCAGTTCGATGCGCAGAAGGACGACGACTTCGGCAAAGAGGCCTACCGTCTGTCCGCGCTGCGCACGCCTCCGTTCTACGGTTGCTGGTTCGGCGGGTCGATGTTGACCACGCTCGATGGTCTGCGCATCAACAAGGACTGCCAGGTGCTTGACGCCGACGACCAGGTGATCGACGGTTTGTATGCGGCGGGCGACGTGTCCGGCAGCTTCTTCAGCGGCAACTACCCCGAATACATTGTAGGATGCGCCTCGGGCCGCACGTCCACCCAGGGTCGCCACGTCGCGCGTTTTCTGGCCGGCGATCTGTAAGCGCTTGCTTTCCAACCTGCCCTCCCTCCCTGTGAAGCGCCGCCCCGTGCGGCGCTTCGCGCGCATGGGCGGCGAGCAAACCTCGTTCCCTTGTCTCCCTTGTCTCCTCGAACCCGCGCAATTCTCATGTAATCGGCTTCAAGTTTCGATGACGGCCGCGGAATGCGTAGCGGGTTCGGTGCGGGATTTGCTATCATCGACGCTTATGACGCGACGCAAGAAACATGGATGGTTGAAGACGATGCTGGGTTTGATGCTCGGATGCATGCTCGTGGTCGTCGCCGTGTTCGCGGCGACGAACGTGGCGACCATCGCCACGACCAAAGATCGTATCGTCGAGCCGCAAGCGGCGGTCGGCTTCGATGCCGACGCGATCGTTGTGCTGGGCGCATCCGTGTTCGCCGACGGCACGCCGTCGGGCATCTTGCGGGATCGGCTGGACGACGGCATCGCGCTCTACAAGGAAGGTGTGGCGCCGAAGCTCATCATGAGCGGTGACAACAGCACCGTGTCGTACAACGAGGTGCAGGTTATGAAGGATTACGCCATTTCCCAAGGCGTGCCGAGCTACGACATCTTCTGCGACCATGCAGGCTTCTCCACGTACGAGAGCATGTATCGTGCGAAGCACGTGTTCGGCGCCGAGCGCATCGTGGTGGCCACCCAGACCTATCATCTGTATCGTGCGCTGTACGCCGCGCAGGGTCTTGGCCTCGATTCCCTCGGCGTGGCCAGCGACTACCATGACTACTCCAAGCAGCTCCAGTACGATCTGCGCGAGATCCCCGCGCGCACGAAGGACTTCTTCAAGACGCTGTTCAAGGTACCTTCGACGTTCGTGGGCGACCCCATCAGCCTCGATCAGTCCGGCGACGTCACCGAGGGCTGACGGGGAGTGTCAGAGGTGCGTCAGGCGCGCGCGATTCTTACGCTAGCAGCGCCAACAGCGCCTGCGCTTCGCAGGTCACCGGGTCGAGGACGGGGATGCCGGCGGCTCGTTCGAGCTGCGGCGCCAAGCCGATAGTCGAAAACCCCGTGCAGGCGAGCGCGATGACCGCTGCGCCTTCTTCGCGCAGGCGTCGAGCCGTCGTGATAGCGGCGTGTTGACCTGCGGGCGTGTTCAGATCGCGCGTGTCGCGAACGCCGTCGGGCACGAGGTTCGCCAACAGACGCTCGCCCAAGATGCGCGGGAACGCGGGCGGCGCGTCCGGCGTGATGCCGATGACGCCTACCGGCCCCTCGTGAAGCGCCGCGGCGGTGGCCATGCTTTCGCCCGCGCCCACCACCGGCACGCCCACGATGGCGCGCGCTTCGGCTACGCCGGGGTCGTCGGCGCAGCTCACTATGATGCCGTCCGCGTCCTGTTCGACCAGCTGACAGGCAAGCGCAATCACTTTAGGTTCGGCAGTGCGCTTCGTAGCGGCATCGTGCACGCCCTCGGGTTGATCGGGAATGCAGCGCGACACGACGCGCACCTGAGGAAACGCACGCTCGATGAGCAGCCCATGCGCGTCAGCCTGTTCTTGATCCTGCGTGATGACGCGGATGACTCCTACAGTCCAGGTAGGGCGAAAAACGGTATCCATGGCGATCACTCGTACTTTTCGATAAGGTCGATAAGGTCCTGCTTCGAATGCAGGGCGGTCTTTTCCAGGATGCGCCGCGTGTGCGTGCGCACGGTGCTCTCGGACACGAACAGCGCCTCGGCGATCACCTTGGCCGAGCGCCCGCGCGCCAGGTAGGGGAGCACCTCGGCTTCGCGGCGGGTCAGCCCGTAGTACGAGGCTATCTGCTCGAGCACGTCGCCGTCGGGCTCGGAGGCGGATTCGTCGCCTCGCGCTTCGTCGGCGGAGGCGATCTGCTGGCGGGGGCAGGCGGCTCCGCATCCGGCTGCGCACGAAACGGCCGCGGCTTTCCCTTCGGCGTCTTTCGCCTTGCTGGCGCCGAAGCTCAAAAACGAGAACCGATTGCCGCCCTGCTGGAACAGCGCCAGCATGGCCAGCACGTAGACCGCGCCCACCGACACGCCGATGACCAGCATGGATGGGCTTTCGGGGATGAGCATCACCACGTAGCCGATGCCGATGCCCACCAGTCGTGCGATGATGGACACCCCTCGCACGATGCCGCCTATCACGAAGCCCGACACGCTGAAGTCGTATGCGGTCGATGCCACCATATACCAGATGATCACGTCGAATACGCCGTAGCACGCGCTCATTACCGTGTTGAGCTCCACCGGGTACGTACTCCAGAACATCGGCATGAGCGCGAACAGCACCACGAGAATGGGCACGATCACCTTGAACGTAAGCGCCAGATCGGTGCGGCGTCGCGCGAACAGCACGAGCCCGATGAGCGCCACGGCGGCCACGATGTTGGCGATAAGCGGCAGTCGGTGAGCCTCGTAAGCCGAGTCGACTGAAGCCACGGTCATCTGCCACACGTAGCCGAACAGACACGACAGCACGAGGCTGGCCACGATGAGGCTGACCAGCGAGCCGAGCGCCGTGCGGTAACGCCCCGAGTCGGCCGTGATCGCGGGCCGATCGTCGGTTTCTTCGCGGTTGCAGCGCGTCAAGCACAGCTGCGAGAGCACGGGCAGCGGCAACATGAGCAGCAGCGCCGGAACCCCCAGCTCCTCCGAGCAGAACGAGAACGCGACGAACAACAGCGCGGTCAACAACAGCACAACGGGCAGATAGAACGAAGTGCGCGACGGATGCATGCGCCCGAGGCACTCGGCCCAGCTTCCCCAGAAGTAGCCGTATCCCACGCCGGCTAGAACGGAGCCCAGCACGAGCGGGACGACGGCCAGCATCTCCGTCAACAATCCGGCGCTTCCGGCCATGCCCGAGCCTGTCATCAGCACGAGCCCTGTCACGATGCTTGCCGTGAACGCCGAAGCGGGAAGCTTGTCGTAGAAGGAGTGGTCGCGTTCCGTGCGCGAGGCCACCAGGAACAGCGTGGTCATGTTCGCGACGAACGAGATGATCACGACGAGCGTCTGATATCCCGTGGTGTTCATCGGCCCCGACAGCAGGATGGAGCTGCGGAACGTGAGCATGCTGCATGCCCAGAAGAAAGCGAGGCCGAGGTGGCGTATACGAAGCGTTTTCCACACCATGCGCATGCTGCGTCGATCGCGCGGGCGCGACAGGCGTTCAGGCATGAACAATCCCTCCTCGTCCTTGGCGCCGCCTGTTTCTCTGAGAACGGCGCATGGCTCCCTTTCATCTTGGAAAAGCTTATCATCAGCGCAAACAATCAAATCATCAATAATTGATGATACTGTCCCGAGACCCTCATCATAGCATTGCCCACGCCGAAGGAAGGGGGCTGCGATGATCGACGGGCAAAATGATACCATAGTAATAGGATTACAGGCGTGCGCTCCGGTTTTCGCGACCGGCTCGATTGACGACGCAGCGGAGGCCGGCGAAGAGGGCTCGTGCTGCAACGGGTTCCAAGTCGATTGGCTGTCCGAAGACGTTCGCCGCTTGCTCGCTGCTCACGGCTTTACCGCCCCCGATCCAGTGGATAGCGTCGCGCGCCGCATGGTGGAGCGCGAGGTGCTCACGCCGGGCATGCCGCTTGCGGCCATGCCGGTGGAATCGCTCTACAAGCCGTGGACGTCTTTGCCGGGCTCGCAGTTCGGCGGAGCGCGAGGGCTGTACTTGGGCGATGCGGCGCGCCATGTGCAGGCGCTCTACGAAGCGCTTAAGGTGGAAGTTCCGAAGCGTTTCGCGGCGATGCCCGACCACCTGTCTCTTCTGTGCGAGCTGCTCGCGCTCTACATGGAAGCCGGCAACAAGGAGGCTGCCCGCCTGCTTGCACAGGATCACTTCGACTGGCTCGACGCCTACGACGCGGCGCTCGACGAGCGCGCGGAGCAGGCGGCCTCGGCTTCGGCCTTCGACGAGGAGGGGCGCGCCGCTCTGGCGCGCGGCATCGGCCAGGTGCGCGCGTACGTTGCGCTTCTGGGCGAGCTCGCGCGGCATGCGGGGCAGAGCGCGCCGACGCCGAACGAGGCGAAAACGGCACCAACAAGGGAGGAAAGAAAGGAAGCGAAATGAACTCATCCGTAACACGGCGGACGTTCCTCAAGGGGTCGGCGGCCACGGCGGCGCTGGCTGCGACGGGCGCGGGCGTGTGCTCTCTCGGCGCATGGCAGGCCGAGGCGGCTCACGCCGAAGGCTCGTACGAGCGCAAAGAAGGCGCATCGCTCTGCAACGGCTGCTCCAGCAAGTGCGGCCTCGTGGCCACCACGCTGGGCGGCCAGCTGTTCACGCTGCGCGGCAGCGACGTGCATCCCTACGCCAAGGGCACCATCTGCGGTCGAGGTCACGGCGTGGCGCAGATCGCCTATTCCGACGAGCGCCTGACCCAGCCCATGCGCCGCGCGGCCGACGGTTCGTTCGAAGCTATCGACTGGGACACCGCGTTTTCCGAAATCGGCGCCAAGGTGAAGGACATTCTAGCCAAGAACGGCCCCGAAGCCCTGGCAATCGTCCAGGATCCGCGCCCTTCGGGCAAGGAGTACTCCAAGCGCTTCATCAACGCGCTCGGTTCGGCCAACATCTACACGCACGGCGCGGCCTGCAACTCCTCGAAGGAGGCGGGCTTCGCGCAGACCATCGGCACGGGCAACTTCTCGGTCGATTTCGGCAACTCCAAGATGGTCGTGTTCATCGGTCGCAGCTACGGCGACGGCATTCGCCCCTCGTCGGTGCAGAGCCTGGCCGCCGCGGCCGACAAGGGCACGCGCATCGTCATCGTGGATCCGCGCCTCAACAACTCGGGCATCTTCGCCACCGACTGGGTGTCCATCAAGCCCGGAACCGACCTGGCGTTTCTGCTGGGTATCTGCAACGTGCTCATCGAAGAGGACCTGTACGACCATGAGTTCGTCGAGCAGAACGCCGTGGGCTTCGAGGAGTTCGCGGCTCAGGCCAAGGAATACACCCCCGCATGGGCCGAGCAGCAGTGCGGCGTGCCGGCGGCCACCATCGAGGAGATCGCCCGGGCGCTTGCCAAGGCCGCTCCGGCCGCGGCCGTCGAGGCTTCGTGGCGCGCGGCGTTCGGATGCGCGCATCAGAACTCGTTCGACACCGCCCGCGCGGTGACGGCGGTGAACGCGCTTCTGGGCAGCTGGGGCGCGAAGGGAGGCGCGCTGCTCACGTCCTCGCCGAAGGCGGGCGACATCGACAAGCAGAAGTTCCCCTCCGCTCCGAAGCCCGAGGCCAAGCGCGTGGGCGACAAGGAGTACCCGCTCGCTCCCAGCGGCATGGGATCGAACCTGGCCGTGCTGCAGGCGGCGCTCGACGGCGCTATGAAGGGCGTGTTCTTCTACAACTCCAACGCCGTGCAGGGCTACGCCCAGCCGAAGGTGTGGCGCGAGGGGTTGGAGAAGACCGATCTCGTGGTCACCATCGACGTGCAGATGTCCGAGACGGCGCTCGCGTCCGACTACGTGCTGCCCGAGTGCACCTACCTCGAGCGCATGGAGCTGCCCGAGTTCATCGGCGGCAAGAAACACTACGTGGCCATGCGCACGCAGGTGCTCGAGCCCATCCACCCCGAGACGAAACCGTGCGATGAGATCTTCGCCGGCCTGGCCGAGGCGTGCGGCGTGGGCGAGTACTTCCCGTTCACGGTGGAGGAGCTTGCAGCCGCCCAGCTCGAGACGGTGGGCGTGAGCCTGGACGAGCTCAAGGAGAAGGGCATCGTGGAGCTTCCCGATCCCGGCTTCGAGTACAAGACCCCCAAGTTCAAAACCCCGACGGAGAAGTTCCAGTTCTCGTCCGAGGCGGTGGGCGAGGCGGGCCTCAACCCGGTCATCGGTTGGATGCCGCGCCTCGTGGAGCCCAAGCAGGGCGAGTTCTACCTGGTGGGCGGCAAGCAGGGCATCCACTCGCACACGATGACCCAGAACGTGGCCACAATGAACGCCATCTCGCGCGAGTACGGCTTGGAGCGCGCGTGGATCTCGGCGCAGGATGCGGCCGAGTTGGGCATCGCCGACGGCGATATGATCGAGATCGCCTCGAGCGAGCATACCGGCCAGGTGGCGGCGCGCGTGACGCAGCGCATGCGCCCGGGCGTGGTGTTCCTGCCCACGCACTACGGCGGATCGTCGCCGTACCAGAGCCGCGCCTACGAGTTCGGCTTGAACATGACCGATTTCGTGCCGTTCCACATGGAGCCCGGCACGGGTGCCACCATGAGCCAGGAAGTGGCCGTCACGGTGAGGAAGGTGGAGGCGTAACATGACCCGCTACGGAATGCTCATCAACACCAAGAAATGCGTGGGCTGCTACGCCTGCCGCATGGCGTGCCAGATGATCAATAAGCTGGAACCCGAAGAGGCGTTCATCAGCTACAAGGAGATCGAGCAGGGAACGTATCCCAGCGTGTACGCCGAGACCGTGCCCGTGCAGTGCATGCACTGCGAGAACGCCCCCTGCCAGCAGGTGTGCCCGACGCACGCCACCTACACCACCGATTCCGGCGTGGTGCTGGTAGACGAGGAGAAGTGCATCGGCTGCAAGTACTGCATGGCGGCGTGCCCCTACGGCGTGCGCATCCAGATCGAGAAGACCGGCGTCATCGAGAAGTGCCGCTTCTGCTGGTACGAGGGCGCGCCGGGCAACCCGCCGGCGTGCGTGGGCACCTGCATCTCGGGCGCGCGCGTGTTCGGCGACCTCGACGATCCCGACAGCGACATCTCGCGCGAGATCGCCCGCACGAACGCCCAGCCTATCGCGGGCGACCTGACCGAATCCAAGATCTATTACGTGAGGTGATGAACCATGGTTTGGGGACCTATGATCGCATGGTACCTGTTTCTGGCCGGCGCGTCGGCAGGTGCCTTCCTGACCTCGGCTTTCGTTGAGGTGAAATATCCCGAGAGCGTGAAGATGCGCGTGGCCGGCCGTATCATCGCCCCAATTTTCCTGGGGATCGGCCTGGTCATGTTGATGCTGGACGCCGAAGCCGGCCTGCACAACCCGCTGCGCTTCTTCTGGCTCATCGCTAACCCCGGTTCCGTGATGACGCTGGGCGTGTACTTCATCTGCGTGTTCATGCCGGTGGCGCTGGTTTCCGCGCTGCTGGAGGTGCTGAAGAAGCCCGTGCCGAAGTGGCTCACGTGGATCGGCATCGTGTTCGCGTTCGCCGTGGCGGCCTACACCGGCTTCCTGCTGGGCGTGGTGAAGGCGTTCCCGCTGTGGAACAACGCGGTGCTGCCCATCCTGTTCGTGGTGTCGGCGCTGTCGGCGGGCCTTGCGGCCACGTCGCTGGTGGGCCTGCTGGTGGATCGCGAGCGCTTCGAGCAGATGTGGCTGATCAAGAAGTCGCACGTCATCCTGTCGGCCATCGAGATGGTGGTGCTGGCCACGATGCTGGTCATCGTGAGCGCCGGCAGCGTCGAAGGTGCGGCGTCGGTCTACTCGCTCGTGGCCGGGCAGTACGCTCCGGCGTTCTGGGGAGGCATCGTCCTTCTGGGCCTCGTGGCACCGTTCATCATCGAAGGCTACCCGGTGTTCATCACGAAGCGCGTCGAGACGTCGATGACCTCGATGGTGGTCAGCGTCATCGGCGAGGCGGGCGTGCTGGTGGGCGGCTTCATGCTGCGCCTGCTGGTGGTTCTGTCGGCGCTTCCGGTGCTGTACCTGTAAGCTTTGCCTATTCCGACAGGCGCCGCAACCCCCTCTGCGGCGCCTTGCACGAAGCGGGCCCTCGCACGATGCGAGGGCCCGTCGTGCGTGAAGGGCTTGGCATGCGGCGCAGGGAGGCCTCTTCCGCAGAGCGCCCGGCGGCGCCCTTGGTCCGCCGGGGCTCGGGAGGACTCGCATATCGGCGCGATCTCGCCGGATCCTTGCGCCGGCCATGCGGAGGAAAGCTCGGTTGGCAGAGATCGCGCACTATGCACGATTCCAAGGCGATTCTTGTCGGGGCTTGCGATGAAAACCCCAGGTCGCTGATTATTCCGAACAATAGAATCGTGCATAGCGTGCGATCTCTGCCAACACTCGCGGATTCTTGCGCGGGTGCAGCAAAGGCGTGACAAAGGGACGGGTGATTCGAGACACTGTACAGTGTCTCGAATCACCCGTCCCTTTGTCACGCGGCTATCGGTATTTCTCGATGAGGTCGATCACCTGTTGTTTGGAGTGCAGGTCGGTTTTCTCCAGAATGCGGCGGGTGTGGGTGCGGATGGTGTTCTCGGACACGAACAGGGCATCGGCGATGACGCGCGCCGAACGGCCGCGCGCGATGAAAGGCAGCAGCTCGGCCTCGCGCCGCGTCAGGCTGAAGTCCTCGGCGATCTGCTCGAACACGGCTTCTTCGCTGAGGGGCGCGTCGTCCGGCCGGGTTTCGGGAGCTGCAGGGGCAATGGAGGCTGCGGGAGCTTCAGCCGCCTGCACGACGGGGGCGATGACGGCGGCCGGCGCGTTCGCCGGCTCTGCGGGCGGTGCGTTCGTCGCAGGTGCGGCCGCCTTCTTTTCGATCGGCTCGTCCTCCACCACGATCGGCATGCCCTTGCGACGCGTACGGTAGAACAGTCCCAGCATGGCAAGCACGTACACTGCGCCCACCGATATACCAACGATCAGCAACGACGGGCTTCCCGGCACGAGCATGAGCAGATAGCCGATGCCGATTCCCAGCAGGCGCGCCAGGATTGACAATCCGCGCACCAGGGCGCCGATGACGAAGCCCGAAACGGCGAAGTCGTAGGAGGCCGACACCACCATGTACCAGATGATCACGTCGAACGTCCCGTAGCATGCGCTCATCACGGCGTTGAGCACCACGGGGCTCGTCTCCCAGAAGAACGGAAGCACGGCGAACAGGATGACGATGACGGGCACGATGACACGGTATGCCAAGGCCAGGTCAAGACGCTTGTGGGCGTATAGCACAAGTCCGATCAGGCATACGGCCACCACGAGGTTCGCAACGAGCGGCGCCTGGTGCGCCTCGTTCACCGATCCCACCGACAACACCGTCATCTCCCATACGAGCCCGAACAGCAGCGATAGCACGAGGCTGGCCACGATGAGCGTGACCAGCGAGGCGAGCGCCGTCAGGTAGCGTTTCGAATCCACGGTGCGCGCGTAGCGCCCGTCGGGAACCTCTGCATGGCACCGGCGCAGGCAGACGAGCGACAGCACGGGAAGCGGCAGCATCAACAGCAGCGGCGGGGCGCTTTCGTATTCGGCCGAGAGCGAGATGATCAGGAACAGCGCAGCTGTCAGCAAAAACGCCATCGGCACGTAGAACGACGTGCGCGAGGGGTGCATGCGCCCGAGGTACTCCGCCCAGCTTCCCCAGTAATAGCCGTAACCCACGCCCGTCAGCACCGATCCTCCCACCAGCAGCGCCATCATCGTCGCGTCGTTTCCCAGGCGTCCGGCGACGTCGATGACCACGAGGCCGGCCATGATGAGCGCGCAGAACAGCCATCCGGGAAGGCGGTCGAACGTATGCGGATCGCGTTCCATGAACGCGGCGATGGCGAACAAGGTGGTCATGTTCGCGATGAACGAGACCAGCACGACGAGCGTCTCGAGCTCGGGTGTGTTCGCGGGCCCCTGCAGCAGGATGGAACTGCGGAACGTGAGCATGCTGCACGCCCAGAAGAAGGCGAGGCCGACGTGACGGAATCGCAACGTCTTCCAAACCATCCGCATGCTGCGGCGGTCGCGCGCGACCGCGATCCGAGTGCTCACATTCCTCCCTTTCCCGGTCGACGAGCGGGTAGCCGTTCCGTGTCGAAGCCGCTTAACAACCGTGCTGATGACCCTATTCATCAGGTAAAACGTTCAAATCACCAGAAACTGATTACCCGACCCGTTCCCGTCGCGCCTAGGATTGGCGATGACGAGAAAGGACGGATCGTGTCCGTTATGACGAACGTAGCCTACATATTATCGCTCATTGCACCGCTTTTTTCCTACCTGAAAGAAGAGGATTACGTCTCCATGCAGCAAAACCTTGCATGGCAGGACGTGCGTGCGGCGGCAGGCGCTCCGCTGCAAGAGGCACTGTCGCTTCCGACATGGCCCGCTCGCTCGTCGTTTCAGAATGAACTGCTGGTGCCAGGCATGCCGCTGGCCGCTATGCCGGTGGAGTCGCTGTACAAGGCGTGGTCCACGCAGCAGGGCAACGCGTTCGGCGCTACGCGCGGGCTGTACTTAGGCGATCCTGCGCGGCATTTGTCCCAGGTGTATCGAGAGCTGGCCATCGAAGTCCCCGCGGAGTTCGCCTCGATGCCGGACCATCTGACGCTGGAGCTGGAGCTGCTGGCGCTGCTGCTGGACGCGGGCAACGGAGAAGCCGCCCGCCAGCTGGCTGCCGACCATCTCGATTGGCTTGACGAGTACGACGCTGCGTTGGCCGACCGCGCCGACATAGTGGCGCATAACGAAGCGCTCCCGTCGGTGCGCCGCCGGAACCTGCTGGACGGCATCGCGTTTTTGCGGGCTCTCGCGGCGCTCGCGCAGCGGACGGTGGGCGAAGCGCTCGCCTTCGCGAACGCCGCCGAAGGAGAGGCCGTCGCCGTATGACCTACCCGGCGTCCGCTGCTGCAAGCAGGCGCCGTGCCCATAGGTGAACAAGCAAGACGAGTGAACGATAAGAAAGGGAGGAAAGGAATGAGGGAGACAACGGTATCGCGTAGAACGTTTCTCAAGGGTTCGGCCGCTACGGCTGCGCTCGCCTGCGCCGCGGGTTCCATCTCGCTTGGCTCATGGCAGGCCGAGCGCGCGGCAGCGGCCGAACCGGCGGTCACGGCCACGGCCCCGTCGCTGTGCAACGGTTGTTCCAGCAAGTGCGGGCTTATCGCCACGACGGTGGACGGCCAGCTCTGGACGCTCAAGGGCAACGAGGTCCATCCGTACTCGAAGGGACGCATCTGCGGGCGCGGCCACGGTCTTGCCCAGATGGCGTACTCCGACGAGCGGGTCACGCAGCCTTTGCGTCGCAAGGACGACGGCACCTTCGAGCCCATCGACTGGGACACCGCGTTCAAGGAGATCGGCGCGAAGGTGCAGGACATCATCGCCAAGAACGGGCCTGAATCGCTGGCTATCATCCAGGATCCGCGTCCGTCGGGCAAGCAGTACTCCGCCCGCTTCATGAACGCGCTGGGTTCGGCGAACGTGTACGCGCACTCTTCTTCGTGCAACCTGTCGAAGGAGAGCGCCTACCAGCTGACCATCGGCGCCACCGGCTATTCGAACGACTTCGCCAATGCGAAGATGGTCATGTTCATCGGCCGCAGCTACGGCGACGGCATCCGTCCCTCGTCGGTGCAGAGCCTGGCCGACGCCGCCGAGCACGGCACCCGCGTGGTCATCGTCGACCCGCGCCTCAACAACTCCGGCATCTTCGCCAGCGACTGGGTGCCCATCAACCCCGGCACCGACCTGGCGCTGCTCATGGCAATGGCGAACGTGCTCATCGAGGAAGACCTCTACGACCACGATTTCGTGGAGCAGAACACGTACGGCTTCGAGGAGTTCGCCGAGCAAGCCAAGGAGTACACGCCCGAGTGGGCCGAGAAGATCACCGACGTCCCGGCCGAGACCATCCAGGAGCTTGCCCGCTCCATGGCGAAAGCGGCTCCGGCGGCTTCCATCGAGTCGGGTTGGCGCTCGGTCATCGGCTGTTCGTACAAGAACTCGTTCGAGACGGCGCGCGCCATCACGGCCATCAACTCGCTTCTGGGCTGCTGGGGCGCGAAGGGCGGCGCGCTGATCACGTCCTCGCCGAAGGCCGGCGCTATCGAGGACGCCCGCTTCAAGGCGCCCGCGAAGCCCGCTGCCAAGCGCATCGGCGATGCGGAGTACCCGCTGGTCCTGGCCAGCGCCGGCACCAACGTGGCTGCGTTGCAGGCGACGCTCGAGGGTGAGATCAAGGGCCTGTTCTTCTACAACTCGAACGCGGCGAAGGGCTACGCGCAGCCGAAGAAGTGGACCGAGGCTCTGGAAAAGACCGACCTCGTGGTCACCATCGACGTGCAGATGTCCGAGACGGCTCAGCAGTCCGACTACGTGCTGCCCGAGGTCACGTACCTGGAGCGCCTGGAGCTTCCGGAGTTCGTGGGAGGTAAGAAGCACTACGTCGGCATGCGAACAGTGGCCTTGGAGAAGATCCATCCCGAAACGAGGACGTGCGACGAGATCTTCAACGGCCTGGCGGAAGCGTGCGGCGTGGGCGAGTATTTCCAGTTCACCGCCGAGGATTGGGCTGAGGCGCAGCTGGCAACCGTGGGCGTGTCGCTTGACCAGATGAAGAAGGAAGGCGTGGTGGAGCTGCCTGACCCGCACTTCGAGTACGGCGTGCCCACGTTCAAAACGGCGTCGGGCAAGTTCGAGTTCAAAACCGACAAGGTGGGCGAGGCCGGCCTCAATCCGGTGATCGGCTGGATTCCGCGCAAGGTGACGCCCCAGAGCGGCGAGTTCGCCATCGTGGGCGGCAAGCAGGGCATCCACTCCCATACCATGACCCAGAACATCGAAGCCCTGCACGCCATCTCGCGCGAATACCACATGGAGCGCCTCTGGATGGCCGCCAAAGACGCTGCCGACCTGGGCGTGCAGACAGGCGACACCGTGGAGGTGTCGTCGAGCGAGCACACCGGCCAGGTGGAAGTGCGTGTGACGCAGCGCCTCAAGCCCGGCGTCGTGTTCCTTCCCACGCACTACGGCGGCGACGCGCCTGCACAAACCCGCGCATACCATTACGGCATCAGCCTGACCGACTTCATCCCGCTGGACGCGGAGCCGGGCGTCGGCTCCATGATGAGCCAGGAAGTTGCAGTCACGGTGAAGAAAGTGGAGGCGTAACATGACCCGCTACGGAATGCTGATCAACACGAAGAAGTGCGTCGGCTGCTCGGCCTGCCGCATTGCTTGTCAGATGAAGAACCATCTGGATCCCGAAGAATCGTTCATCAAGTACCACGAGATCGAGACGGGGGAATACCCCAACGTGTACAACGAGATCGTCCCCACCCAGTGCATGCACTGCGAGGACGCGCCTTGCGCTGCCGTGTGTCCGACGCATGCCACCTACATCACCGATTCCGGCGTGGTGCTGGTGGACGAGGAAAAGTGCATCGGCTGCAAGTACTGCATGGCTGCGTGTCCTTACGGCGCCCGCATCGTGCAGGAGAAGACCGGTGTGGTGGAGAAGTGCCGCTTCTGCTGGGACGGCGAAAAACCGGGCAATCCGCCGGCGTGCGTGGGAACCTGCATTTCGGGTGCGCGCATCTTCGGCGATCTGGACGACCCGGATAGCGAGATCAACCAGGCTATCGCGAAATACCACGCACAGCCGCTCGCTGACAACCTGACCGTTTCGAAAATCTACTACGTGAGGTGATGAACCATGGTTTGGGGACCTATGATCGCATGGTACCTGTTTTTGGCCGGCGCGTCGGCGGGAGCGTTCCTGACGTCCGCGTTCGTCGAAGCCAAGTACCCCGAGAGCGTGAAGATGCGCGTCGCTGGCCGCATCATCGCTCCCATCTTCGTCGGCATCGGCCTGCTCATGCTCATGTTGGACGCCGAAGCCGGTCTGCACAACCCGCTGCGCTTCTTCTGGCTCATCTCGAACCCCGGTTCCGTGATGACGCTGGGCGTGTACTTCATCTGCGTGTACATGCCGGTGGCGCTTGCCGTGGCCGTTCTCGAGATACTCAAGAAGCGCGTGCCGAAGTGGCTCACGTGGATAGGCATCGTCGCGGCGTTCGCCGTGGCGGCCTACACCGGCTTCCTGCTGGGCGTGGTCAAGGCGTACCCGCTGTGGAACAACGCCATATTGCCCATCCTGTTCGTGGTGTCGGCGCTGTCGGCGGGCCTCGCTGCCACGTCGCTCGTGGGGCTGATCGTGGATCGCGAGCGCTTCGAGCAGATGTGGCTGATCAAGAAGAGCCACGTCATCCTGTCCGCCGTTGAAATGGTCGTGCTGGCCACGATGCTGATCATCGTGAGCGCCGGCAGCTTCGAAGGCGCCGCGTCGGTCTACTCGCTCGTGGCCGGGCAGTACGCTCCGGCGTTCTGGGGCGGCATCGTCCTTCTGGGTCTTGTCGCGCCGTTCCTTATCGAGGGCTACCCGGTGTTCATCGCCAAGCGCGTGGAAACGTCGACGACCTCGATGGTGGTCAGCGTCATCGGCGAGGCCGGCGTGCTGGTGGGCGGCTTCATGCTGCGCCTGCTGGTGATTTTGGCCGCCCTGCCCGTGCTGTTCCTCTAGCTCACCCGTGCGCCCCGCCCACCCCCTGGCGGGGCGCTGGCGGCCGGATTCCCCCTCCCTTTCTCTTCCGGCCGCTTTTCCTCTTTCATGGGCGCTGCGCACTCCCCCTCCGCGCAGCGCCCGTCTGTATTCCGACGAATCGAGGTGGCATCTATGGAAGAATCCCACGTTCCGCATTGGGGCATGGTCATCGATCTTGCGAAGTGCGTCGGGTGCGATTCGTGCACCGTGGCGTGCAAGGCCGAGAACCGCACGCCTCCGGGCGTCACGTACAACGTGGTGCTGGAACAGGAGACGGGCGCGTATCCCAACGTGCGTATCGAGGCGATCCCCCGTCCCTGCATGCAGTGCGAGAACCCCGCCTGCGTGTCGGTATGCCCGGTGAGCGCGACGTACCGCGGCGATGACGGCATCGTGGTCATCGACGCCGACCGTTGCATAGGCTGCAAATACTGCATCGCCGCGTGCCCGTACGGCGCGCGCTCGGCCGACGAGGGTTCGTCGTACGCAGTCGAGATGCAGGCGGCCGATCAGGTGACGGCGCCCGAGTACGGCGTGGACCACGGCGCGCGCGGGAAGTACCGGGGCACGTACGGCACCGTGCGCAAGTGCACGTTCTGCGCGCACCGCATCGCCGAGGGCGAGGCGCCCGCGTGCTGCGAGACGTGCATCGGCGACGCGCGCTACTTCGGCGATCTGAACGATCCGTCGTCGAAGGTGGCGCAGCTGGCCGCTTCGCCGCGGGCGTTCCGCCTGCGCGAGGAGCTGGGCACGAACCCGTCCGTCTACTATCTGAAATGAGCGAGGTGAGCATCTATGGCATCTGAAACGAAGCGCAGGCGCTGGCTGCCGGCACCGTTCTCGCGCCGTGCTACCATCGTGTGGGCGGTGATCGTAGCCGTGCTGCTGGTTGCGGGCGCGTACTTCATGTACGACCGCTTGGCGAACGGACTGGGCATGGCGGGAGCCACGAATTCCGTGCCCTGGGGCTTGTGGGTGGTCGTCTACATCTGGTTCTCCGGTTTGGCGGGCGGCTTGTACCTCCTTTCGGCGCTGGTCTACCTGCTGAGGATTCCCCGCTTCGCGCCCGTCGCGCGCATGGCGCTGGGTTTGAGCGTGGTGTCGCTTGTCGTGTCGATGATATTCATCGGCATCGACCTGGGCGCCATCCGGCATTCGCTGGGAACGCTGCTGTTCTTCCATTGGTCGTCGCCGTTGGCCTGGGAGATCAAGGCGTATATGTTCTTCATGGTCGTGGCCGTCGCACAGTTCGTGCTCGTGCTGCTGAACGACAAGCGAGCTGCCGAGGCTGCTGGCGAGCCCAGCATGGAATCGCTTCGGCGGCGCGGCAACGTGAACCTGGCCATCCGCGTGCTGGCCGGGGTGGGCGTGGCCACGTCGTTCGTGGGCCCTCCGGGCGGTACGGGCATGTTCTTCGCTGCGGTGAAGACGCGCGGGCTGTGGGAGGGCGGCATCACGTCGGTGCTGTTCTACGTCATGGCCGTGGTGACGGCTGCCGCGTTCCTGATCGTCGCATATCGGCTGCTCGCGCGGCTGCGCGGGGCGCGGCCGGACGGTAGCGCGCTCGTGGGTCTGAACCGCGTGCTGGCGGCGTCGCTGTTCGCGCTGGCGTTCTGCGTGTTCTTCCAGATCGCCCCGCCGTTGCTGTCGGGCGATCCGGCGTCGGCGACGGCCGTGGGCGTGATGGTGTCGGGTTCTTTGGCGCCGCTGTTCTGGATCGGCGAGATCGGCCTGGGACTGGCGGTGCCCGCGGCGCTGTTGGCCGTGGGGGCGTTTCGTTCGCGCTGCGCGGCCGGCGGCGTTTGGACGGTCGCTGCTGCCGTCTCCGCCATGGCGGGCATCCTGGCGCTGCGCTACGTGCTGGTGGTGGCAGGGTTCTCGGTTCCGCTTCTGGGCGGCATGCCCCTGCCTGCGTACGTGCCCACTTTGGGCGAGGCGATGGTGACGCTGTTCGTTCTGGGATTGGCCGTCGGCTGCTACGGACTGGCTGTGCGCCTGCTGCCGCTCGAGCGCAGGAGCGCGAGCGAGGGCGAGGCGCGGTTGGAAAGCTCCTACGAGGGCGCAGGTTCGGCCGCCGTGTCGTGCGGCGGGGTTTCGACGGGCAAGGAGGTGCGCGATGGAAGCGCAGCATAAAGACGGACGGCGATGCGATGCCGCAAGCGAGCCTCAGCGTTCGAGCTTGTTCGGAACGCCTTCGCGGCGCGCCGTGGTCGGCGCCGGTTGCGCGGTCGCCGCAGGCGCCTTGGTCGCCGGAGGCGGGCTGGGCGCGTACATGGCCGCTGATGACCCGCTGACCGACGAGCCTCACGGGCGCGGCAACGCCACCGGCGCGTGCGCGGCCGACGACGTCATCCTGTCCATGTGCAACAACTGCAACAGCTACTGCACCATCAAGGTGCGCGTGACCGATGCGGCCGACGGCAAGCAGGCGAACGACGGCGCCACCGCGCTGGTGCGCAAGATCGCGGGCAATCCGTACTCGCCGCTCAACTCGCAGCCCTACGCGCCGATCCCCTACGCTACGCGGCCCGAGGAAGCGCTCGCCCCCGGCGACGACATGGCCGTGGCCGGTCGCGCTTCGAACGGGGGCATGATATGCCTCAAGGGCCAGGTGGGCATTCAGCTCGTGCACGACCGGTTCCGCATCACGCAGCCTTTGCGCCGCGTGGGGGAGCGCGGGTCGGACGAGTGGGAGACGGTCAGCTGGGACACGGCCCTCGACGAGATCGTGAACGGGTCGCCCGCGCTGGGCACGCCGGGCATCGCCGAATGGTACGCCTACGCGCCGAAGAAGCAGGTGGAGGCCGATGTCGCGCTTGTGGAGTCGGGCGAGATGACCAAGGACGCCTTCGCGGCGAAATGGGCCGACAAGCTGATCGACGTGGAGCATCCCGACCTGGGCCCCAAGTCCAACCTGTTCTGCTCGGCCGGCGGCGACCGCATGTTCCTCATCGGGGACCGCTTGACGCAGCTGGGGTTCGGCTCGGTCAACAACTTCAACCACGGCGGCGTGTGCGGCATGACGGGCGTCATGGCCAACGTGCGCACGCACCCCACGACGAACCATAAGCGCATGTACGCCGACATCGACCATTGCGAATGCCTTATCATCTGGGGCACCGAGCCCATGACGGCGAACAAGGGTCCGTCGTGGCTGGCTCCGCGCCTGTCGGTGGCGCGCGAGCGCGGCATGAAGCTGTACGTGGTCGACCCGCGCCAGGGGCGTAGCGCCTCGAAGGCCGACGTGTGGCTGCCCGTGATTCCCGGCAAGGACGCCGAGCTGGCGTTCGCCATGATGTCGTGGATCATCGCGAACGAGCGCTACGATGCGGCCTACCTGTCGGCGCCTTCGAAGAAGGCAGCCGCGGCGCTGGGCGAGCCCACCTGGTCCGATGCGACGCACCTCGTGGCCGTCGACCTGCCGAACCGGCCCATCGTCACGGCCAAGGCGCTGGGGCGCGCGGGCGAGGTCGGCGCGAACGGCGAGGCGCTGGCCGACGACGCGCGCTTCGTGCTGGTGGACGGCGAGCTGACTCTCGCCGATGCCGCCGAGGGCGCCGCCGATCTGCTAGTGGACGCAGAGATCGACATCAAGGGAAAGCCTGCGCGCGTGAAGAGCGTGTTCCAGCTTTTGAAAGAGCGCGTCGAGGAGCGAACGCTGGAGGAGTACGCCGCCGATGCGGGCATCGAGCCCTCCGTGGTGGAAGAGGTGGCGCGCGAGTTCACGTCGCACGGCAAACGTGCCTGCGTCATGAGCTACCGCGGCCCGGCTATGCACGCCAACGGCTTCGATGCGGTGCGCGCCGTGGGGTATCTCAACTTCCTCATCGGCAACCACGATTGGAAGGGCGGTCACATCGCCGCCGCGGCGAAGTTCGCGCCGTTCGAGGGCCGCTACGACTTGAAGACCGTGCCGGACGCGCATGCCGGATGGGGCATTCCCATCACGCGCCAGAAGACCGAGTACGAGAAGACCAGCTACTTCAAGCAGGACGGCTATCCGGCGCCGCGTCCGTGGTACCCGCTGCCGGGCAACCTGTCGCACGAGATCGTGCCCACCTTGCGCGCGGGCTACGTGTACGATCATTTGGGCGCGCTGTTCATCCATCGCCATTCGCTGGTGGACTCCACGCCCGGCGGGCGGCGACTGGCCGACGTGCTGGGCGACCAGGACAAGATCAACCTGCTGGTGTCGTTCGACGTGGAGATAGGCGACACGTCGCGCTTTGCCGACTTCGTGTTACCGGACAAGGTGTACCTCGAGCGCTTCAGCCAGGAATCCATCTATCCGAACCAGCAGTACCAGCTCATCCAGCTGGGGCAGCCGGCGGTGCGCGCCTTCGACGGCCCGCGCTCGGTGGAGGACGTGTACTTCGACATCATGCAACGCCTCGGGCTGCCGGGCGTCGGCGAGCATGCCGTGCCGGTGGGCAAGGACGGCGACGGCGGCACGGCGGCCCTTTCGACCGAGTACGACTACTGGTTGAAGATGGCCGCGAACATCGCCTACGCCGGCGAGAAGCCGGTGCCGGACGCCGACGACGACGAGCTCGCCCTGTTCGAGCGCGCCCGCAAGCGCGCGCTGGGCGAGGCGTTCGATCTGGAGGCGTGGAAAGCCGCCGTCACCGAAGAGGAATGGCCGAAGGTGGTGTACGTGCTGAACCGCGGCGGGCGGTTCGCGTCGGCCGACCCTGCGAAGGGCGACGGTTACGACGGAGATCTGATCAAGACGAAGTACGCCGGCTTGTGCGCGTTCTACGACCCGAAGACGGCTTCGCTGAAAGACGCGTTGACCGGTGAGAACTTCGACGGATTGGCCCATACGGCGCCGATCGCCTTCGCCGACGGCACGCCGATGGCGCGGCCGGCCGACCGACCGTTCGCGTTCATCAACTGGAAAGCGCGCACGAACGGCACGCACCGCACCATCGCCGCGTCGTGGCTGCGCGAGACGACCACCGAGAACTTCGTATGGATGTCGCCGTCCGACGCTGCCGAGCGCGGCTTGAAGAACGGCGATGCCGTGGAGGTCGTGGGGCCTGAAGGCACGCTTTCCGGTCACGTGCGCGTGACCGAGGGCATTCGTCCCGGCGTGGTGGGGGCCAACTACTCGTTCGGCCAGCAGGGCTACGCCGCGCGCGCGGTCACCATCGACGGCATGTTGACGGGCCCGGCTCCCGATTACCTCGAAGAAGAGGGCATCCTCGACGGCGACGAGCCCGGCAAGCAGAAGACCGGCTTCGCCGGCGGGCGGGGCGCGGCTTCTGCATGAACGAGCTGCTGCCCGAGGAAACGCTTGCCGGAGGCGGTGGCGTGACCGATCCTATTGGAGGCGGCGCCGCCCAGTTCGACCTCTGGGTGGACGTGCGGAAGGTGTAGGAATTCGGCGCACTCTAGGGCGCGGGGAAGGCCATGCGGTCCAGCGATCTTCCCCGCGCCGATTCGTGATGGGCGCGGCGTGCGGTCGGCGCGGCGTGCGACGTTCGGTTCCCCGGAACCTCTGCCGCTGCCGTGGAGGGGGATGCGCTATGAGGGAGGGCGCGGCAGCCGCGCGCTGGGCGCGAGCTGGTTTGTGAATTTCGCTTGGAGCGGGCCACTTTCTCGAAGATACGGGGGTTTCGGCTTCCGCTATACTTGCCCGCTGTGAAATCGCTTCTGTACATATTCGAGCGCTACACCAGCCTTCGCCAGCTTTCGCGGCGACGCTCGCGCACGGCTGCGTTCCGCGCGCCGGGCGAAGTGGGTCCTGGCGTGTGGCAAGGCCATCGATGAGCGGACTCTCGTAAGCGGACGACCTCGTTCGACGGCCTCCGCGTTTTCGCTTTCCTCATTCATATTCCCCGATCGATCGCCGGCCGTTCTCTTCGTGCGCCTTCCTGCGCGCGAGCGAGGGTATCGGCTCGGTCGTCGACGCGTCCGCAAAGGAAGTCGATGCGCTCTTGAACGAACAACAATTGGTTGCTGAACAGCACAAAGTAACTCGCAAGGAAATCACCGTCATCGGCATCGTGCTGGCAGGTGCGTTCCTTGCCATCCTGAACCAGACCGTCCTGTCGCCCGCGCTGCCGAAGCTGATGGACGCGTTCTCCATCTCGGCCGGCACCGCGCAGTGGGTGACGTCCATCTACATGCTGGTCAACGGCATCATGGTGCCCATCACCGGGTTCCTCATCGACCGCTTCTCCACGCGCAAGCTCTTCTTCGTCTCGCTGATGTCGTTCATCGTGGGCACGGCGCTGTGCGCGGGGGCCCCGACGTTCGAGCTGCTCATCGTAGGCCGCGTGCTGCAGGCGGCCGGCGCGGGCGTGCAGCTGCCGCTCGTGGGCGTGGTTCCCATGCTCATCTTCCCGCCCGAGAAGCGCGGCACGGCCATGGGCATGGCCGGCATCGTGATGAGCTGCGCGCCTGCGGCCGGCCCGGTGCTGGCCGGGGGCATCATCGACGCGTGGGGCTGGCGCATGATGTTCTGGGCGATGATCCCGCTGGCCATCCTCGTGCTGGCGGTGAGCTTCTTCCTACTTACGAACGTGGGGGAGCTCAAGCGCCCGCACCTCGACGTGCCGTCCATCGTCCTGTCCACGTTCGCGTTCGGCGGCCTGCTGTACGGTTTCTCCAGTGCAAGCACGCTGGGCTGGGGCAACGCCGTGGTCGTCGGCAGCATCGTCGTGGGCGTGGTCGCGCTCGCGTGGTTCATCCATCGCCAGCTGCATATCGAGGAGCCGCTGCTGCAGCTGCGGGCCCTCAAAACCCCCACGTTCGCGTACTCGGCCGTCATCGTGACGGTGGTCAACTCGGCGCTGGCCGTGGGCAGCGTCATCCTGCCCATCTACCTGCAGAACGTGCTGGGGCTGACGGCGTTCGAAACCGGCATCCTCATGACGCCCGGCGCGGTGGCCACCATCTTCCTGAGCCCGGTCAGCGGCATGCTGTTCGACCGGTTCGGGCCGCGCGTCATAGCCATCATGGGCTTGACGGGGCTCACCGCTTCGCTGGCGGCGCTGTCCCTCGTCGACGACAAGACGATGGTCGCGTACCTCGTAGCGTTCTACGTCATCCAGTCCTCCGGTCTGACGCTGGCGAACATGCCGGTCACCACCTGGGGCATCAACGCGCTGCCGAACGACATGATCGCGCACGGCAACGCCATCAGCAACACGGGCCGCCAGGTGGGCGGCGCAGTGAGCACGGCGCTCATCGTGACGGTGATGACCATGGTGACCGCGGCGAACGCCGAGGCAGGCCCCGTGCTGTCCACGGCGGCGGGCATCGACGTGGCGTACGGGATCTCCGCGGCCGTGGCGTCTGTCGCGCTGGTCATAGCCGTCTTGAAGGTGCGCAACGTCAAGAAGCAGGCGGTCGCCTCGCCTGCATCCCGGGCCGAAGCGCCGCTTGAGATCGAAATGGAAGAAGCTCGGGAAGGAGCTGCACGATGAATCGGACGATCGGCGACATCATGGAGCGGGACGCGTACACGTGCCGCTACGACCAGAACCTCGGCGAGGTGGTAACCCTGTTCAACGAGCTGGGCACGAGCGGGCTCGTGGTGATCGACGAGGATCGCCATGTGGTGGGATTCATCAGCGACGGCGACATCATGAAAGCGGTCGCCGCGCAGAAGACGCGCTCCATCTTCAGCGGTGGGTACTCCAACATGGTGCTGTACGACAGCGAGTCCTTCGAGGAGAAGGCCCGCGCGCTCAAGCGCCGCAACGTCATGGAGCTGGCCGTGCAGCGGGTGCTGTGCGCCACGGCCGACCAGACCATCGGCGAGATCGCCGACGTGCTGGCGAAGAAGAAGTTCAAGAAGGTGCCGGTCATCGATGAGGACGGCAGGCTCATCGGCATGGTGCGCCGCGCCACCATCACCCGCTACCTGTTCGATGTGCTGTTCGGCGAGGAAGAGCCGAGCGCCGAGTAGCGCCGGGGCTTATACTGGCGGCATCAACCGCATCGGTGCGCGTCGAGAAGGGAGAACGTCATGAAGGTGATCGTCGTCGGATGCCACGGGCAGATGGGGCAGCCCATCAGCCGATTCGTCGCCGAGCGCGAGGGTATGGAGCTGGTGGGAGGCGTGGGCCCTGCGGGACGCGACTACATCGGCCGCGACCTCGGCCAGGTGGTGGGCCTCGGACGCGATCTGGGCATCCCCGTGGCGGACGACCTCTCGTCCGTCATCGACGCGTGCGACGCGCTCATTGACGTTTCCAGCGTGGAGCAGTGCCTCGAAACGCTCGACTTGGCCGTGGCGCATGGGAAAGCTCTCGTCACGGCCAGCACGGGGTTCTCGCCCGAACAGTTCGAACGATTCGAAGCGGCCGGCCGGCACATCCCGATCATCTTCAAATGCAACACCTCGAAGATGGTGAACGTGATGCTGAAGTTGGTGGAGATCGCGGCGCGGGCGCTCGTGGACGAGACGGATATCGAGATCATCGACCAGCACGACCGCGATAAGCTGGACGCGCCCAGCGGCACCGCCGTCATCATCGGCAACATGATCGCGGAGCTCAAGGGCACCACGCTCGACGAGCTGGCCGAGTACGGCCGCGAGGGCCACGGCGCGCGCAAGCCGGGCGGCGTGGGCTTCCATTCGCTGCGCGCCGGCGATATCACGAGCGACCACAAGGTGTACTTCGGAGGCATGGGCGAGCGTTTGGAGATCACCCACTACTCCTACAGCGACGACTGCTTCGCCCGCGGCGCCGTGGACTGCGCCGCGTATCTCCAAGGAAAGCCCGCGGGCGTTTACAGCATTAAAGACGTGTTCGACCTGCGTTAGCGTACCGCCCGCCTTCTAGGGGCGGCGGGCTTGGCGGGCGGCCGTCACGAAGAGGGCGCAGGCGATGAGCGCGAGCGCCGCCGCGGGCGCAAGCGGCATCGTGCCACCGAGGAACAGGGCGATCGTGCAGGCGAACAGGGCGCCGGCCAGCACGGCGGCCACCGCCCAGCCTCTTTGGATGCGGGTCATGGCGGCCCTCCTTTCGTCGAAGCATCTACGGTACCAGCTTGCCTTGCAGGGGTGGGGGCGACGCGCTGACATCGAAGTCACGATCGGGCAACACCTTCTCAAACGGGGCGGCGGGTCAGCTGCCCTGCCTGTGCGCGCTCCTAGGATGAGGGCTGTTTATATGACAGCTAGGGGATTCGTCGTGAATCCTGAGGAGGTGAAATCGTATGGATCTCGCATTGCTTCAAATGCCGATGGTTCTGTTCACCACGCTCGTGCCGATGGCTTCGGGCGCGTTCATCGGCCTGGCGCTGGCGTTTCTGACCACGCGTTTCAGCAAGGAGCGCCTCGCCCGCATCGACCGCTGGACGCTGCTTCCGATGGCGATCCTCGCCGTGGGCTACATCGCGTCGTTCGTGGCGCTCTCGTCGCCGCAGTATTCGATGAGCTTGTTCCAAGGCGTCGACATCGCGCCGTTGTCCTTCGTGGGCATCGCCGGCATGCTATTCATCGCGCTGGCCGTGGTGTACTGGATCATCGCGATGACGGGCAATCTGGACGAGCGTCCGCGCAAGGTGTTCGCCACCGTAGTGGGCGCGGCTTCGCTGCTGCTGTCGCTCAGCATCGGGGTGATGTACATGGGCTCCGCGGTGCTCACCTGGAACTCTCCGCTCGTGCCGCTCGGCATCATCGGGTTCTGCATCGCAGGCGGCGTGCCGCTCGGCGTGCTGGTCGTCGCTCTCGCGGGTGGGATGCCCGAAGCGCGCTTGACGCGGTTGCCAACGGTAGCGCTGTTCACGGCCTTTATCGGCGTGGTGGCGGCCATCGTCGCCGTCAGCGCGCAGCTGCTGTTCGCCCAGTCCACGTTCAACGCGTTCTTTCCGGGCTCCGACGTGCTTCCCGGTTCGTGGGTGTACCTCGTGATATCCATCGTGGGGTTCGTTGTTATGCTGGCGACTCTGCGCGCCACGCTCATGCCCGGCGGCCGCAATGTGGCGGCGATGGGAAGGACGGCGGGTGCTGCGGCGGCCATCCCGCTGCGCGATCGCGAGGACGTCGATGCTGATGCTCCCGTGGGCGTCCGTTCGGCCATCCCGCTGCTCGTGGCCGGCAACGCGGCCGTGCTCATCGGCATCTTCGTGGCGCGCCTCATGTTCTACGCGCTGCAGGTGTAGAGGCTTCGGCCCTCGAGGACCTTCAAGCCGCCGACGCCGGAAAGGCCGTCGGCGGCTTTTTTGTTTTTGTCGCACGCCTGAGCTTGTCGCGTGGCGGCGCGTGTCGCGCGGCGGCACGCGCAGTGGCGGTGGGGGCGCGCGAAGGGGGCAGGCGCGCTGGTGATGCAAATTGTCCCGCGGAGCGGTAAAAACAAGTCAGTTTGGCAATTATGATCGATATAATCATTAAATAGCACATCGCGCTGATCAGGCATTTTGAAAGCACGCCTGACATTTCAGCCCAAGATAGGTGCCAACCGGGCTGAAATCGCGCTCTCGAAATTGCCAAACCGGCTTAGTTTTACCCTCGGAAACGAAATTTCGCCTCATCGGGCGTCGGCGGCGACCCTTCGCTCGCGCTAGCCCTTCGACCGCATGTTGTCCGCTGCTTCGGCGTTTGATCGGCGCTGGATTGGGATGTGACACGCGTGGAAACGACGTTGGAAACGGCGGCAAGGCGCGTGGAATCCGCGTTGGAACGACGTGGGAAACGCGCTTGATTTGGCGGCAACGCGCGTTGGATCTGCGCAAACGAAACGTGAGACCGCGTCGCTATACTGAGAAGCACGGATTCGATCCGGCGGCTTGGTGCCTCGCCCTCTCATTATTCTAGAAGGATGGAGGTGAAGACCATGACCGTTTTGGGGATTGCTTCGTTGGCGATTTTGCTCTTGGAGTTCGCTACCCGCGTCATCGAGCTGTTTCTGGTGATAAGGAGCGCGCTCCTAACCCGTAGGGGAAAGGAGCGCCACAAGTAAACCCAAACCGCCGAAGCGATCCGAGAGCCGTGGGGAGCACCACCTCCCTGCGGCTCGCCCTTATTATACAAAAACGACCGTGCTCCGCCAAGAGGATCGTTGCGCAACGATCGGGACGCAACAGACAGGTGAAAAACGCGCATTCCGGAGCCGGGCGAGGATGGCGGGAGGGAGATCTCCCCGTTCCTTCGTCTCTTTCCCACGCTTTCGCCTTGCGCGCGGCCTTGGCTCGGCGCGTCCGAAACGGTGTAATCATGTGGTAACATGGAACCATCTTCTACATCGGCTTCCCAGCGCCGTGCAGGTGGGGTGGCTCCTCTGATGCAAAGGCGGTACGAGCATGGAGCGTTTGGCGGCGGCCTCGAACACGGTGCCGGGCAAGCCCGTGACCGTCTCCATGAAGAACGGCCGAACGACTACCGACTGCATCGTCGTGCCCGAAGACGGCGACCTGTGACGCTCGTCGCGCCGCTTGCGCCCGGAAGCCCTGCCGCGCCCGCAGAGGCGATGCTCCCTCTGCGGGCGCGGTGTCTCGCGCGAGCGGCAGGAGCTCCGATCAGGACAGCGACCTGCGATGACGGGCGCGCGACGCAAGAACCAGCGCGCCGCTTGCGAGGGCTGCGCCCAGGGCGATGGCGAAAGCCGGGCTGTCGCCGGTAGAGGCGAGCGCCTTCGCAGGGGGCGCAGCCTCGCGTTCCTCATGCCCGGCGGAAGGCTTCTCGCCGATGAGCCCCGGCTGGCTTTGGCCGTCTTTCACCAGGTACGCGTACTCGGTCGCGCTGGCCTCGCCGGTCGTGGGCGTCGCTCCCGCAGGAAGTATCGCCACCTGGAACGCCTTGACGGGGTAGCCGTATCCCGACGTGCCGTTGGCGGTGCCGTCATGCGCCCAAGCCATCCAGCCGACGCCTTTCACGTACAGGCGGTAGTAGACGGTGTAGCGCGCAGCCTCGTCGCCCGACAGGCTGACGCGCAGCGCCTGCACGGGCTGCTCCATCTCGCCCGCGATGTCGCCGTTCTCAACCGCCGGGCTCCACCCGCTTCCGTTGTCGACCGCGTAGGAAACGTTCAAGCCGCCGATGGACGTCTCGATGCGCAGCGCGGTCACGTCGTGGCCGGCGGCGTTTCCGCTCGTCTGCCCGTCGATGCTCCAATCGACGCCGGCGTCCTCGTAGGCCCAGCCGTCCTCGAAGCTGTGCCACTGGTAGTACACGGCGGCCTCGGTGGGGGCGAGTGCGATGGCGAAGGTTCCGTCCAGGTTCCTCTCGCTCAGCCCGCTGTAATCGCGGCCGTTCCACGAGGCGACGACCAGCTTGTCCGTCGCCTCGAGCGGCGTGAGGTGCAGGTAGAGCGCTCCTTGGTCGTCGGTCTGGACGTCGCGCATGCCGTAGGTGCTGCCGCCGGTCGGCTCTTCCACGAATTCCGTGTCGAGCAGACGCATCTGCAAGGAGGAGATGGGCGTGTTCGCCGGAAGCCCGTGTATCGTTACAAGCGAGAGGTCGTCGTTGTTTTCGTTGACGAAGCGCTGCTCGTCCTCGGAGGCAAGAGACGTTGCTTCCTCGTCCAGGTCGGACGCGAGCGCGACGGGGGAGGCGAGCAGGAGGTTCAACGCTGCCGGAGTCGGCGAAGCTGATGCCGACGCCAAAGACGCCGCCCTCGTTGAAACCGCCTCGTTGCATTTGACCGTTCCGCCGGTGATGACGGGCGCCTTGACGGAGCTGGTGATAGCCGCGACCCGACCGGCTCCATAAGTGCCCGGACCGCCGACGGCGTTGATGGTGCCCCCGCTGATCTTGATTTCCCCGCACGAGTCGCCGACACTGCAACCTATGGCTGCAGACAGGTCGCCGCCGTGCGCGTTCACTATGCCGCCGCTGATGGTGATGGAGCCGCACGAGCCGTAATGGTCCGACCCGATGCCAGCGACGAACTTGGAGCCTTTGGCGGTAACCGACCCGCCGCTGATGGTGATGGACTTGCTCGCCGTGATCGCTGCGCTTCCACTCGACTGACTGAGCGCTTCGACAGTGCCTCCGGAAACAACGAGCTTTCCTGCAGTAATGCCATTACCGCCCGTTACTCCCGAATGAGCGAGAACCGTGCCGCCCGCTATCGAGATGGTCGTGTTCGGCTCTCCCAGGATGCAAGGCTGACGACCTGTGCCTGCTCCCACGGCATTCAAGGTTCCCTTGCCGTTGATGGTAAGAGACGAGGTGCCTCGAACCGCCACCCCCGGCGACGCCTCCAATCTGTGGCCGCATATGTAATTACTTCCCACCAGCGTGAGCGTCACGTTCGAGGATTCCTCGATTGAAGCCGCAACGCCGCTCAGATCCTGAAAGCGCAGCGCGTGAGTACCTTTCCTCACGATCACCTGATTGCTTACGGGGAAGGAGGTAAAATCTGCGGCTCCCGTGACAGCCAGGTACCCGCTGTAGCGCGTCCAACTCACTCCCCCGTCGAGGGTGTACTGCGGAATGCCCTCCGAACTCACATCGACGATGAGCTTGCAGCCCTTTTTTTCGTGCATGCTGACGACGGGGTTTTCAACAGGCGGGTCGGGAATGGCCAGATGAAGCGTGTATCCGGCTTCGGCAGAACCCTTGATCGTGCCTTCGTATACGTTGCCGGATTCGCTAAAGCTCATCTTGACGGAGCTGCCGTCCTTAAGCAGGTTTCTGTCGAGAAAAAGTCCCAGATCGCCGTCGTCCATCCAAGTGGCGAAGCCGTCTACGATGTAATGCTTGGCATCCACCCACCGATCGCCTCTGACAAAGACAGGGCCTTTCTCACCAAAACTGGCTCCGAGCAGATTCTCACCTGCCGCCAAGCCCGACACCAGAACATACGCGGAACTGGGGAAGGAGCCGCCCTGATCGACGGCGAGCGTCGTGTTGGCGGGCGGGCGCTGCGAGAGGTGAATGTTGCCGCCGCCGGTGACGATGCTTTTCGCGGTAATGTCGCAAGTGCCTGAGGACTGCAAGGTCACCGTTCCCGAAAAGAAAGACACCGACCCCGTTGCATCCACAGCGCTCGAGGTCGGGTCGCCGAGGGCAGGGGCGCCGTTGCCGCTTCGCGCGGTTACGTTGCCGGGTTGCCAAAACTCGATGGTGCCGCAACTTGAAACCGCGCTGTCCGCACCGATGGCGGGAGCCTCGTATCCTCCCTGCGCTTCCAGACTGCCGTAGAGATCGCCTTTGAAAATCAGATGAGCCTTACCAGGTGCGAAAATTGCGGGATACCCGCTCGAACCGGAAAGCTTGTTCGAGCCATACAGCCAGAGCGTAAGCTGCGCAGCCTGCGTGTCGCTGCCGATTTCAATCGCCGCGTGATTGGCGCGCGGCTCGTTGATGGTAACGCCGTTGAGAAGTATCGTATGGGTTCCGTTGAGCACTTGCACGTTCGTGCCGCTGCCTGCCGTTCCACCGATCGTCACGTTGCCGGAATAGGACGTCCACGTTGCCTCGTTGTCCTGGCTGTATTGGAGGTTCGAGCCGGAGTCCTTCAAGAGGATGGAACCGTCCTTCAGGTCGAGGTGCGGCGCATTCTCTATGGGCGCCAAGGCTGCCACCTCGGGCGGGGCTTCCTCGAGTGGGGCCGCGTCAGGGAGAGTCGCATCCGCCTGAGCCGTTGCCGCTGGCTCGTCTTCAGCCCAGGCGTAATGCGCGGGAGCGAACTGTGCTCCCGCCATGAGTGCAAGCGCCGCGGCGAGTGCGAACGCGCACAGCTTCCGTCCGGATATTGGCGATTCGACATGCGATGCAGCGTTCATGGCAGCTCCGATCAGGGAAACGTGCGGCGAACCCAGATGGCAAGAAGTATAGCATGCGATCAGGTGAGACTTTGCTGAGGGACGGTCTTGATTACGTCGCGAGAGCTCGCCCGGTGCGTTTTCGCGCGTTCGTCCCGCTGCGTGGAAACGGCGTTGGAACCGCGTGCAAGGCGCGTGGAATCCGCGTTGGAAACGATGGCAAGGCGCGTGGAATTTGCGTGGGAGCGGCGTTGGAAAAGGGCAAGGTCGGGAAGGTTTTCCATGGTGATGCGTGCCATGGAAACGTGGAACGGGCTCGCTATACTTATAGATACGGATTCGGTCCGGCGGCTTGGTGCCTCTCCCTCTCATATTCTAGATGAACGGAGGTGATGACCATGACCGTTTTGGATTTGCTGGTGTTGGCTGAAGTGCTTATGAGGCTGATGTCCCGAATCATCGAGATTTTCCTGATGATAAGAGACGCGCTCCAAACCCGCAAGGGAAAGGAGCGCTCACAGTAAACCCAAACCGCCGAAGCGATCCGAGAGCCGTGGGGAGTTAGCGCTCCCTGCGGCTCGCCCTTATTATACAAAAACGGCCGTGCTCCGCAAGGAGAATCGATGTACAACAATCGGGGTCGCGCGCGACCTTAGGCAAAGGGTCTCGAAGCGGGCTTCCGCGCACTGCAGCGTTTCTATTCCTGCAAGTCGTTGGGGTCGAAGGACTCGATGAGGTCGAGCAGCTCCTGCTTCTTGTGGATGTCCAGCTTCGCGTAGATGCGCTTCGAGTGCGTGCGGATGGTGTTCTCGGTGACCACGAGATCCTCGGCGATGCGCGCCACGGTGTTGCCGCGCGCGATGAGCTCCATGACCTCCGTCTCGCGCTCGCTCAGACGGTAATGCTGCTGCAACAGCGCCGCCTGCTTCGAGATGCGGTCGAGGTACACGCGCTCCTCGCGCTTGCGTTCGCGCTGCGGCTTGCGGCTCGCGCGAGGCGGCCGATCGCCGCGCTTGCCCGCCTTCTTCGGCACCGCGTCGTCGGGCTTTTCGCCCTCCGCGTTCGCCCCTGCAGGCTTCTTCTCGGGCGCATGCGCGCGTAGGGCGACCAGCTCGATGCTGGCCGCGGCATCGCTGTCGTGTTTGAAGATGCGGCGGAACCCGCCCTGTCCGATGAAGTACATGAGCCCCAGCAGGTACACGGCCACGAGCGCCACCACGGCGAGCGGCGCGATGCCGATGATCATGGTCTGCTCGGCGAACGTGCCGCCGATGAAGCCCACGTCGTGCAGCGCGTACACGATGCCGCCGAAGAACCCGTAGATGAACACGGGGTTGATGCCGCGGTCGCGCGAAGCTTGCGCGCATTGAATCATCATGAGCATGATAGCCACGCTGTACACGGCGTACAGGCCGCCGGCCAGCCAGCGCGCGTACTCCTCGGGCAGAAACGGCAGCAGCAGAAACGAGGTGATGACGAACGGGAAGAAGACGCGGTAGGCGCCCACCACGTTCACGCTGAGGTTCTTGAACTGCCACAACACCAGCAGCGATATAGCCGCGGTCAACGATCCGCCCATCGACAGCACGTTCACGAGCGATCCCACCGCCGGCTCGCCGATGGCCAGGGAGCGCATGATGCCCGTGCAGAACCCCAGCGCGCCCACGCATAGCGCGCTTCGCCAGTAGTCGTTCACCAGGCGCTGGTACACGAGCGGATGGTCGCGCGGCACGTCCTGGAACATGGCTTGATCGAGGTCGATCTCGCGGCTTTTCAGCACAATGGTCAACCCGAATAGCGGCAGGAACACGAGCGGGATGAGAAACGCCGTCACCGCTTGCGGAATAAGGTACAGCGAGAAGTACAGCACCGCCGCGTATAGGGTACCCTTGATGAGGTCGCGGTTGCCGGTGTCGGAATCCTGGCTGGCGAACAGGCGTTGCCACAGCATGTAGAAACCGGCCGACCCCAGGCCCAGGAGCGCGCCGCCGCCGACGACGAGCGGCAGCGCCCATGCGTCCAGATAGATGGCCGCGATGAGGCAGCACCATCCCAGAAGGTAGGGCATGGTGGCCAGCCGCACGATGAATGTGCGCGTGGGGCCGGGGAAGAAGTACGATCCCAGGGCGCTGGCGAAGTAGCTGAACGAGAACACGAGCGATTGCGCGAGGAAGAACCAGAACACGATCTCGGTGGTTTGGAACTCCATCGGAAGAAACGGGATCACGCCGCCCCATACGCCCGCGGCGTTGATGGCCAAGAACAAGCCGTAGCCGAGCGAGGTGATGTTCGGCTTCATGATGCTGACGATGGTGGCTGCGTTCAAAGATCCTCCCCCGAGACCGCGCGCATATGCGGTTTTTCCGTTCCCGCACACTGTTCCCGTTGCATCAGTATAACGGTATTGTCAGAAGTATCGTGCGACGCATTACCCAAAGTGCTGTCTTGTGACCTGGGGAAACGATAAGTTCACATATTTTATGTGACACGGCGGTCGCGGGGGAGTGCCACAATGCGAGGCGTTCCGCCCGGGAAGCGGAGCGCCAGACGAGAGAGGAAAGAGGGAGGGACCATGACGAACATGTTGGAGAACGCTCAGGTGTCTCGCCGCACGTTCATGAAGGGCTCGGCGCTGGCCGGCCTGGGTGCGGCCGCGATGGGCACGGGTGCCGTGTCGCTGTTCGGCTGCTCGCCGAGCGCCGACGGCGCGAAGGGCAATGACGCTGCGACGCAGGCCGTCGAGGAGACCACGACGTGGGGTCACTGCGCCATCAACTGCCCCGGCCGTTGCAGCCTGAAGTTCCACGTGCAGGACGACGAGGTCGCCTGGGTGGAAACCTACACCAGCAAGGACGCCGGCTTCGACGAGGTTCAGCCGCGCGCCTGCCTGCGCGGTCGCACGTATCGCCGCTGGCTCGCCAACCCCGATCGCATCAACTACCCCATGAAACGCGTCGGCAAGCGCGGCGAGGGCAAGTTCGAGCAGATCTCGTGGGACGAAGCCGTCGACACGATCGCCAGCGAACTCAAGCGCATCATCGACGAGTACGGCAACGAGTCCGTGTACATTCCCCTATGCGACGGGCGTGAGCTCCACGACGGCGCGCTCGCTGCCGCGTTTCATGAACTGCCTCGGCGGTTTCCTGGGGTCGTACGGCGACTACAGCGCCATGCAGATGGAAATGATCGTGCCCCACACCTACGGCGCATCCGGGCTTCAGCGGCAGCACGCTCAACGCCGCCGAGGACGCCGCGCTCATCCTCGCGTTCGGCACGAGCCCGACCGAGACGCGCCAGGGCGGCGCCGTGTCGCACTACGACTGGGTGCATCTGCGCGAGACCACGAAGGGCAAGATGATCTACATCGACCCCCGCATGAACGATTCCGTCATGGGCCGTTCCGCCGAGTGGCAGCCCATCAACCCCGGCACCGACGCCGCGCTCTGTTCCGCCATCGCGCATGAGCTGATCGCGAACGACCAGGTGGACAAGGAGTTCCTGGACGCGTACTGCGTCGGTTTCGACGAGGACACCATGCCCGAGAGCGCCAAGGGCCAGAACAAGTCCTACAAGGACTACATCATGGGCACCGGCTACGACATGGTGGAGAAGACCCCCGAGTGGGCAGCCCCCATCTGCGGCATCTCCGCCGATCGCATCAGGGAGCTGGCTTCCGAGATCGGCGAGGCCAAGCCGCTGTACGTCGTTCAGGGCTGGGGCCCGCAGCGCCGCAGCAACGGCGAGCTGAACTGCTGGTCCATCATGATGCTGCCGCTGCTGACCGGCCAGGTTGGCCTGCCGGGCACGAGCAACGGCTGCCGCGAGGGCTCGTTCTCCATCAGCTTGACGTCCCTGCCGGCCGGCGACAACCCCATCAAGGCGAAGATCCCCGTTTTCCTGTTCACCGAGGCTATTGACCACGGTACCGAGATGACGGCGCTCAACTCCGCTGTGATGGGCGCGGACAAGCTCAACCAGAACATCAAGTGCATGCTGAACTATGCCGGCAACTGCCTGACGAACCAGCATGGCGACATCAACTACGCGCACGACATCCTGGCCGACGAGAGCAAGTGCGAGTTCATCGTTGTGTGGGAGACGGCCATGACGGACTCCGCCAAGTACGCCGACATCCTGCTGCCCGACCTGTTCCGCTTCGAGCAGGTGTCGCAGATCGGCACCGGCGGCGACAACGCATACATGATCAGCGGCCAGCCGTGCACCACGCCGAAGTTCGAGCGCAAGACCCTCTACGACGCCCTGACCCTCATCGCCGACAAGATGGGCGTGAAGGAGCAGTTCACCGAGGGCAAGACCCAGGAAGAGTGGATCAAGGAGCTCTACGAGAAGACGCGCGAGAAGGACACCGAGCTGCCGACGTACGACGAGGCCATGGAAATGGGCGTCTACACGCGCAAGAATCCGAAGGGTGCGACCATCGCGTTCGAGGCCTTCCGCAACGACCCGGCGGCCAACCCGCTGGACACTCCCACCGGCAAGATCGAGATCTACTCCGAGACGCTGGCCGGCATCGCTTCCACCTGGGAGCTTGGCGAGGAGGACCTCATCTCGCCCATCCCGGTGTACACGCACGGTTTCACCGAGACTGACGTGCCCACCGACGAGTTCCCCCTGCGCTGCAGCGGCTTCCACTATCGCGGTCGCACGCACTCCTCGTGGGGCGGCATCGAGCTGCTCAAGGAAGTGAACCCGCAGGAGGCGTGGATCAACCCCGCCGACGCTAAAGAGCGCAGCATCAAGCAGGGCGACAAGATCCGCGTGAAGAACGCGTTCGGCGAAATCGAGATCCTGGCGAAAGTCACGCCGCGCGTGGTTCCCGGCACGGTGTGCATCTCGCAGGGCGCATGGCACGACGCCGACATGTACGGCGATCGCGTTGACAAGGGCGGCTGCATCAACACGCTGACGACGCATCGTCCGTCTCCGTTGGCTAAGGGCAACCCCCAGCACAGCAACATCTGCCAGGTGACCAAGGCGTAGGGCGACGAGCCGCAGAAAGGGTGATATATCATGTCTCAACAGGCATTCTACTTTGACGGCACGCGCTGCACGGGGTGCAAGACCTGCCAGATGGCGTGCAAGGACTACAAGAACATCGATCTGGGCATCTCGTTTCGCCATGTGTACGAGGTGACCATCGGCGACACCGTGAAGGATGCCGACGGCGCCTTCAGCACCACCTGCGTCAGCTATCCGCTGTCCATGTCGTGCAACCACTGCGATTCTCCGGTTTGCTTCGAGAAGTGCCCGCAGAGCGCCATCATCAAGGACGCCGACACGGGCCTCATGTCCATCGACGAGGAGAAGTGCATCGGCTGCGGAACGTGCGCCATCGTGTGCCCGTACAACGCGCCGAAGGTGGACGAGGAGAAGAAGAAGGCGGTTCGCTGCAACGGGTGCGCCGAGCGCGTGGCCGCGGGCGAGAAGCCGGTGTGCGTCGAGGCCTGCCCGGCTCGTGCGCTGGACTTCGGCGATGCCGAGGAGATGGCGAAGATGGGCGAGCGCGGCAACATCGCTCCGCTTCCCGACCCGTCCGAAACCACCCCGAACATCTTTATCAAGGCATCCGCGGACGCTCAGCCGGTGGGCGCGGCGGAAATCGCCAACCCGCTCGAGGTCGCGTAGCAGGACTGTTCGCGTACGACGCCACGGCCCCTCTTCCCTCCGTGAGGGGCTCGTGGCAATCTGCGGCGCGAGGCGCACGTCTTGGCGGGGTACGCTAAAATACAGCGTACCCCGCTTTTTGGGATAGGGGGAGCGCTTGCGGTTCCGTGTTGACGAGAGGAGGTCGCCACATGTCCCAGCAGGCTTTTTTCTTCGATGGAACGCGTTGCTCAGGGTGCAAAACGTGCATGTTCGCCTGCAAAGACGCCTACGACCTCGACGTCGGCACCGCCTACCGCCGCGTGTTCGAATACACGGGAGGCGATACGGTTCGCAACGGCGACGGCACCTTCGGCTCCACCTGCTTCTCGTACAACGTGTCGGTGGCGTGCAACCATTGCGACGATCCGGTGTGCGTGCGCGTGTGTCCCACCGAGGCCATGCACAAAGACGAGCAGACCGGGCTGGTCAGCGTCAACGACCGGCACTGCATCGGCTGCGGATACTGTCATCTGTCGTGCCCGTATAGCGCTCCGCGCGTCGATCGCGTAAAGGGGCACTCGGTGAAGTGCGACGGCTGTATCGAACGCGTGGCCGCGGGCGAGAAGCCGGTGTGCGTCGAGGCCTGCCCGGCTCGCGCGCTGGACTTCGGGCCGGTCGGCGATATGGAGAAGCTCGGCGAGCGCGCGGCCATCGCGCCGTTTCCCCGGCCCGAGGCGACCGTGCCGAACCTGTTCGTCAAACCGTCCGCCGATGCCCGTCCTGCGGAATCGAAGGACGGCGTCGTGGCGAACCTGTTGGAAGTTGGATTTCGGGCAACCGATAAGGAGATCATGGAATGAGCGAAGAAGCAACCGTGCCGCTGTCCGAGGATGTGCGCGAGGCCATCGCGTTCGTCGGCGAGACGCTGGGGCCGTTCTACCTGCAAGACCCGGTGAAGGGCGATGCCGGCCCGGCCTTCGCGGCCATGGCCGCGATCGACGTTGCGCAGGCCGCCGTGGAGTGGCCGTTCGTCGACGAAGCCGAGGCGCGGTGCGACCTCGATCTCATGCGCTCGGGGTTGGCGGAAGGCATCGACGCCGACGGCCTGGTGTGGGAATACCGCCGCCTGTTCATCGGTCCCGCGCCGAAGCCCGCGCCGCCTTGGGGCTCGGTGTACACGGATCGCGAATGCGTCGTGTTCGGTGCGACCACGTTGGAGCTGCGCGCGTGGATGCGCTCTCACGGCATCGCGCGTCAGACGGACGACAAGACGCCCGAGGATCATATGGGCCTCATGCTGGTGCTCATGGCCTGGATCGCGCGCAACCAGCCGCAGGATCTAGGCGAGTTTCTGCGGCTGCATCTGCTCACCTGGTCGTCGCACTTCCTCGACCAGCTGATCGAGGCGGCCGGCCAGCCCTTCTATGAAGGTCTCGCGCGTCTCACGAAGGCTTCGCTCGAAGGCATTCAGGCCAAGTTGGGCCTGGACGTCGTCTACCCGAGGTTCTACCGCTAGGATAGCCTGCATGATTTCAGGATTCGATACCGCGCTCGGCGAGATTACGCTCGTGCTGTTCACGACGTTGGCACCGTCGGGCGTGGTTGCGTTCATCTGCATGGGGCTTCCCGTGCTGGGGCGCGGCGCGTCCGTTGCCCTGCGTCAGCGGCTCAACGTGTTCTTGGGGTTGCCCCTCGTGGTTGCCATGGTGGGTCTCGTCGCCTCGGCCACCCACCTGGGCAACCCCGCTAACGCGCTGTACGTGTTCCTTGGGGTGGGACGCAGCCCCTTGTCCACCGAGGTGTTCTGTGCGGTGGTGTTTCTGGCGCTGGCCGGATTGTATTGGCTGTACAACTTCGTCGAGCATCCCAAACCGCAGTTACAGCGAGCGTGGCTCGTTCTGGCCATGCTGGCGGGCGCGGTGTTCGTGGCTGCGGTGGGCTGCGCCTATGCCGCCGACACCATAGTGTCGTGGCACACGGTGTACGTGCCGCTCAATTTGATGCTGAACGCGCTGGTGGGCGGCCCCATACTCGCCATCGCGGGGCTGCGCGCCGCGGGTTACGAGCCGGTTGAAGGCCGTATGGGACGCGTGCTGACGATGGTGGCCGCTGCGGCGTTGGCCGTGAACGTGGTGACGTTCGGCGTGCAGGGTGCGGATTTGGCCTCGATCGAGAACTCGTATCTTACGGCGGCGGAACTGGTGCCCTCGTATGGTTTGATGGTATGCGCGTTCGGCGTGCTTGGCATGGCGGGCATTGGCCTGGACGCCGTCGAATTGTGGCCTCGACGGGTTCGGCTGTCGGTCGGGCGCGCGGCGGGAGCTGCCGTGCTCGTGCTGGCCGGCATCTTCGTCATGCGGTTCGCGTTCTACATGATGCACATGACGGTGGGTCTGGGCGTATAAGCCTAGGAGTCCTTGTCCGCCTCGAAGAAGCAGAAGTGCGCCTTGCCCTTCGATTTCGCTCGATACAGCGCGCGATCGGCGCGCTCGTACACCGTCTTGAACGCGATGCCGTCCTGCGGCACCATGGCGATGCCGGTCGACACCGACAGCTCGATCACGCGGTTGTCGGGCAGCGTCGCGTTCCAAGGGCCTTCCGACAGCTCGACCAGGCGCCTCTCGATATCGTCGCGCTCCATGTCCTCGCAGTACACGACGAACTCGTCGCCGCCCCAGCGGCAGATAAGGTCGCCCTTCCTGAACGCACCGCACAAATGCTGCGCCACGTCGGCCAGCACCGTGTCACCCGACAGGTGGCCGTAGCGGTCGTTCACCTGCTTGAAGTCGTCGAGGTCGATGATGGCGAACGCGCCGCGGTAACCGCGTTGCAGCGTGCGCTCCAAGGCGTTGGCCATGCGCATCGATGCGCTTTGGCGGTTCAGCAAGCCGGTCAGCGCGTCGTGCTCGGCCTTGTTCTCCAGGTCAAGCTCGCGGCGCTTGCGTTCGTCGATGTCGGTGACCGACAGATAGGCGTACACGTAGCCGTCTTCCTCGAGCTGCACCATGCGGTAGCTCAGCTCCACCCAGCGTTCATCGTCGTTTTCGCCGAGTCGGTACTCGAGGGAGTCGTTGCGCTCTCCGTCGGCGAAACGCTGCAGCATGTCGTCGAAATCGAGGAAGTTCTCGATGGCTTCTGCGTCCTGGCTTGGGCCGGTGTATTTGCCAAGGCGGTCTTCGAGCATGCTGCTCGACCAGTCGTCCAGCGAGATTCCGGCCCAATAGCGCCATGCGCGGCGATCGGCCGAGTTGAGGAAGCTCTTCGTGTTCACGTTGATATACCAGTGATCCACCGCGGCGCCCTTGAGGATGTCGAGCAGCCGGTTGTCGTCCGAGCGCGTCAGTTTCGCCCGCGAATCGTTCAAAGGATCTTCCAGGTAGCCGATGACGCGGGCGGGCTTGCCGTTCGCGTCTGGCACGATCTCGCGTTCTATATGCAGCGTCAGCGGCTCTCCCGTATTCGACCATACCTTGATCGTGCGAGCGGCAGGTCTGCCCCATAACGTTTCGCGCGACAGCCTCCGCAGGACATTGCTCACGTCGTCGCCCAGGCTGGCGGTGTCCTCCTCGTCCGCCGAGGCGGCCAAAAGGGAGGCGATGCCGTTCGACGAGAGGTTCTGGAACGACAGTCGGTCGGAAGCGATGTCGTACACCCACACGTTCAGATCCGATTGCTGAATGATGCGATGCAGGACCTCGTCTTCCAATTCGAGCACCGCCTGCGACTCGCGCAGCTCGTCTTCCTGCTGTTTCTGCTCGGTCACGTCCGCCAGCGAGGCGAAGAAGATGGTGCGGTCTTGCTCGCGGCGCAGGAAGAAGGCGCGCATGCGCATCCACATGATCTCGCCGTTCAGTCGGTACCGACGAAAGGTGGCTTCAGCTCCCGTGACGGGGCGCTCGTACGCTTCGGCGAACATGCTTTGCACGAGGGGCAGATCGTCGGGGTGCACTTGGCGCGAGATCCGGTTCTGTCGTTCGCGCAGATCGATCGAATTGCATCCGGTGACGTGGTAGTACTCGTTGTTCACTTGCAGCAGCTCGAAACGGTCGGCGTACACGGCGTACACGGCTAAGCCGCCGATCAGGTTGTTTACAGCAGCGCGGCTTACCATGTCGTCGTGCAGCAGCGCGTTCACGTCGATGAGCTCCATGCTGGGGTTCAACACGCCTCGGTAGTCCACGATGCCGTCCTGCGACAGCAGTTGCTCGAGCGCCTCGGTAGACATGGGACGGTAAAAGTAGTAGCCCTGCGCGTAATCGCAACCTATGCCTTGCAGGAAGTCCACCTGCTCCTTCGTCTCGGCGCCCTCGGCGATGATGCGCAGATCCATGAATCGAGCCATGGACACGATGGCCTCAAGGATGCTTTCGCTGCGTTGAGACTGATCCTGTCGAGCGAGGAAGCCCATGTCGATTTTCAAGATGTCGACCGTGATGTCCTTCAGCATGTTGAGCGAGGAATAACCGCTGCCGAAATCGTCCATGAGGATGGTGAAGCCGAGTCCTTTGAGACGGGCGACCGCATCGGCCATTTTCTCGTCTTCTGCGTACGCGCTTTCGGTGATCTCGAGCTCTAGCAGGCGATGGTCGAGGTCGTATCTTGAGACCAGGCCTTCCAGCGCTTCGACCACGTCGATGGCGTACAGGTCGGCCCGGGAGATGTTCACCGATACGGGAATGGGCACACCGCCGCGATCAATCCATGAACGGATATGGCGGCACGCTTCCTCCCATACGTACAGATCGAGGCTGGCGATGAAGTTGTTGCGCTCGAGCACGGGGATGAACGCGCCCGGCATGACGATGCCGCGCGAAGGGTGCTGCCAGCGCACGAGGGCTTCGAGGCCCACGATGCGCTCGGTGCGCGTGTTGCATTGCGGTTGCCAGTGCAGCACGAACTCATGGTTCGTCAGCGCGCGCTTCACCTCGAGCAGGATCTTCGCCTCGGTCTCCATCTCCTCGGTCATCTCGGCTTCGTACCAGGCGATGCGCTTGGTGTAGGCGCCTTTGACGGAGTTCATGGCGATCATCGCATGGTCGCAGGCGGTGACTACGGACACGTCCGGGCTGTCGATGGCGCACACTCCGAAAGCGGGCTGGAACCCGATGGTGTCCTCGGAATCGAACGGCTCCTTCTTCAGCTCGCTTTCCACGCGTTTTTCGTCGATCAGGCCGTGAGGCAGCAGCAGCGTGAAATCGTCGCCGCCCAGGTAGCCGGCTATGCCGCCGTGCTTACGGGCGATCTCCCCGATACGCGAGGCGATGGCGCGCAAGATGGCGTCGCCTGCTTCGCGCCCATGCCACTCGTTGTATATTTTGAAGTGCTCGATGTCGATGTACGCTGCATCGTACGCGATGTCGGGCATGTCGGCTACCAGGCGTTCGGCTTTGTCGTAAAACGTAGCCGCATTGTACAGGCCGGTCAGCTGGTCGCGTTCGCGCAATAGCTGGATTTGCGAGCGTTCTGCCTGATCCGTGCGTCGCTGCATCTCTTCTTCGATGTCCGCGATGAAGCACATGACCACGCGCTCGCCGCTTCCGCCGCGCTTGACGGGTGCCACGGTCAGCGACGTCCAGCTCCATGCCCCCGATTCGAGGTGCTTGCGGAACTCTCCGCGCAGTGCGCCGCCTGCTTGTTCGATGCGGTCGAGCAACGTGTCGAAATCCCAGAACGCATGGAAGCGATCGCGGTCTTCGGGGTGGATCATGCGGTCGCGCACGTCGGGGAACATGTCGCTGATGCGTCCCTCGAGCGGAGGCGTCGTGAATTTTCCGGGCTCATGGTAGAGAATCTTGTATGCATCGTCGGTGAGGTTGAGTTCGAACAGCTCATCGTAAGATGACGGCTCGCTCAACGACGTGAACAAGCTGCGGCTGTGCTCGTCGACGGGATGGCCGGAGAACAGCACGCAGGGGCCTTCGTTGAACCAGTCCAGCTCGAGGCAGGTTATCTCGTACCAACTTCCCGTGCGCGCGCTGTAGATGACGCTTTGCGTCGCGTGCTCGTTCGACTCGGCGTTCCAGGGGCAGTCCTTGCACGGTTCGCTTTGCCCGCGGAAGCATTCGTAGCAGAGTTCGCCCACTCGTCCACCGGGGAATACGCGACGGGCCGCACGGTCGAGATACACGACGCGATACGATTGGTCGATGACATACGTATGGCCCTGCGTCGAGGCGCTTTTTCGTCGGCTGCCCGGCATCGGATCTCCTGTCTCAAGCTCTTTGATCCATTGTAGGGCTTCGGCGACGGGTTGGGTTCGGCAAGCGCAAAATGATGCCATGGCCTCCGGTTGTTCGTCCGTGTGCGGACGCCCACGAGGCATCCGCGCCGGCTTTTCCGACGACGTGAACGGGAAAAGAGGAGATGGTCGGGATCGGGGCATGAAGATGCCCGGCGGTCCGCGATAGGGGGAGGGGCGGACGGCCGGGCCGATGGGTCGATCTGGTTCGCCGCATGAGGGGAGGGGCGGCGGCGCAAGATCGAGGCAAGCGGGGCCGGGGGAGGGGGATCGCCCCGCTTGCCTCGATCGGTTCCGGGAAGGCTGCAGTTTCCTTCCCGGAACGCGACCGGGGTGCCGCCCGGCATCCGAAGATGCCGGGCGTCGTGCGGTTAGTACATCAGGACCACTGGGTAGCCCAGCTGGTAGATCAGCACGCGAAACATCACGGAGGTGGCCAGCGCGCCGATGGCGGCGACGACCATGAGCGTCTTGGAGGCGCCCACCTTCTTCTTCGCCACGAAGGCGCAGGCCGCAGCCACGATCACGGAGACGATGGAGCCCCAGAACATGGGCGCTCCCGCGCCGGACACCATGACGGTCATCAGGCTGTCGACGTGCGTGGGGGCCGTGGTCATCGATGTCGGGTCGGCGTAGTAGCCGAATTGCGCGATCTTCGCCATGGCGCAGGCGATGACGAACACCACGTCGGCCACGATCTGCACGAGGGCCGCGATGAACGTCAGCTGGATGCCCGTCGCCTCGACGGCCTCGTCCTTCTTCAGGATGGAGATCAGCCAGACGGCCGCGGCGCCCAGGAGGCACGCGTTGCCCAGATAGAACGCCACGAGCGCCAGGCCCCACGCGGGACGGGCCGGCATGAGGTAGGAGTGCGCGGTGGCGACCATCATGAGCACGGCAACCGCGAGGGTCGCCCAGGCCAGCGCCTTGGGAACGGGCTTGCCGCCTCGAAGGACCACGAACCATGCGACGATGACGATGGCCAGCGCCACGCATCCGATGAGCTCCTGGGTGATGCCCGACGTGATGTGCCCGAAGCCGTTGAAGATGCGCTCCCAGTGCTCGAGGTGCAGGAAGGCTCCGATGCCGCCTACCACCAGCGAGACGGCGGACGTGATGAGCGCGGTCATCTGCAGGTTCCTGCCCTGGCTCTTGAGCGCCAGGATGGACATGCCGCCCAGCGTGCCGCAGGTCAAGCATACGAACAGCGTGAAGATGACGAGAGGCCACTGCGTTTCCATTACTCATCACCTCCTTCCCAGTGATGGTCGCGTAGGATGTAGGAGTACGACGGCTTGTTGCCCACGTCGGGCAGCTTGTGCACGTCGGCGTCGGTGAACGGCTCCAGGAACTCCACCATCTTGCGGCGCTTGCCCAGCGGGTCCTCGGAGCCCTCGAACGACTCGTAGCCGGCCTCGGTGTCGCCGATCCAGCGGGCGTTGCCGCCGCACTGGCTGACGCACTGGGGCAGCTCGCCCTGCGACAGCTTCTGCTCGCACAGCGTGCACTTCTCGACGACCTTCTCCTCCTCGTTGAGGTAGCGGACGCCGTAGGGGCAGGCCATGACGCAGAACTGGCAGCCGATGCACTTCTCCTTGTCGATCTGGATGGAGCCGTCCTCGGCCACGTGCGACGCCTCGGTGGGGCACACCTTCACGCACTCGGGGTTCTCGCAGTGCTGGCAGCTGATGGGCAGGAAGTACATGTACACGTCGGGGTACTGCCCTGATCCGCCCGGGATGGGGTTCGGCCCCACGCGCACCACTTTGTTCCAGTAGCTGCCGATGGGCACGTTGTTGACCGCCTTGCAGGCGACCGAGCACGCCAGGCAGCCCACGCACCGGTTGAGGTCGGTGATGATAGCCTTCGTCATGGTTTACTCCCTCCCTTCGTAGGTAGGCAGCCATTCCTTCAGACGGGGGTCGTCGGAGGTATGGATGATGGGCGTGCCGGTGGAGTCGCACGGCACGGGGTTGTTGAACGGCGAGTTCTCGGGCGTGGCCTTGTAGATCTTCACCTGGTAGGCGCGCAGGTTGGATGTGCCGGAGTGCGGATCCTGGGCGTAGTGGTCGATCAGCTGGTTCACCTGGGAGAACTGCCAGCCGTGGCCGGCGTCCTTCACCTCGGGGTACCACCACGTGTGCTCGAGGTTGATGACGTCTTCCTTCACGCCGTAGTACAGGTCGGCCACTTCGCGGATCTTGCCCCATTCGGTTTCGATCCACACCCAGTCGCCCTGCTCGATGCCGTACTCGGCGGCCGTCTTCGGGTTGATCTCCACGCGCGGCACGGGCCACAGCTCGCGGCACCAGGGCAGCTGACGATGCTCGGAGTGGAAGTACACCGGGATGCGACGGCCGGTGGTGGCGGTCAGCGGGTACTCCTTGATGCGGTCGCCGTCCTTCGGGCCGTGAGGCGGCTCGGTGTAGGTGGGAAGCCTCCACTCGGGATGGTCGGGATGGTGCGATTCCATGACGGTGGACCAGATCTCCTGCTTCATCGTCGGGGTGAACCAGCCCGGCTTCCAGTCGCCGATGCCCTTGCCGGCCGTGTAGTCGAGGCGGCCCCACACGCGGTCGCGTGCGCGCATCGCGCCGGTCTGGTAGCGGCGGTACGTGCCCCAGTTGCGCGGCTCGATGTCCTTCGCCTGCCACCAGCCGTGCTCCTGGAAGGCCTTGACGTACTCGTCCCACGTCTTGTACTTGGGCGTGACCTCGGCCATCGGAACGCCGTGGCGCTCGAACGTGGGCTTGCCGTTCTCGACGTGCCACGTGGTGTAGGTCAGCTCGTCGTCGGTGAGCAGCTTGATGGAGTCGTCCAGCTGCCAGTTGATGTCGGGCCACTCGTTGCCCGGCTCGTCGGTCCACTTCCAGTTCATGCGGCGGGCGAGGTCCATGACGATCTCGGGATCGTACTTGGCTTCCGCGGGCGGCTGCACGCACTTGACCGTGGCGCCCATGGCGCCGGCGGAACCTTGGCTGGCGCGCGGCGAGTTGAGCTCGATCCAATGGGCCACCGGCAGGATGATGTCGGCGGTGTCGTTCTGCGGCGTGTGCCACAGGTTGAGGTCCACGTAGAAGTCAAGCGAGCACAGGGCCTCCCAGGCGCGCGTGGTGTTCGTCTGGCTCATGAAGTTGCCGGACTCGTTCCAGAGGGCGCGCACCGGGTAGGGGTCGCCCGTGATGACGGCGTCCCACAGCGAATGGCTGTCGCACCAGTACTGCCACCAGCCCAGAAGCGGGAACTTGTCGATGCCGATCTGCTTGCGGTTGACTTCCTCCGGCGGGGTGGTGGCGCCGGGGGCCCAGGCGCTGAAGCCCTGGAGGTCGCCGTCGATGGGGACGATGGTCGGGCCGCGGTTGCCGCCCGGGGTGTCCATGTTGCCGGTGATGCCCACGAGGTTGTCGAAGGCGCGGCAGTTCTGGATGGCGCTGCAGAAGTGCTCGACCGCCAGCATGTACTGGATGCCGCCGTTGCCGTAGCCGGTGGACGGGTCGATGCGCGTGCCGTAGGCCGTGGCCGCCGCCTCGATCTCGGAGGCGGGGATGCCGGTGATCTCGGCCGCCACCTCGGGCTTGTACTCGGCGGCGCGGGCCTTGTAGTGCTCCCACACCGGCTTGACCTTCACGGTCTTGCCGTCCTTCAGCGTGATCTCGAACTCGCCTTCCAGCGCGGGGTCGATGGCGGGGTCGAACGGCATGGGATCGGGCAGCCAGCCCTGCGTCTGGCCCGGCAGCAGGTTGTCCTGCGCGGCCTCGCGGCCTTGGCGCGCCTTCTCGGAGTCGTAGTTCTCGCCCTCCCAGAAGCCGCCGGTCTCGTCGATGACGCCTTCCTGGTCGGCGTTGAACCAGGTGAACGCGCCGTACTCGTGCTCGACGCCCTCGGCCTTCAGCTTCTCCCAGTTGTTGTCGTACACGAGGAACTTATAGGGGCTGCCGCCCTCCTTGATGTCGCTTTCCTTGAGCAGCGCGGTTTTCACGTCCCAGTAGGAACCGTCGGTGCGCACGGTGGGGAAGCCGGAGGGCTCCATGTCCTCGCACACGAGGAACGGGGCGTTCGTCCACTTCTTCACGTACAGCTCGTCGTAGAGCTTCTTCTCGATGATGACGTTCGTCCAGGCCAGGGCCAGGGCGCCGTCGGTGCCGGGGCGCAGGTGCTGCCAGTAGTCGGCTTCCTTGCCCATGTTGGCCATGCGGGGGTCGACGCTGATGTGCACGTCGGCGCGCGATGCCACGTCCACCGTGGTGCGGCAGGAGTCGTCGTAGTTGGACAGCTCGGACGCGCCGCCCCACTGCACGTACACTTTCGGGCGCGTGATGGTTTCCATCCACGACATGGCGAACTGCGACACCATGGTGGTGGCGAAGTGGCGCGGGCCCTTGCAGATCTGCCAGGCCTCAACGTTGTTCGGCGTTTCCAGCATGTTCTTCAGGATGGACTCCGAGTGCATGCACCAGATGCGCGACGTGCCCACCTGGCAGGCGATGGCCTCGCCGCCGTGCTTCGCCTTGATGTCCATGAAGTTGTCCACGATGGACTGCATGGCCTCGTCCCACGAGATGCGCTGCCAGCCGGGCTCCTCGCCCTTCGGGTTCGTGCGCTTCATGGGATAGTGCAGACGGTCGGGGTGGTACGCCGCCTGGATGGACGACTGCGACTTCGTGCAGCAGTTGCCCATGGACTGGAACGCTCCCTCGTCGCCCTCGACGCGTATGGCCCGCCCGTTCTGGACGATGACCTTGACGCCGCACTCCATCTTGCCGCAGCCGCGGCAGCACGTTTTCACGGCCACGGTGTCGTTGCCGGACACGCTGCTGTACGTCTCTTCGGCCAGCGCGGTGTGCGTCGAAGCGCCGAACGCCGCGGCTGCCGCACCGGTGATGGCGGCGGTCTTGACGAACGTGCGTCGTGACATGGTCAGGTTACCCATACTCCTCCTCCTTCTTTCTCCTCGTTCTCGTCTTGCTCGTCTTCGTTCGGGCGATCGGGGAGGGGGGCTTCCGGGCGAAGCCTCGGGCTCCGGACCGGTGCAAAGTCCCCGTGTCGCTTGGGTTGACCATACGGATGCGAGGGGATGCAGAGCATCGTTCAAAGGTTGGAAAGCGGGTTCGACCGCATCATAAATTCTTATGATCTTGTGATCATGAAAAAATCGATGACGATTTGAACTGGAAAAACATCAAACGAAGGTCATAAACTATTCTGAAACTAGAATAACTTCCTCAAAGAGGGATGCTCATCTTTTCCGTATAATCGAACCCGTCGACAGAGGGGTCGGCGCGAGCGACGTTCCGTACGGGCTCACAGGGGGTGGGGCATGGAAAAGCTTCGGAGTGCATGGGATACTGCGTTGGGGACGAGCCTTTCCCTCACGCGCATCGCGGGTGCGGCCTTGCAATGGCTTTGGATGCTCATGATGTTCTACAGCATCGTGCCGTACGGCTTCTCGTCGGACGTGCGCGGCTCGCTGTACGTCAGCCTGATCATATCGCTGGTGGCCATGGTGGTGACCATGCTGTTCGTCTCCGTCATCGTGCGGCGCGAGCGGGTGAGCGGCAACCGCTCCATCGTGCTGGGATCGGCCATCATGATGAGCGCGGGCAGCGTGCTCACGCCGTTCTCCGATCCTACCACGCCCGTCGGCATGCTGGTGCTGGGCCTGAGCGCGGTCATGACCGGCACGGGCTCGGCCGTGCTGTTCTTGTGCTGGATCGAGCTCGAGTCGGGGCTGGGAGGCCGCTTGGCGCTTGTGGAGCTTGCCTCGTCGCTGTGCATCGCGTTCGTCGTGGGGTTCTTGCTGATCGTAGGGCCGGCGATACCCGTCATCGTGCTCATCGTTGTCATGCCCGTGCTTTCGGCGGCAGCTCTCAGGCGCAGCGCGCCCGATACGCCGCAGCTGCCGCGCGAGCCCGAGCAGCCTTTGTCGCGCCATACGGCGACCCTGTTCGCGAAGGCGCTTCTGGGCGCGGTGCTCATCGGCATGTTGATGGGGTTCTTCGACGTGGTGTCGGGGTTCAAAACCTACGAGGTGCAGGACATCTTCGGCACGTACCTGTTTCTGGCGGGCTTCATCGGAGCGTTGGCCGTCTGCCTGATAGCCGTGTTCCTGCAGCGCGACAGCGTGTTCTTCTCGTACCGCGTCTCCATGCCGATGCTGTGCTTGGGGTGCTTGTCCACGCCGTTTATGGCCGACAACAACACGTATTCGAGCGCGCTTATCTTCGGCGGCTACCACTGCTTCGTGCTGGTGCTGTGCGTGGTGTGCATCGACGTGGCGTCCAGCTTCCGTGTGAGCCCGGCGCGGACGATCGGCCTGGGGTTCGTGGCGCTGTACGGCGGCGAGACTGCAGGCCAGCTGTTCGCCCATTCGCTGGAGGCGACCGGGGTCAGCATGTTCGACCTTACGCTGGTCACGCTGGTGGCCGTGTCGCTGCTGTTCATCGCGCATTTGTTCCTGTTCACGGAGACCGACCTCATCAAAATCGGCATCGGCGAGGTCAGCCTGATGGGCACGGTGCCCGAAGAGGCCGCCGACGACCCGGCCGACCCGGTGGATCCGTGTGCGCTGATCGCGGAGCGCTTCGCCCTGTCGCCGCGCGAGACCGATGTGCTTCCGCTGCTGCTGGAGGGGCGCACCATCTCGCGCATCCAGGAGACGCTGTTCATCTCGGCGGGTACGGTGAGCACGCACATCCGCCACATCTACCAGAAGACGGGCGTGGACAACCGCCAAGAGCTCATCGACCTGGCCCACGAGACGGCCGCGCAGGACGAGGCGGTCTGAGGCGATGGAGACGGCGTATCTGCACGAGTTCGCGAAGGTGGCCGAGTGCGGCAGCTTCACGGCGGCTGCGCGCGAGCTGCATCTGACGCAGTCGACGCTGAGCAAGCACGTGGCCTTGTTGGAGCGCGAATTCGGGGCCGACCTGTTCGTACGCGACCGCAGCGGCGTGAGCCTGACCGAGGCGGGCGGCGTGCTGTACGCGCAGGCGCGGCAGATGGAGAAGCTGTTGCGCGCCACCGAGCTGCTGGTGCGCGCGGCGCGCGACGGGCAGGCTGCGGGCTCGACTGCCGGTGTCGCTGCGGGCGGGACTGTCGACGGCTCGCCCGCGGCCGCGGGGGACACGGCGCTGCGCTGCAAGTGCCGGCTCGCGGCCGAGCGCTGCGGGCTCGACCGGCGCGAGCTGGGCGCGCTCATCCTGTACGTGGAGGAGCACGGCTTCGAGACGATCCAGGACGAGCTGGCGCTGACGCGCGACGAGGTGGCCGACGTGCTGGGCAGCGTGTACCGCAAGCTGGGCGTGGGCGACAAGCAGGAGGCGCTCGATTTCATCCATTCCGTTTCGGAATGATGGTAGACGCGCCCGCGGCGGTTGGGCATACTGCGTAGAAGTGAAAGCGCTATGAAGCTGGGGGGCTTCGAGCAAAGGGCTTCATCCGAAGAATGGATGGAGACCGAATATGAGTGCTTGTACTGCTGCGTCCGTCGAAGACGCGGCGAACAATCTTCTTGAGGAACTGAATAGCGGCGCGAAGTGCTTGTGCGTGGAGCACGATGCGTCCGACGACGTTGCGCCGGCGTTGCTGCGCGCGGCTCGCGCTCGCGTCGAGGCGGGGTCGAACGTGCGCGTCGTGTGCGCCGACGCCGTTGCAGCCGCGCGCTTTCGGGCGCTTGCGGCCGACGATCCGCTGCTGGGCGCGCTCGACGTGGTGTCGGTGCGCGAGCTGGCCCTCTCGATTCTGGGCGATGCGCGGGTCGGCGACGCCGTGGGACGCGACGCGCGCGTGCTGGACGAGAACGAGCTGGCCGTGCTCATGGAGGACGTGAAGGTGAGCGGCCTCAAGCCGGGCCGGCTGCGCGAGATGCTCAAGTTCTTCTACAAGAGCATCAGCGACTGCGCCGACGATGACGAGCGCTGGCTGATCACCGCCGAAGAGCAGACCGTGCACGCCATCCTCACCGAGAACCTGGAGGCGCGCCGCGCGCTGCTGCCGTGCGAGGTTTCGTCGCTGGCGTATCGCGGCCTTGTGAAAGCCGAGGTCGAGCGCGAGCCGCTGACGCTGGTGGCAGACGACTTTGGGTCGCTCAGCAAGGCGTCGCAGCGCCTCGTGCGCCATCTGGCGACGGACGGCCTCGTGGCGGCCGGCCGCACGCTGGCCTCGTCCAGCTCCGAGGAGCCGTACCCGTGCTTCGACGGGTTCCGCGCGCTTGCCGACGAGGCCGACTGCCTGGTGACGCTGGCGTGCGAGCGGCCGGCCGCGGCGCGCGAGTCCCGCGCGCTGGACGACCCGGCGGCCGAGTTCGCGTTCGCGGCGGCGTCCGTGGGGGAGTGCCTGGTCGATGGCTTCCGGCCAGGCGACGTGGCTGTGGCCGTGCCGAACGCCGCTTGGGGCGAGCGCATCGCGGCTGAGTTGGAAGGGCGCGGCATCGCCGTGGAGCGCGGGTTCGACGGCGGGAAGATCAAGGGCGACCCGCGCACCGAGGGCCGTTACGCCGACCTCAAGCTGGCCGCGTTCCTGCGGTTGTACCTCGATCCGCACGATTTCACGTCGCTGCGCTCGTGGCTGGGGTTCGGCGATTGGCTGCTGCGCTCCGATGCGTTTTTGGAGCTGATGGCGTACGCGCGCGACCATGAGACGACCGTGCCCGAAGCCGTGGCGCAGCTGCGCACGCAGCGCGACGCCGACCGCTCCTCGACGATCTTCGGGAAGTTCGACGGCCCGCTGGACGAGCTGGACGAGCTGCTGCGCGCCTGCGCTGGCGGGTTGTCGCGCGATGCTGCCGTAGCGCTGTTCGAAGCGCACGGAATGCCGTTGTCCCCGCGCCACGTGGAGCTGCTGGGCGACGACCCTGCGCATGCGGACGTCGAGCGCTTGGCGCGCTGCGGGTTCGCGAAGCCGGTGGAGGACGTCGCGCGCGATGCCGTGCATGTGGTCTCCTACGCGCGCTGCCACGGGCGCCATGTGCGCACGGTGTTCGTCACCGGCCTGGTGAACGGCTTCTTGCCGGCGAACGACGCCGTGGACGACAAGTTCACCATCGACCATCGGCGCGTGGCGCTCGAACGCGAGCGCGCGCTGTTCCTGGACGTGCTGTCCTGTGCGAGCGAACGAGCGGTATGCACGCGGTTCGTGCGCGACCTTTTAGAGAACACCGCGTTCACGAAGGTGCAGACCTCGCGCGTGTTCGTGCGCGACGGCGAGCGCTTCGCGCGCGTGACGCCGTCGGAGTTCGCGTCGCTGACCGACGAGGTGCTCTCTCCCGCACCCGACGCGCCTCGCGAGCTGCCCACGAAGGTGCTGTACGCGTCTTCGACTTTGTAGCTCCAACGGTCTGACGACCGCGCGAACCTTCGCTGACTTTTCCTGACCGGTGATTTTGAAATGATGAAAGGACTGATAGATATGAGCGATGTTGATGTATTCGTGATCGATGACGATTTCGATCCCCTGGCCGACCTGAGCCTGGACGACGGCGAGCGGGACGATGCCGAGGCGGATTACCTGCCGCCCATCCCCGATGCCGACAAGAGCGTGGTGCCTCCCGTGGTGCCGTTGTCTGCGACCGAGCGCATCGAGAAGCTGCTGGCGGGCATTCCCGGCCAGCAGTTCCGCCTGCTGCACGCCGTGGAATTCTGCACCGAGCCGAAGACGATGGACGAGGCCGTGGCCAATTTGGACGCGGCGTATCCGAACACGACGAGCGTGTACGGCTCGGCGCAGGTGGTGCAGCTGCTCGAGCGCGACGGCGCGCTGGAGCGCATCGTGGACGAGGACGCCGCCCATGCGGCCGCCGGCGACGCTGCCGATACGCCCGCCGAGGACGAGGGCTTCATCTCGGTGACGCCCGCTCCGCCGTGTCACTACCGTGCCACGCAAGCGGGCCTCGATGCCGTCGCGGCGCACGTCAACGAGGGCCTCGTGGCGGAGCGGATCAGCGAAGACGAGCGCTATCTGCCCATCTTCCAGCGCGTGCTTGAGATGTGCGCGCGCGAAGGAGGCTGCCCCACCAAGGAGCTGGACCAGGCGGTGGACGGCGACCCGCTGTGCCAAGAGCCGCGCCGCTTCTGCGGGTTCTTCCGCGGCAAGCTGGAAGAAACAGGCGCCATCGAATGGCGCGACGCCTGGACCATCACCGATCTGGGGCGCAGCGTGCTCGCGTCCGGCTTGTTCGCCGCCGCTTCCCCGTCCGAACGCTAGAGAAGGAGCCACCCATGTCCCACGATCAGGAAACCACCATCGCCGACGTGCTGCGCGGCCGCATGGCAACCTACCAGTTCCTCTCGCGCCTGTTCCGCGTGGAGGTGGACCAGGAGCTGTACGACACGCTGATGTCCATGCGCTTCCCGGCGAACACCGGCAACGCGCTGGTGGACGAAGGCTACCGGATGATCTGCGGTTATCTGAGCCAAGCCGACGGCACGGTGCTCACCGAGCTGGCGGTGGACTACGTGCGCGCGTTCATCGGGTCGGGCAACGACGGCTTCTCGGCCGCGTACCCGTACGAGTCGGTGTACACGAGCCCGAAGCGCCTCATGATGCAGGACGCCCGCGACGAGGTGCTGGTGCTGTACCGCGCCTTCGGTCTGGACAAGCAGGAAAGCTGGAAGGAGGGCGAGGACCATATCGCGCTGGAGCTGGAGTTCGAGCAGATCCTATGCGAGCGCGCTATCAGGGCGTACGAGGCCGGCGACGAGGACGAGTGCCTGAAGCTGCTGCTGTCGCAGCGCAACTTCCTGGAGGACCACCTGCTGGCGTGGTACCCCATGATGGCGGCCGACTTGCAGAAGTTCCCGCAGACCGACTTCTACAAGGGCCTGGGCAAGCTGACCGACGGCTTCCTGCGCAATGACCTCGAGTTTTTGGACGCCGTGCTGTCCGAGAACGAAGCGGATTGCCATCCTGAGCGAGCGGACGATCCTGCCTGTCATCCTGAGCGGAGGCCGCAGGCCGAAGCCGAAGGATCCCGTGCGGCGTCGGCCGAAACCGAAGTCGAGGTTGCATGATGGACGAGCGCGGCATCGAGCCCAAGCGCGATGCGGGCTCCCGCGTGTCGCGCCGCACGTTCGCCCTGGGAGCCGTGGGAGCGTGCGCCGTCATCGGGCTGGGCGGCGTGAAGTACCTGCCCAGTGCCACGTTGCTGCGCCCGCCGGGCGGGCAGGACGAGGAGCAGCTGGCGCGCGGCTGCCTGCATTGCGAGAAGTGCCGCGAGGTGTGCCCGAAGCATGCCATCGCTCCTGCTCATCTTGAGGACGGCATCTTGAACGCGCGCACACCGCGCATGGACTTCAAAAGCGGCTGGTGCGATTTCTGCGAGAACGAGCCGGGCGGGCCGAAGTGCGTCGCGGCGTGCCCGACGCATGCGCTTTCGTGCCCCGACCCGTCGCAGGCGATCATCGGCAAGGCGGAGATCAACCGCGACTGGTGCCTTGCCGCGAAGGGCATGGGCTGCCACGAGTGCGTCGACGTGTGCAACTACGAGGCGCTCGAGCTGGGCGCCGACAACGTGCCGGTGGTGGACGTGGATGCGTGCAACGGCTGCGGCGCCTGCGAGCTGGCGTGCATCTCGCTGTCGGCAGGTTCCATCACGGCCGGCGCCACCGATCGCGCCATCGTCGTCCGTCCGACCGAAGAAGTGGAGGCGTGATCAGGATGAAGAAGCTCAAAACCTATCGGCTGCGGTTCCTGATCATGCTGGCGCTGCTGGCCGTGGTGGCCGTGGGGTACTTCACGGCCGGCGGCATCGGCAACTTCTGCGGCATCGGCTTCGAGTCCATCACGCTGCTGTGCCCCCTAGGCGCGCTGCTGGCCATGATCGCCGAGCGCACAGCCATCCCGATGGCCGTGATCAGCGTTGCGGTCGTGCTGCTGGTGTGTATCGTGCTAGGCAAGGTGTTCTGCGCCTGGGCGTGCCCCGTGCACTTCCTGTCGCGAGGAAGGAAGAAGGGGGATAAGGGGGACAAGGAGGGTAAAGGGGGCAAGGTTGCTTCCCCTTGCTCCGCGTGCGCTTCCCCTTGCGGCAAAGCCAAGGGCATCAAGATCGACAGCCGTCACGGCATCCTCGCTGCGGCGTTGGGCTCCACGCTCGTCTTCGGCTTCCCGGTGTTCTGCCTCGTCTGCCCGATCGGCCTCACGTTCGCCACGGTGCTGCTGGTCATGCGCCTGTTCGCGTTCGGCGACGCCACGTGGACGGTCGTCGCCTTCCCGGCCATCATCGCGCTGGAGATCCTGCTGCTGCCGAAGTGGTGCCAGCGCTTCTGCCCGTTGGGCGCGTTGCTTTCGCTGTTCAGCGGGCTGAACCGGACGTTCCGCCCCCAGATGGACGCCGAGAAGTGCCTGCGCGAGGGTCGCGGCAAGGCCTGCAACCTGTGCGAGCAGGCATGCCCCGAGGGCATCAACCTGCACGATGTCGCGGCGGGCGAGACCACGCTCAACGACTGCAGCAAGTGCCGCGCGTGCGCCGACGTGTGCCCCGAGCGCGCCATCACGTTCCCGTTGCTGCCGAAGAAGCAGGCGCAGGCGACGCCGCTGCCCGTCGACGACGAGATCCCGGAAAGGGGATAGGCCATGTCCCTGATCAACGGCCTGCTGGCCCTGTTGGGCGAGATCGAGAGCGATGCCATCGCCGTGCATGAGGAACGCTGCATCTCGGTTCGCAACCGCAACGCCGACTGCCTGCGCTGCGTGGAGGCATGCACGTCGGGCGCGCTGGCGTACCGCGCGGGCGAGCTGCTCGTAGAGCCCGAGCGCTGCATCGGATGCGGCACGTGCGCCACGGCGTGCCCCACCTGCGCCATCGAGCTGCGCAACCCGACGGATGCCGAGCTGACGGCGCAGCTCAAGCACTCCATCGTGGCGACGAAAGGCCATCCGGTCATCGTGTGCGAGCAGGCGCTCGAGGCGGCCAACGTCGCGGCCGACGATGCGTCGGCCGCGTGCGCGGTGCCGTGCCTGGGGCGCATGGACGAGTCGGCGCTCGTGGGGTTGGCGGCGTACCGCGCCTTCGACGCGACGCTGGCCTGCGGTTCGTGCGAGACGTGCCCACATGCTCCGGGCGGCGCGCTCGTGCGCGAGGTGGTGGAGGGCGCGCGCAACCTGCTTGAGGCGTTCGGATCCTCCATGCCCATCGACCTGGAGGAATGCGTGCCCGAGCGCGTGTTGGAGCCCGGCGGGTCGCACGGCCAGGCAGGCAGCGACGGGGTGGGGCGGCGCGACTTCTTCCGCTCGGCCAAGGACGCATCGACCCGCGCAGCTGGCGCGGCGGTGGCCGAGGAGTTGGGGATGGTCGAGGCCGAGCCCGTTCCTGCGGCGCATCGCAAAGTGGGCGCAGATGGGACGCTGTCGCAGTTCGTCCCCACGCGCCGCGTGCGGCTGTACAACTACCTGCAGCACGTGGGGCAACCGACGGCCGACGAGGTGGAGACGCGTGTCATCGGCGCCGTGTCCATCGATGCCCAGAAGTGCAGTTCGTGCCGCATGTGCGCGGTGTTCTGTCCCACGGGCGCCATCAAGAAGCTCGACGAGGGCGGCGTGTTCGGCATCGTGCACCGTCCGAGCGCCTGCATGCAGTGCCGCCTGTGCGAGCACATCTGTCCCGAGCAGGCCATCGCGGTGAGCGGGCGCGTGCCTATCAAGCAGTTCATGGGCAAGGAAGCCGTGTGCTTCGCTATGAAGCGTCCAACCTGGACCCCGAACAAGCCCTCATCGATGTACGATAAACTGCACGCGACGCTCGGCGAACACTTGGAGATGTGCATGTTCTAGGGAAGTTCCGGCGGTTTGTCGGCCGCCGGAACTGCTCGACGCTGCGGAGCTCCCTGGCACCCGATCTCGCGGCGAGGCCGAGGACTCGCGTACCGAAGTACGCTTCGCCCTCGCCCTCCCCACGATCTCGGGCACCAGGGAGCCCCTCGCTGACGCTACGAACGACCGGTGATTTTGGAGGAACGAACGCATGATCAACTACACGCTGCCGGATTTCACGGTGGGGCTGGGGCTCAACCTGTTCTTCATCCGCTTGCTGGAGCAGCGCCCGGCGCTGTTCCAGGACGGCGTGCGCATCGACAGCGTGTACGGCTGCTTTCCCGCGTGCGACCTGAACGGCGGCCGCGCGTTCTTGCGCGAGCGAGCCACGCCTCGGCAGATGGAGGAGGCGTTCTCGCTCTTGGCCGAGCACGGCGTGAAGGCGCGTCTCACGCTGACGAACATGCTGGCCGACGAGGACGACCTGCACGACGAGTACCTGAACGCGATGCTCGCCATCGCCAGCCGCTACGGCGTCGAGGCCATCGTGTACGCCGACCTCGTGGGCGACTACGTGCGCGAGCGTTACGGCATGCGCTGCGTGCTGTCCACCACGCGCGCGCTGGCGGACGCGGCCGAGGTCAACCGTATGACGAAGCGCTACGACTACGTGGTGCTCGACTACAACCGCCACAAGGATCCGGCGTTTCTCGCGGCGCTCGAAGACCGCGACAAGGTGGAGGTCATGGTGAACGAGTTCTGCGCCTACCGGTGCCCGCATCGCGCGCAACACTACCTGCATAACAGCGAGGATCAGCGGTCGGGCACGATGCGCCCCTTCGAGTGCGTCGCGAAGCGCGCCGATTTCTTCGACCACGAGCCGGGCCACCCGGTGATCTTCACCGATCGGGAGGTGCGCGACCTGCACGACGAGTACGGCATCGGGTACTTCAAGATCGTCGGCCGCGGCGTGGCCTTCCAAACCGTGCTCGAGGCCTACGCGTACTACCTCGTGCGCCCCGAGTACCGTGAAGACGTCAAGCGCATGGTCATGCGCGCCGCGGGGTGATAGTCGGCGGGGAAGAGCTGCTGGTTTTGCATGGGGTCAGGCGTCTGTTGCACAAAAACCCGCGACGTGCGATCTGAACCGATGTTTTCTTGTCGCCCACTCTGATCGGTTTTGAAGAATCCCCAGGTCGTTGAATCGCCCTCGATTGCAGTGCGCGGTGCATTCGCGAGAGACGGCCGTTCAACGGCCTTCAAGTCTCGTACGTCGCCAATTTTTGTGCGCTGAAGGGCGAATCACGTGCAGATGCCGTTCGCCGAAACGCTTTCGCGCTTTAAGCGTGGGACTTAGGCAGTTGTTCGCTTCTTGTGGAAACGCATTCGCGTCCACGCAGGCAAATCCGCGGCATCAGCTTTCAATCGGTTCGAGATCCACTGCCTGGTCGTCGTCGAACGCGTCACCCGTGGCAACGGCGGTGACGCCTTCGCTCGCTTGCAGTTCGAAGGCGATTTCGGCACTCGCATGCGCCCCGACGGCTTTGAGGGCGTACTCTCCCCGGTCGAGCGTGAAGACGCGGCTTCCGCGAGCCGTTCCTTCGCAGACGGTATCAACGTTCTTCTCATCGACGAATACGATCTTGAAGTCGCCGTCCGATACGGTCGCATCGTAGTCGACGCGAAACTCCCCGCCTTCGTTGGGGACGGAGATCCGAAGCCATGTTTCCAGGCCGGTCAGTCCGCCGATCTTTCTGTCGAACAGGGAGCCGGTTCTGTTCGCAACTGTGTACGTGTCGAATCCTTGGGCGATGCGGGCATCGTCGCAGTAGATCGATTCCTGCATCAGATTGAGGGGTCCTGCGCAACCGGCCAGAACCAGACACGCCGCCGCGAACGCCGTCGCCATGCCGCGTTTCCTGGTCATACGGCACCTCCTTTGCCGGGATCTGCCACTGTCTGGCATTCTAGCAGCTCGAAACGCGTCGCACTTTTTGCCAAGCGGGGCTTCCTGTGGTACAAATGGCCGAATGGGATGACGGTGGAAGGGACGGGCGGATGACCGGGAAGACGACGAGCGCGCAGTGCGATCGCGAGCGGTCGCTCGTGGCGGCGGTCGAGCGGTTCGCGCCGCTGCGGCGCTTGGGCTGGGCGTTTCTGCTGGCCTGGGTGTTCTGCGTGTTCTACACCAACGCGGTGAGCGGCTACACGGGTGCGAAGGCCTCGACGTTGGCGGTTGGTGCGGGCTGGGATCTGTTCTTCACGGGGCTGCCGGTGTCCATGTCGGTGGTCATGCTCGTGCTCATCGTGGTGTTGGAGAAGCGGCTGGGCTCGCCCGCCCAGCATGCGGCGCTGTTCTGGATCGCGCCGCTGGCCACCGCGGTTTCCACGCCGCTGCTGTTCTGTGAGCTGCCCGATTTCGGCGCGACGGCTGCGCTGTTCGTGATAGGTGCGGTGCTCACGGGATTCGGCAGCGGCTTCATGTGGGTGATGTGGGGCGAGTACTACGCGAAGGTGACGCAGGAGGAAGTGGAGTTTCTCGCGCCGTCGTCGGCTGTGGCGGCCGCCGTTCTGGTGCTGGTGGTGTCGGCGATGCAGGGATGGATGGCGCTCGTGGTGGTGACGGCGTTTCCCCTGATGTCGGGCTTGTGCCTGCTGCTGTCGTGGCGGGATGCGCAAGGGCGCGACGCGACCGCCGAGTACCGGGGCGCCGCCGAGCAGCGCGCGTTCGCCGAGGCTCACGACAGCGCGCGGAAGGGGCTGCCGCGCGTGCTGAAGTCGATGGGGCGCGCCGGGTTCGGCATCCTCGCGGCGTGCCTGTTCGTGTGCGTGGAGGGGTCGTTCTGGTCGGGGTCGTCAGGGCAGGATGCGACGGCCGCCCAGGTGGCGCTCGTGGTGAGCATCGCGTTCATGCTGATGGTGGGTCTTTCGGCCACGGCGGGGCCGCGTCGGGTGTCGCTGTCGTTTCTGTACCGATGGATGTGCCCGACGCTCGTGGTGGGCTTCGCGGCGTTCATCGTGCTGGGGGAAACCGCGGGCGCGTACGTCGCCTACGTGGTGGCCATCGCCGCGCGCTTCGCGTTCTGCCTGATCACGCAGATGTATTTCGCGCGCTACGCTGTGCAGGGCGCGGCCACGCCCGTGCAGTCGTACGGTTTGGGATGGATCTTCGTGCACTTGGGCGATCTGCTGGGCGTGGTGACGCTCGTGCTGGTGGAGTCCGGCATGGCGGCCGGGGTGTTCTCGCTCGACCAGGTGGCGGTCGTGTCCATCGCGCTGCTGGTGGGCGCCACCATGTTCGTGCTCAGCGACGGCCGCGCGTTCGCGTTCGGCGCGCGCAACGAGGATGGCGTGCTGCACGATGCCGCTTCGAAGCGGTCGATGCCGGCGGGCGCGGATGCGGGCGGCGCGAACGCCGACGAAGCTGCATCCGCGCCCGCGCCTGCAGCCGATATCGACGAGCTGACCGCCCGCATCCTCGAGCTTGCCGAACGCGGCGGCCTCACCCCGCGCGAGACCGAGGTGTTCGACCTCCTGGCGCGCGGCCGATCGATACCGTACGTGCGCGACGCTCTCGTCATCTCGCGCGAGACGGCCGCCACCCACGCCAAGCACGTCTACGCCAAACTCGACGTGCACTCCCGCCAAGAGCTCATCGACCTCGTGCATTAGGCTCCGTATCGCCGCGTGTGCAATATTTTGCACACTCTTGCATGTGCAAGATTTTGCACATCGCCTGTTCAATTCTCAAGCTGAGAAAGGCCCCTATCGGGGCCTTTCTTGAGGGAGGGAGGGTTGGTTCGGGTTCTGCTTACGCCACGTCGAGGGCGTGCTTGGCGGCGATGCGGGCGAAGGTGGCGGTGCGGCCCGCGTTGATGCCCGTGAAGTTGCTGGGATAGTTGTGCGGGTAGAAGCCGCCCTGGTCGTTGCCGCAAACGTAGAGGCCCTCGATGACGCTGCCGTCCTTGCGCAGCGGCTGCGAGTCGGCGTTCGTGATCACGCCGTGGATGGTGACCAGCAGCTCGCCGGCGATGCGCGCGGCGTAGAACGGCGGCTCGTCGACGGCGCTCAGGCGGTAGGCAGGCTTGCCGAAGTCGACGTCCTCGCCTGCAGCGACCAGTTCGTTATAGCGTTCGATGGTGGCCTTGAACGTGGCGGTTTGGTCGGCGTCGAACTTCATCGCTTTCGCCAGCTCGTCGAGCGTGTCGCACTTCTTCAGCGCGCCGCTCTCGATGCGCGGCTCCAGCCAGAACGAGTCGAGGTGCTCCTTCGTGATGGCCTCGCAGTCGTACACGTCGGCGTTGAACGCGGTGCCCGACGGCGCGGGGAACAGGCGCGAGCAGCCGCAGGTGTCGAACCGCTCGATGTCTTCCCAGTAGCTGCCGTCCCAAACGATCCACGAGAAGTGGCCGGGCTGGTTCGCGCCGCCGGCGTAGCTCATGGGGTAGCACTGGTCCTCGTTCATGAAGCGCTCGCCGTTGGCGTTCACGTGGAGGAACGGCTGGCTGCCGGGAAGGAAGATGTCGCCGCCCTGGTAGGAGCCGTCGAACTCGGTGTCGTCGAACATGATGCCGCGGTTCCAGATCATGCAGGCGCCGCCCGCTTCCAGCTCGGCTCCCGCCCACAGCGCCATGCGGATGCCGTCGCCCTCCTCGGTGACGCTGTCGCGCAGCACGCACCAGTTGGAGTTGCCGGGGCACAGGTCCTGCAGCATCTCGTCGTTCGCGCCGTAGCCGCCCGTGCACACGATGACGCCGTTCTTCGCGTTGATCTGGATGACGCCCTTGTCCTTCGACTCCGCGATGACGCCGCACACCTTGCCCGACTCGTCCTGCACGAGCATCTTCGCGGGCGTCATGAACATGACTTCGCCGCCCAGCTCGCCCAGCACCTCGTTCATCACTTCAAGGTGGGCGTACGCGCCGTAGTTCGGGCCGTCGGGGTTGTACTCGCCCATGCAGGGGTTATAGCACATGGCCGGGTAGTAGGCGTGCGGGTCGTCGGGCTTGTGCCATTCGAACGGGAACAGCATGCCCTTGGGCTCAAGCGTCTCCTTCATCCATTCGATCATCTCGCCAGACTTCTCGGCCCAGGTTTTGTACAGCAGCATGTTGGCATCGCCCGCTTGGGTCTGGTTCGCATGGTTCAGCAGGGTGGGGACGTCTTCGACATGGTCGGGCTCCAGCGCGGAGTTGAGCGCGCCGATAGCCTCGCGTGCGGCGGCGATGTTGCCGCCCTTTTCCAGCACGATGACCTTCGCGCCGTGCTGCGCGGCCGTGGTGGCGGCCACGAGCCCGCCGTTGCCGGCGCCTACCACCACGAGGTCGGCTTCCAGCGTCTCGGCGATGTCGGCGGGCATCTCCGGCTTGTCGCGCCAACTACCCTGCGCGTCGGCGTCGGCCTTGCCGCTCTTTCCGCCTTCGGCCTGCGCTTGCGGCGCGCATCCGGCCAGCGCCCCGGCTGCGGCCAGCGCGCCCGTCGCGGTGATTCCCGCCAGGAAGTTGCGGCGGCTGATGGTTCGTTCTCCCATGATTCCCTCCTCGGTCGTTCGGTTTCAACGAGGTGCATGCTACGCGGGTCGCGGAGCCGCATCATCGCGCGGATCCGGGTATATTCGCCTGTGTCCAGGCAAAACGACGAAGATACCCGAAAACGGGGGAGGGCTGCCGAACGCGGTTTGCGAGGTCGGGCGGCGCGCGGCGCCATGCGCGAGGTGCTATCATGATGCGTTGCATGCGACGGGCAGGGCGAAAGGGAGTGCTTCATGGAGCGGACGGACGAGCGATACGGGCGGTACGTGGCCATCCTCGAAGAGGAGCTCGTCGCCGCGATGGGATGCACCGAGCCCATCGCCATCGCGCTGGCGGCCGCGCGGGCGCGCGAACTGCTGGGCGCGGAACCTGCCCGCGTGGAGGTGGAGGCCAGCGGAAGCATCATCAAGAACGCGAAGAGCGTGGTGGTGCCCCATACCGGCGGCCTGAAGGGGATCGAGGCCGCTGCGGCTGCGGGCATCGTGGCGGGGCGCGCCGAGCGCAGCCTCGAAGTGATCGCCGAGGTTTCGCCCGAGGAGATTGCGGGTATCGCGGCCTATGTGGAGCGCGCGTCCATCGCGGTTGAGCGCGCCGCATCGGAGCTGGACTTCGACATCGTCGTGCGCGTGTTCTCGGACGCGGAGGCGCAGGCGGCGGACGCGGAGGCTGATGCCTGCGCCTCTCCCGCTCGCAGCGCGCTCGTGCGCATCGCCGACTTCCATACGAACATCGTGCGCGAGGAGCGCGACGGGGAGGTGCTGCGCGACGTGGCGGTGCCGTCCGAAGGCGGCTCGGCCGACGGGATGACCGATCGCGGCGTGCTGTCGATGGAGGGCATCTGGGACTTCGCCATGACCGTGGAGCTGGATGACGTGCGAGACCTGCTGGATCGCCAGATCGCCTGCAACGGCGCCATCGTCGACGAGGGGCTGGCGGGCGACTGGGGCGCGAACATCGGCAGCGTCATGCTGGGCGCCTACGGCGACGACGTGAAGGTACGCGCGTGCGCGTGCGCCGCGGCGGCGTCTGACGCGCGCATGAGCGGCTGCGAGCTGCCCGTGGTCATCAACTCCGGCAGCGGCAACCAGGGCATCACCGTGTCGGTGCCGCTCATCGTGTACGCGCGCCACCTGGGCTCTTCCGACGAGCAGCTCTACCGTGCGCTCGTGCTGTCGAACCTCGTGGCTATCCATCAGAAGACGGGCATCGGGCGGCTGTCGGCGTTCTGCGGCGCGGTGTGCGCGGGCGCGGCGGCGGGCGCGGGCATCGCGTATTTGGATGGCGGCGGCTACTGCGAGGCCTGTCATGCCGTGGTGAATGCGCTGTCCATCGTGGCCGGCATGGTGTGCGACGGCGCGAAGCCCTCGTGCGCCGGCAAGATCGCGTTCTCGGTGAACGCGGGCATCCTGGGCTACGTCATGTACCGTGACGGCCAGCAGTTCTACGGCGGCGACGGCATCGTGAAGAAGGGCGTCGAGAACACCATCGACAGCATCGCCCGCCTCGGCCGCGACGGCATGCGCGCCACCAACGACGAGATCATCAGGATCATGCTGGGAGCGTGAATCGCGGGACGAGCGAAGGGAGGTAATGAACTGTCAACCCCGTCCCTTCGTCTCGTCACAGGGAGTCAACGGGAATGAGTCAACGTCTCGTCTCGAACCGGCGAACTTCGCTCGAATTCTTCGAACGTGGGCGCGAATCGACAGCCATGACATTTTCTCTCTCGCCTGAAGCCGCATATCGTCGTAGGCTCGAAATGCGACCAGGCCTTTTGCGCGCGCTTCTAGCGAGAAGCGCATTTCGAGCACTTGAGAATTGTCATGGCTACCGTTTTGCGTCCACCCGGGACGAGGCCGGAGCGGCCGAAGCGAGGGGAAGAGGTGTCGACCCCGTCCGTCCCCTCGGCTCACCTCTGTTTTTCTTCGTATTCCCAGATCAGCGGCATCACCCCTGAGGTTTGATGCGCGTTTTCGGAAGATTGCGCTCGGTTCAAACCTCTGCGGCGATGCGGTGGGCGTCCTTCTCGATGTAGCATCGGCCTACCGAATCGGGATATTCGGGAGAAGCGAGCACCATCACAACAAGGAGGGCGTCATGTCGAATCTTTCACGTAGAAATTTCATTACCGGTGGAGCTATTGCTGCTTTGGGCGGGACGCTGGCGATAGCAGGTTGCGCCCCGAAAGGCGAAAGCTCGTCGACGGTCGCAGGCGCTGCGGGGGAGGGCGCGCAGGCATGGACCGGCACGGCCAACGGCAAGGGCGGCGAGCTTACTGTCGAGGTCATCACCGAGGGCGATTCCATCGCCCGCATCAACCTGTTGAAGTCGCGCGAGTCCTACGGCGTGGGCACCGCCGGCATCGACGTGCTTTCCGATCTCATCGTGAAGAACCAGACGCTCAACGTGGATATGGTGACGGGCGCCACGGTTTCGTCTATGGCCTTTCTCGCGGCTGTCTCCGATGCCGTCGACGCCTCGGGCATGAAATCGAGCGAATGGAAGAAACGCGAAAAGGCCGTGCCGCAGGCTCCCGAGGGCCTGACGACCGATGTGGATGTCGTCGTAGTGGGTGCCGGAGGCGCGGGCTACGCGGCCGCGCTGACCGCGGCCGAGGCCGGCAAGAACGTCGTGCTGTTGGAGAAACTGGGCATCGTCGGCGGCGATACCATCCTGTCCGGCGGCGCCATGGCCGTGCCGAACAACTGGTTCCAGAAGCGGGACGGCATCGAGGACAGCGTGGAGAAGATGGCCGAGGACATGATCGTCGGCGGCGATCACGTGGGCGACCCCGACCTGGTCAACGTCATCTGCGAAGGCGCGTACGGCGCCATGGAGTGGCTCATCTTCAACGGAGGCGTGGCATGGCAGCCCTACGAGCGCTTCTTCGGCGGCCACTCGGTCATCCGCTCGCTCATCCCCGAAGGCAACGAGGGAAGCGGCATCATCTGCAAGCTGGACAAGCGCGCCGAGGGTCTCAAGAACCTCAAGGTGTGCCGCAACACGAAGGCCGACGAGCTGGTGCAGGACGCCTCGGGCGCGGTCGTGGGACTGAAGGCCACGAACACGGCCACGGGCGAAACCTACGACTTCAAGGCGAAGGCCGTCATCCTCGCGGCCGGCGGCTTCGGCTCCAACGTCGAGATGCGCATGAGGTACAACCCCGAGATGGACGAGAAGATACTCTCCACCGACTCGGTGGGCGCGACGGGCGACTGCCACGTCATGGCCGAGAAGATCGGTGCGAACCTCATCGACATGCAGTACATCCAGACGTATCCCACCTGCGACACGCAGACGGGCGCCCTCTTGTACGTGGGCAACATGCGCCTGGAGAATCGAGCCATCTGCATCAACAAGGAAGGCGACCGCTTCGTCGAGGAGATGGAGCGCCGCGACGTCATCTCCAACGCCATCAAGGAGCAGACGGACGGCATCGGCTACATGATCTTCAACCAGGACGGCCTCGACCACACCGACATCGCCACGGTGAACGCGGCCGAGATGGACGGCTTGTTCGGGCGCGGCCAGCTGGCGAAGGGCGAAACCATTGCCGAGGTGTGTGAACCTTTCGGCATCGATGCCGCTGAGCTGCAAAAGACCGTGGAGAAGTGGAACGGCTACTGTAAGGACGGCGCCGACCCCGACTTCAACTACCGCGCGGCGCTCAATCCTATCGAGGGCGGCCCTTACTACATCTTGGCGTACAAGCCGTCGGTGCACTACACCATGGGCGGCCTGCACATCAATACCGACGCGCAGGTGCTCGATAGCGACGGCGCGCCCATCCCCGGCCTGTTCGCGGCCGGCGAGCAGGCCGGCCATAAGATGGGTACGAACCGCCTGGGCTCTTGCTCCATCACCGACGTGTTCGTGTTCGGCCGCGTGGCCGGTGCGAACGCGGCGGCGCTCGCATAACGCTCGCCAGCCTTGACGTTCCTCCCTCTCCCAGAACCCGTTCGACGGCTTTGCGCTTCGGACGGGTTCGCCTTGTGCGAACGCGTTCCATCGGCTAGTATGTGCCGCATGCGCAGCAACGCTTCCATAGCGGACGATACGACGAAAAAGACCTCCCGGTCAGGCGGTGCCGTGCCGTTCCCCAAACCCAATCGCGCGATGCTGTTCGACAGCGCGGGGCTGGCTTGCTACATCGCTTGGAGCTTCGTGTTCTGGAACGGATCGGTGCTGTTCGGCGACCTGCGCCATGAGGCGCCCGTGGGCGAGGCGCAAATTGTGCAGGCGGCGCTGACGGCCTTGGCCGCGCTCGTGCTCGTGCTGCTAGCGCGCAGGACGGCTCCTCTTAGGCGACGCACCGTGCTGTTGGCGGTGTTCGCCGCCGTGTCGAGCCTGGCCATCGTAGTTGCCGCGCTTGCCGGTTTCGGGCGGGCGCCGATGGGCTGGATGCTGATCGCCTTCGCGCTGAGCGGCTTGGGAAGCACGCTGCGTCTCGGATGGGAAGAGCGCATGAGCGTGCAGGGCGTGGAGCGCACCGCCGTGTGCGCAGGGACGGCGTACTTGCTCGGATTCCTCTTGTTCGCCCTGATCTCGCTGCTGCCCGCCCTGTCGGTGCTCGCGGTCTCCGTGCTGCTGCCGTTCGGCGCGTTCGGGCTGCTCGCAATCGCGGTGCGGGGCGAACGGGAACGGGGCGCATCAGAGGTGCGGATGCTGCCCGCTTCTCTGGACGGCGACAGTCTGCGCGTATCGTTGTCGCGCGTTCCTTGGAAGCCGATGGCGGCTATTTCGCTCGCGTTCTTCGGCTACGGGGCGACGCGGGCGAACGGCGTGATCGGCGGTTTCGAGGTGTCTTCCGAGTTCCACGGCGCGCTGGCCGGCGTGCCTGCGCTTGCGTCGTTCGTCGCTATCCTGTTGGCGTACCTTTTTTATCGCAAGAACGCCATGTTGGCTTTCTACCTGGCGTTTCCTTTGATGGCTATGGCTTCGCTGCTCCCGGCATCGCTTGATCCTTTCGGGGGCGGCACTACGTTCAGCGTGGCGCTGGTGGGGGCGGAATTGGTTAAGTACCTGGTATGGTTCCTGCTCATCGACTCCTTCTTCAAGGACGGCCTGTCGGCGCTGCTGTGCCTGGCGCTTATGCGATTCGCCCAATGGGGCGGCAGCTGTCTGGGCCAGATCGTGACCGATGTGCTGCCCACGTCCGAATCGGTGGCCATCGCCATCTTGCTGTCGCTTATGGCGGCATTGCTGGTCATCATGGGATCGCCTCTGTCGCTCAAATCGCCTGCCGTCGTCGAAGAGGACGCGGTCGATGCCCTCGCCCTCCGCGTAAAGCGCGTGGCCGTGCAATGCGGCTTATCGCCGCGCGAGCAGGAGGTGTTGGCCATCTGGGCAACCGGCCACACGGGCGCCTACATCGAGAAACAGCTGTTCATCTCCAAGAACACCGTGAAGACCCACCTCAACCACATCTATGCGAAAACGAAGACCGCTAACCGGGAGGAGCTGTTGGAGCTGCTGGAGAGTGTGGATGCCGGATAGCTCGCCCCGACCGATCCTCGCTCGAAAAACACGCCTCGTTCGCTGAGGCGTGTTTTTCGAGATCGTCAAATCGGCGGGTCTGCGAAAGCCACCCCGGTTGCGGCTACTCCTGCGCTGCGATTTGCTCCAGGAATAGGCTGGGCTCTATGGTGCAGGTGCGGATACCGTTCTTGAGGCGGATGCGACTGATCTTGAGCTTCAGCTTGCCGGCGCTTTCGAGGTCGGTGGACGTGAAGTACGACAGCGCCACCGCGCGGCCGGCCTTTCCTGTGAGCGCGCGCACGCGTCGTTCGTCGACGGCGCGCATCTTCTCCTGGCGCTCGGGCGGGGTCACCGTGGCGTCGAAATAGTCGCGGGAGGGGATGAAACCGTTCACGAAGCCGGCGACGACCAGCAGGCTGGGCGAGAAGCCGCAGGTGAGGTCGTAGGGGACGACGGCTACCGCGTCGGCAACCTCCAGCGTGGGCGCCAGCAGGCGCTCGGCCATGCGCCGCGCCATCGCCGCAGCATCGGCATCGTAAAGGCTTTCCGGGTTTTCATCGGCTGCGTTGCCGTGCTCGAGGCAGAGCTCGCGCAGAACGGCGGGCGCTTGGGATTCCGCTCCGTCGGTGACGATGCGCGTCAGCTCGTCCAGCAGTGCCGTGCCCCGCAATCCTCGTACCTGCTCGATGAGCGCGCGACCGTCCTTGTAGGCGGTCGCCACGCGTTGCGCGCCCACTACGTGCTCGCAGTCGTTTTCGCTTAGCATCTCCAAAGCGTCCACGAGGCCGATACTGCGCTCCTTCGCGCAAGTCCGCAGGCTGGCGAAAGCCGCGCTGTTCACCAGGTAGTCGCCGAATCCGCACCAGCACCGCCAAGCCGCGGTGTCGTCTGGGTTCGCCACGAGGTTGAGGGCCGTGGCGATGCGCGCAGGCGTGCAGCGGGCGTTGTCCCGCACGTCGCCGCGCAGGGGCTGCGAGATGGCGAGCGCTTCAGCTGGCACGCCTCGTGCGTGCAAAGCGGCTGCGATGTTGCGCGACCACACGCTGTTCGGTACGGCCACGACGATCTGCCGCGCGGGCGTTCCTGCGGCGACGGCTTCGGCCACCGTGCGCGCCACCTGTTCGAACTCGGCTTCGGGCGTGTCGCTTGCCAGAGCAACCTGTTCGACGGCATCGGGCGCGTCGGCGTCCAGGTGCTCGCAAGCAGCATCGGGATGCGTTGCGAGGAATTCGTCGATTCCGGCGGCGTAGGGGTACGAATCGTATGTCTCGATGCAGGTTTCCGCGTCGCCCGCCACGGTGATCGAGCAGGTTGCGACGAGATTCGCCAGCGTCTGCGAGGCACGGCTTGCGCAGGCGTAGTCGTCCATCAGCACGTGCGCGTAGGAATGCGCCGCCCGCGCTTCGTCGTGTTCTCGGAGGTAGCGCGCAGCAAGGTTCGCCGCTTCGGGTTCTACGACGGCGCGCATGAAGGCCAGGCTCTCTTTCAACAGCGTATGGACATCGGTCTCCTCGCCCGGTAGCAGCCAATCGGGATCGTCGTCCGCCAGCTCGGTCCACGAGCGGTAGAAGAACTTGAGCATCTCGCGCAGCCGCTTCGGCCGCAGCCCGCTCACCTTCATGTCCTCCATGAGGAACGTCTCTTCGAAGGCGGTCAGTAGTCGCGGCTCGCGCCCCGACCAGCGGCGCGCGCCGTCGTCGGCCAGCACGTCGAGCGCTAAGGCGCGTGCGGTGGCGACGGTTGCGCCGGCAGCGCGCTTGGCACCGACGCGGGCTGTCAACCGCTCCGAGAACAGGCGTGCGGCCTGGGGCGTCGCGCACAGCACGAGCACGTTGCCCGCGGCGGCGTTTTCGGCCAGCAGCGCGGCAGCGCGCTCGACGAGACGTTGCGTTTTGCCGGTGCCGACGCCTCCGGTGACGAGCAGGGCCTCGGTCGATTCGCTTGTCGTTTCGTATGCCATGGGTTTTCGTCCTCCCACGTCGTGGTTGTCAGATGAAGGCCGGAAGCGGCATCCCTCTTTTCGCAGGGAGGGGGAGCGGGGATGTCGCTCCCGGGCAAAAGGCGGCTTGTCCCCCAAAGCCCTTGCCAAGCCGCCTTTTGCCCGGGGTCGGGCTCAGCCCGATTCCGGATGCGCGATCCGACCGCTGCAGCTGCGAATCGGGTCGCGCAGGAGGGGGCTTACGGAACGGGTTGCGTATCCTCCGCGTCGATCTTCTCGGCGTTCGTTGGCACGGCGACAGGTTCTGCGGTAGACGGCGTTCGCCGCGGCAGCAGCGGCATGGTGATCGCGTTCGCAGGGCATGCGTCCACGCAGGCGCGGCACTTGGTGCACTCGCTCCATGCCGCCTGCGAAAGCTGCGGGTGGCGCGGGTCGATGCCCTCCTCGCAGACGCGGCCGCAGGCCCCGCACGCGCCGCCCTTCGCCGTTTCCAGGCACTTCGCATCGTCGATCGTGGGCACGAAGGTCTTGTTCGCCTTCGCGATCAGGCTCATGAACGCCGAAAGCGGGCACAGCTTATGGCACCACTTCTTGAACAGCAGCACCTCGGCGATAAGCAGCGCGGGCACCACGATGAGCGACCAGGTGACATCGCCGTGTGAGAACAGGTTGATGACCAGCAGGATGGTGGCGAACGTGAGTCCGATGGGGCAGACGAGGCAGAACACCGGGAATCCAAAGATGAAGGTGGACGCCAGCGCGCCGCCCAGCACGAAGTGGCGAGCATCGAGCGCGGCTCCGCGCTTGGAGGCGCAGGACGCGCATCCGCTGCCATTCTTCGACCCCTTCGAGCATGAAACGCCCAGCGCGTCGATCTCGACTTTCGTGAGCGGCGCCGCGGCAGGATCGGCATCGTCGCCGCGTTCGACGGGTTGCTTCTTCGCGAACAAGCCGCGCAACTTCTGCACGAGCGGCACGGGGCAAATCCATCCGCAGAACGCGCGGGCGAACAGAACGATGAGCAGCACCATCACGATCAGCGAGATTACGGCGCGCGGCACCATCATCTTGGAGGCGAGCATCGTTCCCAAGGCGCCCAGCGGGCATAGGATGGAGATGTCCCAGATGCCCGGTGCCGACATGGTGCCGATCCCGACGTTCGTGACGAAGCCGACGGCGACGACGGCCACGATGGCCAGTGCGACGAGGGTGCGCAGCTTCTTGGAGTTCTTCTTCATGAGGGCACCTTATCCTTCAACTTCGTCAAGCGGGTGGACGACGATGGCGCGCGCGGTGGCTCCTTCGGAGATGGAGCCGTTCTGCAGCGAGACGCACACGCTCTCGCACGCGCCGCAGCCGTTGCACTTGTCCTCGATCACGACGGGGCGGTTGTTCTCGTCGAGCTCCATGGCCTCGTAGGGACAGGCGTCGTAGCAAAACCGGCATCCGATCAGCTTGTACGCCAAGCACCAGTCCGTGTTGATAACGGCTTTGCCGATGATGGTGTTCTCGGCCGTGGCGTCGTCGGGCAGCTTGAGCGCTTCGGTGGGGCAGGCGCTCACGCACAACGGGGTGCCGTCGTGCTCTTCGGCGCACCAGTCGCACCAGTTGGCCGAGAAGTCGAACGTGGGGGTGCGCATGTTCAGCACACCGTCCTCGAGGTGGGCGGGCGCGATGACGTCGCGCGGGCAGATCTCGTAGCACTTCTCGCAGCGGATGCAGGCCGAGATGAGCCGTTCCTCGTCCTGGCCTCCCGGCGGGCGCACGAGCGGTTGCGATCCCGCGTACTTCAATCCGCCTAGACCTAGCATGACCGCAGCGCCGCCTGCGCCCAGGCACAGCGTGCGTCGCGTCATGCCGGCGTAGGTTTTCTCCTGCTTGTTGTCCATCGCTCCTTCTTTCGATCCTGTGCAGTTAGTCTTCGGCCAGCACGTCGTCGAGGAACGTTTGGTCGGTTTGGAGGAACCCGTCCGTCAAGTACGCCAAGCCCCGGTAGAAGTCGGTTTGCGCGAATCGCTTCATGTCGGAGGTCATCATGGGAGCCCATGCCGCCAGATGGTCTTCGAGAAAGTTCTTCTGCGTGGTCAGCAGCGCGACGGCCTCGTCTTCGTCGCCTTTGCGCAGCGCTTCGACCGTGCGCGTGGCCATGATCTGCTCGAATTCCAGCTCGAGCGCGATATGATCCTCGCCCTCTTTCCATGTGTCCTGCTTGTCGAGGCCTGCGCTGCGGTAGATGGCCAGCACCTCGTCGCGTGCTTCCTGCATGAGCAGGCGCTTCTCGGAGGTGTACACCGATTCGAACGGGTAGGCGGCCGAGAACGCGTCGATGCCGTGTCCGATGAACACGCGCACGTAGTCGATGGCGAGGTCGGTGACGCTGTTGTCCCAGGTGTTGCTCAGGTACGTGGCCAGCAGGCGGTAGCCCTCGTCCACGTTCTCGTTGCCCGTCTTGGCGGGGAAGCGCATGCTGCGCAGCTCGTCGAGAAGGGGCTGGTCCACCTCCACGCGGTACAGGCGCGACAGCAGGCCGTACGTGGCGGCGCGCTGCTCGTTCAGTTTGACGAGCTCCTGCATGGTCGCTTCGTCGGCGAGGGTCTCGGTTGCGGGCGCGGTTGCTTCGGTCATGGTTAGTCCTCCTTGGATGCGGCGGGATCAGGGGTTGCGGGGGTTTCGGGCTGGGTGGCGGGCGCGTTCTCGTCTACGACGTCTGCCAGCATATCGAGGCCGGCGCGTCCGATGTCGGTGATGCACCACGCCTTCTTCCAGGCCAGCGCGTCGCATTTCTCCAGGCGGTCGACGAAGTGGGGCGCGTAGAAGCGCGGCTTCTGCACCAGCGGGTTGTGGTCGACCGCGTTGTTGATGGCGGGTGTCGTGGCGCCGCCGTCTGCTGTGCACAAGCGGAGGATGCGCTGGTAGATGGGCGCGTAGGCGGCATCTTCGTCCAGGAGGGCGCGCAGGCGCTCGAGCGGTTTGTCGGCCTCAAGCGCCGCGCGGCCCGGCTCGGTGATGTGCCAGTAGATCTCGACGGGTTCGCGGGCTTCCAGGTATTCGACGCCGTCGACGACGACGGTCTGTGGCTCGATTTCGATGTCCTCCGCGGGTTCGCCCTCGGCCGTGACGCGCTCGATGGCGCCCGCCTTCTCCAGCAAGGAGCACAGGTTGGCCGCGCTGTACACCGAGAAGTTGTTCTCCTGCAGCTCGTCGACGCGAGCGTTCACGGCGGATGCCGGCTGCGGCTCGGCGCAGGCGGCCAGGATGCCCAGCAGCACCGTGCGGCGCGGCGCCATGGCCTCCAACAAGTCGGCGATGCGCTCTTCAGCGGGCTTTTCGCAGATGGCGGGCGTGGCGGGTGCCATCGCGTCGTGAGCGAGCGCGTCTTCGGCGGCGCTCACCGTGGCGACGAACTCGTCGGCACGGCCTTCGACCTCGGTCGCATCGTCTTCGAAATCTTCAAGTGGATCGAACCCGTCGTAGTCGGGCTCAAGAGAAAGATGCTGGTTCGTGGAATCGTGAGTCATGTTCCGCCCCTCGTCAGACATTGTTTGCACTTACGGCGCACAGCACCGCGAAACCTCACCCCTGAGGTTCCCACTTTTGCAAACAATGTCCGCTTCGCACGCGATCAGCGTGCCGGCGGACTCCCCAAGGCCACATGATAGGGAGGCCTGTCGAAGGTGTCAAGCGCGTTTTTTCTCGCGTGAGACGGCGAAAGTGGTTATACTGTGCGGTGCAAGGGGGTAGACGAGAAAGGGTGAAGTCATGGCTCACGTGACGAATTTCCTCGGTCTGCTCGAACAACTTCAGAGCGCCGACATTACGGTTCATCAGGGTCGTTGCGCTATTGTGCGCAATCGCAACGCAACGTGCATGAAGTGCGCCGACGTGTGCACGAGCGGTTGCATCTCCTATGACGACAACGAGCTGGTCATCGAACCCGAGCGGTGCATCGGGTGCGGAACCTGCGCCACCGTGTGTCCCACCTGCGCGCTTGAAGCGCATCGTCCGAACGATGCCGAGCTTCTGCAAGCATGCCGCGCGGCGGCTGACGTGGCCGACGGACAGGTGGTTATCGCCTGCGATCAGCTGCTTGCCGCGGCCGACGGGTTGTACGACCCCGAGAAGGTGGTGGGCGTCACGTGCCTGGGGCGCGTGGAGGAGAGCCTGCTGGTCACGCTGGCGGCGTTGGGCGTGCGCCGCGTGAGCCTCGTGCAGGCGCGCTGCGCGCAATGCGAGCATGTCTCGGGTTTCGAGATGGCGCGGGTTGTGTGCGACACGGCAAGCGCGCTGCTTGCAACCTGGAACAACGATATGCGCATCGACCTGGCGGAAAAGCTTCCCTCATCCGTGCGCCGGGCGGGCGACGAGGGCTACGACGCGAGCCGTCGGAGCTTCTTCTCCAGCATGAAGGACGAGGCTAAGAACGTTGCGGCGGTGACGGCTGACTACGCCGTCAAGGACGCATTGGGTGTGGAGGAGCGGCGGGAGCCGAGGTTCGTGAAGGTGGGCAAGGACGGCACGCTGCCTCACTTCATTCCCGACCGCCGCGAACGTTTGCTGGCCGCGCTCGATTCGTTGGGGCAGCCGCAGGATGTGCTCATGGACACGCGCTTGTGGGGCCATGTGATCATCGATCCCGAGAAGTGCTCGTCGTGCCAGATGTGCGCCACGTTCTGCCCCACCGGGGCCATCGCGAAGTACGCGGACGAAGACGGCTCGATCGGCGTGACGCATCGCCCGGTCGATTGCGTGAAGTGCCGCTGCTGCACCGA